>Ga0209646_1000072_pt1 | contig 224823 bp, 205 predicted proteins | sample AraplaL_Col_mTSA_FD_184259 | JGI IMG/M metagenome (GOLD analysis project Ga0209646, IMG submission 184259) | Arabidopsis root microbial communities from the University of North Carolina, USA - plate scrape CL_Col_mTSA (SPAdes) (version 2) | ecosystem: Host-associated > Plants > Roots >...
GGGTGGATGGCGAGGCGGTGCGCTACTGGCTGCAAGCGTTCGAGCTGGAACATGTGGCGCACCAGTTGCCGCATCAACTGTCCGGTGGCCAGCGGCAGCGGGTGGCGCTGGCGCGCGCGCTGGCGCCCGAACCGCAGGCGCTGCTGCTGGACGAGCCGTTCGCGGCGCTGGACCCGGGCCTGCGCCAGCGCATGCGCGCCGAGCTGGACGCGCTGCAACGCCGGCTCGGCATTCCGATGCTGCTGATCACGCACGATCCCGAGGATGTGCGCGCCTTTGGCGACCATGTGCTGCGGATGGAAAATGGTAGCATGGCCGAAATCAAGGACCTGGATCTCGTGGAGCGCAATGAAGCCTGAAGAACAAGCGAAGCCTGAAGAACAAGCAATGGCCTTGCAGGGCAATGTGTGGTTGACCGTCGGCGGCCAGAAGCTGGGCGGGCAGGACCGGATGGCGCTGCTGGCGGCCATCGCCGAACACGGCTCGATCACGGCCGCCGCCAAGGCGGTCGGCATGAGCTACAAGGGCGCGTGGGACGCCATCGAGGCGATGAACAACCTGGCCGGCGAGCCGCTGCTGGAGCGGCTGGCCGGCGGCAAGGGCGGGGGCGGCACACGGCTGACTTCGCGTGGCGCGCAGCTGGTGGAAAATTTCCGTAAAATCGACGAAGAGCATCGCCAGTTCGTGGCGCACTTGAGCAGCCAGTCGCACGCGCTGGCGGATGATTTTCTGTTGATACAAAGGATGAAGATGAAGACCAGCGCGCGCAACCAGTTCAGCGGCAAGGTGGTGATGCTCAAGGAGGGCGCGGTGAACGATGAGGTGACGCTGGAGATTGTCGGCGGCCAGCACATCGTCGCCACCATCACGCGCGACAGCAGCGACAGCCTGAGCCTGGTGGAGGGCGCCGAGGCCTTCGCGCTGATCAAGGCGTCGTCGGTGATCGTGGTGACGCAGATGGCTGGCGCCCGCTTCTCGGCGCGCAACCGCCTGACCGGCACGATCACGCGGGTGCAGGTGGGCGCGGTCAATACCGAGGTCAGCATCGAGCTGCCGGGCGGGGGCGCCATCGCCGCCATCGTCACGCGCGACAGCGGCGACACGCTGGAACTGCATGTGGGCATGGAGGCGACCGCGATCTTCAAGGCCTCCAGCGTGATCATCGGCACGCCGGCCTGATCAGGTGTCAAATTGGGCGAAGCGCGCCGGCGTGACGCCCAGGATGCGGCGGAACAGGGCGATGAAGCTGCTGACGCTGTCGTAGCCCAGGCTCAGCGCCACGGTGGTCACCGAGGCGCCGCCGTTGAGCAGTTCCATGCCTTTTTGCAGGCGCGCCACCTGGCGCCATTCGACCAGCGACATGCCGGTCTGGTCGCGGAAGTGGCGGGTCAGGGTGCGGCGCGACCAGCCCAGCCTGGCGGCCCATTCGTCGAGGTCGGTTTCATCGGCGGGATTGTCGGCGATGGCCGCCGCCATGGCCTGTAGCCGTGGATGGCGCGGCATGGTCAGGTGCAGCGGTTCCTCGTCGGCGGTGCGGATTTCGTCCAGGAACACCGTCAGCAGGCGCCGTCCGGCGGCGTCGGCCGGCATGCCATGGGGCCACGAGCACATGCGCTCCAGCAGCGACACCGCCAGCGGCGACATGCGCATCACGCGCGATTGCGCCGGCAGGTCGGCGCACAGGGAGGGCGCCAGGTGGATGGTGTAGCCGGCCAGGCCGGGCTTGAAGGTGTTGGCGTGGGCGCTGGCGCCGTGCGGCATATTGGGCGGTATCCAGCCCAGCCGGCCGCGCGGCAGCACCTGGCGCACGTCGCCGGCCTCGACCACGATCACGCCCTGCAGCGGGATGTACAGCTGCCCCTCCGGGTGATGATGCGTGTGCGTGGTGCGGTTGGTGTTGTGGTCGGCGTGCTGCGCGGACACGATGACCGGCATCTCGTCCGTCAGGCGCCGCTCGCCGTAGTAGTTGCTGCCCATATGATTTTGGCCCGATCGCGATATTACTTGTCTGTCGCCAGTTAGTGTTTGTTGCTGATTACTGGCAATCTACGACTTTGGTTTATAACAAGGAATCGGCATGACTGCAATCGATACGGAAGAAGTTCTGGCGCTGGTGCGCGAGGCCGGCGCCGATCTGTGCGAGACCTTTTGGCGCGGCGAGCCGGTGGTGGAGGTGGACGACATGATGGCCGCCTTCCATCGCATCGACGGCGCCGCCAACGCCGCCATGAAGCGCGCGCTGGCGCGCCTGTACCCCGGCATCGCCTGGATGGAGGGCGAGCTCGACACCATCGAGCCGGAGGACGACGAGACCGCCGCGCTGGCCGCCGGCGGCGAATACTGGATCTGCGACGCCATCGACGGCGCGGTGCAATTCTTGCGCGCGATCCCGAACTGGGCCATGTCGCTGACCTTGATGCGCGAGGGCGTGCCGGTGTTCACCGCCATCTTCGACGCGGTGCATGACGAGATGTTCCATGCGGCGTGGGGGCAGGGCGCCTTCCGCAACGGCGAGCGGATACGGGTCAACGGCCGCGCCAACCACTACCAGGGCATCGTCGCCACCAGCCAGCCGCCGTTCGCCGGCCGCGACCGGCATGCGGTGCGCCGCTCCGGCGCCGCGTTGAGCGCGATGCTGCCGGACGTGTCGGCGGTGCGCAACCTGAGCGCGACCTCGCTGCAACTGGCCTATGTGGCGTGCGGCCGCATCGACGGGTTCTGGGAATTCGGCGACGACAGCGTCAATTGCATTGGTGGCGCGCTGCTGGTGCGCGAGGCCGGCGGACAGGCGACGCAAATCGACGGCCGGCCTTATCAGCTGGGTTCGCCGAGCATCGCTGCCGCGTCGCCGGGCGCGCATGCCTCCATGCTGCTGCGCTTGCAGGAAGTGCTGGCGGCCTGATCGAAAGAAGCGGCGCCAGCGTGCTGCCGCTTAGCGGTCGGCGGTCTTGCCGCCTTGCTGGTTGCCTCCCTTGGCCGATTGCTCCGACCCGGCGCTGTGCGACGTGGCGGCGTTCTTCGCGGCGTTGGCGCGGGCTGCGGACTGCCGGCTTTCCCCGCCCTTGCGGCCGATCTGCGCCATGTGTTCGCGGTCGCGGCTGACCGCCTCGCCGCCTTTCTGGCCGGCGCGGCGCGCTTCCTCCGAATCGAATTCATGGGCCGTGCCCTTTTGATGGGCCGCCTGGCCGCCCTTGCTGGCGATGGCGCGCTGGGTTGCTTCGTCCATTGCCGCAAAGCCGCGCTTGGCCGTGCCTTTCGGCTTGCTTTGATCGTTACCTGAATTACTGGCCATAAGACCTCCTCGTGAGTGTGATGAAATTCCGTCTGGGTTCCCCGAGCGGCGGGCCGGAAGCCCGCTGCTCTGTATGGTTAGAGGTGCTACGTTGACGGAAGTTCCACTCGGGTCGAGGTGCGTTTGGCGTGTTTAGTGACGCAGCTCGCTGGCCATCTGGTATTTGGACATCTGCTCGGCGGCGCGCGCCGTTTGTTCCGAAGCCTGGTGCATGATTTCCTCGGCCACGTCGTTGGCGGCGCGGCGCACCGCCGGCATGTGGGTGGCGGCCGTTTGCGCCAGGCTGGAGTTGGCGCGGCTGAGAATGTCGACCAGGTGCTTCTGGTAGTTCTGCAGCGCCGCGCCGCCCGGCGTGAGCTGGGCGCGGACGGCCACGCCCAGTTGCGTGGCGTCCTTGCTGGCCATCAGCCGCTGGACGTTGCCGCCCATTTCGGCGATCAGGTCGCGGCCCAGTTGCATGTTCAATTCGCTCAGGCTTTGCAGGGCTTCCAGCGTGCGCTGGTTCAAGTCGGTGTACAGGGTGATCAGGATCTCGATCTGCGATTTGATTGCGGGGGTGATAAATTGGGGGAACATGGTCTTCCTCGTCGTGATCTAAAAAAAACGCCGGGCTTGCGGCCCGGCGGAATGTGCAGCCGAAGGATAGACGCTGCGGACGCGGAAAAAGTTCCCCGGATTTATTCGGCCGCCACCTGCAGCACCAGCTTGCCGAAGTTCTTCCCTTCGAACAGCATGTTGAGCGCCTGCGGGAATTGCTCCAGTCCCTGCACGATGTCTTCCTTGCTCTTGACTTTGCCTTCCTTCATCCACCGGCCCAGCGCGGCGATGCCCAGGTGGTAGCGGTCGGCGTAGTCGAACACGACGATGCCTTCCATGCGCGCGCGGTTCACCAGCAGCGCCAGGTAGTTGGCCGGGCCCTTGACCGGCGTGGTGTTGTTGTACTGCGAGATGGCGCCGCAGATGACGATGCGCGCCTTGAGGTTGATGCGGGTGAGCACGGTGTCGAGGATGTCGCCGCCGACGTTGTCGAAGTAGACGTCGACGCCGTTCGGGCAGTGTTCCTTGAGGCCGTCCTTGACCGAGCCGCCCTTGTAGTCGATGCAGGCGTCGAAGCCGAGCTGGTTGACGACGAAGTCGCACTTGTCCTTGCCGCCGGCGATGCCGACCACGCGGCAGCCGAGCTGCTTGGCCACCTGGCCGACGGTCTGGCCGACCGCGCCGGCCGCGCCGGACACCACCACCGTCTCGCCGGCCTTGGGCTGGCCCGATTCGATCAGGCCGAAGTAGGCCGTCATGCCCGGCATGCCCAGCGTGTTGAGGTAGGTGGGCAGCGGCGCCAGTTTGGCGTCGACCTTGCGGAAGCCGTGGCGCTTGTCGCCGGCCGGGCCGACCCAGTAGCGCTGCACGCCGGTGCCGCCCTGCACGAAGTCGCCGACCGCGAAGTCGGGCGACTTCGACGCCACCACCACGCCCACGCCGCCGGCCCGCATCACCTCGCCGATGCCGACCGGCGCGATGTAGGATTTGCCCTCGTTCATCCAGCCGCGCATGGCCGGGTCGAGCGACAGGTACAGCACCTTGACCACGACCTCGCCATCGGCCGGCTCGCGCACCGGCTCGCTGACCTGCTGCCAGTCGCTGTCCTTGACCATGCCGACCGGGCGGGCTGCCAGGCGGAATTGAAGATTTGTCTCGTTGATTGTCATTTTGGATCCTCAAAGAAGAGTGTGGCAGCCAATATATCTCAAATTGAACGAGCGTGCTATTTTTACGGTGTGAGCCCAGCCGTGCGACAATACCGGCCTTGTTAGACCTATAACGATGGTGGATATGAGCAATCCCGAATACATTTTGACACTCTCTTGCCTGGACCAGCGCGGTATCGTGCATCGCGTGTCGGGCTTCCTGGCCGACCACGGCTGCAACATCATCGACTCGGCCCAGTTCGGCGATAGCGAATCGAAGCTGTTCTTCATGCGCGTGCACTTCGCGCTGGAAGACCGCAACGTCAACGACGAGCTGCTGCGCGCTGACTTCGGCCTGCTGGGCGCGGAGATGAAGCTGGACTGGGAGCTGCGCGACGCCCACTACAAGCCGCGCGTGATGCTGATGGTGTCGAAGATCGGCCACTGCCTGAACGACCTGCTGTTCCGCTACAAGAGCGGTTTGCTGCCGGTGGAAATTCCGGCCATCGTGTCCAACCACATGGACTTCTACCAGCTGGCGGCCAGCTACAACATTCCGTTCCACCACCTGCCGCTGGCCACCGGCGCGCCGCAGGAGGCCAAGCTGGCGCAGGAAGCCAAGATCATCGAGCTGATGAACTCGCACAACATCGACCTGGTGGTGCTGGCGCGCTACATGCAGATCCTGTCGCCCGGCCTGTGCGCGGCATTGAAGGGGAAGGCGATCAACATCCACCATTCCTTCCTGCCTAGCTTCAAGGGCGCCAAGCCGTACGCGCAGGCGCACCACCGCGGCGTCAAGCTGATCGGCGCCACCGCGCACTTCGTCACCGGCGACCTGGACGAAGGTCCGATCATCGAGCAGGACGTCGAGCGGGTCGACCATTCGATGGACGCGGAGACGCTGTCGGCCATCGGCCGCGACGTCGAGTGCGTGGTGCTGGCGCGCGCCGTGAAGTGGTTTGTCGAACACCGCATTTTGCAAAACGGCGACAAGACTGTCGTCTTCAAATAATTACACAGAGATTCACCGATGGCCCTCAAAGCAACAATCTACAAAGCCGACCTGCAGATCGCGGATATGGACCGCAACTTCTACGAGACCCAGTCGCTGACGCTGGCGCGCCATCCGTCCGAGACCGACGAGCGCATGATGGTGCGCCTGATCGCCTTCGCGATCCACGCCAACGAGGCGCTGACCTTCACCAAGGGCCTGTTCGATGTCGAAGAGCCGGACATCTGGCAGAAGGACCTGACCGGCGCGATCCAGCTGTGGATCGAGGTGGGGCAGCCGGACGAGAAGGTGATCCTGAAGGCCTGCGGCCGTTCGGAGCATGTCTACGTCTACAGCTACGCCGCGACCAGCCACATCTGGTGGAAGGCGCTGGCCAACAAGGTCGAGCGCTGCAAGAACCTGACCGTGATCAACCTGGACGCGGACGCCACCGAGCAGCTGGCCAAGATGGCCCAGCGCACCATGCAGCTGCAGTGCACGATCCAGGACGGCCAGATCTGGCTGACCGACGGCACCAACACGGTGGAAGTCGGCCGCGAGACCTTCAAGGGCGAGCGTTGATATAATCGTTCAATGAAAAAAATCCTCTCAGCATTGCTGTTGGCGGCGGTGGTTCCGGCGGCGCTGGCCCAGGTCGAGGTCGGCGACGCGTGGATACGCGCCACCGTGCCGTCGGCCAAGTCCAGCGGCGTGTTCATGCGGCTGAAGTCGAAGCAGGATGCGCAATTGGTGGCGGTGCGCGCCGGTGTGGCGGGCGTGGCGGAAATCCATCAGATGCAGATGGACGGGCAGATGATGAAGATGCACGCCGTGCCGTCGCTGGACTTGCCGGCCGGGCAGATGGTGGACCTGGCGTCCGGCGGCTACCATGTGATGCTAATGGATTTGAAACGGCAGTTGAAGCAGGGCGAGACCGTGCCGGTCACGCTGGTGTTCCGCAAGAAGGGCAAGCAGACCGACACCGTCACCATCGACGTGCCGGTCAAACCGTTGACGTACACACCACCGAAAGGGCAGCAATGAAAACGACTCTGACCATGCTGGCTTTCTCCGCCGCGCTGCTGGCCCCGGCGGCGCAGGCGCATGTGACGCTGGAACAAACCACCGGCCTGGCGGGCAGTTTCCAGAAGCTGACCTTCCGCGTCGGCCACGGCTGCGACGGCAGCGCCACCAAGGGCTTGACGGTGTCGTTGCCGGAAGGCGCCACCAGCGCCAAGCCCATGCCCAAGGCGGGCTGGAAAGTCGACGTCGGCACCAACGGCGGCGTGCAGGAAATCAGCTGGAAGGGCGGCCCGCTGCCGGACGCTTATTTCGACGAGTTCGTCATGCAGGTCAAGCTGACCACACAGCCGGGCAAGCTGTACTTCCGCATCGTGCAGCAATGCGACAAGGCCACGGTGGCCTGGGACGAGATCCCTGGCGACGGCGCCGTCAAACTGAAAGCGCCGGCGCCGATGCTGGAAGTGCTGCCGGCGCCGGCCGGCACGGCCCAGCACCAGCACTGATCAAGGTCGCGCGGTCTACTTGACGACCGCGCCGCCTTTCATCACCCACTGGACGTTCTCCAGCGTCTTCACATCCTTCAACGGCTCGCCGTCGACCGCGATCAGGTCGGCGAACTTGCCGGCCTCGATCGTGCCCACCCTGTCGGTCCAGCCCAGCAGCTCGCTGGCGTTGACTGTGGCCGTGCGGATCGCCTGGATCGGCGTCATACCCAGCTTGACCAGCACGCCGAACTCGCGCGCGTTCAGGCCGTGCGGATAGACGGCGGCGTCGGTGCCGAAGGCGATCGGCACGCCGGCCTTGATGGCGCGGGCCACGTTCTGGCGCGCTATCGGCAGCACCACCTTGGCTTTTTCCAGCAGCGGCTTGGGCAGCTTGATGGCTTCGGCGTTCTCGATCAGCCAGTCGCCCAGGTACAGCGTGGGCACCAGCCAGGTCTTGTGTTCCTTCATCAGCTTGATGCCTTCGTCGTCGATGTAGGAGCCGTGCTCGATCGAGTCGATGCCGGCCAGCACCGCCAGCTTGATGCCGTCGCCGCCGTGCGCGTGGGCGGCGGCCTTGCGGCCCAGGCGGTGGGCGTCGCTGATGATGGCCTTCAATTCCTCCAGCGTGTATTGCGAGGTGCGCGGATCGTCGCCGAACGACAGCACGCCGCCGGTGGCGCAGATCTTGATGACGTCGGCGCCGTACTTGATGTTGCGGCGCGTGACCTTGAGCGCTTCGTCGACGCCGTCGGCCACGCCGAGGCCCGTGATCTTGTATTCGGGCGCGTGCATGGTGTCGTCGCAGTGGCCGCCGGTGATGCTCAGCGGCGGGCCGGAGGCGGCCATGCGCGGGCCGGGCACGTCGCCGTCGTTGATGGCGTCGCGCAGGCCGATGTCGGTGTAGGCGTCGGCGCCGACGTTGCGCACGGTGGTGAAGCCGGCCTGCAGCGTCAGGCGGGCGTTCTTGGCGCCGGTCAGCGTGGCGCGCGGCACCGACTTGGCGACGATGGAATAGCCGGAGTCCTCCGGATCGCTGGTCAGGTGGGTGTGCATGTCGATCAGGCCGGGCAGCAGGGTCTTGTTGCCGAGGTCGATGACTTGCGCGCCGGCCGGGATCGCCAGCTGGCTGCCGGCGGCGGTGATGCGCTCACCGCTGACCAGCACCACGGCGTTGTCGACCAGCGCGCCGCTGCGCACGTCGAGCATGTGGGCGGCCTTGATGGCGGTGACGGTGGGCGGGGCGGCGGCGGAGGCGGCGGAGCAGGCCAGCAACAATAAGGGCAGCGCGAAGGCGCGGTGGACAGACGTGGCGATAACGTTCAAGCGGATCTCCTTGTAGTGAGTTTCTTATTCGCGCCGGATTGATGCGGGCCAAACAGCGCCCGCCTAGCGTACCCGCGTCCACAGGCGGGCGCTACAATTTTTTGGATGAACTCAAACGAGCCGTTACTGCGGCGAACCACCCAGCCGCTTGACGCTGCCCGAACCCAGCACGCTGCTGGTCAGCTTCGGATCGCCGTAGTAGCTGATGTCGCCGGAGCCGGCCACGCTCAGGTTCAGCGTCTGCTTGGCCCACACCGTCGCCTCGCCCGAGCCGCCGATGCTCACCGTCGCATCGCGCGCGGCCAGCTGGCCGGCCTGCACCCGTCCCGAACCGCCGATCGACACCTGCAAGCGCTCGACATTGCCGCCCACCTTCAGGTTGCCGCTGCCGCCCAGCGCGATCGCTGCCGATTCGCTCTCCAGCTTGCGCACACTGATCGAGCCCGAGCCGCCCACGTCGAACGTCATGCGTTCGGCGCGCAGCTGGTCGGCCTCGACCGAGCCGGAGCCGGCCACCGCGATCTTTTCGATCGAGCGCGCCTGCACCACGATCTTCATCGTATGCGCCTCCAGGTTGACGTCCTTGCGCGTGGGGCGGATGCGCAGCGTGCCGTTGTCGACCACCGTCTCGAGCAGCGGCAGCAGATTGTCGTCGGTCTCGATGCTGATGCCCTCGGTGTTGCCGAGGCGGATTTCAACGTTGCCGCTGACGCTGGTGGCCAGCGAGGTGAAGTGGCCGATTTCGCGGTTCTGCTTGACGATCTTGCCGCTGCCCTGCACCCGCTCGCCATGGAACCAGCTGAACGGGCCGGCCACGGCCACGCCCACCGGCGCGGCGACGGCCAGCAGGCCGGCGGACAGGAACAGGATGCGCAGCGCGCTGCGAACGGATGGATTTGCCATGATGATCTCCTCGTGATGGTTGGCACAGCTCTTGAGGTTGGATACTACGGACTCCCTCCGCCGCGCGAAACCGGGCTGCGACAGATTGCAGCAGGCGCGGAACAGAATGCACAGGCCGGGGAGCAGGCCGCGTCCGGCGGCGGGGGCGGGGCGGCCCGCATGAGGTATCATTCGGCCTATCCCGCAACACCGCACATATTGGACGCACATGCTTATCATCACCATCAAACAGGGCAAGGAAAAGAGCCTGCTGGCCGGCGACCCCTGGATTTACGCCTCGGCGGTCGAGAAGGTCGACGGCAAGCCGCAGGAAAAGAACAAGCCCGGCGCCACCGCCACCGTGCAGACCTCGTCGCGCCAGTTCATCGGCCGCGCCGCCTACAACGCCAAGTCCCAGATCTGCGCCCGCATCTGGACCTACAAGGAAGACGAGCCGGTCGACCACGCGCTGATCAAGCGCCGCGTCAAGGCCGCCGTGGCCAAGCGCGCCGCCAGCGTGCGCGCGGCCGGCCCCAACGACCTGGTGCCGGTGGTGCGCGGCGACGAGGATGGCTTGTCCGGCCTGCTGGTCGACAGCTGGGGCGGCGTGCAGGGCTATTTGATCTGCCAGTTCCAGTCGGCCGGCGTCGATGCGTGGAAAGTGGCCATCGTGCAGGCGCTGCTGGCCGAGACCGGTTGCCCCAACGTCTACGAGCGCTGCGACGACCTGGTCCGCAAGGGCGAGGGCTTGCCGATCTTCTACCGCGCGCTGGCCGGCGAGGAACCGCCCGACCACGTGCTGGTCACCGAGGGCAAGCAGCGCTACAGCATGGACTTGCGCACCGGCTTCAAATATCCCAAGGTCCGCAGCTAAAATATTTCGATGGCGCAATTTTTTCTCTTATAATCGTTGGGGAGCACCACCGACCCCACCGAGAGCAGAGATGGAACATTACCAGTCGTCGCAGATACGCACCCTGACCTACATCGAGAACGAAGACCACCCGGTGTTCGGCACGCTCGTCGAGCAGATCCTGCATCTGCTCAATTCCAAGCTGATCTTCAGCGACATCCTGATCCACCAGAACAGTCCGCTGTTGCTGCGCCAGCCGAAGGGGCTGGTGGCGGTGACGGATTCGCCGATCACGCGCGAGGAGCTGCAGGAATTTTTCGAAGTGGTCGAGCCGAACTGGGCCGAGCGCATCCAGGACCGCGCCTTCGACCGCGCGGTGGACCTGCACACGGCGCGCATCCGCGCCAACTGCTTCAGCTTCCAGGGCAAGAAGCGGCTGGGTTGCGTGATCCGCCGCTTCCCCAAGGAGCCGATGGTGCTCAGCCAGCTGGGCCTGCGCCAGGCCGAGCAGAACTTCGCCAAGCTCACCAGCGGGCTGGTGTTGATCATCGGCGACACCTGCCAGGGCAAGTCGACCACCATCGCCGCCATGCTCGACGAGATCAACAAGCACCGTTCCGGCCACATCATCACGATTGAGGACCCGGTGGAAACGCTGATCCCGCAGCGCCAGTGCGTGATCACGCAGCGCGAGGTGGGTTTCGACGGCGACGTCGAAAGCTTCTACCTGGGCGCGCTGGACGCGTTGCGCGAGCGGCCGGATGTGATCGTCATCGGCGAAATCCGCGACGCCCAGACCGCGCAGGAAGCGCTGGCGCTGGCCGAATCGGGTCCGCTGGTGCTGGCTTCGCTGCACGCGCGCTCGACCGAGCTGGGCCTGCAGAAGATGGTCCGGCTGCTGGGCAACGCCGAGCCGCAATCGCAGGCCTTGGCGCACGCGCTGCGCGGCGTGCTGTGCCAGGCGCTGCTGCCGTCGGTGGATGGCGACCGCTACCACCTGGCCACCGAATGCCTGACGTCGAATCCGGAAGTGGTGAACATGATCGCCAGCGGCCAGATCTCGGCGCTGCGTAACTGGATGGAAACCAAGCCGGGCGAGGGCTGCCACACGATGAACGCCTCGCTGAGCGCGCTGCTCACCGCGGGCAAGGTCAGCGTCGACGACGCCCGCAACGCCACCACCGACCGCATCGGCTTCGCCGCGCACTATTAAAATTGGGGTCAAGTCTGACATTCGGACACGAGCTCTGCTGTAAGCACGACCTACAGCAGAGCTCGTGTCCGAATGTCAGACTTGACCCCACCTGTTTTTAGTCGTCGACCGCCTCGATGCCTTGGAGCCTGAGCTTCTCGACATGGTCCTTCATGGCCTGCAGCGCTTCGGGGGAGTGGCCTTGCCATTGCTTGACCTCGCCCACCACGCGCAGCGCTTGCTTCGAGCGGTAGGACTTGGTAGGGTTGCCGGGGAACTTTTTATCCGTCAGATTGGGATCGTCCACGATCTCGCCAACCGGCTCGACGATGTAGATCCTGCCGGGTCCTTCGCCCTGCGCCAGCTCCGCTCCCCACGTCGCCGCCTCCAGCGTGGCGCTCAGGTAGACGTGGTTCGCCTTGCGCCGCGTGCCGTAGTTGGAGGTGTAGCCAGGTTCGATCAAATCGCCGACTCGCAGGTCGGCCTTGGTGCCGTGGTAGTACTCCATTCATGCCTCCTAACAATTGGGGTCAAGTCTGGCATTCGGACACGAGCTCTGCTGTAGATAACGACTACAGCAGAGCTCGTGTCCGAATGCCAGACTTGACCCCATTTTAGTCCAGCAGAGCTCGTGTCCGAATGTCAGACTTGACCCCATTTTTTAATCCAATGGAATTGCGCGGTAGCGGTTGACGTCGTTGCCGTTGACTGGCGGCGCGTTGTTGCCCCAGGCGCTGCGCAGGTAGGACACGACCTGCGCTACTTCGGTGTCGTTCAAGACGTGGCCGAACGGCGGCATGCCGTATGGACGCGGGTTGCCTTCGGTGCCGGGTGCGAAGCCGCCGTTGAGCACGATGCGGATCGGGTTGACCGCCTGCTCCATCGTCAGCGCGCGGTTGCCCGCCAGCGGCGGATAGCCGGGCGGCAGGCCGGCGCCGCCGGCGCCGTGGCAGTCGGCGCAGTGCCTCTCGTATAGCTTGGCGCCGGCTGACAGGTAGGCCATCGCTTCGGCGCCCTTGTCGCGCTCGAAGTCGGATTTCTTGTCGTCGCCCGGCAGGGCTTTCAGGTAGACCGCCATGGCGTTGATGTCGCCGTCGCTCAGGTGCTGCAGGCTTTGCTGCACCACCTCGGCCATCGGCCCGAACACGGTGGCGCGCGGCGAGACGCCGGTCTTCAGCAGTTGCACGATGTGCGGCTGCATCCATTCGCCCAGCCCCGCTTCGGCGCCGGAGTTGAGCGACGGCGCGTACCAGCCCAGCACCGGAATCAGGCCGCCGGACAGGCCTTCTCCGTCGCTCGCGCCCAGCGTGTTGCGCGCGCTGTGGCAGGCGCTGCAATGACCCAGACCCTGCACCAGGTAGGCGCCACGGTTCCAGTCCACCGATTGCTTGCTGTCCTCGCGGAACACGGCCGGCTTGAAGTACAGCGCGCGCCATGCGGCCAGCATGAATTGCTGGTTGTAGGGGAAGCGCAACGCATGCGGCTGGTTGGCCTGCGCCACCGCCGGCACCGATTGGAAGTAGGCGTACAGCGCGTCCGCGTCGTCGCGCGTGATGCGGGTGTAGTTGGTGTACGGGAAGGCCGGATACAGCAGGCGTCCGTCTTTCGATTTGCCGTTGTGCAGCGCGTGCCAGAAGTCATCCGCGCTCCAGCCGCCGATGCCGGTGGCCTTGTCGGAGGTGATGTTGGGCGAGATGACGTTGCCGAACGGCGTTTGCAGCGCACGCCCGCCGGCGTATTGCGCGCCGCCGCGCACGGTGTGGCAGGCCATGCAGTCGCCAGCCTTGGCCAGGTAGGCGCCGCGCGCGATCTTCTCGGCCGGCGCCAGCGTCGCGGTGACGGTGGGCGCCGGGCCGGCGTCGTCCGAGCCGCCGAACAGCACGTACAGGATGCCCGCCGCCAGCAGGGCGATAACGGTATAAATGATTTTCTTCATAACCAGGCCCTCAAGGTGCCGGCACGCTGCCGCAGTTCAGCGGCAGGGGCAGGGCGATGCTGTCGGCGGCGCCGGGGCGGGCGGCGGCGTCCGGTGTTTGCTTGCTGAGCCAGCCGGAGACGGCGGCCACGTCGGCCGGCGTCAGGCGGTTGGCGATCTCGGCCATGCAGTCCGGCGCGGCGGCGCGGCGCACCTTGTTTTTCCACGCGCCGAACTGGGCATTGATGTAGTCGCTCGGCAGGCCGACCAGGCCGGGGATCGCCGGCGCCACGCCGGTCAGCGTGCTGCCGTGGCAGGCCACGCAGGCCGGAATCTTCTTGACAGGATCGCCGTTGCGCACCAGCGCCTCGCCGCGCGCCAGGGCGTCGCCGCCGGCGCTGGCGCCGCTGCCGGCTTGCGGTGGTGGGTAGGGCGGGTGCTGTTGCGAGAAGTAGTCGGCGATTTCGCGGAGGTAGGCGTCCGGCAGATGGTCGACCATATAGGTCATCATCGGATAGTGGCGCCGGCCCTCGCGGAAGTTGACCAGTTGGTTGTACAGGTAGCCTGCGGGCTTGCCGGCGATGCGCGGGAAGAAGGCGTCGCCGCGTTCCTTGACGGCGTGGCAGGCGGTGCAGGCGGCCACGCGTTGCTCCAGCGTGTCGGGCAGGGTGGCGGGCGCGGCGGCCAGCGACGGCAGGCCGAAGCCGGCCAGGGCCAGCGCGGCGCCTGCGCGCACGACGTGAGATGTGAACATGCCATTCCTTGAGGTCGTGACTATCTGGCAAGGATACCAGATCATCCCGCTACTGCGGCTTCGGCGGACGGGGAAGTTTCACGGCTTTCATCGGCGGCAGCTTGTTGCCGGCGGCGATGAAATGGCGGTAGACCCGCAATGCCACCTGGGCATCGTCGGCCGCGTAGAGGATCTGCTTTTCGTTCAGGCGCGGCAGCGCCCAGTTGGTGGTGGAGATCTTCTTGGATTTCTGCAGCTTCAGGCCGAAGAACTTGGCGACGGCGGTCTTGGCGCCGAGGTCGTTGCGCTGTCCCGGCGTGCGCAGCGCCACCGACAAATCGACCACGCCGGCCGCGCGGATCGCCAGCTTGGCGTGCAACCGCTTGACGTCGTCGGACAGGCCGAAGCCCACCTTGAGCGGCGCCGGCGTTTCCAGCACCGCCTGCAATGCCTCGAGGATAGTCGCCGAGGTGCTGGCGCCGATCTGGAACAGGTAGGCGGTGCTGTCGGTGGAAAACTGGATCAGGTGCGGACCGGTCGAGGTCTCGCCCTTGGTAAAGGTCGGCTTGGACTCGGTGTCGAAGCCGATGGCGTCGGCGGCCAGCAGGGCGTCGCGCGCGGCGACCGCCTGCCCGGCCGTGGTGACCAGCTGCACATCGGCGATGCGTATCCCAATGTAGGGCGGAAGCTCGGCCTCCGCCGGCACGGCGGGCTGCTGCTGAGTGTTCAACTGAGCCAACTGAGCCAACTCAGCCTTTGCGCGAGAACTTCGCGGTCAGCTGGTTCAGCTTGTCGGCGCGCACGCGGGCCGCTTCTTCAGCCGCGGCCGCTTCGCGTTCGGCCTTCTTGCGCTCGGCTTCTTTCTTGAAGCGTTCCTGCAGGACCTGGGTCGCGTGGGCGCGGTGGGTGTCGGTCACTTCGGCGCCCGGGGTGCCGTCCAGATCGTGGCGCACCTTGGCTTTTTCCATGACTTTCAGGTAGCGCAGCGAACCGGTGTGGATGCCGAGCGCGGTGCGCATGGTTTTGCGGTCCAGTTCGGGCATCATGGCGAGGATCTGCTTGTCGATACCGATCGACAGGGGCAGGAAATCGCGGAAGGCCGGGAATTGGGTTTGCAATTGTTTCAACAAGCTGCGCGGGGACAGCGCTGCTGGTGCCGCGGTGGCGGCCGGCTCGGTGGCTGGCGCCTGAGGGGTGAGGCTAGTGTTCATCGACTTCATAGTTTAAGCAAGAGGCGTGAGCATATCATGGGGACTACGGGATTGCAGTGCCTTTTAGGCCATGATGTAAAAATAACCACGGCACCATCATACGCCAGTTGGACGCCGCAGGTGCGTTCGCACGCCAAAACATGTATAATGCGAGACGCACTTTTGCAGGACGGTGCGTTTCAGTTTGGTACAGGATGCGATTTGGACGGTCTGACAAGAGTGTGTAGCCCTTGTTATATGGTTTTACGATGTCGGATATAGGTACTATCAATTATCCTGATGTCTCGCGATACGGCATACTTTGCCCTCTCCCTATTCTTCACTGAAAAGAGAAACAAGCCCGTTGTTGGACGCGGGCTTTTTTTATTCCGCAGATAATCGTCAGCTAAATTACAACATTTCCATCCATGCGCACTGGTAACGGTCGGCGCGGGCTATGGCATTTTGTATTTTCTGGCGAATACGCATTGAGAGATATTTAATGACAAAAACGCCGAAAACTTTAACGTTGTCCGTCAAGGCCGCCCGTACCAGCTCCGCTCCGCTGGTGGTGCCAAAGACGACTCTATCTTATGTGATCGATAATGCGCAAGAGGCAGCGAGCAAAGTAACGGTAGTCAAAAAGAAAACGCGCCTGAGCGCCGCGGCCGAAGCGGCCCAGGCGGAAGCGCAGGTGGCGGTGCAGGCCGATGCCTCGGACGCACCGGTCAAGGCCGTCAAGGTGGCGCGCAAGACCGCCGTCCTGCCGGGCGCCGACGACGCCGCGCCGGCCGTGGTGGTCAAGGCCGCGCCGAAGTCCAAGCTGGTCAAGGTCGCCAAGGCCGAGCCTGCACCGGTCGTCATCGTGACCGCCGGCCCGGCCGTCAGCCAGGTGACCGACGCCGCCACGCTGGCCTCGATCGACACTTCCGGCTACCTGCTGCCGAGCGTCAAGGTGCCGGGCCGCCGCGGCCGCAAGCCGTCCGAGTTCACGCCTGAGAACGACGAAGTCGCCGCGCTGAACGCGGTCGAGCGCGCCGAGCTGAAGGCCGTCTCCAAGGCCCGCGAGCGCAAGGCCAAGGGCGGCGCCGCCGACATGCTGGGCATGGATTCCAAGAGCACCGCCGAGGAGCTGGAACGCCGCCGCACCCAGATCAAGAACCTGATCAACATGGGCAAGGAGCGCGGCTTCCTGACCTACGCCGAGATCAACGACCAACTGCCGGAAAACATTGTCGACCCTGAAGCGATCGAAGGCATCATCGCGACCTTCAACGACATGGGCATCGCCATCTACGAGCGCGCGCCGGACGCCGAGTCGCTGCTGCTGACCGACAGCGTGGCCACCGTCACCTCCGACGACGAAGTGGAAGCGGCCGCCGCGACCGCGCTGTCGACGGTCGACTCCGACTTCGGCCGCACCACCGACCCGGTCCGCATGTACATGCGCGAAATGGGCGCCGTGGCGCTGCTGACGCGCGAAGGCGAGATCGAGATCGCCAAGCGCATCGAGGGCGGCCTGAAGGACATGATCCAGGCCATCTCCGCCTGCCCGACCACGATCGCCGAGATCGTCGCGCTGGCCAAGAAGATCGAAGCCGACGAACTGAAGGTCGATGAAGTGGTGGACGGCTTCGTCGACCTGAACGAGGCGAACAATGCGCCGGCCGTCGCGGCCGCGCCTGCCGCCGCGTCGGATGACGAGGAAGAAGAGGAAGAGGAAGTCGAGGAAGAAGACGGCGACGCCAACGGCGGCGCGGCGGGCTTCTCGACCGAGCAGCTGGCGCAGCTGAAGAAGGCCGCGCTGGAAAAGTTCGACGTCATCTCGACCCAGTACGACAAGATGCGCAAGGCCACCGGCGGCTACGGCTCCAAGGGCTATGTGTCGGCGCAGGAAGCGATTTCTGCCGAGCTGCTGGGCATCCGCTTCACCGCCAAGGTGGTCGAGAAGCTGTGCGACACGCTGCGCGGCCAGATGGAAGAAGTGCGCCACATCGAGCGCGCCGTGCTGGAGCTGTGCGTGAACAAATGCGGCATGCCGCGCGCCCACTTCATCAAGGTCTTCCCGGGCAATGAAACCGACCTGGACTGGGTCGACGGCGAAGTCGACAGCGCCTATCCGTACAGCGCCATCCTGGGCCGCAACGTGCCTGCGGTGAAAGAGCTGCAGAAGAAGATGATCGACCTGCAAGCCCGCGTGGCCCTGCCGCTGGCCGACCTGCGCAAGATTAACAAGCAGATGGCCGCCGGCGAAAAACGCGCGCGCCAGGCCAAGCGTGAAATGACGGTCGCCAACTTGCGTTTGGTGATTTCGATCGCCAAGAAGTACATCAACCGCGGCCTGCAGTTCCTCGACCTGATCCAGGAAGGCAACATCGGCCTGCTGAAGGCGGTGGACAAGTTCGAATACCGTCGCGGCTACAAGTTCTCGACCTACGCGACCTGGTGGATCCGTCAGGCCATCACCCGTTCGATCGCCGACATGGCCCGCACCATCCGCGTGCCGGTGCACATGATCGAGACGATCAACAAGATGAACCGCATCTCGCGCCAGATCATGCAGGAAACCGGCAGCGAGCCGGACCTGGCGACCCTGGCGGTCAAGATGGAAATGCCGGAAAACAAAGTCCGCGAAATCATGAAGATCGCCAAAGAGCCGATCTCGATGGAAACGCCGATGGGCGAGGACGGCGATTCGCAGCTGGGCGACTTCATCGAAGACAACACCACCCTGGCGCCGCTGGACGCCGCGCTGCACGCGTCGATGCGCAACGTCATCAAGGAAGTGCTGGACTCGCTGACCCCGCGCGAAGCCAAGGTGCTGCGCATGCGCTACGGCGTGGAAATGTCGAACGACCACACGCTGGAAGAAGTGGGCAAGCAGTTCGACGTGACCCGCGAGCGTATCCGTCAGATCGAAGCGAAAGCCATGAGCAAGCTGCGCCAGCCGTCGCGCTCGGACAAGCTGAAGACCTTCCTGACGCAGAACTAAGCGTCGGCGGGGTTAGTGAAGGGGGAGGCCATGGGCCTCCCTTTTTTTATTTTGCGGTGACAAACCGCGTATTTCTTTTTAACCGGATTGCAATACACTAGCGCTTTTCCTACTCCCGGCCGCTGTATGGAAACCCCAGTCTTTCGTCCGTTCTCCCGCAGCCTGTGGCTGGGCCTGCTGGCCGGCAGCGTCGCGGTGATGCTGCTGACGGTGATGCATCGCTACTTGCTGCAGTTGCGCTATCCGCTGGGCGCCACGCCAATCGAACGCTTCAACGATCATTCCGACACCGCACTGTGGTTGTGGCTGCAATTGCTGGACTTCGCCGGCGGCGTCGTGGCGGGCGCGCTGGTGGCCCGCTGGTCGCCGCGCGGCTCGTGGCGGGCGATCGCGCTGGCGGCGGCGGGCTTGCTGGTGTATTCCTTCTTCGATTTCCTGCCGCATACCAAATCCTGGCTGCGCTGCGCGCTGTGGTTCTTTGCGGTGCCGTCGGGTGTGTTGTGCGGCGGCGCGCTGTACCGCTGGCGCGAGCGCGGCAGGGCCGAGGAGCCAGCCCGCGCCGCCCCCGCCGATCACATACAGGATCTGCCGCACACGCCGCTGCCGCAGGCCTTGCTGATCATGGCGATCTGTTTTGGCGGCTTTATTTTGGATTCGTTCGGCATCGCATCCGGCGGCTCCGATGCGTTGAGTTTCAATGACGGGGTCTTCGCCGCCATGGCCGTGCAGGAACTGATACTTGCCTGCGTGGCGCTGGCGGTGCTGCACGCCTGCCATTATCCGCTGGCGACCCTGCTGCCCAAGCCGACATGGGGCGGGCTGGGCATCGGCGCCGTGCTGTACATCGTCTCCTGCGCGGCCGCGCTGGGTGTCGGGCTGTTGTTCGGCGGCGAACCGATCCAGCCTATCGACACGATGCTGGCGCAGTCGCATGTCACGCTGTCCACGCTGGTGGCGATGGCGCTGATCAACGGCACCTTCGAGGAAGTGTTTTTGCTGGCCTACCTGCAGCGCGGGCTGCGGCGCTTCGGAGCCTCCAACGCCATCGGCGCCGCGATCCTGGTGCGGCTGCTGTGCCACTGGTACCAAGGGCCGGTGGGCGCGGCCAAGGTGTTGGCGATGGGGCTGGTGTTCGGGATATATTATGCGCGTAGCGGGCGGCTGTTCCCGGTGATCGCCGCCCACGTGGCGGCGGATTTCCTGCCTTTTCTCGATGTCGTGCAGTGAAAGTGAGAGCGATGATTAAATCGGTATTTTTCGGCGCGGCCCTGGCCTGCGCGTCCATGATGGCGGGCGCGGCGCGTATCGATATCGCCACCGGCATCCAGCTGGCGCAGATCGACTTCGATACGTATCACGCCTTGCTGCTTGAACGCTGCAAGACGGAGGCGCCGGATTCGGTCGATGCGCTGGCGGAGGCCTTGGCGCAGTGGAAGGCGGAGAACGCGGACGCGCTGGTGATCCTGCGCCAGCTGTACAAGGTGCAGCTGATCCAGCAGATGCGGGCCCGCCAGCCGGCGGCGACCGAGGCGGAAATCGATGCCCATGTCGCTGCGGTGATGGGCATGTTCAACGGGGGGCTGAAGAACAAGGTGGCGGCCTTGCCGGCCGGCGAGGCCAGGGCGTCCTGCGAGGGTGGGTACGCCAACGACCTGGAGACTAACCCCGACATGGATTTCAACGAGCTGCTGGAGCGCATGACGCTGGGGCGTTGACGCTGTCAACTTGCGTGCCGCCGCCTCAGTACGATAGTTTCGGATACCAGTCCGTGCCGCGTCCGGCCGGCGTCAGGTCCAGGATATTCCACAGCGGCGTCGGGTCCGGCGCGCCGCGCGCATCCTGGCCCGGGTCTTCGGTGCCACCCAGTTCGCTCGCCCAGAAGTGGTGGACCTTGCCGTCGCGCTTGACCCAGACGTCCAGCGCCGGCCACTCGCTGCCGTCCGGCGCCAGGCCGCGGTAGTCGCGCGGGAAATCGTCCCCCACGCACTGGTAGAAGGCCAGGTTGCGCCAGCCGCGCTCGCGCGCGAAGGCCAGCTGGCGCGACACCGGCGAACGGCCCAGCACCGCCACCGCCACCTGCTGCGACAGGTCGCGCGACGGAATGTCGATGGCGCCGAGGAAGGCGGTGCACATCGGACACGGCCGCTCGCGCTGCGGCCCGTACATCCAGAAGTAGGTGACCAGCGTGTCATGCCGGCCGAACAGGTCGGCCAGCTTCACCGTCTTGCCATCCTCGTCGAGGAAGTTGTAGTCGGGCGCCTCGCCGCCTGGCGGCAGGGCGCGGCGCTGCGCGGCCACGCGTTCGATGTGCCGCCGCAGTTCTATCTCTTCGGCCAGCAAGGCCGTGCGCGCGGCACGGTAGCTGGCGCTGTCGTTCGGATAGGGAGTGCTTCGGGCAGCCAGTTCAGCTGCCGGCGTCAGCGTGGCCATGGCGCCTCCTACTGCATGAACCAGCCGTGGCTGACCACCAGCGATTGCCCGGTCAGCGCGTTCGACGGGAAGCTGGCGAACAGCAGCGCCACTTCGGCCACGTCCTCGACGGTGGTGAACTTGCCGTCCACGGTATCGGCCAGCATCACCTTCTTGATGACGTCCTCCTCCGAGATGCCCAGCGACTTGGCCTGCTCGGGAATCTGCTTGTCCACCAGCGGCGTGCGCACGAAGCCGGGGCAGATCACATTGGCGCGCACGCCATGCTCCGCGCCTTCCTTCGACACCGCCTTGGCCAGGCCGATCAGGCCGTGCTTGGCCGTCACATAAGCCGACTTGAGCTTGGACGCTTCCTTCGAGTGCACCGAACCCATGTAGATCACGCTGCCGCTGCCGGCCTTGTACATATGCGGCAGGCAAGCCTTGGTGGTGAGGAAGGCGCCGTCCAGGTGGATGGACAGCAGCTTCTTCCAATCCTCGTAGGGGAATTCCTCGACCGGATGGATGATCTGGATGCCGGCGTTGCTGACCAGCACATCGATTTGCCCCCAAGCCTCGACCACGCTGGCGATGCCGGCGTTGACCTGGCCCTCGTCAACCACGTTCATGGCGATGGCCATGGCCTGGTGGCCGCTGGCCTTCAACTCATTGGCGGTGGCCTGCGCCGCCTCCAGGTTCAGGTCGGCGATGACGATCTTGCCGCCTTCGCGCGCGTACACCAACGCGATTTCCTTGCCGATGCCGCTGGCGGCGCCGGTGACGATGCAGACTTTGTCTTTCAGTTTCATGAACTTGCTCCTCGTAGGTGGGAATGCAAAACGTAATTACAGCGATACCGCGCCGCGCCGTCTATGCGCTGGCGTACATAGTGGGCAAGGTCAGGCGCATAAATGCGCCGCCTTCATCCCGGTTGCCCAGCTCCAACTCCGCGCCGATGCGCTCGGCCCGCTCGCGCATGCCGACCAGGCCCCAATGGCCGCTGCGGCCGCCTTGCGCCAGCGTCTCCGCCGCGATGCCCTTGCCGTTGTCGCTCACCTGCAGCGTCAGCCGCCGGGCGCCGTAGTCCAGTTCCACCTCGATGGCGCTGGCCTGCGCATGGCGGAAGGCGTTGCAGATGGCCTCGCGGCCGATGGCGAACACCTCGTCGGCGGTGATCACGGGCAGGGTGTATGGTGCGCCTTTTTGATCGAGCCGGAAACTGGCCGAAAGTCCAGCCGCCAGCCGCTGGCCGAAGCGTTCCAGCGACTCGCCCAGCGTCTCGTTGTCGCGCAGCGGCGAGCGCAGGCCGCGCACCTCGTCGCGCCCCTCGACCAGCGCCTGCTCGATGTAGCCGATGCCGCGCTCCATGGCGGCGCGCGCCGGCAGCGCGGGCGGCACCTGTTCCATCGCCAGCTGCATCATCAGGATGGTGCCCTGCGCCTCCTGCAGGAAGGTGTCGTGCAGCGCGCGGGCGATGCGTTCGCGCTCGCTCAGGCGCTCGATGTGGCGCGCCTCGATCAGACGCGCCATCTGCGCCAGCCGCCAGCGCCAGGCCAGCACCAGCGCCGCCGCCAGCGCCGCCGCGCAGATCAGTTTGAACCACAGGCTTTGCACGAAGGTGGGCGGGATCGTCACCGGCAGCGCCGCGCCCTCGGTGTTCCAGACGCCGTCCTTGTTGGCGGCGATGACCTGGAAGCGGTACTGGCCCGGCCCCAGGTTGGTGTAGAACGCCTCGCGCCGGTTGCCGGCCGGCTGCCAGTCGTGGTCCACGCCCTCGAGCCGGTAGCGGAAGGCGATCCGGCCCGGCATCGACAGGCCGAGCGCGCTGAACGTCAGGTGCAGATTGTTGGCCCCTTGCGGCAGCGTCAGCGGCGCGTCCGGCGCATAGGACCGGCCGTCGCTCTCGACGGCGCGCAACTCCACCGGCGGCGGCGTCGGGTCGCGGCTGATGCGCCCGGGCGCGATCAGCATCACGCCGCTGTGGCTCGACAGCCAGAGCTTGCCGTCGCTGGCCTCCACCATCGACGGGAACGGCCCGGTCGGCTGGACCGCGCCGGTCAGGCCGTCGTCCACGCCCAGCAGTTCGTAGTCGACCGCCGCGCCGTCGCGCAGGAACTGGCGCAGCTGCGCGGCGGGGATGCGGAAGGCGCCGTCATGGCCGTGCAGCCACAGCTCGCCGCCGGCGGTTTCCACCACGCCGCTGATGCCGCGCAGCGCGTGGCCGTCGGCCAGCTGCAGCGGCACGAAGCGCCGGCCGTCCCACAGCGCCGCGCCCAGTTCGCCGGCCACCCACAGGTGGCCGTTGCGCTCGGCCGCGCTCAGCACGTTGCCGATCGCCAGGCCCTGCGCCGCGCCCAGCACGGTGACGTTAGCGCCGTCGATGACGGCGATGCGGTTGCCCTGGTAGCCGATCCAGACGCGGCCGCGCCGGTCCGGCCACATCGACAGCACGCGCGCGGCCGGCAGCCGCGCATCGTCGACGCGGCGCCAGGCGCCGTCGTGGTGGCGGTAGAGGCCCAGGTTCAGGTAGCAGGCCCACCAGTCGCCGCCGCCGTCCTGGGCCAGCGCGCGCGCCATCAGCGCGTCGCGCAGCGTGTCGGCCGGCGGCGGTATCAGCGTGCCGCCGCCGGGGCCGGGCAGCCAGATGCCGTGTTCGGTGGCCAGCGCCGGGCGGCCGTCGCGGCTGCTGGCGGACGACAGGAAGGCGTGCGGCGCGTGCTCGTACTGCGTGCCGGCGGCGTCGATCAGCCAGGAGCCGGCGCTGAAGCCGCCGATCCGCACCTTGCCGTCCACGTCGGCCCGCAGCGACGGCGTGGCGATGTCCAGGTCGCCGGGCAGCGGCGCCACGCGGTTGCGGCGGAACTGGTCCAGGCCGTTGACGGTGCCGATCCAGACATTGCCTTCGCGGTCTTCAAAAAAGGTTTGCGGATTCAGCCCGCTCAGGCCTTGTTCGCGCGTGATGCGCTGGCGCGGATCGGGGAACACGTCCGGCAGCATGCGCTCGACGCGGTCCTCGCTCAGCAGCCACATGGTGCCGGCGCGGTCGAACCACATGCCGCTGCCGGGCAGGTCGGGGCGCGGCGGCGGCTTGCCGTCCGGCGCGCGCTGCGACAGCTTGTAGTTGGCGTTGTCGCCATTGGAGGCCCAGACGGTGCCGTCCGGCCCCGCCGCCATCGACGACAGCGGGATGTTGGCCGGGCTGGCCACGTGGTAGCGGCTGTCGCCCTGGCGGCGGTAGTAGATCGCGCGGTCGCTCGACACCCATTGCGTGCCGTCGCGGTCGAACAGCACCTGCCACACCGAGCGGGCGCCGGGATCGAAGCCGCTGTCGGGGCCGACGCGGCGCCAGCGGCCGCCGTCCAGCCAGGCCAGGCCGCCGGCGCTGGTGGCCCACATGACGCCGTCCGGCGCCTGCGCGAAGCTGTAGGCGGCGCCGGGCGGGAAGCCGTCGCCGGCGCCGTAGTGGCGCACCCGGCCATCCTTGAACACGCTGGCGCCGCCGAAGCGGTAGCCGACCCACAGCGCGCCGTCCGGCGCCGTGTACAGCGGCAGCACGATGGTCGACTGCAGCTTCTGGCCGCCGACATGCTCGCGCCGTTCGAAGTTGAGGCCGTCGAAGCGGTACAGTCCGTTCGGCGTGGACAGCCACAGCCAGCCGTCCGGCGTCTGGGTGATGGCCTGGATCTGCGCCGGCGCGCCCTCGGCGGCGGTCCAGGCGTGGTGGCTGTAGTCGCTCAGCAGGCGCGCGTGTCCGGCGGCGGCGGCGGCGGCCGGGCGCAACGCCAGCAGCAGCGCGGCGGCCAGCAGCCAGGCGCGGCGCGGGTTAAAACTCATCGGCGAGGCGGGCAAATGTCAGGGGACCGGTATGGCGGCCGGCAGGTTCATGCGCAGCACGGTGCCGGCGCCGGGCAATTGCGCCACCGCCAGCTCGCCGCCGAAGTCCGCCAGGCGGGCGCGGATGGCGCCCAGGTCGAGCGCGCCGCGCGGCGACTGCGGCTCGGTCATGCCGTCGCCGCTGACGATGATGGACAGCTGCTGCGGCCGCAGGTTGAGCGTGGCCTGCACGCTGCGGGTGCCGCTCTGTTCGCACAGATAGCCCAGCGCCGTCAGCACGATGCCGTAGATGCCGGTGATCTGGCGCTGGTCCAGCGCCGCGCTGTCTTCCAGCAGCTCCAGCCGGCAGCTCAGGCCGTGGCGCCGCTCCAGTTGCTGCATCTGCCATTCGATGGCGGCCGACAGGCCCAGCTCCAGCGTGCGCGGATGCAGTTCGTTGATCAGTTCGCGCACCGCGAGGATGCTGGCGTCCAGCGTGTTCAGTGCCAGCGCGGCGCGCTGGTGCAGCAGCGGCTGGCGCGCGCGGGTGCGGTTGTGCAGGGTGGCCACGTCCAGCTTGAGCGCCAGCAGGTTTTGCGCCAGGTCGTCGTGCACATCCTGGGCGATGCGGCGGCGTTCGCTTTCCTTGACCGTTTGCTGGTGCCGGGACAGGGTCCGCAACTCCTGCAGCGAGGACTTCAGCTTGCCCTCCGCGCGCTTGCGGTCGGTGATGTCGACGCACATGGCGATCAGCATCTTGGGCTGGCCCTGGGCGTCGTAGACCGGTTGCTTGTGGGTTTGCAGCCAGCGGTTTTCACCGAGGCCGGCATGCCACAGCTCTTCCTCGTAGACGATGTGCTTGCGGTTCTCGAAAGCCATGCGGTCGTGTTGGAGGAAGTAGGCGGTTTGTTCGGGGGGGAAGAAGGCGGCGCCGTTGTTGCCGCGCATGGCGTCGAAGGGGATGCCCCACAGCGCTTCGCAGGCCGGGTTCATCAGCAGGACGTTCGATTGCGCGTCCTTGATGAACAGGGCCAGCGGCATCACGCCTACCAGCTGATGCAGATCGCCGTCGGCCGCCACGCCGGCGCCGTCGCCTTGAACTTTGCTGAGCATGCTTTCAATATCCGCTTTTCCCAGCGATTCGATCAGGTTTTTCATGACGGCGTAGGCAGTGGTCCGATGTTCACATTCTAATGCTATTTTGCTGCTAGTCTTCAGTCCGTTTTGCGATCGGTGATGTCGACGCACATGGCGATCAGCATTTTAGGCTGGCCCTGCTCGTCGTAGGTCGCCTGCTTGTGGGTTTCCAGCCGGCGGTTTTGGCCCAGGCCGGCATGCCACAGGTCTTCCTGATAGACGGTGTACTCGCCGCTGTCGAAGGCGATGCGGTCGTGCTTGAGGAAGTAGGCGGTTTGCTCGGCCGGGAAGAAGGCGGCGCCGTCGTTGCCACGCATGGCGTCGAAGGGGATACCCCACAGCGCCTCGCAGGCCGGGTTCATCAGCAGGACGCGCGACTGCGCATCCTTGATGAACAAGGCCGCCGGCATGGCGGCGATCAGCGCGTGCAGCTCGCCGTCGGGCGCGGCGTTGCCGATCTCAGTCTTGATGCGGTTGAACATGCTGTCAATGTCCGATTTTCCCAACGAGTCGATCAGGTTTGTCATGGCAATCCTAGGTAGTGGGTGTTGTCATATTCTAATGCCTTTTTTGCCAGATTGATCAATCTCTAAGGAAATTTAATTCCGCCGGTCTACTTGGTCGTTGCGTCCAGCCTGGCCTCCAGTGCCTGCTTGTCGAACGCGGTGCCGGTGCGGGTGCCGTCGCTGAAGTAGACGGTCGGCGTGCCGGCCACGTGCAGCTTCTTGCCCAGCGCGAGGACTTGCTCGTTGGGTGTCGGGCAGGCGGCCGGCGCGGCTGGCGCGGGCTTGGCGTTGACGATCCAGTCGTGCCAGGCTTGCGTGCGGTTGGCGGCGCACCAGATGTCCTTGGATTTGACCGCCGAGTCGTCCGACAGGATGTTCAGCAGGAAGGTGTAGATGGTGACGTTGTCGATGCCTTCCAGCGTCTGGTGCAGCTTGCGGCAGTAGGGGCAGTTGGGATCCTCGAACACCGCCATCACGCGCTTGCCGTTGCCCTTGACGGTCTTGATGGCGGTCTCCAGCGGCAGCTCGGAGAAATGGATCGCGGCCAGCTGGTCGGCCCGGGCCCGCGTCAGGTCCTGGTAGTTGTTGGCGGTGTCTACGACCTTGCCGACGAACAGGTAGCGCGCGCTTTCATCGGTGTAGAAGATGTCGCCGTTGGTGCTGATTTCGTATAGTCCGCCGTACGGTGTCTTGGTCACCGAATCGACTTTGATGTTGACGCCCAGGCGGGGCGTGATCAGGGTTTTGATGCGGGCTTCCGCTGGTGTTTCGGCCTTGGCGGCGGGCAGGGCCAGAAGGCTGGCTACCAGCAGCAGCGCGGTGGTTTGCTTCATGCGTTGCGTTCCTGTTGGGTGGGTTATTCGATGCCGCTGGCGCGTGCGCGGATGCGCTCGCGCTCGTTGGGGAAGATGCGCGCTTGCAGTGCTTCCAGCTGGCGGCGGCGCGCGTCGGTGCCGGCGGCGGCGGTCAGCTGGGCGGCGTCGGCGCGGTAGCGCAGATAGTGCGTGCGCCAATCGCGCTCCTCGCCGGCGGCGGCTTCGAAGCTTTGCGTGGCGCGGGCCAGCAGATCGGCGGTGTCGGTGTCGCGTGCCGCTTCCCACGTGGCGTCGTGCAGGCGGCGCTCGCGCAGGGTGTTCGAGTCGGGTTCGGCTTCGTTGCCGGCGCCCGTGCCCGCACCCGCACCCGCACCCGCACCCGCACCCGCACCCGCACCCGCACCCGCACCCGCACCCGCACCCGCACCCGCAGCCATACCCGCGCCCGCGTTGGCGTTTGTGCGCGTGCGAAGGTCCGCCACTGCCTGCGCCAGTTCAGCGTCATCGGCGCCAAACCAGCGGCTGGCGATGGTCGGCCCGAACGTGCTCTGGCGCAGGCGCGCGCGCTGCTGCTGCCACGTCGCCAGCTGCTCCACCTGCTGCGCCGTGGGGGTGGCGCTGGCGGCCAGGGCGATGCGCTGGCTTGCCAGCAATTCGTCATGCGCGCGCATGTAGGCCGTGTAGCGGGCGGCCAGCGTCCTGACCTGTTCGCCGGCGGCGCCGCTGACTTGCCGCTCCAGATGGGCGCGCAGTTGCGCGGCGCGCGCATCGAGGTCGGCGCCGTCGCCGCGCACCAGGAAGAACTCGAACAGCACGCGCAACGGCGCGTCCACCACCAGGTTGCCGCTGGCGTCGGTCGACAGCGAGGAGGGCGCGAGCTGATCGTCGAGCGGCAGTTCGCTCGGCTGGCGCGGGCCGTTGTTCCATCGGGCGAGGCCGAAGGTGTCGTGCGGCGTTGGCGCGGCGGCAGCGGGCGGCGCCTGCACGGCCGGGCTGTCGCTCGTCGGCCAGTACCACACCAGCGCCGCGCCGGCCAGCGCGGCGGCGCCCAGCCAGTAGCGTTCCCGGTGCGGGGATGTCGTCATGGCCGGCTTCAGTATTTCTTGTTGACGGCCGGCGCGGCCAGGTCGGAGCCGGGCACCGCCTTGCTGGCGCCGTCCACGGTGGCGGCGTAGCGGGTGAGCACCTTCCAGGCCCCGTCCACCTGCTTCCAGGTGTCGACCACAAACACCTGGCTGGGCAGCGCGCTGTTTTTCGGCGCCGCGATCTTCCACATGAAGCTGACCACCGCCAGCTCGCCGTATTCGTGCACCGCCATTTGTTCGATGCTCGATTCCGGCGCCGGCGCGGCAAACACCTGCTGCTGCCATTCGGCGCGCGCGGTGGGGCGGCCGGGCATGGCGGCGCTGCGCAGTTCGAATTCGTCGGCGACGATTTTTTTCAAGGCCTCGGCGTCGCGGTTGTGCACCGCGTCCAGCCAGTCGTTTTCCAGGGTGCTGAACAGTTGTACCGTGCGGGTGACGGTCGGCACGGTGCGCGGCGGCGCGGCCTGCGCCACGGTCTGCGCCAGGGCCAGCAAGGCCAGCCCGATCAATGATGTCTTGTGCATGAACGTTCCAGTGAAAGAGGCGCCGCCGCGATGCCCTGCGGCGGCTGGATCAGTTCAGATTGATTGTATTACGGATAGTGCTGCGCGCACGCCTGGCTAGGCAGCAGTACCCAGTTCTGCTGGATCAGGTACTTCATGGTGCCGAAGGTCTGGTTGTACTTGGCGCCGTTCGAGGCGGTGGCGGTGGTGCCGAAGTTCCATGCGCACTTGTCGCCGTTCTCCATGCCGCTTTGCGTCGAGTACCAGGCGTTGCCGTCCGGATCGGTGACCGCCTCTTCCAGCTCATGCGAGAAGATGCTGGCCATGGCGTCCGCGCCCGGCGTGTTGTTCGGGCTCGGCGAGGTGGCGCCGCAGGCCGACGCGCACTGGGTTTCCGGATTGCCGACAAAGGCGTACTTGATGTTCTGGCCGTTGAAGTTGGTGTTGGTGTGCCAGCCGCAGTACTGGGTGCAGAAGCCCGAGGTGGCGGTGGTGTTCTTGTCGGTCATCACGAAGTAGACCGCGTTGGAATCCAGCGGCAGCGCGCCGGAGCTGATGGCGTTGGTCACCACGGTCTGGATGTTGGCGTCGGTCAGCTTGCTGCCCAGCGTGCCGGAATTGCTGGTGCTGCCGGCCAGCGTCACCTGGTTCACCACGTGGGTGTTGCTGGCGTTGTAGTAGGTGGTGTTGATGTTGAAGTAGGGCGAGCCGCCGATGTGCGAGGCGATATTGTTCAGCACGTTTTGCGACGCGCTGTCCCAGGCCGAGCCGTACCAGATGTAGTAGACCTTGGTCGGCGCCACCATGACCGGACCGCCCTGGTAGGTCAGGTTGGCGCTGCGTTGGGCTCTCAGCGTGGCGGCGCGCTCGGGATGGCTCATCGAATCAAGGTCGAGCTCGCCCCAACCCTTGCCGGTCGGTTTGAACAGGGAGTCCTTGTCTTCTTTGATGGCGCCGGCGTGCGCGGCGCTTACACAGGCCAGGCAGGCTGCCAGCATGGTCAGTTTACGGCTGAATGTCATGTTGTCTCTCCAAAAGGTGTGTCGTCAGGGTGTGCCACAAGGTTCAACTGCGTAAAGTCGTCCTGGGGGACGATCTGTTTTGTGCGTCGCCACGCAGGACAGCAGCCAGGCGCGGCGCGCACGCTTCCAACGCGGGCCTTGGCGGCACGCGTGAAATCGGGGTGAATCCGGAGATGGGGGCTCTAGAGCAAGAGCGCTTGATGGGAAGGGGCGGGACTAAACTGATGCAGCTGGCGACGGGTACTCAACGTCATGTGAACTCTCCGGGTCAGATTTTGCCGCTCCACCCGCGCGGCGCTTTTGGCACCGGCAGGAATGTTATTCCGTGAATTTCTCTAAAGATTCTAAGTGACGCACAGTTGGAAATCATTACCGTTCCGTAATGTGTTGTTTGCGTAAAAAACGCCCCGGACCTTGCGGCGCGGGGCGTTTTTTTGTCGCGTAACGGCTTAGCCGGTGTTGCGCAGGCCGGCCGCGACGCCGTTGATCGACAGGTGGATGCCGCGGTGGACCCGCTCGTCAGCCTTGCCCGGCTCGCTCGACAGCGCGCGGTGGCGCTTGATCAGCTCGACCTGCAAGTGGTTCAGCGGATCGAGGTAGGCGAAGCGGTTCTGGATCGAGCGCGCCAGCAGCGGGTTGCCGGCCAGGCGCTCGCTGGCGCCGGTGATGCTTTGCAGGATGTCCAGCGTGTTCGCGTGCTCCTCGGTGATGCGCTTGAAGATGCGCTCGCGCAGCTCCTTGTCCTGCACCAGCTCGGCGTAGCGCGAGGCGATCGCCAGGTCGGTCTTGGCCAGCACCATGTCCATGTTCGACAGCAGCGTGGCGAAGAACGGCCATTGCTGGAACATGGCCTGCAGCTGGGCCAGGCGCTCGTCGCGCGGGCCGTCGGCGATCCAGGCGCCGATGGCGCTGCCGAAGCCGTACCAGCCCGGCAGCAGCAAACGGCACTGGCCCCACGAGAAGCCCCATGGAATCGCCCGCAGGTCCTCGATGCGCTTGGTCGACTTGCGCGAGGCCGGGCGCGAACCGAGGTTCAGCTCGGCGATCTCGGCGATCGGCGTGGCGGCGAAGAAGTAGTCGGTGAAGCCCGGGGTCTCGTAGACCAGGTTGCGGTAGGCCTTGTAGGCGCGGTCCGAGATCTCGGCCATCACGGCCTCGAACTGGCGCAGCTGGGTCAGGTGGGTGCCGTCGGCCGACTGCGGCATCAGGCTGGCCTCCAGCGTGGCGGCCACCAGCAGCTCCAGGTTGCGGCGGCCGATGTCCTTGTTGGAGAACTTGGAGGCGATGATCTCGCCCTGCTCGGTCAGGCGGATCTGGCCGTTGACGGTGCCGTGCGGCTGCGCCAGGATGGCCTCGTACGACGGACCGCCGCCGCGGCCGACCGTGCCGCCCCGGCCGTGGAACAGGCGCAGCTTGACGCCGGCCTTTTCAAACACGGTGACCAGGTGGGTCTCGGCCTTGTACAGCTCCCAGTTGGAGGTGAGGAAGCCGCCGTCCTTGTTGGAGTCCGAATAGCCCAGCATGACTTCCTGGATCTGACCCTGGCGCGCGATCAGCGCCTTGACCAGCGGGATCGCCATCACCGCTTCCATGATGCCGGCCGCGCGTTGCAGGTCGGGAATGGTTTCGAACAGCGGGATCACCATCAGGTCGAGTTCCTGCTCGGCGATGCGCAGCAGGCCCATCTCCTTTTGCAGCAGCAACACTTCCAGCAGGTCGGACACGGTCTCGGTGTGCGAGATGATGTAGTTGCGGATGGCGCGCTCGCCGTACAGCGCGCGGATCTGGCGCGCCGCGCGCAGCACGCCCAGCTCGGAATCGGTCTCGGCCGAGTAGGCGATGTACGGCGAGTACAGCAGGCGCGGCTGCGCCAGCTCGCTCAGCAGCAGCGCCACTTTGGCGTCCTCGTCCAGCGACGGGTAGTCGGCCTGGCCGCCGGCCTTGGCGAACAGCTCGCCCAGCACGCGCTCGTGGATATCGGACGACTGGCGCATGTCCAGCGAGGCCAGGTGGAAGCCGAAGATGTCGGCCGCGCGCTTCAAGGTCGACAGGCGCGGCTGCACCAGCACGGCGCCGTGGTTGGCGTTGAGCGAATCGACCAGCACCTGCAGGTCGGCCGAGAATTCGGCCGCCGTGGCGTACGGTTCGGCGTGGCCGACTTCCTTGCGCAGGATGTTGGTCGCGCCCAGCGCGCGCGCGGTGCTGGCCAGGCGGGCGTAGATGCCGATCAGGGCGCGGCGGTAGGGCTCGTCGGCGCGGTGGTCGGAGGTGTCCGGCGACTGGTCGGCCAGCGCCTGCAATTGCGGGCTGCAGGCGATCATCAGCGTCGACACCGACAGTTCGGCGCCCAGCGTGTGCGCCTCCTCCAGGTAGAAGTCCAGGATGGTGGTGGCCTGGCGCGTCAGCGCGTGCTCCATGGTGCCGCCGTTGACGTTGGGATTGCCGTCGCGGTCGCCGCCGATCCAGCTGCCCATCTGCACGTAGGGCGCGGTGATGGCCTTGGCTTCGCCATCGCCGTTGCCATAATGCGCGGCGATGTCGGACTCGATGTCGTCGTACAGGCCCGGCAGCTCGCGCAGGAAGGTGATGCGGTAGTAGGACAGGGCGTTTTCGATCTCGTCGGCCACGGTCAGCTTGGAGTAGCGCAGCATGCGGGTCTGCCACAGCGTGGCGATGCGCGCGCGCAGCAGGTGCAGGTTGGCCGCTTGCTCCTTCGGCGTCAGCGGCAGGTCGCGCTCGGCCAGCAGGCGGGCGATGTCGTGTTCCGCATCAAGAATGGACTTGCGCTGCACTTCGGTCGGGTGGGCGGTCAGCACCGGCGCGATCAGCGCGTCCTGGAAGAAGGTGCTGACGGTTTCCTGGCTGACGCCGGCTTCCTTGAGCTTGCACAGCGCGAAGTTGACGCTGCCTTGCTGCGGCTTGGAGCCGCCCAGCAGGTGGGCGCGGCGGCGGCGGATGTGGTGCTGGTCTTCCGCGATATTGGCCAGGTGCGAGAAGTAGGAGAACGCGCGCACCACCGAGATGGTCTGCTCGCGCGTGAGGATCTTCAGCATGCCGTCCAGTTCCTTGGCGGCGCCGGCGTCGGCCTCGCGGCGGAAACGCACCGCCGTCTGGCGGATGGTTTCGACCACGGCGTAGACTTCCTCGCCCTCCTGGTCGCGCAGCACGTCGCCCAGCAGGCGCCCCAGCAGCCGGATATCTTCTTTGAGCGGCGCGTCTTTGTCCGCGCCAGGTTGTTCAGCCGTTTGATCGTTCGTTGCACTAATTTGGTTTGCCATGAGATAAGCCGCAAAGATGTGAAAAGTCGGTGCAAAGGCTTGTGGCCCGGTTCTGCAAGAAGGTGAGCATGATAAAATTTGTGATCTTAAACACACACGTGGTACTGGCCTGCGCCGGTCAGCGTCAGCTACAGCGAAAGAACTGCTTGTGAAAATGTCGGAATTACTACAAAAACCTCCATCCACCCTGGTGATCGCTTCGCGTGAAAGCCGGCTCGCCATGTGGCAGGCCGAGCATGTTCGGGCTCGCTTGACTTTATTATATCCGCAGTGCGATATTAAAATTGTAGGAATATCGACAAAAGGCGACCAAATTCTTGATCGCACCCTGTCCAAGGTCGGCGGCAAGGGGCTGTTCGTCAAGGAACTGGAGGTCGCTATGGCCGAGGGCCGCGCCGACCTGGCCGTGCACTCGCTCAAGGACGTGCCGATGGAGTTGCCGGAAGGCTTCGCCCTGGCCGCCGTGCTGGAGCGCGAAGACCCGCGCGACGCCTTCGTCTCCAACGATTACGCCTCGCTCGACGAGCTGCCGGCCGGCGCCGTGGTCGGCACCAGCAGCCTGCGCCGCCAGTCGCTGATCGCGGCGCGCTACCCGCACCTGGTGATCAAGCCGCTGCGCGGCAACCTCGACACCCGCCTGGGCAAGCTGGACCGCGGCGATTATGCGGCCATCATCCTGGCCGCCGCCGGCCTCAAGCGCCTGGGCCTGCCCGAGCGCATCCGCGCGCTGCTGGACCCGGCGTCCAGTCTGCCGGCCGCCGGCCAGGGCGCGATGGCGATCGAGATCGCCGAGCGCAACGACGGCATCGACCTGATGGCGCTGCTGGCGCCGCTGAACCACGAAGCCACCGCGCAAGCCGTCACGGCCGAGCGCAAGGTGTCCAAGGTGTTCGGCGGCAGCTGCCAGGTGCCGCTGGCCGCCTACGCCACGGTGGAAGACGGCCAGATGCACCTGCGCGCCATGGTCGCCACGCCGGACGGCGTGCGCATGGCCAGCGCCGAGGTGCGCGGCGCCGCCGCCGAGCCGGAAGCGCTGGGCGAGCGGGTCGCCGCGCTGCTGCGCGAACAGGACGCGGTCGACATCCTGGCCTCGTGCCTGAGCGAAGCGGCCCAGTCCGAGGCCGACGCCCGTTCGGCCACGCTGGCCGGCGGCCCGTCCGGCGCCTGACCCGGGGATGACCGGCGCCGTCGTCATCACCCGTCCCCTGGCGCAAGCCCGGCCGCTGGCGGCGCGCATCGCCGCGCTGGGCCGCCGGGTGGAACTGCTGCCGCTGCTGGAAATCGAACCCTTGCCCGAGCCGGCCGCGCTGCTGGCCGCGCTGGCGCGGCTGTGCGCGCCGCAGCCGGGCTATAAACTGGTGGCCTTCGTCTCGCCCAACGCCATCGACGCCGCCTTCGCCCATATTCAACAGTGGCCGGCCGGCGTCCAGCTGGCGGTGCTGGGGGAGGGCAGCCGCGCCGCGCTGGCCGCGCACGGCATCACCCCTGACACGGCCGACATCGTCAGTCCGGCCGACAGCGCCCACAGCGATTCCGAACACCTGCTGCAAACGCTGGACCTGGAGGCGCTGCGCGGCCAGCCGGTGCTGATCGTGCGCGGCGAGAGCGGCCGCGAGCTGATGGCCGACGGCCTGCGCGCGGCCGGCGCGGTGGTCGACGTGGTGCCGGCCTACCGCCGCTCGGTGCCGCGCCTGACGCCGGCGCTGGCGGCCACCTTGCGCGATTTGCTGGCGCAGCAAAACGACTGGATCATCACCAGCTCCGAAGCCCTGCGCGGCCTCTGCACCCTGCTGGCCCAGCTGGACGCGGAACACCCTGATGCAACGCAGCAGAACGCTGTTGCGGCGATGCAACAGCAGCATTTGATCATTCCGCATGCCCGGATTGCCGAAACGGCAAACAATTTGGGCTTTTCCCGACTGACGCTCACCGGATCAGGCGACGAACGCCTGCTGGCCGCGTTACAATCACGCCTATGAACGATTTGCCTACCTTACCCGATCCTGTCGTCTCCGCCGGCGCCGCCGCCGAGACTCCGCCTGCGGCCAAGCCGCAGCCCGAACCGAGCCTGCTCGAAACCGTGCAACAGCCGCAAATGCTGCTGGTCGGTATCGTCGTGCTGGCCATTTTGCTGGCCGGCCAGACCTGGTCCTCGCACAACCAGGTGCGCAACCTGCGCGAGGAAATGGCGCGCCGCCTGCAGAAGGGCGACGCCAGCAACGCCGAAACCGGCACCCTGGCGCGCGCCGTGCAGGAGACCAGCAAGGAGCTGCAAGGCAAGGTCGCCCTGTTGGAGAGCAAGCAGCAGGAAGCGCAGAGCCAGCAACTCGCGCTGGAACAGCTGTACCAGGACCTGTCCAAGAACCGCGACGAGTGGGCGCTGACCGAGATCGAGCAAGTGCTGTCGACCGCCAGCCAACAGCTGCAACTGGCTGGCAACGTGCCGGGCGCGCTGATCGCGCTGCAGAACGCCGACCGCAGCCTGTCGCGTTCGGACAAGCCGCAATTCATCACCATCCGCCGCGCCATCGCCAAGGACACCGAAAAGCTGAAAGCCCTGCCGAGCGTGGATTCGGTCGGCATGGCGCTGCGCCTGGACAACGTGATCGCGCAGATCGACACGCTGCCGATGCTGTCGGACGAACAGCCGACGCTGCCGGCGCCGCCGGAAAAGAAGTCCAAGGCCAAGCCTGCCGTGGGCAAGGGCGGCAAGCCTGAGCCGGTCGAGCAGACCAGCCCGTGGCTGCAAGCCGTGCAGGACGCCTGGAGCGGCTGGAGCACCGAGATGTGGACCGATGTGCGCCAGCTGATCCGCGTGCGCACCGTGACCACGCCGGACGCGCTGATGCTGTCGCCGACGCAGGCCTACTTCCTGCGCGAGAACCTCAAGCTGCGCCTGCTGAACGCGCGCATGGCGCTGTTGTCGCGCAACGAGGCGGCCTTCCGCGCCGACCTGATCGCGGCGCAGGAAGCGCTGGTCAAGTATTTTGACGTGCGCGCCAAGTCGACGCAGACCGTGCAGATGCTGCTGCGCCAGGTGCAAAGCAACAATCTGGCGATCGAGATGCCGACCCTGTCGGACAGCCTGAACGCTGTGCGCAACTACAAAGCGAAGCCATAGTCATGCGTTTATTTCTCTGGATAGTCGCTTTGATGGCCGCGGCCATCGGTATCGCCGTGACGGCGCGTTTCAATCCCGGCAACGTGGTGTTGTTCTACCCGCCGCACCGGATCGACCTGTCGCTGAATTTCTTCGTGGTGCTGGAGGTGGCGCTGTTCGCCTTCCTGTACGTGGTGATCCGCGCCTTCCGCGCCACCGTCAAGATGCCGGGCAAGGTCGCCGCCTACCGCCAGCGCAAGCGCGAGCGTGACGGCAACAAGGGCTTGCGCGAAGCGCTCAAGGCCCTATTCGAAGGCCGTTTCGGCCATGCTGAGAAGGCCGCGATGCGCGCCTCGGAGCTGCCGGAAAACGCCGGCGTGGCCTCGCTGATCGGCGCGCGCGCCGCGCACCGCATGCGCCAGAGCGCCCGCCGCGACAACTGGCTGGCCAAGCTGGCCGACGACAACGCGATGAAAACCGCGCGCCTGATGACGATGACCGAACTGCTGGTCGACGACCACCAGCCGGAGCAGGCGCTGGCGGCGGTGCAGGAGCTCAACGCCAGCGGCACCCGCCACATCCACGCGCTGCAATGGTCGCTGAAGGCGCACCAGCAGGCCAAGAACTGGCCGGAAGTGCTGCGCCTGGTGCGTTCGCTGGACAAGCATCGCGCGCTGCATCCGGCGCTGTCGTCGCGCCTGCGCGAGCTGGCCTACGACGATATGCTGTCCGACAGCACGCACGACGCCGAATCGCTGCAACGCGTATGGACCACCGTGCCGAGCGCCGACCGCATCAAGCCGTATGTGGCCTGCCGCGCCGCCACCGCGCTGAACGCGCGCGGGCTGCACGACGAGGCGCGCCTGGTCGCGGAGGAATCGCTGGCTGCCGACTGGGACGACCGCGTGGTGCGGGCCTACCGCGAAGCCGCCGCCCCGGCCGGCTCGGCCGCGCTGCTGATGCAGATCGAGCATTGTGAGAAGTGGATCCACGCGCGTCCGACCGACGCCGAACTGGCGCTGACGCTGGGTTCCCTGTGCCTGAAGCAGAAACTGTGGGGCAAGGCGCAGCGCTACCTGGAGCAGGCTTTGTCCGATGCGGCCGATCCGCGCATGGTACGCGAATCGCACCTGAAGCTGGCGCAGATGCACGAAGCGCTGGCCCAGCCGGAGGAAGCGGCCAGCCACTACCGCCAATGCGCGCTGGCCACCATCCTCTAAAAAAGAACCCGTCCTTGCGACGGGTTTTTTTTACGCCGTGTAGAACCGTTTCAGCAGCGCGTTGACGGCGGCGGTCATGCCCAGCATCGCCGCCGCGTGCATGCCGGCGGCCGCCAGCACCAGCGTCTGCGAACCGGCCACGGCCACCTCGCGGATGGTGCCGTCGCTGCCGCACAGCGGGACCAGCATCGGCGCCAGCATCAGGCCGGCGCCGTGGAGGGCCGTCATCAAGGCGGCCGAGGCGACGTGGCCGGCCGCGATGGGCGCCACGGCCTGCAGCGATTGGTTATGCCGCCGCATGACAGCACGCGGCCGCCACCGGCGCGGCCTCGTAACGGTCGTGGTGGCGTACCCATGCCATGGTGTAGGGCAGGGCGTCCTCGTGGCGGCCCAGCGGGGTCAGGTCGAGGAAGTTATAGGTGTGCATCATCACCTCCACGCCACGGCCGTAGGTCGAGTAGCTGTGGTAGACCACGCCGTCGTCATCCTTGTAGAACACACTGACGCCGGGCATGTCGGGATTCTTTATCGGCTGGCGCTGGTAGTTGTAATAGATTTCACCGCTGGCCAGTTCCTCGTGACGGAAGCTGACGTGGAAGTCGTAGTTGAAATCGCCTTCGCCGGACGACACCCAATTGAAGCGCCAGCCCATGCGATGGCGGAAGCGCTCGATGTCCCCCAGCGCCGCGCGCGAGATGGCGACGAAGGTCACGTCGCGCTGCGCCAGGTGGGCGAGGGCGCCGTCGGTATGGTCGGCCATGTAGGAACAGTGGCTGCAACCCTGTTCGGCGCCGGGCGTGAACATGAAGTGCTGCACCACCAGCTGGCGCCGGCCTTCGAACAGATCGGCCAGCGAGCGCCGGCCCTGCGGAGTGTCGAACACATAGTTTTTCTCGACGCGCACCCACGGCAAGGCCCGGCGTTCGCGGGCGAGCTGGTCGCGCATGTGGGTCAATTCTTTCTCGCGCGCCAGCAAGTTCTGGCGTTGCCGCAGCCATTCGGCTGGCGGGACGACGGCATGGTTCAAGGATTCGGTACGGGTCATGGTTGGCTCCTGTTGATGCGCCTCGGATCGGCGCTGCAGGACAACTTTAGGCCAGCGGCCGCGCAGCAGGGAGTAACAAGATTGTCGTGAATCCGGCCAAGTGGGGGGGCGCTCCTCCGTGGATTGTCGGCGGAAGCGGTGGCACTGGCCGGCTTGGTGGCTTTTGCAGATGAGGACCGAGCGCTTTTTATTGCTTGACGCCGTATCCGGCAAAGGTGGTGGCTATGCTGTTGTCGCTCGCCAGGGCGGCTTTGATGTCGGCCTCTGCTTCCTTATGCTTGCCAATTCGGCGGTAGGCGATACCACGACCGTACTGGGAATGGGACAGCGACGGCATCAATGCTAGCGCGGCATCGTAAGCGGCGATGGACTCGGCGTAGCGGCCCATGCGCAGCAACACGAACCCCTTGCTGTCGAGGGCCTGGATATGCTTGGGCTCGAGGGTTAGTGCCGCGTTGCAGTTGTCCAGCGCCGTTTGCATTTCAACCTCGCGGATGGCTAGATACCAGCAGATGTTGTTTGCGGCGGTCGCCGAATTTGGACCAAGCACACCGCGCGCGGCAGTGAAATCGGCCTTGGCTGCTGCATGCTGTCCCAGCCTGGCATAGGCAATCCCGCGCCCCATCAACGGATCGGCGCGTTCCTGGCTGTCGGCTGGCATATCCGTCAAGGCATCGGTCGCGGTATTGATGGCGGCCTTGTAGTTGCCGGTATCGTATTCGAGCGACCTGCGCAAATCCAGCGCTTCTGGTTCGCGCGGATTTAAAGACAGTGCCTTTTGAATGGCGGCCCGTCGGCCCGCGACGTCGGCGCGGGGCAGCAATCGCGCGCGCAACATGTGCAGCGAAATGTCGGGGGCGGCTTTGTCGCCGCGGTCCAGTGTGGTAAGCGCCGCATCGGTTCGTCCCAGAAGATCGTAGATGTGTGCTGCGGTCAAATAACTATAGTGGCGATCCGGGATCGCCGCGAGCAACGCCTCGGCTTGCTCCGCCGCCTTCTTTTTATCGCCGCGCACCTGATGCGCGCGAGCGATCAGGGCGTATGCGCCCGGATGAATATCTGGTTGCAGGCGAATCGCCTTTTCTGCATCGCCGCGGGCCAGCTCATATTGCTGATTGGCCTCGTAGGCCAAACCGCGCCGATAATAGGTAAAGGCATTGTCAGGATCCAGTTGGATGGAGCGAGTGAAATCGGCCAAGGCATCGTCATGACTGCCCTCATGCATCGCCACCAATCCCCGTGCCCGGTAGGCAACCGGATTGGCGTGGTTCATCGACACCGCTTTTTCGCTGTCCTGCTTGGCTTGTCGATATTCTTGATGCCAGTAATAGGCCATCGCCCGGTCGGCATACGCCATATCGTTGCTCGGGTCGCGTTCGATTGCTCTGGTGAAGGTGGCGATTGCTTGCGAGTGTTTGCCTTGTTCCAGTTGCTGGTTGCCGATGTCGATCAGATTGACGGCGTCGGCGCTGGCTGCGGTTGACATTGCGGCCGGACTGCCGCTCTCGCCGCCGCTATGGCTGGCGAAGCGGGCCAATCCCACGATCATCCAGAAAACCAGCCAGGCCCAGTTGAAACTGCTGCCCTGTTTTTCGTAGGAAGTTTCGGCGGGCTTGCGGCGGCCGATGGAGGCCAGCTTGCGCCGCCAGTCTGGAATCTGCTCATTCAGTTCGCGCCAATGGATGGCCGTGGGGACGCTGACAATCAGTGCCAGCCAGTCCGGGAAGCGTGCAATCATGATTTCCAGCGTATCGATATGCCTCAGCAGCTCGCGGGTGCCGGGCGCCCTCGGCTCGCGCAGGCGTAGCACCAATTGCCGTTGCTGTGACTGCTCGGTTTCTGTTTGCAGCGCGAACATGGTTCGCTGGTCGATGGCGGCGTCGAGCAGCGCCCCGTCCTGGCCCAGGCTGAGCACGCGGCGCCGATCCTGCTCCCACTCGAACACCTTGATCGCGGCCACCAGCAGCGCTTCGTGCCCGGGCCGCCAGCCTTCGGCCAGCAGGTGCGCCACGTGGTGCTCGTAGATATCGCGGGCCAGGATGCTGACCAATCTGTCGTCGGCCAGGCCCGTGCGCAATTCGCGCTCCCAGACGGCGGTATCGATGATGGGGTGTTGGCTGGACAGGCCGAGGCATCGCTCCATGAACTCGGTGAACACTTCACCGCCTTGTATTGCGTGATCAATGGCGGGTTCATGCGGTGTCGGCTCCGGCGTCGCGTCGGTGCTGGCCGCAGTTTCTGCGCTGGCCTCCGGCGGGGCCACGGTTGTGGCGTCAGTGGCTTGCGGCTGTCCCATGTCGTTGGCGGCCACGTGACGCGACCACACTAGCGCGACGTCGTAGGCCTCGCGCAGGCTCTGGAAGCCGGCGGCATCATTTTCCTGATCGATCAGTTTGAGCTCACGCGCGTAGGCGCGCCGGATGCTGCGTTCGTCGGCGTCGTCGGGAAGGTCCAGGCGTTGCAGGAAGGAGTGGCGATTGTCCATGGTTGAGTGCCGGCCTTGTTACGCGGGATCGGAATGCGGCACGGTGAAGCTGTCGCGTTCCATGTCGTTGAGTAAGGTCTCGAATTGCTTGCGCACGGGTTCGATGTGCCGTTTGTCCTGCGTTTCCAGCGCCTGTTCGAAGGCCAGGATTTGCGTACCGAACCATTCGCGCTGTCCGCCGCGCAGTTGCTGGTACAGGCGCTCGGCGCTGGCCAGCAGGGTGCGGTGTTCGATGCGGTCGCGTGGATGGATTTTCAGCTCGGACAGGGCAATGAAACGCGCGGCGATCTCTGCTTCGGTCAACATGCCGGGATTGCCTTCGATGATCAGCGTATGCGTTTCCTGGGTCTTGACGATCGTGGCGGTCACTTGCAGCAAGCCGTTGACGTCGTAGGTGAAGCGGACATCGATGCCGCTGTCGTCGCGCGCCAGGCCGGGCAGGGCGATCTTCAGGCAGCCAAGGTGGATGTTGTCGCGCGCCATGCGCGCTTCGCCTTGGTAGACATTCAGCGATAACTGTTTTTGCCGTTCGGTGATGGGAAAGTAGCGCTTGACGCGGCTGACGGGCACCGGGGTATTACGTTCGATGATGGGATCGAAGTGGCCGGATGAGAAGCTGCTGTCGCGCAGCTCCATGGCCACTTCAATGCCCAGCGAATAGGGTGCCACGTCCGTCATGACCACTTCGTCCAGCGCCGCATCGCGCATCTTCAGGCCGGCCTGCACCGCCGCACCCAAAGCCACCACTTCGTCAGGGTTGATATCGCAAGCCGGGAAGCGGCCGAACATGCGCGCCACCAATCGCCGCACCATTGGCATGCGGGTCGCGCCGCCCGCCAGCACGACGTTGTCCAGCTCGGCGGGGCGCAGGTTGGCGTCGCGCAGCGCGCGCTCGACCGGATCACGCAAGCGCCGCAGCAAGCCTTCGCAGATGCGCTCCAGCGTCGCCTCGTCGATGTCCAGCGCATAGTCGGTGTTGTCGTGGCTCAGGCGGATCGACGCAGTGGCGCTGTCGCTCAGCGCTCGCTTGGTAGTCTCGGCCTGGGCGGCAAGGCGCTGCATGAAATAGTGGTCGCTTTTCAGGCTGGCGGGGAGCTTGTTGTGTGCAAAGAAGTGGTCGATCAGGCAGCGCATGAAATCCTCGCCGCCCAGCATGTTGTCGCCGGCAGAGGCCCGCACTTCCATAACGCCCTCGAACAGGTCGAGCACCGACACGTCAAAGGTGCCGCCGCCCAGGTCGAACACCAGGAATTTGGTCTCGCTGTCGCGCTGATGGATGCCATAGGCCAGCGCCGCCGCGGTCGGTTCATTGAGCAGACGGTCCACGCGCAGGCCGGCCAGTTGCCCGGCGGCGCGGGTGGCTTTACGCTGGGCGTCGGAAAAATACGCGGGCACCGTGATGATGGCCTCGGTTACCGGATGACCAAGCGCCGCTTCCGCATCTTCCTTCAGCGAGCGCAGGATCAGCGCCGACAGTTCTTCCGGCCGGAATTCGCGCGTGCCCAGCCGCATGGTCTTGTCGCTGCCCATGTAGCGCTTGAAGACGGCTGCGGTGCGGTCGGGATGGGTTTGCAATCGTTCGCGGGCCGCGCGGCCGACCAGGATGGTGCCGTCTTCGTCGACGCTGACGCATGACGGCGTCAATACCTCACCCAGAGTGTTGGGGATGAGCCGGGATGTGCCGCTTTCCCATACCGCGATCAGGCTGTTGGTGGTGCCAAGGTCTATGCCGACGATCATGCTGGTCCCGTTTTGCAAAAAGAGAAAATTTTACCAGAAAAACAATTTCTGAATATCAATCTTTGTGGCGGCTTCGGCATGGCATGGCCGGTTTTGCGGTGCTGCGCCGCACAAGCGGGCTGTACTTCGCTATAATTACGCGGTTAAACATTTGCCAGCACTTACGAGGAAACCCCCATGAGCTTGAACAAAGTATCTTCCGGCCGCGATCTGCCGAACGATTTCAACGTCATCATCGAAATCCCGATGAACGCCGATCCGATCAAGTATGAAGTTGACAAGGAATCGGGCGCGATCTTCGTCGATCGTTTCATGGGCACCGCCATGCACTACCCATGCAACTACGGCTACGTGCCGAACACCCTGTCCGCCGACGGCGATCCGGTCGATGTGCTGGTCATCACCCCGTTCCCGCTGATCCCAGGCGTGGTCGTGCGCTGCCGTCCTGTTGGCGTGCTGAAGATGACCGATGAAGCCGGTGAAGACGCCAAAGTCCTGGCCGTGCCAGTCGACAAGGTTCTGTCGATCTACAGCCACTGGCAGAAGCCGGAAGACCTGAACGAACTGCGTCTGCGCCAGATCCAGCACTTCTTCGAGCACTACAAAGACCTTGAAAAAGGCAAATGGGTCAAGATCGACGGCTGGTACGGCCCGGAAGAAGCGAAAGCCGAGATCCTGAGCGGCGTCGCAGCGTACAAGAAAGAAAACGGCATCGCGTAATTAGCGCCGCCTGTAGTGCAATAAAGCCCCGCAAGGGGCTTTTTTTTTACCCGCGCGGCGCGCCGCTGGCCGCCTCGGCCTCGCGCCGCAGCCGCGACATGTACTGCGGCGTGATGCCCAGGTAGGACGCGATGGCCCGCTGCGAGATGCGCGCCTCCAGCCCCGGATATTCCTCGCGGAAGGCCGCCAGCCGCTCGTGGGCCGATGTCTCGCCATTGGTGTAGGCGCGCTGCGCCAGCGTCTGCAGGCCGTGCATGGCGATGTTCAGATGGTAATGCTGCATCACCTCGTGCTGCGCGCGCAGTGCGCAGGAATGCTTCCAGTCCAGCGTGAAGCCGTGGATCGGCGTTTCGGCGATCAGGAACTGCACCGCCGGCTGGCCGCTCTCGCCGCTGATCAGGTCCGTCAGCGTGGTGGCCGACTCGCCCTCGCGGTAGAAGCGCAGCGTCACCTCGATGCCGTCGCGGTTGAAGAAACCGCTGCGCACCACGCCGCTGCTGATCCAGTGCACCTGGGTGGCCGGCACGCCGGCGCGCTGCATGTACTCTCCCTTGCGCACGTGGAAAGGCTTGGCGATCGGCGCCAAAAGCTCGGTTACGTTGCTGTAGGATTCTTCGCTGACGTCGATCCGCTTCATCGTGGCGGTCTTGAAGCGCTCACGTTGTCTTATAAAATCTGCATTCATGCTTGGCTTGCCACGTTCCTGATAAAACCTACAACGGGCCCAGAGTATAGGCTCGATTGAAATTGCTGTGAAGCAAACTGGTTTCATCCCCCGCGAAGATATTAGGTAACGCTTCCATTCTACCGTTTTACGGAACCCTTTGCCCGCCACGCTGGTCTGACGTGGGTGAGCGACTGTTTATGGGGGTAAGCATGGATGCGAGGCCGATGGTATTGCGCAGCTGGTGGATGCTGGCGCTGCGGGGCGTGTTGCTGCTGCTGTTGGGCGGACTGGCGCTGGCGATGCCGGGGCCGACCGTGCTGGGGCTGGTGGCGATCTTCGCCGTCTACGCGCTGCTGGCCGGCGTCATCTACCTGGCCGGCACCTGGCGCAACCGGCGCCACGCCACCGGTTCCCATGCGTTCGACTGGTGGCTGCTGCTGTTGCTGGGCGTGGTGAGCGTGGGCGCCGGCGTGGTGGCCGTCATGCAGCCCCTGCTGGCGGCGCTGGTGCTGGTGATCGTCATCGGCGTCAACGCCATGATCAGCGGCGTGCTGGAGATCATCCTGGCCGTGCGCCTGCGCAACCATCTGCGCGGCGGCGCCTGGCTGCTGCTGGCCGGCGGCCTGGTATCGCTGGTGGTCGGCACGGTGCTGGTGACGCTGCCCGGCATGGGCGTGCTGGCGCTGGTGTGGCTGGTCGGCGCGTATGCCATCGTGGCGGGCGTGCTGTACCTGATGCTGGCCTACCGCGCCTACACCCCCACGCCCGGCCGCGCGGCCAGACCGGGCCACGACGAGCGGCGCACCGGCGAGCGCCGCACGGCGCCGGCCAGCCAGCACTGACGTCAGCCGGCCTTGAACGGCACGTGCTCGGCCAGCTCGTCGATGTAGTCGTCCATGGCCGCGGTTTCCTCGCGCAGGAAGTCGGCGATGGCGCCGGCGAAGCGCGGATCGGCCACCCAGTGGGCGGACCAGGTCGGCGTCGGCACCAGGCCGCGCGACATCTTGTGCACGCCCTGCGCGCCGCCCTCGAAGCGGGCGATGCCGTGGCGGATGCAGTAGTCGATCGATTGCACGTAGCAGGTTTCGAAGTGCAGGCCGGAGACGAATTCCAGCGTGCCCCAGTAGCGCCCGTACATGATGCCGCCGCCCACCAGGTTCAGCGCTGCCGCCACCGGGGCGTCGCCGCGCCTGGCCAGCACCATCATCATGCTGTCCGGCGTCTCGCGCAGGATGCGCTCGAAGAAGGCTTTCGACAGGTAGGGCTTGGAGTAGTGCGCGTGGTAGGTCGACACATAGCAGCGGTAGAAGAAGTCCAACACCTCGGCGCCGATCCGCGCGCCGGCCAGGTGCTCGAAGACGATGCCGGCGTCCTGCACGCGGCGGCGGTCCTGGCGGATCTTCTTGCGCTTGTCCATCTTCATGCTCGACAGGAAGGCCTCGAAATCCGCATAGCCGGGATTATCCCAGTGGAACTGCACGCCCTCGCGCAGCATGTAGCCGGCCTCGGCCAGCGCCTGCTTGTCCTGCGCGTCGGGGAACAGGATGTGCAGCGACGACGTCTCCAGCTGGCGCGCCACCTGCAGCGCGGCGCGCGCCAGCAGCTGGCGGTCCTCCTGCGTGCGGGCCAGCAGGCGGCTGCCCGTCACCGGCGTGAACGGCACCGCCGACAGCAGCTTGGGGTAGTAGTCGATGCCGTTGCGGTGGAAGGCGTCGGCCCAGGCGTGGTCGAACACATACTCGCCCCGGCTGTGCTCCTTCAGGTACAGCGGCATGGCGCCGGCCAGCACGCCGTCGCGGTGCAGCACCAGGTAGCGCGGCGTCCAGCCGGTGTCGGGCGACGCGCAGCCGGTCTCGTGCAGCGCGTGCAGGAAGCTGTGGGACAGCGTCGGATTGTCGCCGGCCAGCGCCTGCCATTGCGCAGGGTCCACGCCTTCCAGTGTATCGATGATGGTCAAGACTGCTTCTGACACGCCTGCCTCCGGCCTTTGATGTTGGCGCAAGTCTAGCCTATCTGGCGCGGCTTTGTTGGCGGCGGCCCGGCTGTGCCCGTGCGATAATTCGATTTTGCATGTCCCTTGTGCTCGCGAAAGACTACACATGACCTCGAATTTCCTGAATCTGTACACGCACGATTTCGCCCGCGTCGCCATTGCCGCGCCGGTATGCCGCATCGCCGATCCCGCCTACAACGCCGCCCAGACCATCCTGCTGGCCGAACAGGCCGCCGCCCAGGGCGCCGCGCTGGTGGCCTTCCCCGAGCTGGGCCTGTCGGCCTACACCTGCGACGACCTGTTCCACCAGCGCGCCTTGCTGGACGGCTGCCTCGACGCGCTCGACAGCATCGTCGCCGCCTCGCAGCAGTGGAAGCTGGCGCTGGTGGTCGGCGTGCCGCTGCGGGTCGAGCACCAGCTGTACAACTGCGCGGTGGTGATCGCCAACGGCCAGATCCAGGGCGTGGTGCCGAAGAGCTACCTGCCCAACTACGGCGAGTTCTACGACGCCCGCCAGTTCAGCAGCGGCGACTACGCGGTCGCCACCGAGATCGACCTGCTGGGCGAGCGCGTGCAGTTCGGCTCCGGCCTGTTGTTCGAGGTGGCCGACATGCCGCTGTTCAAATTCCACGTCGAGATCTGCGAGGACGTGTGGGTGCCGATTCCGCCGTCGTCGTTCGCCGCGCTGGCCGGGGCCACCGTGCTGGTCAACCTGTCGGCGTCGAACGCGCTGGTGGGCAAGGCCGGCTACCGCAACCAGCTGGTGTCGCAGCAATCGGCGCGCTGCATCTCGGCCTATCTGTACACCTCGGCCGGCACCGGCGAATCGACCACCGACCTGGCCTGGGACGGGCAGGGCGTGATCTGCGAGAACGGCGAATTGCTGGCCGAATCCAAGCGCTTCAGCGACGAAGCCACGCTGACCTTCGCCGACATCGACCTGGAGCGCCTGTCGCGCGAGCGCATGCGCATGAACACCTTCGCGCAATCGGTGCAGCGCCACGCGGCCGAAGTGAACAAGTTCCGCACCGTGTTCTTCGAACTGGAGATCGGCCGCGACGAGCCGCTGGCGCTGAAGCGCTGCGTCGAACGCTTCCCGTACGTGCCGGCCGACGCGCGCCGCCGCGACGAGCGCTGCAACGAGGTCTACAACATCCAGGTGCAGGCGCTGGCGCAGCGCCTCACCTCCAGCAACATCAAGAAGATCGTCATCGGCATATCCGGCGGCCTCGACTCGACCCACGCGTTGCTGGTCTGCGCGCGCGTGATGGACAAGCTGAACCTGCCGCGCACCAACATCCTGGCCTACACCATGCCCGGCTTCGCCACCAGCGAGCGCACGCTCAAGCAGGCGCATGCGCTGATGAAGCTGGTCGGCTGCTCGGCGCAGGAAATCGACATCCGCCCGAGCTGCATCCAGATGCTGAAGGACTTGAACCATCCGTATTCGGAAGGGCAGGCGCAGTACGACATCACGTTTGAAAACGTCCAGGCCGGCGAGCGCACCAACCACCTGTTCCGCCTGGCCAACCACCACAACGCCATCGTCTGCGGCACCGGTGACCTGAGCGAGCTGGCGCTGGGCTGGTGCACCTACGGCGTGGGCGACCACATGTCGCACTACAACGTCAACGCCAGCGTGCCGAAGACGCTGATCTCGCACCTGGTGCGCTGGGTGGCCGAATCGGGCGTGATCGGCCGCAACGACGCGCAGGTGCTGCTGGACATCCTCGCCACCGAGATCAGCCCCGAACTGGTGCCGGGCACGGCCGACGGCCAGCCGGAGCAGCGCACCGAAAGCACCATCGGCCCGTACGAGCTGCAGGACTTCAACCTGTACTACGTGCTGCGCTTCGGCTTCCGTCCGTCCAAGGTCGCCTTCCTGGCGCTGACCGCGTGGCAGGACAAGGAAAAGGGCCGCTGGCCGGACGGCGACCACGTCACGCGCAACCAGTACGGACTGGGCGCGATCAAGAAGAACCTGGGCATCTTCCTGGACCGCTTCTTCCGCACCAGCCAGTTCAAGCGCAGCTGCGTGCCGAACGCACCGAAAGTGGGCAGCGGCGGTTCGTTATCGCCGCGCGGTGACTGGCGCGCGCCGAGCGACGCGCAAAGCGTTGTATGGCTGGAAGAATTGCGCTCCATTCCGGTGCAAGAAGCGGGGAATTGACAGGTATTCGCATACGTTGATGGACAGCGTGTGCGTGTCGATTACAATACAGAGGAATCGCCCCCGGCTACAGATTTTCGAGTTCAACAAAATAAGGAGAAGTCATGAAACAGATTACCGCTGTGATCAAGCCGTTCAAATTGGACGAGGTGCGCGAAGCACTGGCCGAGGTCAACGTCACCGGCCTGACGGTGACCGAAGTCAAGGGCTTCGGCCGCCAGAAGGGCCACACCGAACTGTATCGTGGCGCTGAATACGTGGTGGACTTCCTGCCGAAAGTCAAAGTCGAAGTCGTGGTCGACGACGGCGTGGCCGAGCAGGTGGTGGACGCCATCATCAAAGCCGCCCGCACCGGCAAGATCGGCGACGGCAAGATCTTCGTGCAGAACGTCGAGCAGGTGATCCGCATCCGCACCGGCGAGACCGGCGCCGAAGCCGTCTAAGCGCGCCCCGCCGCAGCAACCAGAATGCCGCTTGATGCGGCATTTTTTGTATATCGATGTTTGGTTATATTAGTTCGGGTTCCCTGTGTGGATTTGTAATATAGACACACTGTCCATTCACTAGGAACTCGTGTCATGACTACTCGCTCTCGCACATTCGTCGCACTGTCGTTGTTCGTCGCCGCCGCCAGGCTGGACGCCGCGCCCAGCGTCTACCCCACCGGCGTCACCCGCTACGACACCGCCACCGCGTACAACAGCTACGTGATCTTCAGCGGCCAGGACAAGAACACCCACCTGATCGACATGAATGGCAACGAGGTACATCGCTGGAACGCCGAAGGCTTCCCGCCGGTGCTGCTGGACCCGGCGCTGACCGGCGGCAAGCGTGGCCACGTGCTGGTGCAACTGGCCAGCGCCACCGGCACCTCGAACGAGGGCAACGGCCTGCGCAACCAGGCTATCGGGGAACTGGACTGGAACAGCAAGGTGGTCTGGCAGTGGGGCGCGGCCGGCGGCGCGCAGGACGCGTATGCGGTGCCGGTGGAAGGCAAGGCGTCCTCGCAAGTACCGGGCGGCAGCGCCAAGCAGCACCACGACTGGCGCCGTCTGCCGAACGGCAATACGTTGGTGCTGGCCAATGTGGTGCATCCGCTGGCGGGCTTCGCCGCGCCGCAGGTGCTCGACGATGTGATCTACGAGGTCACGCCGGGCGGCGATGTCGTCTGGAAGTGGCTGGCCTCCGATCACCTGAATGAGTTCGGCTTCCAGCCGGAATCGCTGAAGCTGGTGAAGAACGGCTATTCGCCGCGCGGCCTTGGCGCGCCGTTCGACTACCTGCACGTCAATAACATGTCGGTGCTGGGACCGAACCGCTGGTTCGACGCCGGCGACCAGCGCTTCAATCCCGACAACATCCTGATCGATTCGCGTGAGGCGAACTTCATCGTCATCATCGACAAGCGCAGCGGCAAGGTGGTGTGGTCGCTGGGGCCGGACTATCCTGCGCAGGTGCGCGGTCCGCGTGTGCTGCCGCGTCCGGTGGACCAGATTATCGGCCAGCACGATGCGCACCTGATCGAGCCTGGCTTGCCGGGCGCGGGCAACCTGCTGGTGTTCGACAACCAGGGCGAGGCGGGCTATCCGCGTGTCAGCGTCGGCGTGCAACCGCGCTCGCGGGTGCTGGAGATCGACCCCGTCAGCAAACAGATCGTGTGGGAATACACCGGGGGCGATTCGAACGGTCCCGACTGGGGCTTCTACAGCTCCTTCATCAGCAGTGCGCGCCGCCTGCCGAACGGGAACACGCTGATCGATGAGGGCATGAACGGGCGCATCTTCCAGGTCACGGCCAAGGGGGACATCGCCTGGGAATACGTCAGCCCGTACTTCGCGCCGACGCCGGTGGCCGGCGCGGGCAAGCCGGTGTTGAGCAATTGGTTGTACCGCGCCCAACCGGTGCCGTACAACTGGGTGCCGGAAGGCACCCCACGTTCCGAAAAAGCGGTCACGCCGCCGGAGCCGGGCAAGTTCCGCGTGGCCACGAACTAAGCGCGAGCATGCCTTTGCGCTGCTGATCCCAGCGGCGCCATTACCTACCCATGACAACAGAACGCGCAGGCCGCAGGGCCGGCGCGCGGGGCGGCTCACGCCCGTATATTTGAACGGAAGACTTCTATGCAACAGAAAAAATTGGCCGCCGCCGTCGCTGCGGCATATGGACTCCTGCTGGCCGCTGCACCGGCGCAGGCGCAGGACGGCGCGGCGCCGCGACAGCCGGCCGTCTCCGGGGCGGCCGCCGCCGAACCGTCGGTCGCCGCCGTGACTACCGCCACCGTCACTGCCGCGCCGTCGGCCGCCGCGCCGTCGGCCGCCGCGGCAACCGCCGCCGCCGAGCCATCTGTCGCCGCAGCAACCGCCGCCGCCGAGCCATCTGCCGCCGCCGCGACGGCCGCCACTGATGCCTCGCTGGAAGTGGTGGCCCGCGTCACCGTCTCCACGCGCCGCCGCAACGAGACTTCGCAGAGCGTGCCCACCTCGATGAGCGTGCTCGACGCCAACGCGCTGGAAGGCAACCGCGTCTACCGCGTGCAGGACTTGCAGCAACTGCTGCCCAGCACCACCGTCAACTACGTCCACGCGCGCCAGATGAGCTTTGCCGTGCGCGGCCTCGGCAACAACCCGGCCAGCGACGGCCTGGAGGGCAGCGTCGGCGTCTACCTCGACAACGTGTACCTGGCCCGCCCCGGCATGGCCGCCTTCGATGCGCTGGACATCCAGCAACTGGAACTGCTGCGCGGACCGCAAGGCACGCTGTTTGGCAAGAACACCACCGCCGGCGTACTCAATATCACCACCAAACAGCCGACTTTCCGCAGCGAGAACAGCGCCCAGCTGTCGCTCGGCCAGCAGGACTACGTGCAGGCCAAGGCCGTTCTGTCGGGCGCCTTCTCGGACACGGCCGCCGGCCGCATCGCCGCCTACAAGACGCATGAAGGCGGCTACATCACCAACCTTTACAACGGCAGCAAAGTGCAGGGCGGCGACCGCCAAGGCGTGCGCGCCCAGCTGCTGCTGCTGGAGCCAAACAACCAGCTCAGCGCCCGCCTGATCGCCGACTACAACGTCGAGGACTCCAACAACGGCACGCTGATCTTCTACAGCGCCGGCCCGGGCGGCAAGTTCCTGACGCAGGCGGCGGCCGTCGGCGGCCACCCGGTCACCGACCCGGCCAAGCGCCAGGTCAACCTGGACAGCGGCTCGCATGTGGACGTGCACCAGGGCGGCCTCTCGGGCGAGGTCAACTGGAAGCTGGACAACGACTACAAAGTCACCTCCATCAGCGCCTACCGCTTCTGGAACTTCACGCCGCACAACGACGACGGCCTCGACGTCCCGGTCACGCTGAACGTCGGCGCCTCCGCGCGCCACCGCCAGTTCACGCAGGAGCTGCGCCTGGCCACGCCGTTGGGGCGGCCGGTGGAGTCGGTGTTCGGCGCGTACTACTATTACCAGAACCTGGACAACGTCAACTTCACCTACAACGGGCCGCTGGCCGACAAGTTCAACGCCACACCGGCCGGCGCCTGGAGCAATGTCACCAGCATCGGCAACGGTCACCTGCGCGTCAACAGCTACGCCTTGTTCGGCCAGTCGATCTGGCACATCGATCCGCAGTGGGACCTGACCGGCGGCCTGCGCGCCACCTACGAAGACAAGCTCGCCAACGTGACGCGCGACGCGCCCATCGGCCCGGCCGTCGTCGGCCCCGCGCTGGCCTCGCGCAACGCCCGCTACGGCGCCTACAACTCAGGAGAGCTCCACCTCGACAACCTGAGCCCGTCCGCGCTGCTCACGCTGGCCTACAAGGTCGACACCGACGTGCTGGCCTTCGGCAGTCTGTCGCACGGCGAGAAATCGGGCGGTATCAACCTGTCGGTGCCGGGCGCGGCGGGCGTGTCCTCGCTCAAGGTCAACAACGAGAAGGCCAACAATCTGGAGCTGGGCATCAAGAGCAATCTGCTGGAGCGCCGCGCCCAAGTCAACGCCAGCCTGTTCTGGAACGAGGTCAAGGGCTACCAGAGCAACGCCTACGACCCCATCAGCGCCAGTTCCTACCTGACCAACGCCGGCAACGTGCGCAGCCGCGGCCTGGAGCTCGACACCAGCTTCGTCGTCGCGCGCGGCTTCACGCTGGGCGCGAACGGCTCGTTCAACGACGTCAAGTACAAGGAATACCGCAACGCGCCATGCCCGTCCGAGCGTCCCGGCGCGTTCTGCGACCTGTCGGACCGCGCCGCGCTGGTCAACGCGCCGCGCTGGATCGGCAATCTCAGCGCGCAGTACGCGGCCGCGCTGGAGGCCAACGTCGAAGGCTACGGCAACATCAATTATGCCTACCGCAGCGGCACTTACGGTACGCTAGACGCTTCGGAGTACGCCCGCATTCCGGCCTACAGCCTGACCAACCTGTCGGCCGGCGTGAAAGTGAAGCAAGGCCCGACCCGCTGGGATATCTCGGTCTGGGCCAAGAACGTGTTCGACAAGACCTATTACACCAGCACCTGGAACACCAGCCCGAGTGCCTACAACGCCGTGATCGGCACACCGCGCCAGGTCGGCGTGACCGCGCGCGCGGATTTTTAACTGGAGACCTAGCATGACCAACAACGCCCGACGCCGTATCCTGAAATCGCTGCCCGCGCTGGCGCTGGCCGGCTATCTGCCGGGCGGCATGGCCGCCGGCAAGGAGCAGCCCAACATCGTCTTCATCCTGGCCGACGACCTGGGCCACGCCGACCTCGGCGTCTACGGCCAGACCGATTTCCGCACGCCCAACCTGGACAAGCTGGCCGGGCAGGGCATCCGCTTCACGCAGGCCTATGCCAACTCGGCCGTGTGCTCGGCCACGCGCTTCGCGCTGATCACCGGCCGCTACCAGTACCGGCTGCGCGGCGGGCTGGAGGAGCCGATCGCCGGCGCCTCCGACACCATCGGCCTGCCGCGCACGCATCCGACGCTGCCGTCGCTGCTCAAGCAGCAGGGCTACGGCACGGCGCTGATCGGCAAGTGGCACTTGGGCTACCTGCCCACCTTCGGCCCGCTGAAGAGCGGCTACGACAGCTTCTTCGGCAACTACGGCGGCGCCATCGATTACTTCACCCACAAGCCCGGCGTCGGCCCGCAGGTGAAGGAGGACTTGTACGAGGGCGAGGTGCCGGTGCATCAGATCGGTTACTACACCGACGTGCTGGGGGCGCGCGCGGTGGACTTCGTGCGCAAGCAGCAGGCCGGCAAGCCCTTCCTGCTGTCGCTGCACTACACGGCGCCGCACTGGCCGTGGGAAGGGCCGGGCGACGAGGCGGTCTCGCGCGACATCGACAACATCTTCCACTACGATGGCGGCGACCTGGCCACCTACGGCCGCATGGTCGAAGCGCTGGACGCGTCGATCGGCCGCGTGCTGCAGGCGCTGGAGGACCGGGGGCTGGCGGAGAACACCATCGTCATCTTCACCAGCGACAACGGCGGCGAGCGCTTCTCCAAGACCTGGCCGCTGACCGGGCAGAAGACCGAGCTGCTGGAAGGCGGCATCCGCGTGCCGGCCATCGTGCGCTGGCCGGGCAGGATCGCGGCGGGGCAGGTGTCGGAGCAGGTGGCGATCAGCATGGACTGGCTGCCGACCTTGCTGGCGGCGGCCGGCGGCGCGCCCGATCCGGCCTATCCGACCGACGGCCAGAACCTGCTGCCGCTGCTGCTGGGCCAGGCGAAGCAGCAGGACCGCACGCTGCTGTGGCGCTACAAGGCGAACGCCCAGCGGGCCATCCGCTCCGGCAATTGGAAGTATTTGAAAATCGGCGGCAACGAGTTCCTGTTCGATGTCGTCAAGGACCAGCACGAGCGTGCCAACCTGGCGCAGCGCCATCCCGAGGTGTTCGCCAGGCTGAAGGGGCAGTGGGAGCAGTGGAACAAGGAGATGCTGCCGATCACCGCCGACGTCCGCACCCACGGCGTCAGCGGCAAGGTGCAGGCGGACCGCTACGGCATACCGCCATCAGGCAGCGTTGCCGACTGACTTAGCGTATGGCGTAGGTGTAGAAGAAGTCGTCGTCGCGCTCCCAGCCTTCGCCTTCGTACAGTGCCTGCGCCGTGGTGTTGGTGAGCGCGGTGGAGAGTCCGAGGCGGATGGCGCCCACGGCGCGCGCGAAGTCGATCGACGCCGACAGCAGCCCGGAGGCGACGCCCTTGCGGCGTCCGCCCTCGTTGACGAACAAGTCGTTCAAGACAAAAATCCGTCCAAGCGAAACGCTGGAAAAACTCGGATACAGCTGGGTGAAGCCGACCGGGTTGGCGCCTTCGTGGGCGATGAACAGCACCGATTCTCCATGCTCGAAGCGGTTCACAAGGAATTGTTTGGCCGCCGCCACGTCGCTCTCTTTGCCGTAGAACTGGCGGTAGCCGTCAAACAAAACGGACAGGGCTTCGATGTCGGCCAACACGGCCTGGCGGATACTGATGTTGCTCATGCGTTTCTCTTTCGTGAAAAGTTAAAGTTGTTGAGGGCAGTGTGCCCGCTTATTTTGCTGCCGCATCCTTGACGCCCCGGAACCCGACGCCGCCGGAGCGGTCCTTCGATGGCGCCATGAGCAGGTACTTTCCGTGTTCATTGAGCTTGTAGCCTTGCGGGAAATACCAGTACGAGTCCTGCGGCTGGTAGTAGCTGCCGCCGCGCAGGATCGCCGCGCGGGTATGTTCGTCGGCGAACTCGTTAGTCCATTGCCAGACGTGGCCGATCATGTCTTCGACGCCGAAGGGACTGGCGCCTTGCGGGTGCTGCCCGACCGGTTCCGGCGCCGGCAGCTCGCGTCCCTTGGCGGGCGCGGGAACCATGGCCGCATCCCACGCGTTCCCCCAAGGGTACAGGCGGCCATCGCCACCTTGCGCGGCGTACTGCCATTCCCATTCGTTCGGCAGGCGCTTGCCCGCCCAGCGCAGGTAGGCGCGCGCATCCTCCAGCGACACCCAGGTCACCGGCCGGTTTTCATCGCCGGCTTTCGGGCTGCCATCGATCCAATGCTTCAGGAAGTTGTGCGCGTCCTTCGGGCGATACGCCGTCGCGCTGACGAAGGCCTTGAACTGGGCATTGGTCACCGGATGCTTGTCGATGTAGAACGGCTTGATCGCCAGGCTATGCACATGGCCGCGCCGCGCAACGCTCTCCCACGGATATTGCACATCCAGCCCCGGCTTGTTTTCGCCTTCGATTTCAATGCCGTGAACCTGGAAGTCGAAAACCGTTCCCGGTATCCTGACCATGCCTTCGGGCTGGCTGGTGGCGGGCGAGGTGGCTTCGACCGGCGTCATGGTCTGGGGCAGCGGCTTCCACTCGGCGGAGTACGACTGCAAGGGCCGGGCCGCCTGCAACGCCAGCTGCTTCAAGGCGGCGTCCAGATTGGCGGCGTTCGCATCGCGGTCGACGCGCAGCACGGCGCCATAGCCATGCGCTTCCATCGGCATGCTCAGCTCGGCGTAGCCGTTGCCGTTGCCGAACAGCGGCTTGATTTCCTTGCCGTTCCACAGATCGAAGTAGCGCTGGCCCGGCTGGTGCGCAACGCGCATGATGCGCTCGCTCACGTCCCAGTCGGTGCGGTTGATGATCGTCCACAGCGTGCTTCCTTGCAGCGGGAATTCGCTGGCGTAGACGCCGTAATGCTGCGTCGGCACATGCGGCACCCAGCCGGCGCTGACCAGATGATCGGGGAAGGCGCGGTAGATGGTGGCGATGCGGCGCATGGCCTCGCCGTCGCGCGCGGTGAACTGGTTCCACCAGCCCCAAACGTTTTCCCAGCTTTCGATGCCGACGCCGTTGAAGAAGGCGTCCTGCAAAATACTGGTGCGGTCGGTGGCCCAGCGGTCGCACACATGGACCATGTGGCGCGGCTCCATCCACTTCCATTTGCTGACCAGCGGCACCAGCGACGTCGTCCAATAGCCCCAGCTCTGCTGGTTGTAGGCCAGCATGCCGTCCTCCTTGAAGGCGAGCTCCGGCTCCAGCGCGACCGGATGGCCGGTGGCGTCGGAGGCGGTGCGGTAGGCCAGCGGCAGGCCGTCCATCGTGTCGCCGTTGATGCCGTCCGCGCCGATCTCCGCCATCAGCGCCGCCGTGGCCTCAGGCATGGTGGTGCCGACGTCGCGCGAGCCGGTATCCCACGGCATGGTCGGGAAGAAGACCTTCACGCCGCGTGCGTGGAAATCCTGGATCAGCTGCCGCACGCCGGCAACGCCGCCCGGCAGGTCGCGCACCATGTCCCACTGGTTGCGGTTGTCGACGCCGATGTTGGGATAGACCGGCCATAGCAGCACACTGTCGATGCCGCCGTAGCGCCGCTCCAGATCGTTCAGGTAGCGGTCCACGGTGTAGCGCCCGGCGACGGGGTCGTACAGATAACGGTCCTCGACCATCGCCTGCGGCTGCACGAAATTGCGCTGCGTCCAGCGCAGCTCGGGGCGGCGGTACTGCGCGTCGTCGTAGTGGATGGCAGCCAGCTGCCCGCTGCGCCAGGTGCGCATCGCGGCCAGCCATTCCGCGTGTTTTCCGTTGGGATCGCGCTTCCAGTTGTTGAGGCGCGCGAGCCAATCCGCCTCGCCGACGTCCTGCTGGTCGGGCCCCAGCAGCTGGCTGCCGCGCACCTCGACCGTGACCGCTGCCGCGCCTGCCTGCGCGACGATCGCGCCCGATAACAACGCCGCCACGGCGGCTGGAATGATTTTCATCAGTTCTTGTGATAGTGGAGGTGTAGTTCGAACTTCCAGGTGACCAGCCGCAGCACGGTGATGCAGGCCGCGCTGGCCCAAAGCGCGAAGTCGTCGGAGACGTCGGTGTATTGCAGGCCGATATACATCCAGCAGCCGAAGAAGGCGCAGATGGCGTAGGGTTTGCCGTCGCGGAAGACCATCGGCACCTCGTTGCAGACGATGTCGCGCAGCACGCCGCCGAAGATGCCGGTGATCACGCCCATCATCGACGCGATGAACAGCGGCATGTGCGCGGCCTGCGCCTGCGACACGCCGGCCACGGCAAACAGACCGAGGCCAATGGCGTCGGCGATCACGATCAGGCGTTCGGACAAGATCTGGCGGAGTGTGCGCATCAGCGGCGCGGCGACCAGCGCCAGGATGAAGATCAGGATCGCGTATTCCTGGTGCAGCACCCAGAACAGCGGGCGCCGGTCGAGCAGGATGTCGCGCAGCGTGCCGCCGCCGAACGCGGTGATGAAGGCCACCGTGAACACGCCCACCACGTCCATGCGTTTGCGGCGCGCCTCAACAAAGCCGGAAAACGCGCCCACCAGAATCGCGACAACTTCGATGACTGTGATCAGGGAAACGTGCGGAACAGGGACGTGCTTCATGTAGGCGATCGGACAAATTGACGATGCCATAGGTTAACATGACAAACCGACCACGTGTCATGAATCTGCTGCCAGCCGCCGTTGCGCGCCCAGCTGCGCCACCAGCCGCTCGACGTGTGACTCCGCCGCCACAATCGACTCCTGCAACCGGGCATCGCCGAACTCGTCGAACTCGACGGCCACGCCATGCACGTCGGTGATGCCGATATAACCCAGCGCCGTGGTGATGGACGGTTCGACGTGGTTCATGTGGGCGATGCGCTGGCCCTCGCCGTAGCCGTAATCGCCGCGAGAACTGAGGATGGCGAACGATTTGCGGTCCTGGTCCAGTAGCGGCCAGTAGGGTGCTCCGGCGCGGCCGCGGTCGAAGCCGAAGGTCCGGCCCACGCGCACGATGTTGTCGATGTAGGCCTTGAACTGCGCCGGCACGTTGAAGTTATACATCGGCACGCCGGCCACGATGACGTCGGCCGCGCACAGTTCATCGATCAGCTGGTCGCTTTCGCGCAGCACCGCGTCCATCCACGGCAGGCGCTGCTCGGGCTTGGTGAAGGCGGCGTGTATCCATTCGCCGGTGACGTGTTGTGGCGGATGGGCGCCCACATCGCGATAGATCACGGTGCCGTCCGGATGTGCGGCGCGCCAGCGGGCGACAAAGTGTGAACTCAGGCGCCGTGTGTGCGAGCCGAACGGCTGGTTGGCGGAATTGCCGGGGCGGGCGCTGGAATCGAGGTGGAGGAGTGTGGTCATGGTTAGCTTGCGGTATGCTCGTGGGTTGTCGAGCAATGACTATAGGCCGCGCTTCCGGGCCCGGCAAACCAGCTGTATTGATGCCAGTTGAATTGGATTCACCCAAGGACATTCCATGTTTCGAGCTTTACCGGTTATCGCGCTGCGCACCTTCGAATCCTCGGCGCGCCATTTGAGCTTCAAGCTCGCCGCCGAGGAGCTGGCGGTAACGCCGGGCGCGGTCTCGCATCAGGTGCGGACGCTGGAGGAGTGGCTGGGCGTGGCGCTGTTCGACCGCCTGCCGCGTGGCGTCCGTCTGACGCCCAAAGGCGAGAAGCTGTTCCACTCGCTGCATTCGGCGCTGGCCGACCTGGCGCAGGTGACCAACAGCCTGCGCGAAGTGCCGGTGGCCGGCCGCCTGACCGTGACCACACCCTCGTCGTTCGCCGCGCTGTGGCTGGTGCCGCGCCTGGACCGCTTCTACGCCAGGCATCCGGAAGTCAACCTCCGGCTGGACACCTCGACCGCCACCATCGACCTGCAGCAGGACGCCAGCGTCGACGTCGCGATCCGCTACGGCGGCGGTCCCTATCCGGACCTGTACAGCCCGGGCGGCATGGTCGAAACGTTCGGCGTCTACGGCGCGCCGGGCAGGGTGGAAGAATTGATGGAGCAAGCGGCGCCGTCGCTGATCTCGGTCCACTGGAACAAGTCCACGCTGTACCGCGACAGCTGGCGCGCATGGTGCGACGCGGCCGGCAAGGACTGGCTGCCGACGCTGAGGGAATATGCGGAGGAAATGTACGCGCTGCAGGCGGCGATCGCGGGGCAGGGCCTGGTGATGGCCAGCTCCATCCTGGTCGCCGACACGGAGCAGAGGGGATTGTTGAAAGCGGCGCGGCCAGACCTGCAAATCCCCGGCGGCACCTACTCCGTGTTATGCGTGCCGGGCCGGGAGCGGCATCCGCCGGTGCAGGCTTTCTTCGACTGGTTGCGCGGCGAGTGGAACGCCGCCGCGCCGTGATGCGTTAGCGGACCGGCTTGAGCGCCGCGCGCAGCAGCACGATCAGCGCGCCTTCGCCGCCTTCGGACGAGCGCGCCTGGCAGAAGGCCACGACTTCCTCCTTCTGCACCAGCCAGCTGTGCACCATGGACTTGAGCACCGGCTCCTGGCCCCTCGAGCCGAAGCCCCGGCCATGGATCACGCACACGCAGCGGTGATTGCGCATGGCCGACTTGCGCAGGAAATCGCCGATGGCGTCGCGCGCGTCGTCGCGGCGCAGGCCGTGCAGGTCCAGCTCGTCCTGCACCGGCCAGTGGCCCTTGCGCATCTTCTTCACCACGTCCGGGCCGACGCCGGGCGCGGCGTAGTTCAGCGCCGGATCGTCCTCCAGGTAATGATCGACTTCGAACAGGTCGGACAAGGACTCGCGCAGCACCGCCGCATCATCCTCGGCCTGGGTCAGCTTGCGGGCCGGCGCGGCGGCCGTGGCGGCCGACTTCGGCAGCGACGGCACGTAGCGGTCCGACACCGGCATGCGCTTGACGCCGCCCACGCTGGCCTGGAAGATATTCGCCTCCACGGCCCGCGTTTTCTCCTGTTTGGCGCGCTCCGCCTCGGCGGCGGCGCGCGCGTCAGCCTGTTCCTTGAGCTGTTTGGCCAAGGATTTCAGGTCGGCGAAGTCTTTCAAGCCCACGACTTACTCCTGGCCTTCGAGGTAGCGCTGGGCGTCCAGCGCGGCCATGCAGCCGGTGCCGGCGCTGGTGATGGCCTGGCGGTAGATGTGATCCTGCACGTCGCCGGCGGCGAACACGCCCGGCACGCTGGTCGCGGTGGCCATGCCCTCGGTACCGGTCTTGGTCTTGATGTAACCGTTGTGCATGTCCAACTGGCCTTCGAAGATGCCGGTGTTCGGCTTGTGGCCGATGGCGATGAACAGGCCGTGCACGGTCACGTCGGTGACGGCGCCGTTCTCGGTCGAGGCGATCTTGATGCCGGTGACGCCGCTGTCGTTGCCGACCACTTCCTGCAGCGTGTGGTTGTACTTGATGACGATCTTGCCCTCGGCGACCTTGGCGTTCAGGCGGTCGATCAGGATGGCTTCGGCGCGGAACTTGTCGCGGCGGTGGATCAGCGTGACCTTGGTGGCGATGTTGGACAGGTACAGCGCTTCCTCGACGGCGGTGTTGCCGCCGCCGACCACGGCCACTTCCTGGCCACGGTAGAAGAAGCCGTCGCAAGTGGCGCAGGCCGACACGCCCTTGCCCATGAACGCCTGTTCCGATGGCAGGCCCAGGTACTGAGCCGAGGCGCCGGTCGAGATGATCAGCGTATCGCAGGTGTACTCATGGCTGTCGCCGATCAGGCGGATCGGCTTTTCCTGCAGCTTGACCGTGTGGATATGGTCGAACACGATGTCGGTATTGAAACGCTCGGCGTGCTGCAGGAAGCGCTGCATCAGGTCCGGGCCTTGCACGCCCATCGGGTCCGCCGGCCAGTTTTCCACGTCGGTGGTGGTCATCAGCTGGCCGCCTTGCTCGACGCCGGTCACCAGCATCGGCTTCAGGTTGGCGCGCGCGGCGTAGATGGCGGCGCTGTAGCCGGCGGGGCCGGAGCCAAGGATCAGTACACGGGCGTGTTTAGGAGTGGTCATGGAAGGCTTCTTAATATGTTGGATTAATCCGAATTTGGGGGCAATTTTAGTGACGGCAAGGGCGGCGGCAGGGCCACCGCTATTGCATTCACGCAGGCAATACAAGATTATAGTGCAAGCAGCCGATCAGGATGAATCGTCGGGCCTGTTGGGGCCCATATGCCTTAGAATAGCCATATCTGAATTTCCTGACCGATAAGATTGCAACACCTTTATACCTATGAGCAGTAAAAAAGTTCAGGAACGCATGCCAAAAGCCACTTCCTCCGGTTCTTCCGCCTATACCCGCACCCCGACCGAACGCCAGCCCCTGCCCAACCGGCTGGTGCGGCTGCTGTCGGAGGCGCGCTGGCTGGCGCTGGCCGTGCTGGGGCTGTATTTCGTGCTGATCCTCATCAGCTACAACAAGATGGACCCCGGCTGGTCCCACGAAACGCTGGTGCCTAAAGTGCACAATCTCGGCGGGCGGGCGGGCGCCTGGCTGTCCGACCTGTTGCTGTACATCTTCGGCTTCTCGGCCTGGTGGTGGGCGTTCTGCCTGCTGCGCATCGTCTGGCTGGGCTACCGCCGGCTGACGCAAAAGTATGTGCTGTCCAAGGAACCTGATCCGGAACACGCCCAGGAACCGCTGATTCGCGCGATCGGCTTCGTGCTGCTGTTTATCGGCAGCGTCGGCCTGGAATACCTGCGCATGTACACCCTGCACGTGCAGCTGCCGCGCGCGCCGGGCGGCGTGCTGGGCCAGTTGATCGGCCATTCGGCCCACGTCGCGTTCGGCTTCACCGGCGCGACCCTGCTGCTGTTGCTGCTGTTCGGCCTGGGGCTGAGCCTGTTCTTCCACGTCTCGTGGCTGACGCTGGCCGAGCGCATCGGCGGCGGCATCGAGATGATGATCGAGTGGTTCATCCAGCGCTACCAGTACCGCGAGGACCGCCGCCAGGGCGAGGTCGCGGCGGTCAAGCGCGAGGAAGTGGTGGTCATCGAGCGCGCCAAGCACGTGGAGAAGCATCCGGTGGCCGCGCCGCCGGTCAAGATCGAGCCGCAGGTGGTCACGGTGGTCAAGTCCGAGCGGGTGGAAAAGGAGCGCCAGGCCAACCTGTTCCAGGACCTGAGCGGCGACAGCGCCTTGCCGGCCCTGTCGCTGCTGGACGAGGCGGCCGAGGTGCAGGAAACCGTGCCGATCGAGACGCTGGAATTCACCAGCCGCCTGATCGAGAAGAAGCTGTCCGACTTCGGCGTCGAAGCCAAGGTGGTGGCGGCCTATCCGGGTCCGGTGGTCACGCGCTACGAGATCGAACCGGCCACCGGCGTCAAGGGCAGCCAGATCGTCGGCCTGGCGCGCGACCTGGCGCGTTCGCTGTCGCTGACCTCGATCCGCGTGGTCGAGACCATTCCGGGCAAGAACTACATGGCGCTGGAGTTGCCGAATCCGAAGCGCCAGATCGTGCGCCTGAGCGAGATCGTCGGCTCCAAGGTCTACAACGACAATCCGTCGCCGCTGACCGTGGCGCTGGGCAAGGACATCGCCGGCAAGGCCGTGGTGGCCGACCTGGCCAAGATGCCGCACTTGCTGGTGGCGGGTACGACCGGTTCCGGTAAATCGGTGGGCATCAACGCCACCATCCTGTCGCTGCTGTACAAGTCCGACCCGGCCGACGTGCGCATGATCCTGATCGATCCGAAGATGCTGGAGATGTCGGTGTACGAAGGCATCCCGCACCTGCTGGCGCCGGTGGTGACCGACATGCGCCAGGCCGGCCACGCGCTGAACTGGGCGGTCAACGAGATGGAGCGCCGCTACAAGCTGATGTCCAAGCTGGGCGTGCGTAACCTGGCCGGCTACAACGCCAAGATCGCCGAGGCCAAGAAGAAGGAAGAACACATCCCGAATCCGTTCAGCCTGACGCCGGATTCGCCGGAGCCGCTGGAAAAACTGCCGACCATCGTCATCATCATCGACGAGCTGGCCGACCTGATGATGGTGGTCGGCAAAAAGGTGGAAGAGTTGATCGCCCGTATCGCGCAAAAGGCCCGCGCGGCCGGCCTGCACTTGATTCTGGCGACGCAGCGCCCATCTGTGGACGTGATCACGGGCCTGATCAAGGCCAACATCCCGACCCGTATCGCGTTCCAGGTGTCGTCGAAGATCGACTCGCGTACCATTCTGGACCAGATGGGCGCGGAAACGCTGCTCGGCATGGGCGACATGTTGTACATGCCGCCGGGCACGGGCCTGCCGGTGCGGGTGCACGGCGCCTTCGTCTCGGATGACGAGGTGCACCGCGTGGTCAAGCACTTGAAGACCACCGGCGAGCCGGACTACATCGACGGCATCCTCGAAGGCGGCACGCTGGAGGGCGAGGGTGGCGGTGCCGGCGGCGAAGCGGGCGAGGGCGGCGGCGAGGCTGATCCGATGTACGATCAGGCGGTGCAGGTGGTGCTGAAAAACCGCCGCGCGTCGATCTCGCTGGTGCAGCGCCATCTGCGCATCGGCTACAACCGCGCGGCGCGCCTGCTGGAACAAATGGAAAACAGCGGAGTCGTCTCCGCCATGCAATCGAACGGCAACCGCGACATCCTGGTGCCGGCCGCCAGTGCTGAATAAAATAGGATAAACCGTATGACTATTTCCACCACCACTCCGCCATTCCCGCGCAAGCGGGAATCCATGCTGACTATGGCTTCCCGCCTGCGCGGGAATGACGTACGGGCCTTGATGCTTGCCGGTGGCCTGCTGCTGTCCGGCCTGGCCCAAGCCAGCGCGCTGGAGCAGTTCAAAACCTTCGTCGCCTCGACCAAGGCCGCCAAGGGCGAGTTCACGCAGAAGCAGGTGAAGAACACCAACGGCGAGGCGCCCAAGGTGTCCACGCCGGCCACCGGCACCTTTGTGTTCGCCCGTCCCGGCAAGTTCATCTGGACCTACGTGAAGCCCTACGACCAGGTGCTGCAAGCCGACGGCGACCAGCTGTTCATCTTCGACAAGGACTTGAACCAGGTCACGGTGAAGAAGCTGGGCGACGCGCTGGGCTCGTCGCCGGCCGCCATCCTGTTCGGCAGCAACGACCTGGAGAAGAATTTCACCTTGTCCGAGGCCGGCACCAAGGATGGCCTGGAATGGCTGAAGGCCGTGCCGAAAGCCAAGGACACCAGCTTCGAACAAATCACCATCGGCCTGCGCAACGGCTTGCCGGAGGCGATGGAGCTGAAGGACTCGTTCGGCCAGACCTCGGTGCTGTCGTTCCGCAAGATCGAAAAAAATCCGGCGCTGACTGCGACGAGTTTTAAATTCGTCATGCCGAAGGGCGCCGACGTATTCAATAATAATTAAGCCCCTGCTGTCGCGGGTGTCGACGCCGCAGCCGCGACGCTGCGGCGTTTTTCCTTTTAAAGATCATGGCAGATTTATTTTCCACCGAACCGCGCCAGCCGCTGGCCGAAGCCCTGCGGCCCAAGACGCTCGACGACGTCATCGGCCAGCATCACCTGCTGGGGCCGGGCAAGCCGCTGCGCCTGGCGTTTGAATCGGGCCAGCCGCATTCGATGATCTTGTGGGGCCCGCCGGGCGTGGGCAAGACCACGCTGGCGCGCCTGACCGCCAACGCCTACGAGTGCGAGTTCATCGCCTTGTCGGCCGTGTTCTCCGGCGTCAAGGACATCCGCGCCGCGATGGAGCAGGCCCAGCACAACCTGGACATGGGCAAGCATACGATCCTGTTCGTCGACGAGATCCACCGTTTCAACAAATCGCAGCAGGACGCCTTGCTGCCGTATGCCGAGTCCGGCCTGGTCACGCTGATCGGCGCCACCACCGAGAACCCCTCGTTCGAAGTCAACTCGGCGCTGCTGTCGCGTTCGCAGGTCTACGTGCTGCATTCGTTCGACGAGGCCGAGCTGCGCCAGCTGGTCGACAAGGCCCGCGCCAAGGTGCTCACGCATCTGGAGTTCGACGAGGCCGCCATCGACACGCTGATCGGCTACGCCGACGGCGACGGCCGCCGCCTGCTGAACCTGTTGGAACAGACCAGCACGGCCGCCAACGCCGCCAAGACCAACAAGATCACGCCCGAGTTCATCCAGAACGCGCTGACCTTGAACGCGCGCCGCTTCGACAAGGGCGGCGACAATTTCTACGACCAGATCTCGGCCCTGCACAAGTCGGTGCGCGGCTCCAATCCCGACGCGGCCCTGTACTGGCTGTGCCGCATGCTGGACGGCGGCGCCGACGCCAAATACCTGTCGCGCCGCATCGTGCGCATGGCGTGGGAAGACATCGGCCTGGCCGATCCGCGCGCGATGCAGCTGGCCAACGACGCGGCCGCCACGTATGAGCGCCTCGGTTCGCCGGAAGGCGAGCTGGCGCTGGGGCAGGCCGTGATCTACCTGGCCATCGCCGCCAAGAGCAACGCCGGCTACAACGCCTTCAACCAGGCCATGGCCTTCGTCAAAAAGGACAAATCGCGCGAAGTACCAGTCCACCTGCGCAACGCACCGACCAAGTTGATGAAGGAACTCGGCTACGGCCACGAATACCGCTACGCCCACGACGAACCGCACGCCTACGCCGCCGGCGAAACCTACTTCCCCGACGATATGCGAGAGCCCGGCTGGTATCAGCCTGTACCGCGCGGCCTCGAAAGTAAAATTTCCGATAAGATGGCTTTCCTGCGCAAGCTCGACGAAGACGCCGGCAAGAGCTGATCTGCCCGGCAAAACAAAGCAGAGCCCGCGCGGGCCTTGCCCATACACGGGCGTCCATGATTATTGGGTGAATCATGCCGAATGCTGACCATACCGCTACCGCTACCGCAACCGCCCCCGCTGGCGACGGCGATACCTCCTGGCTGAAGAAACTCGGCCCCGGCCTGATCACCGGCGCCGCCGACGACGACCCCAGCGGCATCGCCACCTATTCGCAAGCCGGCGCCCAGTTCGGCTTTCAGATGCTGTGGACGGTCTTCCTGACCTACCCGTTGATGGTCGGCATCCAGGTGGTGAGCGCGCGGATCGGACGCGTCAGCGGCAATGGGCTGGCCGCCAATATCCGCGAGCATTTTCCCGCGTGGCTGGTGCGCGCCATTGTCGCGCTGCTGCTGGTCGCCAACACCATCAACATCGCGGCCGACGTCTCGGCCATGGGCGAGGCGATGACGCTGATCGCCGGCGGTTCGTCGCGCTGGTACGCGGCGCTGTTCGGCGGGATCTCGCTGCTGTTGCAGGTGCTGGTGCCGTACCACCGCTACGTGCGCATCCTGAAGTGGCTGACCTTGGCCCTGCTGGCTTACGTGGCGACGGTGTTCACCGTCCACGTGCCATGGCTGAAGGTGCTGGGCGCCACCGCGCTGCCGCATCTCGACTGGTCGCCGGAGTACATCACCACCATGGTGGCGGTGTTCGGCACCACCATCAGCCCCTATCTGTTCTTCTGGCAGGCCTCGCAGGAAGTGGAAGAGTTGCAGGCCCATCCGCAATCGCAGCCGCTCATCAAGGCGCCGGACCAGGCCAGCGCCAGCTTCCAGCGCATCAAGATCGACACCGTGATCGGCATGGGCTTCTCCAACCTGGTGGCCTTCTTCATCATGCTGACCACGGCCGTGACGCTGCATCAGCACGGCATCACGTCGATCGACACCTCTGCGCAGGCCGCCACCGCGCTGCGGCCGGTGGCGGGCGATTTCGCTTTCGCCCTGTTCAGCGCCGGCATCATCGGCACCGGCCTGCTGGCGGTGCCGGTGCTGGCGGGCTCGGCGGCTTACGCGGTGGCGGGCGCCTTCAAGTGGGCCAAGGGCCTGGAGAAGACCGCCTCGCAGGCCAAGGGTTTCTACGGCATCATCGCGTTCGCCACCATTGTCGGCATCGCGCTGGGCTTCACGCCGGTCGATCCGATCCAGGCGCTGTACTGGAGCGCCGTGATCAACGGCGTGATCTCGCTGCCCATCATGGCCGTGATGATGCTGATGGCGGGGCGTTCGTCCATCATGGGCCGCTTCGTGATCGGCCCCCGCCTGCGCGTGCTGGGTTGGGGCGCGACGGGCGCCATGGCGCTGGCGGTGCTGGCCATGTTCTGGACTATGGTGCAATAATATCGCGTTGTTTCAGGGCAACGGTGCCGGCCTAATCGTAAACTGGCGTAATATACTTATAACATCTAGCGCCGCCGAACCCCCGCGTGCACAAATGGCCTGGCCATTCGACCCGCAGTGTCCTGACGGACTTGCTTCACAGGTGTGCTCATGCGGCCTTCATTTGGTTTTTTCTTAAGTTTCAAGTTCAAGATCAGCGTGCTCGTGATCGCGCTGATGCTGATCGCCGGCATCGGCAGCGGCGGCTTGTCGCTGTTGATCGCCGAGTCCGAACTGCGGCAGGTGATCGCGCGCCAGGAGCTGTCGCTGCTGACCAGCGCGGCCGCCTTGATCGACAGCGACTTGCAGGACAAGCGCCAGCTCCTGAAGTTGCTGGCCGAGCAGTTCCAGGCCCATCAACTGACGCTCAGCCAGGTCCAGGAGGAACTGGAAACGCATGAAACCCTGCGCGAGGAATTCTTCAACGTCTCCGCCTTCGACGCCTCGGGCGCGCTGATCGCCAGCCTGCGCGACCGCAACGCCAAGCGCATCAATATCTCCGACCGCAAGTACTTCCAGGAGACGATGCGGCTGCGGGAGGGCGTGGTGTCGGCGCCGTTCAAGAGCGTGCTGTCCGGACGCCCGGTGGTGGTGCTGACCCAGCCCCTGCGCGATGCCGACGGCAGGATCGTCTGCATCCTGCTGGGCGCCATCGATTTGCTGCGGCCGTCGTTCTCGGCGCAGATCGACTCGCTGCGCTCCAGCTCCGAGGGCTACTTGTTTATCGTCACCGACGACGGCGTGATCATCCACCATCCCGACCGCAGCCGGCTGCTGGAAAAAACCGATCCCGAGCCCGGCTCCGTGCTGGAAGCGGCGCTGCAGGGAGGCGAGGGCTGGCAGGACGGCATCCTCGACAACGACGTGCCGGTGCTGCTGGTGCACAAGCACCTGCGCGAGGCCGCCTGGAACATCGCCCTGTCGTATCCGATGGAAAGCGCGTTCGCGCCCATGCGCAGCGTGCGCTGGCGGGCGTTCCTGGGTGCGGCCCTGCTGACCGGCCTGGCGGGTTTGTTCGGCTGGGGCGTCACCAAGAAACTGCTTCGTCCGCTGAGGCGCTTGCACGACCACGTCGAGGACATCAGCGCCGGCCGGGCCGGCATCGCGGTGTTCGATGTGGACCGGGGCGACGAGTTCGGCCACCTGAGCCGGGCGTTCTACGCCCTGTCGCAGCGGCGCGAGCAGGCCGAGGCGGAGCTGCACCGCATCGCCACCACCGACGTCCTGACCGGCATCCACAACCGGCGCATGTTCGACGATTTCCTGCCCAAGGCGCTGGCGCGCGCGGCGCGCGCCGGCCAGCAGGTGGGGCTGGCCTTCCTGGACATCGACCATTTCAAGGACATCAACGACACGCTGGGCCATGCCGCCGGCGACGAGGTGCTGGTGGAATTCGCCCAGCGGCTGACGGCCGCGGTGCGCACCACGGACACGGTGGCCCGCCTGGCCGGCGACGAGTTCGTGATCGTGTTCGAGCAGCTGGCCTCCAACACCGAGATCGATGTGCTGGGACGGAAGATCCTCGACGCCATGCAGCAGCCCTTCCTGGGCGGCACCGCGCGCCTGAAGGTGACGACCAGCATCGGCATCGCGCTGACGACCAGCTCGGTCGTCTCGGCGGATGAGGTGATGCGGGCGGCGGACCAGGCGCTGTATGGCGTCAAGGCCGCCGGGCGCAACGGCTTCGCGGTGAACATGGTCGGCGCCGAGCGCGTGTTGCGGGCGCGGATCAAGACTTAGCCTGGTGCGGTCTCACTGTTGTAAAAATGTTGTAAGATCAAGGATTAACGAGGCGGCGCAGAGGAATGAAATGCAGGTAACAAAGGTCGATGGCATCGAAGTCCATATCGAAGGGGAAGGCACCGAGACCATCGTGATGATCCACGGCTGGCCGGACACCTACCGCGTGTGGGACGCCCAGGTCGCGGAACTCAAGCAGCGTTACCGCTGCGTGCGCTTCACCCTGCCGGGCTTCGACATCGCCAAGCCGCGCCGCGCCTATTCGCTCGACGCCACCATCCGCCTGATCTCCTACGTCGTCAACAGCGTGAACCAGAAGCAGAAGGTTATCCTGATGCTGCACGACTGGGGCTGCGTGTTCGGCTACGAGTACTACATGCGCAACAAGCAGGCGGTGTCGGCCATCATCGGCGTCGACATCGGCGACGCCCAGTCGAAGGCGGTCGAGCGCTCGCGCACGCTGGCGCAGAAGATGATGGTCAAGGGCTACCAGGGCACGCTGGCGCTGGCCTGGGCGATCGGCGGGCCGATCGGCAACATGATGACGCGCTACATGGCGCGCAAGCTGCACGCGCCGTCGCCGATGGAATACATCAGCGTCAAGATGAACTTCCCGTACTACATCCTGGCGGCCGGCGAGGCCGGTTCCTACCGCTCGCTGGTGCCGTTCGTGCCCAAGGTGCCGATGCTGTTCATCTACGGCGCCCGCAAGCCCTTCATGTTCCATTCGGACGAGTGGGCCGACAAGCTGGAAACGAAGGAGGGCTGCAAGGTGGTCGGCTTCAACACCGACCACTGGCCGATGCTGCGCCAGCCGGCGCGCTTCAACCAGGTGGTGCTGGCGTGGCTGGAAAAGCCGGCCGACAACGACGAGGCCCCCGCGCAGGACGCGGCGGCCTGACCCATCAACGCAGCTTGATCGGCTTCAGGTAGGGCGCGAACGGCGGCGCCGGCAGCTGCACCGAGGCGTAGGCCTCGCGGAAGCAGGCGGCCTTGCTGTTCTCCACGTCGGTGGTGCTGCGGGTGACGCGGCCGTTGGCGTCCAGCGTCAGCACGATCACCACCGGATACTTGGATTTGTCGTGGCAGTTGCCGCGCTCGTCCAGCTTGTTCGTGTTGTTGAAGTTGATCGACACGTCTTCATACTTGCTGGCCTTGGGATTCGGGAACTGGGCGTTGAACTTGGCCATTTCGGTGGCGAAGGCCGGGTTGGCCGGCGGCGGTGCCTCGTCCTGGGCCGTGCTCTGGCCGCCCATGGTCGAGCAGCCTGCGGCCGTCAGCAGGATGGCGCCGGCGGCGATGGTTTTCAGGAATGGTGTGTTCAAAATCGTACTCCTCGGTGTCAATATTGTTGACGTATCGTACATAGTCCGACGAGTGCGTGGCGCACGATTAGTTGCGTAGGAGAAATCCTACATCATGCAACGCGCCGGCGAACCTGCGCTGCAAGCCGATCCAGCCGCCGGGCAGTCCGGTGTCGGCCGGCAGGCGCACGCGCACCGTGCCGCGGCCAACCGCGTCGATCAGCATCAAGCCGTTGTTCGGCACTTCGAAGCGCTGGCCCTGGCGTAGCATGAAGTCGGTGTGTTCGCCGTAGGCGGTGATCCAGGCGGTGCCGGCCAGGCATTCGATGTGGCGGCCGGCCGCGCCGGCGATGCGCAGCGGATGGTTTTCCGACAGGCGGTATTCGGCCTGGCCCTGCGTCAGTGCGATTAGTTCCGGTTTCATGGCGGCTCCTGCCGTGGTCTATCGTGACACCAGCATAGCCAGCGCCGCGCAGCCATGACAGATGCAGCAAATCGAAATTGTGACCGTCACACGGCCGCTTGCACTAAACTGTGCTGGTCGAAATTTGCGCCGGCTGTACCTGTCGCGGGCGGGCAGGGCGGGGCCACAATACACGGATGTCCACTCAACTCAACCTGTACGAGCACCTGGCCAACGAACTGGGCGGGCTGATCGCCAGCCGCGTGTTCGCGCCGGGCGACCGGCTGCCGTCGATCCGCCACCTGGCGCAGCAGAAGCGCCTGTCCGTCAGCACCGTGATGCAGGCGCTGCGGCTGATGGAGGACCGCGGCCTGGTCGACGCCAGGCCGCAGGCGGGCTATTACGTGCGCCACCGCGCGCGCACGATGGCGGTCATGACCGGCGCCGAGCATCTGCAGGAGCCGGCCTTTGTCGGCATCAACAACCTGCTGATGCGCGTGCTCAAGGCCAACGACGCCGGCGGCCTGGTCCAGATGGGCTCGGCCTGGCCGCAGCACGAGCTGCTGCCGATGAAGCGCATGCAGAAGACCGTGGCGGCGGTCGCCCGCCGCGATCCCAATTTGTTGAGCACGGTGAGCTGCTGCGAGACCAACCATCCGGAGTTCACGCGCCAGATCGCCCGCCGCGCGCTGGAGTGGGGGCGCCTGGACTTGAATGAAATCGTCGTCACCGGTTCCTGCAGCGAGGCGATCAGCCTGTGCCTGCGCGCCGTGGCCAAGCCGGGCGACACCATCGCGATCGAATCCGCCACCTATTTCGTGCTGCTGCAATTGATCGAGTCGCTGGGCATGAAGGCGCTGGAGATCCCCACCCACCCGGCCACCGGCGTGTCGATCGACGCGCTGGAGCTGGCCATGAACGCCGGCCTGGTGCGGGCGGTAATGCTGATCCCGAACGCCAACAATCCGCTTGGCTACATCATGCCGGAGGCGAACAAGCAACGGCTGGCCCAGCTGCTGACCCGCCACGATATCCCGCTGATCGAGGACGACATCTACGGCGACCTGTGCTTCACGCCGCAGCGGCCATGGCCGGTCAAGGCTTACGACACCAGCGGCCACGTGATGCTGTGCGCCTCGTTTTCCAAGGCCATCAGCCCCGGTTCGCGGGTCGGCTACGTGGTGGCGGGGCGCTATGCGCAGGACATCGCGGTGCTGAAGATGGTTTCCAGCGGCGCCAACAGCCATTTCTTCCAGGCCGTGCTGGCCGATTTCCTTGCCGGCAGCGCTTATGAGCAGCAGCTGCGCAAGATGCGGCGCGCGCTGGCGCAGCGCATCGCCCGCATGTCGGACGCGATCTGCGAGGCGTTCCCGCAGCAGTGCACGGTGTCCGAACCGCAGGGCGGCTTCGTGGTATGGGTCAGCCTGCCGGAGCAGGTCGATGCGCTGGCCCTGCACGCGGACGCCATCGGCCGGGGCGTGGCCTTCATGCCGGGGCAGCTGTTCTCGGCGTCCGGCAAGTACCGCAACTATCTGCGCCTCAACTGCGGCAACCCCTGGGGGCCGCGCGCCGAGGCCGCCATCGCCACGCTGGGCGAGCTGGTGCACCGCCACGCCGGCTGAATCTTTCGTTTCCCACCTGTTTTTTGCATTTCAGGAGCCGTTTCCAGCGCTTCGTCGCATCCCGATGGTGGGCCATAGCGCCTTTAGGTACAGTAGAACCATACCGAACCAACTACCTGAAGGAGCACATCATGAACATCGCTAAAAACATGGAAATCATCTTCGTTGCCGCCACCGTGCTGGCCGCCGCCACCAGCTTCGCCACCGCAGCCGATACCGCTGTTGCACCGGCCGCTCCGGCCGCCAAGGCCGCCAAGGTCGCCGTGTCCAGCGCCAAGATGCAAGTGGTCACCGTGACCGCCAAGCGCCTGACCGCCGCCGAAAAAGCCGCACTGTAATCGCCGCAGCCGGCGGGCTGTTCAAAACTCGCAGGGAAGTGGCATCCTCTTGGTACAATTGACGTTTTCGATACAACGGCACTTGTTCCCATGATTGATATCCAACTTCTCCGTAAAGACATCGCCAACGTCGCCGCGCGCCTGGCGACCCGCAAGTTCCAGCTCGACGTGGACGGGTTCAACGCCCTCGAAGCCGAACGCAAAGCGATCCAGACGCGCACCGAAGAGCTGCAGGGCAAGCGCAACTCGCAGTCCAAGCTGATCGGCATGATGAAGGGCAAGGGCGAGGACACCACCGCCCTGATGGCGGAAGTGGCCGGCCTGGGCGACGAGCTCAAGGCGAACGAAACGGCACTGGCCGCGGTGCAGGCCAAGCTGAGCGATTTCGTGCAGGCGATCCCCAACCTGCCGCACGAATCGGTCCCGGTCGGCACGGATGAAAGCGGCAACGTCGAAGTGCGCAAGGTCGGCACGCCGCGCAGCTTCGAATTCGAAGTCAAGGATCACGTCGATGTCGGCTCCCCGCTGGGCCTGGATTTCGATGTCGCGACCAAGCTGACCGGCTCGCGCTTCTCGGTCATGAAGGGCGGCATCGCCCGTCTGCACCGCGCGCTGGCGCAGTTCATGCTGAACACCCACACCGACGAGCACGGCTACACCGAGTGCTACACCCCGTACATGGTCAACGCCGATTCGCTGCGCGGCACCGGCCAGCTGCCGAAGTTCGAAGCCGACCTGTTCTCGGTGAAGAAGGGCGGCGTGGAAGGCGAGGGCGAGAACTTCTACCTGATCCCGACCTCGGAAGTCACGCTGACCAACATCGTGCGCGACGAGATCGTGGCGGCCGACACGCTGCCGTTGAAGATGACCGCGCACACCCCGTGCTTCCGCTCGGAAGCGGGCAGCTACGGCCGCGACACGCGCGGCATGATCCGCCAGCACCAGTTCGACAAGGTCGAGATGGTGCAGGTGGTGCATCCGGACACCTCGTACGCCGTGCTGGACGAAATGGTCGGCCATGCGGAAACCATCCTGCAGCGCCTGGGCCTGCCGTACCGCGTGATGTCGCTGTGCACCGGCGACATGGGCTTCGGCGCCACCAAGACCTACGACCTGGAAGTATGGCTGCCGGCGCAGAACACCTACCGTGAAATCTCGTCGCTGTCGAACTGCGAAGCCTTCCAGGCGCGCCGCATGCAGGCGCGTTTCCGCAACGCCCAGGGCAAGCCGGAACTGCTGCACACGCTCAACGGATCGGGCCTGGCGGTCGGCCGCACGCTGGTCGCCGTGCTGGAAAACTACCAGCAGGCGGACGGTTCGGTGGAGATTCCGGCGGTGCTGCGCCCGTACATGGGTGGATTAACGCACCTCAAGGCGTAAATACTCCTTCCCTTTTCCCAGCGGCCTGCTATAATCTTGCCTTCTCGCAGCAGCAGGTGGGAAAACGGAGAGGTGGCAGAGTGGTCGAATGTACTTGACTCGAAATCAAGCGTAGGGGCGACCCTACCGTGGGTTCGAATCCCACCCTCTCCGCCACAAAACGCTGCTGTAGGAAATGTACCACCAGGAGAGGTGGCAGAGTGGTCGAATGTACTTGACTCGAAATCAAGCGTAGGGGCGACCCTACCGTGGGTTCGAATCCCACCCTCTCCGCCATATTTAAATAGAAAAGCTCCCGCAAGGGAGCTTTTTTATTTCTGCAGCGGAAAGGAGCGAGCGCAGCTCGCGCGTGGGATTCGAAGACTCGCGCGTACTAGCGCGAGGGCGGCCTGCGCCACGTAGGCGAATCCCACCCTCTCCGCCATATTTAAATAGAAAAGCTCCCGCAAGGGAGCTTTTTTATTTGTGCGGCGTAATCGACTGGCGGCGCGCCTTTCACCTGTTATGATGCCGGGACCGTACCATCAAGAGTACGGCGCCGAGACAGGTCAATACCCTATATGCAAGAGTTCTATAAGAAGGCGCTGCTGGCGCTGATTTCCCTGCTGATCGTGGACGCGCTGCTGGCGGTCTTTTTTGTCTACCGGACCTTTCCGACCCAGACGCTATTGCCGGCGCATAAAGACGGCTCGCGCTGGCACTACGGGACATATTCCGATGTGTCCACCGGCGGCGCGTCGTCGGTGCGCTTGCATGACAACTCGCGCGACCGGCTGCGCTTCGACTTCAAGCTGAAGGACGTGAGCGCATATCCCTATGTCGCCACCGACCTGGTGCTCGAGGACGCCAAGGGACAGCCGGTCCACGCGGATTGGTCGAGGTTCCGTACCATTACCTTTGTCGCCAAATGCGCGCCGGCCACTTCCTTGTTGATGGAGCTGTCCACCTTCGACGAAAAATTATCCAAGCCAGGCCAGTACGCGACCTACGTTCCGCCGAGGGCGTATTTTTCATGCAGCGAGCAGGGCATGCCGGTGACGCTCGACCTGGGCCGGCTGATGATACCCGAATGGTGGTTCCCTGCGCGCAAGCAGGACCTGGCGCTCCAGGCGTACCGGCTCGACAAGGTCGGGAAGATCATGTTCGGCACCAGCACGGTCACGCCGCGCAATGTGGATGCCTACGTTGAAATCAGCGAACTGACCTTGCATGGCCGCGACTACCGCTATCTGGTTGCGCTGGCGGTCTTGGTCCTGGGTGGCTGGGTGGCATTGGGTGTCTGGTTTTTCCTGGCCTATTCCCGCGCGCTGTTGGCCAGCGTGGATTCGAAAATGAAAATCAATTTGCCGATCGTGGCCTATCGCCAGTTAACCCTGGAACCATATAAGGACAAGGAAAAGGCGGCGGTCTTGCGGTATATCGCCAGCTCTTATACCGATCCCAAACTGGACCTGGAAACCGTGGTGGAAGGGACCGGCGCGAACCGTTATAAAATCAATGAAGTGCTGAAATCCGAACTTGGCATGACATTCACCAGTTATCTGAATAAACTGCGGCTGACCGAGGCATCCAGATTACTGACTGAAAAAAGCAGCGCCGCCGTCTCGGAAATCGCGTATTTGGTTGGTTATTCAAACGTTCCTTATTTTAACAGGCTGTTCAAGGAAGAATTTGGCTGCGCGCCGAAGTCCTTCCGGATGATGGCCGCCCAGCGGCAACAGCCGGAGCAGCCCGCCGACAGCACCACGCCAGAACCGCAGGCCTGAACCACCCCCATCCCAAGCACTCAGCCTGAGCCGGCTCGTTCCGGCCCCGCAGGCTGATCCTGCTCGTCCTCCCCCCTCGGCGCCACAGCCGTTTTGCACCATGGCTGACATTTCTTGCAATTTCTGCGTTGTGCAAGAAATTCGCTTGACTGCAATACCGTTGCCCCCATCGCCCGGCCTATGCTTCAGACGTCGGCCGGGTTCCGCTGCCACCCGGCCGTAGATGGAACAGGTTTATGGAGAGAATGAATGTTCTCCATATATTGAAAACTGAATCGAATAAATCGATTAAGTTTATTGCTCTCCTCACTGTGTGCTTGCGCAGTGATTTTATGGGGCAGCTTTGGCTGCCCCTTTTTTTGGGACGGGCGAAACAAAGGGCGGGCAAGTGTGGAGGCATACAAAAAAAATGAAGACAACGAAAGTACACCGGATCGCGTTGTTATTCAACGCGAACAAGATATTCGATCACGAGGTTATTGCCGGCATTGCGGGATATTTTGGTAGTACCCGCGCGGCGTGGGAAGTATTCCTGGAAGAAGATTTCCGGCTGCGCCTGTCAGGCATCGAGCACTGGCAGGGCGACGGCATTATCGCCAATTTTGACGATCCGGCCGTGGCGCAAGCTTTGTCGCGCTGCCGCGTTCCGGTGGTGGCCGTGGGCGGTTCCTATGCCGACCCGGCCAGTTACCCGGCCGGGGTGCCGTATGTGGCGACCGACAATTTCAAGCTGATCGAACTGGCGCGCCAGCATCTGATCGATGTCGGCCTGCAGCGTTTCGCCATGTTCAGCATGCCCGCCCGCGGGGAAAACCGCTGGGCGCAGGAGCGCGAACTTGCCTTCCGCAGCCTGATGCAGGGCGACCAGATGAAAGCGGAGATCTTCCGCGGCTGGGAAACCAACGCCCACTCGTGGAACGCTGCGGTCCAGGTCCAGGTCGACTGGTTGCGCAGCCTGCCCAAGCCGATAGGCGTCATCGCCGTCTCGGACGCGCGTGCGCGCCAGCTCTTGCAGGCCTGCATCCTCGCCGGCATCGAAGTGCCGGAGCAGGTGGCCATCATCGGCATCGACAACGACCCGCTGGTGCGCCGGCTCAGCCGCATACCGCTCAGCTCCGTGATCCAGGGCGCGCAGGAGATGGGGCGCGCGGCAGCCCATCTGATGGAGCAGATGCTGCACGGCAGGCGCCCGCCGGATACGCCGGTCGTGGTGCCGCCGGCCGGCATCAACGTGCAGGCGTCCAGCCAGTATCAGTTGATCAGGCATCCGAGCGTGATGCGGGCGCGTCATTTCATCCGCCAGTATGCCTGCCAGGGCATCAAGACCGAACAGGTGGCCGAGTACGTGGGCGTGTCGCGCTCATCGCTCGACGCCGACTTCCGCCAGGAGCTGGGCTGCAGCGTGCATGACGTGATCATGAGCTTCAAGCTCAGCGCCGCCAAGGCCGGCCTGGAAAGCGGCGATTGCAGCATCGCCGACGTGGCGCAGGGCAGCGGCCTGACATCCAGCCAGTACATGCATCGGGTATTCAAGCGCGAGCTTGGCTGCACGCCGCGCGCCTACCGCGACCGCGTGCTCAGCGAGCGCGGACTGCTGTCGCCGGCTTAAAACCTGACGAGATTTCAACCAGAGGGGCATGGAGGGCCCGGGCGGAGGCGTGCCGGGAAATTTTAGCAAACACAAAAAGAAAGGAACATCCCAATGAGGAGACATACCATGAAATTCCAGCTGACGGCAGTCGGATTGGCTTGCGCTACGTTACTGGCCGGCTGCGGTGGCGGTGGCGGCAGCAGCGGTGGCGAGGGCGGGTTGATGCAGTCGATTGCCTTCCCGTTCCCGGGTGGCCCGACCTTGACGCCCCCGCCCGGGGTCGCAACCGTTGCGCTGACAGCGACGGCCAGTTCCGGCGGACCGGTGACTTACGTGTCGAACACGCCGGCCGTGTGCAGCGTCAGCGGCGCCACGCTGTCGCTGCTGAAGGCGGGGGAGTGCTCGGTGAGCGCCAACCAGGCCGGCGGGAATGGCTACGCCCCGGCCACGGAACGCCAACTGTTCGTCGTTCCCAAGACTGACCAGGCAATTCTTGGCTTCCTCAACCCGGGAAGTGTGCCCGTTGGGGCGTCGGTGCAGGTGGCGGGAACGTCCAGCAAGAGCGCTTTGGCCGACCTTCCCGTCACCTTTGCCACCAGCACGCCCGCAGTGTGCTCGGTGACCGGCACCACACTGCGGACGCTCGCCGATGGGCTGTGCGTCGTGTCCGCCACCCAGGCCGGCAACGATTACTTCAATGCGGCTTCGGTGAGCAAGACCGTTCCGGTCGGCGCCGCGGAAGCACCCTCGCTGGTCTTCACCGGCGGCTACAAGGCAAACGATCCCGGACGTACCGCGGAGAACGGCAAGATCGACTGGTACGCCTCCTCCGCCAACAAACTCACCGCGGCCGCCGACGGCAGCACCCTCACGTTCACCATGAACAAACCGGCGAGCGACGCTGATCACGGCGGCTACTTCGGTCTCCGGATGTACGCCGCCACGCTCGATGGTCTCGTCGGCAACGCCGACACGACTGCCGGTGTGCGGATCGATTCCCAGAAGGCCATCAAGTTCAATCTGATGATGAATCCCGAAATGATCGCTGCGCAAAAGACCAGGCTCAGGGTCTGGCTCTACCTCGGCCACCACGTCAAGGACAACTGCAACGTGATTCTGGAGAAGTTCATGACCCCGGTGTTTACGTCAGCGGTACAGGGCGTGCAAGAGCAAAGCATCGATCTCAAGACGTTCACAGTGCAGAACAGTTGCGGCCTGCCCGCGCTCGACGTCTGGAGCGAGCTGCAGAACTACTCGATCGCCAGGCTCGAGTTCAATGTGCCCGATATCAACAATGTGGTGCTGACAGGCGGAACCCAGGCCTACACCACCAGCATGACGTTAGGAAAAATTACCTTCAAGTGATGGTGGGCAATTAGAACAACTACACGAATTTAATAGGACAGAGACAATGAGAACAACAGTAGAAACGATCAAGCGGAAACCTGTGAGGATGACAGCGCTGGCGTTGGCTGCGGCGCAGCTGGCGGCGCTGTACAGCGCCGACGCGCAGGCGCAGGCGCAAACGGCGCCCGCGGCGCCGGCCGCCAAGGAAGGCGAGTTCGTCACCGTGGTGGTCAGCGGCCAGCGCGAGGCCATGAAATCGGCTGCCAAGCTCAAGCAGAATGCCGAAGAGGTCATCGACGGCGTCGTCGCCGAAGAGGCCGGCAAGCTGCCCGACAAGTCGATCACCGAGGTGCTGCAGCGCGTGGTCGGCGTGACGATGGACCGCAACAAATCGCGCGGCGACCCGGAGCACTTCTCGGTCGAGGGTTCCGGCATTTCGGTGCGCGGCCTGACTTGGGGCTCGTCGACCCTGAATGGCCGCGAATCGTTCTCGGCCGGCTGGCCCGGACGCGAATTGAGCTGGGGCGACATTCCGCCCGAGCTGATGTCCGCGGTGATCGTGCACAAGAATCCGCCGGCCGAACTGATCGAAGGCGGCGTCAGCGGCCAGGTCGACTTGCGTACCGCGCTGCCGTTCGACTACAAGGGCGATAAATTCACCGCCGCGACCAGCCTCAACTACAACGCGCTCGGTTCGAAATCCTCCCCCGCGCTCTCCGGCCTGGTGTCGAAGCGTTGGGAAAACGGCTTCGGCCAGTGGGGCGCGCTGCTCGACCTGTCCGCCAACGAGAGCAATACCCACAACGACTCGCTCCAGGTGGACGCCTACTTCCCGCGCACCGACGTGGTCGCGGGACAAACCGTGTGGGTGCCCAGGTCGGGATCGTGGCGCACCAACACCAGCAAGAACGACCGCGCGGGCATCTATGGCGCGCTGCAGTGGAAGAAGTCCGGCATGGAATCCGCGCTCACGTATTTCCACTCGGGCTACAAGGAAACCAGCGCCGAGAATGCCTCGTTCACGGGAGTGGAAAACCCCTATCTGTCCAAGCTCATCGACCCGGTGTTCGACGCCAACGGCATCCTGCAATCGGCCAAGTACACCTATCCGACCGGCGGCGCGGGCTCGAACCAGTTCGCGGCGGGCGGCCTGGGCTACAATTCCAACCAGGCCTTTTCCGAACGGAAGTCGCAGACCCGGGAGATCGCCTGGAATGCCAAGTGGACCATCAACGATCGCTGGTCGGTCCAGAACGACCTGCAATGGGTCCATGCAACGAACGCCTCTATTGGCCGCGGCATCGTCCTGGCCACTTTCGTGCCGAGCATGAATATCGACCTGACCAAAAATCCGGGGCAGCTCACCTTCGACGACGCGGCGCGAAAGTTCCTGGCCGATCCGAAGAACTACTACGTTTCCAACGTGCAGGCGGGCGATGATAAGGCGAAAGCCGACCTGTATGCATGGAAGACCGATGTGCGCTTCAAGTTCGACCATCCGGTGCTGCGCGACGTGCGTTTCGGCGTGCGCCTGACCAAGCGCTCGTCCGACCATACCGAGGCCACCGGCGATCAATGGTACAGCAACGCCGAGCCATGGGCGGTCGTGAAATCGAGCACGCCGGGTCAGTTGCCCAGCCAGGCTGATAAGGATAAGAGCTGGCCGACGATCCCCAACTTCGGCTATATGAGTGATCCGAAGTACGCCGCCCTGCTGCCGGTCACCACCTTCAATTACACCGATTTCTTCAACGGCAAGGTCCCCATGCCCCCGACCCTGGTGCAGCCGACCATGGACGCGGTCAAAGACTATCCCGGCACCTACCAGAAACTGGCGCTGATGCGCCAGTATTCATGCGAGGCCGTCAACGCGTATTGGCACCAGAACAACGACTGCTCGACCAAGGTCGACTGGAAGCCGCTGGTCTACGACGGCGACCCGGCAAAAACCTGGCGGCAGTCGGAAAAGACGCAGGCCGCCTACGTGATGACGCGTTTCGGGTTTGACGATCTGCGCTTCCCGGTCGAAGGGAGCGTCGGCGTGCGCGTGGTCCACACCAACACGATGGCCCACGGTTACACCGTGTTCAATCCGACCTACAGCAGCACCGTGCCGGCGTCGGTGCCGAAGTTTGGAACGATCGACCAGCCGGTCGACTCCAACCACGACTATCTCGACGCGCTGCCGAGTCTTAACCTGAAGGTGGATTTGACCGACAAGTTGCAAGCGCGCTTCGCGTTCGCGAAGTCGATGTACCGGCCGAGCTTTGGCGACCTGGCCGAATACGTCAAGCTGGAGCAATCGATCGGCTTCAACAGCCAAACCAACGCCGTCCAGAACATCATCTACAGGGGGACCAACAAGGGTAACGTCAAGCTGAACCCGACCAGGGCCAACAGCTTCGACGCGACGCTCGAGTGGTATCCTGGCAGCGGCTCGTCGCTGACGGGCGCCTTCTTCTACAAGAAGGTGCGCGACATCGTCTTGCAATCGGCCTATGTCGCTGAATACAATGACCTGGCCGGCAACCCGCAAACCTTCCTGATCAGCGCGCCGACCAATGCGGCGGACGGCAGGGTGGCCGGACTGGAGCTCGCCGGCCAGACCTACTTCAACAACGTGCCTGGGCTGGAGGGCAAGCTGCCGGAATGGGCCAAGGGCTTCGGCGTCTCGGCGAACTACACCTACATCAAGAGCAAGCAGACGCTGCACCATCCGTTCCCTCTGAAGTACTGCCCGGCCGCCGGGTCGTTCAACAACAGCTCCTTGAGCCTGTATGGTTGCGATACCGACGGCCTGCCGTTCACCGACATGCCCTTGCAGTACATGTCGCCCAACGCCTTTAACTTGATGTTCCTGTACGACCGGGGGCCGCTGTCTTCGCGCCTGGCCTACAGCTGGCGCAGTCGTTTCCTGCAGGGCGTGAACGTCAATGGCACGTCGGACGCCAACGGCGGCGCCATCAGCGCCGATCCATCCCGGGCAACGGTGGTCGACGGCAAGACGGTCTATCCGACGGACGTGGCCTGGGGGCTGCCGACCTGGCAGGAAGCGACCGGACAGCTGGACTTCGGGATCGACTATCGATTCAGCGACCATATGCAGGTCAGCTTCTCGGCGAGCAATCTGCTGGATGGCATCGTCAGGCAGACCCAGCAGCAGCACATCGGCGCCATGACCCGTGCCTGGTTCGAGCCTGGCCGCAGCTATCGCCTGTCGCTGCGCTACACGTACTAAAGGGCAAGGCGGTCCCTCATGCGGGGCCGCCTCTTTCCCCGCACGGCGGGGCGCCGGCCACCGCGCAATCATTTAAACGACAACAGGAGTGATTTTGAAACGACGACAACTGCTGAAACATCTGGGCGCGGCGATTCCGGCCGTCGCCTTGTCGCCCTATACCCGCGCCGCCGACGCGCTGACGCAAGCCAGCACCGGTGCGATCGCGGCCGGCCCGTTCGCACCGACCTGGGATTCGCTGGCGAATTACCAGACGCCGGACTGGTTCCGCAACGCCAAGTTCGGCATCTGGGCGCACTGGGGACCGCAGTGCGAAGCGGAACATGGCGACTGGTATGCGCGCGGCCTGTACGAGGAGGGCAGCGACCACTACCTCTACCATGTGGCGAAATACGGCCACCCGTCCAAGTTCGGCTTCAAGGATGTGATCCAGCAGTGGAAGGCGGAGCGTTGGGACCCGGACGCCTTGCTGGCCCTGTACAAGCAGGCCGGGGCCAAATACTTCATGGCGCTGGCCAACCACCATGACAACCTCGACCTGTACAACAGCCGCCACCAGCCGGAGTGGAATGTCACGAAGGTCGGCCCGAAAAAGGACTTGATGGCCGGCTGGAGCAAGGCGGCCCGCGCCAACGGCATGCGCTTCGGCGTCAGCGTGCACGCGGCCCACGCCTGGACCTGGTACGAGACGGCGCAGGGCGCCGACAAGAAGGGACCATTCGCCGGCATTCCCTACGACGGCAATCTGACCCGGGCCGATGGCAAGGGGACCTGGTGGGAAGGCCTCGGTCCGCAAGCGCTGTATGCGCAAAACCATCCCTTGAGCAAGAACGGTAGCGAGGGCGGCGTGTGGGACCAGCAGTGGTCCTGGGGCGGCGGCGCCGCCATTCCGAACCAGGCCTACTGCGACAAGTTCTTCAACCGCACGCGCGACCTGATCGATGCCTACGATCCGGACATGGTGTATTTCGACGACACCGTGCTGCCCCTGTGGCCGGTCAGCGACGTCGGCCTGCGCCTGACCGCACACCTGTACAACCGCAGCATCGCCAGCAAGGGCCGGAACGAGGCCGTCGTCAACGGCAAGATCCTCAATGAACAGCAGCGCCGCAGCATGGTGTGGGACATCGAGCGCGGCCAGAGCCACCGGATCGAACCCTTGCCATGGCAGACCTGCACCTGCATCGGCAACTGGCACTACGACCGGTCGCTGTACGAGCGCAAGGCCTACAAGAGCGCGCAGACGGTGGTGCATACGCTGATCGACGTGGTCAGCAAGAACGGCAACCTGCTGCTGAGCGTACCGGTGCGCGGCAACGGCACCATCGACGAGCAGGAGCGCGCCATCGTCGAGGAGATCGGGCGATGGATGGCGGTCAACGGCGAGGCCATCTACGACACCCGGCCTTGGGCCGTGTATGGGGAAGGGCCGGTGGCGCGGGAGGCGGCCAAGCCGCTGTCGGGCGCAGGCTTCAACGAGGGCCAGGGCAAGCCGTTCTCCGCGGCCGATGTGCGCTTCACCGCCAAGGGCAAGACGGTGTTCGCCTTCGTCATGGGCTGGCCGGAATCGGGCAGGGTGTCGATCGAGGCCATGGGCAGCGCCAGTCCGCACCTGGCGGGCCGCATCCAGCGGGTCGAGCTGCTCGGTACCAATCGTCCGCTGGCGTTCGAACAAACCGCTCAGGGCTTGCAGGTCACACTGCCGGCCGACATGCCCGCCCTGGCGTATGCCAGCGCCTTGAAGATCTCTTGAGGCGAAGCAGACCTAACACTTCTGTCACTTTTTCTTCAACAAAGCAGCGAGTTGCAGAAGTCGTTGAAGTCTGACTTATCCGGATGCAGTTGGTCCGGTCTATGCTCGTTCCGCAAAAAGTTTTGATACGCCCAAAAGAGGAAAATATTGATGAGACTAAAAAAACGCAGTTTGGTGGTGGCTTTGTTGGCCGCCTTCGCGGTATGTGGCGGGACCAATGCAATTGCCGGCAGCACGACGTTTAACTGGACTTCGAGCCCGCAGCTTATCGCGCCTCAACCAGATCCAAGCCAGACAATCTACGGTGTGAAGGATCCTTCGATCGTTTACGCGAACGGCAAATACCACGTCTTTATGACGACGGCCGGGACTGCCGGCTGGGGTCTTGGGTACACCAGCTTCGACAAATGGCCGGACGCGCCGGCCGCGAAAATAGTCCCGCTTGATAAGTCCCCGATGGGGCCAGGCTATCGCGCGGCGCCGCAAGTATTCTATTTCGCTCCGCAGAAAACCTGGTATCTCGTCTATCAAGGTGGCGATCCGATGTATTCGACCTCGAAAGACATCGGCGATCCGATGTCCTGGAGTGCACCGAAACCGTTCTTTTCAGTCACGCCCGACATCATCAAGGCTCCGCAAGGCACCGGCTGGCTGGATTTTTGGGTGATCTGCGATGATAAGAAATGCTATCTGTTCAATACCGACGACAATGGACGTCTGCTTCGCTCCGAAACCGAATTGAGCCAGTTCCCGGCGGGTTTCCATAACACGGTCGCTGTCATCACCGAAAAAAAGGAAGACGTGTTCGAGGCCAGCAATACCTACAAGCTTGCCAACACGAATACCTACATCACGCTGGTGGAGGCCATTTCGCCCAAGGGACGTTACTTCCGGATCTGGAAGAGCAATGGCCTGGATGGAAAATGGGAGCCGTTCTCTTCCGCGCCCATGAACGCTTTCGCGACGCGCGACAATGTTGAACGGATCTGGTCGGAAGGGATTTCCCACGGCGAGATGGTGCGGACCAATCCCGATCAAACGATGACCATCGATCCCTGCCGGCCGCTCGAATACCTCTTCCAGGGGAACGACCCTGCGGTGCGCGTGGACGACTACATCAAACTTCCGTACCGCCTGGGTGTCATCACGGCGAAGGGCGAAAATCCGGTAAGCGCACTCTGCCGCTAAACAAAAAGGGGCCTGCCGGCCCCTTTCTTCATTATTTATCCTGGTATTTAATCCTGAACCAATCGAAATCCACATAGCCGCCGGTGTTTTTGGTTGCGTAATTGAACAAGCCAAAACGGTAGCCCATGAAGTGCGGGATGGCGTAGGTCATCTTTAATGTGTCGCCAATGGGCTTCCACGATGTTCCATCCAGGCTGTACGCGAAGGTGGCCTGGTCTTTTTTATCGGTGAAATCGCAATCGATCTTCAGATAGACCTGGTTGCTTGTCAGCGGAACCTGCTGTACCTCCACCGGCTTATCCGATCCGGCATTGACCATGAAGATCCATTTTTTGCCGTTTTCGACTTTGACGCCAACCTGTCCGTAGTTTTTCTGGAAGGCGCTCAAGCCCGCGAAATCGCCTTCCTTCATTTTCGACACATCCAGCAAGGTCGCGCCAGTGCTCGCCGGGCCGATGGTGCGTTGCGTAAGCGTATTTCGGGCCTGCACAAACGAGGTATCGAGCCTGCCCGTTTTCAGCCGGAGATATCCTTTTCTTTCTTGCACCGACCAGAGCTTGTTGTCCGGATTGTGATTCCATTGCCAAACCAAGGGCAACGCTGCTTGTCCTTTTTCTCGATTGAATTCATCGGACGCAACCAGGTTTGGAATCAAGCCGGTGCTGGCGGGCAAATTCAGCTGATCCGGAGCTTTCCCTCCTTCGCCCAACACGGGCCAGCCGTTCTCCCACTTGACTGGAACCAGGTAGGGAATCCGGCCCACTGCACCAAAATCGCGGAACAGATAAGAGAACCAACGCCCGTCGGGCGTGTCGATCAATCCGCCTTGAGCGATGCCTCTATCCTGCAGGGCGACTTTTCCTTCCCACGGGCCGTTGATGCTGTCGGCCCTATGGATAACGACCGTCCGGTTCTTGCCCTTTGGCGCGCAAATATTGAATAAATAATATTTACCGTTTACCTTGAATAATTGGGAGCCTTCGGCGACCAGGCCCATGGTGTCGCCTGCGGGCGCGTCGGCGTTTTCGATGAGGATTTTTTCCGGAACGCCTGGCCTGACGCCTGTCAGGTCATCATTCAACTCGATGATCTTGAGCGTATGGGCGTTGTGAATTAAATAGGTTTTGCCGTCGTCGTCAAAAAACAGGGACGAGTCATGATACGCCGGCTTGAAAGAAGTTCTTTCCCAGTTCCCTTTCTCTATATCTTTCGTTTTAAAGATATAGGTTTCATTCGTGGTCTGCGAAAAAGTGGTGACGTAATACATGCCCTTATGGAAGCGCAAGCTGCTGGCCCAGGTGCCCTTGCCGTAGGTGTTGTGGCCCGCCGTTAAATTCAGGTCCGGCGTATCGGCCAGCGTCTCATAGGCATAATTGATGATTTTCCAATTGACCAGATCCGTGGATTTCATGATGGGCAGGCCCGGATTCATGTGCATGGTCGTACTGCTCATGTAGTAATTCGCGCCGACCCTGATCATGGCCATGTCCGGCACATCGGCAAAAATGACGGGGTTTTGCGCTTGCGCCAAGGCGGCGGCCGATGCAGGCAGGAGCAGCGCGGCGACAATGAGGTTGACTATTTTCTTCAAGGTGATTCCAGGTTCGGTAAGAAGGGGGGGCAGATTTCATGGGTCACGGGCATTCTGCGCGCTCCTCCTGCGTGCCGCAATTTTCAAAATCACCAATGTGGGGAGTCATTTTTACTGCCGTGCGACGTGGCGAAAATAGCAATGCTATGATCGCCGCATTGAATTAATGCGAGGCGATATGGGTGGGAAAGCGATCATCAGGCTGGGCGACAAAACATCGCACCACGGCACAGTGCTGGAGGGTCATCAGGATGTCATCGTGATGGGCAAGCCGGTGGCCGGCGTGGGCCACAAGGTGAGCTGCCCCAAATGCCGGGGCACGCACACCATCGTCGAAGGCGCGGTCACGCACACCGTCATGGGTGTCAGCACCGCGGTGGAGGGGATGAAGACTTCCTGCGGCGCTGTCCTCATCGCCTCGCAGCAGACCGACACCATTGGCTGAGCCGAGGGAAGCGTACCGCCGCCTGTTCGCGGTAACGGAGGCCGACGCGTCACGCGTACTGAACCTGCTGGCCGCGCACGCAAACAATATAAACAGTTTTACACGTTACACAGCACGCAGGGAATTTGGCGGCCATGTCATCGAACTGGCGACCGGCTCGATGGCCGTGCTTGAGGCGCTCGATGCCATGCGCTTGCGTCCACCCGCGCCCTGGCTGGCCTTTCCCGACCTCGACGCCGGCGGGACCGGCAGCCTGCAGGGCAGCCTGGACTACTGGTGGAACTGGCTCTGGATGCCGTACTGGACGAACGCGACTCAGGACGAGCGCGAACAGTGGCTCGCGCTAGCCTCGGACGACTGGCGCGAGTTCATCGAACTGCACGTTTAGGCCGCGTCGCCGCAGCACTTCTTGTACTTCTTGCCGCTGCCGCAAGGGCAGGGATCGTTGCGGCCGACTTTCGGGCCCTTCGGCGGATGCCAGTAGGCGTTGATCTGGATGACCGATGGCGTCACCGCATCGGCCCAGGCGTCGCCCTCGCGCTGGAACGGCGCCAGCCATTCCGGATGGGCCGCCTGCAACGGCGCCCAAGCAGCCGCGTCGGCCTGCATGCCGGCTACGAATCCTTCGCACCATTGCTCCGGTCCCCAGTTGCCGCCGCATTCGTAGATGGGCTCGAAGCTGGCTGGGTCCTTGCTCATCCACGTGCGCATGTAGTGGTAGTGGCGCAGCAGCAGCGGCTCGGCAGCCGGATTCTTCAGGGCCGCAGGCAGCCAGCTTTCCGGCGCCGGCGAGCCCGGGCCGATGACGACGGCGGTCAGGAAGCCTTCCAGCCAGGACACGTCCTGCAGGGCGTCCAGCGCATCGTATTCGTCGTCGTTCAGTGGGGTGTGCTGCATGGTGTAGGCCTCGTTGACTGATTGAGCCGACATTCTACGCACCAATCATGTGGCCATGTTTGCGAGTTTAGCAATATGATGCGTACCAGCACCAAACAATACCAACATTCAAGGAGCAATCATGAACCCGATTAAAACCCTGGCCGCCGCTGGTTTGCTGATGAGCGCGATGTGGGCGCAGGCCTCGGCCCCCGCCGCCGCGCCGGACGCCGCCCAAATCAAGGCCGCGCACGACCTGCTGGTGTCGATGCAGGCCGAAAAAATGGTGCGCACCACCGCCGGCATGAGCAAGTATCCCAGCCCGGCCCAGCGCGAGCTGATGATGGCCAAGCTCGACAAGCTGCCCAACGAAACCGTCTACAGCCGTCTGGCGCTGCCGGTGGCGCGCCTGATCAGCACGGAGACGGCGGTCGAGATGACCCAGTACTACCAGTCCAGCTACGGCCAGAAGGTGCTGACCCAGACCTACAACGGCCCGCCGCGCCTGTATCCGGCCGATCCGACCCCGACCGCCAAGGAAAAGGCCGAGCTGAAGAAGCCCGCCTTCATCAAGGCCAACCAGGAGTTCAAGGCCGCCGAGCAGGCCATCCACCATGAAGCCTTCCTGCTGATCGGCGAGATCAACAAGGGCAAGTAAGCTGGCAAGTAAGCTACTTCGCCTTCGGCGGCGCCGGCTTGAGTTTGGGCGTCTCGACAATCAGCACATGCTTGTCGACCGCACCCGACTTTTCCTGCTTGACCACCATCACGGCGACCGGCCGGTTGTCATGCACCGACCGTGGACGTCTTGGAACCAGCATCTTCTTTCCCCGAGTGATTGTTGTTGAAGTCGCAAATGGGCACGCCGGCACTTTTTGCAAGTTGTTAAATAGTAAAAAGTATTGGATACTCCAGCTTTCACTCCACAAGGAAGCTCGATGCTGAAGAAACTCGCGATTGCCTTAGCCCTGTTGCCGATGGCCGTGCAGGCCTCCAATTTGCCGGACTACCCCTTCATCCACGTCGGCGGCGAAGGCTTCCTGCGGGTGATGCCCGACATGGGCGAGATCGATTTCGACATCAGCGCCTTCGACGCCGACACCAACGCGGCCGTGGCCGTGGTGCAGGCGCGCGTGGCGGAGGTGCAAGCCTTGCTGGCCGAGCAGGGCGGCGATCCCGGCAAGGATACCGAGGCCGAGGCGTCGTTCCGTGACATGCGCAAGGAGATGCGCAAGTCCGCCAATCCCGATCCGAACGCCGCGCCGGAATACGAGATCCGCAGCGCCGTGCACATCGTCGTGCGCGACCTGACCAAGTGGCGCGCCATCATGACAGGCCTGCTGGCCAAGCCGAACATCGACCACATGAGCACCGGCTTCGGCAAGAGCGACCGTCTGCAGACCGAGCAGGAACTGACCGCCGTCGCGATCAAGGACGCGCAGCGCCGCGCCGAGGGCATGGCGGCCGGCTTCGGCAAGAAGGTGGGGGCGGTCACGGCCATCTCGTCGGGCCAGCTGCGCAACCTGACCAACGCGGTCGGCCTGCTGCCGGTGGACTTCTACAACAATCGGCGCGGCACCAATGCCACGTCGGCGGAAAAAGACTTCCTGTCGATCCAGTCGCTGCAATGGTCGCAGACCGTGGACGTAATCTTCCGCATCAAGTGAGCGGAACCTTGATCGGCTGCCTGCCCCAGGGCCTTGACAATCCCGCGTGCAACGCGTTCATCCAAAGCGCGCCGCTGGCGGACTGGATGCCGGTGTTGAGCCATCTTCAACGCGAGTTCGGCCTGCCGGATGGCGCGTGGGAGAAAATCCCGCAAGGCGCCAACGCCCTGTTCGGACTGGGCGGCGAGGTGATCGTCAAACTGGTGCCGCCCAATTGGCGCCGGCAGGGCGACAAGGAAATCCTGGTCGCCCCGCTACTGGAGGGCAAGCTGTCGCTGCAAACGCCGCGCCTGATCGGCAGCGGGGAAATCGACAATTGGGTCTTCGTCATCACGAGCCGCCTTGCCGGCGTCTTGTTGGCCGACGTGTGGCCCTCGCTGGACATGGAGCAGAAACGCTCGATCATGGTCCAGACCGGCCAAGTCCTGCGCGAACTGCGCGCGGTCACGTTCGACGAGGACATCGCGATCAAAGTGGATTGGCCGTCCTATCTGCAAGACCTGACTGCAGGATGCCTGGCGCGCCACCAGCGCAGGAACATGCCCGCCGGCCTGCTCGGCCAGGTCCTGCCGTACATCCAGGCGGCGGGGGATTTTGCGGAGGCGGGCGAGCCGCGCTTCATCCACATGGACATCCACCCGTGGAACCTGATGGCGAAGCAGGAGGAGGGCGGCTGGAAGCTCGACGGCCTGCTCGACTTCGGCGACGCGATCGTGGGCCACAGCGACCGCTTCGAGTTGCTGACACCGCTGCTGTTCATGGCGCAAGGCAGCCCCGTGCTGCTCAACGCGCTGCTGGAATCCTATGGCGGGATGGGCGACATCAGCGCCCCGATTTTGCAGCGCCAACTGACCGCCTGCATGCTGGTCAGGCCGGATTCCGACGTCATGTTCTGCATGCGACAAGTCCCGGCCACCGGCCCGCGCGACACCTGGGACCAGATCGCCGGGCAGATGTTTGCCTTCGATTAGTTAAGGAGTAAACATGGACATAATCAAATTTATCGCCGTCGCCCTGCTTGGCGGCTGTTCCATCGCATCGGCGCAGGATGGGTTGTTTGCTGGTCACGTGCAGCGGGTCATCCTGCAGCCCTCGGGCACCGAGAATTGCCCACAGCCCTGCCCTGCCGAGGCGCCGCTCCAGCCCAATGGCCTGCGCACCGTTTGCATCTCCAACGCGGGCGGTTGCCAGACCATGGACGTCAAGGTGGATCGGGTCTACCTCGGCGAAGCCGGGGACGAGACGCGGCGGTTCAAGTCCCGCATCGGCGAATGGGGACCGAGTTATCCGGTGACTGAAGAACAGATCATCGTCAGCGTGGAGGCGGGTTCCGTCTCCTGGTCATTCGCGACGGTAAAGGATGGCCGGATCTTCATCGACCCCAAGCGCCTGCGCAGCATAGCCGGCGTCCCGACCGCGACTGCGAACAGCGCCGACCTGGTGGCGCTGGACGATGTGCTTGCAAGGGTGAAGTCGAAGTAGCGCAAGGCGCCAGCGTGCGCCAACGCACGCTGGCGCGCAATCGGACGCTTGTTTATCCGCGACCGCCCCCTAACCTTGGAATAGGTCGATTATTTCAAGGAGGACCGCCCCATGAACATCCGCGCCCATACCACGCCCGAGCCCGATATGCCGCCGCCTCAGCCGGAACGAGACCCGCCACCGGACAATATGCCGATGCCGGACCACGCCCCCATCGAAGAGCCGCAACCCAAGCAGCCCCCCGTCAAAACCTGACCCCATGATGCCCGTGAGAAAGTGTGATGGCTGTTGCTCAACGGATACATATTTTAAACTTTGTGTTCGCTGTCACAACGGGGTAACCAAAGTGTTTCTATAATTTAGTCATGTCATCGATTTTCCTCTCACGGAGAGCATCATGGGCAATTCCTTACACAACAAAATCTACCTCGGTCGTCGTAGCGTCGCCTTCAGTGCGAAGCGTGTCCAAGCCTTGATTTGTGTAGCGGCATTTGCCACGATCGGCCTGATCTGGCTGGCGATCCGAGCGTTTTGAACGACACTTTATTTTCGTTTTGATACGCCCGTGCCGCCGCCGCAGGCGCCGGAAGGGCGTATACCTTGCCGCCGCCCCGCCGGGCGCGTACCATGAGGGCCGCAGCAGTCTCTTATGGATAAAATGGCAATGAAGAACGAGAAATTAACGCAAGACGAATACAACGCACTCGATGAGGTCAAGCGCGGCATCAAGGGTGAGCGTGTCAGCGCCTGCGTGGGCCGCAACACCAAGCGCCTGGCCGGCATCAAGCTGTTCAGCATCGCCAAGAACGGCCGCATCTCGCTCACCGACAAGGGCGAGGAAGTGTTGTTCCTGCGCCGCTGCGTGCTGGGCATGCGCGCCATCGAGGCCGATCCGGCCAGCCCGCTGGACGCCGACGTCGCCCTGTTCCTCGGCAAGAAGTCGCACATCGTGCCGCGCGCCGAAGGTGGCTTCGAACTCAGCGACAAGGGCCGGGAATCGTTGGCCGATATCGCCAATCAAGGCTTGTAAGACAAAAAACGCTCCTCCGGGGCGTTTTTTTTGCGGTAATGTAGAGGCATAACATAACAAGAAGAGACGCCGGCCGCCATGAAACCGGATACCCTGCAGAAGTTCCGTAAACTGTTCGGCGTGCTTGTCGCGGCGGTGGCCGCGGTGCTGCTGCTGGTGTCGCTGTTCGTGGCCCATGTGCTGCAGGCCAGCCAGGCGCGCTACTACGCCAACGCGGCCGAGACCGCGCACAACCTGGCCATCTCGCTGGAAAACTTCCTGCACTCGCATTTCGAAGAGGTCGACCTGGCCATGCGCCGCGCCGGCGTGGAGTTCCGCGACATGCAGACGGCGGGCCGCTTCGACCCCGACAAGTTCAGCGCCTACCTGCGCACGCTGCGCGAACGCATCCCGAACGCCCAGGCCGTGCGCGGCTCGGACGCGGCCGGCCGCGTGATCTACGGCGAGCAGGTCGACCCGGCCCATCCGCAGGACCTGACCGTCCGCGAATTCTTCCCGCGCGCCAGGGTCGAGCACGAGCTGATCATCGGCCTGCCGGTCCAGTCGCGCATCACCGGCGAGTGGGTGCTGCCGCTGGTCTATCCGCTGGCCATGCCGGACGGCAGCTTCGGCGGCACCGCCTACACGCTGATGAACAGCTCGCGCCTGACCGAGCTGTTCTCCTCGCTCAACATCGGCGCCCACGGCGCCATCGTGCTGCTCGACGACCGCCGCCGCGTGCTGCACCGCTATCCCTTCGTCGACGCCATGGCCGTCGGCGACACCATCAAGGTCTCGCCGCAAACCCAGGCCATCCTGGAGGGCCGGCAAAAAGGCGACACCTACAACATCCTCAGCGACCGCGACGGGTTGGAGCGCACCATGAGCCTGCAGCGCGTCGGCCGCTATCCGCTGTACGTGGCGGTGGCGCTGGCCAGCGACGATTTCCTGGCGCCGTGGCGCAAGGAAGTGCGCAACGCGCTGCTCTTCATCGGCGTGCTGGTGGCGTTCGCGGCGGCGCTGCTGGCGGGCGTGTGGTACGCCATGCGCAAGCAGTCGCAGGCGGTGCATCGACTGGTGGAGGCCGACCGCGCGCTGCAAGCCTCGCTGGTGCAACTGACCGCCTCCGAATCGCGCTGGCGCTCGCTGACCGAAGGCTTGCCGCAGATGGTGTGGACCGTCACGCCGGCGCTGCGCCTCGATTTCATCAGCCACCACTGGGAGCGCTTCAGCGGCGTGCCGGCGGCGGCGCTGATCGAGGCGGGCGACTGGGCGCCGGTGCTGCATCCGGACGACCGCGCGGCGCTGCAGGCCGAATGGCAGCGCGCCGCCGCCACCGGCGACGCCTTCCGCTGCGATTGCCGGCTGCGCCGCCTGGACGGCGCCTGGCGCATCTTCGACAACCACGCGCTGCCGCAGAAGGATGGCGGCGGCCGCATCCTGGGCTGGGTGGGCAGCAGCACCGACGCCACCGAGGCGCGCGCGGCCCACGACGCGCTGCGGCTGGCCAAGGAGGCGGCCGACCAGGCCGGCCGCGCCAAGTCCGACTTTGTCGCCAACATGAGCCACGAGATCCGTTCGCCGATGAACGCCGTGCTGGGCATGCTGCAACTGCTGCAGCAGACCGAGATGAGCGAGCGCCAGCAGGACTACGCGGCCAAGGCCCACGCCGCCGCCAGCGCCTTGCTGGGCCTGCTCAACGACATCCTGGACTTCTCCAAGGTGGAGGCTGGCAAGCTGGCGCTCGATCCCCATCCGTTCCGGCTCGACAAGCTGTGGCGCGACCTGGCGGTGATCCTGTCGGCCAACGTCGGCAGCAAGAATATCGAAGTGCTGTTCCGCATTGATCCGCAACTGCCGTCGCTGGTGGTGGGCGACGCGCTGCGCCTGCAGCAGATCCTGCTCAACCTGGCGGGCAACGCCATCAAGTTCACCGAGCAGGGCGAGGTGGTGCTGTCGGCCCAGCTGCTGTCGCGCGGCCCCGGCACGCTGACGATCAGCTTCTCCATCCGCGACAGCGGCATCGGCATCTCGGACGAGCAGCGCCTGCGCATCTTCGACGGTTTCTCGCAGGCCGAGGCGTCGACCGCGCGCCGCTACGGCGGCACCGGCCTGGGCCTGGCGATCAGCCAGCGCCTGGTGCGTTTGATGGGCGGCGAACTGAACGTGACCAGTACGCTGGGGCAGGGCAGCGTGTTCGAATTCGCGGTCGCGTGCGGCGTGGCGCCGGTGCCGGCCGAGGCCGAGGCGTCCGACATCGCGGCGGCCGCACCGGAGCGCGGACTGCTCAAGGGCCTGACCTGCCTGGTGGTGGACGACAACCCGACGGCGCGCATGGTGCTGAGCGAAATGGCGCAGTCGTTCGGCTGGCAGGTGGACGTGGCCAGCGGCGGCCACGAAGCACTGGCCGCCGTCGCCGGGCACATGGCCGCGCAGCGCGCCTACGACGTGGTACTGATCGACTGGCGCATGCCGGTCTTCGACGGCTGGGAAACCAGCCGCGAGATCCGCAAGCTGGCGCCGCACGGCAAACTGCCGCTGATCGTCATGGTGACCGCGCACGACCGCGAGCTGTTGGCGCAGCGCCACACGGAAATGGAACCGGTGCTCGATGGCTTCGTGGTCAAGCCGGTGACGGCGTCGATGCTGTTCGACGCGGTGGCCGACGCCCGCATGGAAAGGCGCGCGCCGCTGGCGGCGGTGGCGCTGCCGTCGCTGCAGCGGCTGGCCGGCCTGCGGCTGCTGCTGGTGGACGACAATCCGGCCAACCAGCAGGTGGCCAGCGAGTTGCTGGGCAACGAGGGCGCGCAGGTCGAGGTGGCCAGCTCCGGGCAGATGGCGATAGCCGCCGCGACGCGTCCCGGCCCGCCGCCCGACCTGATCCTGATGGACATCCAGATGCCGGAGATGGACGGCTACGAAGCGACGCATGCGATCCAGCGCCTGCTGGGCACGCAGGCCCCGCCCATCGTGGCGATGACGGCCAACGCCATGCCGGCCGACCGCATCGCCGCGCTGGACGCGGGCATGGTCGACCATATCGGCAAGCCTTTCGACCTGGTCCAGTTGATCGCGGTGATCCTGCGGCATGCGCGGCGCGCGGGTGCGCCGCTGGGAATGGCGGCGCAGGCTGTGGAGGCTGTGGCGGCCATAGCGGCCGACCAGGCGGGCATGGCGCCGCTGGCGGAGGCGGGCATCAACAGCGCGGCCGCGTTGAAGCGCCTGGGCGGCCTGCATTCGGTGTACCTGGTGGCGCTGCGAAGTTTTGCTGTGGAGGCGGGCAAGCTGTCGGCCCAATTGCAGGTGGCGGGCGCCGGGCAGGACAGCGACGCGGCGCTGCCGCTGCTGCACACGCTCAAGGGCCTGGCCGGCACGGTGGGTGCCGACCGCCTGGCCGGCCTGGCGCACCGCGCCGAGCAGGCGCTGAAGGCCGACCCCGCCGCGACGGGCGAGGCACAACTGGCGCCGGTGATCGACGCCATCCCCGGCGTGGTGGACGAGATCGGGCGCCTGGTGCGCCAGCTGGACCCGGCCGCCGCAGTTTTATAACCCACGTCGTTCCCGCGCAGGCGGGAATCCATACAACGCGTCGCATCAGGCGGAGTATGGATTCCCGCCTACGCGGGAATGACGGTGGCGCGCGTCCCTGGACTTAGCGCGGCTGGAAACCGTCCGCGCTGATCTGCAGCTCGGTCACGTCGCCGTAGGTCTTGGCGATGTCGCGGATGGCGTCGGCTTTCCCCACCAGTACCGTTTGCAGCTTGGTGCGCGGGAAGTGCTTGTCCACCAGCGCCTTGGCGCGCTCCGGCGTCAGGCTGTCGACATCCTTCATGAAGTTATCGATCTGCTCGCGGCCGACCTTGGACGCATACATATCGCCCAACAAGCCGGCCAACTGCTCGCCGGTTTCATAACGCGGCGGGAACTGGCCCTTGACGTAAGCCTTGGCCGATTCCAGCGTCGCCTGGTCGATGCCCTTGTCCCACAAACGCTGGTAGGTCTTGTGCGCCAGCGCCAGTGCGGCCTCGGTCTTCGGCAGGGCGGTGAAGCTGGAGATGGCGAAGGTGCCGGTCTGCGCCAGCGTCGCGAACTCGCTGCGGGCGCCGTAGGTCAGGCCGGAATTCACGCGCAGCTCGTCGTTCAGCCACGAGGTGAAGCGGCCGCCGACGATGGTGTTGAGCACCTGCATGGGCACGTAATCCGGATCGTTGCGCGCGATGCCGACGCCGCCGATCAGGAAAGTGGTCTCGATCGCATCCGGCTTGTTGATCAGCCACACGCGGGCCTTGTCGGCCTGCACCTTGCCGTTGTCCTGCTGCGGCAGCGCCGGGCCGCTGGCCTTCCACGCACCGAACAGCGACTCGATCTGCTTGCGCATCTCGGCCGTCTGGAAGTCGCCCACCACGATAATGGCGGCGTTGTCCGGACGATAGTAGTGCTGGTAGTAACCCTGCACGTCGCTCTGCTTGAGCGCGCTGACGCTGCTGACCGTGCCGCCGGGCGGATTCGCATATGGCGCCTCGCCGAACAGCATGGCGCGGTAGTAGTTGTTGACCACGTTGCGCGGCGCTTCCTTGGCCTGCTTCAGGCCGTTGACCTTGCGGTCGCGCAGCTTGGCCAGCTCGGCCTCGTCGAAGTTCGGTTGCTGGACGATCTCGGCAAACAGCGGCAACAGCGTGGCGCTGTCGGCGCGGGCGAAGTTGGCTTGCACCGTGCTCGCCTCGGTGCCGGCGCCGCCGGCCAGCCGGGCGCCGCGGAAGTCGAAGGCCTGGTCGATGGCGGTCTTGTTGTGGGCTTTGCTGCCCAGCAGCAGGGCGTCGCCGGTCAGGTTGGACAGGCCCGGCTGCTTCTCATCGTTGACGGCGCCGGCCTTGACCACGGCGCGCACCGAGATCAGCGGCACCTCATGGCGCTCCATCAGGTACACGGTCAGGCCGTTGGGCAGGGTGACGGTGTCGAACGCCGGCAGGCGGAAATCGGCGGCGCCGGCCAGTGGCGCGGCGGCCAGCACGGCGGCGGCCATTACGGTTGCTTTGATGGTCATCGTATCAGTCCTCCTTCGCAGCCAGCACGCCGACGGTGCGCTGCGATTTCTTCAGGTATTTGGCGGCGACGGCCTGGATATCGGCCGGCGTCAGTTTTTCGTAGGCGGCCGGGGCGTCGAACATTTTCTTGTAGTCGCCGAAGAACACCTCGTAATTGCCCAGCTGCTGGGCCTTGCCGTTGATGGTTTCCTGTTCGCGGTACAGGTTCAGCAGCTTCTGGTTCTTCACCTTTTGCAGCTCGTCGGGCGTCACGCCGTTCTTGACCAGGTTGTCGACCTCGGCCAGCAGCGCCTGTTCCAGCTGGGCCGGCGCGGTCTTGGCGGTGGCCACGGCCGACAGGTACAGCAGGCCCGGATCGAAGCCGTCCATGCTGCTGGCGCTGACCTGCGTGGCCAGCTGCTGCTCGACCAGCGCCTTGTACAGGCGCGAGGTCTTGCCGTCGCCCAGTATGCTCTGCAGCACCTCCAGCGCGTAGTAGTCCGGGCTGTTGGCGGCCGGGACCTTGTAGGCGATCGCCAGGTTGGCCGAGGTGGCCGATTCCTTGGCGACGAACACGCGGCGTTCGCCTTTCTGTTCAGGCTCCACGGTGCGCACGGCCGGCGGCAGCGCGCGCTTCGGAATGCCGCCGAAGTATTTGGTGGCCAGCTTTTTCACCTCGTCGGCCTTGACGTCGCCGACGATCACCGACACCGCGTTGTTCGGCGCGTAGTAGGTGTTGAAGTAGCGCTGCAGGTCTTCCTGGGTCCAGGCCTTGATGTCGGACTCATGGCCGATCACCGGCCACGAATACGGATGGGCCTGGAAGGCGACGCCGTTGACTTCCTCGTGCAGCGCGCGGATGTTGGAGTTCTCCAGCCCGGTGCTGCGCTCGGACAGCACCACGCCGCGCTCGCTGGCGACCATTTTCGGGTCGATCGTCAGGTGGGCGATGCGGTCGCTTTCGAGCGTGAAGATGGTTTCCAGCGACGCCGCCGGGAACCAGTCCTGGTACACGGTCAGGTCGTTGCTGGTGTAGGCGTTGTTGGAGCCGCCCTTGGCTTCCATGGTGCGGTCGAACATTTTCGGGCCGAAGTGCTTGGAGCCGTTGAACATCATGTGCTCGAAGAAGTGCGACAGGCCGGTGATGCCGGGCGCCTCATTGCGCGAGCCGACCTTCCAGAACGTGTACATATTGGCGTTGGGGATGGTATGCGATTCGAGCACAATGAACTTCATGCCGTTGGCCAGCGTGAAGGTGTGCACCTCGTCCGCCGTGACGGCGTGGGCGGTGGCGGCCATGCCGAGCATCAGACTGGCGGCCAGGACTTTCCATTTCATGGTTGCTCCTTTGATCGTGAAGCGCAAAGCATACGATTAAACGTTACAGTTCACTAGTTGTTTTTGATAACTATTTGCGAATGACAAGCTTAGCGGATAGCATGGAGAAAACAACTAGGGAGTATGCAATGGAAAAACCGATGAGCTGGACCGCCCACGAACTGAGCATGACCGTCCTGATGACGCCGGACATGGCCAATTTCTCAGGCAACGTCCACGGGGGCACCATCCTCAAATATCTCGACAGCGTGGCTTACGCCTGCGCCAGCCGCTACTCGGGCAGCTATGTGGTGACGCTGTCGGTGGACCAGGTGATGTTCCTGCAGCCGATCCACGTGGGCGAGCTGGTGACCTTCCTGGCGTCGATCAACTACACCGGCCGCACGTCGATGGAAGTGGGCATCCGCGTGGTGACGGAAAACATTCAGCAACGTCTGGTGCGCCACGCGAATAGCTGCTACTTTACGATGGTGGCGGTGGACGAACACCGCAAGCCGGTCGAGGTGCCGACGCTGGTGCCGGAAACCGAAGAGCAGAAACAGCGCTGGGACCAGGCCCTGCTGCGCAAGCAGGCGCGCCAGATGGTCCACGGAGCGCGCAAGGCCTGAGGAGGCTGTATGGAAATGAAACGCATCAACGCCGGCAAGCTGCGCGCCATCGGGTACGATGCGCGCGACCGCATGCTGCGCGTGGAGTTCGATGACGGCAGCGCCATCGACTACTCGGGCGTGGGCAACGAGGTGTGGCGCAAGCTGTCGACCTCGGCTGCCGCATGGAGCTACTATCGCGACAATATCGAAGACGAATTCACCGGACGGCGCGGCGTGGTGCGCAAGCCCACCAGCCGTGCCGAGCTGGAAGACCTGTTCAAGCCGCCCGGCGGCGATGCCAACTGAGCCGACTATGTTGACTGAAAATGTAATGGAAAGTCCGGCGGTGCTGTCCGACCAGCCGGCGTATGTCGTCAAGACCTCGCCGGTGCACGGCCGGGGCGTGTTCGCCAACCGCGACATCGCGGTCAGCGAATGTGTGATCGAATACACGGGCCGCGAGATCACCTGGCCCGAGGCGCTGGAGCGCGCGGCCGCGCAGGACATGCCGCACAACCACACCTTCTTCTTCAGCCTGGCCAACGGCAACGTCATCGACGGCGGCGACCAGGGCAACGAGGCGCGCTACATCAACCACTCGTGCGAGCCCAACTGCCAAGCCATCGAGGACGAGGGCCGCATCTACATCTACGCGCTGCATGATATCAAAAGCGGCGAGGAGCTGAGCTACTCCTACCCGTTGATCTACGAAGGCCGCCACACGCCGGCGATCAAGCGCTCGTTCGCCTGCCGCTGCGGCGCGCCAGGCTGCACCGGCACCATGCTGGCGCCCAAGAAGCGGCGGCGCAAGCCGGCCTGATGCGGGCGGTCAGGGCTTAGTCGGAAACTTCACTACGTATCGGCAGCAGATTCCTGCCTTCGGCCAGCATCTGCCCGAAGGCCTCGGCCGGCACCGGCTGGCTGAAGTAGTAGCCCTGGATTTCGTCGCAGCCATGCAGCCGCAGGTAGTCGAGCTGGGCGGCGGTCTCCACGCCCTCGGCGATCACGCGCAGCTTGAGGTTGTGCGCCAGCGCGATGATGGATACCACGATGGCCGCCTCGTCGCCATCGCCAATGTCGCTGACGAAGGAGCGGTCTATCTTCAGCACATCGATCGGGAACTTGCGCAGGTAGGAGAAGCTCGAATACCCGGTGCCGAAATCGTCGATCGACAACGCCAGCCCCAGCGCCTTCAACTTGTGCAGCAGCTCCACCGCCAGCGCCACGTCGCTCATGAACAGGCCCTCGGTCAATTCGATGTCCAGGCAGGATGGCGGCAGGCCGGTCTGCTCCAGCACCTCCGCGATCGAGGCCAGCAGGTTCGGCTCGCCGAACTGGCGCGGCGACAGGTTGACCGCGATCCGCAACGGCCCGAAGCCCGCGTCCTGCCACGCCTTGGCCTGCGCGCACGCGGCCCGCAGCACCCACGCGCCGATCGGCACGATCAGCCCGGTCTCCTCGGCCAGCCCGATGAAGCGGTCGGGCGCCACCATGCCCAGCTCGGGATGCCGCCAGCGTATCAGCGCCTCCATGCCGACGATGCGGCCGCTGCCCAGGTCCACCTGCGGCTGGTAGTGCAGCACGAACTCGTCGCGCTCCAGCGCGCTGCGCAGCGCGGTCTCGATGCGCACCCGCTCCAGCGCCTCCTCGTTCATCGCGGGCTGGTAGAACTGCGTGTTGTTGCGGCCCAGCTTCTTGGCGCGGTACATGGCGATGTCGGCATGCTCGATCAGGCGCTGCGCCGGCGTGCCGTCCGGGTCGTACACTGCCACGCCGATCGAGCAGGTGACGAAGAATTCCTTCCCCTCCAGCAGCACCGGCTGCGCCACCGCCCGCATGATGCGCTGCGTGACGTCCAGCGACAGCGCCTCGTCCGGGTATTCGGTCAGGATGGCGACGAACTCGTCGCCGGACAGCCGCGCCACGGTGTCGCTTTCGCGCACGCTGTCCTGCAGGCGCTGGGCCACGGTCTTGAGCAGCAGGTCGCCGGCCTTGTGGCCCAGGCTGTCGTTGACGAACTTGAAGCGGTCGAGGTCGATTAGCATGACCCACAACGGATTGCCGCTGCGGTTGGCGAAGGCGGCCGCCTGCGTCAGCCGGTCCTGCAGCAGCACGCGGTTGGGCAGGCCGGTCAGCACGTCGTGGTGGGCGATGTGGTGGATGCGCTGCTCGGACTGCTTGCGCTCGGTGATGTCGGTGCCGGTGCCGCGATAGCCCTTGAACACGCCATCCTCGTCGAACAAGGGCTCGCCGCTGATGCTGAACCAGTGCTGCTGGCCGTCGGTGCCGGTGAGCGCGTATTCGAAGTTGAGGAAGGGCAGGTGGGCTTGCAGCAGCGCGATGTGGTCCTGGCCCCAGCGCGCCTGCAGCATCTCGGGATGGTGCTCCCAGCGCGTCTTGCCCATGAAGTGGTCCGGGTCCTGCTTGCCCTTGTCGAAGAAGCCGCCGGTGATGCTGGTGAAGCGGAACTGCTCGTCCTGCTCCCAGTACCAGTCCGACGACAGCGCCAGCAGCCGGCGGAAGCGCAGCTCGCTTTCCTGCAGCGCCTGCTCGGTGCGCTTGCGGGCGGCGACGTCGTCGTTCAGGCGCTCGTTGCTGAGCTGGAGCGCGCGGGTGCGCTCGTCCACCAGCCGCTGCACCCGCACCGAGCGCCGCGCCAGCGAGTTGACGAAGGCCGCCGTCAGCAGCGAGAACAGCAGGCCGCCCAGCAGCGTCGACAGCGAACCCAGGTGGCTGGCCAGGAAGGGGCGCGGCAGCGGCGTCACCTGCACGTGCCAGGCCTTGCCGGCCGCGCTGAAGGTGCGTGTGTAGACGTCGTGATAGTCGAACGCCAGCCAGCGCTGCAGCGGCTTGGCCGCCACCGACTGCCCGACCGGCTGGCCCAGGCTGTAGATCAAGTTGTCCGGCCGGACATCGTCGCCGACGTACACCCGCACCACCAGCGAGCTGTCGTCCAGCAGGTCGGCGCCGTGCAGGATCTTGTGGATCAAGTCGGTGGAGCGGATGACGGCCCCGGTGTTGCCCATCCACGCTTCGCGCCGCTGTTCGGCGGTGGCGGTCTGCGCGCCCGGGCGGTAGACCGGCATCAACAGCACGAAGCCCTGCTGGTTGCCCCGTTCCTGCACCAGCCGCAGCAGCGGCGTGGCCAGCGTGGTGCCGGCCGCCACCGCCTGGTTGACGGTGTTGGACATCGGCCCCAGCGACATCACGTCCAGCCCGAACGCCGCCTCGTTGCCCTGCATCGGCTCAAGATAATCGACGATGGCGTGCCGGGGCCGTGGCGACAACGGCAGGCGGCCGCTGTCGAACATGGTGTAGCCGGGATAGCGTTCGCGCAGCGCGGCCGCGTGGCGGCGCGCCTCCTCGTCGGTCAGCACGCGGTGGAAATTGAAAGCTTGCACAAAAGGATAGCGCGCCAGCAGTGGCCGGGTGAAGTCGCCGAACTGCTCGCGGCTGACCGGACCCACCGACTTGAACAGGTCGTTGATGATGGTGACCAGCTCCAGCGTGTCGTCCAGGCCGCTGCGGATGGCGGACGCGCGCGCCTGGGCCCGCTGCTGGAAACTGAGCTCCATCTTGCCGTACTCCAGCGCGCTGACGGCCACGAACAGCATGCCGGTCACGGCCAGCCCGGTGACCAGCGTCAGCATGGCGGCCAGCGAGATCGGCGGCGACTTGGAAACCAGCGACATGCTGCGCTTTCTGTAGGGAGCCGGCGGGGCTGGCGGACGAGTCTAGTGTGGCATATCTCATGCCCTTGGGACAGTCATTGGCCTTCGGATTGTCTTATGCAAGCCACGCTTTTGGGCTAGCCGACCCCGCTCTTCGCATGGTTCCAGCGCAGCCGCAGCACGATCCAGTGCGCCAGCAGGCGGTTGAGCAGGGCGAAGCCCAGGCCGTGGCTGCGCGCCACCTTCTGCTGCATGACCAGCGCGGGCGACGGCTTGCCGCCCTTGACCGCGAACAGGATGCGGTTGTTGCCGGCGATGCCACGGAACCAGCAGATGCGGCCCTGGAAGGTCTCGCGCAGGCGCCGCAGCATGGGGCCGTACTGCGGGTCGTAGCTGAAGATATTGGCCACCATCACGCCGCCGGGCCGCAGCGCGCGCCGGCAATCGGCGTAGAAGCTGGCGCTGCCCAGCGCGGGCGGCAGGCCGTCGGCGTCGAAGCCGTCCACCAGCAGCACGTCGGCCGCGCCGCTGAGCGTGGCCATGTAGGCGGCCGCGTCGGCCTGGATGATACGGAAGCGGGCGTTGTCGCGCGGGATGGCGAACTGCTCGCGCAGGGCGATCACGTCGGCGCGCAGCTCCAGCACGGTGATGCGGCTGTGCGGCAGGTAGCGGTAACAGAACTTGGCCAGCGAACCGCCGCCCAGCCCGACCATGACGATGTGCTCGGGCCTGGGGTGGAACAGCACGAAGCACATCATGGCGCGCGCATAGCTGAGCACCAGGTCGTCCGGCCGCGACAGCCGCATCTCGCTCTGGATCATGCCGGGCTGGAATTCCAGCGAACGTTTGTCGCCGCGCGTGCGCACTTGCGGCCGGTGGGAAGACTGGGTCAAGGGGCGTATTGTGGATTTACGGGGGCGTTTTATAGTAGCATGCCGGCCAGTAAGCCACATTGCATTTACAGAAGCAACAATTGTAGGTACATTGGCGATAGCACAGGCCAGCCCCTTCCGGCGGCCCCCTTGGAGAACGAGACGATGTTTTTAGACCACCCTACGCTGACCGCCACCAACAGTTTCACCGAGCCAGACCGCCTGGAGCGCCTGACCCGCGTCTACGGCTACGTGGTGGCGCTGGCCGACATGGCCGGCAAGCAGGCCTTTATCGAGAAAGTCAGCCAGCTGCACGACCACAAGGGCACGCTGATCGTGTTCTGGCACGACGCTCCGACCGACGACGAGAAAGCCTACTTCGCCCAGGCCTGGGCCAGCAAGATGGGCGACGGCAGCACCAACGTCGAGCACGAGGTCTGACCCGTCGCTGGTCATGGATATAAAAACCCTGGTACTGGCGCTGGCGCTGGGCAATCTGAGCCTGTGCGCGGCGCTGTTCTTTTATGAGCAGGAGCGGCGCCGCGCCGGCCTGGCGCCGGCCAGTGCCACCTGGGGCATGGCCAAGCAGTGCCAGGCCGTGGCGTGGGCGCTGCTGTACCTGCGCGGCACGCTGCCGGACTTCCTGACCATCCCGATCGCCAACGGCGTGCTGTTCGCCGGCTTCGCGCTGGACGCCTCCGCGTTGTGGGAGCAAGCCGGCCGCCGCGTGTGGCGGCGCTACCTGCTGCCGGCGCTGGGCGCGGCCACCGGCGTGTTCACCGGCGCCTGGCTGCTGGAACTGCCGCCCGCCGACCGCATCGCCATCGGCTCGCTGGCGATCGGCCTGTTCAGCATCGCCGGCGCCGCCGCGCTGGGCCGCGGCTGGAGCGCGGGCACGATGTTGCGGCGCTACCTGGTGCTGTCCACGCTGCTGCTGGCGTTGGCCGTAATGGCGCGCGGCCTGCTGACGCTGCTGGTGCCGGAAGGCTGGGGCTGGGTCAGCCCGGCCATCGTCCAGGGCGTGGGCATCGGCGCGCTGTACCTGATGATGATCAACAGCGCCTTCGCCTACCTGCTGCTGGGCCGCGAGCAGCAGCAGGCCGAGCTGGCGCGGCTGGAGGTGGTCGACGCGCTGACCGACGTGCCGAACCGGCGCGGCTTCTATCAGACGCTGACGCCGTGGATCGCGCTGGCGCGCCGGCCCGGCATGCCGACCGCGCTGATCATCCTCAATCTCGATCACTTCAAGCGCGTCAACGACAGCTACGGCCATCCGGTGGGCGACCAGGTGCTCAAGGCCATGGTCGACGTCTGCAAGAAGCAGCTGCGCGACAGCGATTTGATGGGCCGCCTGGGCGGCGCCGAATTCGCCATCCAGTTGCCGCGCACCTCGCAAGAGGACGCGCTGATGGTGGCCGAGCGTATCCGCAACGCGGTCGCCGCGCTGCCGGTCAAAGCCGGGAAGGCCGTCATCAACATGACCGCCAGCCTGGGGGTGACCACCGTCCGCGCCGACGACACCACCGTCAGCCTGTTCAAGCGCGCCGACGAGGCGCTGCAGGCGGCCAAGCAGGCGGGCCGCAACCGTGTGGCCGAGGCGCAGGCAGGCACGCTGCCGGCCTGATTTGCCACACCACTGTCATCAGCCGGTAACAAACAGCGCTTATCGTGATTATAATCATGTAAATCGTTTAGTTTGATTCACCCGCGAGCCTTCGTTGCCGTGTGCCTAGAGAGGCTTTCAAAATATGTACGCTGCAGTAGATCTGGGTTCCAACAGTTTTCGCCTCCACATCGGCAAGCATGACGGAGAGGCGATCCGCGTCCTGAAATCCGTGCGCGAACCGATCCGCCTGGCCGCGGGACTGGACGACAAGGGTAACCTGACCCCCGCCGCCATGCAGACCGCGCTGGCCTGCCTGAAGAACTTCCGCGCCGTGCTGGCCGCCTACCGCCTCGATGGCGTGCGCGTGGTGGCCACGTCGGCCATGCGCGTGGCGCGCAATTCCGCCGCCTTCCTGCCCGAGGCCGAACTGGCCATCGGCCACCCGATCGAGATCATCTCCGGCGAGGAGGAGGGGCGCCTGATCTACATGGGCGTGGCCAACGCGCTGGCGCTGCCCGGCGAACGCCGGCTGGTGATCGACATCGGCGGCGGCTCCACCGAACTGATACTGGGGCGCGGCCAGGAAATCGAGCGGGTCGAATCGTTCAGCGTCGGCACGGTCAAGCAAAGCCTGTCGTTCTTCATCGGCGGCCGGGTCGACGCGCCGTCGTTCGAGGCGGCCATCCTGTCGGCGCGCAGCCATTTCGAGGACGCCGCGCCGCCTTACCATCCGCAGTTCTGGAAGCAGTGCTACGGTTCGTCCGGCACCGCCCGCACCATCGCCGACATCATCATCAAGAACGGCATCGGCCGCGAAGTCAACGCCGAGACCCTGAGCGCCCTCAAACAGCGCTTCATCGAATTCGGCCACGTCAGCCGGATCGAGATGGCCGGCCTGCGCCCCGACCGCGCCGGCACCATCATCGGCGGCCTGGCGATCCTGATTGGCCTGGTGCGCGAGCTCGATATCCCGGTGGTGCAGCCGATCGAGGCCGGCCTGCGCATGGGCGTGATGTGGGACCTGCACCTGCGTTCGACCAAGCGTGACCGCCGCGAGCAGTCGGTGAAGGCCTGCCTGCTCAAGTTCCATTGCGACGAGCGGCGCGCCAACCGCGTGGCCGACGACGCGCTGGCGCTGTACGCGCAGACCAAGCCGGCCAGCGACCAGTACACCCGCCACCTGTACTGGAGCGCGCTGCTGCACGAGATGGGCATGGTGGTGTCGCACACCGGCTACCACAAGCACGCCGCCTACATGATCGAGAACGCCGACCTGCCGGGCTTCACTTCGCGCGAGCAGAAGACCATGGCCCGCCTGATCGCCGCCCACAAGGGCAACCTGCGCAAGGTGGCCGAGGCGCTGGCGGAGCCGGACTTCAGCAAGGCGGTGGTGGCGCTGCGGCTGGCGGTGCTGTTCATGCACTCGCGGCTGGACATCGACTTCACCCTGATCAAGCTGCGTATGAAGAACCGCATCGAGCTGGAAATCCGCCGCGAATGGATAGGCGACCATCCGACCCTGTCCTATTGGCTGGAGAAGGAGCAGGAGCAGTGGGATGAAGTTGGGGTAGACTTCAGCATACGCACTATCGGCTGATCGCCAGGGAGGTCTATGAGTAAGGACGGCATACATCGCGGCTGCGCCGGCGCGCTGTTGGCGTTGTCGCTGCTGTCGCTGCTGTTGCCCGCCGCCCGCGCGGCCGGCGGCAAGGAGACGGTCGTCCTGTGCTTCGAGCAGCAGGACGTGCTGCCGTGGCGCACCAAGCAAGGCGGCGGCCTCAATTTCGCGCTGCTGAAGATGGTCGAGCAGCAGCTCGACATCCGTTTCGACTACCAGGCCATCCCGTGGAAGCGCTGCCTGGCGGAGCTCAAATCCAACGCCGTCGATGGCGCCTTCGCCGTCAGCTACAAGCCGGACCGGCGCGAGCTGGGCGAATACCCCGGCGGCCAGCAGATCGACGCCAGCAAACGCATGCACATCGATAGCTACATGGTGGTGCGCCGCAAAGGCAGCAAGGTGGAATGGGACGGCAAGAGCTTCCACAACCTCGATGGCGCCATCGGCTTCCAGCTTGGCTATTCGGTGGGCGATGTGCTGCGCGCGCAGAACGTCGAGGTGGACGAGGGCAGCCAGCGCGCCGACGAACTGGCGCGCAAGCTGATCGCCGGCCGCGTGGCGGCGGCGGCCATCGGCGGCAGCGACGCACATGGCCTGATGCACGGCCCGCTGGCGCCGCAGCTGGAGGAACTGCCGATACCCATCATCGAAAAGCCGTACTTCCTGATCCTCTCGCACGGCATGGTGGCGGCGCGCCCGCAACTGGCGGAGCGCATCTGGCGCGCCATCGAGGAAGCCCGCAACAGCGCGGCCTACCGCAAGCTGGAAGCGGCCGAGGGAGTGCGCCATTGATACGCGGGACCGGCCATTGAGCGGCGGCCCGCTGGCGCGCCTGCGCAGCGCGTGGCGCCGCAACATCCTGCTGCGGTTGGGGTTCGGCATCTTCGTCTCGGTGACGCTGTCGACCGCTATCTACACCACCTACGTGCTGCAGACGCTCAAGAGCGAGGCCGAACAGAACCTGCGCGAACGCGCCGAGCGGCTGGCGGCGGTGCTGTCGCAGGCGCTGGCGCGGCCGCTGTTCGACATCAACAGCGCGGCCGTCTCCAGCGTGGTCGACGCCTCCGGCGCCACGCCGGAAGTGCTGGTGCTGCGGGTGCTGGCGCCCAACGGCGCGGAGCTGGCCAGCTACGTCTCGCCGCTGCGCGAGCCGGTGGCCGCGATCAAGGTGCGGCGCGACATCCGCTTCACCGACGTGCGGCGCAGCTACGCGGTCGGCTCGATCGAACTGGCCTTCTCGCGCCAGCAGATCGACCAGGACCTGCGGCGCCAGCTTTACAACACGGTGGCGGCCAACCTGCTGCTGGCGCTGGGCATCGTGCTGTCGATCTTCATGGTGGGCCGGCGCGCGGCGCGGCCGTTCGCCGACATCCAGGCCGGCCTTGAGAAACTGACGCGCGGCGAGACCGACATCAAGCTGTCCGGCATCGACCGCGAGGACCAGGTGGGCCGGCTGTCCGGCGCCGTGCTGCGCTTCCGCGACACGCTCACCCGCCTGCGCGACGCCGAATCCGAGCTGCGCGAATTGAACAGCGACCTGGAACTGCGCATCGCCGCCCGCACCCGGGAAGTGACGCACTCCCTGCAGCAGCTGGGCGACAGCCAGGCCAAGTTGCAGACCATCCTGGACACGGCGCTCGACGCGGTGGTGCGCATGGACCTGGCCGGCCGTATCGTCGGCTGGAACGCGCAGGCCGAGCGCATCTTCGGCTGGAGCCGCGAGGAGGCGCTGGGACTGGCGCTGGACAAGACCATCATCCCGCCGCGCTACCGCTACGACCACCGGCGCGGCATCCAGCGCTACATGGCGGGCAACGGCCCGGCGCAGGTGCTCGACACGCGCATCGAAGTGGCGGCGCTGCGCCGCGACGGCAGCGAGTTCCCGATCGAGCTGGCGATCACCCACGTCAGGTCGGAAGGGCCGGACAATGTCGAGTTCTGCGCCTTCATCCGCGACATCAGCGACCGCCGCGAGCGCGAACAGAAGCTGGTCAACGCCAATATCGCGGCGGAGGCGGCCAACGTCGCCAAGTCCGAGTTCCTGGCCAATATGAGCCACGAGATCCGCACGCCGATGAGCGCCGTGATCGGCATGGCCTACCTGGCGCTGCGCACCGAGATGACGCCCAAGCAGTACGACTACATCAGCAAGATCCACCGCGCCGCCTTGTCGCTGCTGGGGATCATCAACGACATCCTGGACTTCTCCAAGATCGAAGCGGGGCGGCTGGAGGTGGAGGCCATCCCGTTCGCGCTGGAGGAGGTGCTGGCCCACGTCTCCAGCGTGACCGCGCAGCGCGCTGAGGACAAGCGCCTGCGCTACCTGGTCACGACCGCGCCCGGCGTGCCGCGCTACCTGGTGGGCGATCCGCTGCGGCTTGGCCAGGTGCTGGTCAACCTGGTCAACAACGCGGTCAAGTTCACCGCCGAGGGCGAGCTGGAGCTGCGCTGCGAGCCGGGTCCGGAAGGCGCGCCGGATGGCCAGGCCAGGCTGCGCTTCTCGGTGCGCGACACCGGCATCGGCATGACGCAGCAGCAGAAGGCCAAGCTGTTCCGCGCCTTCAGCCAGGCCAACGGCTCGACCACGCGCCACTACGGCGGCACCGGCCTGGGTCTGTCGATCTCGCAGCAGCTGGTGCGGCTGATGGGCGGGCGCATCGACGTCGAGAGTGAGCCGGACCTGGGATCGACCTTCCATTTCGAGCTGCAGTTCGCGCTGTCCGACGCGGCGGCGGTGTCGGTGCAGGCGGCCGTGCATCAAGGCCCGGTGGGCGACCTGACGCTGCAGGCGTCGCCGCGCCGCGCGGCGCGCGTGCTGCTGGCGGAGGACAGCGCCGACAACCAGGATGTGATGGTGGAGCTGCTGGAGCTGCAGGGCATCGTGGTCGACGTGGCGGGCAACGGCCGCGAGGCGCTGGACCTGCTGCTGGCCGCCGGCCCCGGCGTCTACGACCTGGTGCTGATGGACCTGGGCATGCCGCAGATGGATGGCCACGAGGCCACGCGCCGCCTGCGCCAGGACAGCCGCTTCAACGAGCTGCCGGTGATCGCGGTGACGTCGCACGCGCTGGCCGGTGTGGAGGCGCAGTGCATGGACGAGGGCATGCAGGATTACATCACCAAGCCGGTCGATCCGCAGCGGCTGTACGGCGCCTTGTCGCGCTGGCTGGGATTGTCGATGAAGGCGCTGCCGCCGGTGCCGCCGCGCGCCGAATCCGGCATGGTCGACGCACGCCAGGCGCTGGCCGAGCTGCGCGGGCTGCTGGCGGAGTTCAGCGGCGACAGCGTGGATTATTTCGGCAGCGTGCGCGCCTCGCTGGCGACGCTGCTGCCAGCGGCGGCGATGACCCGCCTGGCCAATCACATGGCGCATTATGAATTCGAGGCCGCCGGAAAACTGCTGGCGGCGGTCGCACAGGAACAGGAGGACCCATGAACGTCAAAGCCAACCGTCCGACGATACTGATCGTAGACGACACGCCGGACAACATCACGCTGCTGGCCAATCTGCTGAAGGACAAGTACAACACCAAGGTCGCCACCAGCGGCGCGACGGCGCTGCAGATCGTCGCCGCCTCGCCGGTGGACCTGATCCTGCTCGACATCATGATGCCGGAGATGGACGGCTTCGAGACCTGCCGCCGCCTGAAGGCCGATCCGCACAGCAGCGCCATACCGGTGCTGTTCCTCACCGCGAAAAGCCTGGCCGAGGACGAGGCCATGGGGCTGAGCCTGGGGGCCGTGGATTTCCTGCGCAAGCCCGTCAATCCCGATGTTTTGTTTGCCCGCGTCGCCTTGCATTTGCGCTAAAACAAGCAAAAACATCATAAATGATATATATTGTTTATATTGTTGAATAATTTTGGAGTTAGTATGAATAAAACTGTCAATGGCCTCCTGAATGGGAAAGCCCCGGTGCTGCCGAAGAAACCGGCCGCGAAACCAGCAGCCAAGGCTGCCGCCAAGCCGGTGGCCAAGGCCGCCGTGAAGCCTGCGGCGCCTAAAGCAGCCGCCAAGCCGGCCGCCGCGAAGGCTGCACCGAAGGCCGCCGCCAAGCCAGCAGTCAAGGCCGCGCCGAAAGCAGCACCTAAGGCAGCACCTAAGGCAGCACCTAAGGCCGCGCCAAAGGCAGCCCCTAAAGCCGCAGCCAAGGCAGCCCCTAAAGCAGCCGCCAAGCCAGCGCCTAAAGCCGCCGTCAAGGCCGCGCCGAAAGCCGCAGCCGTCAAACCGGCCCCGGTGGACACAGCCAAGGACAAAACCCGCAAGGAAAAGCTGGTGCGCGACAGCTTCACCATGCCGGAAGCGGAATACGCGGTGCTCGGCCAGGTCAAGAAGGCCTGCCTGAAAGCCGGTTTCGAGATCAAAAAGAGCGAATTACTGCGCATCGGCGTCGCCTTGATCAGCCAGATCGACCTTGCCACCCTGCAAAATGTATTGTCCGGCCTGCCGCAACTGAAGACCGGGCGTCCAAAAAAAGACTAAATAAAAAACAACACTTCGGCCCATGTCACGGAACTGACACCACGATGTCATTTTCCTGAAGTATTCGACCGTTACGCTTGCTTCGTCTCCCACAGAAAGGATGAAGCATGCAAACTTCGATCATACAAGCCGACGTCCGAGCAGCGTCCGGTAAGCTGGTACTCAGTATGGCAAGCACACCGGAAGAGCTGCGCGAAGTCCAGCGTTTGCGCTACAAGGTGTTCATCGAAACGATGGGATTGAGTTCGCTGGTCCGCGAAGATGGCCTGGACAGCGACGAATTCGACGACCATTGCGACCACCTGATCGTGCGCGATTCGAGCACGCTCAAGGTGGTAGGCACCTACCGCCTGCTGAGCGCCGCGCGTGCCCGCAAACTGGGCCGCGTCTACTCCGAGGGCGAGTTCGACCTGGGCCGCCTGAACAACCTGCGTGGCCGCATGGTGGAAGCGGGCCGCGCCTGCATCCATCCAGACTACCGTGGCGGCAGCGTCATCATGCTGCTGTGGTCAGGCCTGGCCGAATACATGCGCCGCGAGAACTGCGACTACCTGGCCGGCTGCGCCAGCATCAGCCTGGCCGACGGCGGCCACAATGCGGTCGCGGTCTACCAGTCGCTGGTCGGCGCCCACCTGGCGCCGTCCGAGTACCGCGTTACCCCGCACCTGCCGTTCCCGTTCTCGAAACTGGAAGCCGCGCAGAAGCCGCAAGTGCCGCCGCTGTTGAAGGGTTACGTACGTTCGGGCGCCTGGATCTGCGGCGAACCGGCCTGGGATCCTGATTTCGAAAGCGCCGACCTGTTCCTGCTGCTGCCGCTGGCGAACCTGGACGGCCGCTACGCCCGCCACTACGGCGTGGCCGGCGAACCACTCGCCGCGTGATGTGCTCCCGCCCCGTGTAGAATAAGCCGTTGTGCTTATTCAGCGGGGCAGGGATGAAGTTCGAGACAGAGACGGAACGATCTGGATTGCAGGAGCGCTCCGTGCTGCGCCATCGCGGCACCGCGCCGCAGGACGCCGCTCGCGGCACCGACCGCGTCGCCGAGGAAATGCCGGTGGCGCTGGTCTTCAATGGCATCTCGCATGCCGTCATGATGGTCACCCCGCGCGAGCTGGAAGCGTTCGCGCTTGGCTTCGCGCTCACCGAGGGGCTGGTGGGCAGGGCCGCCGACGTATTCGATATCGAAGTGCGCGAGCACGCGCGCAGCTTCGAGGTCGCCCTCACCATCGCCCAGGAAGAATTCATGCAGCTCAAGCAGCAGCGCCGCTCGATGGCGGGCCGCAGCGGTTGCGGCGTGTGCGGCGTCGAGAGCCTGGCGCAGCTCGATCTGCAGCCCGCGCCCATCGGCGCGGCGCCGCTGCACGATGCGGACACGCTGCCGCCGGCCATCGCCCGCGCAGGGGCGGAGCTGGGCAAGTACCAGGAACTGATGCAGGCCACCGGCGGCGTGCACGCCGCCGCATGGTGCGACGCCAGCGGCGCCGTGCTGCGCGTGTGCGAGGATGTGGGCCGCCACAACGCGCTCGATAAGCTGATCGGCCACCTGGCGCGCGAAGGTGTGGACATGCGGCGCGGTTTCGTCTTCATGTCCAGCCGCGCCAGTTATGAGCTGGTGCGCAAGGCGGCGCGCATGCATATCCCGATGCTGGCGACCATCTCCGCCCCCAGCACGCTGGCGATCGATATCGCCGTCGAAGCGGGCCTCAAGCTGGTGAGCTTCTGCCGCCAGGACGGCTGCGTCGAATATACCTGACTATTCCGCCGACGACTGCTCGGCCGACAGGTGCAGCAGCACCGGGATCGATTTCGAGGTCGGCGTGCCGGCGCCGTCGGCGGTGCTGTGCAGCGGAACCAGGCCGTTCGTCTCCGGGAAGTAGGAGCCCAGGCAGCCGCGCGGGATGTCGTATTCCACCAGCAGGAAGCGCTCGGCGCGGCGCTCCACGCCGTCGTCCCACACGCTGACGATGTCCACCCACTGGCCGTTGCGCATGCCCAGCATCGCCAGGTCCGCAGCGTTGATGAACACCACGCGGCGCAGGCCGAATACGCCGCGATAGCGGTCGTCCATGCCGTAGATGGTGGTGTTGTACTGGTCGTGCGAGCGGGCCGTCATCAGCGTCATCAAACGCTCGCCGTGCAGCGCGCGGGCGCGGTGGATGGGCGTGTCGGTGTCGACCGCGCGCGGCAGGAACTGCGCCTTGCCGCTGGCGGTGCGCCATTCGCGCTCGCGCGAGGCCACCCGCAGGTGGAAGCCGCCCGGCTTGGCCACGCGCGCGTTGAAGTCGTGGAAGTCGTCGAAGACCTGCTCGATGGCGTCGCGGATGCGGGCGTAGTCGCTGCCCAGCGCCAGCCAGTCCACCTTGCCGCTGCCCAGCGTGGCGTGCGCCATGCGGGCGGCGATCATGGTCTCGGACAGCAGGTTGTCCGAGGCCGGCGTGTTCATGCCGTAGGACAGGTGGACCATGCTCATGGAATCCTCCACCGTCACGCCCTGCGGCACGCCGGCCTGCATGTCGATCTCGGTGCGGCCCAGCGTCGGCAGGATCAGCGCGTCCTTGCCGTGCACCAGATGGCTGCGATTCAGTTTGGTGGCCACGTGCACCGTCAGCTCGCAGGCGCGCAACGCGTCGAAGGTCAGCGGGGTGTCCGGCGTGGCCATGGCGAAGTTGCCGCCCATGCCGAAGAAGACTTTCACCTTCCCGTCCAACATGGCCTGGATGCTTTCCACCGTGTCGTAGCCGTGCGCGCGCGGCGGCTCGAATGCGAACACCTTCTGCATGCGGTCGAGGAAGGCCTTGGTGGGCTTCTCCTCGATGCCCATGGTGCGGTCGCCCTGCACGTTGGAGTGGCCGCGCACCGGGCACAGGCCGGCGCCGAGGCGGCCGATATTCCCGCGCATCATCATCAGGTTGGACAGCATCTGGATCGTCGCCACCGCGCCCTTGTGCTGGGTCAGGCCCATGCCCCAGGTGCTGATGACCTTCTTGCCCTTGATGTAGACCTCCGCCAGCGCCTCGACCTGCGCGCGCGGCACGCCCGATTCGGCCAGCAGCTGGTCCCAGTCCTGGGCGCGCAGGTCCTGCTCGAAGGCTTCGTAGCCGGTGGTGTGGGCGGCGATGAAGTCGCGGTCCAGCAGGCTGGCCTGGCCGGCGGCCAGCGCCGCGTCGTCGCGTTCCATCAGCCGCTTGGCGATGGCCTTGATCAGCGCGAAGTCGCCGCCCAGCTTGGGCTGCACGAACATGCTGCTGATCTCCGTGCTGGAATTGGTCAGCATCTCCAGCGGATGCGAGGGGCTGGTGAAGCGTTCCAGCCCGCGCTCGCGCAGAGGATTGATGGAGACGATGGTGGCGCCGCGCTTGGCGCAGTCGCGCAACTCGCCCAGCATGCGCGGGTGGTTGGTGGCCGGGTTCTGGCCGAAGATCAGCAGCGTGTCGGCGTGCTCGAAGTCCTCCAGCGTCACCGTGCCCTTGCCGGTGCCGACGGTGCCCGGCAGCCCGCGGCTGGTCGGCTCGTGGCACATGTTCGAGCAGTCGGGGAAGTTGTTGGTGCCGTACATGCGCACGAACAGCTGGAACAGGAAGGCCGCCTCGTTGCCGGTGCGGCCGGAGACGTAGAACGTGGCCTGGTTCGGATCGGGCAGCGCCTTCAGGTGGCGGGCGATCAGCGCGAAGGCGTCGTCCCAGGCGATGGGCAGGTATTTGTCGCTGGCGCTGTCGTAGACCATCGGGTCGGTCAGGCGGCCGTGCTGTTCGAGTTCGTAGTCGGATTGCGCCAGTAGTTCGGTCACGGTGTGGGCGGCGAAGAAGTCGGGCCGTACGCGCTTGCTGGTGGCTTCGGCCGCCACGGCCTTGACGCCGTTCTCGCAGAATTCGAAGGTGGAGGCGTGTTCGCGGTCCGGCCATGCGCAGCCGGGACAATCGAAACCGTCCGGCTGGTTTTGCTTGAGCAGCGTTTTGTAGTTACCGCCGGCGACCTTCTCGCGTACCAGGTTGATCGCCACCTGCTTCAGCGCGCCCCAGCCGGCGGCCGCGTGTTGATAGGGTTCGATACGTCCTTCGGGTTTTGTCTTCTGCATGCCATGGTCCAGTCAATCTTGTTGAGCGGAGTATAGTGCAGAATTGCGCGGTTGCGCTGGAAGGGTGTGTCGTATGGATGAAGAGGTAATGGCCGCGCTGGTGGGCGTGCTGGAGGCGCTGTGGCGCATCAACGCGGAGTGGCCGGACAAGCCATGCACGCTCGCCAAATTGAGCAAGCAATCGGAGCGTCCGATGTCGGTGCTGCGGCGCCAATTGACGCTGCTGGCCGATGCCGGCTGGGTCGAAGTCCGGCTGGAGGAGGGCGGCGTCGCCGGCACCGTGCTGCTGACCGATAGCGGCCGGCAGCTGGGCCGGGAGTTGTTCGCTTAAACCTTGTTCGCTTAAACCTTGTTCGCGCGCCGGCGGCGCATGGCCAGCAGGCCGGCGCCGGCCAGCAGCATCGCATACGTCTGCGGTTCCGGCACCGGCGCCAGCTGATAGTGGTACAGCGCCAGGTGCAGGTTGGGATTGGTCAGCGACTGATTGCTGCGGTCCGGGTCGACCACCTGTTCGATGTACATGTCCAGCGCGCCGTTGGCGCCTTCGCGCAGCGCCAGTCCTTCCATTTCAAAGTCGCCCAGAGGCTGCGGCAGGCGCAGCACTTCCTCCACCGCGCCGGTCAGCAGGTTGCTGCGGTAGATCGATTGCGTGTCATTGTCCGAGGCCATGTACAGCCAGTCGCCGATCACCTTCGCGCCCTGGATGCGCGACAGCGGCGCGGCCAGCGTGATCGTGTGGCTGAAGCTCCAGTCATCCAGGTTGTAGACGTTGATGGTGTTCCCGTTCTGCCATTCCTTGCCGTAGCCGACGCCGCGCTTGGCGTCCACCGCGACCCAGCTGGCCAGGTCCTTGTCCGGATTGGCCGGCGTGCCGCCCAGCGCATAGGTCTGGCCGGTGTAGCTCAGGTCCGAGGCGTTGAACAGCGCCACGTGCGGCTTGGTGTAGCCGGCCGTGGAGTCGAGCGAGGCGTAGATGATGCCGTTGTGGTAATCGATATCGCCGATGTGGTTCAGGCCTTGCGCCAGCAGCGCGGCCGGGATGCCGGGCTTGAGGCCGCCGGCCAGCGTGAGCGAGGAATTGCGCTGCAGCGAGTCGAAGTTGTCGTTGGCGCGTTCCAGCCCGTACTGCCACGAGAAGAACCATTGCTTGCCATCGGTGGCCATGCCCTGGCTGCGATACAGGCCGGTGAAGGAATCGGGCGTCGGCGTGTGCATGGTGAAGTTGTCGACGCCGGCGAGCGTCCAGTTGTCGGCGGCGTGGGCCGGGGTGAACGCGGCGGCGCTCAGCGCCAGGGCCAGCAGGGTAGGGATGCGCATGACTGCTCCATTGTTAAATTGGAATGTAGTTATGCTAACAGCGCTTTGTGACGCCTCCGCGACAAAAATCAGCTTGCAATCGCCTCAAGGCGGGACTACACTTCGTTTGTACCGCTCGGTACAAACAACATGAAAAGGTAATCAAATGACACGTCCACCGCTCCCACCGTTCACCCGCGACACCGCGATCCAGAAAGTCCGCCTGGCCGAAGATGGCTGGAACACCCGCAACCCGGAAAAGGTCTCGCTGGCCTACACCGAGGACTGCCGCTGGCGCAACCGCGCCGAATTCGTCACCGGCCGCGCCGCCATCGTTGGCCTGCTGACGCGCAAATGGACGCGCGAACTCGAATACCGCCTGATCAAGGAATTGTGGGCGTATGAGGGCAACCGCATTGCGGTTCGCTTCGCCTACGAATACCATGACGACTCCGGCCAGTGGTATCGCGCCTACGGCAACGAGAACTGGGAATTCGCCGAAGACGGTTTGATGCGCCACCGCCTGGCCAGCATCAACGAAGCGCCGATCGCGGCGGCCGACCGCAAGTTCCACTGGGACCTGAACGGCCCGCGTCCGGCCGATCATCCGGGCTTGAGCGATTTCGGATTCTAAAAAAGAAAGCAGACATGGCAAGAACGATGGTTGAACGCGGCGATGTGATCCCGCTGCTGGCGGAGGTGTTCCGGACCTACGGCTTCGAAGGCGCGAGCCTGACCCGTATTTCCGAGGGCACCAAGCTGGGCAAGGGCAGCATCTATAACTTTTTCCCCGGCGGTAAAGACGAGATGGCGGACGCCGTGCTGGCCGAGATCGACGGCTGGTTCCGTGGCCAGGTGTTCCAGCCGCTGCGCTCCGCCGCCGACGCGGCGCAGGGGATAGAGCAGATGTTCGTCGCGGTCGGCCGTTACTTCGAGTCGGGCCGCAAGGTGTGCCTGGTGGGCGTGTTCGCGCTGGGGCATGAGCGCGACCGTTTCACCGTCAAGGTGCAGGGCTACTTCGCCGAGTGGGTGGCCGCGCTGGCCGATGCGCTGGGGCGCGCAGGCCGCGATGCCGGGACGGCGCAGGCGCTGGCCGAGGATACGGTCGGGGCCATCCAGGGCGCGCTGGTGCTGGCGCGCGCGGCCGGCGAGCCGGAACTGTTCATGCGCACACTGGAGCGCTTGCGGCTGCGCCTGGCCTGAGCGGCGGTGCGCGAACTGTCTGGCCGGCGGCGTGTCCAACCTGTTTTAACCGGGGCGCGCCATGACCACTCCGCTCACCTCCGACATCCTGCTGCGGCAGATTTACCAGAATGTGCGCGACTTCGCTATCTTCACCATCGATACCGGGGGCCTGGTCACCAGCTGGAACGTCGGCGCCGAGCTGATTTTCGGCTATACCGCCGCCGAGATCGCGGGCGCGCGCATCGAGCGCCTGTTCACCGAGGAAGACTGCCGGCAGCGCCAGCCGCAAATGGAAATGCAGATGGCCGATTCCTGCGGGCGCGCGGCCGACTACCGCTGGCACGTGCGCAAGGACGGCTCGCTGTTCTGGGCCGACGGTGTGCTCACGCCCATCCCCGCCGAGCAGGGACCGGTCATCGGCTACCTGAAAATCCTGCGCGACATCACCGACCGCAAGCTGGCGCAGGACGAGATCCGCAGGCTGGCCTCGATCGACGTGCTGACCGGCCTGGCCAACCGCGCCGCCTTCGACACGCGCCGCGCGGAGATGGTGTCGCTGGCGAACCGCACCGGCCAGTTGCTGCTGTTGCTGATGATCGATCTCGACCAGTTCAAGGAGGTCAACGACGTCATGGGCCACCACGCCGGCGACCTGTTGCTGCAGCAGGCCGCGCAGCGCTTGCGCGCGGTTTGCCGCGAAAGCGATTTTGTGGCGCGCCTCGGCGGCGACGAGTTTGCGATGCTGCAGTTGTACGCGCCATCGCCGGCCGACGGCGGCGTGCTGGCGGAAAAGCTGCTGGACGAGTTGAACCGGCCGTTCCTGATCGGCGAGCGCGAAGTGCGCATCAGCGCCAGCATCGGCATCGCCGTCTGCCCCGACGACGCCGCCGGCGCCGACAGCCTGCTGAAGAAGGCCGACCTGGCGCTGTACCACGCCAAGAACGCGGGCCGCAACTGCTTCCATTTCTACACGGCGGAGCTGGACGAGGTGGCGCACCGCAAGAACGCTGATCACAGCGAATTGAAGCGCATCATGCACGCGCAGGCGTTCTGGCTGGTGTACCAGCCCATCGTCGACGGCGCCAGCGGCCGCACGGTGGCCATGGAGGCGCTGCTGCGCCTTCCCGGACCGCTGGCGCTGCAGGCGCTGGACTACATCATCTGCCTGGCGCAGGAATCCGGCCTGCTGCCGTCCCTGGGCGCCTGGGTGTTCGAGCAGGCCTGCCGGCAGCTGCGGCAGTGGCATGACGCCGGCATGCGCGCGGTGCGCGTGTGCGTCAACACCTGCGCCGCCGAGCTGCGCGCGCCCGGCTATCTGGACCAGCTGGAACGCGCGCTGCAGGACTGCCGCATCGACGCCGGCGCGGTGGAGATCGAATTGACGGAACGCGATGCGATCGAGGTGCAGCGCTGCGGCAGCGATATCATCGAGCGCCTGCGTGCGCGCGGCTTCCTGCTGTCGTTGGACGATTTCGGCACCGGCTATTCTTCGCTCAGCTATCTGCGCGCGCTGCCGGTGACCAGCATTAAACTCGACAAGAGCTTCCTGCTCGGGGTGCCGGGCAGCGCCGACGCCAACGCGGTGGCCCGCAGCATCATCCACCTGGCGCAGGACCTGCGGCTCAACGTGATCGCGGAAGGGGTGGAGAATGCGGAGCAGGCCGAGTTCCTGCGGCAGCTGGGCTGCAATGCCTTCCAGGGCTATCTGTATTCGCCTGCGCTGCCGGCCGATGAGGCCACGGCGTGGCTGCGCCAGCACGCGGCCCCGGCTTGATTTGCGCCGCGCCGTCCCGAGATCAAACCAATCCGATGTCGCGCCCTCTGGTGCCGAAGATGTGTTCCACCTGTCCGGCATTGAGGCCGTACATGCGCGCCAGCAGGCCGCCGAACATGGCGCGGTATTCGTTGAGCACCGGGTAGTCGCGGTTCTGGAACAGCGTGGCCTGCTCCACGCGTATCTGCTCGCCGCGCACCTTGCCGCCCTGGACGCCGCCGCCCAGCACCCAGTACACCGAGCCGTGACCGTGGTCGGTGCCGCGGTTGCCGTTCTCGCGGAAGGTGCGTCCGAATTCGCTGACCACGATCACCACCGTGTCTTTCCAGTCCGGCCCCATCTCCTGCGCGAAGCCGGCCAGGCCGCGTCCCAGTTCGTCCAGCCGGCCGGCCAGGTAGCCGGTGGCGCCGCCCTGGCCGACGTGGGTGTCCCAGCCGCCGACATCGACGAAGCCGATGTTGTATTTGTCCTTCATCAGTTTGGCGATGCGGCGCGCCTCCAGCTCGAAGCCCTTGGCCGTGATGGCGTTGCGGTTGGCCGCGTCCATCTCGCCGATCATTTCCTTCATCACGTCCTCGCGCACCGCGAAGCCGTCGCGCACCGGCTGCGACAGCGGCGTGCCGTCGTACATGGCGGCGATCAGCTTGGCCTGGCGCGCATCGACCGAGGGCTTGGCGATGGAGCGCAGCGCCATGTTCGGCAGCTGCACGCCGCCCTGCATGATCAACGGCAGCTGGTCGGTGAAAGAGATGGCGCTGGCCCGGTCGGCGCTCAACGTCTGCGCCAACCGGTTCAGGAAGCCGGAGCGGTAGTCGCGCGTGCGGTCCAGCGCCTGTCCCAGCTCGATGCTGTCCTGGGTTTCGAAGTGGCTGCGCGAGATGTCCTCGGTGCCGGCGAACGGCACGAACGCCGCCTGGCCGGCCGTGAACAGCGGGTAAATGCTGTCGCGCAGGGCGGGGTGCAGGCCCCAGTCGCTGTCGATGGGCAGGGCGGAATTGAGTTCGGCGCTAGGCTTGGGCACCGCGATGTTGGGGCGCGCCTGGTAGTAGAACTGGCTGGAGATCGGCACCAGCAGGCTGGCGGCGTCGTAGCCGCCGCGCATGAAGACGAACAGCAGCCGGGATTTGCCGGCCGGTGCGGCCCACAGATTGCCCGCCATCGCGGGCAGCGCCAGCGCGGACAGGGACTTGAGCAGGGTGCGGCGTTGCATGGTGCGGTTCCTTAACGGTGCATCAGTTCCGGCGACGATAAGAGGAATGTATTCCATTCCTGCGGCGAGGTGGCCTGGTCCAGCACCTGGCGGGTGGCGGGGCTGATGGTCTTTTGCAGCGACTGGTAATACAGCGCGTTGGCCAGTTGCGGGAAGGCGGCGCGCTCCTGCGCCTGCGGGCCGTCAGTCTTGAACAGGCCCGCGTTGCCGGAGCCGATGGCCTTGGCGATCTCGAAGCGGGTGGTCATCTGGCCCGGGCTGGCCCAGCCGGATTGGGTGAGCTGGTAGCCGTCCGGTGTCTGGCGGCCGTACAGCGGTTCGGCCATGCGCGTGAGCCAGTACAGCATCGGGCCGGTGTTGAGCACCACCTTGTCGTCGTAGGCCAGGCGCACGGCGGACACCACGTAATGCGCGGGGTCCTTGAACTTGCGGCCCAGCGACTGCGCGAATTCGGCCGACGTGAACATGGTGCGCAGCACGGCGGCGATGTCGCCGTCGGTGGACTGGAAGGTGGCCGCCATGCGTTCCACCAGCGCCGGCGGCGCTTCGTCGGCGACGAAGTAGAGCGCCAGCTTGCGGCTGACGAAATGCGCGGTGGCCGGGTGGCGGCACAGGCGGTCGAGCGCTTCGTCCACTTCGGCCAGGCCGCGTCCCTTGACGGTCTGGCCGAGGAATTCCTTGTTGCCGTAGTCGTGGCGGTTCGGGTTGAATTCAAACAGCCCTTGGCGCACATACTGCGCTTGCAGTTCCTTCTTCACGCTGGGCGTGCTGGTGCCCATGTTGACGCCGACGCCGGTGAGGATGCGCGCCAGTTCCTGCACGTCGCGCTGGCTGTAGCCGCCGTCCACGCCCAGCGTGTGCAGCTCCATCAGCTCGCGCGCGTAGTTTTCGTTGATATGGCCGGCGGCGTTCTGCTCGTTGTCCAGGTAGCGGATCATGGCCGGATGGCGCAGCGTGGCGGACAGCAGGTCGCGGAACTTGCCCAGCGCGTGCGCGCGCACCGCCGTGTCCTCGTAGTCGCCCACCAGCACGCGCAGGTTGCTCTTGCCCTGATGGACGTTGAAGTGGTTCATCCAGAACCAAGTCATCTGCTCCTGCAGCTGGTTGGGCGAGTACAGGTCGCGCAGCAGCGAGCGCGTGGCCGCTTCCTTGGCGACGCGGTTCAATTCCTGCTGGTAGGCCTGCTGCGCGGCTTTCTTCTGGTCGTCGTCGGCGATCTTGTCGGCGTCCTTGCGCTGCTGCTCCAGGTCCTGGTGCAGCTGCGGCAGCGGCTTGCGGGTGATGGTCATGGCGTCGATCTGCGCCTGCGCGGCGGCGGGCAGGCGCGCGGCGCCGGGATGCAGCTGCTGTTCCAGCCAGGCGTCGTAGCCGAGTTTTTCGGCCTGCTGGTAGGTGCCCAGGTTGACGCCCCAGCTGACGCGGTTCAGCGCTCCGCTGAGCTGCTCGGGTTTGACGGCGGACGGGCCGGCGCCACCACCCGTCGCGGCGCAGCCGGCGAGCAGGGCGCCGCAGACGGCCAGGGAAAATGATAGAGGTCTCATGAAGCTGAGTATAGTTCGCGAACCGGGCCGGGCGGCGCGCCTAACAAAATGTTACAAACTGTATAATGCAGAGACATTAACATGATCCTTTTATCATCCTGAACGGACATCCATGAACCGCAATCAGTTATCTGCCACCTTGGCCGCGTTGACCTTTACCGTCGGCGCAAGCTGCCACGCGGCGGTCACGCTGCAAGTCACCACGTCCGTGCATTTCGAACCGACCAAGTCCGCAAACAATCTGCCGCCGGACAGAAAGAGCACGGCCTTCATCACGCTGGCCGACGATTACATCGCGGCCAAATCGGGCAACGCGACGACGATCTACGATTTCAAGAACCGCCGCCGCGTGGTGCTGGACGATGCGAACAAAACCTATGTCGACTACTCGCTGTACGACACCCTCGGCTTCCGGGTCTTCGAGATGCGCAACCGCGTTGTCCTGAACGCCGCAATGGCCAAAACACTCCCTGATTTCAAGCCGCCTCGCAAGGTAGACCTTGAGCAGGAACTGACGCTGGCCGAGGATAGCGCCAGTGTCATCGACGCCTCCACCAGCGGCGACGCACTGCGCTTTACCAGCGAAGGCATTCCGCTGGCGACATGGAGCAAGCATGGCGCCCAACCCGGCGCGCGCGATGTGGCCCACTTCGCGCAACTGCTGCGCTATGTGCAATCGATCCATCCGCAAGTGCTGGCCAAGCTGGCCGAGGGCGGCGTGATTCCCGACAGCCTGACCTTCACCACCAATGGCTCGCTCGCCCCCGTGACGGTCCGCATGGATGTGGAAAAAGTGCAGGGCGCATCGCCGCCGGCCTTTACGCTGCAAGGCTACGCGCCGCGCCAGGCCGCGCCGGCGCAAGGCGCGCTGGAGGCGCTGGTCGACCGCATGGCGGCGCAGACACCGAAGCAGCTGGACGCCTTGCGCGCCGCCCATCCCTGCGACACCGAGGCCGCCTACCGCGAGGACCAGCTGCTCGACACGATGCTCGGCCGCGTCGAGTGCACGCTGTCCACCGGCGCACCGATGCTGGCCTTCACGCCGGCGCAGCTGGAACAGGTACGCGCCAGCGTCCCAGTCAGCCTGGCCTTCGGCGCCACCCAGACCACCAAGCAGGAAGAATTTGCGGCGTCGGTGAAAACCTTGTCCGGCCTGCGCAACCAGGCGCCGCGCAAGGCCTACATCCTGAAGCTGTTCGAAGCGAACAACCGCGCCAGGCTGGGGCAGTTCGACGAATCCAGCCAACTGTTTACCGATGTGCTAGAGGCCAATCCGGTGCTGGGCGGCGCCTGGAAGGACATGGGCGACCTGATGATCATGCGCTTCGATATGCCCGCCGCGTGGCGTAGTTGGGACATCGGCCGCCGTATCGCGCCGACGCTGCCGAATTTCGCCTACGTCAACCAGCTGGAAAGCGAATTCGCCAAGCGCCATCCCGAGTATTTGGTATATTGAGGAAAACAACAACCAGCCGAGCATCGTCATGCCCACCATCGACCCGCGCGTAGACGCCTACATCGCCAAGTCCGCCGAATTTGCGCAGCCCATCCTCAAGCACCTGCGCGCCATCGTCCACGAGGCCTGTCCGGAAGTGGAGGAGACGATGAAGTGGAGCTTCCCGCACTTTATGTACAAGGGCATGTTGTGCGGGATGTCGGCCTTCAAGGCCCACTGCGCGCTGGGCTTCTGGAAGGGCGAGCTGCTGATGGCCGATGAGGCCAACCGCGAGGCGATGGGGCAGTTCGGCCGCATCGAATCGGTCAAGGACCTGCCGTCCAAAAAAGTCCTGACCGGCTACATCAAGAAGGCGATGAAGTTGAACGACGACGGCATCGCCGCGCCGGCACGCGCCAAGCCCGCCGAGCCTCGTCCATTGGTGATCCCCGATGACCTGACCGCCGCGCTGAAGGAAGTGCCGGCGGCGTACCGGCACTTTGAAGCCTTCAGTCCGAGCAAGAAGCGCGACTACGCGGAATGGATCGCCGAGGCCAAGACCGAGGCGACCCGCACGCGCAGGCGCGAGCAGGCCGTCGAGTGGATCGCCGAAGGCAAGGCGCGCAACTGGAAGTACGAGAAGTGCTAGCCCGCCCCGCCTAGCCGGCCAGCAGCGCCGGCTTGCGGCCTCCACGCGGCAGGCCAGGCCGCGCTGCCGGTTCCGCATGCAGCTTGAACACCTGCACCGCAGCGGTCAGGTGTTCGGCCTGTTGCTGCAGGCTGCCCGCCGCCGCTGCCGCTTCCTCCACCAGCGCGGCGTTCTGCTGCGTCACCGCATCCATCTGCGACACCGCTTGGTTGATCTGCTCTATCCCCTCGGTCTGCTCACGCGTGGCGGAGCTGATCTCGCCCATGATGTCGCTCACGCGCCGCACGCTTTCGACGATCTCCGTCATCGTGATGCCGGCTTCACCCACCAGCCGGTTGCCGATGGTGACTTGGCCCACCGAATTGTCGATCAGCGCCTTGATCTCCTTGGCCGCGCTGGCCGAGCGCTGCGCGAGGTTGCGCACCTCCGACGCCACCACCGCGAAGCCGCGTCCCTGTTCGCCCGCACGCGCCGCCTCCACCGCTGCGTTCAGCGCGAGGATATTGGTCTGGAACGCGATGCCGTCGATGACGGCGATGATGTCGACGATCTTGCGCGACGAGTCGTGGATCGAGTTCATGGTATCGACAACCTGCGACACCACATCGCCGCCCTTTGCCGCCACGGTGGTGGCGCTGGCCGCCAGCTGGTTGGCCTGGCGCGCGTTGTCGGCGTTGTGCTTGACGGTGGATGTCAGCTCCTCCATCGAGCTGGCCGTCTCCTCGAGCGAACTGGCTTGCTGCTCGGTGCGCGCGGACAGGTCCAGGTTACCGGTGGCGATCTCGCCGCAGGCCGTCGCGATTTCGTCGGTGCTGTGGCGCACCTGGCCGACGATGCGCAGCAGGTTGTCGTTCATGTCGCGCAGCGCCTGCATCAGCTGCCCCGTTTCGTCAGCCGATTCGACTTCGATCGACGACGTCAGGTCGCCCTTGGCCACCTGCTGCGCCACGTCCAATGCGGTGCGCAGCGGCCGCGCGATGATGCGCGCCACCCAGACCGCCAGCACCAGTCCAAGCAGGATGCCGGCCACCAGCAGCGCCACGGTCCACAGGCGCGAGCTGGCGAAGATGCTTGCCGCCGTCGCTCCCGACTGGTCGGCGCCATCGAGATTGATCTTGACCAGCTGGTCGATCTGCGTGCTCAGTTCCCCCAGCTGCCGCGCCGAGTCGCCGGCCAGCAGCGCCTTGGCGTCGGCGGCCTTGTCCGGGCCGGCCGCCAGCAGGGCCATGATTTTTTCATGCGAGGACAGGTAGCCGGCCATGGACTTGGTCATCTCGGCGTAGACGCGCTTTTCCTCCGGCTCGGACACCTGCGCCGCGTAGACCGCGGCATCCTTGTTGAGCGTGGAGAGGGCGGCGCTCAGGTTGGTCGTGACGCGGGTGCGGTCCGGCCCCTCGCTGTAGAGGAAGGACGACAGCTCCCAGCGGCGCACTTGAAGCAGGTCGGACTTGACCGTCATGACCGCGCGCACGCTGGGCAGCCAGTTGGTGTACAGGTCCAGCGTGGAGCCGTTGATCGTGCCCATATTGACGATTGAGATGACGCCGTTGGCCAGCATCAGGCCCAGCACCACCAGGAAGGAGGCGACCAGCTTGGTGGCGATATTCAAATCGTAGAACCATTTCATGATGTTTTCCTTTCGGGAACAACGTGACGCAGGAAGCAGGGCGAGGGAATAGCGATGCCACAAATCAGTATAGGCCTGATTTATTGTCGACGGGTATCGAATTGCAAGGTGTGGAAGGGGTGCGACAGATGGGAGGTAATGCGGCGTTCAGCGGGGTTTGGGCTGTACGCAGGGCGCATTTAGGGCGCCGGATACCGCATGCCGGCGCCTGGCATGGCAAGATCAGCTAGGCTGTCAGTGCATGGACGCGGTCGACAGATCCTTCAATTCCCGTATGCTGATATCTGACTTCTCATGCATACGCAGCAAAATGGTTGCTCCGACGGCCAATTTCCGGTGCCGGATTTTGCTGATGATGGGCGGTTGGACCTCTAAAACTCTGCAAAGTTCCGCATCGTTTTTCAGGTTCATTTTTTCGATCAAAGTGTCAAGAAGCTTGTTCGGAACAAAACTGGAAGGTTCCAGTGCCCGAGCGCGATTCATGGCTTCGATCAGTTCCAGCTTTTTTTGCCGTACGTTCATGATTGCTCCTCCTTTGCTCAAAACGTGAAAAGAAATTACGTTTCCCGGCAAGGCTAGCGTCCACACTTTTTTGGTCTGAATGTGGTACGCAACTCAACATTCTTGATAACCATGCAAGTTGAGTTCAATAATACTACGCGGGAGCAAGAATACGCTTGTTTGATAAAAAAATTATCTTGTTTATTGCTCAAACGTGTTGACGTTTGTTGTTTCTTGTATCCCTGTTTTTGAAAGTTGTAGGATTTTGTCTGTCATTTCGGCCGCCGCCTGCGAATGCGTGACCATGATCGCACACGCGCCGGTGGCTTTTATTTCCCGCCGTAACAAGGTCAGGATGCTGTGGGCGGTATCGGGATCGAGGTTGCCGGTTGGTTCGTCGGCCAGCACCAGGGCGGGGCGGTGCACCAGCGCGCGGGCGATGGCCACCCGCTGCATCTCGCCGCCGGACAGTTGATGCGGGAAGTCGCCGCCACGGCCGCCCAGGCCCACGGCCTCCAGCATCTCCGCCGCGCGCTCCGTCGGCAGGCCGTTCAGCAGCAGCGGCAGGGCCACGTTCTGCAGCAGCGTCAAATGCGGCAGCACGTGGAAGGCCTGGAAGATGAAGCCCATGCGCGCGCGCCGCAGCTTGGTGGCGGCGTCGTCGTCCAGGCCGGACATCGGAACGCCATCGACGATGATGGGCGAGTCGCCCGGCGCGGCGTCCGGCGTATCGAGGCCGGCGATGAGGTTCAGCAGCGTGGATTTGCCGACCCCCGAATCGCCCATGATGGAGACGAATTCGCCGGCCTTGAAGTTCCACGACAGGTTGGACAGCACCGGACGGCCGCTGGCATAGGATTTGGACAGGTTGCGCAGTTCGAGCATGAAGGCCTTGGCGAAGATTATCGGGTGAGGACGCGGCGCAGCGCGAAGCTGATGCCGTCGACCAGCGCGACCAGCAGCAGCATGGCGATGATGACGGTGGCAGCCTTCTGCATCTGGAACAGCGACAGGTGGTACTTGAGCATCTGTCCCAGCCCGCCGGCGCCGACCACGCCCAGGATGGCGGCGGCGCGGATGTTGTTCTCCCAGCGGTACAGCGTGTAGGACAGCATCTGCGGCAGCGTTTGCGGCAGCGTGGCGTAGAAGAAGGCCGTGGCGGCGGAGGCGCCGTTGGTGCGCAGGCTTTGTTCCGGCAGCGGCGCGGCGTTCTCCAGCGAGTCGGCGAACAGGCGTCCCAGCACGCCGGCGGTGTGCGCGCCCAGCGCCAGCGTGCCGCCGAACGGCCCGAGGCCGCAAGCGATCAGCAGGATCGAGGCCCACACCAGTTCCGGAATGGAGCGCAGCACGTTGAGCAGGCCGCGCATCAGCGAGCGCGCCACGCCGCCGAAGCGGCCGGACGCGGACAGCGAGAACGCCAGGCCGGCCATCACAGCCAGCAGCGTGCCGAGTGCGGACATGGCCATCGTCTCCAGCGCGGCCCAGCCGGTTTTGATCAGGAAGGGCGCGGACAGGTCGGGCGGCGCGAAGCCGGCCAGCAGCTCCAGCGAGCTGTTGACCGCTTCCAGCGTGAAGAACTCGCGCCACTTCAGCGGCAGCGAGGCGAAGCTGGCCACGACCAGCACCGCCAGCATGGCCAGCATGGCCAGCACGGTCCAGTCGCGGCGCGGCGGTTTGGGCATCGTGTGGTTCATCCGAGGCGCCTCCGCAGCACTTTGGAGAACTGGTCGGCCAGCGCCACCAACAGCACGAACACCAGCAGCATGGACGACACTTCGGCGCCGGCCAGCATCTTCATCGATTCGTCCATGCGCTGACCGAGGCCGCCGGCGCCGACAAAGCCCATCACCACCGAGCCGCGCACCGCGCATTCCCAGCGGTAGAAGGTGTAGGACATCAGTTCCGACGCCGCTTCCGGCAGCGCGCCATACAGCAGCGCGGCCAATCGCCCGCTGCCGTTGGCCAGCAGCGTGTCGCTGGCGTGGGAGTCGGACGATTCGAGGATCTCGGCGTACACCTTGCCCAGCATGCCGCAGTAGGTGAGGGCGATGGCCAGCACGCCGGCGGTCGGCCCCAGGCCGATGATGCGCACGAACAGCAGCGCCCACACCAGTTCGGGCACGCTGCGCAGAAGCACCAGCGTCCAGCGCACCGTTTGCCGCACCAGCATGGCCAGGGGCCGCATGCGGCCCGTGCCCAGGCGGGAGATCGACAGCTGCTCGTTGACGATCAGCGTGGCGGGAATGGCGCCCAGCAGCGCCAGGGCCAGGCCGGAGGTGGCGATGGCGACGGTCAGCCAGGTCTGCTCCAGCAGCATGGCGAGGAATTCGGAACTGTGGGCGGGCACCAGGAAGTCGGCCAGGAAGCGGCCGGTGGCGGTGAGGCTCTGCCAGTCGAACAGTATCCAGGGCTTGAATTCGGTGATCACCAGCGCCGGCCACAGGATCAGCAGGCAGACCACGGTGGCGGCCACGCGGCCGCGCCAGGCCGGATCCGGATGGGAGGACAGCGCGGCCATCACAGGCAGGCGCCGACGCCGAGTTTGACCGCCATCGCCTCGTGGTCCAGCGGTTTGGCGCTGGCGGTTGGTTGTTCGCCCTGATACAGCGCGGCGATCATGTCGGGCGTGACCTGGGCGCGCGGCAGGTCGAATTCGATGCGGCCGTCGCGCAGGCCGACGATGCGCGGGAAGTGGCTCAGCGCCAGGTCGACCTGGTGCAGGCTGCAGATCAGGGTGGCGTTGCGGGCCCTGGCCTCGTCGCGCAGCGTGGACAGCGTCAGCTCGGACAGCACCGGGTCGAGCGCGGACAGCGGCTCGTCCACCAGCAGCGCCTTGGCCGGCGACAGCAGCAGCCGCGCCAGGCCACAGCGTTGGCGCTCGCCGCCGGAAAGGCGGTCGACGCGGGAATACAGTTTGTCGCCAAGGTTAAAGCGCGACAGCGCCTGCCAGGCCGCTTCCGGGTCGGCAGGCTTGAACAGCGAGACCAATGCGCGCCACAAGCTCCATTGCGGCAGGCGCGCGGCCAGCACCGCCGTCACCACGCGCTGGCGCGGCGGCAGCGGCGGCGTTTGCGGCGCCAGGAACAGCTGCGCGCGCAGGCGATGGCGCTCGGCGTGGCCCAACGTCCACGGATCGACACCGAAGGCCTGGAAGCTGCCTTCAGCCGGTTGATGGGCGCAGGCCAGCGTCGCCAGCAAGGTGGTCTTGCCGGCGCCGGATGGGCCGATCAGGGCCAGTTGCTCGCCCTGTTCTATCGTCAGGGAGATCGCATGCAGTGCGGCCGCCTTCGATGCGCCAAGGTGGCGCACCGTCAGGTTCCGCAGGTGGTAAGTGGACATCGATTACTTCTTCAGCAGGCCCGCGTTTTGTGCGGCGGCTTCGATCGCGGTGTAGTTCTCGGCCTTGGTCGGGATGAACTTGGAGGCGCGCTGCAGGTCCATGATGGCCTTGTCCTGTGGGTTCTTCGGGTCCAGCGCCAGGAAAGCGTCGGTCAGTTTTTTCTTCAGGTCCGCGTTCATGTCGGTGCGCACGCTCCAGTTGTAGTCGTAGTAGCCGGGCGTGGTGTAGAACACGCGGACCACGGCCGGATCGACCTTCTTCTCGGCGACCATTTTTTCCCATACCGAGATGTTCAGCGCGCCGGCATCGACCTTGCCGCCAGCGACAGCGGCCACGGTGGCGTCATGCGCGCCGGAGAAGGCGATGCGTTTCAGGTCGGTGTCCGGATTGATCTTGGCGGCCAGCAGGTAGGAGCGCGGCATCAGGTGGCCCGAGGTCGAGGACTCCGAACCAAAGCTCAGCGTGTGGCCCTTCAGGTCTTCCAGTTTGTTGATGTCCTTGTTGGTGGTGATGAAGACGGAGCGGAATTTTTCATCTTCGGCGCGCTGCACCAGCGGCGTGATCTGGTTCTTGCTGCGGTCCTTGGCTTGCACGAAGGTGAAGCCGCCGAACCAGACCATGTCGACCTTCTTGTTGATCAGCGCTTCGACCGAGGCGGCGTAATCGGTGACGGGAGTGAACTCAACCTTCATGCCGATTTTCTTTTCCAGGTACTCGCCCAGCGGCTTGAACTTGCGCTGCAATTCGGTCGGCGCCTCGTCCGGGATGGCGGACACGCGGAACACGTGGTCGGCCGACTGCGCCTGCGAGTGGGCGGCTGCCAGCATCAGGCCGGCGGCAAACAGGGATTTGATGGTGCGCATGGCGGAAAATTTCATGATCGGGAGCCCTTTTTTTGTAAGATTTATATGTCTATTTCGACGAATGTGAAAGACCGCACGGTTTTATCGGTCCGGCACTGCAAAATGGATATTCGGCTATCATAACAAAAATGTTATCCGCAGCAGGGATGACCATCTTTTAAAGGCAGAGCATATATGCAGATGTCCCGCTCCTCGGCGATCCGTGTTGTTTCGCCCGACGACAGCAACACGCCTGCGCCGCAGCAGCGGCAGCATGCGCATGGCAGCGCGGAGGTGGTCGCGGAAATCAGCGCCGGCCTACTGGCCGCACGCCCGCACATCTCGCCCAAGTTCCTGTACGACGGTCTGGGCTCCAAGCTGTTCGAGGCCATTTGCGAGCTCCCCGAATATTATCCGACCCGCACCGAGGCGGCCATCTTCGCCCGGCATGGCGCGGACATGGCGCGCGCCATCGGCGCCGGCACGGTGCTGATCGACCTGGGTGCGGGCAATTGCGCCAAGGCTGCCAGCCTGTTCCCGCTGCTGCAGCCGGCGCAGTATGTGCCGGTCGATATCTCGCGCGACTTCCTCACCGAGGCGGTCGGCCGTCTGCAGCAGCGCTTCCCTGAGATCGAGATGACCGCGCTGGGGCTGGACTTTTCCAATGGCTTTGAGCTGCCGGACAGCGTGCGGCATGGCCGCCGGTTGTTCTTCTATCCCGGTTCGTCGATCGGCAATTTCTCGCCGGAGCAGGCGGTGGCCTTCCTGCGCGGCCTGCGCGACAACGCCGGTGCCGATGGCGGCCTGCTGATCGGCGTGGACTTGATCAAGGACAGCGCGGTGCTGGATGCGGCCTATGACGATGCGCTGGGCGTCACGGCGGCCTTCAACTTGAATATGCTGCGCCATTTGAATCATCTGGCCGGTGCGGACTTCGATGTCGGCCAGTGGCAGCACCGGGCCTTCTTCAACGAAGAGGGCCGTCGCATCGAGATGCACCTGGAGGCGCGCGCCGCGCTGACGGTGCGCTGGGACGGCGGCGAGCGCGAATTCGCTCGCGGCGACCGCATACACACCGAGGACAGCTACAAGTACACGCGGCAGTCCTTCATCGGCCTGCTGGAACGGGCCGGCTTTTCGTCGGTCCAGGTCTGGACCGATCCAGCGAACTGGTTCGCCGTCATCCACGCCCAAGTCACTCCTTCCTGAAAGCCGATCACGCCCATGGACATGCGCCCGCCGAAACTGGACCTTACCGCCCGCTACGACAAGGTGCGCCGCCGTTCGCTGGCGCTGGCCGAGCCGCTGACCGACGAGGATTGCGGCGCGCAGTCGATGCCGGATGCGAGTCCCATCAAGTGGCACCTTGCGCACACCACGTGGTTCTTCGAGACCTTCATCCTTGAACGCATGGAGGCGGATTTCGCGCCGTTCCATCCGGCGTTCCGGGTGCTGTTCAACTCCTACTACAACGGCATCGGCGAGAAGCATCCGCGTGCGCAGCGCGGCCTGCTGACGCGGCCCGCGATGGCGCAGGTGCGCGCCTACCGCGCCGATGTCGATGCCCGCATCACCCGCCTGCTGGCCACCGAACTCGATGCCGAGCGGCGCGCGCAGTTGACGATGCTGGTCACGCTGGGGCTGGAGCACGAGCAGCAGCACCAGGAACTGATGCTCACCGACGTCAAGCACCTGCTGGCGCAAAGCGCGCTGCTGCCCGAGTACATGGGCGTGCCGCTGGCGCGCGCCAAGGCGGCACCGGCGATGGTGTGGCTGCCGTTCGCGGGCGGCCTGACCGACATCGGCCACCACGGCGACGGCTTCTGCTTCGACAACGAGCTGCCGCGCCACAAGCAGTACGTGGCGCCGTTCGAACTGGCTTCGCGGCTGGTGACGAATGGCGAGTACCTGGCGTTCATCGCTGCCGGCGGCTACTTCAACGCCGCCTTGTGGCTGGCCGAGGGCTGGGACTGGGTGCGCAGCCAGAACCTGAACTGTCCGATGTACTGGCATCAGGACGACAAGGGGCAATGGCAGGAGTTCACGCTGCACGGCGCGCAGGCGCTGGACCTGTCGCGGCCCGCAACGCATTTGTCGCTGTATGAGGCGGACGCTTATGCGCATTGGGCCGGCGCCCGTTTGCCGACCGAGGCGGAATGGGAATTCGCCGCCGCCCGGGCGGTGGTGGAAAACGGTTCGCTGCATCCGGCCGGCGCCGCCGATGCGGACGGGCTGTTGCAGATGTTCGGCCACTGCTGGCAATGGACCAGCAGCAGCTACGCTCCCTATCCCGGCTACCAGTGCGCGCCCGGCGCGCTGGGTGAGTACAACGGCAAGTTCATGCTGAACCAGTACGTGCTGCGCGGTTCGTCCTGCGCCACGCCGGATGGCCACGCGCGCACCAGCTATCGCAATTTCTTCCCTGCCGGCGCCCGCTGGCAGTTCACGGGCATCCGGCTGGCGCGCCTGGCGCCGTAAGGCTTACAGCGCCTTCATGAAAGCCGCCAGGTCGGCCGCCTCCTGCGCGGTGAAGCCGATGGCGAAGCGCTTGTCGTAGAAGGTCACGATGTCCTCGATCGTGTGCACCGAACCGTTGTGGAAGTAGGGCGAGCGCGACTCAATGCCGCGCAGGCCCGGAACCTTGACGCGGCCGATGTCCTTCCATTTCCCTGTCTGCATGGCGGCGCCCGGATCGGTGGTGGCCACCGTCTCGCCGGTGACGTTGTTGCGCAGCGTGTAGAGCGGCATGTCGGCCGTGCGGCGGGATCCATCGGAGACGCCGGTGTTGAACATGCGGACGATCGAGTGGGTGCCGGAGGCGGGCGTGTCGTGGCAGCTGGCGCAGCTGCCGCGCTGCAAAGGACGCCGCAGTTCGTCGTTGAAGCCGGCCACGCCGGTGATGTTGAATGGCTTGTTGTTGAAGATTTGCTCGCCGCGCGCGATCGAGGCGCGGGCCAGGTTTTGCGGGCTTGGCGGCGCAGGCGGCGGTGGAGCGGGGCGGCCGCGCGCAGGTGGGGGAGGCGGCGCGGGACGATCCAGGTTGCGCCAGGCGCCGAAGATCGCCATCACGTTGCGGTTGAACGGCGCGCCGGTCTGGTAGTCGCCGGATTCGAGGTCGTTGATGCCGAAGTAGAAGGTGGCGGAGGCCAGTTGTGCCGGGCCGCCCAGCGCACCGGCGTCGGTCAGGCTGCCGGCGTCGATGGAGCTGACCTGGGTCGTGAACAGCGTCTTCTCGAAATCGACGATGGCGCGTTGTTCGGCGGCGGTCAGGTCCTGCGCTGCTTCGGCGTGGCCGCGCACGGCGTCGTTGGACTGATGCAGCAGGCCGGCATCGGCGGTGGCGAAGCACTGCGTTGGCCGCGCGTCCTTCAGGCACAGGGCGGAGGTGGTGTCGCTGGCGGTTTCGCGGCTGTCCCACATCACGCTGCTGGTGAATTTGAGGTTGGTGGTGGGCAGCGGGCGGCGGAACAGCGACAGCTCTTTTGCGCTGGCGTAGTTGTACGGGTCATCGGTTTTGACCAGCGTGAACTCGGCGCCGGTGGGCATCGGCAGGCCGACGCGTATCAGGCCTTTGGTCAGCAGCATGCTGTAGGCGACGCGCTTCTGGTCCAGTGTGGCGGTGGCGGCCAGTGGCGAGACGGCGCCGTCCACCAGGCGGAACACCGGATCGGTGCCGCCGCTGTTGGCGAAGCGTTCGGCCAATTTGTCCGGGCCGATGCTCCAGCCGTTGTCCGGCTGGTGGCAGGTGGCGCAGGAGCGGCCATTGCCGAAGGGTTTGAAGAAGGGATTGGCCGTGTCCACCGCGCCCGCGGTGCTGAAGGTGAGCGACGCGCCTTCGTCGTTGGCCACCTGGGCCAGCACCACGGGCGGGGCCACCGGCGCGGCCGCCGCCTGCACGGAGACGCCGGACTGCGTGGCGGTGGCTGTCGGTGCGGCGCTCTGCTGCACGCCCTCGGTGGCGGTGACGGTGTTGTTGGCCGCCGTCGGGGCGCTGCCGCCGCATGCGGCCAGCAGGGTTGCGACGATGGCCGGTGTCAGGTAAAGCGCGCGTTGATACATGGTGTTCTCCGTCTGGTGTGGTGACGGTGCGAGATTGCCGTGAAAATGTGTAGAAAAAATGAAGGCCGGTGGTGATGTCGCGTTTTTGCCAGTGCCTCATAATTTCTCCACATTTGGCGGTTATGATGGGGGCATGAAGCCAAGGAGCCAGCCATGCGGTTGACCATCGCCCGCAAGATCGCGCTGGCGGTGATTGCTATCGTCATCCTGTGCGTGGGGACCATGGCGTGGGTGGCCAGCAGTAACCTCAAGCGCGGCTTCGTCGCTTATCTCAACGAACTTCAGGTTCAGGACTTCGACCAGCTGCGCGAGCTGCTGGAGGACCGCTATCGCACCGAGGGCAATTTCGAATGGCTGCGCGGGCAGCCGCGCGCGCTCGGCGACGTGCTGGCGCGGATGACGCCGCGCAGCCAGGTGTTCGAGCCGGATGGCGACGCGCGCCGTCCGCGCCACGGCCGCCGTCCTCCACCGCCGCCGGACGGTGCACCTCCACCGCGCGGCTATGGTCTGCCGCGAGGCGCGGATTCGCCGCCCGACGGCGCGCCGCCACCGCGAGGCTACGACCCGCCGCGAGGCGCGGATTCGCCGCCGGACGGCGCGCCGCCATCGCGAGGCTACGGGCCTGCGCGAGCAGAATCGCCGCGACTTGCGGAGCCGCCGCCGCGCGCTGATCCGCCGCCGGGCGAAGCGCCGCCGCCGCGCCGCAACGACCCACTGGACTTCGCCTCGCGGGTCTCGATTACTGACGCCGAGGGCCGCAGGCTGATCGGCCCTCCGGACTTGCCGCCCGGCGTGGAACGGGCGATCAAGGTCGATGGCGTGGTGGTCGGGCACATGCGGCTGATGCCCTTGCGGCAGACCGGCGGCGAGGACTCCAGCGCCACTGTCTTCCTGCGCGAGCAACTGCAATCGATCCTGCTGCTGTCCGTCATGCTGATTGGCCTTGCGGTGCTGGCGGCGATCTGGCTTGCCCGTCATTTGCTGCGCCCCGTGGCCGCGCTGCGCGACGTGACGGCGCGGCTGGCGCTGGGCGAATTGAGCGCCCGCGCACCCTTGCTGTCGCGCGACGAGGTGGCGGAACTGGCGCTGCACGTCAACGCCATGGCCGAAGCCCTGGAGGACAGCGAACGCCAGCGCCGCAAGATGCTGGCCGACGTCTCGCACGAACTGCGCACGCCGCTGACGGTGATACGCGGCGAGATCGAAGCGCTGCTGGACGGCATCCGCCAGGCCGACGCCAACGCGCTGCAATCGCTGCACGCCGAAGTGCTGCGCCTGAATAAGCTGGTCGACGACCTGCACCAGCTGACCATGGCCGACGCGGGCGACCTGCATTATCACTGGCACGAACTGAATCTGCCCGAGCTGCTGCGCCCAACGCTGGAGCGCTACCAGCCACGCGCGCAGAAGTGTGGCCTGGACCTCAGCTGGAGTCTGCCGTCCGCACCGCTGCTGCTGCAAGGCGATGCCGGCCGCCTGCAGCAGGTGTTCACCAACCTGCTGGAGAACAGCCTGCGCTACACCGACAGCGGTGGCCAGGTGGTGGTCGCGATGGGCCGCGTCGGCGGGCATGCCGAGATCGTGGTGGAAGACAGCGCGCCTGGCGTGCCGTTCGCCGTCCTTGGCAGCATCTTCGAGCGGCTGTACCGCGTGGACGGCGCCCGCACCCGCGAACGCGGTGGCAGCGGACTGGGACTGGCGATCTGCAAAGCGCTGGTCGAGGCACACGGCGGCAGCATCATCGCCGCGCCGTCGGTGCTGGGCGGTGTCAAAATAACGCTGCGCCTGCCATTGAAAACATAGGAATCGAAGACGTGCCCAATATCCTGATCGTAGAAGACGACACCAAGATCGCCGCGCTGCTGGCGGACTACATGAACGCCGCCGGCTGGACCACGCGGCTGGCAGCCGACGGCCGCAGCGCGGTCGACATCGTCCGCAGCGGCGGCGTGGACTTGATGCTGCTGGACCTGATGCTGCCGGAGCTGGACGGCATAGGCGTGTGCCGCGAGGTGCGCGCCTTCTCGCAACTGCCCATTATCATGCTGACCGCCCGTGTTGACGAGATCGACCGCTTGCTGGGATTGGACAGCGGCGCCGACGATTACGTCTGCAAGCCATTCAGCCCGCGCGAAGTGGTGGCCCGCGTGCGCGTGCATTTGCGCCGCAGCGGGGCGGCCGCACCGCAGGCGCCGGCGGCTCCCAGCTCGCCGTTCCAGATCGACCGCGCCGGCATGCGCGTGCTGCACAAGGGTGCGGCGCTGGCATTGACGCCGCTGGAGTTCCGCCTGTTGTCCGAGTTGATCGACAATCCGAGTCGGGTCTACACACGCCAGCAACTGCTCGACTTTGCGCACCAGGACCAGCGCGACATCGGCGACCGCACCGTCGATTCGCACATCAAGAACATCCGCCGCAAGCTGCCGGATGCCGAGTGCCTGCAATCGGTTTATGGCGTAGGTTATCGTTTCGAGTTGCCGCTATAATTGGCGATTCACTAACAGCCCGGAAGCAGCATGCTCATACGCCGATTGGTTTCATCCGACGCTGCCGCGTTCCAGTCCCTGCGGCTGGCGGGGCTGCGCGGCTCTTCCTTCGCATTCGGTTCCAGCTATGAGGAGGAGTGCGACACGCCGCTGTCGACGATAGAGGCCAGGCTGGCGCCGGATTCGGGCCGCAATATGTTCGGCGCCTTCGACGGCGATCAACTGGTCGGCATTGTCGGCGTCGGGCGCGAGACTGCGCTCAAGGTTCGCCACAAGGCCTATGTCCGCGCCATGTATGTCGCTGAGACCCATCGTGGCCAGGGCGTAGGGCGGCAGCTGATGGAACATGCGCTGGCGTTTGCCGCCACGCTGGAAGGCGTGCAGCGCGTGACGATCTCGGTCACCGCCGGCAACGCGCAAGCGGTTGGCCTGTATCAATCGCTGGGCTTCGTCGAATTCGGCCGCGAGCCGGAGTCGATGATCGTCGAGGGCCGGTTCCACGACGAGATCATGATGTCGGCGGTTATGCCACTAGCCGGAACTGACTGACCACCTGATTCAGTTCCCCGGCCTGGTCCTGCATCGCCGCCGCGGCGGCCGCCGCCTGTTCCACCAACGCGGCGTTCTGCTGCGTCACATGGTCCATCTGGCTGATGGCGATGTTGATTTGCTCGATGCCGCCGGTTTGCTCGCTGTTCGCCAGCGTGATCTCGGCGACGATGTCGGTCACCTTGCGCACGCTTTCCCGCACCTCGTTCATCGTGCTGCCGGCCAGGTCGACCAGGCGCGCGCCCGCCGCCACCTTGTCCACCGAATCGTCGATCAAGGTCTTGATCTCCTTGGCCGCACCGGCCGAGCGTTGAGCCAGATTGCGCACTTCCGACGCCACCACTGCAAAGCCGCGCCCCTGTTCGCCCGCCCGTGCCGCCTCCACCGCCGCGTTCAGCGCCAGGATGTTGGTCTGGAAGGCGATGCCGTCGATGACACCGATGATATCCACGATCCTGCGCGACGAGTCGTTGATCGAGTTCATGGTGCCGACCACCTGCGCCACCACGTCGCCGCCGCGCTGCGCCACCTGCGTCGCAGACTGCGCCAGTTCGTTGGCCTGCCGCGCGTTGGCGGCGTTCTGCTTGACGGTGCTGGTCAATTCTTCCATCGAGGCGGCGGTTTCCTCCAGTGAGCTGGCTTGCGCCTCGGTGCGCGAGGACAGGTCCATATTCCCGCTGGCGATTTCCGCCGAGGCGGTGGTGATGGCCCCGGTGCCGGTGCGCACGCGGCCGACGATGCTGGCGAGGTTGTCGTTCATCTTGCCCAGTTCCCCCAGCAGCTGGCCCATTTCGTCGCGCCGCTCATTACCGATGCGGCAGGTCAGGTCGCCGGAGGCCACTGCGCGCGCCATCGCCAGGGCATGGCCGATCGGATCGGTGATCGAGCGTGTCACGCGCCAAGCGAAGGCCAGGCCGAGCGCCAGCGCCACCACGCCGAGCCATCCCATCATCTGGCTGGCCGTCGCGATATCGTGCCTGACCAGTTCACCGTTGGCGACGACGACGGATTTTTGCATGTCCCCCAGCTGGCGTATGCTGGCCTGCAGCTTGGCCAGCTTGGGCAGCATGTCGGCGCGCAGCGCGGCTTGCGCTTCGTCCCGCTGGCCGCCGGCCAGCATCTTGCCGACCTGTGTGAACGAGGCCACATAGGCTTTGCGCTGCCCGCGCAGGGTCGCCAGCAGGGCCTTGTCTTCGTCGGTGTAGACCAGGGAGTCGAGCGTCTCGAGCGCGGCGGTGATGATCTTCTTGTTGGTGTCCACCTCCTGGTAGATTTCAGCCGTGCGCGCTGCGTCGTTGGTGGTGAACAGCTCCAGCGTCAGCGCCGCGTTGGCGCGGGTGGTGCTGCCGACCGTGGCCGCCGCATCGGCCCTGACCCAGTCCTTGTCGATGATGGCCGCATTGAGCCGGCTAATGCTATCCAGCCGTTGCAGGCCGACGCCGATCAGCACAGCCATCAACACCAGCACCGCACCAAATGCGACCGCTAGCCGCACACCGATTTTCAGGTTCGAGATATTCATGCATGGCTCCATGAGAACACCGGGCGAGAAACCAGTATAGTGAGAATGCTGCAGTGCGAGACATCGGCGGAAGGCGACTGTTGCGCCGTATGGACGGTGCGTAGTATCGTGATACTTTTATCATTGGAGCAAGCATGTTGGGACGTCTACGTGCCGGCTTGAAGGCGACTTTTCTTGGCACTGCCGCTGGTTCGTCAGCCTGCGCGCAGACCGCACCGGGCACGCTGTTGCGGCCGGAGGGAATGCGCAGCTATCTGCTTGCGCAGCCTGGCCGGCGGCAGGAGGGGAAGCGTCCGCTGGTCATCGTGCTGCATGGCGCCGGGGCTTCGGCCGAACAGGTGATGGGGCAGGCGTTTCCACCGTCGCCGCTGTCGGTCTGGCTGGAGATCGCCGAGCGGGAGAACGTGGTGGTGCTGGCTGCGGATGCCGGCGCCGGCGGCTGGAGCGATTGCTTCGCCAGCGCGGAGAGGGTGGCGAAGAAGGACGACGTGGCATTCGTCTCGGCGCTGATCGACAAGGCGGTCGCCGAATATGATGTCGATGCCGCGCGCGTCTACCTGATCGGCGTGTCCCGTGGCGGCCTGCTGGCTTACCGCGCGGCGGTGGAGATTCCGCACAAGCTGGCGGCATTTTCGGCAGTCCTCTCCTGCATGCCGCCGCCGCACGCCGCCCCCGCGCCTACGGTTGCGTTGCCGGCGCTGATCATCGGCTGCACGGCGGATCCGCTGATGCCTTACAGGGGAGGCAAGTACTTTTACACGCTGGGCTTCCTCGATCCGGTCTGCAGCATCGAGGACAGCGCGCGCACCTGGCGCGAACTGGCAGGCCTTGCCGACCAAGCCAGCGTGCTTGAGCTGCCAAAGCTGAACCGCTGGGACAAAACACGGGCCACACGCTGGATGTGGGGCGACGCGGCGGACGGCCTTCAGGTGGGCTTGTATAAAATCGAGAACGGCGGCCATGCGGAACCCAGCATCACCAAGCGCTATCCGTATTTCATCAACAAGCTGGTAGGCCGGCAGAACGCCGACTTCGAAGTGGCGGAAGCGGCCTGGGAATTTTTCAGGGAAAAGCGCGCGGCCCGCTAGCTTACTTCTGCTTGTCCAGCACTTCCATCACGGCGGCGACAATGGCGGCCGGTTCGCCGTGCGGCACTTCAGCCAGCGGCATGTCGCCGAACGGCTTGCGCGCGGCGCGCATCTGGCCGGCGCTGGTATCCAGGCTGTCCAGCTCCGAGGCGCGGGCGCGCCAGTAGGATGGCCGGGCCACTTGCGCCGCCTGCGCAGCCGCCAGGCGCGCCCCGATTTCGCCGTTGATGGCGGTGGCCGGGTAGGCACAGGCGGCGACGGTCTTGCCTTCCTCGGCCGCGCCCAGGCAGGCCAGCGCCGCATCGAGGCGGGCCGCGCGGTCCGCAGGCAGCGCGTCCTCGTGCATCGCTTCCACCAGCACCAGGCCGGTGACGGCGCCGCGCGAACGCAGCGCGTAGTGCTGCGCCACCATGGCGCCATAGCCCGCGCCCACCAGCACGAAGGGCGCGTCCATACGGGCGTTCTTGATCAGGAAGTTCAAGTCCTTGCTGGCGTTGGCGACCGTCGATGCGCGGATGGCGGGATCGCTGGCGCCCATACCGGCGCGGTCGTAGACGCAGGCGCGGGTGCGCTTGGCCACTTCCGGCAGCACTGCCGACCAATCCCAACCCGCGCGGCCGCCATCGGCTTCGAACAGCACGGTCGGCGAGCCCTTGCCGGTGCAGTACATATTCAGCTTGCGGCCGCCGACATCGACCTTGACTTGCGCGCCCGCCAGCGCGTCCTGGCCGGCGGGTGGTGTGGCGTGGGCGCCGGCGGCGGTTAGCAGGAAGGCTGCGGCGGAGAGTGCGGATTTGTTCATGGCGTTGGATGAGATGGATGGTGAAAGGGCGCCCTCGTGGGGCGCCCTTCAAGATCCGGCTCTGGCGGTGGCTGGCCGGGAATGGGTTTATGCGGTGGCGTCGGCGCCCGCTGGCGCGTCGGCGCTTTCCTGCTGCCGCAGCTGGCGGTTGACGGCGCTCAGCACCGCCTTGAACGAGGCCGTGACGATATTGCTGTCGATGGCGGCGCCGAACAGCGTCGGGCCATTGGCCAGGCGCAGTTCGACGTAGCAGGCCGCCTTGGCGTTGGCGCCCGAGCCGATCGAATGCTCATGGTAGTCCATCAGCTTGATGTCGAGGCCCAGCGCGTTGACGAAGGCGTCGATAGGACCGTTGCCGCCGCCCTGCAGCGCCAGCGGCGCCTTGCGGTGGGTGAGGGCGATGTCGATCTGCACCGGCTCGTCGCTGCTGGTGTCTTCGATCATCTTGTGCGCGTTGTAGGCGTACGGCGATACCTGCTCGAAGTACTCCTTGCTGAAGATGTCGTAGATGCCTTCGGCGGTGATTTCCAGGCCGGTGGAATCGGCCACCGCCTGCACGGCGCGGCTGAATTCAATCTGCAGGCGGCGCGGCAGCACCAGGCCGTAGTCCTGCTCCAACAGGTAAGCCATGCCGCCCTTGCCGGACTGGCTGTTGACGCGGATGACGGCGTCGTAGCTGCGGCCCAGGTCCTGCGGGTCGATCGGCAAGTAAGGGATCTCCCACAGCGCGCCTTCCTGCTGCTGGGCGAAGCCCTTCTTGATCGCGTCCTGGTGCGAGCCGGAGAAGGCGGTGAACACCAGGTCGCCCACGTACGGATGGCGCGGATGCACCGGCAACTGGTTGCACTCTTCGACGCACTTGCGCACTTCGTCGATGTCGGAGAAGTCCAGGCCCGGATGCACGCCTTGCGTGTACAGGTTCAAGGCCAGCGTCACCAGGTCGACGTTGCCGGTGCGCTCGCCGTTGCCGAACAGGCAGCCCTCGACGCGGTCGGCGCCGGCCATCACGGCCATCTCGGCGGAGGCCACGGCGGTGCCGCGGTCGTTGTGCGGGTGGACGCTGATGATCAGCGAATCGCGGCGGGCCAGCTTGCGCGACATCCACTCGATCTGGTCGGCGTAGACGTTGGGCGTGCTGCACTCCACCGTCGACGGCAGGTTGATGATCATCTTGTTGTGCGGCGTCGGTTCCCAGATCGCGGTGACGGCGTCGCAGATATGCTTGGAAAAATCGAGTTCGGTGGTGGAGAACGACTCAGGCGTGTACTCGAAGCCCCATTCGGTCTGCGGGTGCTGCTTGATCAGTTCCTTCACCAGTTTCGTGCCGGTGGTGGCGATGTTGGTGATCTCTTCACGCGACATGCCGAACACCACTTTGCGGAACACCGGCGCCACCGAGTTATACAGGTGGACGATGGCGCGCTTGGCGCCGGCCGCCGATTCCACGGTGCGGCGGATCAGTTCATCGCGCGACTGGGTCAGCACGATGATGGTGACGTCGTCGGGGATGCGGTTTTCCTCGACCAGCTTGCGCACGAAATCGAAGTCGGTCTGCGAGGCGGAAGGGAAGCCCACTTCGATTTCCTTGAGGCCGATCTTCACCAGCAGTTCGAAGAAGCGCAGCTTTTTCTCGGCGCTCATTGGCTCGATCAGGGCCTGGTTGCCGTCGCGCAGATCGGTGCTCATCCAGATCGGCGGTTTGGAGATGACGTTGTTCGGCCACTGGCGGTCGGACAATTGGACAGGTGGGAAGGCGCGGTACTTCGCTGCTGGGTTCTGCAACATCATGGGGTACTCCTGGGTCTCAAATTGGGAAGTGCGGATGCCACGGGCCGACGAATCGGGCTGGCGCTCTGTTGTGGCGAAGGGCTGCCGTGCGGCCACGGGATACTAGGCTCGGCAACCGATCGGTAGTTTTAGCAGTAGCGACAAGGCTGGGAACATCGGTGCAAACTTTCCTGGGATTTGTAGACAGGTGCGGCTTGTGGCCGGCACAGGGTACAGCTGGAACGCGGATTAGGCGCGTGCTAGTAGGCGCGCTGCCAGCGATAGGGCGCTGGTAGGCGATAGCAGGAAAGCGGATAGGTGCAGATGCGAGGTCATGGCCTTTAATGTACGAGATCGGCGGCGTCGCTGTCAAGAGAATTTGACCATGTAACAACGATTGCATAATATCGTGGCTTTTTTATCATCGTTGGAGCCCACATGTTAGCCACGCTGCCTGCCGCCATTGCGCGCTTCGTCGGCGACGCCGTCCTGTTGCGGGACGAAGTCGGCGAGTCTCCTTGCGAAGTCCATCGCTTTCATCGCGGGGACGAGGTCTTTTTTCTCAAGACGTCGCCGCCCGTCTATGCGCCCACGACGTACAGCGTGATGCGCGAGGCAGGCGTCTTGCAGTGGCTGTCCGGCAGATTGTGCGTGCCTGAGGTTGTGGAGGCGGGGCGGGGCGACGAGGGCGAATGCATGATTACGCGCGCGGTGCCGGGCGTTCCACTGTCCTCGTTGATCGCCGCCGAACGCCCGGTGCTCGATCATTTTCGCGAAGCGTTGCGCCAGTTGCAGTCGGTGTCCATCGCCGATTGTCCGTTCGATGCCGGCGTGCCGGTGCGGCTGCGCGAGCTCGATTACCTGATGGGCAAGGGCTTGATCGACGAGGACTTCGATTTTGAACAGTGGCCGGACCTGGCGACACCAGCGGATCTGCGTGCGCGCCTGCAGTCGACCATGCCGGCCGAGGACCAGGTGTTTTCGCACGGCGACCTGTGTGACAACAACGTCTTTGTCGACGCGCGCGACCGGCTGCACTTCATTGACCTTGGACGAGGAGGGCGGGCGGACCGCTGGCTCGACATCGCTTTTGCCCACCGCAACCTGCGTGACGATGTCTCGCAGCGATGCGCGGCTCAACTCCTCAATGCCTTGGGCATGCCCGACAATCCCGCCAAGCGGGAGTTCTTTGAGCAGCTGGACGAACTGTTTTGAGGGCGCGCAGCAGTTATACTATCGCCCTGCAAAAAATTTAAGTTCGGGATATGTCGAAAGAGAAGAAACCGGCGGAAGCGCCGCGCGCATTGCGCCTGCCGCCAACCAGGCAGGAATCGGAGTCCGCCTGGGCTGCCGACCCTGCGGCGCAAAAGCTGGCCCGCGAGCGTAAGGACGCGCAGGTTCGCGGCGTAACGTCGATCCCTGAGATGCGCGAGGCGATCAAGCGTGTGTCGCGCGAACTGCCGGCTATCGCGGAGATACCTCGCATCCGGGCGCTCGATGCCGCCGCCTTTCGCAAACGGGCGGCGGACGGGCTGCCGTTCCTGATGGCCGGCGCGGCCAGCCGCTGGCCGTTGTGTGCCCTGACGCCCGAAGCCCTGCGCGCACAGTACAGCCACCTGCCGGTGCGCGCGCGGGTTGGCGACTATATCAATACCGCCTTCGCGCCCGACCGCGCGATGCAGGACATGTCGATGCTGGAGTACCTGGAACTGGTGGCCGCCGGCACGCACGACCTGCCGCCGTACCTGGGCAATCTGGAACTGCGCGAGTTGAACCGTCTCTGTCACTGGCCCACGTACTTCGACAAAATGGGCCCGCCGCGCTTCTGGCTAGGCCCCGCCGGCACGGTGACGCCGCTGCATTGCGACTACGACGACAACATCTTCGCGCAGATCTGGGGCACCAAGCGCATCTTCCTGGCGCCGCCGCATCACGACGAATTCCTCTATCCGAACGAGGCCAATGCCATCCTGTTCGGCTCTCCGTTCGATCCCGAGGCGCCGGACTACGAGAAGTTCCCCCTCGCGCGCCAGGCAGCCACGGTCGAAGTCATCGTCAATCCGGGTGACATGCTGTACGTGCCGGCCGGCTGGTACCACCAGGTGCGTGCGCTGACGTTCTCGCTATCGTCCAATCGGTGGTCCCGGTCCATGCCATTCGTCTTGAATGGCGACTCCTCGCTGCGGCTCCCTGCGGACTAGCGGGCTTTGACGACAGATGGGCGCTACGGCTTGCCGGCCTTGGCGACATAACGCCGCTCGCCGGTGCCGGGATCGTACAGGACTTCCATCGCCGCGCCGGACTCCGGGTCGATGAACTGCTCGCCGGTGGGCTGCCAGTTACCGCCGATGGCTGGCGGTGGTTGATAGCGCCAGCGTTCGAACAGCACCGCCACCGTAAGGATGCTGCCCCAGATTGCCGCAGGCATGGCCTCGGGGTGGCCGGTCGCCAGGGCGATCGCGCCGCCGCCGGCACCCAGCAGCGCGATGACGAGTATCGCGTTGCGCAGCATGTCAGGCTTTCTCGACCACGACGACCGTGCCGTAGGCGACGATCTCGCTCATGGTCTGGCCGATTTCGGAAGAGTCGAACCGCATCATGACGACCGCATTGCCGCCCATCTGCTGCGCGTTCTTGATCATGCGGTCGAGCGCATGGCGGCGCGTTTCCTCCAGCAGCGCGGTGTATTCCAGGATCTCGCCGCCGAAGATGGAGCGCAGCCCGGCCATCAGATTGCCCGCCAGGCCGCGGCTGCGCACGACCACGCCGAATACCTGCCCCTTCACTTCCAGCACACGGTAGCCTGCGACGTTTTCTGTGGTGGTGACCAGCATGACTTTCTTTCGGTAGTTGATGATGCATCTACTTTAGCGCATGCGGAGACCGATGCCACGGCAATCGTTTGCGGCTTTCACCGGAAACTGAATTTTGTGATATTCACAATGATATATTTTTGATATCATCGAACTCCGTTCCCTCAGGAGTCTGTCATGCGTCTCGCACCACTCAACTGCCTCGCTTTGCTTGCCGGTCTAGGACTGTCATGTAGCGCGCTCGCCATACCCGGCACCATCAAGCCGGTTCACCCGCGTTTGTATGCCACGCAAGCCGATATCGAACAACTCAAGCAAGCGTTCCCCCATGGCGGCCCATTCCCGCGGGATAAAGGCAAGATAGAATTGACGCTGACTGCTGCGCTAAAGGCAGCCGGCGATCCGGAACACGCCATGCTGCTGGGGACCGCGACGACGACCACAAACGCCATCATGATCCGTCACGTGGACGATGCCGCGACCGAATCTGGCCAGAACAAGTTGAGGATACAGGTTGCGCTGATCAAAGCCGGCGCGGGCTACTACGCGTTCTCCAATGTCTACGTCACGCCTGGCGTGCAAACCAAAATCACGTTGAGCTACGACAGCGCCGCGCGCCATGTCGAGGTCACGGCGGACAAGGCCATCTTCGTGGAACCCGTCACCTATAAAGACCTCCCCAATATCTGGCAGCCCGATAATAATCAGCAGTTCGACTTTGATGGACGCCGAAACGATGTCGTCAAGGATGTCGTGGTGTCGGACGGCGCCGGCAAGGAGGTTTGGAGGCTCGACCAGATCGACTATGAACTGCGCAACTCGCGCATCTCGTTCCTCTTCAATGCCGGCTTGATCGCGGAGCGCATCAAGAACGTGTGCGTGGTCACCGCTAGTCCAGTCAAGGATCCCAGTGCGCCGGAATGCGATGTTGCGACCGGAAGCCGCAACCACATACTCGAAGCGGCCAAGACGCTCGGCCTGGCTTACAAGCTGAGTGGAGATCCCAAGTATCTGGAGGCCGCACGCAAGTACGTCAACGTCATTTTCGGCATTACGGATCATCTGGTCGGCGGAGAGTGGTCGATGAACCCGCGTGTCGCTGCGCTGGGGGTGATCTACGACTGGTTCTTCACGGAGCTCGACGATAAAACGCGCGCGGACATCCGTAGCTATATCCTCGCTACGATACGCGCGGATAACCAGTCGAAGGATGCAAGCAACGATGACTTGATCGCGATGATTTGCGGTAGCACCGTCAAGCTGAATACCTCGGCCACGACGCTCGATTGCGCGAGTGAACCCGATATCTCGCGCTTCTACATCATGGGCCATCATGCCAGCGCGATGACCGGCGCCGTACTCGGACTGCTGGCGATCGTGGATGAAAGCACCTCCGACGGCGTGGACGTGCGGCCGATGATCGACCGTATCTACACCCATCTGGAGAAGGGGCTGATCCCGGCACGCGACTATATCTCGGTCGATGGCGGCCACCAGACCATGTCCTCCTATAACTCCACCGTCGGCGAGATGATAGAGCGGCTGATCATGTGGCGGCGGGTATTGACTCCGCCAGCCGGCGTGAAGATCGCCGAGACCAAATTCGAGCCCAAGGTGATCCAGCCGTTCATCTACGCCTATCGCGGCGATCGCTCTTTCACCGCCGGCAGCGATAATTTTGAACTGACGCTCGATATGCCTTACGTCGGCTACATGAGCCTTGCCGCCGCCGTCAACGGCGAAGGGACTGGCGCCAGCTTCTACCAGTACGTGAAGTCCGCAAGGAGATGGGGCGGAGGACAGCGGGTCTGGGACACGCTGTACTTCCCCGGCGCGGGCGCGAAAGCGGTCGAGTTGTCGACGTTGCCGTTGTCGCGCTACTTCCGAGTCGCCGGCAACGTCTTCATGCGCGACAGCTGGGACTACGCCAACTCGACCCTGCTGGACTTCAAGTCGACTTCATTCATTAGCGAGAACCATCAGCATCTGGACCAGAACAGCTTTTCGCTGTTCCGGCACGCGCCGCTGCTGGTGGACTCCGGCATCTACGATGCCTACGGCAGCGCACATTGGAATAACTACTACTACCGGACTATCGCGCATAACAGCCTGATCGTGTTCGATCCCAACGAGGTGTTCTCCGACGGGACGACCACGTTCAGCAACGACGGCGGCCAGTGGTTCAAGAATGGCCAGGCCCGTTATCCGACGATGGCTGAGATCAAGCCGCTCGCCGTCAATGCACTCGACGGCGTGACGCAATACGAAGATGGCGCCGGCTACGCTTTCGTCACCGGAAATGCCAGCAAGGCCTACTCGAACAAGCTGGATCAGAAGGATGGCTTCTTGCGCAGTATTTTCTATCTGCGTCCGAAGACCGCCGGCGGCAAGACGTCCATTCTTGTTTTCGATCGCGTTCACACGGCGGGCCTGCCGGCGACGTCGCTGCTGCACACGGTCGGCAAGCCGTCGGTGCATGTGGCGTCGACCACCGGCGACGCGGGCCGTGTGAACCTGGCCGCCGCGCCGAACAACTTCCCGCTGCTCGTGCGTAACGGCGGCGGGATGCTCACGATAGAGCCGCTGTTGCCAAAGAACGCCAGCATCACCCTGGCCGGCGGCGAGTCGGACAACCAGTGCATGCAGGTGACGACCGAAAACGCGCCGGCCGAAAGTCCATACGACTGTCGTTTCACCGTCCGCACAGCCACCGGGAACGGCCAGTTCGCGTGGTATAACTTCGCTCCCAAGGTGGGATTCGACAAGGTTAGTCAGTCGGACTTCGGCGTATGGCGGCTGGAGATATCGGCGGGACCCGACCAAAGTGCGACGGCCAAATATCAGTGGTTCCTGAACGTGCTGCATGTGGAGGACGCGCGGCCGGAGGCCGATCCGACGGTCAACAGCTCGGTGCTGCTTGACAGTAGCGACGGCAGTGCGGCGGCGGTCGCGGTCGAAGCAGGGGTGACCGTGGTGTTTGCCAAATCGTCGGCGCCGGCCGCTTCGCTGCGCTGGAAATCGACGGCGGGCTATCAGGGCACGATCCTGGCGGGCGGACTGCAGCCATCGATGGCCTATGTCAGAAGCTTCAATGCGTCGACACAGGAGACCGTGCTGCTTGCGACGCCCAACGCCGGGCCGGAGGTGCCGCGTGCATCGAAGGAGGGCGTGCTTAGTCTGACCGTCAATTAAGCCGACGGCGCAACCAGGGGAAGGAAATGCGTTAGGATGCTGATTGTAAAAACAATCACTTTTCCTGGGGGCGCGGAAGCCGCGCAGATGAAGTGCAGCGTGTGCATCAAGGTCGAAGACCTCGGCAAGTGGAAGGCCATCATCGCGCCGGTGCTCAACATGCCGGACGTGGACAAGCTGTCCGTGTTCTTCGACACTGCGCAATCTCACCTCGTCGATCGGGCTGGTGACGAGCAACGGCGTCGCAATCGGCAGAAGCGCCTGGAACGGGCGGCGGACCTGACAGGCATTACGGTCATGAAGTTCGCCAAGTCGGTCGATGTGGTGTACCGGACGAAGTAGGCCTTACTTGCAGTTTTGCTCGATGAAGCTGAACACGTCGGTGAACCATATGTCCGCACCACGATAAGCGAAGCTGTGGCCTTCCGCGGCGTTTTTGCCGAAGGCGCCGTAGGTTTTTACCACGCTGGTTTTTCCGGCTTGCGAATGCTCGGCGGACAACACCTGGCTGGGCTCCAGGTTGAAATCGTTCGCGGCCTGGAAGAACATCATCGGACTGGCGGCGCTGCGGGCGGCCGACTTCATCACCTCTTGAAGCTCGGGCGATTGCGACCAGCTCTCGGCGCCGCCGGATGCGACGACGGCCGCGCAGTAGGGCGCCTTGGCGGCGCCCAGCACCGCCTGCACTCCGCCGAAGGAATTGCCGGCGACGGCCACCGGCTTTCCCCGCGAGTAGGGCTGCGATTGTATCCACGCCAGTGCCGCCAGCTGGTCGTCGAGATGGTCGGTGCTGAGCAAGCGGGTCATCGTGCGCGACGCTTCCTGCATGCCGCCACGCGCTGCCGCTGCCTTGATCTCGTCGCCGAGGTAAGGGCCGGCATCGGCGCTGTAACCCTGGCCGCGCCGGTACGGCATGAAGAAGACCCAGCCCCGCGAGGCGAACAGCGGTCCGATGATCTTGGCGGCCTGGCTGTTCAACATGCCCGCCGCGCTGCCGTGGTTATACAGCAGCACGGGGAAGGGGCCTTCGCCCGATGGCTTGTACAGCTCACCGCCCAGTGTTCCGGTCTTGCCGGGGAAGTGGACTACTTCCGGTTCGGACGCTTGTGCGCCGCCGGCCAGCGCGCAGGACAAGGCGCAGAACAAGGCCGGCAGGAGGGCGCGATAGCGCATCGGGCGCAACTCAGCCCACCGTCACGCGCGCCGCGCCGTCGGCCATGCGGCCGATGACGGCCGCTTCGCCGAAGCCTTCGCGGCGGAACAGCTCCAGCACCTCGTCGACGCTGCCGGCGTCGCACGACACCAGCAGGCCGCCGGAGGTTTGCGGGTCGGTCAGCAGCATGTGCTGCGCCTGCGACACCGTCGGCGCCAGTTCCACATCCTTGCCGTAGGCGTCCCAGTTGCGGCCCGAGGCGCCGGTGAAGTAGCCATCGTGCGCCAGTTGTTCGACGCCCGGCAGCAGCGGGATCTTGGCCATGTCGAGATGCGCCGTGAGCTTGGCGCCGCGCGCCAGTTCCAGCAGGTGGCCCAGCAGGCCGAAGCCGGTGACGTCCGTCAGCGCGTGCACGCCCGCCATCTCCGACAACGCCTTGCCCGGCTTATTGAGCTTGGTGGTGTTGGCGATCATGGCCTGGTAGCCGGCGGCGTCCAGCTTGTCCTTCTTCAGCGCGGCCGACAGCACGCCCACGCCCAGCGGTTTGCCCAGTACCAGCACGTCGCCGGCCTTGGCGTCGGCGTTGCGCTTCACCTTCGATGGATGGACGAGGCCCAGCACCACCAGGCCGTAGATCGGTTCGACCGAGTCGATGGTATGGCCCCCGGCGATGGGGATGCCGGCTTCGGCGCAGATCGATTCGCCGCCCTTGATGATCTGGCCGATGGTTTCCAGCGGCAGTTTGTTGATCGGCATGCCGACCAACGCCAGCGCCATGATCGGCGTGCCGCCCATGGCGTAGACGTCGGAGATGGCATTGGTGGCGGCGATGCGGCCGAAGTCGAACGGGTCGTCGACGATGGGCATGAAGAAGTCGGTGGTGGCGATCAGCGCCTGCTCGTCATTGAGCTTGTAGACGGCGGCATCGTCGGCGGTCTCGATGCCGACCATCAGCTCCTTCGGCACCGGGAAGCCGGACGAATTTTTCAGGATCTCGGACAGCACGCCCGGCGCGATCTTGCAGCCGCAGCCGCCGCCATGGGAGAAGGAGGTCAGTTTGATTGGGTCATTGCTCATGATGTCGTTCCTTGTTTAGTCTTGTGCAGCAGATTATCCACCAACTCCAGCAAAGCTGCCTGCTCGGCCGCCGGAGCGAAGAGGGGCGCCCGCGCGTCGCACTGGGCGCGCAGCAGGGCGTGGAAGTCCGGTTCGGCCAGCGCGCGGTCGATCAGGCGGGCCAGCGCGGCGGCGTCGCCGGGCGGGAAGTAGCCGGCATAGTCGTCGCCCAGCATGCCCCGGTTGCCGCTGATGTCGCTCGCCAGCACGGGCACGCCGCTGCAAACAGCTTCGATGATGACGTTGGCGCCGCCCTCCATGTGCGAGGTAATCGCCATCAGGTGGCTGCGCTTGAGGCGCTGTCGAGTGGCCGCATGCGGTAGGGCGCCCAGCCAGCGGTAGCGCGGATGGGCGGCGGCCGTGGCCAGCGCGGCCTGCTCCAGCGTCGGTTCCAGCGCTCCGCCGATGTGGACCAGGCGCGCCTTGGGCGCGGTGACCAGCGCGGCGGCACGCATGAAGGTCAGCGGATCTTTTTCGGAGCGCAGGTGGCCGACCATGCTGATGTCCATGTGCCGCCTGTTGGCTGGGCGCGCGGGCCGCAGCGTGGGCGCCGACTGGAAGATCACGCTGGCCTTGGCGCGCAGCGGCGCGGGCAGGGCGTCCATGCCGGCCGGTTGCAGCAGCACCAGCGCGCTGGCCTGGCGCAGCGCCTGCTGGGCGCTGGTGTCGGTCTGGATGTCGCGATACAGGTCGGTCCCGGTCAGCAGCAGGATCGATGGCCGTTGCGGATGGGCGCGGGCGTAGGCGTCGAGCGAGGACGCGGAGCGGCGCGCATGCAGCGCAATCAGCAGGTCGGGCGCTGCGGCGGTGCCGGCGTCGGGCCACTGTTGTGAAATCGATACCCGGTACCGTGTGCGCAGAAAACGCGCCCAACGGCTGGCGCTCTGCCAGTTGCCGTTGTTGGCCCGCGCCGAGGCCGGGCTGACGATCCAGATATGGGGTGCGCTCACTGGTGTTTTAGCTAAAAATCGTTACAATCGGCCCATGACTTCCAACCCAACTTCGTTCAGGACCGCCTCGCCGCAGCAGATGGCGCAGGCGCTGCAGCATGCGCGGGATTATACGCTGTCGCTGTTCGACTGCTTCGCGGCCGCCGGCATGGACGTGGCGGAGCGCGTGCCGCAGCTGCGCATCGTCAATCCGCCGCTGTGGGAGCTGGGCCACATCGCCTGGTTCGCCGAATGGTTCATCCTGCGCGCGGCCGATTCCAGCCATCCGGCGGACGCCCACGGGCACTGCCTGCTGAGCAAGGGCGACGACTGGTTCGATTCCGCGCGCGTGCCGCACCGCAGCCGCTGGACACTGGACCTGCCCAGCACCGGCGCGCTGAAGACCTACTGCCACGAAGTGCTGGACCGCGTGCTCGACAAGCTGTCGCGCGAACCGAACGACGACGCGGCGCTGTATCCCTACCGGCTGGCGCTGGCGCACGAGGACATGCACGGCGAGGCGCTGCTCTACACCTTGCAGACCCTGGGCCTGCCCGCGCCGGAGCGCGCCGCGCACAATGGGCAGCAGCTGTTTGCGCCGTCGGAGATCGGCTTCCCCGGCGGGACCATCCAGCTGGGCAGCGCCGAGGGCAATGGTTTCGTGTTCGATAACGAGCGCCAGGCGCATGCTTTCCGCGTGGCGCCATTCACCATCGACAGCACGCTGGTGACGAATGCGCAGTATGCCGATTTCGTCGGCGACGGCGGCTACGACAATCGCCAGTTCTGGAGCAGCGCCGGCGCCGATTGGCTGATGCGCCAGGAGCGCTCGGCGCCGCGCTATTGGCAGCGCGACGGCGGCCAATGGCGCACCGTCCGCTTTGGCCAGCCCGCGACGCTGGCCGGCGCTGAGCCGGTGCGTCACCTGAACCTGTACGAAGCGCAGGCTTATTGCTCCTGGGCCGGCCGCCGGCTACCGACCGAGGCGGAGTGGGAGTACGCGGCGCTGTCCGGCCATCCGGCGTTCCGCTGGGGCCAGCTGTGGGAGTGGACCGCGTCGCCGTTCGATGCCTACCCCGGCTTCCAGGCGGACCGCTACCGCGAATATTCGGAGCCGTGGTTCTCCACTCACCAAACTTTGCGAGGCGCTTCGTTCGCCACGCCGTCACGTTTCGTCAACGCCCGCTTCCGCAATTTCTTCCTGCCCGAGCGCGACGACATCTTCGCCGGATTCCGCACCTGTGCGTGGCCGGGATAGGACACGCGGCTGGTCCGCGCTGGCATGCGGGGTAGTTCAACAATAAGAACGCATTTTTGCAGGCGCTCTGCTATTCTTTTCTTTTCCTAGAAAAGGGCGCTCCCAATGAAACTCAAGCATCTCCTGATTTCCGCCGCAGTGCTGGGCTGCCTGGGCGCGGCCGCGCCGTCGTTCGCCGACGCCGGCAAAGTGGTGGCGATACGCGCCGGGCGGCTGGTCGACGTGGTCGCCGGCACGGTGCTGAAGGATCAGACCATCGTCATCACCGGCGAGCGCATTACCTCGGTCGGCCCGAGCGCCTCGGCCAAGGTGCCGGCCGGCGCGCAGTTGATCGATCTGTCGTCGCAGACCGTGCTGCCAGGCCTGATCGACATGCACACGCACCTGACCGCCGACCCTTACCTGGGCGGCTACAACTCGTTGGGCGTGTCCGATACGCGGGCCGCGCTGTACGGCGTGCGCGCCGCGCGCAAGACGCTGGAGGCGGGCTTCACCACCGTGCGCAACGTCGGCGCCGGTGGCTTTGGCGACGTCGCGCTGCGCGATGCCATCAACGACGGCGATTTCATCGGCCCGCGCATGCGCACTGCCGGTTACGCGATCGGCATCCAGGGCGGCCACTGCGACGAGAACCTGCTGCCGCCCGATATGAAGTACACCAGCCGTGGCGTGGCCGACGGCCCGTGGGAGGCGCGCGCCAAGGTGCGCGAGATGGCCAAATACGGCGCCGATGTGATCAAGATCTGTGCCTCGGGCGGCGTGCTGTCCAAGGGCGACGAGCCGGGCGCGCAGCAGTACACGCTGGAGGAGATGCAGGCCATCGTCGGCGAGGCGCATAAGCTGGGCCGCAAGGTGGCGGCGCACGCGCACGGCGCCAGCAGCATCCGCGATGCGATCCTGGCCGGCGTCGACTCGGTCGAACACGCAAGCCTGATCGACGACGAGGGCATCAAGCTGGCGCGCGAGAAGGGCACCTACCTGGTGATGGACATCTACAACGACGACTTCATCCTGCAGGAAGGCGAGAAGGCCGGCATGCTGCCCGAGTCGATCGCCAAGGAGAAGGTGGTCGGCCAGGTCCAGCGCGATAACTTCCGCAAGGCCCTCAACGGCGGGGCGAAGATGGCCTTCGGCACCGACGCCGGCGTTTATCCGCACGGCGACAACGCCAGGCAGTTCGTCTACATGATCAAGTACGGCATGACGTCGATGCAGGCGATCCAGGCGGCCACCATCAACGCGGCCGACCTGCTGGGCTGGAAGGACCGCGTGGGCTCCCTCACCGCCGGCAAGTTCGCCGACATCATCGCGGTGAAGGGAGATCCGGCGGAGAACGCGGTGGAGCTGACCAAGGTGACCTTTGTAATGAAGGGCGGCGAAGTAATCCGAAAATAAAGGCCTGCCAGGTCATCCCGCTGGCTCGCGGGGCCATGCTGTTGTGGCGCGGATGGTATAGAGAGGGGATTGTTTTTCTATATACTTTTCGCTTTCAGACAGTGCACTGTGAGCCAGTATGCGTTTTCAAGCCTTACCCCGCCATCTGGCCCTGCTGGCGCTGGCCGCCGCGTTGAACGCCTGCGGTGGCGGCGGTTCTTCCGCCCCCACGGCGAAGCCTGACGTCACGGCCGCCACCTTCGTCGGCACCACGCCGGACACCTCCACCGACATCTCCATCGACGGTAGCCGGAAGACGGTTACGCTGCCGGGCGGCGCACAGCTCAAAGGCATGGGCGACGCGCTGGTCATCGGCGACCATATCGTGGTGCGCTCGTTCTCCGATACGACCGTTATCCAGAACGGCAACCAGGTGCACCCGCGCACGCGATTGAGTGTGCTGGACAAGGATGGCGTGATGGTGTCCACCATCGATTACGGCTTCTCGCTGGCCGCGGGCTACCTGGGCGAGTGGCAGATGCTGCCGTCGCCGGACGGCTTTGTGATGGTGCAGTCGGGACCCGGCACCAAGCTGCTGCACTTCGACGCGCAGGCAAAGCAGATCGGCGACGCCATCGATCTGTATCCGGCGGTGGCGCCCACGTCGACCACCGAACTGTCGGCGGCCGAAAGCAGCGGCGCGGTGGACGGCAACGGCTTCTGGCTGGTGACCACGTTCTCGCTGCTGCCGGTCACGGACAAGACGCAGTACCTGCTCAAACTGTGCAAATTCGATTTCAACGGACGGCAGTTGACGCCTCCGTTCGAGATATCGACGTCGGCGCTGCATCCGCGTGTGGCGGCATCGGCCGGCGTGGTGCTGTCCTCCTGGCTGGAAGGCGGCGGCGCGATGGTCGCGATGTGGCCCAAGGGATTGGGCGCGCCTATCGTACATTCGCTGGGCACCAGCGGCGCATTGCCTTATCCGGTGGCACTGGACACCAGCGGCAAAATGGGCGTCCTTTGGAACGGCAAGGCCACGCTCACCAGCCCCGGTGGCGTGATGGGCGTGGCGCTCGATAAATCCGGCATCGCGGTGCTGCCGGCCGACCGCAACGACCTGGGGCAGGAGACCTTGTCCAGCAAGTGGGCCGGCAGTGGCCGTTCTCCCGATCTCGACGCGCATCTCTACAAGGGCAGCCTGCTGCTGGCCGATGTGGTGGTCGGTTCCTACAAGGCCGGCGATCCGGTGGGCGATGTGCTGGTGGTGGCCGATTATGGCGTCGGCACGGCGGCGCTGTCGGCGCAGAAGTCGGCCATCCTGCGCATCAAGCTGACCGGCGCGGATACCGAGTTTGGCGGCACGGCTGTGATACGGCAGATGGTGTTTGCCGATCATGCGGTCCTGCTGACCGGCGACGAGCACCGCCTGGTGGTCATGCGGATCAATCGCAGTTAAAACGCCGGTACCGCCTTCTGTTGACATGGTCGAAAAGCTATGCGATGCTCGGCGCATGATGCTGACTAAACGCCAATATTCGAAGCTTGCGATTATTGCCGCCATTATTCCGATGGCGGGTTAGCTTTTTGCAGCAAGGAAGAAGCCCGCCCTGGAGGCGGGTTTCTTTTTTGGGAATCGGCTCTCCGGGGTTTTCAAGCCAAGGAGAATCCGATGAAAACAGAAGTCCACGATGTACCCAATGTCCCGACCTTGCATCTCGTCTGCGGGAAGATCGCGGCCGGGAAGTCCACGCTGACCGGTGCGCTGGCGAGCCAGCCGGACACGGTGCTGATCAGCGAGGACAAGATGCTGGCGGCGCTCTATCCCGGCGAGATAAAGTCGCTGGCCGATTACGTGCGCTGCACGGCCAAGCTGCGTGGCGCCTTGCATGGCTTGATCCAGGACATACTGGCCGCCGGCAGTTCGGTGGTGTTGGACTTCCCTGCGAACACGGTCGCGACGCGCAGCTGGATGAAGTCCCTGTTGGACAACACGGCTGCCGCGCATTGCCTGCATTATCTGGATGTCAGCGACGAGGAGTGCAAGCGGCGGCTGAAGCTCCGCAATGAAGCAGGCGGCCATGAATTCAGCACGAGCGAGGCGGAATTCGATTTGTTTACCCAGTACTTCGTGCCGCCAACGGAGGCGGAAGGCTTCAACGTAAAAATCTCTTGAAGGGGTGGTATATGAAAGTCGGCTTGGTGGTCTTGGGAGCTTGTTGCGCCGTGGGTCAGGCGCTGGCGGTCGATATTCCTATGTACGCCGGGCTGGCTGCCGCGCGGCTTGAATCCAAGACCTGCTACGCGGTGCTCAAGTCCAAGGGCAAGCTGGTGGGCTATGAGCTGGGCGGCGACCTGCTGGTTTCGTCCGGCGGCCGGCTGGCCGTCGTGCCGTCCGCCAGCAGCCACGATGTGGGCGACGGCCAGCCGCGCCGCTACGAAGGCGGCGGGCTGAGTTTGGACATCAAGCCGCTCAGCGACGAGAAGACCGAAACCGTCAAGGACATCACCTACACCATCAAAGAGCGCGCGGCCGCCGTCCTGGTTGAAAAGGGCAAGCGCCGGCGCCTCAAGCTCGATGTGCTCCTGAGCTGCGCCTGACGTTTAGATCAGCGATTCCGCCAGATCGCGCAGATCCTCGGCGTATTCCAGTTCGATCAGCTCCTTGCGGGCGACGCCGCTCCGCCAGGCCGCGGTGGCGATCTTCGGCGTGACGCCGCTCAGCAGGCGCGGATCCAGCAGGCCAGGCACCACGTAGTCCTTGCCGAAACGGGCGTCGCTGCGCGCGATGTCGGCCAGCGCCACCACGCAGGCGCGCTTCATTTCCTGGTTGATGGTCGAGGCGCCGCAATCGAGCGCCGCGCGGAACAGGTAAGGGAAGCACAGGGCGTTGTTGATCTGGTTCGGATAGTCCGAACGGCCGGTGGCGATGATGGCGTCCGGCGCCACTTCGCGCACCAGTTCCGGACGCAGCTCCGGCTCCGGATTGGCCAGCGTGAAGACGATAGGGTGGGGCTTCATGCGCTGGATGTCCATCGGCGACAGCACGCCGGGGCCGGACACGCCGAGGAACACGTCGGCGCCGTCCATCACGTCGGACAGCTTGCTGGCGCTGGTGTCCTGCGCCCATGCGGCTTTTTCGCCGTCCAGCGCGCGCGCCGTGGTCAGCACGCCCTTGCTGTCGCAGACGAAGATGTTCCTGCGGCTCGCGCCCAGGTCCACCAGCAGCTCCAGGCAGGCGATGGCCGCCGCGCCGGCGCCGGAGCAGACGATCTTCACGCTGGAGATATCGCGGCCGGTCATCTCGATCGCGTTCAGCATGCCGGCGCCGACCACGATGGCGGTGCCGTGCTGGTCGTCATGGAACACCGGAATCGACAGGCGCTCGCGCAGCTTGCGCTCGATGTAGAAGCATTCCGGCGCCTTGATGTCTTCCAGGTTGATGCCGCCGAAGGTCGGATGCAGCGCGGCGACGATGTCGATTAGCTTATCGGGATCGGTTTCGTCGATCTCGATGTCGAAGGCGTCGATGCCGGCGAATTTTTTGAACAGCACCACTTTGCCTTCCATCACAGGCTTGCCGGCCAGCGCGCCGATGTTGCCCAGGCCGAGCACCGCCGTGCCGTTGGTGATCACGCCGACCAGGTTGCCCTTGGCCGTGTACTCGTAGGCCTTGGCCGGCTCGCGCTGGATTTCCACGCACGGCGCGGCTACGCCAGGCGAGTACGCCAGCGCCAGGTCTTCCTGGGTGGCGACGCTCTTGGTCACTTCGATGGCGATCTTGCCGGCGCTGCCGGCGCGGTGGTAAGCCAGCGCTTTTTGTTCGATGGTGCTCATGGTGTCCTCGTTATTTTGTTGGGCTCTGAATGCGAAAAACGCCCGCACGGGCAAAAGCCGGTGCAGGCGCAAACTGCTGGGGTTCAGTCGATCATGGATACAGGCCGCGTACTTCGCGGGCCTGCAGCACGCGGGTGCACGCCAGGATGAAGGTGGCGGTGCGCAGCGTTACTTTCTTCTCCTGCGACACCGTCCATACGGCGTTGAAGGCGTCCTGCATGATGCGGGTCAGGCGGGCGTTGATCTCGTCCTCGCTCCAGAAGAAGCTGGAGAAGTCCTGCACCCATTCGAAGTACGACACGGTCACGCCGCCGGCGTTGGCCAGCACGTCCGGCACGATCAGCACGTCCTTGTCGGTCAGGATGTCGTCCGCTTCCGGGGTGGTCGGGCCGTTGGCGCCTTCCAGGATGATCTTGGTGCGGATCAGCGGCGCGTTGGCGGCGGTGATCTGCTGTTCCAGCGCGGCCGGGATCAGGATGTCGGACTCGATGCCCCAGAACGCGTCGCGGTCCAGGAAGGCTTCGGCGCCGGCGAAACCGGTCACGCTGCCGCATTCGGCCACGTGCTGGTGCAGACGTGCCACGTCCAGGCCACCTTGATGAACCACGGTGCCGGTGTGATCCTGCACGGCGATGACTTTGGAGCCGGCTTCCGCGAACATGGTCGCTGCCACGCCGCCGACGTTGCCGAAGCCCTGGATCGCCACACGGGCGCCTTCGATCGCCACACCGCGCTTGGCGGCGGCTTCACGGCCCACCACGAACACGCCGCGGCCGGTCGCTTCGCGGCGGCCCAGCGAGCCGCCCAGCGAGATTGGCTTGCCGGTGACGACGCCGGTCGACAGGTTACCTTCGATCATGGCGTAGGAGTCCATCATCCATGCCATCACCTGTTCGTTGGTGTTGACGTCCGGTGCCGGGATGTCCTTGTTTGGTCCGATGATCAGCGAGATTTCGCTGGTGTAGCGGCGGGTCAGGCGCTGCAGTTCGCCGCGCGACAGGGTCTTCGGATCGACACGGATGCCGCCCTTGGCCCCGCCGTATGGCACGTTGACGGCCGCGTTTTTCACGGTCATCCATGCCGACAGGGCCATCACTTCGGACAGGGTCACGTCCTGGTGGAAGCGCACGCCGCCTTTGCCTGGGCCGCGCGACATGTTGTGCTGGACGCGGTAGCCTTCGTAGTGGGCGATGGAGCCGTCATCGCGCTCGATCGGCACGTCGACGGTCAGGATGCGCTTCGGGCGCTTCAGGGTTTCGACCCAGCGCGACAGGTTGCCCAGGTGCGGGGTAACGCGGTCGATCTGCTGCAGGTAGACGCCCCAAGGGCCAAGGTCTTCTGGATTGAGGTAGGAAGGCAGTGCGTGTGCTTGTACAGTGGTCATGCTCAAGTCTCCGTTTGAATTCGTGGCTGAAGCCCGCTCGTGGCGCTCTTCAAGTGGGTCGAATCATAGGACGGGAGATTGAAATCGGGCCAATGCTGTATGCGCATTCGGCTATGCAAAAAATGCATAGTTATGGCGGCGGCGGTCTTTTCGCTTATCTTTCCGACACCGCGACGCGGCGTTTGCGGCCGCTGTCTTTCTGCTGCTGTTCGAGGAATTCCCATAGCCTTTCGACGATGGCCTTGCCGCGCCGCTGCGCCGACGGGCGTTCGCGGTACAGGCGGATCTCCATCTCGATTTCCCACTCCGAGGCGCCGCCGTCGGCGCGCGCCAGCTGCTTTTGCTTGAGTTCCCGCGTGACCGCCGATTCGGGCAGGAAGGCAACGCCGCGGCCCTCCAGCGCCATCATCTTCAGGCCCTCGGCCATGTCGGTTTCGTAGTGCGGGTCCAGGTGCAGCGAGGTCTTGGCGTCTGTCAGGATCAGCTCCACCATGCGGCCCAGGTAGGCGTTGTTGGTGTACGATAAAAACGGCAGCGGCTCCTTCTTGGTGCCGGGCAGCGTGAATTCCGGGGTCTTGTTCTTGTCGCAGCGGGCGTAGGCGCGCAGCGATTCGCGGCCCATCACCAGCATGTCGTAGCGGCCCGGGTCGAGCTGCACCGGCTGGCGCGGATGGTGGTAGCACAGCAGCAGGTCGCAGCCGCCTTCGACCAGCTGCATCACCGCGTCGTGCACGTTGAGCGCCATCAGGCGGCTGCTGATCGGCGCGAAGTCCTGCTCCAATGTGGTCAGCCATTTCGGCACGAAGGTCAGCGACAGCGTGTGCGGCACCGCCAGGTCGATGCTGGTCTGCGCGGCGGCGCGCTTGGAGCGCAGCATGTCGCGCGCGCCGTTGATCTGCGCCAGCATCTCCAGCGCCTGCTCGTAGAACACGATGCCGGCCGGCGTCAGGCGCGTGGGATACGAGGTGCGGTCGATCAGGTCCGTGCCCAGCCAGTTTTCCAGCGACTGGATGCGGCGCGAGAAGGCGGGCTGCGTCACGTGCCGCAGCGCCGCCGAGCGGCTGAAATTATTGGTCTCGACCAGCGAGATGAAGTCTTCCAGCCATTTGGTTTCCATGCGCTTTTCCTTTTACTGCGGTTGCGGGGTGTTCGCGGTGTTGTCGCTGCTGATGCTGCGGATCGGCGTGAGCAGATACGCCAGCGTCGCGAACACCACCAGTATGATGCCACCGCCGAAGAACAATTGCGACAGCGAGATCCTGGTCAGCACCCAACCGGCGCCGGCGGCCGACAACGGCGCCAGTCCCATGAAGATGAACATGAAGATGCTCATGGCGCGGCCCATCATGTGCGGCGGCACGCGGCGCTGGATCCAGGTGAAGACGTTGATCTGCATGTAGCCGGACAGCAGGCCGAGGGCCAGCATCAATGCGCAGGCTTGCCACGGCGCCTGCACGGCGCCGAGCGGCATCACCAGCACGCCGGCGATGGCGTCGCCGACCAGCAGCACGGTGCCGAAGCTGGCGAAGCGCAGGCGCGCACCGGCCACCGCCGCCACGGCCATCCCGAGCAGCATGCCGGCGCCGTTGGCGCCCATCAGCAGGCCGAAGGCGGAGGCGCCGTGCAGCTTCTCGCTGGCCAGCACCGGCAGCGCCACCTGCATCGCGCCGCCGATGAACAGCGACACCGTGCCCCAGTAGATGAAGCACAGGCGCAGCGGCACGTCGTTCCACACCATCGCCAGGCCGGCGCCGACGGAGCGCAGCACCGATTGCGGCGCTTCGTTGTGCTCCGGCGCTTTCAGCATGCCGACCTTGGATAGGGTCCACGCCGAGACCAGGAAGCTGAGGCAGTCGAAGCCGAACGCGAAGGCCAGGCCGCGCGCATCGGCCACCACGCCATCGGCGCCGCTGCCACCGCCGCTGCCGGAAATGGCCAGCAGGCCGGCCGCCAGCAAGGGGCCGATCAGCATCGACACCTGGCGCAATCCCATCAACACGCCGTTGGCGGCCTGCAGGTGCTCGGCGGCGATCGCCTGCGGCATGATCGAGGTGCCCGACGGGATGCCGAACGCCTGCGCCAAGCCGATGCCGAAGGCCAGCACGTAGATCAGCATCAGCGTCAGGTGCGCGTTCATGTCGACGGTCAGCGACAGCGAGTCGCTCAGCGCCAGCGTCAGCGTGGGCTGGTTGTTCAGCACCAGCAGCGTGAGCACGCCAAGCAGCACGGCGTTGGCGTACTTGCTCAACATGAGCACGCGCTTGGGCGAGTAGCGGTCCACCACGGCGCCGCCGATCAGGATGAAGACCGCGCGCGGTATGCTCATCAGCGCGATGACGAAGCCCAGCGCCAGCGTGTCGCCGGTGAGCTTGAGCACCAGCCAGGGCAGGGCCACCATGGTCAGCTGGTCGCCCAGCATGGAGATCACGCCGCCGCGCAGCAGCCACTTGAAGTTATGGTCGCGCATCAGGGCCGCGCGTTGCCGTTTTTTGGGATCGTCCATGATGGCGGTCTCTCAGGAGTTAGTGGCGTTCATGCCGGCGATCAGCGCGAGCGCCGTGCTCAGTTCATCGAAATGCGCGGTGGGGCAGTTGCGCAGCAGTTCCTTGCTGATCTGCTCCGCCACCGAGACGGCGTTGTTGAGCAGCTCGCGGCCGGTGGGGGTGATGGCGGCGTAGGCCACGCGGGCGTCGCGCGGATCCTGTTGGCGCTCGACCAGGCCGATTTTCTCCAGCGGCAGCAGGGTGCGCGTGACGCCGGACGCGGTCAGGCCCTGGCGCTCGGCCAGGTCGACCCGGCGCAGGCGGCCGCCGGGCGCGCGGTTCAGGTAGTGCAGCAGCATGAAGTCGCCGAAGCTGATGCCGTGGTAGCCGCCCAGCACCTGGTCGAGCCGGCGCACCAGCGTGGCCTGCGCCCGCGCCAGCCGCAGCGCGAATTCCAGGCTGGGGCTGATGTCGGCAGGGGTGTCTTGAGTAATGTCGTTCATATGCGCTCCGATAGCAATTAATCATTGATAAATACTTGATTGTGCAAGTATATCGCAATTACTTGATTGCGCAAGTAGTTTTTATTAATTATCTATGATATCGTTTTCAGATTCCAAAAATATAGCAAGGGGACATGATGCACATGGGTACCACCGAAATCTTCCTGATCGCGATGCTGATCATTTTCAGCGTGCCGTACCTGATCTGGCGCCTTGGCGGCACGGACTATTACGCGCCGCTGGTGGTGGTGCAGATCATCGCCGGCATTCTGCTGGGGCCGGGCATCATGGGCCGCGCCTATCCCGAGTACTACAGTTTCGTGTTCAACCCGCAGGTGGTGCAGTCGCTCAACGGCATCGCCTGGTGGGCGGTGATGATCTTCGTGATGATCGCCGGCATCGAGCTGGACCTGAAAAAGGCCTGGGAGCACCGCCGCGAAAGCACCATCACCGCCGGCCTGGCTCTGGGCACGCCGCTGGTGTTCGGCTGCGTGGCCGCGCTGGGGCTGCTCGGCTACGCCGGCTGGATGGGGCCGAAGGCGCACGACTGGCAGTTCGTGCTGGGCGTGGGCATGGCCTGCGCCGTGACCGCGCTGCCCATCCTGATCCTGCTGATGGAGAAGCTGGAGATCCTGCGCCAGCCGATCGGCCAGCGCATCCTGCGCTACGCCAGCCTGGACGACATCGCCATCTGGGGCGTGCTGGCGGTGATCCTGCTGGACTGGGACCGCGTCGGCCGCCAGCTCGGCTTTCTGGTGGCGTTCGCCGTGGCGACCAAGCTGTTCCGCATGATGATGGTGCGGCTGGAGGAGCGCGACCGCTGGTACGTGTCCTTCATCTGGCTGGCGGTGTGCGCCTTCGCGGCCGACTGGGCCGGCCTGCACTACATGGTCGGCGCCTTCCTGGCCGGCGCGGTGATGGATGCCGGATGGTTCAACCAGGAGAAGATGGACTTCCTGCGCGCCAACGTGCTGATGGCGGTGATGCCGGTGTTCTTCCTCAGCACCGGCCTGCGCACCAACTGGGCGGTGGGCGGCTCGGCCGTGTTCCTCGTGGCGGCGGTGCTGCTGGTGGCCTCGGTCAGCGGCAAGCTGGCCGGCATCCACATCGCCGGCAAGATCCTCAGGTGGGGACCGGGCGAGGCGTCCATCATCGGCTGGCTGCTGCAGACCAAGGCGCTGATCATGATCATTTTTGTCAACATTTTGCTCGACAAGCAGATCATCACCAGCGAGACCTTCACCGCGCTGCTGCTGATGGCCATCGGCAGCACGATGCTGACGGTGCCGATGGTGTACCCGAAATTGCAACGGGTCGCGCAGCTGATCTTCAAAACCAGCTGATATAATTGCGGGATGAACGATACTACTCAACTCCCTCCGCTGCCGGATCGTCTGTCGATCGATCCGCGCAGCAAATTCCACGTTGCCGCCGTGTTCGAACACGATGTGGGCATCCGTTTTAACGATAAAGAACGCCTGGACGTCGATGAGTACTGCATCAGCGAAGGCTGGATCAAGGTCCCGGCCGGCAAGAGCCTGGACCGCAAGGGCAACCCGATGCTGATCAAGCTGAAGGGCAAAGTCGAAGCGTTCTATCGTTAATTCAACCGTCGTAATAAAAAAACCACCCGCCTGAACTTGTTCAACGCGGGTGGTTTTTTTCGTGCCTACGGTCAGAACTTGTAGTTGTACTCCGCCGTGAAGCGCACCTGGCGCTCAGGCGAACGGCCCAGCACCTGGTTGTAGTACGGGCTGATGGTGTCCGCGCCCGAGTTGTAGACCGGTTGCGAGGCCAGGTCGGTCTGCTTGTTGAACAGGTTGAACACGTCGGCCTTCAAGGTCAGGCCCTTGAGCCAGCGCGGCATGTAGGTGGCGTTCACCGCCAGCCGCACGTCGGTCGGCAGCGTGCCCACCGAGCCGCGCGGCGTCAGCTTCTCGTCGCAATAGAAGGTCGCGGCGCCATACCAGCCGGCCGGGTTGTTGTTGACGTTGAGCGCCTTGGGCAGGTTGCCGATGCAGGACTTCGGCGCGCCGGTGGCGACGTTCAGGTTGGCGCCCAGGCGCCATTCCGGCGTCAGCTCGTAGTAGCCGTACGCCTTGAGCACGTGCGTGTGGTTGTTGGGCAGCAGGCCGTTCGCGCCGGTCATCAGTTCCGGATAATCGAAGGCGGTGGTGGCGGCCAGGTCGGCCTGGCCGATGTCCGACGCCACCTGGCCTTCCATGTTGCCCCGGCTGCGCGACCAGGTGTAATTGAGCTTGCCGTACCAGCCGTTGCGCAGCGGGTGCTCGAGGAAGAAGTCCAGCGCGGTGTAGATGCGCTCCACTTTCGGCAGGCCCATGTCCTCGGCCGACAGCGGCACCGTTACCAGCTTGCCGTCGCCGCGCAGGTCCAGCTCCAGCGTGTTGCCGCGGCCCGGATTGACCAGCAGGCAGGGCATGCTGTATTTGCTGGCGTCGACGTTGTTGCGGCGCGCCCAGGCATCCACCGGACGCTGGTCGCACCAGTCCTCGATGGTGTTGCGCAGCGTGCGGTAGGTGAACTTGGCGCCGCCGTTGAAGGACGGCGTCAGCGCCGCCTCGAAGCCCAGCGCCAGTTCGTCCTGGTAGGTCGCGCCCAGGGAGCTGGCCGCCACTTGATGCGGGTCCTTGGCCTGGCCGTACTCGTTACCGGCGGAGAAGGGCGGGCTGATTTCGGTCAGGCCGGTCGGCGCGCCGGTCTTGGGATCGACGCCGGTGTAGGTGAAGTAGTGGTCGATGTGGACCGGATTGCCGGCCAGGCGCAGCGCCACGCTGGTGGGGATCTGCAGGTGGTAGCGGCCGGCGTTGGCGAACAGTTTCAGGCTGCTGTCGCCGCGCATGTCCCACGATGCGCCGAGGCGCGGCGCCAGCATGTGGCGCTGCTCGGCATACGGCACGCCGAAGCTGTTCTTGTTGGTGAACTGCTCGTTGCGCAGGCCCAGGTCCAGCAGCAGCCGGTCGGTGATCTGCCAGCGGTCCTGCAGGTACTGCGCGCTCTGGTCGGTTTTCGGCGAGGCCGAATCGCTCTGGTGATATTCGTCCACGTAGTAGCCCTGCGTGCCGTAGCCGCCGCCGGATGCCGGCGAACGTCCGCCCGGCACCGCTGCATTCGGATTGGACGAGCGGAAGTAGATCCAGCTGCCGCCGCCCGCCAGCGAGGAGCCGTTGATCGACGAGACGTTGTTGCGGTCAAGGCCGGCGCGCAGCGCGTGGTCGCCCAGCTTGTACTCGACGTCCAGGCGCAGCGTGGATTGCTTGTCCTCCGCATTCTCCACCTGCATGGTGCCGCCGATGGGTTGCGGGTTGTTGTAGCTCAACCCCGGCACCTGCGCGCGCGCCGCTGCGGTGACCTGGTACACGCCCGGCACGTAGCCCTCCACGCTTTGCGGATAGGTCGACTTGAAGCGTCCCGCCAGCGCGGTCACGGTCAGGCGGTCGGTCAGGAAGCCGGTGTATTTCAGGATCGAGTCGTTGGTGATGGCGCCGTCGCCCGTCACGCCGTCGGCGCGGGTGTTGTTGCGCTGTAGCGTGCCGTAGTCGAAGCCGTAGTTCTGCTGCGTCTTCTTGTACTCGTCGTGGATCTGCGTGAATTCCAGGCGGTGGTCGTCGTTGATGTTGTAATCGAGTTTGACCAGGTAGCGCGGCGTGTGGGTGTCGCGTTCTGTCCAGCCGTTGGTCTTGTTGGTCGAATCGGAGTCCTTGCTGATGTAGCCGGAGGTGAAGCGGTCCTGCTCCACGTTGGCGAACACGAACAGCTTGTCCTTGATCAGCGGGCCGCCGACATAGGCGCTGCCGAAGACGTCGGTGGCGGTGTTGGCGCCGCGGTAGGTCAGCAGCTTGCCGTCGGTGGCCGGGTTGGCGCCGGTTTGCGGATAGTAGGTGTCTTCCGGTTTTGCGCGCAGCTTGTTGGGCGTGTACTGCAGTACCGCGCCAGCCTCCCAGCGGTTGGTGCCGCTCTTGGTGGTGATGTTGACCACGCCGCCGGTGGAGCGGCCGAATTCCGCGCTGTAGCCGCCCTGCAGGATCTGCGCCTGCGCGATGGCGAAGAACGGCAGCGTGGTCGAGCCGATCTGCTTGTACACATTGGTGACCGGGAAGCCGTTGATGTAGTACGAGTTTTCCGATACGCCGGCGCCGCCGAAGCTGTCGCCGCCGATGCGCGGATTGCCGCGCGTGGTGCCTGGAGCCAGCTGGATGATGCCCGACAGGCTTTGCGCCACCGGCAGCGCCTGCAGTTCGCGTGCGGTGAACACGGCGCCGTTGTTGGTGTTGCTGACGTCGATGGTGCGGCGCTTGGTCGTGACGGTGACCGCCTGCACGGCGTCGAACGAGGCTTCGACGCCTTGGCCGATCAGGGCTTCCACGTCCAGCGTGCGTTCGATGTCGGCGCCGCGCATCAGCATGACCTTGTAGCTGCCGGGCTGCATGGAGGTGGCTTGATAGCGTCCGCTGGCGTCCGGGTGGACGGTGCGGCGCGCGCCGGTGGCGGTGTTCTCCAGCACCACGCTGGCGCCGTTGGCGTTGGCGATCTGGCCGAAGATGGTGCCGGTGGCATTCGATTGCGCGTAGGCCGGCGCGGTCAGGCTGCCCGACAGCAGGACGCCGCCGAATGCCAGCGCGAGGGCGTGGGCTACTACGGTCATCCTTGTGTTGTTGTTCATGATGTCTCCTTATCGTTTTTATGATGATGGCCGGCTGCCGTGGGCAGCCGACTGGAGACATACTAGGCAAGGAGGGGATTGCGATCTAATGAATCTTTAGCGACTACCGTTGCTGGAAACGATATATATCAATCGGGCAGCGTGACCTGCAACGGCGCCTTGCCGTCCCAGGCGCGGTCGAGCAGGGTCTTGCCGTCCAGGCGTACCAGCACGCGCTGCCCCGGTTGCCCCGGCTTCAGGCGCGTGGTGGCCAGCTCCAGTCCTTCGCCCTGATCGCCCGCGCCGAACGCGCGTATGCGCCGCAAGGCCATGCGCGGCCAGCCCTTGGGCAGGCGCGGTGCGAAACTGAAGCTGCGCAAGCCGGTCGGCTCGATGCCGAACAGGCCCTCGGTCATCACGCGCGCATACAGGCCGCTCTCCGCCGACAGGTGGCGCTGCTGGCCTTCCGGCCATGCCTCCACCGCATACGGCACGTGTTCGCCCAGCAGGCGGCGGCCGGAGTAGTAGCGCAGGTAGGGCATGGTGCGTTCCAGTTCGCCCGCCTTCAGCAGGCCGCGCAAGGCGTACAGCGTGGCGCGATCCCAGAAGGTCTTGTCGCCGGCCTCGGTCAGTACGCCGTTTTCCGACCACAGTTGCGGCGACAGCAGCGCGTCGATGGTGCCGCGCTGGCGTTCCGTGATGCCCAGCGCCAGCGGCAGCGCGATCCACGCGCGCAGCTTGTCGTTGCCGGCGTAGTAGCGGTACGTGTCGTAGCCGCCGATGCTGGTGCCGAAGTAGCGCTCGATGGCGGCGCGCTGTTCCTGCGCCTCGTGCTGCAACGCCGCGGCGCGCTGCGGGTCGCCCAGCGCGGCGTTCAGGCGCGCGGCGCCGGACAGGCCGCCGTAGGCCAGCACGTTGGTCGACAGGTTGGCTTTGCCGGCCGGGAAGCGGCCTTCCAGTTCGTCGCTGTCGGAATGGACGATGCCGTCGGCGTCGCGCTGGCGGCGCGTGAATTCAAGGCACCAGTCGATCAGCGGCAGCAGCTGGCGCGCGGTGCCGGCGTCGCCTTGCGCCAGCGCGAACTGGCTGGCGCCGTAGGAGATCATGGCGCAGTCGCCGCGGTCGCCGGCGCCGTTCCAGTAGCTGCGCCCCTCGGCGACGATGGAGGAGGGCAGCGGCTTGTATTCGGCGTTCATGTAGCGGGCGAACAGGCCGAAGCTGGTGACTGCGCTTTGCACGGCGGCGCGGTCGCCCAGATAGGGGAAGAAGGGATTGACGTACTCCGCCTGGTCGTTGGCCCACACGGCGGCGTAGTAGCGCGTGCCGCCCGGCCCGTGCAGCAGGCCGCCGCGCGTGGCGAACACGCTTTCGGCGGCGCGCACTTTGGAGAAGGCGAACATGGTGTCGAGCACCGGGTCCGGCGTTTCCAGCACCAGTTCGTCGCGCCATTGGGCGACCTTGCGGGCGCGCGCCTGCAGGGCTTCTTCGCCGTCGACGTAGACCATTTCGTTTTGCAGGCGGCCGCTGATGATCAGGTCCACGTGCGTGCGCGCGCCGGGCGCCAGCGTGCCTTCGCGGGCGGGGGAGCGCACTTCGATCACGTAGGCGCCGTGGGTGCCGCGTTCGGCGGGTGTGGTTTCGCTGGTGGCCAGCGCGGCGAAGCTGTAGCGGCGGGCGGTCTTGCCGTTGTTGACCAGTTCAAGGCGCTCCACCAGCGCCGGTTCGTCCGGCGATGGCGTCAGGGTGCGGGTCAGCAGCAGGCCAGGCGCCAGCTGGGATTGCAGCGCGAGGCGGCCGTCGAAGCGTACCTGCCGCAGTTGCTCGGCGGCGGCGGGGGAACCGTCGATTGCGATGGCGGGCGTGGCTTCGGGGCCGAACTTGCGTATCAGGCTGGCGTGTGTGTCGTCGGGAATGGTGCGCAGCATCGGCCACACCACGATGCGCGACAGCAGCAGCGTGCCGTCGGCCTGGCTGCCGTAGTCGATCACCGCCGAGACCTGGCGGCCGCTCATCTCCAGCTGGTCGCGGTGGGTGTCGGCGACCTGCCAGCGGATCGCGTTGCCGTCGATTTGCCAGCGCGGCGTGAAGGCCGGCGGTGCGGCTTGGGCCAGACTGGTCGTCAGCAGCGCCGCAGTCAGCGCGCGTAATGTTATGTGCATGTTGTTCTCCTTATGGACAGAGATTCCGTCATTCCCGCGCAGGCGGGAATCCATAGGCCGCATGATTGGACGCTGTGTATGGATTCCCGCTTTCGCGGGAATGACGGAGGGGGGCTTATTGCGCGGGCTTGGCGGGGCGGATGATCGCGGCCCAGCCGCCGCCTGGCGCCAGCTGCATGGTCAGGCGGCTGGCGCGGGTGACGCTGGCGCTGCCGGCCTGCACGTCGGTGGCGAAGATGGCGGCGTTCGGGCCGTCCTCCATGCTGCTCATCTGGTAGCTGCCTTCGCCGAGGAAGGACAGGTCCAGTGCCAGCTCGCGGCCGTCGGCGCCCGTCATCGCGCCCACGTACCAGGTGTCGCCGTGCCGGCGCGCCATCGCCACGTAATGGCCCAGGTCCGCGTGCAGCACGCGGCTCTCGTCCCACTCAACCGGCACCTGGCGGATGAACTCCAGCGACGACGGATTGGCGCGGTATTGCGACGGGCTGTCGGCCAGCATCTGCAGCGGGCTTTCGTAGATCACGTACATCGCCAGCTGGTGCGCGCGCGTGCCCTGGCTCATCGGCCGGTCGAAGCTGGCCACGAAGTCCTTGCGGTGCGCGTTGCTCATCGCGCCCGGCGTGTAGTCCATCGGCCCGGCGAACATGCGGATGAAGGGGATGGTCACGTCATGTTCCGGCGTCTGTTTGTCGGTCCACTTGTCGTTCTCCAGTCCCTTCACGCCTTCGAAGGTGAGCACGTTCGGCCAGGTGCGCTGCAAGCCGCTGGGCTTGAAGCTGCCGTGGAAGTCCACCAGCAGATGGCGCGCCGCCGCCTCGCGCGCCACGCGTTCGTAGTAGTTCACCATCCACTGGTCGGCGCGCTGCATGAAGTCGACCTTGATGCCGGCCGCGCCCCAGCGCGCGAACTGGTCCAGCGCTGGCTTCATCTGCGTATCCAGCGTTTTCCACGACACCCACAGGATGATGCCCACGCCGCGCTCCTTCGCGTACGCCATCAGCGCCGGCATGTCGATCGCCGGCTTGACCGCCAGCAGGTCGCCCAGCACATACCAGCCTTCGTCCATGATGATGTATTCGAGGCCGTTCTCCGCCGCGAAGTCGATGTAGTGGCGGTAGGTGCGCGTGTCGATGCCGGCCTTGAACGGCACGTTGTACAGGTGGTTGCCGTTGTACCAGTCCCACGCCACCTTGCCCGGCTTGATCCACTCGGTCTGCTTAAGTTCCTGCGCGTCGGCCAGCAGGTAGGGCATCTGGTTGGTCAGCAGGCCGCCGGCTTCGGCGGCGATGCCCAGGATGCGCCACGGGTAGGCGCGCGTGCCTTCGGTGCGCGCGATGTAGGGCGCCTCCTGCGTCACCGGCACGTTGCGGTCGTCGCGCGCGGTGTCGGCCAGCGCCACCTTCGGGAACACGGCGCGCAGGCCGTCCGCCTCGCCGTGCAGGTACATGCCGGGATAGTCGCGCAGACCGGATTCGGTCAGCACCAGGTGCGCGCCGCCGCCGCGCACCAGCGCCGGCACGCCGACCAGCTTTCCGGCCGCCTCGCTCACGGCCAGCGCCTGGTAATAGTGCTCGTTATGCGACTGCATGGACTTCTCCTGCGGCCAGTACAGCGTGTCCTGCGGCCGCACGTGCACGCCCGCCAGTTCGTCCTCCACCGTCACCTGGCCGGGCAGCGCGGTGCGGAAGCGGTAGGCGACGCCTTCGTCGTAGGCGCGCACCTCCAGCGTGTAGCCGCCGGCGAAGTCCAGCCGCAGCGCGTTGTAGTGGTCGCGCACCTCGCGCGACTTCTGCGCCACCACTGGCCGCACCGAGGTGTCGATGCTGTGGCGCTGCTGGCCGGTCAGGCGCGGGTGTTCGCCGAGCGTGCCGATGCCGCTCAGTTTGAGGCCGATCGGCGTGGGCAGCACCAGCTGGGTGTCGCGCAGGCTGACCGCGAGCGTGAGCTGCTCGCCGGTGGCTATGGTCACGCGCAGCTGGCGGTCGGGCGAGCTCAGTTCCAGCGGTGCGGCCGCGTGGCTGGCCAGCGGCGCGATGAGAAGCAGCGCGCCGGCCAGGCGGCGCGCGAGGGATGGATGGTTCAAGGCAGGTCTCCGTAGGTGTTTTGGGCCATGCTAATCGCGGCGGGCGATAGCCGTCCATTCACCTTTTATGCGGCTGCCATGTCGAACGCGGTATGGCTGGCGATGGCCTGGTGGCGTATCGCCTGCAGCAGCAGTTCGGCGCCCGGCGACAGCAGGCGGTCGCGCCGGCGGATGATGCCGAAAGGGTCCATCTGGCACGCCAGCTCGATCGGCAGCACCACCAGCAGGCCGAGCGCCCGGTAGTGCTGCGCGACGTCGGCCGACATCACATTGAGCGCGTCGCTCATCTGCAGCATGCTGGTGATCAGCACGATCTCGCTGGTGTCCACCACGTCGCTGGGCGGCTCCAGGCCGGCGTTGTGGAACAGCTGGTCGAAGCGCAGGCGCAGGATGCTGCCGGTGGGCGGCATGATCCACGGCGCCAGCGCCAGCTCGCGCAGGGTGAGGCGCACCCGTCCGGCCAGCGGATGGCCGGTGCGCGCCACCACCACCACCGGCTCGGCGCCCAGTTCCTCGTACTGCAGGTCGGCGCTGTCCGGCTGGCTGGTCATGCGCGCCAGCAGGAAGTCGAAGGCGCCGCGCTGCAGGCGGTCCAGCAGCACGGTGCTCGATTCGATCTGCACGCCGATGCGCAGCTGCGGCGCCTGCTGCTTGACGCGCGTGATCGCGTGGGGCAGCAGCCGCATGGCCGGCGTCATGATGCTGCCGACGTCGACCTGGCCGGCCAGCCCGGAGCGCAGCGCGACGATGTCCTCGTGCGCGCGCGCCAGGCTGGTGAGCGCCATGCGCGCGTGGCGTATCATGCTTTCGCCGTAGATGGTGGGCTCCATGCCGCGCGGCAGGCGCTCGAACAGCGCGATGCCCAGCATGTCCTCCAGCTCCTTGAGCTGCTTGGAGGCGGCCGGCTGCGTCATGCACAGCACCTCGGATGCGCGGCTGAGCGTGCGCTCGTCGTCGAGCGCGATCAGCAGCAGCAACTGCCGGGTCTTGAGCCGCGCGCGCAGGAACCAGTTGGGGTTGGGCGCGTTCATGCCGGCGCGTACCTATTCGATTTTGTCATGGCATCTCCCTTATAGTTGTGGAAAAAAGTATAGGGGTGCCGCCATAGCCGATCAATGACGCAATCGAGGCGATTGATAACGAAATCGGCATAGTCCCGCGCGCGGCACCCGGAATGCGCAACGGCCCGGCCGAAAAATCGACCGGGCCGTCCGGGGCGCGCCGCGCCAGGTGCCGCTTGGGTTTATTGCGCCGGCTGTTCTCCGCGCAGCTTGTCCAGCATTTGCAAGGTCGCCGGCTGCAGGTTCATGATGCCGTGATAGGCGCAGTATTCACAAAATGCTTCTTCCGGACTCATGGCGGTGATGCTGGCGTCCGAGTGGCCGCGGCGGCGCAGTGCGCGTAAGCAGGCTGCGTCCATATTCCTGGCGTTCATGCGCTGGTTCCCTTTCGAATTGGGTTGGTTGGAGGGGTGGTACCAGCGCAATTATATGCTCAAAATAATGCCGTGTGGCAACTAAATTAGATTTTCTTAATTATTGGAAGCAATATGCTATGAGGCGGCCGCCTGCGGCGCGGCGGCCGCCGTGGTGTCGCGGCTCAGGCGCCACAGCAGCGCCAGGCCGACCAGCGCGGTGCCGACCATCACGTAGCCGACATGGTTGAAGTGCTGCAGCTGGCCGCCCGCGCTCTGCGTGACGATGTGGCCGGCCACCACCGAGGCCAGGCCGCCCGACAGCTGCTGCACCGAGGCGCTGATGGCGTTGAACGAGCCGCGCTGGGTCTGCGCCGGCACCGACGAGACGATGGCCTGGAACGGGATCATGCGCGAGAAGATGCCGACGAACAGCACCGTGTTGATGACGATGAACACCGGCAGCGAGGTCGGCCCCAGGTTGGTGTAGATCAGCACCATGGTGATGGTCAGCGTGGTGCCGAACATGAACACGCGGAACTTGCCGACCGCGTCGGCCACCCTGCCGATCAGCGGGCCGATGAAGATGGTGCACAGGCCGGTGACCAGGTAGACCGTCGGCAGGTGGTGCAGGTCGATGCCCAGATTGTTGACGATGTAGGCGCTGCTGAACGGCATCAGCATGAAGCCGCCGGTGGTCAGCAGCGCGGTGGTGGCGAAGGCCAGCAGGTAGCGTCGCTCGGTCACGGTGTGGAACAGATGCATCCAGGCGCTGTGCTCCTGCGGCTTGCCCAGGTGGGCGTCGACCGGTTGCAAACGCCACGCCACCAGCAGGCCGCCGGCCAGCCCGAGGGCGGCCATGGCGGTGAACGGCACGTGCCAGTTCCACTGGTTGGACAGGTAGATGCCGGCCGGGATGCCCAGCACCTGGCTGGCGGCGAAGGCGGTCTGGATCAGGCCCATGACGCGGCCGCGCTGCTGCGGCGCGAACAGGTCGGTGGCGATCGCCAGCACGACCGAGCCGATCACGCCGCCGAACAGGCCGGTGACGATGCGCGCCGCCAGCAGCGATTCGTAGCTTTGCGCCAGGCCGCACCACAGCGTGCCCAGGATAAAGCCGGTATAGAAGAACAGCAGCAGCTTCTTGCGGTCGAAACGGTCGGCGAAACCGGCCGTCAGCAGGCCGGACGCGGCCGCGCTGAAGGCGTAGGCCGAGACCACCAGCCCGAATTGTTTGGGGCCGATGTGCAGGGCCGGCATGATGAGCGCGCCCAGCGGCGACATCAGCATGAAATCGAGGATGACGGCGAATTGCAGGAAGGCCAGCATCGCCACCACGGTTTTTTGATAGCCGGTGAACGGCGTCGCTACGGGTTTGCTTGCAGGTTTAGTCATGTGTCGGTTCTTTGTGGGGACGGCAGTAGGCGCTGCGGTCCTTGTGGAATTGTGCGCGTTCTTCGGGCGTCATGGCCTGCCAGCGCTGCCAGCGTTCGCGCCCGCCGTGGAAGCCGCCGCCGTGCCGCCCGCGGAAGCCGCCGAACAGGATACGACACAATACCAGCAGGCCGAGCGCGCGCCAATAATCGATTTGCATACTGCCGGCGAACACCCCGGGCATGACCCAGTTCCACAGCATCATCACGACCCAGGCCAGCAAGGCCACCCCCAGCAGGATCATGGGGAGGAACAGCAGCTTTCTTTTCATTTCAGATTCTCCTTTCGTTTCATTCGTTGTCGTACAGGGTTTGCAAGCGCGTGCGCAGGTACAGGACCGCGTAGCGTTTGCGCGCCAACAGGGTGTTGATCGATATGCCGCTTTGCGCGGCCATTTCCTTGAAGCTCACGCCGTCCAGCTCGTGCGCGACGAACACCTCGCGCTGGTTGGCCGGCAATTCCTCCAGCGCCGTTTGCAGTTCCTCCAACAGCGTGGCGCGGGCGTAGGCGTCCTCCGGGCTGCCGTCCACCGACGGCAGCAGCAGGTCCAGGCGGCAGTCGTCGCCCTCGTCGTCGCAGCCGAGGTCGTCGAGCCGCACTTCCTTCTTTTTGCGGAAGCGGTCGATGATGCGGTTGCGCGCCACCCGGAACAGCCAGGCGCTGGCCTGCTCGATCGGCTCCGGCAGGCGGTAGGCCTGGACGAATTCATAGAACACGTCTTGCAGGATATCGTCGGCGTCGGTCGGGTCGCTGACGCGGCGCCGGATAAAATTCCCGAGGCGCGAGCGCTCGCGCAGCACGGTCGCGGCGATGTCCTGTTCGGTGGTTGAATTCGGTGGTGTCATGTCTGTGTAGACGGTCCACGCCTGCGCTTATTGTGGCAAATTGCAAATAATTTCAACGCCGCACATCAGCGTGCGCCGGCGCGGATGTCCCACAGGGCGGCAGTGTAGCGCACCTGATCACCGTAGACGAAGGGCTCGAAGGCGGCGCGGGCGACGTCGGCCACTTGCCGGCGGGTGGACTCGTCGGCCGTTTGCAGCAGCCTGCCGACGGGGCCCATGTGGGTGATGTAGTGGAGCAGGTCTTGCTCGGCAAAGCTGCAGCTGACGTCGAGCGGCGCGATGTCGATGTCGCGCCAGCCGCTTTGCTCCAGTATCGCCTGCACGCGGGCGCGGTTGGCGAAGCCGAACTGGCCCGGCTCGTCCGGCACGCGCACGGGCAACTGGGGCAGCAGGGTGGCCGCGCTGCGCTCGGCGGTGGTCATGAAGGGATTGTCTTCCGGGGCGCGCCAGACGATGCAGCGCAGCGCGCCGCCGTCGCGCGTGGCCTGGCGCAGCGCGCTGAACGCGGCGATCGGGTCGTCGAAGAACATCACGCCGAAACGCGAGATGATGGCGTCGAAGCTGGCCGGTTCGAAGGCGTGGCGCTGGGCGTCGGCCTCGATGAAGGTGGCGCTGGAGTGGGCTTGCGCGGCGCGGTCGCGGGCGGCGGCGATCATCGGGCCGGAGATGTCGACGCCGGTGCAGCGGCGGTCCGCGCCCAGGCGGCGCGCGGCGGCCAGCGTGGTGGCGCCGGTGCCGCAGCCGACGTCCAGCAGGCTTTGCGTGGCCGGCGGGATGGCTTGCATCAGCAGGTCCTCGATGGGCTGGAACATCTGGTCGAGCAGGTCTTGCGCCGCGACCCAGGTATTGCCGCCGGCGCCTTTCCATATTGTGCTTTGCTGCTGGTTCATGTTTCGTCCTTTCGCTTGTCGTGGAAATGCGGAAGTGCTACTGTGCCACTTCAAGTCAACTTGAGGTCAAGCGATGGCGGGCATGGACATAGCTGAAGTGGTGCGGATATCGGGCATGCCCGCGTCCACCTTGCGATTCTACGAGGAAAAGGGGCTGATCGCATCGATCGGCAGGCACGGCTTGCGCCGCATCTTCGACGCGGGCGTGGTGGAGCGGTTGGCGTTGATCGCGCTGGGCCGCGCCTCCGGCTTCTCGCTCGACGAGATCGCGGGCATGTTCGGCGCCGACGGCGACCTGCACCTCGACCGCCAGCTGCTGACCGCCAAGGCGGACGATCTGGACCGCACCATCAAGAAACTCACCACCATGCGCGACGGCCTGCGGCACGCCGCCGTCTGCAAGGCCGCCAGCCACATGGAATGCCCGACGTTCCGCCGGATCTTGAGGATCACCGCCAGGAAGTAGGGAAGCTTTTGAAGTATGGTGAATTCAAAGCCACTATCGATATTCGGAAGCAGGAACTGATGGGTGGCCGATTGCCTCCCAGGGCGCTCGGTCTGGTGTTGGACTGGACCGATTTGCATCAAGATGAATTATTGTAGAATTGGCGTCTTTGTGAATCGATGCAGACTCCTCATCCAATTTTGCCATTGGAGTAATACGTATGGAATGGGATGTCGTCGATATGAAGGTGCAGGATGGACATACTCTTTGGGTGCGGTTTAAGGACGGAGTTGAAGGAGTCGTCAGATTTAAACCATCTGCTTTTCGAGGCGTCTTCGCACACCTGAGAGACCATGCACTGTTTGGTCAAGTGGCCGTGGTAGACGGTGTCGTTACTTGGCCTGGAGAGCTTGATCTGGCACCGGATGCCATGCACGACGAGATCCAGCGTAAGGGGTGCTGGATTTTGTCCTGAGTAGGAACCGCCATGCCACCGCTGGCACCTGTTTGATAACATAACATCTTTCTACCCCTCCGAATCGGGCCTTGAGTGCTAAACGGTTTTAATCATTTGACGCTCGCCGTCACCGACCTGCCGAGAAGCCTGGACTTTTACTCGCGCGTTTTGAACTTTCGGCTTGCCGCTACCTGGGATGCCGGGGCGTATCTCACACTTGGCGAGCTTTGGCTGTGCCTGTCGTTGGGCAAGGGGAGCGATGCGCAGGACTCCTCAACGTACACCCATTACGCATTCTCCATCCAGCAGTCGGACTTCCAGGCGTTCAGGCAAAGGCTCAGGGATAGCGGAGTGACCGAATGGCAGCCGAATCGCAGCGAAGGCGATTCGTTTTATTTCCTGGACCCGGACGGCCATCAACTGGAAGCCCACGTCGGCTCGCTCAGTTCCCGTCTGGCGGAGTGCCGAGCCAAGCCCTATAAGGGCATGCGATTCTTCGACTGAACGCGGCTCTTAATGCAAAAAGCCCCCGCCGGCACTGGGCGCGATCTTGAGCGCGTCCAGGCAGGCGGGGGCTTTTTTTAGCTTACGGACTACCGATTAACGGTCGCCGTAGCTGCGGCGTGCGCCGTCGGTGCTGCGTGGGTTGCTGCCCTTGTAGCCGCCGCCGGTGCTGCCTTCCTTGCGCGGTGCGCCTGGCTTGCTGAACGTGCGCTGGCCCGATGGCTTGGCGCCGCCGCGGTTGTCGCCCGGCTTCCAGCCGCCTGGACGCGGCGACGAACGCGACGCCGACGCGGTCTTCTTCGGCTCGTAGCCTTCGATGACGTTGACCGGAATCAGCTGCTTGGTGAAGCGCTCGATGCGCTTGACGTTCATGCCCTCGGCATGGTTCACCAGCGAGATCGCCAGACCGTTGCGGCCCGCGCGGCCGGTGCGGCCGATGCGGTGCACGTAGTCCTCAGGGAACTTCGGCAGGTCGTAGTTGAACACGTGGGTGATGGTCGGCACGTCGATACCGCGGGCGGCAACGTCGGTGGCGATCAGGATCTTCACCTGGCCGCGGCGCAGGCTGTCCAGCGTGCGGTTGCGGGCGCCCTGGTGCATGTCGCCGTGCAGCGCGGCGGCCGAGAAGCCGGCGATGTTCAGACGGTCGGCGATGGTGTCGGCGTCACGCTTGGTGGCGGTGAAGACCACGGCCTGGTCCAGCGAGTCGTCGCGCAGCAGGTGGTCCAGCAGGCGGTTCTTGTGCGACAGGTCGTCGACGAAGTGCACGCGCTGGGTGATGTTCTCATGCTTGTTGGCGGCGCTGACGATCTGGATGATCTGCGGCTCTTTGGTGATGCGGCGCGCCATGTTGCCGACGACGCCGTCCAGCGTGGCCGAGAACAGCATGGTCTGGCGGGTCGACGGGGTGGCGTCGACGATCTTTTCGATGTCGTCGATGAAGCCCATGTCCAGCATGCGGTCGGCTTCGTCCAGCACCAGGATTTCCAGCTGCGAGAAATCGATCTTGCCCGATTCCATGTGGTCGATCAGACGGCCTGGGGTCGCCACCAGAATCTCAGGATTCTTGGCCAGCAGTTGCATCTGTTTTGGATAAGGCATACCGCCGAGGATCGACACGGCCTTGATGCGGCGCAGGTTGACGCTGTACTTGTCGGTATTGGTGGTTACTTGCAGGGCCAGTTCGCGGGTTGGGGTCAACACCAGCATCTTTGGCTGTGCGGCTTTGAAACGTGGGCGCTCGCCACGGGCGCGGGCGGCTTGCATTTCCTGGTTCGGAGTCTTGCCGGCGGCGGCCGGGTCGATCTCGGACAAACGGTGCAGCGACGGCAGCATGAACGCTGCAGTCTTGCCGGAACCGGTTTGCGAGGATACCAACAAGTCCTTGCCTGCGATCGCCGCAGGGATAGCCTGCTGCTGTACCGGGGTCGGCGCGGTGTAGCCGGCGTCGGTCAGGGCTTTGATGATGGACGTGTTGAGACCAAGTGCTTCAAATGTCATGCTGTTCTTTCGTAAAAAACCGGCGTTCGTGCAAAAGCCGAACGCGAAATAGCTACGCCTACCAAAACGAAATGACTCAATCAAAATCGAAAGAAATTTCGGCACAAAAGCTTTGCGCCGGGACGGTGTCAGGTGCGACACCAAAGGCGGGAGGGCTTTATAAGCGACATCAGGGTGATGCGCTAAGGCTTGCGAAGCTGCTAGTAATACCTGGCTGGTCAATCGGCGCTGCTTTTGTTGCAGCGCGCTCATTGCAGCGCACAGGCGACACTATACAGCACTACGGGTGGTCTGTATAGGTCAGTATCTTTCTATTGTGCAGCGCCGCAGTTATTTATATGATAATTTTGAGGTTTTGATGGGAGTAAACCATGTTCATGCCGTGGGTCGTGACGTTGATGTTGTCGGGTACGCCGGGCGCGGTGCAGGAGTTGACGCCGCAGGAGCTGGCCGCCTACGTCGCCGGCCACGAGCTGGTGGTGGTGCAGCTGACGTCGCCCGACCCCGGCTGCGGCTACTGCAAGGGCGCCGACCGGGTGTTCGACATGTCGGCCTCGCTGCCGCACCAGCCCGAACTCAGCTACGTGCGGGTGCAGTGGACGCCGTGGCGCCAGATTCCCGACTTCGGCAAGCTGATGCCGGTGTACGGCGTGCCGATGCAGTATGTGTTCGGCAAGGGCAAGCTGCTGGGCGACATCAGCGGCCGCCCCACCGGCGCGCAAGCGTTCCTGGGCAAGGTCAACGCGATCATTGCCGATCCGCCGGCCGAGCGGAAGGAGGCGCCATGAGCGTGCACACCTACTGGATCGTCGACATCGACGCCACCGCCGGGGAGGCGCCTGCGCTGGCCGGCAAGGTGCGGCAGTGGCTGGTGGAGCACGAGATCATCCTGCCCGGCCCGCCGCAGGTGGACGAGGCGCATGAGCCCTTGTACCGCTACGGTCCCGCCGCGGCGCGCTGGGCGCACGAGAACGCCCTCCGGCACGACCTGCTGTGCGCCGGCCTGCACATCGTCACCGGGCGCACCGTGTTCCACGCCGGCGAGGGCGATGTCGGCCCCTTCGTCTGCCCGCACTGCGGCGCCACGCATTTCGACCTGCCCTGGTCGCCGCCGACCGAGGCCTGGTACGAAGGCGAGGGCGACAGCAGCCTGGGCTGTCCCGCCTGCGGCACCGCCAGCAGCATCGCCGAATGGCAAAGCGGCTGGGCTTACGGTTGCCTGGGCTTCGGCTTTGTCGAAGGCCGGATGCTGGACCAGCTGCGCGACGAGCTTGCCGCGCTGACCGGCCACCGGCTGCGCATCGTGCACGAGCACCTGTGACACCCGCACCGGCTGATTAGAGGCTGCCCACGACTTTGTTAATATCCGAAAGGCAAGTCCTGTTGTATATTGCTGCGTGTTATTTATTTAATAAACTTCAATATGCGTACAGCTTATCTGTTGGTGGCGGTGATGGTGGGAGCGGGCCTGTCGGCTTGCGGTGGCGGCGGTGCGGCCAGTGGCGGCCCGACGCAAACGGCGGCGCAGCCGTCGACGGCGGGGCCGGGCGCGTTGGTGGCCATCGCCCCGGGCACGGCGCACACGATGGCGGCCAACGAGACCGTGCTGGTGCCGGCGGGCGCCGTCGTCAGCGGGCCGGACGGCTCGACCATCGCCATTAACGGGCAATCCAACACGATCAACGTGGCGCCCGGAGCGGTCGTGACGGTGCCGGCCACGGCGACCGGCGCGGCCACCAACCAGGTGGCGGCCAGGGCCGCGGCACAGGCGATCATCCTGGTGTCCGAGCCGATCGCCGGCGGCGGCATGATCGGCGGCGAGGCGCCGGTGGACGGCGAGGGCAGCCAGGCCAGGTTCGGCGGCATCTACCAGCTGGCGGTCGACCGGTCCGGCAATTTCTTCGCGTCCGACAGCAACGGCATCCGGCAGATCACGCCGTCCGGCACGGTGACCACCCTGCGCAGCACGCCCGCGGCCAGCTTCGACGGCCTGGCGCTGGACGCCGCCGGCAACTTCTACGGCGCCAGCGTCCGCGACGACACGATCTACCGCCGCACGCCCGACGGTGTGGTCAAGCCCTGGGTCATTGGCTGGAACGGCGGCGCCAGGCCGCAGACCAGCGTGCGGCTGGCGGTCGATGGCGCCGGCAATGTGTACCTGGCCGATTACTTAGGCAAGCGCATCCTGAAGTTCAGCGCGGCCGGCGTGCGCAGCGTGCTGGCCGGCGGCGGCGCCGGCGATGGCAATGACGGCGTGGGCGCGCAGGCGGCCTTCCACGGCCCGTCCGCGCTGGCGTTCGACCCCTCGGGCGCCTTGCTGGTCAACGACAGCGACGCGGTGCGCCGGGTGCTGCCGGATGGCACGGTGAAAACCGTGGCCCGCATCCCCAAGCGCATTATCCCGCCGGACAGCCCGATCGCGGTGGACGCCGCCGGCAACGCCTACGTGGCCGGCGACAGCGACCTGCGCCTGGTCAAGCCGGACGGCAGCGTCACCGTGCTGCAGCTGATGGGCGGACTGCCCTACACGACCGCGCTGGCGATCGGCAACGACGGCAGGCTGTACGCCGGCACTGGCTGGTCGGCCCCGGTGCGGCTCTGGAAGATTTCGCAATAAACCCGATTGGGGTCAAGTCTGACATTCGGACACGGCCTCTGCCGTTGCAAATGAAAAACGCCCTGCATGCAGGGCGTTTTGCTTGGGCGCGGCGGGTGGCGGCTTACAGGTAGTCTTCCGCGTTCAGGCCCATGACGTGCGAGAAGCCGCCGTCGACGTAGGTGATCTCGCCGGTGATGCCGGAGGCCAGGTCGGACAGCATGAAGGCGGCGGTGTTGCCCACTTCTTCAATGGTGACGTTGCGGCGCAGCGGCGCGTGCGACGAGGCAAAGCCCAGCAACTTGCCGAAGTCCTTGATGCCGGACGCGGCCAGCGTCTTGATCGGGCCGGCCGAGATGCCGTTGGCGCGGATGCCCAGCTTGCCCAGGTTCTCCGCCAGGTAGCGCACCGACGCCTCCAGCGAGGCCTTGGCCAGGCCCATGGTGTTGTAGTACGGGATGGCGCGCACCGCGCCCAGGTACGACAAGGTCAGCAGCGACGAACCTTCCTTCAGCAGCGGCAGCGCGGCCTTGGCCATGGCCGGGAAGCTGTAGGCCGAGATGTCGTGGGCGATGCGGAAGTTCTCGCGGGTCAGGCCGTCCAGGAAGTCGCCGGCGATCGCCTCGCGCGGCGCGAAGCCGATCGCGTGCACCAGGCCGTCCAGCTGCGACCAGCTCTTGCCCAGGTCGGCGAACAGCGCGGCGATCTGCTCGTCGCTCGAGACGTCGCAGTCGTACACCAGATTGCTGCCGAATTCGGCTGCGAATTCGGTGATGCGGTCCTTGAAGCGCTCGCCGACGTAGGTGAACGCCAGCTCGGCGCCCTCGCGGTGGCAGGCCTTGGCGATACCGTAGGCGATGGAACGGTTCGACAGCAAACCGGTGATGAGGATTTTTTTGCCTTGCAAGAACGCCATAGTGACTCCAATTGCAACTGCGCGCCTAGTCTTGCCATGTTCGGCTGGCTGGCGACGTCAGTGGGGTTGTTATTGATGTGAGAGGCCCGTTGCCGGCCGCCGCAAGACCAAGATTGTAGGGCGACTGGGCCGCGACTGCAACCTTTGATCGCTGCGGCGGCCCCGGCGGCATGCGCCCATGCCGGGGCCGGGCGGGCTGCGTTGGCTGTTTAATTGCCGCGGTGGCGGGACTTGTGGGCGTCGCGCGGCACGCGCGCCTTGACCAGCGCCACCGGACCGGACTTGGCGGACTTGCCGCCCTTGGCCAGCTTGTAGCCGGACTTGCCGGTGGTGCGCTCGCGCTCGGCCTCGAAGGCGACCGTGGCGTTGCGCTCCACCTCGGGCGAGATGTCCACGCTGGCCGAGGTCGAGATCTTCGGCACCAGGATGGTGGAGCCGGCCTTGAGCATCGTCTTCTGCGGGATGTTGTTGGCCTGGCGGATGACCTCAGGCGTGGTGTGGAAGCGCGAGGCCAGCGTGCCGATGCTTTCGCGGGCGGTGGTGATCTTGTGCGTGGTCCAGGTCGACAGTTCCTTGCCCCATTGCGCCAGGTTCAGGTGGAACTTGTCGGCGTTTTCCTTGGGCAGCAGGATCTTGGTCTGCTCGTCGCCGGTGATCACCGGGCGCTTGAACTGCGGATTGAGCGCCTTGAACTCGTCGACCGACAGCTCGGCCAGGTGGGCGGCGATGGTCAGGTCGATGTCGCTGGTCTTGTCGACCGCCGTGAAGTACGGCGTGTTGTCGATGGCCGGCAGGTTCAGGCCGTACTGCGCCGGATTGGCGATGATGTTCTTGACCGCCTGCAGCTTGGGCACGTAGTTGCGGGTCTCGGCCGGCATCAGCTCGGCCAGGCTCTCGAAGTCGGTCGGCTTGCCGGCCGCCTGGTTGCGCTTGATGGCCTTCTGCACCGAGCCTTCGCCCCAGTTATACGCGGCCAGCGCCAGCTGCCAGTCGCCGAACATGTCGTACAGGCGCTGCAGGTAGGTCAGGGCGGCGTCGGTCGAGGCCAGGATGCCGCGGCGCTCGTCCTTGAAGGCGTCCTGCTTGAGGTTGAAGTCGCGCCCGGTGCCCGGCACGAACTGCCACATGCCGGCCGCGTTCGCGCTCGACAGCGCCTGCGGGTTGAACGCGGACTCGATGAACGGCAGCAGCGCCAGCTCGGTCGGCATGCCGCGCTTCTCCAGCTCGGTGACCACGTGGAACAGGTAGCGCGAGGCGCGCGCCGTGGTGCGGCTGATGTAGTCGGGACGGGTGGCGTACCAGTTGACGTGCTTGGCCACCAGCTCGTTGTTGATGTCCGGGATGGCGTAGCCGCTGCGAATGCGGCCCCACACGTCTTTTTCGCGGAAAGCCTCCTCGTCGACCGCTTTGGCCGGCTTGTTGATTTTCAGGGAGGAGACATCGAGGGCGGGGGATTTGGGCAGGGCGGACAGCGGCATCGAAGCCGCCGGCGGCAGGCCCGGCGCTTCATCGTGAGCCTGGCTGATCGCCGGCGCCATCAGGGCCAGCAGCGTCGCCAAGGCGGCGGATTTAGAAATACGTGCTTGCATAGTTTTCCATTGTTATCGACCAGCAACATCGATCGGACTATGAATAAACGTGGAGTGTACGAAGGTCCCCGGGTCGAGTCAAGAAATATGTCAGCTGGATGACGAATTCTTTTATGCAATCGTTCCACGTAAATAAGCCGCAAATGGCTGCAAAATCGCGGAAGTATGAGTTCCCGCAAAGAGTGCGTACAATTCCGCTTTTGAGCAGTCACCAAGGAATTGAATTATGAGTAGCCCCGCCATCGATCACGACGCCGTCATCGCCGAGACCGTCAATTGGGTGGAGCAGGCCGTCATCGGCCTGAACCTGTGTCCGTTTGCCAAGGCCGTCCATGTGAAAAAGCAGATCCGCTACGTGGTCAGCGACGCCGACACCCCGGAGGCGCTGCTGGCCCAGCTGCTGGAAGAGCTGGAATACCTGGCCGAGACCTCGCCCGAGAAGGTCGACACGACCATGCTGATCCATCCGAACGTGCTGGCCGATTTCGAGGACTACAACGAGTTCCTGGATGTGGCCGACGCCGCGCTGGAGGATGTCGAGCTGGACGGTATCCTGCAGGTGGCCAGCTTCCACCCGGACTACCAGTTCGCCGACACCCATCCGAACGATATCGAGAACTACACCAACCGCTCGCCGTACCCGACCCTGCACCTGCTGCGCGAGGACAGCGTGGAGCGCGCGGTGGAAGCCTTCCCCGAGGCGGGCGAGATCTTTGAAAAGAACATCGAGACGCTGCGCGCCCTGGGCCATGACGGCTGGGACAAGCTGATGAAGGTGAAATGATGGCCGACCTGCCGGTCCGGCCGGACACGCCGTGCGTGGCGGTGTGCTCGACCACCTTCGACGAGATCTGCCGCGGTTGCGGCAGGTCGGTGGTCGAGGTGGCGCACTGGGTGTCGATGAGCGCCGAGCAGAAGGAACTGGTGTGGCAGCGCATCCTGGCGCAGGGCTACCCGCGCCGGAACACCTGATTAATACGTGCCGATGAAGTTCTTCTTGCCGATGTCCAGGCCGTTGTGGCGCAGGATGTCGTAAGCCGTGGTGGCGTGGAAGAAGAAGTGCGGCAGCGCGTAGTGGAACAGATAGGTCTGGCCGGTGAAGTGCTTGGTCTTCTCGCCGCTGCCGGTGGTGATGGCGCGCGTCTCGCTGCCTTCGATGGCGCTGGCCGGCACGCTGTCGATGTAGGCCAGGGTCTTGACGATGCGGGCCTTCAGTTCGGCAAAGCTGGTTTCGGTGTCTTCGTACGAAGGCACGTCCAGGCCGCCCAGGCGGGCCGCCGCGCCCTTCGAGAAGTCGCAGGCGATCTGGATCTGGCGGGTGAACGGCAGCATGTCCGGGAACAGGCGGAACTGCAGCAGCGCGTTCGGGTCGATCTTTTTCTCGGCCGCGTGGGTCTCGGCCTTGTCGAGGATGGCCAGCAGACTGTTCAGGATCTGTTTGAACACGGGGATGGAGGCGGAGTACATGGAGAATGTGGTCATGGCGGAGCCCTCTGTTGAATGGAGCCGCGATGATAGCCTGCCTGTGGGTTTTTTGCTGGGAGCATGACTTTTTCGCCAGTTTCCGTGCATAATTCCATCAAGTAACCCTAAAGTTTGCGCGACGAACCCCAACTAGACAGATGATGCAAACTTATCAAGACGGCGTACCGGTGCATGATTAGCGCCCTCTATCAACGGCTGCGTACCCGGCTCAGCGCCCTGTACGGTCTCTCCATCTATGGTGCGCTGTTGCTGGTGGTGTTCGGCGGCCTGGTCATCCCGGCCATCATCGGCAGCTATCTGCTGATCGGCGTGCACGAGCAGCAGTCGGCGCGCGTGGCGCTCAACGAATCGCTGCAGCGCAACGCCGACATCCTGGCGCTGGGCATGCAGGAATCGCTGTGGAACATGAACGCCGAGTCGGCCCATTCGCTGGTCGAATCGGTGATGCGCGACCAGTCGGTGCTGCAGGTCCAGGTGGTCGGCCAGGCCGACACTCAGTTCATGAGCGTGCATTCGCCCCGCCAGGCGGCCGGCAACGTGTTCCGCGCCGAGCGCGAGATCCTGGTGCGCGGCGAGCGCATCGGCCGCATCACGGTCGAGATGGACGACGCCCGCAGCCAGCAGGAGCTGCGCGAGAAGCAGCTGTCCTACGTGTTCGTGCTGGCCGGGCAGCTGATGGTGTCGCTGCTGCTGATCGTGCTGTTCCTCAATTCCCGCCTGATCAAGCCGCTGCGCAAGCTGATGCGCTTCTCCGACCGTCTGTCGCACGGCGACTTCGAAACCCGGCTCGACTTGGTCGGCAGCGACGAGCTGGGCCGCCTGGCCAGCCAGCTGGAGCAGATGCGGGTGGCGATCAAGCGCCTGTTCGAGGACATCGGCCAGCGCGAGGAGCGTTTCCGCACCATCGTCACGCAGGTGCCGGGCGCGGTGTTCCGCTTCCGCCCCGACGGCCCGATCGACTTCGTGTCCGACGCCATCGAGGAGATCTCCGGCTATTCCGCCGCCCAGTTCATGCGCAGCACCACCCACTCCTGGACCAACCTGATCGCGCCGGAAGACCGCAAGAAGCAGCGCCGCGCCGTGAGCGAGGCGATCCGCGGCGCCCAGCCGTACGAGGTCGAATACCGCATCCTGGACGCCTCCGGCACCGAGCGCTGGGTGGCCGAGAACGGCCAGCCGCAGCCGCACGATGGCGAGGGCAACGCGCCCTGGGTGGATGGCATCATCTCCGACATCAGCATGCGCAAGCACAACGAGATGCGCATCGAGGCGCTGCTGGCCGAGCAAAGCGCCATCCTCGACAACGTCATGTTTGGCGTGATGTTCGTCCGTAACCGCAAGATCGTCTCGGTCAACCGCCGCTGCGAGGAGTTGTTCGGCTACGAGCCGGGCGCCATGACCGGGGCCTCGACCGCCATCGTCTTCCCCAATTCCTTCGATTTCGAATCGGCCGGCGCGCGCCAGTACCCGTCGCTGTCCGAAGGCGACTATTTCAACGAGGAGCGCCACTACCGCCGCAAGGACGGCAGCCTGTTCTGGTGCATGGTCAGCGGCTACGCGCTCGACAACAAGCGCGCCAACGAGGGCAGCATCTGGGTGTACGCCGACATCACCGCCCGCAAGGAGGCCGAGGAGAAGCTGCGCCTGTCCGCCACCGTGATCGAGCACATCGCCGACGGCGTGGTGGTGCTGGACGACCAGGGCGTCATCGTCGCGGTCAACCCGGCCTTCACGCAGATCACCGGCTACACCGAGGCCGAGGCGCTGGGCCGCGACCGCACGCTGACGCGCTCCGGCCGCCACGACACCGAGTTCTACGCCGATATGTGGAAGGCGCAGGTGGAAAAAGGCTTCTGGCGCGGCGAGATCTGGAACCAGCGCAAGAACGGCGAGCTGTATCTGGAATGGCTGACGGTGAGCGCGGTGCGCGACACGCGCGGCGAGACCACGCACTACGTCGGCGTCTTCAGCGACATCACCAAGGTCAAGGAGTCGCAGGAAAAGCTGGACCACCTGGCCCACCACGACCCGCTGACCGCGCTGCCGAACCGCCTGCTGTTCCACGACCGCCTGCAGCACGCCTTGCAGCGCGCCTCGCGCGACGGCGAGCAGCTGGCGCTGCTGTTCATCGACCTGGACCGCTTCAAGAACGTCAACGACACGCTGGGCCACCACATCGGCGACGAGCTGCTCAAGCAGGTCGCCAAGGCGCTGCACGAGCGTCTGCGCGAGGGCGATACGCTGGCGCGCCTGGGCGGCGACGAATTCATCGTCCTGCTGGAGAATATCGAGAACCAGTTCGGCGCCAGCCAGGTGGCCGAGAAGCTGGTGCAGATGTTCGAGCAGCCGTTCATGGTGGCCGGCCACGAGCTGTTCGTCACCTGCAGCGTCGGCATCAGCGTGTTCCCCGAGGACGCGGTCGACCTGAACATGCTGATCCGGAACGCCGACGTCGCCATGTACCAGGCCAAGGCGCGCGGCCGCAACGGCTACAGCTTCTACACGCCGTCGATGACCGGCGAGGGCGTCGAGCGCCTGCGGCTGGAGACCTTCCTGCGCCGCTCGATCGAGAAGGACGAGATCTTCCTCAACTACCAGCCGCAGGTGGAGATCGACACCGGCCGCCTGATCGGCGTCGAGGCGCTGGTGCGCTGGAACCATCCGGAACTGGGCCTGGTGCCGCCGATCCGCTTCATCCCGCTGGCCGAGGACACGGGTTTCATCAACCAGTTGGGCAAGTGGGTGCTGGAGGAGGCCTGCCGCCAGATGATGCGCTGGCAGGAAGCCGGCCTGCACGTGCCGAAGATGGCGGTCAACCTGTCGGCCAAGCAGTTCGAGCGCGGCAGCATCGTCAACATGGTGGCCGACATCCTGCGCGAGACCGGCCTGGCGCCGGAGCGCCTGCAGCTGGAGGTGACCGAGTCGGTGATCATGAACACCGGCGACGCCATGGTCTTCATCAACGACCTGCACTCGATCGGCGTCGGCCTGGCGATCGACGATTTCGGCACCGGCTACTCGTCGCTGGCCTACCTGAAGCAGCTGCCGGTGCAGACGCTGAAGATCGACCGCTCCTTCATCAAGGACATCTCGACCGACGTCAACGACGAGGCCATCGCCATCGCCATCATCCAGCTGGGCAAGAGCATGAACCTGTCCGTGATCGCCGAGGGCGTCGAGACCGAGGAGCAGGCCGCGTTCCTGCTGCGCCACGGCTGCCACCAGGCGCAGGGCTACTTCTACAGCAAGCCGGTGGCCGCCAGCGACATGCTGGCGCGCTGGCGCCAATAACCAAACAAGGGAGACCGCATGCAGCCACAGTCCAAACGACGCCGCCGCTTTATCTTTGGCGGCGTGGCCGCCGCCGGCGCGCTGGTGGTCGGCTGGGGTGCGATGCCGCCGAGGCAGCGCCTGCACGCAACGCATCCGATGCCGGTGGTCGGCAACGCAGTGGAGCTCAACGGCTGGGTGGCGGTGGCGCCGGACGGCATGGTCAACGTGGTCATGGCGCGCAGCGAGATGGGGCAGGGCGTGCACACCGCCTTGCCGATGCTGGTGGCCGAGGAGATGGACGTGCCGCTGTCGGCGGTGCGGCTGGTGCAGGCGCCGGCCGATAAAATCTACGGCAACGTCGTCATGCTCAAGGACGGCCTGCCGTTCCACCCGGACGACAACGGCGATTTGAAGGCGGTGGTCAGCTGGACCGTCGGCAAGGTCGCGCGCGAGCTGGGCCTGATCATCACCGGCGGCTCGTCGAGCGTGAAGGACGCGTGGCAGCCGATGCGCGAAGCCGGCGCCGCCGCGCGCGCGATGCTGGTGGCCGCCGCGGCCGCGCAGTGGCAGGCGCGCGCGGAGGACTGCCGCACCGAGGACGGCTTTGTCATCCACGCCGATGGCAGGCGCCTGGCGTACGGCGCGCTGGCGGTGGCCGCCGCCACCTCCAAGCCGGGCGAGATCCGCTTGAAATCGCCCAAGGATTTCAAGCTGATCGGCCGCCCGCAGCCGCGCCGCGACACGCCGTCCAAGGTGAACGGCACGGCGGCGTATGGCCTCGACGTCCGCCCCAAGGGCATGGTGTATGCGGCCGTGCGCATGTCGCCGGTGATCGGCGGCCGGGTCGCCAGCGTCGACGCGGACGCGGTGCTGAAGATGCCGGGCGTGCTGCACGTGGTCGATTTTTCCAGCGCGCTGCCGGCCAGGACCGGCGCTGGCGCCGGCGTGGCGGTGGTGGCCAAGACCTGGTGGCAAGCCAGGCAGGCCGCGCTGGCCTTGCCGGTGCAGTGGAACGAGGGCGACGGCGCCAAGCTGTCGAGCGCCGCCATCTACGCCGAGTTCGCGGCCAGGCTGGACTCGGACTCGGGCCACGCCTACCACAAGTCAGGCGACATGGACGCGGTGGAAGGCAAGGCCGCCGGCGTCGCCAGGACCGTGACGGCGGAATATCGCGCGCCCTACCTGGCGCATGCGGCGATGGAGCCGGTCAACTGCACGGCGCAGGTCAAGGACGGCTTCGTGTTCCTGTGGGCGCCGACGCAGTCGCCCGGTTTCGCGGTGGAGGCGGCGGCCAAGGCGGCCAGCGTCCCGGCCGACAAGGTGGTGCTGGAGGTGACGATGCTGGGCGGCGGCTTCGGGCGCCGGCTGGATGTCGACATGGTGTCGCAGGTGGTGGCGGTGGCGCGGCACACCGGCGGCCTGCCGGTGCAGATGATCTGGTCGCGCGAGGACGACACCACCCACGACGTGTACCGCCCGGCGGCGCTGGCGCGCTTCAACGCCAGCCTGGATGCGGCGGGCAATGTGCTCGGCTACGACAACAAGTCGGCCAGCGGCTCGGTGTCGCACCAGTTCTTCAAGCGTAACCTCGGCCTGCCGCCCGGCGGGCCTGACAAGACCACGGTCGAAGGCGAGTTCGATATGCAGTACGAATTCCCCAACCAGCGCATACGGCACGTGATCGTCGACAGCGCGGTGCCGCTGGGGTACTGGCGCTCGGTCGGGCATTCGCACAACGCCTTCTTCAAAGAGAGCTTCATCGACGAGCTGGCGCATGCGGCCGGCAAGGACAGCGTGGCATTCCGGCGCGGCCTGCTGAAGCGGCACCCGCGCCACCTGGCGGTACTGGATGCGGCGGTAGCCAAAGCCGGCGCCGCGCCGGCGGGCCGCGCGCATGGCGTGGCACTGCACCAGTCGTTCGGCACCATCGTCGCGCAGGTGGCGGAAGTGTCGGTGGAGGGCACGGAGATCCGCGTGCACCGCGTGGTGTGCGCGGTCGATTGCGGCATCGCCGTCAATCCCAATATCATCGCGCAGCAGGTGGAATCGGCGGTGGTGTTCGGGCTGTCGGCGGCGCTGTTTGGCGCGGTGACGATCAAGGACGGCAAGGTCGAGCAGACCAGCTTCAACGACTATCCGGTGCTGCGCCTGAACCAGGCGCCCGAGGTCGAGACCATCATCATGCCGAGCGCCGAGCATCCCGAAGGCATGGGCGAACCGGCCACACCGCCGATCGCGCCGGCCGTCGCCAACGCCGTGTTCAAGCTGACCGGCAAGCGCCTGCGCTCCCTGCCGCTGACTCTCTAGAGGATAAAGCTTCTGCGCTTCGACAGGAAATACAGCGGGAAGAAGGCGACCAGGCACAACAGCGTCGTCGACAGGAACACTACCCAGCTCGGCAGCGCGTTTTTGCTGAAGTAGAAGACCAGCGACATCATCAAGGGGTGGATGAAATACACACCCCCCGACAGCTTCGACAAATGATCGCTGTTGATGGTGTTGCTGAAGCGCAGAAGCAGCATGGCGGTCGCCGGGGCGGTCACGATCAGGCTCAGGTACATGTCCACGCCGTGGCCGACCCGTCCATAAGTATTCGACAACACCGATTCCGCCAGCAGCACCGACAGCCCCGCGACCAGGGCCAGCCCCACTTGGGTGGCCGGGTAGCGGTTTTTATCGGTGCGTATCAGGTAGCCAGCCAGCATGAAGGGCAGGCCGAAGAATATGCCGTTCCGGTACAGCCACACGGGCAGGTTCAGGTTGCCGTAGTAGTTCAGGTATTGCAGCGCGGTGCCGACGCCGAACAGCGCCAGCGCCGTCAGCGTGAGGCGGGATCGGCTCCAGTTGCGCATGAGGCGCAGCAGCAGCATGGCGTACACCATCGCGATCAGGTACCACAGATGGAAGTAGCCAACCAGCAGGGTGCGCACCAGGCGCCGCACCATGATCAGCGGCGTCTCGCCCGCCACGTAGGCGTAGAACGGGCTGTACACCAGCATCCAGAACACATACAGCAGCAGTATTTTGCGGGTCAGGCTGTAGATGTTTTTTTGGTTCTGTATGCCGTCGGCCAGGTAATAGCCGTTGAAAACGAAAAAGATCGGCACGGCGATCCGGAACGCGCCCTCCACCAGCAGGTGCGAGGCCGGGCCGGGAACGTCGGTGAACAGCGCCGAGTGGATGCCGACCACCATCATGGCCAGCAGCACCTTGGTTGTGTCGACAAGTAGATTTCTATGCATGGGAATACGCTCGAGGCTGAATCAAATAGCGTAATTGTAATATTTTAATTTATGTATTCAAATAAATAATTATTTATAAATAACTATTTACCGATAGGAGAATCGTCGTCGCGGGCGCCACTTGCGCTTGAGCAAACAACCGGTCTAAGCTTAGGTTTGGCGCCCACTGTCGGTGGGCGGGCCGCTTGATTCATCTTTCAGAACCCAGTTCATATGATTTTTCGCCAACTTTTTGATCCGACGTCTTCCACCTACACCTATCTGCTGGGCGACGGCGGCGAGGCGCTGCTGATCGATCCGGTCTACGAGCTGGTGCCGCGCGACCTGGCGTTGCTGAAGGAGCTGGGCTTGCGCCTGCTGGCCACGCTCGACACCCACGTCCACGCCGACCACGTGACCGGCGCCTGGCGCCTGCATCAAAGCTGCGGCAGCGGCATCGCGCTGGCGGCGGCGGCCGGTGCGGAGCTGGCCGACCGGCCGCTGCGCCATGGCGACCGCATCGACTTCGGCAGCCGCCACCTGACCGTGCGCGCCACGCCCGGCCACACCAACGGCTGCCTGACCTTCGTGCTGGACGACGAAAGCATGGCCTTCACCGGCGACAGCCTGCTGATACGCGGCTGCGGCCGCACCGATTTCCAGCAGGGCAGTCCGCAGCAGCTGTTTGCCTCGGTGCGCGGGCAGATCCTCTCGCTGCCGGAGAACTGCCTGCTCTATCCGGCGCACGACTACCGCGGCATCACCGTGACCAGCGTGGCCGAGGAACGCCGCTTCAATCCGCGCCTGGGCGGCGATGTGGACGAGGGTGACTTCGCGGGACACATGAACAACCTCCACCTGCCGCATCCGAAGCTGATCGCGGTGGCGGTGCCGGCCAATATGCGCTGCGGCCAGCCGGAAGGTAACGCGCCGCCGCCGGATACGCCGGACTGGGCGCCGCTGACGCTGCGCTTCAGCGGCGTGTGGGAGATCGAGCCGATGGTCCTGCTCGAGCACGCGGCCGAGGTGCAGATCGTCGACGTGCGCGAGGCGCCCGAGTTCATCGACCAGTTGGGACACCTGGAAGGCGCGCGGCTGGTGCCGCTGTCGCAGCTGATGGACCGCGCGGGCGAACTGGATAAGGACCGGCCGGTGGTGGCGGTGTGCCGCTCGGGCGTGCGCTCGGCGCAGGCCAGCGTGCTGCTGGCCAAGGCCGGCTTCAGCAAGGTCGCCAACCTGGCCGGCGGCATGCTGCGCTGGAAGCTGGAGGCATTGCCGGTGGCGTCCGACAGCGTCTGACCGCCGGCCGGCGAATCAGCCAGCCGCGGCGCGGTTGGCCACGCTCAGCACCCAGTTGACGCCAAAGCGGTCCTTGAGCATGCCGAACAGCGGCGTCCACTGCGACGGCGTGAGCGGCTGGGTGATGGTGGCGCCGTCGCGCAGCTTGTCCCAGCAGGTGGTGATTTCTTCCGCCGTATCCCCTTCGACCGCGACCAGGAAGGCGTTTTCGCCCTGCTGCCACGGCATGTCCGCCGGCACATCGTAGGCCATGACGCGAAAGCCGCTGTCGGCCTTCACCAGGCCCCACATGACGTGGTCGGCGTCGGAAGGATTGCGGACGTTGCCGGCGTCCCGGTAGGTAACGATATTGGCCGCGCCGCCGAACACGCTGTGATAAAAGCCGAGGGCCTGGCGGGCGTCGCCGCGGAAGTTCAGGTGGGTGGTTGCCTGGATGGACATGATGATTCTCTCTGTGTTGAAGGAGCCATCATGTTATTCGGCGATGCTGTCAGTTTCTGGCAGTATGCTGCGGCCGGCCACGTACTCGGTGCGGCGCCATTCCTTGAGCAGCGCCTGTTTGTGCTGAGGGTAGCGCTGGTCCAGCAGCTCGGCGTCCGTGATGCGGTCCGAGCGGAAGTTGCGGAAGCCGCCGCGCAGCTCGCACCAGCACATCAGCACGCGCGTCTGGTCGAAGTACACCATCGCGTAGGGCCATACCACGCGCTGCGAACTGGCCCCGGCGGGATCGCGGTAGCTGATCCGGAGTTTGTGTTCGGTGCGGATGGCCGCGCGCAGCAGGTCCGGATCGACCGGCGTGCGCAGCGCCTTGCGGCCGGCGCCGACCAGCAGGGCGGAGGCTTCCAGTTCGCGCCGCAGTTCGGGCGGCAGCACGGCGGAGATCTTCGCCAGGGTGCTCAGCGCGCCCTGCGCCAGCGGTTTGTCGCCGCTGTCGGCGACCAGCCGCATGCCCAGCACCAGCGCTTCGATTTCCTCCTGGCCGAACATCAGCGGCGGCAGCATGAAGCCGGGCCGCATGACGTAGCCGACACCGGGTTCGCCTTCGATGGCCGCGCCCTGGGCCTGCAGGCTGGCGATGTCGCGGTACAGCGTGCGGATGCTGACGCCGGTTTCGGCGGCCAGCACGTGGCCGCTCACGGGGCGCCGGTGGCGGCGCAGCACTTGCAACAGCGTGAGCAGGCGTTCGGAGCGGGACATGCGGGAGTCGTATCGGTGGCGGTGGTGGCTGCGGCGGGTGGCGTCGCCGTCGCCGGCGTTCAGGCCAGCGCGTTGCGCATCAGGGTGCGCAGGTTGCAGTCGGCCTGCCAGCCGATGCGCTCCTCGCTGCTGACGGCCAGCGCGGCCAGTTCGGCGTCGCTCTGCGCGGACTGCGCCAGCACCAGGCGGTGCGCCAGCCCGGCGTCCGGCAGCATGGTGCCGAAGAAGGCCACCAGTTCGTGGTGCTGGATCAGCAGGGTGGGGAAGTTGTCGACGTCAAGGTCGCCCACGACATCGGCATGGTCCTCGATGTCGATCCAGACGAACAGCTTGTCCGGATGGCGCCCGGCCAGCTCCTCGAACGTGGCGCGGTAGGACTCGCAAGTGCCGCACCAGGCCGCACACAGGCAGGCCACGATCCAGCGGTCGCCGGCCAGGGCGGCGGCGATCTCTTCGCGATTGTCGGAATTGAGGGTCAAACTGTGCATGGTATGGGTCGGCTAACGGCGGCCTCTGCGCCTAAGGGTCGTATTCTACATCCCCGCGCGGGGTCGCGCCTGCCAGCCCGGCAGGTTAAAATACGCCATGCCTATTATTCTTGCCATTGAAACCTCCTCCGAACTGGCCTCGGTCGCGCTGCTGCGCGGCGGGAGCGTCATCAGCCGCGTGTCCTCGGGCGTGCGCACCCACTCGCAATCGGTGCTGCCGATGATACAGGAGCTGCTGGCCGAAGCCGGTATCGCCTTGAAAGACTGCGACGCCATCGCCTTCGGCTCCGGCCCCGGTTCGTTCACCGGCGTGCGCACCGCTTGCGGCATCGCGCAGGGCCTGGCCTTCGGCGGCAACCTGCCGGTGGTGCCGGTGGTCACGCTCGACGCGATGGCGCTGGCCTGCCATCAGCGCCACGGCGCCGCCGAGGTGCTGGCGGTGCTCGATGCGCGCATGGGCGAGGTGTACTGGGCGCAGTATCGCTTTGCGGACGGCGCGGCACCGGCACCGGTGCTGCCGCCCGCGCTGTCGGCGCCCGAGGCCGTGCAGTCGCAGGGCGCGCCGGTCGCTTGCGGTAATGGCTTGTCGGCCTATGCCGAGGCGTTTGCCGGCGGCGGCCTGGCCGGGATGATGAGCGAGGTGATGCCGCATGCGGAGCAAATCGCGCAGCTGGCGGCCATCGCTTTGGCGGCCGGGCAGACGGTGACGGCGGCCGAGGCGCAGCCGCTGTATTTGCGGAACAAGATCGCCTACACCCAGGCCGAGCGGCGCGACATGGCAGCCGCCAAGGCTGCCGAAGGTGGCGCATGAAGCAGGTGTGGGATTTGGCGCGGCTCGATTACCAGCCGATGCAGCAAGCCGATTTGCCCGATGTGGTGGCGCTGGAGGAGAGCGTTTATCCGCATCCCTGGAGCATGGCCAACTTCGTCGATTCGCTGAACAGCAATTACGAGGCATGGGTGCTGCGCGACCCGCAAGGCGATTTGTTGGGCTATTTCCTGCTGATGGCGATCGTCGACGAGGCGCATTTGCTCAACGTGGCGGTGTCGGCGGAGCGGCAGGGGGAGGGCTTGGGGCGCTTCCTGCTGAACCAGGCCGTGGCTTGCGCGCGCGGGCTGGGCATGGAGTCGGTGTTGCTGGAGGTTCGGCCATCGAATACGCGGGCGCTGGAGATTTATGAGCGCTATGGATTTAAACACATCGGTCGGCGCAAGGGCTACTACCCGGCCGCTGATCGGCAACGCGAGGACGCAATCGTTATGCGGTTCGGTTTATGAGTCAGACGATGGCCAGGAGTGCGGTGTTCCTCGATGAGATGGGCGTGGGCGTGCAATGGAAATTGCGCAATCCGCCTGTGGCCGGCGAGCCTGTCGCGCAGGATGTGCAGGCCGATGAGCCGATGCCGGTGATGGCTGAAGCGCCGCCCTCGCGCAGCGTCGAGCCGGCGCCGGTTGCTGACGCGCTGCCGCCGCCAGCCCCGGCGCGGGAACCTGAGTCCGCGCCTATGCCCGCAATGGCCCCCGCGCCATCGCCCGCGCCGGCCGTCATGGCATCATCTGCACCGGCCGCCATGCCATCGCATGCATCGTCCGCCGCGCCATCTTCCGCACCGTTTGCGCCGGCCGCCGCGCCATCGTTCCCGCCGGCCGCTGTCGCCGCGCCATCGCGCGCGCCGGACGAGCCGACCGCCGCGCCGGATGACGACTCCACCGCCTGGTTCGACGAAGCGCCTGCACCTGCGCGCGCGGAGCCGGTCAGCGACGAGGCCATCGCCGCCATGGATTGGGCCGAGTTGAAAGCCGCTGTCGCCACCTGCACCCGCTGCAACCTGTGCGATACGCGCCGCAACGCCGTGAACGGCCGCGGCGCCGCCAACGCCACTTGGATCGCCATCGCCGCCGCGCCGACTCGCCTGGACGAGAAGGAAAACCAATCCATCGCCGGCGAAGCGGGGCAACTGCTGGACAACATGCTGAAGGCCATCGCGCTCAAGCCGGAGCAGGACGTCTACGTCACCCAGCTGGTCAAATGCCGCCCATCCGACGCCGACGGCGCCGACCGCGCGCCAAGCGGCGAAGAGCTGCTCGCCTGCCGTCCGTTCCTGGACCGCGAGCTGGCGCTGACCGGCGCCACGATGGCCATGACCTTCGGCCAGTACGCCGCCAAGGGCCTGATGATGGGGCCCGCCGCGCGCGGCAAAGTGATGCGCTATGGCGCGGCCGAACTGCCGGTGGTGGCTACCTATCACCCGGACGACCTGCTGCGCCGGCCGGAAGACAAGGCCAAGGCCTGGGGCGACCTGTGCCTGGCCAAGGCCGCCCGTGACTAGCCAACCGCCCCCCGCGCCCGCGAGTCCGCCCCCGTCCGGAGCGCTCGCCGGCCACGCGCCCGCGAGTCCGCCCCCGTCCGGAGCGCTCGCCGGCCACGCACCCGCGAGCCCGTCCCCATCCGGGGTGCTCGCCGGCTCCGCGCCCGCGAGCCCACCCGCACCCGAAACGCTGGCAGGACACGCGCCGGAGGGGCCGTCGCCGTCGGGTGCGCTTCCCGGCCGCGCACCGGCGGACAGCTATCAGCTCCGCTTCGAACAACGCTGGGGACACCTGACCCGTCCGCACGTGCGCGCGCTGGCCTGGCTGCTCGACGCCCCCGACCTGCTGGACCCCGCCTCGCCGCACTGGCAAGGCCGCATCGCCACGCTGGGCGCCATGTCGCCCGAGACGGCCGACTGGCTGGCCGCGCTCGAGCAGGACCCGGTCCCGCTGGACGCCGCCCTGGGCGCCCGCCACTATTCGCGCCTCGGCCTGTACGCGGAAAAGCTGATGGCCTTCTACTTCGCCGAGCATGGCAAGCTGGTCGCGCACGGCCTGCAAGTACGCGCCAGCCGCAACGACACCGTCGGCGAATTCGACTTCCTGCTGCGTGAAGGCGACGACCTGGTCCACCTTGAATTCGCCACCAAGTTCTACCTGCTCGACGCCAGCGACGCCGGCGCCGACTTCAACGGCCTGATCGGCCCCAACCTGGCCGACACGCTGGGCGCCAAGATGCGCAAGATCTTCGACAAACAACTGTCACTGGCCAGCCACCCGGCCGCGCAACCCTTGCTGCCGCAGCCGGTGGCGCGCGCGCAGGCGCTGGTCAAGGGCTGGCTGTTCTACCCAGGCGGCGAGGGCGCGGAACCGATGCCCGGCATCTCGCAACCGCACTGCAACGGCTTCTGGATCACGCTGCAACAGGCCGCCGGCCTGCAAGGCGACCGCTACGCCATCATGCCGCGCCTGCACTGGCTGGCGCCGTTGAAGACGCCCCTCGACTCCAGCGCGATGACCAAGACCGAACTGCTGGCCGCACTGCACGACCACATGGCGCAAGTATCCGCGCCGGTGATGGTGGCGGAGTTGGAACAGCAAGGGGAATGGCTGGTGGAGCGCAGCCGGGGCTTCGTCGTGCCCGACGATTGGCGCGCCCAAGCCGCGCAGCGCCGCCAGGACGGGGCGCTGCCGGCTTAAAGCAAGGTCAGTGTTTCAGCTCGCCGATCAGCGCGACCGAATCGAACTCGCGCTGGTTGGCCGCATGCTTGCGCATGATGAAGAACATGGTCCCGGCCAGGAACAGGCCGAACAGCACAATGATCACATCCAGGTTCAGGTGGCCGCGCAGCATCAGCGAATACATGGCCAGCATGGTCAGGATGGACAGGTTCTCGTTAAAGTTCTGCACCGCGATCGAATGGCCCGCGCTCATCAAGACGTGGCCGCGGTGCTGCAGCAGCGCGTTCATCGGCACCAGGAAGAAGCCGCCCAGCAGGCCGACCAGGATCAGCAGCGGATAGGCCAGCGCCACCGATTTCACCATCGTCATGCTCATGACGATGACGCCCATGGCGATGCCCATCGGGATCACGGTCAGCGACTTGCGCAGCGAGATGAAGCGCGCCGACAGCACCGCCCCCAGCGCCACACCGATGGCGACCACGCCGACCAGGCTGGTCGATTGCTCGTAGGTCAGCTTGAGGGTGCGGTTGGCCCACTCCAGCACGATGAATTGCAGCGTCTGCGCGGCACCCCAGAACAGCGTGGTGACGGCCAGTGAAATCTGCCCCAGCTTGTCCTTCCACAGCAGGCCGTAGCAGTTGGCGAAGTCGGTGATCAGCTTGATCGGGTTGCGTTCCTGGTGGCCGTAGACGCAGCCGGTGTCGGGGATGCGGGTGTTGAACAGCGCCGCCAGCATGTAGATGCCGACCACCACGCACAGTGCCGCCTCGGGCGGGGTGTCGATGCCGGTGTCGATTATCGGGAAGTCCAGGCCCAGCAGGAAGGACGACACCTGTCCGCCGACCAGCTTGCCGCCCATGACGGTGCCGAAAATGATCGACATCACGGTCAGGCCTTCAACCCAGCCGTTGGCGGCAACAAGTTTCTCTGCGGGAAGTAATTCGGTCAGGATGCCATATTTGGCGGGCGAATAGACGGCCGCGCCGAAGCCGACCAGCGCATAAGCGAGCAGCGGATGGACGTGGGCGAAGATCAGCAGACAGCCGGCAACCTTGATCAGGTTGGAGATGAACATGACCTTGCCTTTGGGCATGGAATCGGCGAAAGCGCCGACAAATGCAGCCAACAGCACGTAAAACAGCGTAAAGGAGAGCTTCAGCAGTGGCGTGATCCACGCCGGGGACTTCATGGTGACTAGCAGGTCGATCGCGACAAAGAGCAACGCATTGTCCGCCAATGACGAAAAGAACTGCGCTGCCATGATGGTATAGAAACCACGATTCATTCTGGGATGCCTGAAAACTTATCTGGCTTGCTTTATACCATGCTTTGATCGTATCCCCAAGAATTGAGCCATGCGGATCAGCCGCCGCACGGTAAAATACGGCCTTCGCCATTTTGCTCACATTGCTTATGTCCAGGCCTATCGCTGCAACCATCCACGTCGAATCCATGAAGCACAACCTGGCCTGCGCCAAGGCCCAGGCGCCGGGCGCCAAGGCCTGGGGCGTGGTCAAGGCCAACGGCTACGGCCACGGACTGGAGCGGGCGATGCGCGGCTTCGCCGACGCCGACGGGCTGGCGCTGGTCGAAGTCGACTACGCCGTGCGGCTGCGCGAACTGGGCTGGAAAAAGCCCATCCTGCTGTTGGAAGGTTTCTTCGCTCCGGCCGACCTGAACACCATGGCCGGCTACGACCTGCAGGCCGCCGTGCATTGCAACGAGCAACTGGCGTGGCTGGAGGCGGCGCAAGCCGGGCTGGCGGCGCGTGGCATCAAATTTGACCTGCATCTGAAAATGAACAGCGGCATGAACCGGCTCGGCTTCATGCCGGACGCCTACGCCGCCGCGCACGCGCGCCTCAGCGCCATGGCCTGCGTGCGCAGCATCACCATGATCACCCACTTCGCCAACGCCGACGACGCCGAGCATCCGCTGCTGCCGATCGCCGAGCAGGTGCGCCGCTTCGAGCTGGGCACGGCCGGGCTGGCGGGGGCGCGCAGCCTGTCGAATTCGGCGGGCGTGCTGATGCATCAGCAAACCCTGCGCAACGACTGGATCCGTCCCGGCATCATGCTGTACGGCGGCTCGCCGGGCGGCGCCACGGCGGCATCGTTCGGCCTGCAGCCGACCATGACGCTGACCAGCGAGATCATCGGCATCCAGCACATCGTGGCCGGCGACGTGGTCGGCTACGGCAGCCGCTTCCAGGCCGAGGGGCCGATGACCATCGGCGTGGTGGCCTGCGGCTATGCGGACGGCTATCCGCGCAGCGCGCCGATGGGCACGCCGGCGCTGGTGGACGGCGTCCGCACGCGGCTGGTGGGCCGGGTGTCGATGGACATGCTGACCGTGGACCTGACCGGCCTGCCGTCGGCGCGGGTGGGCAGCAAGGTCACGCTGTGGGGCCGCGGCATGCCGATCGACGAGGTGGCGGAGGCGGCCGGCACCATCGGCTATGAGCTGATGTGCGCGCTGGCGCCGCGCGTGCCGGTGCAGGAAGGCTGAGCGCATGGCCAAGGCGAAAACCAACTACACCTGCAGCGAATGCGGCGGCACCGCCACCAAGTGGACCGGCCAGTGCGCCTCCTGCCAGCAGTGGAACACGATGGTGGAGACCGTCATCGAGGCGGGCGGCAACAACCGTTACTCGCAGCCGCAGCACTTGTCGCTGGCGCAGACCGCGCCGGTGCTGTCGCTGGCCGACATCGACGCCATCGACGTGCCGCGCTTCGGCACCGGCATCGAGGAGTTCGACCGCGTGCTGGGCGGCGGCCTGGTGGCGGGCGGCGTGGTGCTGATCGGCGGCGATCCGGGCATCGGCAAATCGACCCTGCTGCTGCAGGCGCTGGCCAATGTGTCGCACCTGAAAAAAGTCCTGTACGTCAGCGGCGAGGAATCCGGCGCGCAGATCGCGCTGCGCGCCAAGCGGCTCAACATCGACGCCCGCGACCTCAAGCTGCAGGCCGAGATCCAGCTGGAGAAAATCCTCGGCACGCTGGCCGACCTGAAACCGGAAGTGGCGGTGATCGACTCGATCCAGACCGTGTATTCGGACGCCCTCAGCTCGGCGCCCGGCTCGGTAGCGCAGGTGCGCGAGTGCGCGGCGCAGCTGACGCGCATGGCCAAGCAGACCGGCGTGACGATCATCCTGGTCGGCCACGTGACCAAGGAGGGCGCGCTGGCCGGCCCGCGCGTGCTGGAGCATATCGTCGACACGGTGCTGTACTTCGAGGGCGACAACCATTCAAGCTTCCGCCTGGTGCGGGCCATCAAGAACCGTTTCGGCGCGGTCAACGAGCTGGGCGTGTTCGCCATGACGGAGAAGGGCTTGAAGGGCGTGTCGAATCCGTCGGCGCTGTTCCTGTCGCAGCATGACAACCAGGTGCCGGGTTCCTGCGTGATGGTGACGCAGGAGGGCACGCGTCCCTTGCTGGTCGAAATCCAGGCGCTGGTGGACGCCAGCCACCTGCCTAACGCGCGCCGTTTGTCGGTCGGTCTGGAGCAGAATAGGCTGGCGATGCTGCTGGCGGTGCTGCACCGGCATGCGGGCATCGCGGCCTTCGACCAGGACGTGTTCATCAACGCGGTGGGCGGCGTGAAGATCACCGAACCGGCGGCCGACCTGGCGGTGCTGATGGCGATTAACTCGTCGATGCGCAGCAAGCCGCTGCCGCGCGGCTTCGTGGTGTTCGGCGAGGTGGGGCTGGCCGGCGAGATCCGTCCGGCGCCGCGCGGGCAGGAGCGCCTGCGCGAGGCGGCCAAGCTGGGCTTCTCGACGGCGATGATCCCGACCGCCAACGCGCCCAAGCAGCCGATCGAAGGCATGGCCATCATCGCTGTTGATCGTATCGATGATGCCTTCAATAAGCTGCGCGAAATCCAATAACGTTGTATTGTTATGTGTTGTAATCGTTAATACTGAACAATAAGTAACTGAATACGCACAAAGGAACAGGATAGTGTTAGTTGATCAAAGGTCGGTCGCGCGCAAGATCGTGCGCGCCAAGGCGGTGGTGGTGATGGACGGCATGCAGCCGCTGCAGGGCCGCACCATCGATATCAGTGCCCATGGCTTGTCGCTCAATTTCGAGCACAAGCTGGCGGTTGGGCACATGGGGCAGCTGTCGTTCGAGCTGTTCATTGACGGCAAGGCGCAGATCCTGACTTGCCGCTCCAAGGTTACGTATTGCATCTTCAGTGGCGATCATTTCAAGATCGGCTACCAGTTCCTCAATCTGGATTCCATCACCGCTGCCGCGGTCAACAAGTTCCTGCGCTAGGCCCGACGTAGCGGGCCCTGGGGCGGATCGGGCGCTGGGCCTGCACTTGTTCGAGTGCGTGTGCCAGCCAGCCGACGCAGCGGCCCAGCGCGAACAGGATGAAGGGCGCGTCGTCCGGCAATGCGTGGGCGGTGGCCAGCGCGGTCAGCGCGAAATCAATATTCGGCAATTCCCCCGCCTGCGCTTCGGCCGCGGCGGCGAGGGCGGCGTGCGGCTGCAATTCCGGCAATAACTTCAGCAGGGCGCGGGCGCGCGGGTCGCCTTCCGCGTAAAGCTTGTGGCCGAAGGCGGGCAGCGGACGGCCGCTGGCCAGCCAGTTGGCGACCGCCTCGTCGGCGCCGTGCTGGCGGGCGGCGGCGATCAGCTGCGCGAACTCGGCCGAGGCGCCGCCGTGCAGCGGGCCGGTCAGCGTGGTGAAGCCGGCCAGCACGCCCGCCGCCAGCGAGGCGCCGGTCGAGACGGCGACGCGGGTGGCGAAGGTGGAGGCGTTCAGTTCGTGGTCGGCCATCAGGACCAGGGCGCGGCGCAGCAGGTCTTCGGCGGCCGGGCGTTGCCAGGCGCGGGCGAGGCGGGCGCTGATGGTGGTTGGCGCGGCTTGGCCGGCAGGTTCGGGGCCGATCATCGCTTGCGTGAGCGTGGCCAGGATGCTGGCGGCTTCGGCGCGCAATTCGGCGGCGGGGCGGCACAGCGAGGGGGCGTCGCTGGCGCTGCGCAGCGCCAGCGCCAGCAGGCCGGCGCCGAGCGCACCGGTGGATGCGAAGGCGGGCGGCGCGGCGGCTGCGGTCGTCGCGGCCTCTATGGCATCCGCTGCCTGGCCGGGTTCGGCTTCCCACAGCAAATCGGCGATATCTTCCAGCGTGGCGGTGTCGGCCAGCACAATGGCGTCGAGGCCTCGGTACAGCAGGCGGCCGTCGGCGGCGGTGGAGATGGCGGAGGGCAGCACCGGGTCGCCCCATTGCATGGCCTGCGTGGACACCGCCTCGATCTTGCGGCGGCCGTTGCTGCGCGCGGCCATGCGCAGGATGTCGTCGCGGTGGTAGAGACTGCGGCGCGGATCGGCCTCGTCGGATTTCGCGCGTATCTTGCCCCGGCTGACGTTGGCGTACAGCGTCTGCGGGAGGACATTCAATACGTGCAGCGCTTCCGCCGCTGTCATCCAGACCATCTTGGTTTCCTATGTTGACGCTTCAAGTCAAGATTGACGCCTTTTGTGGGCGCTCCTAAGCTGGAAACAGCATATCAATTACCGGAGCGTTCATGTCTAAAATGTTAGAAGCCATTGTATCCGCGTTGTCGCTGGCATCGCGGGAGTGCGTGACGATTGCCGGCGCGGGCGAGCTTCCGTCGTGCTACGCGGTGACGGAATTGGCGGCGGCGTCGGTGGGCGCGGCGGCGCTGGCGGTGCGGCAGCTGATCGCGGCGCAGGGCGGAAAGCCGGCGCAGGTGACGGTCGATCGCCGGCTGGCGTCGATGTGGTTTGGTTGGTCGCTGCAGCCGGTGGGCTGGGAGCGTCCGCCGCTGTGGGACCCGGTGGCGGGCGACTACCGCACCGCCGACGGCTGGATACGCCTGCACACTAACGCCCCGCATCATCGCGACGCGGCACTGGCAGTGCTGGGCGCGCCGGTGGAGCGCGCGGCGGTGGCGCGTGCGGTGGCCGGCTGGCGCGGCGCCGATCTGGAGGCGGCGGTGGTGGCGCAGGGCGGCTGCGCGGCGATGATGCGTTCGGGCGCGGAGTGGGCGGCGCACGAGCAGGGTCGGGCCGTGGCTGCCGAGCCGCTGGTCGCGTTGACCGCGCGGGAAGGCAGTTTCCACGCCGGCTGGGCGCCGACACCGTCGCGGCCGTTGGCTGGGCTGAAGGTGCTGGACCTGACGCGGGTGCTGGCCGGGCCGGTGGCGACGCGCTTCCTGGCCGGCTACGGCGCCGACGTGCTGCGCATTGATCCGCCGTCGTGGGACGAGCCGGGCGTGATTCCGGAGGTGACGGTGGGTAAGCGCTGCGCGCGGCTGGATTTGCGCTTGGCGCGGGACCGAGACGTGTTCGAAACCCTGCTGATGCAGGCCGATGTGCTGGTGCACGGTTATCGGCCGGCTGCGCTGGAGGGGCTGGGATTCGGCGAGGAAGTGCGGCGTCGCCTGAATCCGGGGCTGGTTGACGTGGCCTTGGACGCGTACGGTTGGACAGGACCATTGAGCGGACGGCGCGGCTTCGACAGCCTGGTGCAGATGAGCGCGGGCATTGCCGAGCGCGGCATGCGCTGGCAGAACGCGGACCAGCCGGTGCCGTTGCCGGTGCAGGCGCTCGATCACGCGACGGGCTATCTGATGGCGGCGGCGGTGGTGCGCGGGCTGGTGCACCGGCTGGAAGAGGGACGGGCGACGCAAGCGCGCCTGTCGCTGGCGCGCACCGCTCTGTTACTGATCGGCTTGTCGCCTTCGGAGAAACCGGCTGCGCAACCGCTGGCGCCGGCTAAAGAAGCGGACTTGGCGCCAACGCTTGAGCAAACCGCATGGGGACCAGCGCGGCGCTACCTCCCGCCGGTAGCCATCGACGGCACGCCGATGACGTGGGACCGGCCCGCCGCCGAACTCGGATCATCGCCACCAAAATGGGGTCAAGTCTGACATTCGGACACGAGCTCTGCTGTAACCCGGGTGGGGTCAAGTCTGGCAATCGGACACGGCCTCTGCCGTAGTGGCCACTACGGCAGAGGCCGTGTCCGAATGCCAGACTTGACCCCAAGTTGCGTGTCCGAATGTCAGACCTGACCCCAACTGTTCGCTAGAGCTCGTGTCCGAATGCCAGACTTGACCCCAGCTTGGAGGAGCGCAGGAAAAGCCGCTCTGTTCGGCGCTTTGGATATTCGCCCATGTTGCATACTATGTAACCAAATCAGGCGGAACGTATCATGGCGACCTCCAGCATCAACTCCAGCACCAATACCGGCAGCCCGTCGGTGTCGAACGATATCTACAATCGCGTCCAGCAGACCATGGCGTCGCAGAACAAGGCGGCTACCAAGCTCAACACCACGCTGAAGAACGACCAGACCAAGTTGTCGGCACTCGGCCAGCTGCAAAGCGCGCTGGCCAATTTCCAGTCGATCGCCGCCGGACTCACCGGCAGCGGCTTGAGCACCAGCGCCGCCACCTCGGTCAAGAATGTGCTGACGGCCGCTTCCACCGGCGCTGCCAAGGCAGGCACCTATGCGATCAACGTCAAGCAGCTTGCCCAGGGACAGTTCCTGACCAGCGACGCCTTCGCCGCCGCCGACGCCAAGATCGGTTCCGGCGCGGTCACCACCGTCAAGATTGATTTCGGCACCACAGGCGGCGACAAGGGCTTCGCCCTCAACAGCGCGGCGGCCGGCAAATCCATCACCATCGACAGCAGCAACAACACGCTGGACGGCATCGCCGCCGCGTTCAGGGCGGCCGGCGTGGACGTCAAGGTGGTCAAGGGCGACGACGGCAAGTTCTCGCTGGCGATCACCGGCCAGAGCGGCGCGGCCAACAGCATGCGCATCAGCGTCAGCGGCGACGCCGCGCTGAAAAACCTGCTGGCCTTCGACCCCGACGGCAGCCAGAAACTCAAGCAAACCAGCGCCGGCATGGACGCCATCCTCAACGTCGACGGCAAGGACATCACCAGCGCCACCAACACGCTCGACAAGGCCATCCCCGGCGCCACGCTGACCCTGACCGGCGCCGGCAAGACCGATGTCACCATCACCCAGGACGCCAGCCAGATCGGCGCCAACCTGAAGTCCTTCGTCAGCGCGTACAACGATTTGAACAAGAAGCTGCAGGCACTGCAAAAGGGCGACCTGAAGTCCGACACCGCGCTGAACCAGGTCACCAGCCAGCTGGGCATGCTGCTGAAGACGGGCGGCGGCAGCGTCTCGCTGTCGGCGCTGAACGCGGCCGGCGTCACCCAGGACAGCAACGGCCAGCTGCTGGTCGACGATAAGAAGCTGCAGGCCGCACTGGCCTCCGATTCGGCCGGCGTGGGCAAGCTGTTCACCAACGGCGGCAAGGGCATCGCCGACCTGCTGTCGGCCAAGGCGGCGGCGTTCACCTCGGATAGCAGCGTGATCAGCAAGGAGGCCGGCCTGCTGGGCCGCGAAATCACCAGCATCAACGGCCGCCGCACGGTGCTGACCAAGGCGCTGACGGCCCAGGCAACCGCGCTGGCGGCGCTGTACACGGCCCAGGCCCAGACCGGCGCCGGCAGCGCCCTCAACGGCGCGGCCGGCAGTTCCGGCTCGCTGTTCGATATCCTGGGATGATTTTTCTAACGAATTCCTTGCGTCCAAACTGGCTATGCCCGATCATCACGGCTTGTGATTGATTCCAAACGGAGGGGCTATGGCAGGGAAGTTCGTTGGTGCGGTGCTGGTGGCGGCTGGCTTGATGGCCGTCGCGGGGCAGGTGGCGGCCCAGGCGCAGGAGGAGAAAGTCCTCAACATCTATAACTGGTCGGACTATATCGCCGACGATACCGTTAAAAACTTTGAAAAAGAAACCGGTATCAAAGTCCGCTACGATGTCTTCGACAACAACGAAATCCTGAATTCCAAGCTGGCCGCCGGCAAGTCGGGCTACGACATCGTGGTGCCGACCGCGCAATGGGCGCGCCTGCAGATCGACGGCAAGCTGCTGCGCAAGCTCGACAAGTCCAAGCTCAGCAACCTGAAGAACCTGGACCCCGGGATCCAGGCCAAGCTGGCCAGCATCGATCCGAGCAACGATTACCTGGTCGACTGGCTGTGGGGTTACACCACGGTCGGCATCAACGTCAACAAGGTGAAAGCCGCGCTGGGCGGCATGCCGATGCCGGACAACGCCTGGGACCTGATCTTCAATCCGAAATACGCGTCCAAGCTGAAGTCGTGCGGCATGTCCTTCCTCGATTCGCCATCCGAGGTGCTGCCGGCCGCGCTGCTGTACCTGGGCAAGCCAGCCTACTCGAAGAACGCCGCCGACTACGCCGAGGCGGGCAAGCTGCTGCAATCGATTCGTCCGAACGTGACGCTGTTCAGCTCGTCCGGCTACATCAATGACATGGCCAACGGCGCGGTGTGCGTGGCGCTGGGCTGGTCCGGCGACATCAACATCGCCCGCCAGCGCGCGATCGACGCCAAGAACGGCAATGTGATCGAGGTGCTGGTACCGAAGACCCCGGCCGCGCTGGTGTTCGACACCATGGCCATCCCGGCCGACGCGCCGCACCCGAACAACGCCCACCTGTGGATCAACTACATCCTGCGTCCCGAGGTGCATGCCAGCCTCACCAACAAGGTGTTCTACGCCAATCCGAACACGGCCAGCCTGAAGTTCGTGCGCAAGGATATCGCCGGCAACAAGACGGTGTTCCTGTCCGACGCCGACAAGCAGCGCATGGCCGCACCGGAAGCGGTGCCGGCCGACATTCGCCGCAACATCACGCGCATCTACACCAAGTTCAAGACCGGCCTGTAAGCCGGCATCAAAAACGACGATCGGCGCGAGAGGCGGGTCCTGGCTGGACACGCCACTGGCGCCGATGCTGCTTCAATGAAGCCTAGGCTATTCGTGATAGCGGTCGATCAGTTTATGTTTGCTGCCGCGCGTTTCCTCGATGATCTCATACACTACCAAGGCAATCATCCCGCCGAAGATGCCCATCGCGAGCAAGGTGAACATGGTAGCCCTCCCTCAAGTTGTTACGATTAAACTTTAGCAGAAGGGGGCCGCTTTACAAGCCCAGCGGAAACTTTTATTTCACCACCAGGTCCGCCGCCATCACCGCCTTGAGGTAGACGCTCATCGCGTCGCCCGGCACGCGCTGGGCAAACCACCAGGCGCTGGCCTTGCGGATGTCCCACTCCAGGTCGTCGCCGGTCAACAACAGCGAGGCCGCTTGGCCCAGCGTCGGCTGGTGGCCGACCACCAGCACCGTATCCTTGTTGGCCGGCCAGTTGGCGGCCTTGAGGATGTCGGACGGATCGGCGCCCGGCGCCAGATCGCTGTGGATTTTGAACTTGCGGCCCAGCGCCTCGGCCGTCTGCAAAGTGCGCAGCGCCGGGCTGCACAGGATGCGGCAGCTGTCGGGCAGCTGCGAGTCCAGCCATTGGCCCATGCGGCGCGCCTGTTTCTGACCCTTGGCCGTCAGCGCCCGCTCCAGATCGGCCATGCCCGCTTGCGCTTCTTCGGCTTCGGCATGCCGCCACAAAATGAGATCCATATTTTTCTCCCCAACGACATGTGAAAAAAGATCCCCGGTCCGTCCTTATTCCCCCAGATGGGCGCCGCCCATGCCCAGCGTGTCCATCAGGTGCTGCTGGGCGCTGAAGGGCAGCTGCTTGCCGCGCGCCTTGCGGCGCTGGTAGTGGCCGTCCGCTTCCAGTTCCCAGGCGTTCATATTGTCCTTTAAATACGGATTCAAACCCTCGTTCAGCACGCGCCGCTTGAGCGCCTTGTCCAGCACGGGGAAGGCCACCTCGATGCGGCGGAACAGGTTGCGGCTCATCCAGTCGGCGCTGGCCAGCATGACGTCGTGCGCCAGATCGTTGCGGAAATAATAGATGCGGCTGTGCTCAAGGAAGCGGCCGATGATCGAGCGCACCTTGATGTTCTCCGACAGACCAGGCACGCCGGGTTTGAGCATGCAGGCGCCGCGCACGATCAGGTCGATCTTGACGCCGTCCTTGGAGGCGGCGTACAGCGCGCGGATCACCGATTCGTCGACCAGCGCATTGATTTTAACAATAATCCGCCCCGGCCGCCCGGCGCGCGCGATACGCGCCTCATTGCGGATCGCCTTGATGATCTCGTTGTGCAGCGCGAACGGCGCCAGCCACAGGTGCGTGAGCCGGTGCGGCTTGGTCAGGCTGGTCAGGTGGATGAACACTTCGTTGACTTCCTGGCTGATGCCGGGATGGCAGGTCAGCAGGCCGAAGTCGGTGTAGAACTTGGTGGTGGTCGGATGATAATTGCCGGTGCCGAGGTGGGCGTAGAAGCGCAGCTTGTTGTCCTCGCGGCGGATCACCAGCGCCACTTTGGCGTGCGTCTTCAGGCCGACCACGCCGTACACCACCTGGGCGCCTGCCTGCTCCAGCTTGTCGGCCCAGTTGATGTTGGCCTCCTCGTCGAAGCGCGCCTTCAGTTCCACGATCACGGTCACTTCCTTGCCCGAACGCGCGGCCAGGATCAGCGACTCCATCAGGTCCGAGTTCATGCCGGTGCGGTAGATGGTCTGCTTGATCGCCACCACGGCCGGGTCGAGCGCGGCACTGCGGATGAAGTCGATCACGGTCTGGAACGACTGGTAGGGGTGGTGCAGCAGGATGTCGCCGTCGCGCAGCGCTGCGAAGATGTCCGGGCTGCCCGGCTTTTGCGCGATGCCGGGATAAAACGGCGGGAAGCTCAGCGCCGGGTTGTTCACGTGGTCCATGATCTCGGTCAGGCGCACCAGGTTGACCGGGCCGTTGACCGCGTACAGCCGGCTCTGGTGCAGGCCGAACTGGTCGAGCAGGAATTGCGACAGCTCGGGCGGGCAGTTCTTGGCCACCTCCAGCCGCACCGAGGTGCCGAACTGGCGGCCCTGCAGCTCGCCCTTGAGCGCCTGGCGCAGGTTCTTGACCTCGTCCTCGTCGACCCACAGGTCGGAGTCGCGGGTCACGCGGAACTGCGAATAGGCGATCACCTCGCGGCCGGCGAACAGGTCGGAGATGTGGGCATGGATGATGGACGACAGCAGGCAGAACGACACGCCGCCGCTCTTCGACAGATGGTCGGGCAGGCGGATCACGCGCGGCAGCACGCGCGGCGCCTTGACGATGGCGATCGCGGTGCCGCGGCCGAAGGCGTCCTTGCCGGACAGCGAGACGATGAAGTTGAGGCTCTTGTTAACCACCTGCGGGAAGGGGTGGGCCGGATCCAGTCCGATCGGCGTCAGCAGCGGCCGCACCTCGGTGTCGAAGTATTCCTTGACCCAGGCGCGCTGCGCCTCGTTGCGCTCGTTGTGGCGCACCAGGTGCACGCCGTTGGCGGCCAGCTGGGGCAGCACTTCCTGGTTGAGGATTTCATACTGGTGGGCCACCAGCGCGTGGCACTCGGCGCTGATGCGCGACAGCGTGGCCACCAGCGCCGGGTGGTTGGACAGCGAACCCTCGACGCTGCCGGCCGCCAGCAGGCTGGCCACGCGCACCTCGAAGAACTCGTCCAGGTTGCTGCTGGCGATGCACAGGTAGCGCAGGCGCTCTAATAAAGGAATGCTTTTATCCTCGGCTTGCGCCAGCACGCGCCGGTTGAACATCAGTTGCGACAGTTCCCGGTCCAGAAACGCGGAGTTCTTGTTTACTTCAGCATGCAAGTCAGGCTTCATGTCTTTTTGTTCACTTTGCAGGTAGTCTCATTCTAGCCTGTATCGCGGCAGAATGATGCAACAGTGTAAATAAGAAATATGACAGGTCCATGACATCGCATGTCATAAATGACGCCGACGGCGCGCCGATTATGACAACGCCGGCGTAATATATGGCGGCACATGGCCTGTTTTCATAGGGGAGAGCGGTGCGGCATAACTATTTTTGACATATTTCGGTCATGTCATAAACCTGTCATATAGTCCCGGTAGACTGCGCAGCATCCTAACCTGTCATAAACCAAAGGACCTGTAATGCGACTCAAACAACTGATCTCTTCCCTGGTAGTGGGCGTGTCTGCTGTCATGGCATTCTCCTCCGCCGCATCCGCCGCCGATATGACCGGCGCCGGCTCGTCGTTCATGTACCCGATCGCCGCCAAATGGGCCGATATGTACAAGGGCGCCACGGGCAACGTGTTGAACTACCAGTCCGTGGGCTCCGGCGCCGGCATCAAGCAGATCAAAGCCAAGACCGTGGACTTCGGTGCATCGGACAAGCCGCTGAGCGCCGCTGAACTGGACGCCGAAGGCCTGATGCAGTTCCCTGCCATCATGGGCGGCGTGGTCACCGTGGTCAACCTGGACGGCATCACCCCAGGCCAGATGAAGCTGACCGGCCCGCTGGTCGCCGATATCTACCTGGGCAAGATCACCAAGTGGAACGACGCCGCGATCGCCGCGCTGAACCCAGGCGTCAAGCTGCCAGCCGAAGAAATCACCGTGGTGCACCGCGCCGACGGTTCGGGCACCACCTTCCTGTTCACCGACTTCCTGTCGAAAACCAGCCCTGAGTTCAAGACCAAGATCGGCGCCGACGCTGCCGTGAAATGGGCTGTGGGCGTAGGCGGCAAGGGCAACGAAGGCGTCGCCGCCAACGTGCAGCGCATCAAGGGTTCGATCGGCTACGTCGAGTGGGCCTTCGCCAAGAAAAACAAAATGTCGCACACCCAGCTGAAAAACAAGGACGGCAACTTCCTGCAGCCTGACGACGAGTTCTTCAAAGCCGCCGCCGCCAACGCCGACTGGGCCAAGACCCCAGGCTTCGCCGTGGTGCTGACCGACCAGCCAGGCAAGAACGCATGGCCGATCACCGGCGCGACCTTCGTGCTGATGCACAAAGCCCAGGCTGACGCCGCCAAAGGCAAGGAAGTCATCAAGTTCTTCGACTGGGCCTTCAAGAACGGCGCCGCCGCTGCGACCGAACTGGACTACGTTCCAATGCCGCCGTCGGTTGTCAAGCTGATCCAGGATTCCTGGAAAGCCAACCTGAAAGATGCATCGGGCAAGGGCATCTACTAATCGGGACCATCCCTTCGCCGCCGGCAATTGGCGGCGAGGGGGTTAGCCTGCGCCGCCCGACCGGGCGCCGCAGGCTAGCTTACATCAACGAGACAACCATAATGAGCGCTGATATCACTTCCACGCCCCTGACCCCATCGGAGCCGCTTATGCAGGCCAGCACCGCCCAGGCAAGTGCAGCGGAGCACGCCGCGTTGCGCGCCCTGCAACGCACCATGCGCAACCAGCGCATCCAGGATTTCATCTTCCACAAGACCACCATGCTGTTCGCGCTGTCCGTGCTGGCGGTGCTGCTCGGTATCATCATCTCGCTGGTGGTGGGCGCGTGGCCGGCTTTCAAGGAGTTCGGCCCTGGCTTCATCACCACCGTCGAGTGGGACCCGGTCAATGAAAAATACGGCGCCGCGATCGCCATCGTCGGCACGCTGGCCACCTCCGGCATCGCGCTGCTGATCGCCTTCCCGGTCAGCTTCGGCATCGCGCTATTCCTGACTGAAATCTGCCCGGCCGGCCTGCGCCGTCCGCTGGGCACGGCGGTCGAGCTGCTGGCCGGCGTGCCGTCCATCATCTACGGCATGTGGGGCCTGTTCGTGTTCGCGCCGCTGTTCGGCGACTACGTGCAGCCGCTGCTGAAAAACACCCTGGGCCACCTGCCCATCATCGGCCAGTTCTTCAGCGGCCCGACCATGGGCATCGGCATCCTGACCGCCGCGCTGATCCTGGCCGTGATGATCATCCCTTTCATCTCGTCGGTGATGCGCGACGTGTTCGAGATCGTGCCGGCCGTGCTGAAGGAATCGGCTTACGGCCTGGGCTGCACCCGCTGGGAAGTGGTGCGCAAGATCGTGCTGCCATACACCAAGACCGGCGTGGTCGGCGGCGTCATGCTGGGCCTGGGCCGCGCGCTCGGCGAGACCATGGCCGTGACCTTCGTCATCGGCAACGCCAACAAGCTGTCGTGGTCGCTGTTCGCGGCCGGTAACTCGATTGCCTCGACCCTGGCCAACGAATTCGCCGAGGCCGACACGCCGCTGCACACCTCGTCGCTGTTCGCACTGGCGCTGATCCTGTTCATCATCACGTTTATTGTTCTGTCCTCCGCCAAGCTGATGTTGGCGAGCATGTCCCGCAAGGAAGGCGTCAAATGAAGCAAGCTACCACTTCGTCGCCGGTCAATCCGGTCTACCGCAAGCGCCTGATGGCGCACCGCGTCGGCATCGCCCTGTCCGTGCTGGCGATGTCGGTCGGCCTGCTGGTGCTGGCCTGGATCTTGGTCACGCTGGCCGTCAAGGGCTTCGGCGCGCTCAACCTGCACCTGTTCACGCAGCCGACCCCGTCGCCGGGCAGCGAGGGCGGCGGTGTCTCCAACGCCATCCTCGGCAGCCTGATGATCGTCGGCCTGTCCACGCTGGTCAGCACGCCGATCGGCATCCTGGCCGGCATCTACCTGGCCGAGTACGGCGAAGAAAACAAGATCGCCAGCCTGACCCGCTTCGTCACCGACATTATGCTGTCGGCGCCGTCGATCGTGATCGGCATGTTCGTGTGGGCGCTGTACGTGGCCACCGTCAACCACTACTCGGGCTACGCCGGTTCGCTGGCGCTGGCGCTGATCGCGATTCCGGTCGTGGTCCGCACCACCGACAACATGCTGCGCCTGGTGCCCAACAGCCTGCTGGAAGCGGCCTTCGCGCTGGGCGCGCCGCGCTGGAAGGTGGCCATGCTGGTGCGCCTGCGCGCCGTCAAGGCCGGCGTGATCACCGGCGTGCTGCTGGCCGTGGCCCGCATCTCCGGCGAGACCGCGCCGCTGCTGTTCACCGCGCTCAACAACCAGTTCTTCAGCGCCGACATGAACCGGCCGATCGCCAACCTGCCGGTGGTGATCTACGGTTTCGCCATGAGCCCATACGACAACTGGCGCGAGCTGGCCTGGGGCGGCGCGCTGCTGGTGACCTTCAGCGTGCTGGCGCTGAACATCATCTCGCGCACCCTGTTCAGCCAAAAAGTCCCGAATTAAACCTGCGAATTAAATCTGAAAAAAGCGATCAATAATGAATACGCAACTGAGCCAAGAGAATGTGGTGCCGATGAACGGCAAACGTAAAACCATCGAGATTTCGGGTCTGAATTTTTTCTACGGTAAAACCCAGAGCCTGACCAACGTCAACCTGGACATCCACGAGAAGCAGGTCACGGCCTTCATCGGCCCATCGGGCTGCGGCAAGTCGACCTTGCTGCGCACGCTCAACCGCATGTACGACCTGTACCCGGGCCAGCGCGCCGAAGGTTCGATCATGTACCGCGGCCGCAATATCCTGGAAGAGGGCCAGGACGTCAACATGCTGCGCGCCAAGGTCGGCATGGTGTTCCAGAAGCCGACGCCGTTCCCGATGTCGATCTACGACAACATCGCCTTCGGCGTGCGCCTGTACGAAGACCTGTCCAAGGGCGAGATGGACGAGCGCGTGGAATGGGCGCTGAAGAAGGCCGCGCTGTGGACCGAGGTCAAGGACAAGCTGACCAAGTCCGGCCTGTCGCTGTCGGGCGGCCAGCAGCAGCGCCTGTGCATCGCGCGCGGCGTGGCGGTGAAGCCGGACGTGCTGTTGCTGGATGAGCCGACCTCGGCGCTGGATCCGATCTCGACCTCGAAGGTGGAAGAACTGATCAGCGAACTGAAGCAGGACTACACCATCGCCATCGTCACCCACAACATGCAGCAGGCGGCGCGCTGCTCGGACTACACCGCCTATATGTACCTGGGCGAACTGGTGGAGTTCGGCGAGACCGACCAGATCTTCATGAATCCCGCGCGCAAAGAGACGCAGGACTACATCACCGGCCGCTTCGGCTGATCGCACTTATAATAGCAAATCGACTACGGAGAGCAGCATGATCGGTGAACATTCATCCAAACAGTACGACAACGAACTGGAAGCCATACGCAGCAAGGTGCTGCTGATGGGCGGCATCGTCGAGACCCAATTCCTCGACGCCATGACCTGCTTCCGCATCGGCAATCCCGAGCGCGCCGACCGCGTGATGCGCGAGGACGACGCCGTCAACCAGCTGGAAGTATCGCTGGACGACGCCTGCAGCCACCTGATCGTGCGCCGCCAGCCGGCCGCCAACGACCTGCGCACCATCATGGCGACCATCAAGGTCATCACCGACCTCGAGCGCATCGGCGACGAAGCCACCAAGATCGCCCGCACCGCCAAGGCGCTGCATGCGCGCGGCGCCGTGACCGTCAACCACTACGAAATGGTGCGCGGCATCGCCAACAACACCAGCGACATGCTGCACGACGCGCTGGACGCCTTCGCCCGCAACGACGGCAAGCAGGCGCTGCAGCTGATCGCCCAGGACGCCGTGATCGACCACGAGTTCCGCTCGATCATGCGCAACCTGATCACCTTCATGATGGAAGACCCGCGCACCATCTCGGCCGCGCTCGATACGCTGTGGGTGGCCAAGGCCATCGAGCGCATCGGCGACCACGCCAAGAACATCGCCGAATACGTCATCTATGTCGTCGAAGGCAAGGACATCCGCCACACCAAGACCGCACCGATCCCGGACGACGTGCCGGCGCAAGCTGAGTAAATAAGAGAACATGGCATCTGATAAAACCACCGTACTGATCGTCGAGGACGAGCCAGCCATTGTCGAACTGGTGACGTTCTCGCTGCGCGAAGCGGGCTGGAACTGCTGCGCAGTGCAAAGCTGCGCCGAAGCCTGGGACTTCATCCAGACCAAGACCCCGCAGTTGATTCTGCTGGACTGGATGTTGCCCGACCAGACCGGCCTGCGCCTGCTGGCGCGCATCCGTTCCGACCGCCAGTTCAATGAAATCCCGGTCATCATGCTGACCGCCAAAAGCATGGAAGAGGACAAGCTGGCTGGCCTCAACAGCGGCGCCGACGATTACGTCACCAAGCCGTTCTCGCCACGCGAGCTGCTGGCGCGCGCCAAGGCACTGCTGCGCCGCAAGAGCCCGGAACACGCGCAAGCCACCATGCGCGCGGCCAACGTGATGCTGGACCCGGTGAGCTGCACGGTGTCGATGGACGAGCAGAAGATCGACATCGGCCACGCCGAGTACAAGCTGCTCAAGTTCCTGCTGGCCCATCCGGAGCGCGTATTCTCGCGCAGCCAGCTGCTCGACAAGGTGTGGGGCGACCATGTGGTGATCGAGGAACGCACCGTTGACGTCCACGTGCTGCGGCTGCGCAAGGCCTTGAAGGAGGCCGAGCATCTGATCAAGACGGTGCGTAGCGTGGGCTACATGCTGTCGGAGAAATAATGAATCCTAAATTGGTGTTTTGGGTGCCGGCCGCGTTGCGCGCGGCCATCGTGCTGGCGGGCTGTGCGACGCTGGGCTGGATGTTCGGCTGGATCAACGGCCTGGTGCTGGCGCTGCTGGCCATGATGGTGATGGTGTTCGTGCAGCTGTCCTACCTGTACCAGCTCAGCAACTGGATGGACGATCCGCAAAGCGCCAAGCTGCCCGACGGCTGGGGCGCGTGGACCAACATCTTCTCGCGCCTGTACCGCATGCGGCGCGACGACGAGAAGAACCAGGCCGAGCTGACCGAATGGCTGGCGCGCTTCCGCCAGGCCATGCACCTGCTGCCGGACGGCGTGGTCATCATGGACGACGTGCTGTTCCTGGAGTGGTGCAATCCGGCCGCCGAGAAACACCTGGGCCTCACGCACGAGCGCGACAAGGGCATGCGCGTGACCAACCTGGTGCGCAGTCCGGACTTCATGGACTACATCATCCTCGGCCGCTACGAGCAGCCGCTGACGATCAGCTTCCGCGAGCGCAAGCTGATCGTGCATATCATTCCGTTCGAGAACCGCCGCCAGATTTTGGTGACGCACGACGCCACCGAGAGCGAGCGCATCGAGGAGATGCGGCGCGACTTCATCGCCAACGCCTCGCACGAGCTGCGCACGCCGCTGACGGTGATCGTCGGCTTCCTGGAGATCGCGGCATCGGAGGGGCTGGACGCGGCCACGCGCTCGGCGCACCTGAAGCTGATGACCGAGCAGGGCCACCGCATGCAGCACCTGATCGAGGACATGCTGACCTTGTCGCGGCTGGAGTCGGTGGATTATCCGATGCGGCCGGAGCAGGTCGACGTGGCCAAGCTGATGGAGCAGGTGCTGCGCGACGCGCGGGCGCTGTCGGCAGGCAAGCACGAGATCACGATGTCGGTCAACGGACCGGACGTCATGGGCAGCTACGAGGAACTGCACAGCGCCTTCGGCAACCTGGCGTCGAACGCGGTGCGCTACACCCCGGCCGGCGGCAAGATCCACCTGGTGTGGCGCGAGTTCGAAGGCGGCGTGAAGTTCCTGGTGGAGGACACCGGCATCGGCATCAGCCCCGAGCACATCTCGCGCCTGACCGAGCGTTTCTACCGCGTCGACAAGAGCCGCTCGCGCGAAACGCAGGGCACCGGCCTGGGCCTGGCGATCGTCAAGCACGTGCTGCTGCGGCACGGCTCGACCCTGCAGATCCGCTCGGAGGCGGGCAAGGGCAGCACCTTCATCGTCTGCCTGCCCAAGACCGCCATCGTCCACGCGCAGCCGGAGTTGTTACTGAACTAGTTCGGTCAAGGAGCGGGCACGTTGCGAACGATTGCCCGAAGATTGCCGTCGAGATCTGTCGCTTCCATCACTGCTTCTTGCACGCCGCCGGTCTTCAAGATTTGCCCGATGATCAATGTCTCATGACCCGTTCCGGCCAGGCGCTCGCGATAAATCTCCGAGGTGAAGATGATGTTGGCGCGGCAGTCCGGCGCCACGGTGAACGGGGCATGCGCCTCAAAGCGGGGAGCGATGAACATATTGTTGCCCGCGAAATTCAAATTTGCCGCATAAGACAGGTTTTCAAAACCAATGTTGTAAAATTTATTTCCGTTGAATGGATCCGTCTGGTACGCCCCCTTGGTGGTGGCGATACCGGTTTCTCCCCAGATGCCTCCGCCGGTAATGGTGTTCTCATTGACCCAAGGCTTGTCGCCATCAATCACATTGGGGGCATTGCTGACCTTGCCCGTCATAAGCAGAACGCCCACTCTGTTGTGTTGCAGCGCGTTGAATGTGATCCGGTTGTATTGCGTGCCCAGCCTCTGATTCGGACTCTGCTGCCCCGTGGCGGTGAGTCGTATGCCGTTGAGGAAGCTCGCTGCTGAATGTACCGTCACTTCCGAAAAACTGGCATCCTCCAGCGTGATGCCGGAGTAGGTCATATTTGGATAATCCGGCGCCTCGCTCCACGGCTGTCCTTCGATAGCCTCGATCTCCACCACTTGGCGGCCGCGGATGATCAAACCATCCGAGTTCCGGAATACCAATCTTCCTTTGGACTTGATGGTCAGCGCTTTATTCTCCAGCAGGAGGATGGGCCTGGAAAACTGATAAATCCCAGGCGGAATAATGATTTCCGATCCGGAGGTAGCGAAAGCCAGAACCTTGTCCATCGCGTCCGAATTATCGGCCGCGCCTGGTTTGAGCCACCATCCGGCATTGATTGGTCCCGTAATGTAGCGCGTGTACAGCTTGTTGGCGCCATCTTGAATGACAGTGGCCGAGTCGACTTTCAGACCGGTGGCGGAGGACAAGATGAACAAGCCTTCCTTGCCCGGATCGGTCAAATAGATGGAATTTTGGGCCGTCTTTAAATTCGGCAGCGCAGCCAGCGTGGAGATTGCCTGTCCATATGCCACGGTTGCTGCAGGCAGCAAGGCTGCCATGAGGAGGATTTTTCCGATTTTCATTTGCAAAACTCCAAAGTTGATGGATTTGCATTTTATGTCTTATTTGCTACGTCAATTCTCTCCAATACACGCAATCCCTTGCACGATCATCAGGCCGGCATTGAAGCCGCTCCCGGTTATGGATAGCTGAAGAAAACGAAGTGTACGGCGTTGAGCGCGAAGTGCACCAGGATGGGCGCCTCGATGCGCTGCGTGGCGTGATAGGCGTAGGCATAGCCCAGGCCCGCGAGCGCGGCCAGCGCGGCGTACAGCGGGCCGCCCGCCAGATGGGCGGCGCCGAACAGCAGCGCTGAGCAGACCAGCGCCACCCAGGAACCGTAGCGCAAGCCCGACAGTGCCGACGCCAGCCGCGCCTGAATAAAGCCTCGGAAGAAAGCCTCTTCGGCCACCACGGTAAAGCACAGGTTCACCGCAAGGAAAGTCAGCGTCAGCGAAGATACCTTGAACGCCGGATGCACGAAGCCGGCGCCGGTAGCGATGGCCATCACGGCCGCCACGGTGATCAGCAGCACCGGCCAGGTTTTCCTCAACGCGGCGCTGAGCTCCGGCCACGATGTCGCGCGCCGGCAGAGGAAGGCCAGCAGGATCAGGCCGACCGCGCCCTTGTCGAAATTCGCATACTGCGTGAACGGCTTGCCGCCGTCAGAGAACACCGTACCCGCGATCACCACCGGATTGTTAAAGCCCGGCAGCTTGTGGATCGCCAGCGCGAACGCCAGCACCAGCGTGAGAACGCCGAACAATATCCGCAAAAATTTTTGGGAAACGCCGTCCGTCAGCCAGGCCACTGCGGCGAACAGGGCCAGCGCCACCAGGGCAGGGCCCTGCAGCACACCGGCCTGCCAGCCGCACAGCAGCGCGGCGGCAAACACGGCCTGCCATGGAGCGAAAGGACGGCGCGACGAGGATTGAAACCAGACGGCCCCCACGGACAGCGCGAGGGCGACAAAGGTAAGCAGGGTAAGTATCGGCATTATTGAAGGAATCGGTGAGTTGAGTTTCCTTCAATAATATCATCGGGCTAAGCCGCTTAGAATTTATAGGCAATGCCCGTCATCAGCATCGGCGTGGTTTTGCGCTTGGTCAGCGGGCTGTCGGCGGCGTCGCCGGTCAGGTGCGAGAAGCCGGCGGCGGAATGCACAGACCAGTTTTTATCCAGCACGTGGTTCCAGTTCACGCCCATCGTGACGTTGGTGAAGCCGGACTTGGGGGTGTAAGCCTGGTAGCCCGAGGTGGTGCTCTGCGCGGCCGTCACGCCGAAATAGGTCTGCATGTGCTTCTTGTCGGCGTACTCGGTCGAGGCGCTCAGGCCGACCTGGTCGCTGGCGGTGGTGTACAGCGGCATCGACGCGCCCAGGCTGTAGGTGGCGCCGTGGTCGCGGTGCGCCAGGTTCTGCGTGGTGCTCAGACTCAGTCCCACGGTGCCGACCTGGTAGCTGGCGGCCAGCACGGCCTGCGCCGCGCCTTCGATATCGCCCATGCCCTTGAGGGCGTCGGAGCCGTCGAAGACGTTGCGCTTGTGGTCGGCACGCGCGCCGCCGTAGGCCAGCGCCGCGCTCAGGCCGACGCCCGAGACGCTGGTCTGGAAGCCCGCGCCGCGCATGGTGCTGAGGAAGAAGCCGTTGTTGAAGGTGCGTTCGAGGTAGGGCAGCGGCACCACGCGGCTCTTCTTGGAGCCGGCGTATTCCGGCACGTAGGCCAGGCCGGCGCCCAGGGTCAGGCTGTCGCCGGCGGCGGGCGCGGTCTGAGGGCCCGACGAGGACTGCAGTTCGAGGGCGTCGGCGTAGCAGTTGCTGCTGACGGCGCAAAGAGAGGCGAGAGCGAGGGTGACGGCAAGGCGCATGGAGGAATCCTGTGGTGTGGTGGTTCGGAGGTCCGCCGGCGCTTGTTTGAGGTGGCCCGGCGTATGACGGAGCGCAGTGTCGCAACATTTCCTGTCCGCCGCTATCAGCTTGTCTGAAGTATCATCTGCTGAATTCTTTGGTACCGCGCGGCGGTGCCTGACACCGCATATCCGGAGCCGACCATGTCCTTGACCCTGTACTACCACCCGCTGGCCTCGTTCTGCCACAAAGTGCTGATCGCGCTGTACGAAAACGACACCCCTTTCGACAAGCGCCTGATCAACCTGGGCGAGGAGAGCGACCGCGCCGAGCTTGGGGCGATCTGGCCGCTGTGCAAATTCCCGGTGCTGCGCGACCACGAGCGCAACCGCGACGTGCCGGAGACGTCGGTCATCATCGAATATCTGGATCGCTACTTCCCCGGCCCGCAGGACTTGATCCCGGCCGATTGGGAGGCTGCGCTGGACGTGCGCCTGTGGGACCGCTTCTTCGACCACTATGTGCAGGAGCCGGTGCAGACCATCGTCGGCGCCCATCTGAGCGGCATGCAGTGCGACCAGACCAAGGAGCGCACCAAGCTCAAGACGGCCTACAAGATGATCGAGAAGCGCATGGCCACGCGCAGCTGGATGTGCGGCGACGCGTTCAGCATGGCCGATTGCGCGGCGGCGCCCGCGCTGTTCTACGCCGCCACGCTGCTGCCGTTCCCCGAGGAATACCAGCAGCTCAACGACTACTTCGAGCGGCTGATGGCCAGGCCTTCGGTCAAGCGGGTGCTGGACGAGGCCAAGCCGTACTTCTCGATGTACCCGTTCGTCGAAGACATCCCGGAACGGTTTTTATAGCCGTCGTTCAGCTCTTGTTGCCCTTGTCCTCGGCGCTCTGCATCGAGGCCGGCTGCGCCATCGATCCGTTTTGCGCCGCCATGTTGGCGAACTGGCGCGATTGATCGTGGATTTCCTTGGCCACCGCCGTCTGGCTGCGCAGGTGCTGGTCGGCCTGGGCGGCGGCCTTCTGCGTGACCGCGGCCGCCAGCTCCGAGGCGGTGCGTGCCGTCTGCGGCGCATGCTGCTGCACCACCTGGTTGATGCTGGCCTGGAAGTCGGTGGCGATCTGGTTCACTTGCTGCTGCCAGTCTTGCACCTTCTGCATCAGCTGATCGGCGCCGGGGACATCGGCGGTGCTGCGCTCGCCGGGTGGCGTCAGCAGCGCCGTGCGGCAGGCTTCGGTGGAAGCCTGGAGCCAGTCCCTGCCGAACTGCAGGTTCACATCGGACAGTTGGCGTACCGATTGCAAGGCTGCGAGGGTCAGGTCGCTGAAGTAGTCGATACGGGCTTCCATGTGATTCTTTGCCGCTGGCGAAATGGTTTCCACAAACGAATTCATGTACTTCTCCTGGTGGGTGTGGGGCCAAACTCGGAGTGTTCGAGCAGGCGCTCTGGCCGGACGCCTGTGCTGTTATCTTCGCAGGTCGCACGGCTTTTTGCCACACCAGAGCTTGCAGGCATGATTCGTTAAGCGAGGTCAACAGTTTATCCGCTTCGCCACGCGCTTGTCCGTCTCGCCACATAGCGATGGACCGGCGCGCGGCTGCCGCGCTAAGGTGGCGTTGTCTCCATCAAACATGAAAGCCACCCCATGAAAAGAAGAAGCCTGCTCCAGTCGATGGCGGTTCTGCCGTTGATGTCGCTCACCGCGCTGAACCCGTTGACGGCCTGGGGCGCCGCGCGCGCTGTGGGCCCGGTGCCGCGCCGCCGCGTGCGTCCGGGCGACGCCGGCTGGCCGTCGGCCGCCGCGTGGAAGCAGCTCGGGCAGCGCGTCGATGGCCGCCTGCTCAAGCTGGACGCGCCGTTCGCCGCCTGCGCCGGGAGCGCGGCCGCGCCGGCCTGCGTGGCCGCGCTGGAGCAGCTCACCAACACCTACGCGATCGGCGACCAGCCGGCGCTGACCCAGACCAGTGGCTGGCTGGACGCCTGGTCCTCGAAGCCGAGCGCCTACGCGGTGGCGGCGCGCAACACGGCCGACGTGGTGGCGGCGGTCAACTTCGCGCGCGAACACAATCTGCGGCTGGTGGTCAAGGGCGGAGGCCACAGCTACCAGGGCACCTCGGACGCGCCCGATTCGCTGCTGGTGTGGACCCGACAGATGAACGAGGCCACCTTGCTGCCGGCCTTCGTCGCGCAGGGCTGCGACGACGCGCCGCAGCCGGCCGTCACGCTGGGCGCGGGCGCGATGTGGATCGACGCCTACGACGCCGTCACCACGCGCGGCGGACGCTACGTGCAGGGCGGCGGCTGCACCACGGTGGGCGTGGCCGGGCTGGTGCAGAGCGGTGGCTTCGGCAGCTTCTCGAAGAACTACGACACCGCCGCCGCAGGCCTGCTGGAGGCCGAGGTGGTGACCGCCGACGGCCAGGTGCGCATCGCCAACGCCCGCACCAATCCGGAATTGTTCTGGGCCTTGAAGGGCGGCGGTGGCGGCAGCGTCGGCGTGGTCACGCGGCTGACGTTGCGCACGCGCGAATTGCCGGAGAACTTCGGTGCCGTGTTCTTCACCATCAAGGCGGCGTCGGACGAGGCTTATCGGGCGTTGATCGCGCAGGTGGTGGCGTTCTACGCCAGCGCCTTGTTCAACGCGACCTGGGGCGAGCAGATCGGCTTCAATACCGGCAACACGGTGGATGTATCGATGGTCTTCCAGGGCCTGGACCAGAAGCAGGCGGAGGCCGTGTGGGCGCCGTTCCTGGCCTGGCTGGGCGAGCGGCCCGAGTATGCATTCGAGCAGCCGTTCCGCGCGGTGGCGCTGCCGGCACGGCAGTTCTGGAACCTGGCCTTCTTCAAGAAATACGCGCCGGGCTTCATGCTGGCCGACGAGCGTCCCGGCGCGCCCGCGCACCACGGCGTGTGGAAGGGCGACGCGGCAGATGCGGGCTGGTTCATCCACGGCTACCAGTCGGCGTGGCTGCCGGCCACTTTGCTGGCGGCCGAACAGCAGGCGCAATTGACCGATGCCTTGTTCCGCGCCACGCGGCACTGGCGCGTGGGCCTGCACTTCAACAAAGGCCTGGCCGGCGCTTCCGCCGCCGACCTGGCCGCCGCACGCGACACGGCAATGAATCCCGACGTGCTGGGCGCGTTCGCCCTGGCCATCATCGCCGGCGGCGACGGCCCGCGTTATCCAGGCATGCCGGCGACGGGGGATGCGCAAGCCGCGCAAGGTGCGCAAGGTGCGCGAGCCGGGAAGGGCGCACAATCCGCGCAAGGTGCGAAAGTCGCGCAGGGCGCACAAACAGCCGCACAAACGGCCGCACAGGCCGCCGCGCAGCGAGGCCGCGACCGGGCCGCCGCCATCGGCAGGGCGATGACCGCGCTGCGCCAGGCCGCCCCCCCCCCCC
>Ga0209646_1000073_pt1 | contig 224301 bp, 199 predicted proteins | sample AraplaL_Col_mTSA_FD_184259 | JGI IMG/M metagenome (GOLD analysis project Ga0209646, IMG submission 184259) | Arabidopsis root microbial communities from the University of North Carolina, USA - plate scrape CL_Col_mTSA (SPAdes) (version 2) | ecosystem: Host-associated > Plants > Roots >...
TCATCGCCCGCACCGCAGGCATCGGCCGCAACGTCGACGAACTGCAGTGGGACCTGAACTACCTGATGCAACTCTGGCGCGCCATCGAAGGCGCCGGCCAGTCCGGCTCCGGCGCTTTCCTGATTTACCAGGAATCCTCGCTGGTGATCCGCGCGATCCGCGACTATTTCCAGCCCGACATCGGCGAAATCCTGATCGACACCGACGACATCCACGACCAGGCCCAGCAGTTCATGGCCCACGTGATGCCGGACATGGTCCACCGCGTCAAGCGCTACCGCGACGACGTGCCGCTGTTCTCCCGCTTCCAGATCGAACACCAGATCGAAACCGCCTACTCGCGCACCGTGCCGCTGCCATCGGGCGGCGCCATCGTGATCGATCACACCGAAGCCCTGGTTTCGGTCGACGTCAACTCGGCCCGCGCCACCCGCGGCAGCGACATCGAAACCACCGCGTTCTACACCAACCTTGAAGCCGCCGACGAAGTGGCCCGCCAATTGCGCTTGCGCGACCTGGGCGGCCTGATCGTCATCGACTTCATCGACATGGAAAACGCCAAGAACCAGCGTGAAGTCGAATCCCGCCTGAAAGACGCCCTGCACCACGACCGCGCCCGCGTCCAGATGGGCAAGATCTCGCGCTTCGGCCTGATGGAATTGTCGCGCCAGCGCCTGCGTCCGTCGCTGTCCGAAGGCAGCCACGTGACCTGCCCGCGTTGCAACGGCACCGGCCACATCCGCGATACCGAATCGTCCGCATTGCAAGTCCTGCGCATCATCCAGGAAGAAGCGATGAAGGAAAACTCCGCCGCCATCCACGTGCAGGCGCCGGTCGACGTCGCCGCTTTCCTGCTCAACGAAAAGCGCGGCGAAATCCTGAAGATCGAAACACGCCACCGCGTGACGGTCATCATGATCCCGAACAAGCACCTCGAAACCCCGCACTACAAGCTCGAACGCATCAAGCACGACGATCCGCGCCTGGACGACGCCCAAGCCAGCTATGCCATGGCCGAACAGGCCGAAACCGACATCGGTTACAGCAAACGCCAGAAGGAAGACCTCAAACCGCGCCAGGAAGCCGTCGTCAAGGGCATCACCCCTGACCAGCCTGCGCCCATCGTCGAGCGCAAGGTCGCCGCACCGGTGGAACCTGTACCGACGCTGGCGCCGGAATCCGGCTTCTTCAGCAAGATCTGGAGCTTCTTCCGTGCCAAGCCCGTGGAACCTGCGCCAGTCGCCGCCCCGGCCGAAACCAAGACGCCGCAAAAACGCGAACACGCCGACCGCAACACCCGCAACCGTAACGGCCGCAACCGCAACGGCCGCAACCGCAACGAGCGCGAAGAGCGCGACGGCGCTGCTCCCGAGAAGAATGCCCGCGAAGAGTCCGGCAAGCAGGATGCCGAAGGCAAACCGGCACGTCCGCCGCGTCCGCCGCGCGAACCCAAGGAAGCGCGTGAACCTCGTGAATCGCGCGAAGGCGCAGAAGGCCGTGGCGACCGCGAAAATCGTGAACCGCGCGAGCCTCGCCAACCACGCGAAGCCCGTGAAAACCGCGAACCGCGCGAAGGAAGCGAAGCACGCGAACCGCGTCAGCCACGCCAACCGCGTCCGCCACGCGAAGAGCGCAAGGATCTGCCGAAAGCCGACGAGGCATTGCCATTGGAAGCCGCACTGGCGACCGGCGTCGCCGCCGTAGCAGTTGAAGGCGCCGAATCCGCGCAAGTCGTCGGCAACCAAGTCGAAGGCGCAACCGAAGATGGCGGCGAACCGCGTCGTCGCCGTCGTCGCGGCGGCCGCAACCGCAACCGTCGCGATCGCGAACAAGGCGATAACGTCGGCGGCGAAAACGAAGGCGAATTGGCCGATGGCGAAGAGTCGGCAGTTGCAGCACAAGCTGCTGCCCCATCCGGCAACGCCGCCGAGGCGGAAGAGCGTCCTTGGTACGAGAAAGCGCCTGCAGCATCGACAGCACCGGCCGTGGTGAATGCAGTTGCTGAAGTAGCCGCCCCTGTATCTACTCCTGCCGCCGAGCCTGTTGCTGCAGTCGAAGTTGCACCTGCTCCTGCTCAAGAACCAGTCGTGATCGCCGCTGAAGCACCCGTTGCTCCGGCGCCAGTCGTCACTGCTCCGGTCGTCGCTGAACCTGTTGTGGAAACTGCTGCACCTGCACCGGCTCCTGTCGTCGCGGAAGCGCCGGCAGCACCGCAACAAATCAGCCTGTTGCCTGAAGCAGTTGCCCCGGCAGCCGTCGAACCGGCACCGGTTGAAGCAGCTCCTGCGCCAGTTGTTACTGCCCCCGCCCCTGCGCCGGTTCAGGCAGCCATCCAGACGACTGCGCCAGCCGCCAACGGCAAGCAGCAATGGAATGAGCTGCACGATATGCTGTCGTCGGCCGGTCTGACCCTGGCAAGCACCGATCCGGAAAAACTGCGCGCCGCCCAGGCCGCAGCAGCCCTGATCGTGCCGCCGGTGCACGTGCCGCGCGAACGCAAGCCATTGCCGCCGCAATCGACCGATCCGCTGGTTCAGGTCGAAACCCGTCGCTGACGCCTTCGTCGGCATGCACTGATGCCGACGTTGCTCCGCAATGAAAAAAGGGAGTGAAAACTCCCTTTTTTCTTGCCTGTCGTTTCGGCAATAAAACAAGCCGATCAAGGCGCTACGAAAAATCGCCGCCGATCGAGCTTATTGCCAATCAGGAACAAAAAACGGCAGAACCATACGCTGTACCCTGCCCTCCGTATTGATTCTGTACACTGTGCAATTCCTTGCCTCGTGCTATCGTAGCGAGTATGAACAAGCGCATCATCCCCATCTTCGACGAACGCCCCATCGGCGGCTTGGCTGCCGTTCCCGCGCTGCTGGAAGCGCCGACCGGCTTTCTGACCGATGCGCTGATGCGTCCGCTGCACGACCTGCGCATCTCAGTCACCGACCGCTGCAACTTCCGCTGCGTCTACTGCATGCCCAAGGAAGTGTTCGACAAGGACTACACTTTCCTGCCGCATTCGTCGCTGCTGTCCTTTGAAGAAATCACCCGCCTCGCCACGCTGTTCGTCGCCCACGGCGTCGAAAAAATCCGCCTGACCGGCGGCGAGCCCTTGCTGCGCAAGCATCTGGAACGCCTGATCGGGATGCTGCACGACATCAAAACACCCGATGGCCGCGAGCTCGACCTGACCCTGACCACCAACGGCACCCTGCTCGCGCAAAAAGCTCAGGCCTTGAAAGACGCCGGCCTGAAACGCGTCACGGTCTCGCTCGATTCGCTGGACGACGCCAACTTCAAGCGCATGAACGACGTCGACGTCCCGGTCTCGCAAATCCTGCACGGACTGGAGGTCGCCCACCAAGTCGGCCTGGGTCCGATCAAGATCAACATGGTGGTCAAAAAAGGCGTCAACGACCACGAAATCCTGTCGATGGCGCGGCATTTCAAGAACACGCCGTTCGTCCTGCGCTTCATCGAATACATGGACGTCGGCAGCTCCAACGGCTGGCGCATGGATGAAGTCGTGCCGTCCAGCGACGTCATCGCGCGCATCCACGCCGAAATGCCGCTTGAACCAATCGACGCCAACTACGCCGGCGAAACGGCACAGCGCTGGCGCTACCAAGACGGCAGCGGCGCAGGCGGCAATGAAATCGGCGTCATTTCAAGCGTCACCCAAGCCTTCTGCCACGATTGCAGCCGCGCGCGCCTGTCCACCGAAGGAAAGATCTACACCTGCCTGTTCGCCGGCGAAGGCCACGACTTGCGCGGCCTGCTGCGCGGCGAACGCAGCGACGCCGAGATCTCTTCCGCCATCGCCGCCCTGTGGCGCCGGCGCGGCGATCGCTACTCCGAACTGCGCAGCGAAAACAAGGACTCGTCCACGACGTCGATGCCGCAAGTACGCAAGGTGGAAATGTCGTATATCGGCGGATGATCGCCGTGTCCATCTCCATCCCCCCTCTGCAGATTACGGGACTGATACTGGCCGGCGGACGCGGCAGCCGCATGGGGCACCTCGACAAGGGCTTGCAGGCATTCCGCGGCAAAGCGCTGGCGGCACATGCGCTGGAACGTCTTTCCCCGCAGGTTCATCGCCTCGCCATCAACGCCAATCGCCATGAGAACGACTATGCTGCGCTGGGAGCCGGTTTTGACGCCCCGATATGGCCTGACCTGCTGCCGGACTTCCCCGGCCCGCTGGCGGGGCTGCACAGCGGCCTGACGCATTGCCCTGGCGACTACCTGGCGGCCGTCCCGTGCGATTCGCCGTTGCTGCCCGTCGATCTGGTTGCCAGACTCGCCGCAGGACTTGAACAGGACAACGCCGACGCAGCGTTCGCCGTGACCGGCCGCGACGGCCAACGGCAACGCCATCCGGTGTTCTGCCTGCTGAAGAAAACGCTGCTGCCGGCGCTGACGCAATTTTTGCAAGACGACGGCCGCAAGATGGAGCGCTGGTTTGCCGGCATCCGTACCGCAGAAGTCCATTTCGACGACGAAGCCGCCTTCGGCAACGTCAACACCTTGCAGGAGCTGCAGGCATTGGAATCGGGTTGGAATCGAACGGCAGAATCCAAAAAAACGGAAGCAGAATAAATGACTCAACTCTCCCTGTCCGACATCGTCAGCTGCGTTTCGGGTTACGACCCCGACGCCATGACCGTGCCGCAAGCGCAGAAGATCATCCACAACTTCGTGCAGCCGATCGCCTCGGTCGAACAAGTCGCCATCCGCAGCGCCCTCGACCGCACGCTGGCGACCGACATCATCTCGACCATCGACGTGCCGGCCAACGACAATTCCGCCATGGACGGTTACGCCCTGCGCGGCGATGATCTCGCCGACGGCAAGACGCTGAACTTGCGCGTCGTCGCCAGCATCCACGCCGGCCAACGCTTCGACGGCGTCGTCGCCGGCGGCGAATGCGTGCGCATCATGACCGGCGGCGCCATGCCCGCCGATTGCGATACGGTGATCCCGCAAGAATTCACCGAGAACGCCGGCGACACGTCCGTGACCATCCCTGCCGGGCGCGTGCGCCGCGGCGACAACCGGCGTCTGCGCGGGGAAGATCTGCGCGACGGCCAAGTCGCGCTGCGCGCCGGCAAGATCCTGCGTCCGGCCGACATCGGTTTGCTGGCCTCGCTGGGCGTGGCCGAAGTCGGCGTAAAACGACGCTTGCGCGTGGCCTTCTTTTCCACCGGCGACGAATTGCGCTCCGTCGGCGAGCCGCTTGAACCCGGCTGCGTCTACGACTCCAACCGCTACACGCTCTACGGCATGCTGACGCGCCTGGGCTGCGACATCATCGACATGGGCGTGGTGAAGGACGATCCGATTGCGATGGAAGCGGCGTTCCGCAGCGCCTGCGAACATGCCGACGCCGTCATCACCTCCGGCGGCGTCTCGGTCGGCGCCGCCGACTACACCAAGCAAACCATGACCAGGCTGGGCGACATGCTGTTCTGGAAGATCGGCATGCGTCCGGGCCGTCCGATGGCCTTCGGCCGCATTGCCTCGCAAGGCCGCAGCGCCTATCTGTTCGGCTTGCCCGGCAATCCGGTGGCGGTCATGGTCAGTTTCTATTTCTTCGTGCGCGACGCCTTGCTGCGCATGTCCGGCGCCAACGCCAGTCCGCTGCCGCGCCTGAAGGTGAAATCCTTGTCGGCCATTCGCAAGAAGCCGGGACGCACCGAATACCAGCGCGGCATCCTGGCGGCCGATGACGACGGCGAATGGAAAGTGCGCTTGACCGGCGCCCAGGGCTCCGGCATCTTGCGCTCCATGTCGGACGCCAACTGCATCATCGTGCTGGACGACGCGCAAGGCGACGTCGCCGCCGGCGACGCGGTGCAGGTCGTGCCGTTCGATGGATTGACCTAGAGCGACACGGCGATGTCGTTGCCCCTGCGCTTCCGGCAACTGCACGACCATGCGCGTGCCGAGCCGGTCGTCTCGTGGGAGTTGCGCCGCGACAGATTGCAGCGCCTGCGCCATCTGCTGATCCGCCACAAGCACGACATCGCAACCGCCATCAGCCATGACTTCGGCAACCGCTCGCGGCACGAAACCCAATTCCTGGAAGTCTTCACCAGCCTGCAAGCCATCGATCATGCGCTGGCGCATGGCCACATCTGGATGCAACCGCAATCGCGGCGCACGTCCATCTGGTACAAACCCGCGCGCAACACCTTGCTGCCGCACCCCCTCGGCGTCGTCGGCATCATCACGCCCTGGAACTATCCGCTGTTGCTGACCATCGGTCCGCTCGGCGGTGCGCTTGCAGCCGGCAATCTGACCATGATCAAGCTGTCGGAACACACGCCGACATTCGGCGCGCTGTTCGATCAGTTGATCCGGCAATCTTTTTCGGAAAATGAAATCACCGTCGTCAATGGCGACGTCGCACTGGCGCAGGAATTCTGCGCCCTGCCCTTCGACCATCTGGTCTTTACCGGTTCGACCGCGGTCGGCCGCGAAGTCATGCGCGCCGCCGGCGCCAACCTGACGCCGGTGACGCTGGAGCTGGGCGGCAAGTCTCCCGCCATCATCGGGCCGTCGGCCGACTTTCGCCATGCCGTCACGCGCATCATCAGCGGCAAGCTGCTGAACGCAGGCCAAACCTGCATCGCCCCCGACTACGTGCTGCTGCCCAAAGGGCGCGAGCAAGACTTCATCGATTGCGCTCGCGACGTGGTGGCCCGGTTTTATCCTTCCCTCAATGACGAGCGCCTGCCGACCGACGACTACACCAGCATCGTCAATCAGCGCCACTACGAACGCCTGGCATCGCTGTGCAGCGATGCGCAGCAACGTGGCGCGGTACTGACCCCGCTGAGCCGGCGCGCGCCGCATGCATCGACGCGCCTGCTGCCGCCGCTTGTCGTGACGCAGGCCTCGGCCGAGGCGCGCATCATGCAGGAAGAAATTTTCGGCCCGCTGCTGCCGCTGGTCGCTTATGAAAAGATCGGCGACGCCATCGCGACGATCAATGCCGGGCCGCGTCCGCTGGCGCTGTATGTGTTCGACAAGAACCCGCGCATCGTCGACCGGGTGCTGCAGCAAACCGTCTCCGGCGGCGTCGCCGTCAACGACACCCTGCTGCATATCGCGCAGGAAGACCTGCCCTTCGGCGGCGTCGGCGCGTCCGGCATCGGTGCGTACCATGGGGAAGAAGGCTTCCGGCGTTTTTCGCACATGAAGCCGGTGTTCAGGCAGAGCCGCATCAATGCGATGCGGCTGTTCAGTCCGCCTTACGGCAAGGTGTTTGCGCTGTTGATGAAACTGCTGGTTCGCTGAGTCCCTGCCAGTCTCATGCGCTTCATACGGTGCTGGGTCCCGGCGTTCGCCGGGACGACAAAGATTGCAGTTACAACAATTCGCTCTGGCCGTCGCCGTCGATTTCCGGCTCCGCCGTTCCCAGCAACTTTTGCGCCGTATCGCTCGGCAATGCTTCCACCGACTTCAGCTTGCGCGTCATCTGGCGCGTGCGCGTCTCGGCTTGCTCGATGTTCTTGGCGGCACGTTCCAAAGTGCTCTTCGTCGCGGCAAGGACATCGCCGAATTTGCCGAACTCGGTCTTCACCGCGCCCAGCACCTGCCACACTTCCGACGAACGTTTCTCCAGCGCCAGCGTGCGGAAACCCATCTGCAAACTGTTCAGCAGTGCCGATAAAGTCGACGGCCCGGCAATGCTGACGCGATGCGTGCGCTGCAAGTCGTCCGACAAGCCGGGACGGCGCATGACTTCGGCATACAGACCTTCGGTCGGCAGGAACAGGATCGCAAAATCGGTCGTGAGCGGCGGCGACAGGTATTTTTCGGCGATGGTCTTGGCTTCGCCGCGCACCGCGCGTTCCAGTTCGCGGCCGGCCAGCGCCACGCCTTCGGCATCGGCGCGGTCGGCGGCTTCCGCCAGGCGTTCGTACTGTTCTTTCGGAAACTTGGCGTCGATCGGCATCCAGACCGGCGTGCCGCCGTCGTCGTTGCCGGGCAGCTTGATCGCAAACTCGACGCGCTCGCCGGTGTTGGGTACGGTCTCGACGTTCTTGGCGTACTGGTCGGGGGTGAGCATTTGTTCCAGCAGCATTTCCAGCTGGACCTCCCCCCAGGTGCCGCGCGTCTTGACGTTGGTCAGCACGCGTTTCAGGTCGCCCACGCCGATGGCCAGCTGCTGCATCTCGCCCAGGCCCTGATGCACCTTGTCGAGGCGATCGGACACCAGCTTGAAGGATTCGCCCAGGCGCTGTTCCAATGTCGCATGCAGTTTTTCATCGACGGTCTTGCGCATCTCTTCAAGACGGTTGCCGTTGTCGAGCTGCAGATCCTTGATCTTGGCTTCCAGTGTCGCGCGCACCTCCGCCATGCGCTGCGCGTTGGACTCGGTCAGCGTCGACAGCGTCTGATTGAGCGTGTCGCCGAAACGCTTGAGCGACGCCGCCTGTTCTTCGCGGCTGGCTTGCGCCTGCAGGTTCATGGTCTGGCGCATGCCGTCGAGTTGCTGGGCGTTGGTCTCGTTGAGCTTGACCAGTTGTTGCGCGAAGCTGTCGATCTGGTTGTTCTGCAAGGTCGCCACGCTGGTCATTTGCGCCGCCAGCGTCTGTTGCAACTGGCCGAAATTGCTGCCGAGTTCCTGGCGCGTGTTCTGCGCATTGCCCTGCATCTGCTCGCGCAATTCACGCTCGCTGCGCTCGGCCAGGTCTTGCTGGTGGCGTTGCAGTTCGCTCTTCACCTGCTGCAAAGGCGTGGCGATATCGACGCCGCCGCGGCCGCGCGTCAGGATCAATACTTGCAGCACGATGCCGACGGCAACGAGGGAGATAAGGATCAGTTCAGTCTGTGTCATGTATTGTTTCTGATAAAACGTATTCAGGCTTGTTGCGCATCCGGGGCATCATCTGACCCAACAATTATCGGACGAAACCAACTGATTTTATTCCGGATAAAGCAACATGCGAACGATGTCTGGCCGGTATTCAATCGCTCGTCGCAAGTTCCCTGAAATTGGACAATTGAGCGCCGGATACGGACGCCGCCGATTATAGACCTCATCAAGGAATTTCGGCAGCCGCTCTTGATGGCCCAGAAAAACTTGAATAAAAAAACCGCTTCGGGAACGATCCCGAAGCGGTCGGATACGGCTTGCCTTGAAAGGATGTCGGCAGGACGCGTTCAGCTGCTCATCGCCCGATACAGGGGAGCAACTTACGCCACCATTCCCTCTTCCGGCATTTCGGATTCGCGCTGATACTCCCAGGGCCAGCGCAGATAAGTCCCCTTGTCCATCGGCATGCTGTAGTCCGGCACGTACATCTCCGGCCCCTCGCAGCGATAGACGCTCAAGGTCTTGACGCGATTGCCGAGACTTTCGCAGTAGGCCTTGGTGCGTTCGAACGTCCAGCCGCTGCCGCAGACGTCGTCCACCAGCAAGATGCTGTGCCCGTGCGGAGCACGCGCCGCGCCGTCAATGAAGCGCGGGTGCGGGTTGAGGCGGTTGCACAGCAGATAGTCGAGCGGCAGCCCGGTCTTGCGCGCCAGCAGCGCCGCGATGGGACTGCCGGCGCGCAATACCGCCACCAGCAGGGTGCATTCGGCACGGATCGATGCGTGCGTGCGCTCGACCATGGCGTCGATGTCGTCCCAACGAACGTGGGCAGTCTGAGAAAACTGCATCCAGTCCGGAGGTTGTTCTGATGAGATGTTCAGCATGATGAATCAACCTGCCTTAAGCATAGAGATCGTCATCGTCATCCTCTTCGCGACGCTGATTGTCAGTCCGCTGGCGGAGAGACGCTGGCGTGGGTGTCGGAGTTGAAGACGGCGTGAAAAAGGGGATGTCAGTGCTTTCATCCAGAAAGCTCACTCGCGCACTAGGTCTGAGATCAATAGGACTAGGGGACACTAGCGATGGCGAAGCGCTGTTGGTATATCGAGTTTCACGATCCCTATCTCGATTCTGGAACCTCGCTTGCGTATCGGGAGAAACAGAACGGGGGGGCAACATCGGCGACGGCGAGCGGCTGTTCGCGTATTGAGTTTCCTGATCCACAAGTTCCGGCTCGCTCTCCGGCTCCACATGCAACGGCTCTCCCTGCATGACCGGCCGCAATCGACCGTCAAGTGCTGCCAGGCTGGTTTCGATCTTGAAGTTGGCGTTAAACGCTTTACGACCGTGGTAGTTTATGGACCGTTGCGTCGCTTCGTTTTCGGCGGCATCTTTCCTCTTGCTGGCCCATTTCGCCATGGTGGTGTGATAGGAGCGCGACATTTTCGAACCCAGGTTTGCGAATCCGACATAGGCGGACGCCACTTTGCGCATCTTGGGCTTCTTGTCTTCGGGATCGCCGAAATACTCATTCATCTTGCGCGCGGAATAGCGCGTCTTGGGTGGCGCAACGCCATCCTCCCGGCCCCCTGCATCCTCGTACCCGGCCCTCGCGAACATCTCGGCGCGCGTCTCTTCCTGTTCTTTATTTACTTTGCCAAACTTGTCCGAGAGTGCCTTGGTTCCTTTCAAGGAGGCGCTGTTGAGCCGACGCATGTCGCGCGCGCGCCCTGCATGGCGCAAGAAATTGTCGCGCTCTTCGCTCTCGTGCGACGACATCTTTGCCGCTACCGTATAGGCGCCCTGCTTGACCAATTGCACGCCGCTGGACAAGCCGATCGCGCCATACTGGGCGCCGCGCTTGACTGCAAGCTCGACGCCGGTGACGCCGTTCTCGTATTGACGGCTGCCCATCTCGGCAACCTTGCGCGCCACGAACGGCACCTTCTGATCCGAAGTGCGTACCCGGTGGCCGTCGGCATTCACCATATAGGTCGGCTCTTTCTTTTGAGGAGCGATACCTGAAAGCCCCTCCAACTTCTCATAATCCTTATTCTCCAACAGCTCCTGAAACTCTTTATCGGCCTGGGCAATTGTGTCGTCCATGTCCTCGGGAGCGGCCTGATTGATTCTCTCTTTCCATTCAAGACGAGCCCTCTTGAGCTCGGCACTGTCATCGATCCGGTCCAGTTTTTGCTGGCGACGGTCTGCTATATCGGCAAGCGCATCTTCATCGCCGCGCGCCTTGATCCTATCAATTCCCGCCCCGAACTTCGCACGGAAGCGCTGCAATCCGCTCGATGCCGCCGACAATGTCTTGCGCGTGCTCAGATCCGCTTGCCGCAACGATTTCAGGCCGGAGCCGATTCTTTGCGCATTGGCGTCGTTTTTCTTCGTGAACCAGTTCGATATCTTGTTGCCAGCGGTCGCCTGGAAGGTACTGCGCTGCGCTGTCTTGATCTGCGTGTTGTCGTCCACATGGTGGAAGTAGCCACCCCTGCCGACATCAGAAATGCCATGAGTCATTCTGAGACTCCTTATATATAAATAGGTGGGTCCGGAGCAAACGCCGAAACCTGTCGATCAGGCGGCGGCACTCAGGAAATAGTCCTGGCGCCATTCGCGTGCCTGACCGGCAACGCCTGCGCACAGATTCATCAGTTGTTCGGCCACGATCTCCTTGAGGTGATAGTGGTACGCCAGCGCGACCCGCTTGCCCGGCGACAGCATGAACGCCGGCGGATTGCTGCCATACATCGCCATGTTCACTTCCAGCAGTGCTTCGTAGGCTTCCAGCCGGCGCTCTGCCGGTGGAATGCCGAAATCGCAATACACCACCAGATGGTCCGGCTCTTCTTCCTCGTCATAGGCCAGGTAGAAATCCACGCCGTCGACTTCGACGGCATTGCCCTCCAGCAGCCGTTCCGGCTCCGGCAGACGGGCCAGTTGACAGAACTTGCTGGCTAACTCGACAAACAGTGCTTTTGACATGGCGTATCCCCTGGTGAATGAAACTGATCGAATGTCCATATGTGGAAAGGGGAACCTCGCCGGTTCCCCTTTTTTTGTTTCCCTTGCCGATACGTCGGCGACGTCAATTATCAGACCCGTTCAACCGTCAGACCCGTTGAGGACTTAGGCTACTGGTTCCGGCTTCCTCCTCCTCGTCCGACAGATGGTCAGCCAGTTCCGCTACCTGTTGACTAAGTTGCGTCCATTCCCGTTCAAGGCGATCGCGGGCAGCTTTGCTGTCGGTGGATGCCGAATTGATCGCCAGGCGTTGCCTGATAGCGGAAGGAAATGCAAACATGGCCTGCGCAATCGCCTTGAGCGCCCGGCCTGCCAGGCTCGGCTGGAAACCCACGCGCGACGACATTGCACCGCTGTCGGCATCGCTCTTCATCTTGGAACGCTGCGTGATCTTGTCGTTGACGCCGGCGCCACTGCTCAACGCCCCGGCCACGGCGATCAACATGAACGTCACGCTGAGCGCATCGCGCCAGCCGTTGGAGATCGGCGGCGGTTCGTGCTCCTCCTTCTTGTACGCCGTCAGCAGCCGGAACAATGCATTGAGGATCAGCGGCATGTTGGTGCCGGCGAAAATCATGGCGAACTGCGAACCGAAACGCTGCGCAATCTGCGCAATGAAGTCGGCCGGCAAGCGCATGCGCGCCCACGCCGTCTGCGCGGACAAACTCCACGGGCTGTCGCCGCTGACGGCCTTGAGCAAGGACGAGCGGTTCTCCGGCGAAAGAGCCATCCAGTTGTCCGCCTTCAGATGCCTCGCATCGCTGCGCAGCATTTCCAGCCGTTCGCTCAGGCGCTGTTGCAGCTCGGCCTTGCTGCCGGCGGGCACTTCTCTACGCTTGCCCTGCAGCCGCGCCAGATCCGCCTGCTCTGCCTCATTCAGCACCGGGTCATCACTGTTTTGCTTGTTCTCCAGTTGCTCCAGGCGTCGGAACTCATGCGGCTCAAGATGGACGAGGTCGCCGAGGCCTTGCTCGCAATAGGCGATTTCAATATCCAGATATTCCTGGAACTGTCCTTTGGCCGTCGATATCGGTCCCTTCCATTGCTTGCTCAAGTCGGAAACGTCCAGGTCTTCTTCCGTCAGTTCGCCGGCCGGCTTGTTGCGCGACTCAGGACGCACCAGCCGCGTCGACATGATGGTCGCGCCCAGCGTCTTTTGCTCCTTGTTGGCGACATCCGCCGGCGCGGCCCAGAACTGCTGCCCGCCCATCGCCACCAGCGTACCGCCGATCTGAATGAGGTTGCCAAGATGCGTGTTGGCGGTTTCCAGTCCCGCCACCGCCGAAGTCATGTTGACCACGGAACGGAAAACCCGCACCAGCGACTGGTTGAACTGACCGACGTAGTTCAGGTCGATCACGTCGTGACGCACCTGGAATTCATGCGCCAGATCGCCCGAGCGCGCCAGCAATCGCACTATCTCGGCACTGTCCTCCTCTATTTGCTCCCGACGCGCCTGCAACTCGGGGCTGCCGGGGGGAAGAGTGCGCAAGGCTTCCCGATGGGCATCGAGCTTGGCTGTCGCCGCGTCCATCTGCATCGTCACCGACTTCATCTCGGCCGTGATAGCTTCATAACCACGCGCCTTCATCTCCTTCGAACGCGCCGACTGGCCTTCTCCGCGCATCAACTCCTGGCGCGCCACCATGACGATCTGCATGGCGGAATTGACGAATGGCGTCGCCAGCGACACACCCAGCTGGGCGCCCAGATTGACCCAGGCGTAGTACACCGGATCCTTTTTCATCGCTTCGGGCGAAACGCTGAGCGTATAGAACGCAGGAATCAGCGAGGCAAACGTCATCAATTGCCCGCTCAACGCGTACAGGCTGCCGGATCCTATCCAACCGCCCTTGAACAGGCCGCCTTTTATTTCCTCCAGCTTGGCGCCGTTGACGCCATGTATCTCCAGGTAAAGACGCTCTGCCTCGGCCCAGTTGCGCTGGTTTTCGGGTCGCGCCAGTTGGGTCAATTGTTCCCTGACGAACGGCAACACGACCTCTGGCGGCATTTCACGGTTTTTCTCCGTCGTCAGATACTTTTCCAGGATGCCTTGCAGCTTCACATCCTGCGCGGACTGAGGCTCCTCGCTCGTCTCGAGCTGGCGCTGCCAGTCCTGCTCGTCATCCATTTCAATATAGACGTCGTGCCCTTCGATAGCTCCCGGCATCCGCGGCCTGGGCTCCAATGCGTGAGACGGCGGCATGCTTGTCGAAATTTTGACATGGGGGCCCGTAGGCCGTTCGGGGGAAAGTGTAGTGGAGTGATCATGCACGGGAGTTACTCCTGATGCGGAGCGGGTATATTCTGGACCATGGGCCATGATATTTCTCTTCTTGATTGGGTTAGGGGGTTTCGGCCGCAGCCAGCAGACGGTGCGTCTTGGCGCGCGTTTTCTTCATGCCTTCCATGAAGTAAGTCTGGCGCCACAATTTGGCTTGGGCGGAAAATTGCGCGAATGCGCTGAGCAAGCTCTTGGCCTCGATTTTTTCAAATTCGACCCGTCCCATCAGCAAGACGTGGCCGGTTTCGAAATTGAGGGAAAAGGTCGGTGTGCCGACGCCGAACATCAGCAGATTGCATTCCAGCAGGCGTTGCAGGATTTCAGCACGATCGGCGTTCGTGGGAACCGCACCGAAATCGCAGAAATAGGCAGCCGTCCCTTCTTCGAGCTCGACGCCTTCCATCAACGTGAAGGACACGCCGTCCACGTCAACCTGGGCGTGGTTGCCGACGCGGGTCAGCTCGGCGACGTTGGCAATGCCGGCAATTTCTTCCACCAAGGCGCGGAAATTCTTTTGTTTCATCTTGTCATCTTCCATTCTTGTCATCAGTACAGCGAACAACATGGCGGACTGCGACAGGCAGTCGCCGAGCGTCGCGGGAATATTCAACGCATGCGAGGATGATGGTCGTATCGACCACGTGGGAAGCAATCCGAAGGCAAGAAATGTCGCGGATAGACAATCGGAAAATACTCGCTTGCCATCATGAGTAGACGGCCAACGAAAAACGGTTCCACCAACAGAAACAGAATGTGCCCAGCCCGGCACACAAACCAGAGTTTTGTGGTACGATACAAAGTATTGGTCACAAAAACGCGCCAGGACGGCGAGAAATTGAATTCAGGTGTGATTTTTTGCCGTTGTCACATTCACTTGGGAGAATGGTCGTGCGCTTTGCATCCTGCAAACTTGCAAAAATAATGTCAACACCATTTGCGAGGTGTCATTCTGATATCTCCAATCCCTTCATTGCCCAAAACCGCATGCGCCAACAGGGCACCATGAATCCCCGCCCGTTGGCGCCGCGTGGCAATCGATCAAAAAAATCAATGAGCAAGATAGTTGCAGCAAATGATGCATTGCAAACGAAATGCTGTTTCATTAGAACTCATTTCATGAACAAGCGTGAGATGCGTTCCAATGAAAGCACGCACATTTTTTTTGTTTTTAATGTCATGCTGTAAGGATCAGTTCAACAAAGGCGTTTATCGTTTACTGTTGAGCATGTCGTGCAGCTCGAGGCGATTGTAGGCAACGCGCAAGGCGTCGCGCGCGCTGACAGCCTTTTTGGTGACCAGTTGCAGCAAGACTTCGTTGAGGCTGCGCGACATGTTGTCTTCCTTGCGCTTCATGAACTCGGCGATCATGTGCAGCTTGTTGGGATCGGTGATGTAAGGTGCGATTTGCTGGTTGTTGTTGAACACCATTTCGCTTGCCATGATGTGGCTGTTGCCATCCTCGGACGGCAGCAGGCTCTGGAAGATGACGCCGACCAGAGAGTCCGCAAGCGTGGCAGCCCGCTGGGCGCGTTGATCCTGCGGGAAGAAACCGAGTAACTTGGTGATGGCGCGCACCGCGCTGCTGGTATGCAGGGTCGCCAGCACGAGATGACCGGATTCACCTGCATGCAGGACCGTATCGGCAGTGTCGAAGTCGCGGATTTCGCCAACCATTAATACATCCGGCTTCTGCCGCAATGCTTCACGCAGGCCGCTGGAAAAACTGACCGTATCTGTAGGAACCTCTTTTTGGGAAATGATCGATTGCTTACGACGCAATTCGTATTCGATCGGTTCTTCAATGGTGACGATATGACCATGACGAGTCGTGTTGATATAGTCGAGCATCGAAGCGATGGTGGTCGTTTTTCCTGCGCCGGTCGGGCCGGTGACCAGGATGATGCCCTTGGTTGCTTCCAGCATCGTTTTCACGTAGGTCGGCAAACCGGTCTGCTCGAGCGCGATGGGCTGCAGCGGGAAACGGCGGATCGACACAGCCACCCGGCTGCCGCGGTCCATGCGGTAGATATTGCAGCGCAGACGCCACCGCTCCAGGATGTACGGACAATCGATCGCCTTGTCGATGATCTTGTCTTCCCAGTCTTCGTCGATGGCGCTGAGCAACGGGCCCAGCGCATCGATGGCGACCGGCGCATCGCCGACGGACTGCCAGCCGCGCGGGGTCTTGATCATGATCAGTTCCCCCTGCTCGATATGGATGTCCGAGAAAGTTTGCTCGGAATTGACGAGAGAGAGTACTTCTTGTTGAAGATTGCGGGTCATGGAAAAGTTGTTTGGCATTCAACCACCTAAGTTTTGAAAAGCATGTCGGGGCGGAGCGGGTATTTTTCTTGATATGTCCAACCTGCTCTGCTTTATTTCTCAAACTGCCGGATAACGTAATTTTCAGCGACAAGGAGGTTCGAGTGAAGCCCGATACAGCATAGGCCGACGATTATTTGTCCTTTCATCGCCTGTCGGCGATCTCGTTTATCGACCTTCAAATAAGTATACATCGATTGAGTCTGCGTAATATTCAAGAATTCTCAACGGTGATATCCTAGCCCGAAGGCAACAAAAATTACCGGTCCGCACGACGTAACGCCGTTTGATTTTTTTTAACCATGAAAATCGCATGTTACATCCGCAATACAACTGTTTTAGAACAAGTGCGAGCCACCCTCATCCGTTCCGGCTTCGAACCTGCTCATTACGATTCTGAAACTGCGCTTCTGCGCAGCTTGCAGCGCAACACCTTCGATTTGATCCTGATCGACATCGCCGTCATGCCGCGCGACGACGACAGCATTTTTTCGTGGCTCAATTTCCGTACCGGCAATCGCACCCCGACGCTGGTGCTGTCGCCGCTGCGCAATGCGGAACTGGTCGCGCTGGCGCTGGACAGCGGCGCCGACGATTTTGTCGTCAGGCCGTACGAACCGATCGAACTGGTGGCCCGCATCAACGCCTTGCTGCGTCGCTGCGCTCCTGTCAACATTCGCCGTACTATAGAGTATGCCGGATTTTCATTGAATCGGGAAAATGCAAAATTCACTTATCTCGACCGCCCCATTTCGCTGACATCCCGCGAATTCAGCATGGCCTGGCTGTTTTTCTCGTCACCAGGCATTTATATTTCGCGCGAGACCATCGGCGCCGTCATCTGGAGCGCCGACAGCGAGGTTGCCGGCAGAACCATTGAACAGCACGTCTACAAATTGCGCAAGAAGCTGGTCGTCGACGGCAAACCGGTCGTCATGATCCGCACCGCCTACAGCCAGGGCTACCGCCTCGAAATGTGCGCCGGCGCCTGAACCCAGGCGCCGGGGCCGTCGCAAAGCCAGCGTATCAACGCTGACTCAGGACTTCTTCGGGAATGTTCTTGTAAACTTTTTTGGCGTATTTGACGCGCAGCGCCGGATTTTTTGCGTTATAGGCGCCCACGGCTTCCCAGGTCACGCCCAGGTTGCGCATGTTCTGCGACAGGATCCACGCGCCTACCTGCAGGTTGACGCAAGGATCCTTCAATTGCTTTTCTTCCACGCCGTATTTCTTCAGCGTCGGCAGCCAACTGCTGTTGATCTGCATCAGGCCGATGTCGTACGAGCCGTTCTTGTTGCGGTTCATGGCGCCGGGGTTGAGGTTCGACTCGGTCTTGGCAATCGCATACAGCAAATGCACGTTGATTCCATACCAGGCCGCGACTTCCTCCCAGCAAGCCACCGCCGGCGCGCTGGCCAGGATGGCAAGGACGGCGATGGCGAGTTGCAGGAGCAACCGCATTCTCCGTCGAAAAATATTAAGGTGTATAGGTTCCATTGACATATCTCATGGTTTTGTCCGATCCGCAAATGAGCGTCCGGTAGCTGCTGTCCACGGCTAACGTTCCTCGCGGATAGGCGATGTAATAGGTTTGGTCGACACTGTCCCAGATCGGATAATGACAAGTGTCGCCCGGACTCATGACGTACCAGGTGGTGACCGTGGGCGCCTGCATCCAATCGGAAGCCTGCATCCCTTCTGCGGTGACGTTGTGCGACGCCTGGACGTCGAAACCGGAAACGGTCGCTACCGCCGATACATTCTTTTGCGCCGCGACCGATGCATTGGTCGTGATGTTGCTGTCGGCATGCATGGTTCCCTGCGAGACGATCGCCTGCGATGCCGTCATGTTGGCCGCAGTGATCGTCCCCGGCGCATTGAAGTCGCCGTTCTGGTCCACCGCCAGCGCCACCCACGAGCTGCCGTTATAGGTAAATGCGCGGCTCAGGCTGGTCACCATGCGCACGTCGCCCAACACGCTGCCGGCGCTTGACGGCGGCAGATCGGCATACGTGCCGACCGGCTCCTTCCATTGCGACGGATACGACCATTGGCCGCTGCTGCCGCAGGTCAACAGGTTGCGCGTGCTCGAATCCAGCGCCAGGCCGGCCTCGGCCACACCGGCCTGGTTCAGGCAGGAACTGCCGGCCGTCACCAGCGCGGCGCTGGCCATGCGGATCGGCGTATTCATGCGGTTCAATTCCGGATGGCCCGGCACGTTGTTGCGATACAGGAAATCGGTGGACAACTGACCCGCACCGTCGGAAAACAGGTTCGACACCAGATGACCGCCGTCGCCGCTGCCGCCGGTCAGGGCGGTGGCGCCGGCGCACGCCACCGAGCGATACGCGCTGGTGTTGATGCTCCAGTTGGCGCCGCGCGCGGTGGCGGTATCGGTCGATGCGATATAGCCGCTGCCGGGACCGGCATTCATGGCAATCGCGGCGATCTCGCGATCAGGGATGGCGCGCCCGCCGGTGGTCGTCACCAGTGCATCGAACTGCCCGGGGAAATTCACCGGATCCGGTTGCCGCACCAGTACGCACGGCGTCTGGTTGTAGACGTTGCTTGTCGCCATGCCGTTGGGCAAGAACTGGCCGGCCTTGAGTTGCGCCAATGTCACCGCCGCCACCACCGTCGAACTTGGGGTTGCCGCTTGCAATGCGGCCTGATTGGCGCCGATGTACTTGGCCGCCGCCGCGACGATCTGCGACTGGTAGTAAGCCGCTTGCTGTCCCTTGAGGTCGTCGATTGAATTGTCCATGACGGTCGACAGCCCCAACAGGACGATCGATCCGACCGCCAGGGCGCCCAGCAGTTCGAGAATGGCAAATCCGTGCTGCCGCCGGCGCCGAGGCGAGCATCGTACTGCGTGCGGTAGCGCACGTGGCTGTGAGCGTTTCATTGTGTCATCGCAATCCATACTGGTGCGCCGTCGGGGATGGATTTCCCGTTCAGTGCGGTGACGGGGATCAGCGTATCCCCAAAAACCGGCGATTGCAGCGTCGCCGATCCGGTTCGATAGGTGCCGACCAGCATCGAGTTGTGCGACAGCCTGGTCAGTTCGGCCAGGATGTTGTCGGTCGGCAGCGCGTCGGCGTACACGTAGATGATGCCGTTGGCGTCGCGATAATTATTCCAGGCCGGCGTGCTGCCGCTCTGGTACAGCGTGCTCCAGGACGGCAACATGCCGGTGCTCTTCAATGTCGCAAAACTGACGCTGGCATTGAGTTGACTGGTGGCGCTGAAGTAGCGCACGACGGCATCGCGATACAGCGCCATATCGGCAGCCACCGCATTGGCGACGTGACCTTGCGTGACATTCATCGTCTGCAGATTGCGGGTGCCGTATATTCCGGCCGCCGCCATCAACACGACAAGTACGGCGATATTCCACATAGCGAGCTCCTGCCCTTGCCACTGCGAATAGAGAGGCGTCCATGGTTGCAATCGTGATTCGGCGCCGTGTGGTCACTCCATGCACGCCATTGCCGAATCGGCATTCTTGTATTTTTCTATGGCATCCGGACGCATCCCGCAACCTCTGTCCTTCCGTGCGCGGGATGGCCGGTAGTACATCCTGTGGCGCTACTGCTTACGACGCCGTAAAGGTGACGGTATTGCCGGCCGCGGTAGCCACCGTACACAAGGAAGCGGCGTTGTCCGCCGTCAGCGGAAACGTTGTAAACGACGAGCCGCCTTGCGCCACCTGGGTCCAGCCGTTCGCGCCACTCAACATGCTGACGCAAACATCCTTCGGTACTCCTGCATAAGTAACGGTGAAACCGGTCGCAGTTCCGGTCACGGTCACCGCGCCGCCCCAGCTGTTGCTGACGGTGTTTGCAGTGGTGTCGCGCGCCAGTGTTCCCGGGATGGCGTTGGCCGCCAGCAAGTTGGGCAACAGACTGGCAGTCGGATAACTCTGGCCGATATACAACTTGCGCACGGCGGTCCGGATGGCCACCACTTCTTCGGTGGCCTGATTCGATTTGGCGCTGCCGAACGCGCCGGTAAGCAACGATACCGCGCCCAGCACTACCAGCGCAGCAATGCCCAGATAGGCAATTCCTTCCAGCAGCGAAGCGCCGCGCTGGCGCGCCAGCTTGCTGTCGGAACGTAGTGTTGTTGTTTTCATCTTGAGGTTATGTTCACGATCCATGGTTGATTTCCCTGTAAATTGACATTTGGTGCAGACCTACAATAAGGAGAGTTAATGCACGCTACGAGTCAGCGCGGCGATTTCCTGCTGGATGCCGAAAAAACCCGTCACCAGCCAGCCGATCACCAACGCCATGACGACAATGGCAAAACCGTTCAACACCTTCATCCGGAGCGAGATGGTTTCCACCCCTTGCTCCATCCACTCATCCGCCAACAACTTCAAGGCGTCGGCGAATCCCTTGTATTCCGCATACACGCACAAGTCATCGATGACTTCTCGTGATGGGAACTCATATCCCGCATTGCGCAGCGCCTCGCCGCAATTGAGACCCGAGCGCACGCCCAGCAAGGCGCCGTCGAGACGCTCGCGCAACCATGGCTGCGCCATCCCCGACAGGCGCACCAGCGATTTTTCCACCGTCACGCCGGCCGACTGCAAGGCCGAAAACGCCATCAGGAAACTGCTGCCCGTCAACAGGCGATAAATCGAATACGGCGGAATGCGGTCGAAGTACACCCGCAAGCTGCCGCGCCAGCGCGAAAACGACATGAACAAGGCCAGCAGCAACAGCACCGCCGCGATCACCGCATGCAACATCCAGTTCTGCACCCACAGCGACATCAGGTACAGTGATTTGGCCGCGCCATGCCAGGTCGACGGATCGACCATGCGCGTGAATTGCGGAATCACCTGCGTGCCGAACAGATAGATGTACACGCACACCAGCAACAGGATGGTGATCGGATAGGCAATCCCGCCGACGATCACGCCCTTGATCTTCTTGCCGGCCTGCACCACGCTCACCACCGACAGCAGCGTCGACTCAAGCCGGCCGGACTGCTCGCCCGCCATCAGGATCATCTGTTCCGATCTTGGCACCCAGCGCTCCAGGCCATCCGACAACAGGCGCCCGTTCTGCACCGTGCGACGGCAATCGTCGAGAATGATCGCCAGCGGCTCGTGCGGCTTCTTGCCCTGCAGGGAAGCGCGATCGCGCAACTCCTCCAGGATCTTCAGCAGCGGCAATCCGTTGGACAACATCTTGGCGATCTTGCGATACAGGCGCAGCCGATGGGTGTCGGAGAACTGCAGGCGCGCCCAGATTCGATTGAGGTCAGGTAGCACCGCCGCCCTCCACCACGTGCAGCAACGGCATTTGTTGCGCCGCCGTCGGAACCGTGAAATGCCCCACCACCTTCTCGGCCATGCGCGGATCGATCAGGCCGGCCGCGACCTTTTCGATGGCATGCTCCTGCATGGTCTTGCCGCCCAGTTCCTGCAGCCAGTAGTTGACCGCCAGGGTTTTCTCGCCTTGCCGGAGATAACGGTAGAAGCGGTCGTCCGGGATGATCACCTCGGCCACCACGGTACGCCCCACGGTGCCCTGTTGGGAGCAAGTCGGGCAGCCCGGTCCCATGATGCAGACCTCCTGCAGCAGCGGCGACACCGCCTGCCTGATGCGCATCAGCGTCGCATGCGGCACGGCATCCTGGTGTTCGGCCAGGGGCAGCTTGCACTCCGGGCACAACAGCTTGACCAGGCGCTGGCTGATCAGGCCGGTGACCACCGTATGATCCGCCGCCAGGCTCATCGGCAAGCCCAGGTCCATCAGCCGGTCCATGATGGCCACCGCGCTGTTGGCGTGCACCGTGGTCCACACCTGGTGACCGGTCATCGACGCGCGCAGCGCGTTTTGCGCCGATGCCTTGTCGCGCACCTCGCCGATCATGATGGTGTCCGGGTCCAGCCGCATGGCGTTGGAAATCGCCGCCGCAAACATGCGCGAACGCTCTTCTTCGGTGCCGGCGTTGGTCACCGAGGTCTGCACCGCGCCTTCGATCGGGTACTCCACCGGATCCTCGATGGTGAGCACGTGGAGCTTGCCGGCGGCTTCCACGATCTCGCCCGACAACACGCGTTGCAGCGTGGTCGACTTGCCCGAACCGGTGGGGCCGCTGATGATGTTCATGCCCACCGGCTGTTCCTTGAGTTGCTGCATGGCCTCGGCATGCGCATCCGAAAATCCCAGCGGACGCAAATCGATGTTGTCGCCGGCGTCGTTGTACAGCAGCCGCAACACCATCACGTTGCCCTCGTTGGTCGGCACCGTCGCGATACGCACGCCGTACAGGTCCGGCGGCAGCTTGTCGCGATCCGCGATGCTGGCGTCCTGGCGTTCGGTGGGCTTGTACGAACTGTCGGACACCGAGGTCATGGCGCCGTACAGGGTCGCCAGCAAGCGCGCTCCATATTCACGCGTCTGGCCGCCGACCGGCACCAGGTCGTTGTGGATGCGGAAGAATATCTCGGTGCAATTCTTCTTGACCCGGATATGCACATCGGACGCCCGCGCGCGACAGGCCTTGGTCAGCAGGTCCTTGGCCGTGACCTGCATCATCGAATGTTCCTGATGACGGTCGGCCAGCATGAAGAAACCATTCTGGTTGATGCGGCGAATCACCTCGATGCTGGTATAGACCACATGGAACGCGCGTCCCATGCGCTCCAGCCGGCCCTGATAGGACAGCACGTGCGGGTTGAGATTTTGTCCGGACGCCACCAGCAGCCGGCCGTCGGCCAGCAGGCACAGCAGTTTCTTTTCTTCTTCCCCCGCTTGGTATGCGCCGGAATTGCTCAGGATATCGGCGCTGTTGACGTCCTGGATGTCGTCAAACGACATGTTGACGGCGTGAGCTTGCGTCTGTTCGGCATGCCTGGCGATGCGCAATTTCATCTTTGCGCTCCCTTCAGTTGCGGTACCGGCAGCGACAATCCCGCACCGGGGAAGTTGGGATTGAAGCCGCCATTGAGTTGCGCATAGGTCGCCAGGCGAATGCGCTGGTTGCTCTTGGATTGCGCGATCACCTCGCGCGGATTGATCTGGATGATCTTCAGACCTGTCGACAAGGTATCGCCCTGCTGCACGTCGACCACGCTGCCGTCGCTGAGCTGCAATGTGGCGTACATGCGTCCGCCGATGCCCTCGATGGCCTTGATGACCGGGTCGCCCACCACTGCCGTCTGGGTAATGGCGTTAGTCATGCTTTGCTTGGCGGCGATCTCGTTCTGCCTGCCGACGATGCTGGCCTGCACTTCGAGCTGCTTCTCGCGCGCCTTCAGCACCAGGGTTTCCGCTTCGATGCGGGTCAGGCTGTCCGAGGTGCTCTCGGCGCCGGCCGTGGTGGCAAACAGCAGCGCCAGCAAGGCTACGGGAATTGCCAGCCGGTTTGTTGTCAAGTTACTTTGCATAGATCGTACCCTCCATGAACCATTCGGACCCGCGGTAAGTCACTTTGTCTACCCGCACACCGGGGCGGTTGAGAATCGTTGCAATTTCCAGCGGCTCGACGCCGCGGGCATTCAACGTGAATGAAAAAGACTTCCAGTTCGGTTGCCAGCCTGCATTCGCCGCATTCGCCGCCTGCGCGTTGCGCAGGTCCTGCGGCGTGATCTTGACGCTCATCCCCATCAGTTGCAGGCGCGACACCATCGGATCGAGCAAACGCTCCTGCTCCAGCAGGTTGTCGTTCTGGCCCTTCAGCCGCGCCAGCGCCTTGGTATACGAAGCCTTGTCGCCGCTGGCTTCAATCGCGGCGCCCGGCACCTGCTCGCGCAGCAGCGCCACGGTCGAATTGCTGCGCGACCAGGCATACGACTGCTGCTCCGGCGTGCAGGTATACGACTCGAGCTGCCAGCCGCCCGCCGTGATGTGCGTGAACTGACGCTGGCACGCGCGCACCACCTCCAGCGGCGGCGGCCTTGCCGACCACGGCCGCGCCGCCGAGGACGCTTCGCGCAGCATGGCCGCGCGCGCCAGGGCGATGGCGCGCTCGCGCTCCTCCGCTTCCTTCTTTTCCTGGTAGTAGCGCCAGCCCAACAGCGAGCCGACCGTGACCACCGCCATCGCCGCCACCGCCAGCGCCGGCTTCACCCAGGACGGCGCGCCGTCGATCTGGCGCAATCCCCACCAGCTATGCACCCGGATAGTCCCATCCCGCTTGCGCGGAATGAAACTCTCGATGTCGCGTGCATTGAAGTTGTGGAAACCCATGTCGGCCAGCTCGGCCTCGCCGATGATGACGTTCCAGCCGCCCAGCGCATAGTCGCTATGCAAGCGTTCCAGCACCTCTTCCTTGCTGCCGGCGAAATCGCCGTTGGGCAGGAAGTTGGCGTCGCGCACCGCAAAGTACGCCCACTTGCCGTCGGGCAGCGCAAACGCGCCGAGCCAGTTGTGCACCGGTTGCTGCTCGCCGTCGTAGAACGCGCCTTCCAGCGCCAGCGTCTTGGATACAATCGCCGCCAGCGAGAACATCCCGCGCCGGATCCCCTCCGCGCTCTGGCCAAAGCCTGCCTGCGCCGTCGAATGATCCATGCGGATGATCATCAGATCGGATTCGATCTTGCGTCCCAGGTCCGCCGCTTCCTTGACCAGCTCGCGCGGGCGCGACAGCGATTGCCAGAACAGGCCGCAAACGAACTTGTGCTTCTCTATCTGCGTGACATAGATGGCCATGGTTTCTCCCCTGCCTCAGGATGCCGCCATCGCGACCGGCGTGATCAGCACCACGATCACTTCCTTGTTGCTGGCCGCATTCAGGCCGCCGCCCAGCAACATGTTCTTGGGCGTGCCGACGCCGCGGTAATCGATGTTGTCGTCCTTTTGCTCGAAACCGCTGATGATCAGGGTCTCGTTCGACTTCATCGACACGCGTTGCAGGAAGTTGCGGGTATCGAGCTCGGGCGACTCGATGCGGGTACCGTTGCTTTCGATCTGGCGAATGCCGCGCAAGGTCGAGATGTCGGTCGAGAACTGCAGCATCACGGTGCCGTTGGTCAGCACGTGCGGCAGGATGCTCATGTTGAAGCCCGCCGTCACCACGCCCGGAATCAGCGTGGTGGTGGTGCCGACCTGCGCCACGATCGAGGTCTGCGACGATTGCAGGTAGGAAGTCTGGCGCGCCACTTGCACCGGCACCGGCTGGTTGTTCAGCGTGACCACCGAAGCAGTGGTCTGGCGACGCACCTTGCCCTGTTCCGACAAGGCATTGATCAGCGCCGTGGTGCCGGAGAACTTGGAGCTGCCCAGGATGCCGGCGGTGAATCCGACGGCGCCGGTCGACGGCGTAAAGTTGTTGGAGATGCCGAACTTGCGGTTGAGGCTTTGGTACACCGCCGTCCAGTTGATGCCGTATTCATCCGACTCGCTGATGGTGACCGACAGCACCGTCACGTTGATGGCGATCTGGCGCGACAAGGCCTTGTTCTCACCCTCGATGTAAAGGGCGATGCGGTCCAGCGAGTCGGGAGTGTCCACCACCGTGATGGCGCCGGTGGCGGGCGACGCCAGTACTTTGCCGTAGGGCGACAACATGACCTTGATGGCGCTCTCGATGCTGGTATAGACCGACAGCTTGGACGCCACGCCGGTATTCTGCGAATTGTTGGCCGACACCGCGCTGCCGCTGGTGCCGCCGCCTCCGCCACTACCGCCGCTGCCGCTGCCGCCGGTGGACACGCCGCCCGTCGAGGTGGCGCCGCTGGTGACGGTGGCCGTAAATGTAGAATCTCCCGGGATGGCGTTGATCTGGAAGTTGCGCGACTCGGTATGGAAGAACTGGATGCTGCCGTCGACGTATTTCCAGGACACGCCAAAGCGTGCCGCCGAGGTATCCAGCAAGCCCTTGAGCGGACCATTGCTGTATGAAATACGCACGCCGTTGGGCACATCGGTAAACGCCGGCGATTGCGCGCCGCCGCCGGCGCTGCGTGGCGCAGGCATGGCCGCCGGCGCCGCCGCGTCGCCGGGCAATCCGGCCGGCAACGGCAACATCGGGCCGCCGCCTGCGCCGCCAGGCGATCCCACGCGAGTACGGAAAGCAGTGCTGGCCACGCTCAGGGCATCCGGCGTCACCTTGCTGGGAATGCCCGAACGCAAGGTGATGCGTTCGGCCAGTTCGGTCAGCGAGTTGATGGTGCGGTCAAAGGTGGTCGGTTCATAGAATATCGGCGGCAACGCCGGCTGTCCCAGCTTGACCACGTTCTTGCCGAGCCAGATGCCGCTTTCATGCGTCACCAGCGGCGTCGACGGCAGTACCGCGCCGGGCGCCGTGCGCCCGACTTCCTTGACCATATCCTGGACCTTGTCGCCGCTCTGGCTGATGTCGGTGTCGAGCTTGTTGGCCAGTCCGCTGCAACCGCCGACCGCCAGGACCACGGGAATCAACGGCAACAGCGCGGTGATTTTGAAAGACATTATTCGCTCCCCTTCGACATGATGCGCAACACCTTGTTGCCTTGATAGAACACGGCTTTCATCGGAATCTCTGCAGACTCCATGCTCTTTGCCACGGTGTTGACGGCTTCTTCAAAGCTGCCGTGCACGGTAGTCCTGGCGTCCACCGAATAGTCGACCGGCAGTTCCCACAGCAGCTGCCATCCGGCCTGGGCCGCCCAACGCGCCATGGCGGCGTTGAGGGTCTTGTCGGAGACGATGATTTCCCACATCTGTTCGGTCGGAGTGAGATCGACTGCGACAGGCGCGGCGGCGGGCGCGGGCGCCGGCGTCTCCTTGGCGGTGCCGCCGGCAGACGATGATTTCGATTTGCCGCGACTCTTCTTCTCGGTATCGAGCTTGGCCAGCAGGATGGTGTCGCTGTCGTCGCGGACCCGTTCGGCGGCTGCCGGCAAGTCGTCGCAGTCGTCCAGGCCGGTGTCGACCGCCAGCAGGTCGAAGTTCACGCTGCTCCCGAATCCGGCGCCGCCGCCATAGCGCATGGTGGTCGGTGCATCGGCCCTCGCTGCGTAGGCTGGCGCGGCCTGCATGCCGCTGCAAAGTAAAAAAATCGAAGTCGCCAGCAAACCGACGCTCTTGTCCCGGCGCCTGCCGGATCTGCATGTGGAAGCCATAACCTACCCTTCTCTGCCGCATAGTAAAAAATCAAAAGCGCCTCCCGTCCGGAACAGCAGCGCCCCCGTCGCCATGTCACATGCGACGCCGACGCCGCGCCCGCATCCGATCCTGCCGGAAGTGCGCTGACGAAAATAAATGCAAAGCCTTGAACGATCTTGCCGAACGCACATCCTCGACATCGATTGGAATCAATGCGCGCGTTCCAGTTGTCACATCTGCATGGTTGCCGTTTCCTCAAACTTGCCTGTCGGGCAACGTCACCTTTCCTGATGTGACGGCGGTCAAAAAATCCTCGCGTTTCCTCGTTGGGATGCGATTGAATTTTTTCTGATGTTAGCGAAGTCCCAGATAAAAATTCTCAAAAAATATGACCACAAATCTTTACAACCGCTGATTTGAGCGAACAGTAAACAAAGGCAATGCCGAAAACTGTCGTGCCTGCTCGCGTCGCTGCCGAACTTCCTTGAGAGACGCTGCCTGCTTATCGTGATGAAACCCACATCCTGTCGCCGATCTATCCTCCGCTGCGCAAGTGATGCGTCGCAAAGGCCGGCCGGCTGGTGCTTGTGAGTGGACCTCCGCAACGCCTGAGTTCCACTCCCCGCTGCCATCGCACTACTTTCCTGCTGACGTAAATCCAGTCCTGGTCACAACATGCCGATGCCGCCCGGCCTGGTGCATTTGGTCCTGACGCGGACCGGCACGTGCACGCCGCCGCCCATCGGCGTCGACATGGCCGCGTTATCCTCCAGCGCGGCGGCCAGCGCCGGCGGTTTGCCTGCCGTAGTCGAGGTCGCCGTGGCGTCAGCCTTGGCCTCAGTCGCCGGCGTTGTCGGCAGCGCCGCCAGTGCGCTCGCCGACGTCGCCGGAGCGGGCGCCACCGGTGCAACAGGAACCGCAGGAGCCGAAGGCACAGTAGCCGCAGCCGCTGCCGGCGCCACTACCGGAGTCGCCGGCGGCGTCGCTTCGGTTGCCTGGGCACGCTTGGCGGCGGCCGCGGCAGCACGCTGTTCACGCGCCGTGGTTTGTGCGCGGTCGGTCGTCTTCGACATGGCGTTGGCGGCGACGCCGTCGGTGCCGGTAATGCGCGGCGTGATCAGGAACAGGCGTTCGCGCGTGCTGGTCGATTGCGATTCGCTGCGGAACAAACCTCCCACCAAGGGGATATCGCCCAGCACCGGCACCTTCTGCTTGTTCTTGGTCAACGACTCGGCGCGATAGCCGCCGATCATCAGGGTCTGCTGCATGTCGATGATCGCCTGGGTGCTGATGGTCGAACGGGTGACGTTGGCGGCGATGGTGCCGGTGTTGGTGTTCGAACCGGACGATGAATTGCTGCCATCCGAACTGTCGAGCGAACCATCCTCGATGTCCACCTCCAGCCGTACGCGCGTCTGGCCGCCCTCGTGGATGATGCGCGGAATCACACGCAGCATGGTGCCGGCGGTGATGTCGGACATGTCGGCCACGCGTTCGCCGATCAGCGAGACATACGCGCTGCGACTGAGGTCGAGCACGGCCGCCACGTTGTCCAGGGTCAGCACCGTCGGCGTGGCCAGCACATGCGCTTCGCCGTTGGATTCCATGGCCTTGAGGCGGGCATAGAAACGCGCGGCGTTGCTGATCAGCAGGGTCGCTCCCGGCAGCGGCAAGGTGGTGCCGCTGGATGTGGTCATGGTGCTGTTGATGGTGCTGTTCACCGCACCGGCGCGCACGCCCCACTCCACGCCCATGTCGGAAAGTTTGCTGCGATCGATGTCGACAATCAGCGCCTCGATTTCGATCTGTTGCGGCTGGATGTCCAGTTGCTCGATCAGCGACGCATACATCGGTTTCTTGTTGATGTTGTCATAGATCATGATGGCGTTGAGCGTCGGATCCGCCTCGATACGCGGACGACCGTCATCGTCGCCGCCACTGCCGGAGCGCCGACTGTCGCCGCCGCCGTCGCCGCCACCGCCTCCACCCTGAGTCAATGCATTCTTGCCGTTGGCGCCAGGCGCGGCAAACAGCGGCAGGAAGCGCTCGTCGGCGTTCTGACGGTCGCTGGAGCGCTCGTTCCTGGGCAGGCGCGAACGCTTTCTGCTGTCGGCGTCATAATTCGCTCCCGGCGCCGTCACCTTTTCCGACGAATGCGGCCCGAACAACAGGTTGCTGAGGATGGTCTTGATGCCGGGGATGGTCTCGCTCTTGCCGCGCGAGTTGATCACGCGATCCATGGCGGTCGCGTATTTCAGGCGGAACAGCATGATCTGCTTGCCCTTGCGCAGCTCCTTCGTCTCCTCCGGCAGCAGGATCCCGCGCGCCAGTTCGACATAGCTGCGCGGGCCGCTGACGATGACCACGCCTTCGTCGGGCAACTCGCCCCAACCGAAGCGATCATCGAACAGGCCCAGGCCGATCAGCGCCGATTTGGCGTCCTGCACGGCATCCTCGCCGATGTCCATGCGCGCCGAGGTATTGTCGTTGGCCGGCACCACATAGAGCGTTTCGTTATAGACGAACCAGCGGAACTTGTAGGTGCCGGCCAGGCGGTTGAGAAATTCGATGCCGTTGTCGGCCTTGAGCCGGCCCTTGACGATGCGGTCGCTCTCGGCGCTCATTTGCAGCCTCACGCCGTAGGTGCGGCTGAATTCTTCGGCCACGCTGCGCAAGGTCATGCCGTTGGCGTTGATGGAAAAGCCGGTGTCCTTCCATGCCGCCGGCACTGCTGCATGCAAGGTGGTGCCCCACAGCAGCAGCACCACCAGCAGGCATCCCATGCACCACGACTTGAGAAGCTCAGGGAGTTTCATCTTATTCCTCGGAAAAGAGTTTGCGCACGCGCGCTTCATTACGATTGCGGTTGTCATCCCGGGCCGGACCGCTATAGGCCATGGCGGCGCGCCACATGGCGGTCTGGTTCAGCAGCTCTTCCAGCGCCTCGGACACGTCGCTCCAGGATTCGACATGCGGCAGCCAGCGCGACAGCGTGAGATGATTTCCCTCACCGGAGACACCCAGCCCGGCGTCAAAACTGAGCGCACTCTGAAAGCCGGTGCGCAAGGCGTCGCTCAAGGTCTGGTCGGTGCAGGAATTGACCAGATAGACACCCAGTTCGGCGCCATGCGGATGCACGTTCAGGAATACCGATTCGCCGTCGATCTCCACTACTTCGTCGAGCGGCAGCTCTTGCAGCCATTGCTCCAGGGAGTTGTTCGCCATGGCCTTACTTGGATTCGTTCAGGACGGTCTTGAGGGGTTTTTGCAGCAGGTTGAATTGCGCCGTCATGGCAGTGCGAGTGACCGATTGCTTTTGCAGCAGGTCGACAAACTGTGCCGGATCCGGCATCTCGCCATCGGCCTGGCGACGGTTGAAGTCATTGAGCTGGTTGCCGATGTCGTCGAACTTCTGGTTCAGGTGGCGCAAGTTCTGCAATACCGGATTCTGATTGCTCATGGTGGTTCTCCTTGCTGTACGATGAAAGACCGGGGGGATGTTGCCGTCATCGATAAGTGACGCGACAACGCCGACAGTTCGGCGCCGGAAGGCTCAACATTTATGACAGTCCCGATTCTTCCCCGGGCTGTCCCGCCGGTGCAGTCCGGGCGACGATGACCTGGCCGGCGTCGCTCAATGCGGCGCGCAGTGCGTCGACGGCAAGATTGAATTCCGCGCGCCATTCGCCGCTGGCGGCTTCCAGCCGGCAAGTGCCGGGCACGAGCCTGGGATCAGGCTTCAACTCCCAGGCGCTCTGCGGCACCAGCGCCAGGTCGTCGGGATGCACGGACAGGGCCGGCGTCGTCAACTTGGCGGGCGCTTCCTGCACTACCCGTCGGAACGCCGCCTCGACCCTTTCGCGCGGCGTCAGCTCCAGCACCAGCCGGTCGAAGGTTTCCTGCGCCAGCGCCACCACCAGCGCATCGACCTGCTCGATCAAGAGATGTTGCGCCTGCTGCAAGGCCTGCAACAAGCCGGTGGCGCGCCGCGCCACCTCTTCCTGCTCCTGTCGCACGGCGTCCTGCGCCTGCCGCTGCGCCGCGGCCTGTATCGCCTGGGCTTGCGCATTCGCCTCCTGCATCGTCAAGGCGGCGGCAAGGCTGGCCTCGGTCGCCACCCGCAATGACGCAACACGCAGCACGCCGTGAGCCGGCCGCAATTTGTCCGGTACCGCAATCGTCTCGATGCAAAAATCGTTCATCTTCATCCTCAATGGCTTCTGTGGTCCTGCTTACCCTGCCCCCGCTCGCACCCGTTCGAGGCAAATCCTCCAGCAACGCTGGACGCGCAGGTTGGCGGCGTCCGACTCGGCCGCGCCGACGGCCAGGGCCTGCCGCACCGACTGCCCCAGCGCCTGCGCCTGAGACGCCGGCAACAGCAGCGCCAGACGCGACCACATGCCGGGAAAGCGGCGCTCCAGGCGCAACGCCAGTTCCGCCAGTCCTTGTTCTTCCACGCCGGCGTCAGCCCCCAGCGCCACGCCGGACGGCGCCAGCGGCTGCGCCGTGGCCACGCTCATGCACCAGCGTTGCTGTTCGCGCGGCAGTTGCGCCAGGCTGACCTTGCCATGCGTGCGAGCGGCAAACAGGCCGCCGAACAAGGCGGCGCAACGACGCAATTCCTGCGACCGCTGCAACGCGGCGATATGCCAGGCGGCGTCGAAGCGGGAAGGAAAATCGGCCGCCACGCCCGCCCTGGCGCACCACGAACGATAGCCGTCGCGCTGCGCCAGCATGCCGTCCGCCAGCGCCAACGCGTGACCGTCAAGATAGTTCCAGGGTGCAAACCACCAGTCGAGGAAAGTCGGCGCCAACGGCGCCGCGGACGATGAGGTCGCCATGCTCGTTACGATTTCGCTTCACGCAGCGGCGACGCCGAGGCATCCGGCGCGGCCGCTGCCTGACCGGCGGCGGCACTGCGTTTGGCGGCCCGACGCATGGCCAGTTGCAGCACCATGCGCGCCACCCGCGGATTCCGCAGGGCCTGGCGGAATCCCACGTAGCCTGCGCCCGACAACGCCAGCAAGGCCATCACGATCAGGGTAAACATCAGGCCGCTGGCCGACGTGACCGCGACCGTGAACGGTCCCACGGTGGTCCATTCAATGCCCGGTGGGGGCGCCTCTCCCGGCATCATCACCACCGACACCTTGTTGCGGCCGTCGTCGCCCGACAGGCCGGGAATCGCCGACGCCACCAACCGGCGCACGCGCGGCGTGACGGTGTCTTCGTCGAGCGGCGGATGGTATTTGATGAACACCGCCGCCGACGACGGCTGGATCGGCTCGCCCGGTGCGATGCGCTCCGGCAGCACCACGTGCACGCGCGCGGCCACCACGTTGTCGAACTGTTGCAAGGTCGATTCCAGTTCTTCCGACAAACCGTGGATATAGCGGATGCGCTCTTCCATCGGGGTCGAGATCATGCCCTGCTTCTTGAACACCTCGCCCAGGTTGGACAGGCTGCGACGCGGCAGGCCGGCGATGTTGAGCGCCTCGGTGGCGCGCGACAGGTCCGGCTCGCGCACCGACAGCACGACGCCTTCCTTGGTTTTCTGTTTGTCGACCTCGATGCCCTTGCGGTTGAGCACCAGCACGATTTCGTTGGCGTCGACGTCGGTCAGGCCGGCCTGCAGCACAACCATCTTGGTGCAGGCCGCCAGCAACAGCGACGCCACGAGGAATGCTCCCCAATTGAACAGTTTTTTCATTTTTTCACGGACGCGGATACCGACCCAGGGGCCGGACTGGATGACGATAAGGGCATGGAGTCCGCCGCCACGAGCGCGACGGACTCCCCGGAAACTTACTGCAACTTGGTCAGCGAATCGACGGACGACGCCGCCTTCGATACCGTCTTGGAAATGGTCTGCACGCGCAACTGATAGTCGTTGAGCGCCATCATGGCCTTCATCAGCTGCAGCGAATCGCCGGTGCGGGTGGCCTGCTCCAGCAGTTTGGAGACGTACTGCTGGTCTTGCTTGACCTGTGACGCCAGGTTGGTGGCGCGACCGGCAATGGCGCTGCCGAGCGAATGGCTGTCCGGTTTGATGGCCGGGATCTTCTGCTGCATCTGGCGTTCCAGCGCAGCGCGAAACTGAGTAGTGTCGCCGCCGTCGACCGCGTGTATTTCAAGTGAGAATTGCGTCTTTTGTTCGGCGCCGCGCGAAGAAATTCCAGAGACCGCTGCTACCTGTGATGTTGCATCCATGTTTTCCGGCTCCACGAAATACGTTAAGAGGCTGTTGCAAAATGCCGCTGAAAATGCAGCAAGTCCCGGACCGGTTGCACCGGTCGCGTTGTTAGGTGGTTGCCGCAAGGCGCCGGGTTCCACCTGACAGGCAAGGATCACAAGGGTTCGTAGCGATTGCCGCAATATTCACCGCCGCAACCGAGTTCGGACGACGGATCGCAAAAGCCGGCCTTGCCGCAACGACGCTGGCATTGCGCGCGCGACGTCGGACGCAACGGCGGCAACGACGTGCGCGCCGGCCGCAACGGCAGCGGAGGATAAATCACCAGGGACGACTTCAGCGCCAGGTGATGGGCGCGGTCCCCGCTGCCGATGATGGTCTCATCGGCACGCTCGTCGTCGCCGTCGAGCAGCAGGTCGAGGCCGCCAAATACGCCGCCGGCGCCGTCCATGCCGCCATGGCTGCTGGCGTGCACCGCAGCGCCGCTGCTGCCGATACTGCCGGCGCCGCCGTCAGCCGGCGCCCCGCCCGGCATGGGCAGGACCTCGACGCCGATCACCGCGTCCATCGGCGCCCCGCCTTCCACTTCGGGCTCGGCGGCGGGGTCGCTTGCCTGTTGCGCCTGTACGCGCGCAACGTGGACGCGCCGCCCGGCCTCTTGCGCGGCCTGGCGCGCACGGCCGCGGGCGGCGTTGTCGAGCGTGCCGTCCTGGTCGCTGCTGGCTTGCAATTCTGGGGACTTCACCGGCCTTGTCTCCTTTTTACGCGCGCGGCTGCTCGCTTTGCGGCGGCTCGCCGAAGCTCTCCAACTCCACTTCCTTGTCGAGCTGCTGCGTGCTCACCAGTTCCTGCACCACCGCATACACCTGCGCCACCGCTTCGTAACTGGAGCGCGGCACCACCGTATCGGGGCGGCAGGTGGCATACAAGGTGCGCGCCAGCCAGACATGGCGGATCACCGGAATGCCGCATTCGCGGGCGCGCCGGATCATCGCCTGGGCCACTTCGTCCTTGCCCTTGGCCAGCACCAGCGGCACCATCTGTTCGGCGGCGTCGTAGAACATCGCCACCGCGAAGTGGGTCGGATTGACCACCACGGCATTGGCGTCCTCGGTCTTGGCAACCGGACTCTCGTTGGCCCATTGCCGCGCCAGCCGCTTGCGCTGCCCCTTGATCATGGGGTCGCCCTCGGACTCCTTGTGTTCGCGCTTGATTTCTTCCTTGTCCATCATCAGCTCTTTTTTATGGAAATGCTTCTGCACCGCGAAGTCGAGGACGGCAAGACACAGGCACACCACCACGATCACGTGGAATATGCCTTTCAGCAATTCAATGAAACCCTGGTAGATGTCTTTGGGTTCGCCGCTCGAAAGCGAAACGATGCTCGGCAAATGACTGCGCACCAGCATGAATACGATGCCGCCGATCAGCACCGCCTTGCCCACCGTGATCATCAGTTCGATCAGCTTCTTCTTGGAGAAAAGCTGTTTGATGCCGTTGGCAGGATTGAGCTTGTCGAGCTTCGGCTCCAGCGCCTCGGTCGCCACCAGCACGCCGAACTGGCCCCAGTGGGCCGCCACCGATACCAGCACGCACACCAGGAAGCAGGTAAAGAACACGATCAGCAGAAAGATGCCGACCGAGGTCAGCATCTGCATCATGGCGGGTGCGAAATCGCGGTTGACGTCGAGGATGCTGGTTTCGATCAGGTTGACGATGACCCCGCGCCACAACGATTCCGTGGTCAAGGCGATTTCCGCCATGGCCACCAGCGTGGCCAGCTTGGCCAGGTCGCGGCTGACGGCGATCTGGCCCTTGTCCCTGGCGTCGTCGATCTTTTTGTCGGTGGGTTCTTCGTTCTTGTCGTCGCTCACTTGTGCACCTCGATCAGGCTCGCCGCCAGGTCGAGCAGGTGCGCAAAGTCGCCCGCCACATAATGTGAAAACGTCGCCCAGTAGGCCAGCAGGATCAACAGGCCGGTCAGGCTCTTGATCGGCGCCGACGCAAACGACACCTGCAGGTTGGAGGCAAACACGCCGATGATGGCGAAGCCGAACTCGATGAGGATCAGCGGAATGATCACCGGCGCGCCGTACACCACGATATACCAGAGCAACTCGCCAAAGCGCTTGAGCAGGATGTCGAAATGGCCGGGCTCGAACGGCGGCATCAATTCAAACGCCGGCCACACGCCGTAGCTTTCGATGAGGATGCGCGCCAGCGCCGAGAACAAGCCCGCCTGCACCATCACCACCACCACCGCCTGGATCAGCATGGCGCCGATGGCGCTGGCGTCGCGGTCGACGCTGGCGTTGTTGGCCTGGATCTGGATCGGCGAGCGCTGGGTGTCGAAGATCGAGCCGATCGACTGCACCACCCACAGCGGAATCGACATGAGCACCCCGAACATCAGGCCGATCATGGCTTCCTTGAAGGCCAGCATGCCGGAAAACAAAAAGTCCGGAGAATTCGCCTGCACGAAATAATAGGTTGGCAAGGCGGCCGGCAAGGCAATCGCCATGGCGGCCGAGTTCTTGGCCATGCCGGTCAGCACGTTCAGCCCGAAGCCCGGCAGGATCGCCAGGCAAACCAGTACGCGCGGCGTCACGATGGCCATGGTGACCAGCAAGGCCTGCATGTCCATCAGCAATGAAGCATGCATCAGCGTGCTCCCCGGCAACCGTCAGCGACCGGCATCCGGCACCATGGCCAGCGCCAGGTCGGCCAAGTGTATCAGTTCAACGCCGATCCAGCGCCCCATGCCGGCCAGCGTGACCGCCACCGCCACCAGTTTGACCACGTACGGCAAGGTCTGGTCCTGGATCTGCGTGACCGCCTGGATCAGCGACACCACCAGGCCGCACATGGTGGCAATCAGCAAGGGAGGCGCCGCCAACATCACTGCCATCCATAGTCCCTGCTGGAAGAAATTGAGGGTATCCGCCATGATTTACCTTTTCCGGTGAGGTGAATGCGCACTAGGCATACGACAGCGCCAGCGCGTTGAGCAGCTTGGCCCAGCCTCCGACCAGCGTGAACAGCAACAGTTTGAGCGGAATCGTGATGGTCTGCGGGCTGACCTGTTGCATGCCCAGGGCCATCAGCAGATTGGAAATCAGCAAGTCGATCACCACGAACGGAATGTAGATCAGGAAGCCGATCTCATAGCCGGTCTGCAACTCCGACACCACGAAGGCCGGGATCAGGATCAGGGCGTCGCTCTGTTGGGCGTCCCTGGCGGCCTCCTTGGGCCACAGCTTCTTGGCCGACGCCAGGAACAGCTCGCGCTGCTCGGGCTTGCTGACCTTGAGCATGAACTTGCGTAGCGGCTCGAACGATTCCTGCGCCTTGACCAGCAAGGGCGTGGTGCGCGAACTGGCGGTGTTGGTCTCGAAGGTGAGCGCGTGCTTGCCGATCTCCTGTACCGTCGGCGCCATGATGAACACGCTCAGCGCCAGCGAAATGCCGTAGATCGCCAGCGTCGGCGGCACCTGCTGGACGCCGACCGCGTTGCGCAACACCAGCAGCACCAGGGAAATCTTGAGGAATGACGTCGTCGTGACCACCATCAACGGCACCAGCGCCAGCATCGCCAGCAGCACCGAAAACGAGACGATGTCATATTGGTTGCTCAGCATGGACCGCCCCATTGGGTGATGCGCACGCCCAGCGCACCGTCGACGTCGACTGCTTCGCCGCGCCCGACCGTGCGACCGCCGCAGACGATGGCAATGCTGTCGGGCTTGCCGTCGTGCAGCCCCAGGATGCTGTGCGGTCCAAGCGCACGGATCTCGGCCAGCGACAGGCTGACGCGTCCCAGCTCGAAAGACAATTGCAACGGCACATCGTCGAGCGCGTCGTCCTCCATGGCCGCTGCCTGCGCGGGCATGCCCTCATGCTCGTGCTGCTGGTGCTGCGCGGACGCAGCGTTTTCATCCTGATCGGGCGAAGCGAATTGTGGGTGCTGCATGGCCAGTTCCGTTTCCAATCTGTTCTCCAAAGCGATGAGTTGCACACTGCCGGGACGGCGATAGCGCGCCTGCCAGAACCTGCCTGCCAGACTGAGTGCGCCGCTGCCGTCAACGGCGAAATAGAGGGTGTCCGGCAACACGATGTCGCCGACGTCCAGTTGTCTTGCCCGCGCCGCCGGCAAGCGATGGCGGCCCAGCACGACCGGCTCGCAGAGCGCCAGCGCGTCGTATTGCGTGGTTGCGGTGCGTAATGGCGTCCACTGTCCGACCTGCAGCAATTGCCCCCAGACAGCGGCGTCGGCACGCGCCTCGAACGCCAGCGCATGTTGCTGTTGCCGCAGGCTCAATTGCAGCTTGCTGGCGGTCGGCATGCCGGGCGTGCCGGGCAGCAGGCGATTGAACATCGCCAGCGGCGTGCCGGCCAGGCGGCCCAGCACGGCCGCCGCCAGCCATTCGGGATAGGCGGCGCCGGCATCATCCGGCGCAGCGTTCAGGTCGATCCCGGTCAATGCCTGCAACAGCCGCGCGCCCTGAGAAATCTCGATGACGCCGCCGGCGCCGGCCAGCACCAGCGGCGCCGACCACGCGCTGCTGTTGCCAGCCAGCTGCAAGGTCAAACTTGCACCCGGCATCGGCAGCGACTGCACGAGGCCGTTGCCGACCCGTCGGGTCAGTGCGGCATGCGCCCCGCCAACGCGCGGCGCGCCACGCAACAATACGCTGCGACGGAGCGGCTCCTGCATGGCAAAGCCGGCGACATCGGTCACCGTCGCAGACGGATCGGAAAAAGTGGTATCGGACATAGGTGCTCTGGTAGTGGATGATCACGTCACATGCCAATGGGACTCCCTATCGCCACCCTTGTCGCGGAACTGCCCTGGACGGGGTGGGAAGGCGCTTTGTTGAAGCAATGACAGCAGTTACAGCACGGCGAGCCTGACGTATTTGTCCATACGTCGTGCCAAACCCTCTTCCAGTTCCATGCGCTTCTTGCGCAGCAGGTCGCGCAAGCGATCGCCGGAGGGAGACAACAGGAACGACGCACTCGATTCACGCACGTCGACCATGACGCCCATGCGTTCCCCATTGGGCAACAGGATCTCGAAAATGCCGCTCTGGCCGTCGCTGGGCAACAAACCCAACAAGGCCTCGGCATCGAATTCTCCGCCCTCGTCGGTGGCCCTGGCCTCGTCGCAGGCCTCACGGCCGTCGCCGGAATGACCCTCGCCGCCACGCGCATCGAACATCCCGGGCGGCAACCACACGCTGCTGGCCGGCAAGGCGCCGGCAGCGGCTGCTTCACTGCGCTGGCTGGTCTTGCGCGTCTCGCGTTCGTCGCCTTGACTGCGTTGCTGCAAGCGCGGCGGCGCGGTCGATGCCGGCGGCGTGGGCGAACGTGTCCCCGGCGTGGCCACGACCGGCACCGGCCGTGGCTTCGGACGCGGCGCCGGCGGTTCGGGTGGAGTTTCGGCCCACAGCGAGTTCAAGGGATCGAGCGCCATCTCAGTTCTCCGCCGTGGCCGCCAGCGCCTGCGCCAGCATCTCGTCGCGCAGGATGGTCAGTTTCTCCTGCTGGCGGCTGACCTCCAGCACGCGCAGGCGGGCCTGGAAGAAACGCACGCCGGCCTCGCGGCAGACGCGCAGCTTGTTCTGGCATTCGAGGTAGTGCTGTGCCGTCTCTTTTTTCATGCGTTCGTACACCGACTTGGCCTTGCGGAATTGTCCGCTGGTGATGGTCATGGCCAGGAACTGCGCCCGCGACTGCTGCCACTGCTGCGCCGTGTCGTTCCTGGCCTGGCGCCAGCGCAGCTTGCTGTCGTGCAGCGCCTGCCGTTGCCGTCGCCAGGCTTCGCGCGCCTCGTTGCGCTCGCGCTCGAGGCGCCCCAAGCGTTGCTTGCGCACGTGCAGCAGCTGGTCGAGCCGCTTGTCCTTGACCTTGGGTTCGGCCACATCGACCACTTCGCGGCGGCCGCGCGGGGCGCCGAATCCTGCCGTTGCCCCGGGCGCGTTCATCCTTGCATTTCCATGATCTTGGCCAGCGTCTTGTCATAGGCCGCGCTGGAGCTGGTGTCCTGGCGCAGGAAACTCAACTGGTCCGGGCGCAGCTGCATGGCGCGGTCGGCCACCGGGTCGGTGCCGGATTTGTACTCGCCGAGACGGATCAGCAATTCCATCTCCTGGTAGCGCGCCATCAATTCGCGAAAATGGGAAGCCGCCTTGCGATGCTCGCGCGACGTCACGTTGCTCATGACGCGGCTGATGCTGGCCAGCACGTCGATGGCCGGATAGTGGCCCTGCTCGGCCAGCTTGCGCGTCAACAGGATATGGCCGTCGAGCAGCGATTTGGCTTCGTCGCCGATGGGGTCGGAGGCCGATTCGCCGTCCACCAGCACGGTATACATGGCGGTGATCGAGCCTTGCGGCGTGCCGCCGGCGCGTTCGATCAGGCGCGGCAGCATGGTGTAGACGGATGGCGTAAAACCGCCGCGCGCCGGCGGTTCCCCCGCAGCCAATCCGATCTCGCGCTGGGCGCGCGCAAAGCGGGTCAGGGAGTCGACCAGCAGCAATACCTTCTTGCCGCGGTCGCGAAACGCTTCGGCAATCGCCGTGGCGGTAAACGCCGCGCGCGAACGCTCCATGGAAGTCCGATCCGACGTGGCGCACACCACGATGGTCTTGCGGATCAGCTCGGCGTCCAGTTCATGTTCGAGGAACTCATTGAGCTCGCGGCCGCGTTCGCCGATCAGGCCGAACACGATGGCTTCGGCCTCGCAACCGCGTGCGATGGCGGCCATCAGGGTGGTCTTGCCGCAGCCCGGGCCGGCGAACACGCCGATGCGCTGGCCGATGCCCATGGTCAGCAAGCCGTCGATGGCGCGTACGCCGGTGGCCAATGGCGTGGCGATGCGCGGCCGGTCGGTGGCCTTGGGCGCGTCGCGCATGACCGGCACGGTGGCGCGCCAGGTGGCGACGTTGTCCACCGCGGCCGGAGCGCGAAACATCCAGCGGCCGAAACCGTCCAGCACGCAACCGAACAAATGGTCGCCGACCTCAATCGAATGAGCGCGCCGCAAGGGTTCGATCACGGTGCGCGTGGACACCCCTTCCAACGGGCTGAGCGCCGACAGGATGGCGGCGCGATCGGTGAAGCCGACCACTTCGGCCAGCATGGGCTTGGCGACGACATCGGGATTGATCAGATGGCACAACTCGCCGATCTGCACCGGCGGCATATGGGCTTCAATCAGCGTGCCCAGCACTTGCGAGACTTTTCCATGACTGGAAAACCCCGGTTTGGCCGGGATCGCCTGGCGCCACGCCTGCAGGCGCTCCTGCGCACCTTCCAGGCGCTGCGCCAGGGCCGCGGAAAACGCCTCTGCGGCTACCATTTGATATCGATGGAACGCTTGCCGGTAAAACTCAACTGGTTGCCGTCGATGGCCGCCAGCTTGGCGCCGCGATATTCGTCGCCGACATACATGCGCCGGCCGTCGTCGGTGACGATGCTGGCGTTGTTGCCGGAAATGACTTGCTGGATGCGGAACGGCAGCATAGCCTCGGCACTGCCGATCTTGACGTTGACCGGAAAGCGGATGTCATAACGCTTCATGAAGGCCTTGAGCATGCGCTGGAAGCGTTCGGCGTCCTCTTCGTCCAGCGCGGCTTGCATGGTCCAGGACTGTTCATCCAGTTCCAGGTTGAAACGCTTGATCAGGTCGACCTCGGTCAGCCGCCGGCGAAACGCCTCCTGCAATTGCGCCGGCGACAACTGCACCGGCGCAGCCGTGGCCAGTACGGCCGGATGCGATGTTGCCGGGACGGCGCCGCCCTTCCCCTTGCGGGCCGCCGCCATGTCGTCGGGATTGCCCATGCTGCTGAGCGAGCCCATCTTGATGGCGCCGCTGCCCGGCAATTTAAGCGGCTCCATGGTGGCCGGATTGATTTCCACCTCGCCCGGCGAGAGCGATTCGGTATTGTTGAGAGGCGCGTAGCTGCGCGTCATCGAATACGCGGCGGCAGCCGACAGCACCGCGACCACTGCCACCGGCGCCAAGATCAGGCGATGCTTGCGTGAACGACGGCCCGGGAATACGCGGGCGTTCTCCTGCTGTTCGATGGGCGGCGTCTCGGTGCCATCCTCGCTGTCCTCTTCCTTGTCTTCATCCTCTTGCCCGTCGCTGTCGGCGGCATCCGCCGGTAGCGGTTCCGGTGCGCCATCGTCCAGCGGTTCCGGCGGCGGGTCGCGCCAGGGGCTGTCCTGCGCCACGACGGTCAACCAGATGTGATCGACCCGGGCAAAGCCGCCGAGGGGCAGTTGCAATTCCTCGCAGGTGCGATTGGTGCCGGCGTCGCGCACGACGCCATCCAGCGCGCGCAGCGACCAGCCCGATGCCGCCAGCGCGACGCTGGCGTGGCGTTCCTGCATGCCGGGATCGACCAGCACCACATCGGCGTCCTCGCCGGCGCCGACGGTCAGGGTCTCGCCATGCAAGGGCAAGGTGGCGCCGCGGTGATAGCCGTTAAGTACTCGTAATTCGACCATGTTGCTACTCCATTGCTGATTCAATTATGTACGGTGCTGCCGTGGGGGCGGCGTTGCCGCGCCTGGTTTTCCGTACTGGAACTGTTCATGAGTCGGGTCTTCGAGGCCGCCGGTTCCATCCGCGCAAGAACGGCGCAAATGCTGCCGGCAATGGAAAATGCCTGCGCGCGTCGACGACGCGCGCAGGCAAGCAACGCTGTCACTCACCCACTCAGGCAGGAAGCTGGCCGCCGCTGTCGATGATGTGCCAATAGTTCATGACCTTGGTCACGTAGTTCGGATCGCCGGTGCCGGCCGGCAAGTTGCCGAGGTTGTGCGGATCGACGCCGTTTTCACCGGAGTTGTAGGCGCGCAGTGCAATCTCCCAGCTGTCGACGCCGTATTTTTCCTTCATCAGGAATTTCATGTCGGCCAGGTAGTAAGCGCCCGCCAGGATATTGGTGGCCGGGTCGTTCTTGTTGCGTCCTTGCAGTTCCGGGTGCTTCGCCTGCAACGCCGCGAACGTGTTGTCGTTTATCTGCATCAGGCCGGTGTCGCCGCCGCCGTTGGCATTGGTGCTGGAGGCGCCCGTTTGCCAACGCGACTCGTCGTGGATGACCCCTGCCAGCAAGGACGCCGGCACGCCGGTCCGGCGCGAGGCCTCCTCGATCATGCTCTTGTAGGGGTCGGCCTGAGGCGGCAAGCCCGGGCCCAGATCGCTGTTCGTTGCCGGCACGGTGGTCGGCGGGTCATTGCCGCCGATGGTGTCGACGTGGTACAGGCTCTTCGGCGTGTTGACCCGATAGGTATCCGGATTGCCGTCGCCGCTGCCGCCGGGCGTGATGCCCAGCGCATCCAGCGTCGGTTTGATGATGGCATATTCGCGTTGATGCGCCAGATCGTGCGCCCAGAGATCCGCATAGTCTTGCCAGGTAACCGGCAACCTCGCCGCACTGCTCATGTTCACCTCCTACAGGGCTGTCAAACTGTTCCGCGTTCTAGTCAAGCGATGTCTTCAGCAGCGCCAGCAACAGGCTGCCGGTGCCGCTGCGGCTGGTGGACGGATCCAGCGGGTTCCAGTCGGGGTTGCCGCTGTTCATGAGCGCGCCGATCACCATTGCTTCCGCCAGCTCGCGCCGCTCCTTGGCCGCCTGTTCGCGCTGGCGCGCTTCGGCGCGCAACGACACGGCGCTGTCGGCCGATTCCGGCTTGCTGCGCAGCAGCGCCGGCATGCGTTTTTCCTTCTCCACCAGGGCCTGGTTGACTTCGTTCATGACCTCGCTGATGAACAGGCAGCATTTGTCCCGCAACTGCTCCAGTTCGCGCGCCCTGAATTTATCCTTGCGGGCATGTTCGATGATGCGCAACGCCTCGTCATGCGTCATCGCAACGGCATGATTGCGGCTCGGCGTCTCTTTTGCGGGAAAGCTCATGACTGTGCTCCGTTATAGTCAAGCGAATGAATCAATCCGGGCCCTGCGCCATGTTGCGCAAGCAGGCCCGGCCGGGGTTGGCGGATCAGCGAGACGGCTCATCGTCGCCGGCGTCGCTGGTACCGGGGGTCGATGGCGTTGCATCGGTATAAGTGGGATCCTCCACCGGCGGAAGACCGTGCGGCTGGTTGCGGCGCGGATGGTTGCCGACTGCCTGCCCGCTCAGAAGATGCAAGGCATTCGTACGTCCTGCATATTCGAGCTGCTCCTCTGCCTCGCGCGCAATGATCTGGTCTTCTTCGCTCATGCCTTCATACGGATTGAACGGTTCTGCCTGCATGCGCGCTGCGTCCGGATCGTCCGCTTGCCAAGGCGTCATTCCCGGCGGCGGTTCCGGCACATGCGTCTGGAAGCCGCGAAAGTTGCGTAACGCCGATGCGCGGGCGCGATGGTGCTCGCTCGACGCTGCGCTGGATGACGCCGGCCCTTGCCCGGAGGACAACGACGCGGCATCGTCGGGCGTCGGCTCGCCGTTGCGCCATGCCTGCGCCCGATGTACGCCATCGTCCACCACGCTGCGCATATTGAACACCGCTGCGCGATAGTCATCCTCGATACCGCTGAGCCTGGCCTTGGCCATATCCAGAATCGAGTGCACGAAAGCACCCGTGTCAAGCGCCTTCCCCGACCCTGAACCGTCCCACGAGCGATGTTGCATATAGGTGCCCATGATGCCGCTCAGGGAATCGGCTTTGTACGAGGCAATCCGGTTGATGAGGCCGTGGAATGCGCCGGAAATGCCCGATCTGCCATGCTGCCTGTTGTTGTCCTGACGTGGTCTGTCGTCGGCATCGTGATCGACGCCGTAAATAGTGTGCGCGCCGTTGCTATGCGCGCCATTCGTAGAATGTGGTCCTGCCATGTTATTGCTCCAATCGGATTCTTGAGGATCCGCTCAACCGGTTCCCGACCTGCTCTCGCGATGTCCCGGCAATGCCGCGGAATCGCGCGCAGTCGCATTGTTGCAGGCGGATATATCTATATGTCTGCCGGCCTTGCCTGGTTCCCATGCGGCATCGACATGGCGGCAATCGTCGTTTGCGCAAGCCTGCGACATCCGTTCCTGCCTCACATCTCGATCATGCCGACCGGCTTGACCTTGGCGTGCTGGGTCAGTTCGGAGAACGCAAACACCGGCACCGGGAAGAACTCTTCCTCGATCAGCTTGCGCACCGAGCGCCGGATATCGGCCGCCGTGACCAGCACCGGCGGCGTGATGGGGGTGCTGACGTTGGTCGACAGTTCGTTGAGGCGATCCAGGATCATCTGTTCCAGTTCGGAATCGATGTCCAGGTAACTGCCCTGGCTGGTCTGGCGCATGGCATTGCGCAACTGGTCCTCCAGCTCCGGCGACAACAGGATCACTTCGATCAGGCCGTCGCGCGAGGCCTCGAAACACAGCTGGCGCTTGAACGCCAGCCGCACGTAGTCGGCGATCACGTCGGGGTCGCGCTCCTTGGGCGCCCAGTCCAACGTGGTTTCCAACAGCAGGCGCGCGTTGCGCAACGACACGCCTTCACGGGTGAGCCGTTGCACCACTTCGGTCAGGCGCGGCAAGGTCACCGATTTGATGACTTCCTTGCCCAACTCCGGATAGCGCCGCTCGGCCCAGCGGGTAAAACGGATGACTTCATTGACGCCGACGAACATCTGGCAGTTGCGCAACATCTCGACTTCGATGTCGGCGGCGAACACGTGCTCCCAGCGCTGGAACGGAATCCCCGCTTCGGCCAGCCGCTCTTCTTCTTCCAGGCGCAACCAGACGCGGCGCCGGCGCGAACCGGCGATGTTGTTCTCCACGCCCTGGAAACCCAGTTCGGTGACCCGTTCGAGCGTTTCGCGGGTGGCGCCCCAACCGATCATCACTTCACTGTCGACCAACGGCACTTCGGCCATCATGAAATGCACGCGTCCCAGCGGAATCGCGCTATGAAACTCGAATTCAATCGGCTTAAGGTCGGGAATGCCGCGTCGCTCCAGCATGCCGTTGCGCATGACGCGCACCGCGGAGCGGATGATTTCGGCCTCCGGGGTATTGCGCATGCCTTCCGGCATGCGCAGGATGAACGGCGTGGTGGCCGAAAAATTGGTCAGGTCGACGATGCCGGCGTTCTTGCGTTCCAGCTCTTCGGACTCGCGCTGCAGTTCGGCGTCGGCCAGCGGCTTGAGCATGCCGATCACGCCGGCCGTGCACAGGCCCAGCGCCAGCGCGATGAACACCAGCGACGGCATGCCGGGAATCAGCGCAAACAGCAGCATGATGGCCGAGGCGGTCAGCAGCGCCTTGGGTTCGGCAAACAGTTCGCCGACGATGTCGCGGCCGATGTTGGTTTCGCCCTCTTCTTCATGGTCGTCGTTGCTGACGCGGGTGGTGATGATACCGGCGCCCAGCGAAATCAGCAGCGCCGGAATCTGCGCGATCAGGGCATCGCCGATGGACAGGATCGAATACACCCGCATGGCTTCGCCGGCGTCGAGGTTGCGCTGGATGATGCCGATGGAAATGCCGCCGATCAGGTTGATGGCGACGATGCACAAGCCGGCGATGGCGTCGCCCTTGACGAACTTCATGGCGCCGTCCATGGCGCCGTGCAGCTGGCTTTCCTGGCCCAGCTTGGCGCGTTTGGACTTGGCTTCTTCCGCGGTGAGGATGCCGGCGCGCAAATCGCTGTCGATCGACATCTGCTTGCCGGGCATGGCGTCCAGGGAGAAACGCGCCGACACTTCCGAGACGCGTTCCGAACCCTTGGTGATGACGATGAACTGCACCACCGTCAGGATCAGGAAGATCACCAGGCCGACCACCAGGTTGCCGCCCACCACGAAGTTGCCGAAGGTTTCGACGATATGGCCGGCGTCGCCCTCCAGCAAAATCAGGCGCGTGGTCGACACCGAAATCGCCAGCCGAAACAAGGTCGTCAGCAGTAGCACCGCCGGGAACGTCGAAAACGCGGTCGGCCCCGGCATGTACATGGCGACGATCACGATCAGGCCGGAGGCGCACAGGCTCAGCGCGATCAGCATGTCGAGCAGCCACACCGGCATCGGCAGCACCAGCATGAAGACAATGCCGATGACCAGCGCCGCCGCCAGCAGCTCGGCGCGCTTGGCCAGCCTGGCGGAAAACTTGTTCAACAGCAGTACGATGCCCATCGCCTTCATTGCGACTCCTTATGCGGTTGGCAGGCCGGCGCTTGCGGCGTCCTGGTGGATGTCCAGGCGCCGCAGCACCAGCTTGATCCAGGCGTCGTTCTGGGCATTGCGCAGCGCCAGCAGTTGCTCGCGGTCGACCGGCTCCAGCACTTCGGCAGCGGCATAGGCCGCCATCAATTGCAGGCGCGTCTCGTGCGGCCAGACCTTGAGGCAGCCGAGCGCCAGCAGATAGGCTTGCTCGTGCTGGTAAGCATTGAGATGGCCCCAGACCAGGCCGATGGCCAGTTGCAGCTCTTCCGGCATGGACTCACGCGGCTTCTTCTTCCTCATGGAACGGCTCCTCGGCTTGGTTGGGGTTGTTTTCTTCCAGATTGGCTTCGACGTCGCTGCGTCGCATCTGTTGCCAGCGCAGTCGCCATTGCACCGCCAGTTCGACCACGCGAATGGCGTCCATGCAAGGCATGCGGTCGGCCTGCTCCAGTGTCAGCGAATGCTCGATGAGTTTCTTTTGCAGCGCCCGCATGCGCGGAATCGGGTCGCCGCTCCAGGCCGCGTTGCCGCTGGTGAGCCGCTCGCCCAGCAACTGCTTGAGCGACACCAGGGTCGGGTCGCTCTGTACTTCCAGCGGCGGCAGCGATGCTTCTTCCTCGCCTGGCAACAGATCGGGCCGGGCTTTGAGGACGGGATTGGCGTTGCCGACGCTGTGGATCTCGGCCAGTTCGCCGACGTCGAGCGGATGGACGCGATCAAGCGCGCCGTTGTGCACGGCGGTCAACTCAGCAACTCCTCGGCCGCATTCAGTTCGTCGGCGGTCAACGACGACATATCGTCGCCATGTTCCACCATGCGCCGCAACACATACAGGCTGCCGTCATTGAACATGGCAGGCAGCCAGGCGCCAAAACGCACCATGTCTTCGGCGCGCTTGCGCAACACCGCTTCGTTTTCCAGCATGGCTTCCGGTCCTACGCCGAGCGCAACCAGCATGCCCTCGTCGAGCGGATAGGCAAACAGCTGCATGCCGTTCTCGAGCGTGGCCATGGCCACCGCCTGCTGCATGCGCGCCTCGCTGGCCAGACGCGCCAGTAATTCTTCCATTGCGGTCCCCTTTTTCCCGTTGTTGCGTTGCTGAAATGCGTTCTACCTGCGCTGCCGTTGTTGCAGTTCCAGTTTGCCCGACGCGGCGATGGCGTTGCGCCAGGCCTGCTCGCGCACTTCTTCGCGACTGGGCAGTGCGGGTATTTCTGCTTGCATGAAATTGATCTGGCGCGTCAGCTCTTCCAGCAATTCCCGACGCACCTGCAACTTGTCCTGCGTCCACAGCGTCAGCGGCAGTTTCGCCATGGCCTCGCGCATGAGCATGAATACCCGGCTGCGCTGCTCGATGGCGATATTCTTGGTTTCGACAATCTGGCCGATCAGCTGGCTGGCCTTGCCCTTGCCCCAGCCGGCTTCAGCCGCCGTCAGCAGGATCACGGCGAGTTCGGGCGCCGTCACGCGCACATGCACCTGGGCCTTGTCGGACAGCTCCCGGCGCAAGGTGTCGGCCACCGCCACGCTGGATTTGACCAGCATGAAAGCGGAGGCGTCCGACATCGTCAACCAATAGCGCCCCATGCTGCGCATGGGATTTTTGCGTAGATCCGATTTCATGACTGGCCCTCGGTAGTTCCAATGATGATTGCGATGCGCCTGGTCAGCGCATGAACTTCACATGCACATGCTCATCCTGGCCAGCCTGCGCCGGCAGGCGAAAGCGGCCGTCGAGCAGGTCGCGCCGCAAGGCGTCGCCGACCGAAAAACCGAACTTCATCGGCGCCACGGCCTGTGCGGCGCGTTCCGCCAGACGGCGGGTCATGCTTTTTAGCGGATTCTTGATCTGATCCGTTGTCATATTTTTCATCCTTACAAACCTGACATCATTCTTGAACGGAGGCTGACAAGCACATCCATGCACTTGTCCGGCCCGAAATTTTTTATGAGCGCCTTGAGCATCGTCAACGCCGTCAGCGGTCCATCGAAATTGCCGGTCGACTTGGCCCCGATCAGGAAGCGCAGGTCGCGCGTCGAGGTCGCCCGCTGGGCATTCTCGTCGGCCGTCAGCGCTTCCAGCGAGTTGACCATGGCATCCGATTCCTGCAGCGCCCGGCGTACCTCGTAGGGATGGTTTTCAATGAGGTCGCTCAGCATTTCCTTGAGCGCATTCTTCATCGAGAGCTTCTTGAGGGCGCTGACCGGTTGTTCGTCGACTTTGTCCAGGGCTTCGTAGATCACGTTGTAGCGCTGCAGCGGCTCGAAGAACTCGGCCAGCATCGCCTCGATCTCTTCCTGGTTGTCCTTGCTGGTGTCGTCACGCAACATGTCGAGCGTGTCGAGGATGGGCGCCAGATAGGACTCTTCCTCGTCGTCGCCGTTGCGTTCATTGACCTTGCTGCGATACTTGCGCGTGGGCGTATTGGTGCGCGCCTGCGCCTGCTGCCGCGTCGGATTGGCGAAGCGCTGTCGTAGCGACCTGCTCTTGTAGCTCAGGCCTTCCTTGACGCCGCCCTGGGTATCGACGGCGTCGGTCGGTCGAAAATCGGTGGCGACATTGGCCGCCAGGTTGCCTTCCAGTCCATGCTTGTGCCCAGACTTGACGGGCGCACGCAGGATGACCGGATTTTCCAGCGGAGCGTTGTTGACGGAGGTGATTTGCGGACTCATAGCCACTCAGTGTCGGCGCGGTGGCGCATGGTTCCATGCCGATTCGATGATGCGCCGTGTGCAACCCGCGCGGACGTCGATCCTTGCTTGTGGCGTTCAGGGTGCCGTCGGTTCCATGCTTTGGCGTACGGATCGATCGCCAATTCTCATTTTTTTTCAATGTCTCACGAATTCTCACGGAACGTTTGCATTGCCGGTGTCCACTGCTATCTTGTGACCATACCAGCCGAGGTGATGTTGCGACAGCCGGTTACCGTGCTGCACCGCCGCCTCGCTTTTTACCCACAGTAGTTGTTGTCCCCAGGAGATTACAATGAAACATTCCCCATCCGACCACGCGACGCCATTGGCAGCCGAGGCAGGCATCGACACCGCAGCCGATGCCGATATTGCGGCGTCATCGTCGGATCCGGCAGCCGCAGCAGCATCCGGCCAGCCTATCGATATCGTGCAACTCTATTCTGAACATCGCACCCATCTGCTGCGCTTCGTGCAGCGCTATGTCGGCAATCATGAAGATGCCGAAGACGTAGTCCAGAACACCTTCATCGAAGCAGTGCGTTGCGCACATCGCTTCTCGGGCCTGTCGAAACCTTCCACCTGGCTGTTCGGCATCGCCCTCAACCTGGCGCGCAACCAGGTACGCCGCAACATCGCCGATCGCTATGAGATGGTGGAAGAAACCTTCATGGAACAAATCGTCGACCACCATGCCGATCCGGCCATGCTGTTTGAATTGCGCCAGATCGCGCAGAAAGTGGAAAACCTGTTGAGCGAACTGCCGCCCAAGATCCGCAGCACCTTTGAAGCCGTGCTCGATGGCGACGCCACCTATGAAGAAGCCGCCGAGCACCTGCACATCCCCATCGGCACCGTCCGCTCGCGCGTCTCGCGGGTACGCGCCGCGGTACGCAACGAATACGGCAACTCCCGCGCACGCGGACAGAATTGAGATGCAAGCGTCCCACCCGGCCATGCACTGCAAGCAACGTCATCGGGCCGTGCCCGGCTGTGCCTGCAACGAAGGCTATGCGAAGGACTCAGCCGGCGTCGCCGGCGCGCACCGCTTCCAGGTATTGAGCGGCAATGTCGGCGGTCGCCAGGATGGCGTCCATGACGCTGCGCTCATCGCTCAGGAGCCGGATCGGGATCTTGCGCACGACGATGTAGCGACCTTCGTCGGCATGCCAGAGAAAATCAACCTCGGCCTCCTGGCCGGGGCCGACAGCATCCAGGGGAGCGTGCAGCAGCGGCAGGTAATGCGGCTGTTCGCACTTGGGCAACAAGGCGGTGACCGAGAGATAGTGATCGACGCCGCCGCGTTCGACGGCGGAACGGGTGAACACTTCGCCAAGCTGCAATTCCAGCGCCGGCGGACCGTCGACCTGTTGCCCCGCCAGCGCAATCAGGTCCTGCAACAGGCGATTGACCGCCGTCACCGACATGTCTGGCTGGTTGTGGTCTTCGCTTTGCAAAATAAGAGCCTTGTAAAGTCGCAACAGATGAAGATAGCGCGGCAGCGCAACGGCTTGCGCCGGATGGATGATCAGCTTGGTCATTTTACCTCCTAATACAAAACGCGCCAAAGGACGCAAGCATCCGGCGCAATCATTTGCGCCGGATGCCCATTGGAAAAAATCGTTGAGACGCTAGGGCCTGTTAACAATCAATTTGCTAGATGCGTTCTACATTTATCGCACAAGGGATGACGCGCACGCCGGCTCAATAGCCGCGGCGACATCGCCATCAAGGACAAGCTGCCGCCTCTCAGGCAGCCGTCCCATCCACGCTTCCTTCTGTCCGGACTTACTTCACAATATCTGCAAACCCCGCCACACTGGCGCGCGGCGCTGCAGGATGGCGTCGGTCAGGTAATGCAGCTCGGCCCGGATGTCGTCATCCGACTCGAGCGTGCGGTTGTCCTTGACCAGTCGCTGGCCCTGGCGTCGCAACGCATCGCGCAGATGATCGACGAACGCGCTCGTATCGATCTCGTGCGGGTGCCGGAGCAGCAGGCCGTAGAGCAAGCGTTGCACCAGTCCTGATTTGACGCCGTTGCCCAACAGCGGCGACGCCAGCGCCTGGTATTGATCGCCCAGGCGCGACGCTTCGGCCAGCGCGGCGTTCATGCGCTGCGCCGGCGCCGTCGGCATCGCCGCCGAGCAGGTGAAATAGGTGGAGACCAGGCCGTCGGCGGTGAGCAACGCACCCAGCCTGGCGATGTCGAAGATGCTCTTGTCGCGCAACGGCGGCAGGCCGGCCAGTTCGATCAGTGCATGCGGCCGCTCGGCCAGGGCATCGAGCATGGCCTGGGCGGCATCGCTGTCGATGCGCGTGACGCCGGCCGGCAATTGCAAGGTATCGGCGACCGGCCCCGGCAGGCTGGTCAGGGCCAGCCCGGTCTGGCGCAGCCATTGCTCCTGGCGCGCCGGCGTCATGCGACGGGCGCCGCGCACGTAGACGTCCTCGCGAAAGCTGGTGTTGACCAGGTAGTCCTTGACCGTTTCGCGCAGCGCCGGGTCGGCGATATCGCCCAGCAGCGCGCGCTGCTGCTGCGTCAGGAACAGTTCCGGAAACGCATGCGACAACTCGCCCGAGCCGATATAGTCGAGCTTGGCGCCGGCGGCGGCCCGCGCCACGTCGGCGTGATAGAGCGGCTGCCAGCCTTCGCTCATGTATTCGTGGGCGAGGTAGTGCGCCTTGTCCTTGTAGAGCGAATTGAGCCGGTAACCCAGGTTGGGGTTGCCGTCGAAATACGCGGCGCCGGCCTGTTGCAATGCGTCGACCAGCGTGCGCGCTTGCGCCAGCTGATGTTCCGGCGTGCCGCCGTGGCGGCGGGTATGTTCCAGGATCAGGCGCTGCAACGGCAAGGTGGCGCTCCAGCCCGGCATGGCGTTGTAGTTCAGGTAGACCACGCCGCCCGGCTTCAGGTAGCGGCCGATGAAATCGAGGATGTGGCGGCGGTTGCCGGCGTCGACCCAGCTGTAGACGCCGTACATGGTGATGAAGTCGAGCGGCGGCAATTCGACCTTGCCGGCGGCCAGTTCGGCAAAGCTGTTTTCCAGGAACACCAGGTTGTCGAGCTCGGCGCTCTCGGCCAGTCGGCGCGCCGAGGCCACTTGCGACGGACTGAAGTCGACCGCATAGAATCGTCCCTGCGGATTGCTGGCGGCCAGGATGTTGACGGTCAGCCCCTGCCCCGCTCCCAGCTCCATGTAGGTGAAGGGCCGGTCCAGCGGCACCGGTTCGACGCCGTTGAGCACGCAGGAAAAGCTCAGGTGCGCCGGGCTTTGTTCGCGAAAAAAGGCAGCCGGATAATCGATACCCGCCACATAACCGTCGCTCCAGTCCATCGTTGCTTCTCCCTCTCGTGTTGTGTCGTCAAATGTGTCGCGCTGCGCCAGGCCGGCCTCGATCCTGCAATCAGTCCTGCAAAATCCGCAGGTCGCGCCAGATCGGCTGGCGTCGTTGCAGGATCGCCTGTACCGTGGCGCGGATTTCGGTCACGGCCTCGTCTTCGGAGTGCAGCTCGCGCTCGCCCAGGATCACCGGCTGCTGTTGTTCCTTGACGCGCTGCCAGACTTGCGCGGCGATTTCACCGGCGTCGCTGCTGCCGGCCCGGCCTGCACCCGCGGCCGACAAGGACTGATACACCAGGCGCTGGAACAATGGCGCCTTGACGCCGCTGCCCAGCAACGGCGAAGCGAACACGCGGTACTCGCCGTTGAGCCGTTCGTTCTGGGCGACGGCGTCGTTCATGCGGCGCGCCGGCGCGGTATCCAGCCCGGCCGCGCTGAGGAAATACACGCTCGCGTGGCGCGTCTCGGCCAGCAACGCCACCATTTCGGCGACCCCGTGCAAGCCCTTGCCTGCCAGCGCCGGCAAGGCGGCCAGCTCGAGCAGGGTTTTCGGCCCCTCTGCCAAGGCGTCGAGCAAGGGATCGTATTCGGCGCGGTCGAGCACCAGCTGGCGTACCGGGAAGCGCATTTCCAGCGACACGGTTTCCCGCAGCGACACCAGCGCGACGCCGATTTTCGCCAGCCATTGCTCAGTCCTGGCGGCGCTCATGCGACGTGCGCCGCGCACGTAGACATCCTTGCGGAAGCAAGTGTTCTTCAGATAGTCGAGCACGGTCTCGCGCAGGGCCGGATCGGGGATCGACGCCAGCAACGCGCTCTGCTGCGGCGTCAGGTACAGCTTGGGAAACGCCCATGGCAGGCAGGCCGAACCGGCGTAGTCCAGCTTGGCGGCGGCGACGTCGCGGGCGACATCGGCGTGGTACAGCGGCTGCCAGCCATGGTTCATGTATTCGTGGGCGATGTAGCTGGACCAGCCGGCGTCGCCGTCCATCACCGCGTCAAGATAGTTGCGCAGGTTGGCGCTGGCGTTGCCGGTAAAGTACGCCGCCTGGTTGTCGTTGAGGCCGGTGACCAGCCGGCGCATTTGCAGGATCTGTTCATGGCGGCTGCCGGGATACAGGTCGACGTGCTCCAGGATCAGGCGCTGCAGCGGCAAGGTGGTGGTCCAGCCGGGCATGGCGTTGTAACTGAGGTAGACCACGCCGCCCGGCTTCAGGTAGCGCTCCATGAAGCGCACGATATGCGCGCGGTTGTCGGCATTGACCCAGGTATAGACGCCATGCAGCGTGATGAAATCGAACTGCGGCAACGCCACCCGGCCTGCCGCAAGGTCGGCAAAGCTGCTCTCGAGGAAATGCATGTTCTCCAGCTCGGCCGCCTGCGCCAGTTCGCAGCTGGCGGCGACATGGGCCGGATTGAAATCGGCGGCGTAGAAATCGCCCTGCGGATTGGCGGCGGCCAGGATGTTGGCGGTAAAGCCCTGCCCCGACCCCAGCTCAAAATACGTGAAGGGCCGGTCCAGCGGCACCGGCTCGATGCCGTTGAGAATGCAGGCGAAGCTGAGCAAGGTGGGGCTCTGTTCAGGAAAGAACTCCGCCAGGTAGTCGATATCGGAAACGTAACCTTCATGCCAATCCATATGCAATCCTCGGTAGACGAAGCAAGCCGCGCCAGACGCAGAAGCGCGGCCGAAACAAGAAATGCGGCAGCCGTCATGCGGCAGCCGCGCAGGGATGACGCCGTGTTATTTGCGATACAGGCGACGGATGCGATGCCACGGAAAATCGTCGGCCAGGGTGGCGGCGCCACAGGCATCCGCAGCCTCCTGCGCCTGCCCGGCATGCAAGGCGGTTTGATGAGCAATGTGATTGAACGTGAATGCGATGCTATCCATGGCGACCATCCGACAAAAGTAAATTGAACAAGGACCGATTGAAAAATTGACTCGTGCGATTCCCCGGCGCGCAGCCGGGGACTAAAACTCAACTGCTTCAGCGCGCCATGGCCAACGGCGGCAATACGTTCAATGTGGCCATGCCGGCCAACGGCAGCGCCGCGCCGACATTGCTGCACAGGCGCAACAGGTTGGCGCGATAACGGTCGGCCATGCGGGCGGCCAGCGCCGACTCGGTACGGGTTGCCGGCGGCGGCATCAGCGCGGCTGCCTGTGTCGGCGGCGACTGGCCCTGCCCGGCGTCGTCGCCGACGCGACGCAGGTAAGCGCGCTCGGGCTGCACCGGCTGCTCGGCGTGGTTGTTGCCGGGAATCGCTTCCAGCGCCGCATAGTCCTGTTGATGCAGGCGATTCCACACCGGCATGTTGCCCTGGTCGTCGGGATCCGGACGCTGGGGCAGCGCTTTGCCGACGTTCAGATTGCCTGACTGCCTCGCGCTGGTCAGGGCGTTGAACGCCCGCACGCCACGCGACGGTTTGTCGATGGCCACGCGCCACAGCGTTGGCTGTTGCGGGGTCGACGAACTCGTCGACGCAGTCGCGGCCTTGTCGGCCATGTGGTCCATCAGGTTGCTGTAGTCTCCCAGCAGCCCGGCAATATCGCCGGCTCGCGAGTAACCGCCGACGACAGGATGAATGGGACTCATCGTGTTTTCCTTTCAAGAGATGCCGGTTCGCCGGGAAGCCTGGCCTCCTGGCGAACCGTGTTGCTTGCGCCGATGCTGCAATCACACCGGCGCTGTACTGCCTGGTTTATGAGATGGTGCCGTCCTTGATGGCGTTGCCGTAATCGCCCTGGCCCAGTTGGCCGTCGTGCTTGCCGTCGGTGGCCGATTCAAGCTTCTTGAACAGCTCGCCGTTGTTGGCCATGAGCGCTTGCGCCGCAGCCTGCACTTCCGGCGGCACCTGGATGGTCTTGCCGTTCTTGTCCGTGAAGTAACCGGTCTCGGCGGCCTGTTGCATCTGCTGCGACGACATCAGGCCGACATCGTGGTCCTTCTGGAACTGGTTGATGGTCTTGGCCGCGCTGGAATCGGACGGCAACTGGTTGCCGCCGGTAGGCGGCAGGTTGACATTGCTGTTGCCGAAGGTGCCGGTACGATCGACCACCGGTGGGCCGCCGCCATCCGCCGAGATGCTGCCGTCCTTGATCGCATTGCCGTAGTCGCCCTGGCCCAGCTGGCCGTCGTGCTTGCCGTCGGTGGCCGATTCAAGCTTTTTGAACAGTTCGCCGTTGTTGGCCATGAGCGCTTGCGCGGCGGCCTGCACTTCCGGCGGCACCTGGATGGTCTTGCCGTTCTTGTCCGTGAAGTAGCCGGTCTCGGCGACCTGCTGCATCTGTTGCGACGACATCAGGCCGATGTCGTGATCCTTCTGGAACTGGTTGATGGTCTTGGCCGCACCCGATTCCGACGGCAGGCTGGAGCCGCCGGTGTTGTAGTTCGAGTTGCCCGGATTGATGTTGATGTTGGTATTCGTGTTGGGGTTCTGCGTACCGAAGGTACCGGTACGATCGACCACCGGCGGACCGCCGCCATCCGCCGAGATGCTGCCGTCCTTGATGGCATTGCCGTAGTCGCCCTGGCCCAGCTGGCCGTCGTGCTTGCCGTCGGTGGCCGATTCAAGCTTTTTGAACAGTTCGCCGTTGTTGGCCATGAAGGCCTGCGCGGCGGCCTGCACTTCCGGCGGCACCTGGATGGTCTTGCCGTTCTTGTCCGTGAAGTAACCGGTCTCGGCGACCTGCTGCATCTGCTGCGACGACATCAGGCCGATATCATGGTCCTTCTGGAACTGGTTGATGGTCTTGGCCGCGCCCGATTCCGACGGCAGGCTGGAGCCGCCGGTGTTGTAGTTCGAGTTGCCCGGGTTGATGTTGTAGTTCGGACCGTTGCCAGGCTGATTGCCGCCCGGTGCGATGGTGCCGTCCTTGATGGCGTTGCCGAAGTCGCCCTGGCCCAGCTGGCCGTCATGCTTGCCGTCGGTGGCCGATTCAAGTTTCTTGAACAGCTCGCCGTTGTTGGCCATGAAGGTTTGCGCGGCGGCCTGCACTTCCGGCGGCACCTGGATGGTCTTGCCGTTCTTGTCCGTGAAGTAGCCGGTCTCGGCGATCTGTTGCATCTGTTGCGACGACAGCAGGCCGATATCGTGGTCCTTCTGGAAATCGTTGATGGTCTTGGCCGCGCCGTATTCGGAAGGCCGGTTCGGCGAAATATTGCCGTTCATGACGGCGTCCATGAAACACCCCTTGGGCACCCCGTAGAACACCGGTCCGTTGTTGCTGCTGCTCGGATTGGCCGAGATGGTGCCGTCCTTGATGGCGTTGCCGTAGTCGCCCTGGCCCAGCTGGCCGTCGTGCTTGCCGTCGGTGGCCGACTCCATCTTCTTGAACAGCTCGCCGTTGTTGGCCATGAAGGTTTGCGCGGCGGCCTGCACTTCCGGCGGCACCTGGATGGTCTTGCCGTTCTTGTCCGTGAAGTAGCCGGTCTCGGCGACTTGCTGCATCTGTTGCGACGACATCAAGCCGATGTCGTGGTCCTTCTGGAACTGGTTGATGGTCTTGGCCGCGCTGGAATCGGATGGCAGGTTGTTTTCCGAGCCGAGCCCCATCATGTTGCGGATCATGTTCTTGACGCTGTCCGGTACAGGCAAACTATTGAGCCACTGCGACACCTGGTCCGGCTGCATATTGTGGCAACCACTATGGTTGATGATGTCCTGGAGCTCCGGGGAATCGCCGCCGGTCAGGTGCAGGGTGCCGATATAAGACGGTGGCGGTCCGCCATCGAAATAGGTGGTGGTCGTGGTGGTCGTAGTTACTGTAGCCGTCATGCTTTTCTCCGAAATAGGGTGGGTACTCAAACGTCTCGAATGCGTCTCGCTTTCCGGCGGCGGAACGGACCCGCACGGGCGTATGCGCACCCATTCGGAGCAGGTCTTCGCGGACTCCTGGTTGAGTGGCATTGCCAATTGGATAGTTCCAGCGAAAACGACCGTGGCAAACGCGTTGCGCGCCTACGCTGCATGACAAGTGGACGGTCGCAGCCATGCTTCCGCCGCTGCGGTGACGGGCGACAGGAGCACAACCAGGCGGACAAGAGCGGGCAAAAACGGGCGGACGCCGGCGTTCGTGCCCGGAATCCTGCAATCGTTGACGAACAAGGCGCTGCCGCCGGCGCCGGTGCGTTGAAACCGGCACGGGAGGCAACAGCAAGGATCAGATGGCGGACTGGGCGGCCTCTTCTGCCTTCTTGATGAATTTGGTGAAGACCGCGACGTTGTCGAGGTCTGTTTTGGCGGCGGCGACGGCCTCCTGCTGGGCGATGGACTGGTTGGCGCCGCTACGGGCTGCCGCGGCGCTGGCGCCGGAAGTATCGAGTGTGTTTTGAGTGGTCATGGCGACTCCGGCAAAAATACGACGTGAGGCGAGCAAGGCTTGCCGTCCGCTCGCCTGCGCCCGCAACCGACGGAGAGGCTGGCGGCGCGGCGGAGCGGACTACTGCTGGTCGTTGACGTTCTTGGCCATGCTGCTGAAGACCTTCAGCTTGGCCAGCGAAGTTGCCTGTTGCGACACCCACATCTGGAACTCCACCGCCGCGGCCGAACCGGCCTGGGCCGACGCCACCATGGCGTTGCCGGAACCCTGGCGCATGGACGGATTCTGGTCGGTTTGCGCACCGACGAGCTGACTCTGATATGTCGACATCATCTACCTTTCATGGGGCCATATATCTGGCCGGGACGTCCTGCCTCAGGCCGTCCCGCACCGCGAAACCGGGGAGGATAAGAAATGCGCGACAGCCGCATTTCTTATCCGCAGGAAAACTGCATCCTGCATAGTTTGCGAAACTCTTTAGATCAATTGCAACGAGTTGTCGCGACCTGCTTTTTCCATTTTCAACTTTGCATTGTCAGCATCGACGAGCGTCTTTGCTGCATTGGTACCCTCTTGGTCAACGATTGCCTGACCTGCGCCAACTGCGGACCCTGCTGCTACTGCGGCCATAATTACCTCCATGGTTCATGGTTGATTGAAAACACACCGCCCATGCTGCATTCCTAAAACGAGACGGTCGCCCATAAGTGGGACCTGAAAATCGCTCGGTTCCACAAACCCGGCAAAAACTTTCCGGTACCAGGGTCTGTTAACAGTGAATTTGCGAGATGCGTTGTTAACAGACCCTGCGCCCCGCCTGCTCCTGTTGATTGAATGTCGCGCCACCGCCGACGGTTCGTTGCGTTGCATGAAGTGGAACTCTTGCTCGCGCCGGCGTGACCTATTTGCGCAGCAAGGAACAATCTTTTCAACTCCACATTTAAGGAAATACCATGAGTCTGAGCATTTCTTCCACCGGCAATTTTTCGTCCATCCCAAGTTCTTCCGAAATGAATTCCTTCTCCGACGGCTTGAAAAACGCGTCGACCCAAGATCTGTTGGGTGCGTTGGGCAAGTCCGGCGCGGAGCCGTGGCAAAAAGACGCGATCTTGAAAGAACTGCAGAATCGCGCCGCGGAAGGCTCCAAGGCCAATGGTGACAACGGTGGCGCGGGCGACAGTCAAGACGACATCCAAAAACTGCTGAAAAAGCTGCAAGACGGCACCATCACGGCGGAAGAACTGCAAAAACTGGCCGGCATGCTGGGCGTCGATCCAAATGCGCTGGAAGCGATCAAGGGCAAAGGCACGGGCACCGGCACCGGCGACACCGACATCCAGGGCGGTTGATACGCCGGCACGGGACCGGCCTTGCGGCCGGTCCTGCCTGCCTCGTGACGCCGGCGGCCACGAGGCAGGGGCGACACCTCGCAGCCACGCCAGCATGCTGCCGCCGTATCAAACATCATGCGTCACATTACGTCCCCTCGCCGTCTCCCGGCGCCAGGAAATAGCCGCGGCGCCACTGCTGCACCAGCTCCCCGAAATGCCCCAGCAATACCAATGTCGACGACAAGGTCGCCTGCCGCAACGATAATTTGCATACCAGCGCGACCGTGCCGCTTGGTACATCGCAGGTGAATACTGCATCGTGAATGCTGAACAGGTCGCCGTTCAACTCCAGCAGGCGCAGCAGCACGGCTTCCCGCGCCTGTTGCGGCAAGCGGCCGACATCGCAGTACAACAGCACGCTGTCAGGCGCCAGCACGCCGCCGTGGAACAGCTGGAATTGGGCATCGTAGGCGGGAATGACGGCCGCCTGGTAGGGTGCGCGCGGCTGCGGAATGCGGAATTCGGTACAAAGTTGTTCTATCAGGATGCGGTAGCGTTCTATCGACATGCTGTCCCAGTTTGTTCTTGTTGAAAGATGGCGCGCTCGCCCACGCGCGACACCAACGGCAACAGCGCCGCTGCGTTGGCTGACCGCACCGGCGCTGCCTGCTTGCCGTTGCCGGCTTACTCGATATCTTCGCTTTGCGGCTGAGGCGGCTGGCCGCCACCCGTCAGCGTGCCAATGGGATCGGTCAGCATGCCCAGCGGATTGGTCAGGGCGTTCAAAGGATTAGGGATCAGTGCCATCGTTGCTCCTTGTAAAAGGGTTGTGCTTGAAGTAAGCATGGATATGTCAGCCCTTGCACCGAAACAGTTCCAATCGCCTCTCCAAATGCAAATGCCGTCCGGTTTGCACCGGACGGCATCGCACTTCCCCGCTCCCCACTTCCCCTCTGCTGCGGCAACTTGCCGGCTGGCGCCGGTCCCTCCTGCGTTCAGGCGGCCAGCCGCGCCGGCGGACTTCCGCCAAGCTGCTCCCAGCACAGGCGCGACATGCGTCCCATGGCATCGAAGACGGCCGCATAACCCGGCAGGCCGTCCGGCATCTGCAGCGGCACCTGGTCGGTATAGCAGGTCAGGATATACAGCGGCGCACCGTGGCGGAACACGATACCGCCGTCCATGCGGCCGCGCTTGCCGGTGCCGCCCTTGTGCGCCACCTTGGCATCAGCCGGCAACTGCGAGGCAATCTTGGTGCGCAGCTTCTGCCAGCTCAGCACTTCGATGGCGAAGGCGCATTGCTCCGCGCTGCAGCCCAGTATTGCAGCGGCGGCCGGATCGGTACAACCGCGCAGGATCAGGTCGTACAGCAAGCCCTGGTCGCAGGCGCTGATGGTAGTGACTTCCTCCAGCTTGTGGTCGGGCGGCATGTCCGGACGCGGCACCGCGATCCGGTGCATGGTGTCGCGCATGCCGACGCTCCGGCAGAAATCGTTGATCTCCGCCAGGCTGATGCGTTCGAGCAGCATGCGCGTGCAGACGTTGTCGCTGATGACAATCATCTGCACCAGGGCGTCGCGCAAGGTGATCGTGAAGCCCGGCGTGAGGAACTTGAACGTGCCCGACACCACGCCTTCGCGCAGGCGCTCTTCATAGACGATGGGCGTCTCCAGGTCGAGCCGTCCCTGGTTCACCGCGCGCAGCACCGCCATCATGATCGAGGTCTTGCGCGTGCTGGCGGATGGAAACGGGATATGGCCGCCGCGATCGGCCTCCCGACCGCTGACGAGGTCTTTCAGGTACCAGCTGGTGACAAAGGGTTGCGCATCGCAAATGGCGTTCAATGCTGCTACGAGGGTGTCCATGTCCATCCTTTCAGAAAAAAATGCCGGCCGCTCAGCGAACGGGATCGTCCGCCGCCGGCAATGATATTGCCCGCGTTCGTCGACGCTGCTTGTTCTGCATTGGCGCCGGCATCGCGGCAACGCCGGGCGCGCCCGCCTCCAACTTGAAGACCGACACCGTGGCCGCCAGCGTCGCGGCCTGTTCGCGCATGCTTGCCGCGGCAGCCGCGGCTTGCTCCACCAGCGCGGCATTGCGCTGGGTCATCTCGTCCATCTGGGTGATTTTTTCATTGATCTTTTCAATGCCGCCGGTCTGGTCTTCGCTTGCCGCGGCAATCTCGCCGACGATATCGGCGATATGCCTGACCGCCACCACCACCTCGTTCATGGTGCTGCCGGCGTCATCGACCATCAGGCTGCCGGCCTCGACCTTGCTGGCCGAATCCGAAATCAGCGAAGATATTTCCTTGGCCGCCTCCGCCGAGCGCTGCGCCAGGCTGCGCACTTCCGACGCCACCACGGCGAAGCCGCGTCCCTGCGAGCCGGCCCGGGCCGCTTCCACCGCCGCATTGAGCGCCAGGATATTGGTCTGGAACGCGATGCTGTCGATCACGCCGGTAATCTCGCGGATGCGGCTGGAGCTGGTCTTGATCTGGTTCATGGTATCGACCATGCGGCCCACCACGTCGCCGCCGCGCGTGGCCACGTCCGAGGCCGACATCACCAGGCGGTTGGCCTGCTGGGCGTTGTTGGCGTTGAAACGCACTGCTTCGGTCAGCTTGCCCATGGAATGCGCAGTCTCCTGCAGCGACATCGCCTGCGCTTCGGTGCGCGCCGACAAGTCGGCGTTGCCGCTGGCAATCTCGGTGGAGGCCGTGGAAATGGTGTCGGTGCCGCTGCGGACATTGCCGACGATCGACGCCAGTTGCCGGTTCATCTGTCCCAGCGCCGCCAACAACCTGCCGATCTCGTCGCTGCTGTTGCCGCTGATGGCCGACGACAGGTCGCCGCGCGCCACCCGCGACGCCAGCTCGACCGCCGCATGCAACGGCCGGACGATGCTGCGCCGGATGGCCCAGGCGAAACTGCTGCCCACCAGCAAGGCCAGCGTGCCGATGGCAAACAGCATCAGTGTCAGGCGACGGTCATCCTGCACCGATTGCGCCAGCACCATGCGCGCTTCGTCCTGTTGCAGCACCACCAGCTTGTCGACCTCGGCGGCGGCGCGCTTGTAAAGAGGATCGATGCTGGTGGCCAGGGTACGGGTGGCGTTTTCCATGTTGAACGACAAGGCGTCGTTCATTGCTCCCTTGAGCGCCGCTTCGATGGCGGCTTGCAAGCGCGCCGTCTCGTCCACCATTTGCTGCTCGTCGGCAGTCAGACCGAGTGCTTTCAGGCGATTCAATGCCTGCACATATTGCTTGTTGTTCTCGACCACCAGCGCCGCCTCGCGCTGCATGTCGCCGACGTCCGACTGCAGGCCGATATTGCGCATGGCCACGCCGGCCTCCAGCAAGGCGCTCTTCATGCGCACGGCCTGGACGTTCTTGCCGTTGGTGCGCTCCAGCGCCGAAATCAGGCGGGTTTTGTTATATGCCGTCAACGCCGCGGTGCCGGCCACGACCACGATCAGGATCGCCAGCACCAGGCCAAAGCCGACGATCAGCCTGGCGCCGATGGATATGCCACGAATTTTCATTGCCCTTCTCCCCTTCAAGGAAAAACGGTGAAGGGAAACCCTCGGGTTCCCCGGTTGCAGCCTTCTCCTGATATCGGGTCGCCGCTCCTGGTCGGCATGACTCCATTTATTGCCGGTCGATCTGCGCGCGCACATAGCCGGTCAGCGCCCGCAGCACGTCGTCAATGTCGCCTTGCAGCTTGTCGAAGCCTTCGTTCTTCTCGCAGCGCCGCTCATCCATGTAGATGCCGCGCTTGATTTCCACCTGCACGCTGTGGCGGCGCCGTTGCGGCATGCCATAGTGCTCGACGATATAGCCGCCCTGGTAGGGCGTGTTGATCAGCACCTTGTAGCCGAGCCGGTCGAATTGCGCCGCGACCCATTCGGTGAAAGCCGGATTGGCCGAGGCGCCATTGCAATCGCTGACCACGATGTCCGGACGCGCAGCGCCGCTGTCGACATTCATGGCGTTGCCGACCGACTTCATCGAATGACAATTGATGTGCCAGACCGCGCCGAACTTGTCGACGCTGTCGTCGAGCAAGGATTGCAGCACGCTGTGATACGGCAGGTAGTATTGGTTGAGGCGGTAGCGCAATTCCGCCAGGCTCAGCTTGTTGCGATACATCGGCACATCCGGCAGGGCGTCGCGACGAATCAGCCCCATCCCGCGCCCGCAGGCCTCCGACGGCGCCAGCGGTTCCGGCCATGGCTGTTCGAGCATGGACTGGTCGATATCGTCCGGCGCGCGATTGGGATCGATGTAGGCACGCGGAAAACGTGCCGCCAGCAGCGGTGCGCCAAGGCCGGGCGCGGCCGACCACAACTCGTCGACGAAGGCGTCCCAGGTCGAATTGAGTGCCGCCACCGGCGCCGCAATACCGCTGTTGAAGGGATACAGGGTGCCGCTGTGCGGCGAATCGACCACGATCGGCAGGATCGTTTCGGCGATGCTGGGACGGATGACGGAATAGACCTGATTAATTGACTTGATCATGAGCTGCGGCGACTTCAGGGGTGACGGAGACATCGCTGTCGTTCAGGTGGCATGCCGACCAGTGGCCGGGCGCGACTTGCCGCAATAGCGGCCGCTGTTCCGAGCAACGCGGCATCGCATGCGGACAACGCGGATGGAAGGTGCATCCGGACGGCGGCTTGAGCGGGCTGGGCAGCTCGCCCTGGATCGGACGGTGCTCCACCACCTTGCTGTCCAGACGCGGCGCATCGGCGATCAGCGCGCGCGTATAGGGATGGTTGGGGCGCGCAAACACCGAACGGGTATCGGCCAGTTCGACGATGCGGCCGAGATACATGATGGCGACGCGGTCGGCGATGTATTCCACCACCGCCAGGTTGTGACTGATGAACAGGTAGGTCAGCCCCTTGGACTCGCGCAGGTCCATGAACAGGTTGAGGATCTGCGCCTGCACCGACACGTCCAGCGCCGACACCGCTTCGTCGCAGACGATGAACCTGGGATTGAGCGCCAGTGCGCGCGCAATGGCAATGCGCTGGCGCTGGCCGCCGGAGAACTGGTGCGGGTAGCGGCTGGCATAGCTCGGATCGAGTCCGACCTGCTTGAGCAGGCTGCTGACAAACGCGCCGGCGTCCTTCTTGTCCACCAGCCCATGGTAGACGGCCGCCTCGCTGACGACCTGGTCGACGCGCTGGCGCGGGTTCAGCGACGCATAGGGATTCTGGAACACCATCTGGATGTTCAGGTGGGTGTCGACGCTGGGCGCCGTGATGTCCTTGCCCTCGAACTCCAGCGCGCCGCTGGTGGCCGGCAGCAGGCCCGCGATCATGCGACCGACGGTGGACTTGCCGCAACCGGACTCGCCGACCAATCCGAGCACCTCGCCGCTGGCCACGCTGAGCGACACTTCATTGACGGCGTACACGCGGGCATCGGCCTGGCGCGACAGACCGACCGCGCTGGCGGCGCGCGCCAGGCTGCTGCGTTTGATGCTGAAGCTCTTGCTGAGGTCTCTGGTTTCAAGCATGGTAGTCATGATTAAGCTAACGGATGGAAACAGCGGTATTCACGGTTTTCCAGCTTGAATACCGGAGGGATCTTGTGGCACTCGCCGGTGGCCCGCGAGCAACGCGGCGCAAAGGTGCAGCCGGGCGGCAACGACAGCAGCGGCGGCGTGGCGCCGGGAATCGAATACAGCCGCTTGCCATGGTTCTCCGCCTGCGGCAACGAATCGATCAGGCCCCGGGTATAGGGATGCAGGGGATTGCCGATGATCTCGGCCACCGGCCCGCGCTCGATGATGCGACCGGCATACATGACGCACACCTCGTCGGCGAGGTCCTTGACCACGCTGATGTCGTGCGTGATCCAGATCAGCGCGGTGCCGCTGGCGCGCGCCAGGCTTTTCATCTCATACAGGATCTGCGCCTGGATGGTGACGTCAAGCGCCGTGGTCGGCTCATCGGCGATGATCAGATCCGGGCTGTTGACGATGGCGTTGGCGATGGCCACGCGCTGGCGCATGCCGCCCGACAGCTCGTGCGGATAGGCGCGCATGCGCTCGACCGGCGCCGGGATGCCGACGCGCTTGAGCGCGGCGCAGACCTGCTCGTCGATCTGCGCGCGCGAAGCCTTGCGGTGAATGGCGATGGTTTCGCCCAGTTGCGCCCCGATGCGCATGACCGGATTGAGCGACATCATGGGGTCCTGGAACACCATGGCGATACGGTCGCCGCGCAGTTGGCCCCAGCGCTTGACCGATGCATCGCGCAGGTTTTCGCCATTGAACAGGATCTCGCCGCCGGCGATGCGACCCGGTTTTTCCACCAAGTTCATCAGGGAAAAGGCGGTGACCGATTTGCCCGAACCTGACTCGCCGACGATGCCCAGCACCTTGCCGCGCTCCAGCGTGAAGGAGACATTGTCGAGCGCCTTGGCCACACCGGCTTCGGTACGAAATTCGGTCACCAGGTTGTTGACTTCCAGAAGTGCCATGATGTTGTCTTTCTATGCGTCCAGCTTGGGATTGAGCACGATGCGCAACTGGTCGCCGACCAGGCTCACCGCGACCACCAGCAGCACCAGCGCAACGCCGGGAAACACGCTGATCCAGTATTGATTGGAAAGCATGTAGTCAAATCCGTTGGAAATGAGCAGGCCCAGCGACGGCTTGGTTTGCGGCAAGCCGATGCCGAGAAAGCTCATGGTCGCTTCCAGCGTGATGGCATTGGCCATTTGATTGGTGGTCGTCACGATCAACGGCGCCAGGCAGTTCGGCAACACGTGACGGAACATGATGCGGCGCGCCGGCAGGCCCTGCCCGACCGCTGCCTCGATATATTCCTTGTTGCGCTCGACCAGCGCAGAACCGCGCACATTGCGGGCGAAGATGGCCCATTGCACCAGCACCAGCGCCATCAGCGTCTTGTCCACGCCCTGCCCCAGCACCGCCAGCAGCACCAGCGCCACCAGGATGGTCGGCACGCTCAACTGGACATCGACGATGCGCATCAGGATGGCGTCGACCTTGCCGCCGAAGTACGCCGAGATCAGGCCGATGCTGGTGCCGATGGCCAGCGCCACCAGCGCGCTGGCGACGCCGATGCCAAGACTGATGCGCAAGCCGTACAGGATGGCGCTGAGCATGTCGCGCCCGGCGCCGTCGGTGCCGAGCAGGTAAGTCATCTTCTGGTCGGAGCTGGGCGAGCCGGGGGCACGCTCGGCTTCCATGATGGAAACCTTGGTCAGGTCGTAAGGATCCTGCGGCGCGATGAAAGGCGCCGCAACCGCGATCGCCACCAGCAACAGCAGGAACACGGCGGCAATGGCGCCGACGCGGCTCTTGAAGTAACGCCGCAACAACAGGCGCATCGGCGCCTCGGGCGGTGCTACCGGTGCGTCGGCCGACGCCGGCAACGCTTGAGGATTGATTTCGTTCATCATCATTTTCGTAGTGGTGGAACTGGCCGCTGCTGATCGTCATCGCCCGCCATGGCGGGAACCGTTTTACTTATCGCCCGGGGTTATGCCTGATGTCATGCCTGATGTCATGCCTGACTTCACGCCGAACGGGCGCGCAGTCGTGGATCGAGCACCAGGTACAGCACGTCCACGGTGAAATTGATCAATACGTACAACATCAGCACCACCATCAGATAGGCCACCACCACCGGACGGTCCAGTTGCAGCACCGAGTCGATGATCAGCTTGCCCATGCCGGGCCAGGCAAAGATGGTTTCGGTAATCAGTGAAAACGCAATCAGATGGCCGAATTCGATGCCCATCACGGTGACGATAGGAATCATCACGTTGGGGGCGATATGGCGAAACATCAGGCGTACCGGCCCGACGCCTTTGGCGCGGGCGAACTTGACGTATTCCTGGAGCGCCACCTCACGCGTACCGGCTTCGGTCATGCGCATGACCAGCGCCACGTTGTGCAACGCCAGAGTGAATGCCGGCAGCAGCATGAACTTGATGCCGGCCCAACTCAGGAAACTGACGTCGATGCCCAGCAAGGAGGTGGTCGGGCCGCGACCGCCGGAGGGCAGCCAGCCGAGATTGACGGAAAACACCAGGATCAGGATCAGTCCCAGCCAGAACACCGGAATGGTCACGCCGAGGATGGAGAAGCCCATGGCGAACTTGTGCAACCGGCTGCCGGGGCGCAATCCCGACCACATGCCCAGCGGGATGCCGATCAGGGCCGACAGCAACAAGGCCATGACGGCCAGCTCGAAGGTGGCCGGCATGCGTTCGAAAATCAGCCCGATCGCCGGTCGGTTGAAGATGAAGGAGTTGCCCATGTCGCCATGCAAGGCGTTGTACAGGAAACGTCCATACTGCTGGTATATCGGCAGATCCAGCCCCAGCGCATGGGAGGCGCGCCGGATTTCTTCGAGCGGCGCGTCGGGCGCCACCAGCAGGTAAATGGGATTGCCGACCAAGTTGATCCCGACGAATGCCAGGATGGACATGACAAAAATCACCAGCACACTTTGCAGTGCACGCTTCAGCAGCATTTCAAACATCGCATTGCTCCGCTCATCGATTTCTCCTCACCCTTGCAAACGACCGCGCAGCGTTGAGCTGCGCTTCCCCGGCAATCGCCGGCCGGCACGCTGCGGCGCCGACTCTTGTTTGCCATTGCGCACCCGAGCTGTCGCGCCTTTTCCGGATGCCGTCTGCGACTATTTTTTCGACCTGCATTTGTATCGCTAGACAACACTATATATCACTAAACGATACAATGTCAAATAAACTTCACCGTCAATTTATCTCTTCCCGCACGGCAAAAGCCTCGCCAGGCGGGCGTCGGCGAGGCACGGAGAGTGGGCGCCGTTTTGCACCGCGGGAGAACGAATGCACTCTTTTCATGCAAGAACAGCGCCAGTGGCGCTGCACGCAAAACGTGCACCGCAACATGACGGCGCAGCAATCGCCCCCTCTTTTTTTGCGGGCGGCTGATCGCCGGCACTAGCGTGTAGGAATCACCGGCAATGTCACGAACGAGGGACGATCCCGGTCCAGGTGGATGCGGTTGGTGGCAACCCGAACCTGGCTGGCCTCTCCTTCCGGCTCGCCGGTATTGGGATTGCAATCGAAGCGCGGGAAATTGCTGCTCGATATGTCGATACGGATGCGGTGCCCGCGCACGAACACATTGCTGGTGGGAAAAGCCTCGATCCTGATCTGGTAAGGCCGGCCCGGCTCCATCAGTTCGGGCTGCTCCCATGAAGTGCGGTAGCGCACGCGCAGGATGCCGTCGGTCAGGTTCATCGCATAGCCCTCCGGATAATCGGCATTGGGCGGATAGACATCGATCAGCTTGAAGGTGAAATCGGTATCGGGGCAATCCGACGAAATCCACAGCGACGCCGTCACCGCACCGGTCAGCTCGACATCCTGTTCCAACGGTGCGGACTGGAATACCAGCACGTCCTCGCGCTCGGCCAGCGCCCTGAATGGCGCAACCGCGCCAAACACTCCGGGCGCCTCGCGCTGGTCGAAGGCGCCGCCGACCATCAGCGGCTCTCCCGAGGTCACGGCGCCGCCGACGGTCGGCACCGGATGGCGCGGATCGTATCGATACGTCAGCGACGCTTGCGCCACCGATGGCGCCTGTTGCGACAGGCTGCGATCGGCATGCAAGTAATACGCCGTGAAATTGGTATCGGGAAGCGGCCAGTCGTTTTCCGAGCGCCACGCGCCGCCATGCTGCATGCGCCCTTCGGCATTCTTCAGGCCGCTACCGCCGCCCATGACGAACAGGCTCACCGGCGGCAATGGCGACGGTACGCTGGCGTCATCCTTGAGCCAGCGGTCGAACCAGCGTCGGCGCAATTCCAGGAAATCCGTCGCCAGTTGGCCGTCAAGCGTGGCCGCCGGGCCAAAATCGACGTCGCCGGAATACGTCACCGAGCGGTTGCCGTGGATCCAGGGACCGAGGATCAGACATACCGGCCCTTTCTTGCGCGACGACAGGCCGATGAAGTTTTCCGTCACGGTACGCGGATAGGGGTCATACCAGGACGACATGTGCACCATCGCGGCGTCGCTGAAACTGTCGTAGTAACCCTGCGCATACAGGCCGGGCTGGCGCCAGTAGGCATCGAAGGCGCCGCGCTGCCACTGGTCGAACAGGTATTCTTCATATTCCGGCGCGGGCGTCAACGGCGAATCCCCCGGTTTCCACTCAAGACTGCGCGTGAACCATTCGCGGATATCGATCGCCTTCAATTGTGCATGACGGTCGTCGTCGTTACGAATCTCCGGGCTCTCCATGGCCTGCCTGAGAGCCCAGGTGGCCTGCTTCATTTCGAAGGCGCCGCCTTGGCGGATTCCTCCCTGATAGGCATTCGAAAAACCGCCCGAATCCAGGAACATCGCCACCACGCCGGGCGCATTCAGGCTGGCCAGCGCCGCCTGCGTATGCGCCGCGTAGGACAGGCCCATGGTGCCGATGCGGCCGTTGCTCCAGGGCTGCGCCACGATCCAGCTGCAGGTGTCGAAGCCGTCCTGGGCGTCGCTGGTGTACTTGACGAAACTGCCTTCGGAGCGATAGCGGCCGCGGCAATCCTGGTAAATCACGATGTAGCCATGCCGCAGGAAATGTTCCGCCACCTCGACACGGGACTTCACCCGCGCATCGGCGGCGGTGCGCTCGCTGCGACTGTCGATCTCCTTGCCGTAGGGAGTGCGCTCGAGCACCACCGGCAGCTTCTGCAGCGCCGCACCGGCCGTCGGCTGCGGAATATAGATATCGGTCGCAAGCCTGACGCCATCGCGCATGACCACCATCACGTCGCGCATCACCGTGTAGGCGGGCGTCGCTGCGGCAACGCCGCCTGTCGATGCGTCCAGCCCCTCGGCGGTACGCAGTTGAGAGAAATGCTTGGAATATTTCATGATTGTTCGAATTGAATGAATGTGGAACGCCCTGCCCGACCGCCGTCAGCATGGCCGGCGCTGCGAACGCCGTCGTATTTCAGGGAATAAGTCTCCGTCATTGCCAGTCTTGTTCAATTGCTGACGTAATGTGCGATCCGGGTCGCAAGCACCCTTGCTGCCGGCATTGCGGCCTCGGCAGGTTCGGATCCATCAACGACCGCCAGTGGCCATGGCGACGAAAAAAGGGATGGACGAGCGTGCGATGCCCCGGGTTGCTACTGCACTCCTTTGCATATTTTTCTCATTTTTGTTTCACTGTCAGATACGATATGTCGTTAAATGATACAAGTCAAGTTTTTTTGCTGCTTATCAATGGTGCACGGCGCCATGCCAAAGCCTTCGTCGGCGGGGCTTGCAACACACTGACAAGGTGCTGACTTCGACCTGACGTCCCTGCACGCTTACGGCAGCACGGCAACCGGTGTGGCGCCGAATTGCGCCGCCAGCAGGAACGCGACCAGTCGCGCGGCGCAATCCTCCGGCGTCGCCAGATGGCCTTCGCGTTGCAATGCATGGAACTGTTCGCGCAGCGCAAACCGGTCCGGCGCCGCCGCGCGCAGCTCGGCCTGCATGTCGGTGTCGATGACGCCCGGCGCCACGCTGCAAATGCGCAATCCCGGACGATGCTCCTGCGCGGTGGCGCGGGCGTGATGATCGAGTGCGGCTTTGGTGGCGCAGTAGACGCCCCATCCGGCATAGGCGTCGCGACCGGCGCCGCTGGAGACATGGAGGATGCGGCGCTCGCGACAAGGATGCGCGGCAAGCGCCGAGGCCAGCATCAGCGGTGCGCCGACATTGATCGCCACGGCGGCGGCGATGGCTGCCGGTTCCAGCTGACCGAGCGCGCCGATCGGCTGGACGACGCCGGCATTGTTGACCAGCACGACGTCGTCATCGGCCGCAAGAAAGTCGCGCAGCGCCGGCCCTTGCAGCCAACCCAGCAACGCCGCGGTATCGGCAAGGTCAAGCGCCTGCTGCACCAGCAACTGCGGAAAACGCGCCTGCAGTACGGCATTGGACCGGCGCGCCAGGCCCATGACTTCCACGCCGCGCACCAGCAAATCGGCTGCAATGGCGGCGCCCAGGCCACGGCTGTGACCGCTGACGATTGCTTTCATCGTTACCTTCCTCCAGATCGCTCCGACGACGCCATGGAACCGCGTCCGCAGCGGCGTCACTCAACAAAAAATGCAAGCAATCGCGTCCTCCATCATCGTCACCCAAGGAACTTCCATGAACGACATCGTCGGCCACGCACTGGCACAACAAGATTATCGGGAGATACACGTCGCGCGCCATCTGTTGCCGTTCGAGGACCATAAGTTCCTGAAGGCGGAAGACGCACGCGTCATGGTGCGCGGCGAGGGTCTGCACGTCTGGGACGACAACGGCAAGCGCTTTCTCGACGGCATGTCGGGGCTATGGTGCACCACGCTGGGCTATGGCCGTCCCGAACTGGTCGCCGCCGCCGCCGCGCAGATGGCGTCGCTGTCCTATTGCAGCCAGTTTTTCAACACCACGCATCCGGCCGTGGCGCAACTGTCGGCCAAATTGTTCGATATCCTGCCGCCGCGCTACAGCCGCATTCTCTATACCAATTCCGGTTCGGAGGCCAACGACATACTGATCAAGCTGGTACGCCGTTACTGGCAACTGGCGGGGCGGCCCGGGAAGCGGGTCCTGATCGGACGCCACAACGGCTACCATGGCGCCACCGTCGGCAGCGCCTCGCTGGGCGGCATGAAACTGATGCATCAATTGGGCGAGACGATGCTGGACGAAGTCCATCACATTCCCGAGCCGTACTGGTTCGGCTACCAGGGCGCGCTGACGGAACAGGAGTTTGGCCTGCAAGCGGCCATGGAACTGGAAATCAAGATACTCGAACTGGGGCCGGAAAAGGTTGGCGCGTTCGTGGCGGAGCCCTTCCAGGGCGCCGGCGGAATGATCTTCCCGCCGTCGAGCTATTGGCCGGAAATCCAGCGCATCTGCGAAAAATACGACGTCCTGATCTGCGCCGATGAAGTGGTCGGCGGCTTTGGCCGCACCGGCTGCTGGTTCGCCCACGACTATTTCGGTTTCGAACCCGACATGCTGACCATCGCCAAGGGCCTCACCTCGGGTTATGTGCCGATGGGCGGCCTGGTGCTGTCGCAGCGCATCGCCGACACCCTGGCCGACTGCGGCGGCCTGTTTGCCCACGGCCTGACCTACCAGGGACATCCGGTGGCGGCGGCAGTGGCCCTGGCAACGCTGCGCCTGCTCGATGAGGGCGGCGTGGTCGAATACGTCGGCCGCGACCTGGGCCCCTATCTCCAATATCGCCTGCGCGAGGCGTTCTCGCAACATGTACTGGTGGGGGAAATCCAGGGCGCGGGCGCGGTCGCCGCCTTGCAACTGGCGCTGTCGAAGGTCGGCAAGGAACGCTTTCGCAACGAAAACGCGGTCGGCCTGTATTGCATGCGCAAGGCGCAAGAGCACGGCCTGATCGTACGCACCACGGGCGCCAGGGTGATCATCGCACCGGCGCTGGTGGCCACGCCTGACGACATCGACGAACTGGTCGACAAACTGACGCTGGCGCTCGACGACACCGCCAGGGCATTGAAGCTTCTATAAAAAATCGCAGGATGAACCTGCGATCAATCACGACAATCTGTGCGACGCGGCGCCGTCACGGCTCCACATACCCCAGCGCCGCCGAGAAGCGCACGGCCGCGAACTTGAGTATGTCGATGTATTGCCTGAGGTTTTCCTTGGGCACCCGACTGGCCGGCGCAGTCATCGACAACGATGCCACCACCGTGCCGGTCACGTCGCGCACCGGCGTGGCCACCGCCACCATGTCCGTGGCCTTCTCGGAAAACGAACTGCTGCAGCCCTCCGCCAGGATCTTCTTGAGTTCCTTCTTCAGCTCGGTGCGCTTGACGATGGTGTTGGGCGTGAACGCCTCCAGCTTGCCGCTCAGGATGTCTTCCTGGATCTGCGCCGGCGCGTGCGCCAGCAGCAGCTTGCCGGAAGCACCGACAAACAATGGCCGGCGCTCGCCCAGTTGACTATGCACGCGCAATGCATGCGGCGCATCCCACCACGCCACGCAAACCGTTTCGAGGCCGTCGCGTATGCGCACCAGCACGCTTTCGTTGCACTCCCGCCCGATCGGTTCAAGAATCTCGTTGGCGACCTGGATCAGGCTCAACTGATTCTGCGCAGCCGTGCCGACAATCAGGGCGCGATAGCCGAGGCTGTAAGTCGCCAGCGGCAATTGCCGCCGCACCAGGCCGCACTCTTCCAGCGTCGTCAGCAGGCGAAACGCCCGCGCCTTGGTATTGCCGGACAATTTCGCCAGTTCGGTCACGCCTTTGCCATCATGCTCCGCCACCAGAAACATCAGCTCGATCGCCTTGCTTACCGCATCAACGGTATAACTCATAAACCATTCCTTTTCTTGCGCGTCATTCTTGTTCGTCATCGTTGAACGACGTCATTTTTATAGAAGACAATACTGCCTTTGCAAATCACGCATCTCCTCGAAAAGCCTTTTCGCTGCTTGCCTTGCGGCCATCGGCCTCGATCCCGGATTGTTATTCTGGCAGATGGCGCGGCATCTGTCAGTACGCGACCGGCACCTTGTCCTCATTGAGAAAACGCATGCTCGATTGCTTGACCCTGCATTGCAATTAAAATACACTAAATGTCGACAAATGATACATTGTTTTACCAAAAGAAACGGACAACCTACTCAACTGTAGCTTTCCGTGCCCGACTCCTTTTCAGCGAGACCAATGTGGCCCACGATCCTCATCTGACTGATATCGGCCTGGCGTTTCAGCTTCCCTGCGCCAGCGGCGAGCGTACCTTTGTGATCAGCCGCGAGGCTCTGGACATCCTGGGCCGGCGTCACGGCTATGCGATGAGCCACTTGAATCTCTACTATGCGCATGAAGCCATCATCCACGTGGTAGCCCGCTTTCTCGCCCATGAAGAAAAATCGGCATTGCCGATCCTGATCGACGCCCCGCATTTCCACGCCTGCGAGACGATAGCGTTGCCGGCGCATCACCCGCTGCGCGCCCGCATGGCGGCCTGAGCCGACTGAACTTTTTTCTGCCGGATGCGACTCAGATGTCTGAAAAATGAATCGGCGGCAAATCATGTATCTCGATCACTCCATGGAAGTTGCGTTCTTGCGCGCCGAACATGCGCGCCGCAACCGACGCGCGCTGGTGGCGCTGATCGAAGGCGAACGCCACTATTGGTGGGGCGGCAACGTCGATAAATGGCGCCTTGATCCATCCGTGTTCCCATCGCCCGCCGCCGCCGAAGCGTACCGGCGACTGCGCGAACGCTTCCGCTCCGGCCTGGCGACCAAGGGGCAGATGCTGCTGGTGCATGCCGACGGCACGCTCGGCGCCATCCTGCTCGGTCCCGAATCACAACAGGAAGCACTCGACTGGTTGCGCGACAACGTCGCCGCGCTACGACCGCCGCCGCGCACCTGACCGCCCATTGCCGGCCTGACGTCGGCACCGCGCGGGGCCGTCGCAACGGCCAGCGCCTCTCCACCTCTCCCGGGAACCCGCCCCCGGTCCCCGACACTCATGGGGGACAGGGCCGCGCGCGTTCTGCCGGCGCGCATTTGCGTGTGGTCCGCGACATCCGGTTTCCGGACATCGTTTCGTTCAACCTGACAAAAACACAAGACCATGGACAATCAATTCCTGCAGTCGAACGATGCCGCCTTCCCGCTCTGGGGCCTGGTGCACGCCGCGGCACTCGATCCTGAAACCGGCCGGCGCGACCAGACCTTCTATATCAAGATGCGCGACCAGAGCGGCGTCCTCACTTTTGCCTCGGCGCTCGACGCCGAAATCTATAGCCAGCGCCTGGCCGCGGCGGGTATCCACGGCTGGTGCCGCCAACGCCTCGAGCGCATCGACCTGGCCCGCGTCATGGCGCAGGTGCCGGAGTCGGAACGACGACTCATGCTGGCGCTCGGCTTCTTCGCCTCCGATACCAACGACCTGCTGCTGGACGCCGACCATGCGCTGATCACGCCCTTGCTGCCGGTGCCATTCGATTTGCAACATTCCCTGCATGGCGTTTCGCAATTGCGCATCCATGCCGAAGTGCTGGAATTCATCCACGAATGGTGGGAACGCATCGGCGGCCTCAACTATTCCGATCAGGTGCATTCGCTGGAGCACTGGTCCGACCTGGCGCTTGCCAGATGCGCATCCGAAGCGCTCGACAAGGCGCGGATCATGGCGCTGGCGCAATACCATGCCGCCTGGACCGAGGCCGGCACGAGCGAGGAATGCGCCGTGTTCGTCCCCGAAGCCGGGGCATGGCAATTCACGCCGTTGCAAGGCCCGCGCCAACGCACCTTGCACTGAACCGCAGGGCCTGCGCGGTGCGGCCACGATGCCGTCGCACCGCCTCCGTCAACCTGCCTTGCCCTTCCCTGACCTCCCGACCTCCCTTGCCGACCATCGTCGGCGCAGCTTTCCGCACATTTCCTTCGACCTGATGTCGCCCGACTGTTGAATCAGCGCGCGGCGCGCATCCGCTGCGGCCTCGTCCCGACGGTTGCCGGCATGCGGCGACATGAGCCTCTTCCTGCGCGAACACCGCCCCGGCACCGCCATTGTCACAATTGCGCGGCGACGGATGCGCACCTGCACACATCCGCAACAGATATCGGCAGAAGAGCGAATTTAGCCAAATCTTACCGGCAGCAATCGGCACATCAATCGTGCGCAAAAGATCGGGAATACGCATTTTTTGTGACAAAAATGACATTTTCATGACATAGGAACCACGAAAAATCGGTTCTTACTCACGGGTGAATTTCACCATGCACCGCAACAATCGACCGCATTCCCGCGGCGCGGTGCGCAACCCACCCAAGAGGACCATCATGCATACCCCTATTCACGGCAACAGCTCCGGCCATGCCGACAACGACTATGACCTGGAGGCGGCCACGCGAGGCTTGGCGCCGCAGCAAGGCCAGGATATTGAATTAACCACTCGCGGCAACGACAACACCGACGACCCACTGCCATCGGCGCTCGGACAAGGCGAGCGACGCCCGCCGTCGCTGCAAAAAGAACTCACGGCAAGCAAATCGGGCGGATTCGAGATTGCCCAGGCGGTCGCCGGCGTTGCGCCGCGCCCGGACGCCGAGGTGTTCGAAACGGCACAATCCGGCCTGATCCCTTCGGCGCCGACAACGACCGGCAAGACCTCCGGCGCCAAAGCGCTGGAAAAACTGCACGGCGACATGCGCGCCGTCGGTTGCACCTTGCAAGAGTTGCAGGCCGCGGTACAGGCGCTGGGCGGCAAATACGAACCGTCAAAATCGGCCGGCCTGCATCTGGCCTCGCTGAACGACCACGTCGGCATCGTCAATATTCCGTTCAATACGCGCGGCACGCGGATTGCAGAGAATCTGGCGGTGATCAAGGATACGGTGCCTCCGGGGCCGGGCGAAACCGCCCCCCGGGAACTTTATTTCATCAAGGGCTTCGGCAACCGTCTGATCGGCATCGGCGATCTTCAGGCGTTCGAGGCAAAGCGACCGCAATACGACGTTCTGGTCAAAAAACAAGGCATGGAGACCAGCTTCCTGGCCTATCTCAAGGAGTGCTCGTCGGCGTCGTCGCTGTTTGCGCGGCGCAGCCACGACGAATCGTCGCATCCGGTCATGCCGGTGCCGCCCAATGCGATGCCGATGCCATTGCGACGCGCCTGGGCCAATGGCGAGAATTACATGGCGGCCGGCTTCGGCGGCCATCCGACGCCTCCCGGACAAGCGCGAGCCAGCGACTTCTTCCTCGGCTATGCCGACTACAACGCCATCGAAAACCGCCTGGTGATCTTCCTGACCGATCCCGACCACCACGTCACGGCACGTCCGATGCAGCCACGCCATGGCAAGGAGATCCCGGCCGCATTGAACATCGAAGGCGGCGTGCTCGCCGAAATCCAGGGCATCAGTACGGTCGAAGTCATGGGGCCGGCCGGCAAGACGCCCGGCGTCAAACTGTCCGCACTGCGCGCGCTGCTGCACAATCCCGAGGCGAACATGAAGCTGCACATCACCACCGAAGACGGCGCCATCCACGAACTCGAGTACACCGCGCGCGGCCTGCGCATGCAACTGCTGCAACCAAAGGCCTCCGGCGTCGGCGTCATGCGGCCGATCGCCACCGCCGACGTCGCCCTGTACGGCTATCAAGGCCGCAATACCGGACTCTACGGCAGCCTCTCAGGCTACGCCAATCCCGAACTGATCCTGTCGACCGGCGAACACCTGCTGGCCGGACCGCTGCTGATCAATCGTTCCGGCCTGGAGGGCAAGGCCCGCGCCCTGGGCAACCTGGCCGGCAACCTGGTGACCCTGAGCGCCACCTTCGGCATGACTTCGGCGCGCCTGACCGGCGCCGTCAATACCACCTTGCGCGCGGCGTCGGTGGCGGCCGTGGTGTACGGCATGAACGCCATGGTCAACGCCGCCCGCGACAAGGATACCCATACGCTGCTGGGCGGCGCCCACGCATTCAGCTCGACCGGCTACGGCACCGTCACCAGCAGCCACCTGGCCGGCGTGGTGGCGCTGACGGTGGTGGCCCAGGATGTCCTGACGCGGGTGTTCGACTTCGCCCACAAGAACCTGCTGAAGGACGCCTACAAGAGCCGCGAAACCATCGGCGGACAGATATTCAATGAAGCGGTGCTGCCGCTGGGCAGCGAATTCCTGCGCCTGGTGCTCAACTACGGCATCCAGAGCGGACTCAAACTGCCGCGCGGCAACGCCATCGACGTCGCCACGCTGGCCGGCGTCGCCGCCCTGCATACCGCCGTCGGCTTTGCCCGCGGCCGCTCGGGAGAAAGCGCCAGCCATCCTGCCGCCGAAGTGGTCTACAACACCATCGACTTCTTTGTATGCGACCTGCTGTTCCGGGCACTGGGCGCGACTGCCGGCAGCAAGCAACTCAAGGGAGAGTACAGCGGCCTGGATTATGCCGAGGCCTTGCTCACCCGCATGGCCACGCGCGGCGTCGACAAATGGGTGGCGCCGATCCTGGCAACCGCCCTGAGCGCAGCCGGTCTTTTAGGTCCCAACGCGCGCGCCTACGACGACCAGGTGACCCAGGAAGATCGCTACAACGGCCTGGTCTCCTATTTGCGCGCATTCAGCGCGACCGTCAGCAAAGTCGGCACCAAAGTGGCCGACAAAGTGGAAGACGTTGTCAAGAAAGACATCGAAGCGCTGGCCCACACCATCCACCTGGCGGCAGTCATGGTCGAACACACCAACAAGTCGATCAACCGCATGGGCATGGACATTCGCGATCCCAACCCGCTGGAATTGCTGGCGGTGCAAGAAGCCTCCCGTTTCCACGAGATGAACGAAGACGAGCAGGTCGCCTACCTGGACGGGCTGACCACCCGCTTCGAAGGCATGACGCAAGCCTCGCTGGCATTGCAGGCGCAGCGCGAAAATCCGGTGGCGCCGGTAGAACTGCCCGCCGAAGGGGAAGCGCCGCCCCCCCCGCCGGTCGACACCACGCTGGCCGTGTCCAACAACCGCTCGCAGTTGCCGCCCGAGATGGAACGCGTCATGGCGTCGCTGATGGACAGTTTCGAAGAAACTTACGCCGCCGGCGACAACAACTATCCGACCAAAGTGCCGCCGGACTTCCTCAGCACCTCGCTGCCGCACTTCGCCCAGGCCTCGGCCGCCCTGGGCATCAAGACCGATCGCCTGCGCCGCATGATCACCACTTTCAGCGATATTCCGGCCGAGCACATTGCGCGCATCCATCACGCCATGGACGCCGTCAAGGGCATGCCCGAAGAGCCGGGCGACAGCAACGCCGCCTACACGGCCCTGACACGTCCGATCCTGCGCGGCATCCGCAACGCCGTGGTGAAGTACACGGAAGAATCGGGACCGTTCCACTATCTGCTGCGCTGGCCGTCGACCGGCCAGGATCATTACGTCGACATTGTTCCCGGCGTGCCGATGCGGGTGGTCATGATGAACAAGCGCGGCAACACCCAGGGAGACCCGGACATGCAGATTTCCGGGCTTGATCCGCTGCTGATCAACCTCGGCGCGCTGCACGCCAAGACCTTCCCGGCCATCGTGCAGCGCGCGGTGGTATCGGACGCACGCTACCTCCCCTTGCCGGAAGACCAGCGTCGCATCGGCGTCATCACCGAAGGCGAGCGGGTGTCGCTGACCGAAATCCTCTCCACCACCAGCGCCGAACAGCTGGCGGCAGCGTTCCTTGCCGCACTCGGTTATGGCGCCGCCGCCAACGACCGCAGCCTGCGCATCGTGATTCACCAGGACTCCGCAGTCAACATCGCCAAGTACACGGAACTGATGCAGGCCGAGACCATCTCCCTGCCCGGCGGCGTATTTGTCGTCACCCGCATCGACGCCGATCCGCCGGTGCCCGCCGCCGCAACGACGGGTGCCGCCACCTCCACCGACAATCTTGGCCAGGTGGTCTACATGGCGCGCATCAATACCTACGATCTGGAAACAAAATATCGCGATTTTCAGAAAGCCAAGGAATCCAGCGAGCGCACCGGCAAGCCCCTGGTCACGACAATGCAGGACGGCGACCTCGGCATCGATCCGGTCAGCGGCCATTTCTTCAAATACGACGCGGCCAGCCAGAGCATGCAATTCGTGATCGCCAGCAAGAGTTATTTCCTCGGCACCGAGCTGGAAACCGACCAGAACCAGCCGGCGCGCTGGCGCTATCCATACACTTCGCCCACCAGCCCGGGCGAAGTGCGTCGCAGCATCCGCGCGGCGATCCTGATGGACGATCCGATGACGCCTTACCTGAACGATGCGGTGCGCAACACCCACCATGAAGTGGATCGCCGCAACGGCGGCTATTACGCGGAGAACAACGTCTATCGACTCGAAGACGAAGCTCGCCTGGCCGCCATCCGCACCGCGGCTGAACCGGCCATCAGGGAACTCAACAGGCTGTCGATGCAGGAGGAGTTCCCGGCCGTCGCACTCGCCAAGGGCCAGCCTTTCCCCGGCGAACTGCTGGCGCGCCTGGCGTCAACGGCGCTGATGAAGCCGCTGTTGATGCTGCAAGTGGACGCCGATGGAAACGTGCAGACCGAAAAAGTTCGCAGCACCGATGCCGAAGGCAACGAAGTGGAAAAGGATGAGCCGGTCAAGCTGGCACATTTCGTGAAGACGCACGATCATTTCGACATGACCTGGGAGCCGTCCGGCCCATCGATGATCGGCGTGGGACCCAAGGGCTTCTACATGATGGGTTATCACGAAGGCGAACTGGTCGCCGCACCGGTGCAGATCAACGGCAACGGCCTGAGCGCCGGAAACCTGTTGCACGCGATCGCGGCCAGCAGCTATCCAAACCCGAATCGCGAACGCTACGTGCTGAAGAACGGCGCCGTCAAGAGCGCCACGGCGCCGCAACACTCGCGCATGCCGGGCAGCTTCGGCACCGACGAGGTCAACCGGTCGATCACGCAACTGCTGGGCAAACTGAAGCGCTTTGCCGCCAGCGACTACACCGACATCCGGAAATGGGTCGGCGACACCTATAGCGACCTGGCCGGCCGCGGCGCGCAATTCTCGGCGCCGGTGCCGGCGACAACGACAGCGACCACCACCGTCCCTGCAGAAAGCTGATCAGCAGCAACTCGCCGGCTTGCGGCATCCGCGCCGCAAGCCGGCGGCGTCATGTTCAGGCGCCGCCCCGGATGACGCCAACGCCACCCTGGATCTCGATGCGGGTGCCGAACGGTTGCGACAGTTTCTGCAAGCGTTCCAGGATGCGTTGCGCGACCGCCGGCGGTGCGGTGCGCGGAATGCCGCGATCGGCGTCACGCGCACCATTCCAGTTCAACTCAATCGGGTGCAGGCGCACTTCCTGCAACCGCCCCTGTTCGTCATAGCGGCTGACAGCGATCACGCTTTCAAACCACAGCGAATCCTTGAACACGCCTTCAATCCGCAACGTTTCGGTGAACTCGGCATCGGTCATGCTGCCCGGCTCGACGTGCGCGGCTTCGTACTCGTCGCGCGTGATCGGTTGCCAGGTGTTGTCCATGAAAAAGAAATTCCCCAAGGAATAAAAAATCGGCTTGCCCTTGTAGATCTCGATGCCGCGCAACTGGTGCGGACCATGTCCGATGAAGGCATCGGCGCCGTTGTCGATGGTCTCGTGCGCGAACTGCACCATGAAATCCGGCGGCACCGCGCTGTAATTGCCCGGCTCATGCGTATGCATGGTGGCAATTGCAAAGTCGGCGCTTTGCTTGCCTTGGCGAACATTGCGGATAAGCTCCTTGCGATCGCGCTCATCCATGGTGAACGAAAACTCCATGCCGTCGCCGACCTGGGTGCTGGCGCGATATTTGGTGCCAAACAGGGTCACGGTATGGGTGCGCGCATCCGCTGCAAAGACGCTGTCGCGCACCGAGCCGGGCGGCTGGGCGTCGCGGATCGCCGCCAACTGCGCCAGCCGCTGCGGCGACACCAGCACATAGCGGGTGGTGCGCAAGGCGCTCACGCCGGGACGTCCGGGAATCTGCCCGAGCGGATCGATGGCGCGCGCATTGGCTTCGAAACGCGACGCCGTCGCTACCAGAGAAACACGCCCGGCCGGGATCGACATGATCTGCGGCGCACGCGCCTGCGCCAGCGTCTGCCCGGTGCCGGCGTGGACAATGCCTGCTTCATCCAGCAACTTGTCGGTGGAACGCATGCCGGCCACGCCCCAGTCGGTGGTGTGGTTGTTGGCGCGTCCCACCATGTTGAAACCCATCGCCCTGAGGTCGGCCGGGACATAGGGAGAACTCAGCAGCCAGCCGCCGCCGGACAAGGCTTCCGGATAACCGCCGAACTTGCGCAGGTCGGCGGCGGTGCCCTCGAAATTGCCGAAACTCACGTCCGCCCCCTGCAACAGCTTCAGCAGTTCGGGCGAGGTACGCTTCATGCGCGGCGAAATCGCCTCGGTGATGATCAGGTCGCCGACCGCCGCCAGCGTGAAATTCTTCGGCACGTTGGCCTGGGTCCAGGACGGCGACAACGGGTTCTTGTGTGTTTCACCGCCATCGGCAGCCATTGCCGCGGACCAGGTCGACAGACCCAACAGGCCGGCCAGCGCCAGGCGCGCGGCCCGGTTCGAAATACGAGTGGAATGGTGCATATTGTTGCCCTTGATGACGCAGCACAGATAAAAAAGCCGATCCCGCAGGATCGGCAAAAGGATGTCAGGAGATGACCAAGAAACGGATGAAACTCAGAACGTGTGACGAATGCCGGCTGCAACGATGGAGGAACGGCTGTCGGCACCCGGGGCACCACCGCTGATGCCTGGGTTGTACATGTTCGAAGCGCTCAATGTACCAATGGTGCTGTACAAGGTGGTGCGCTTGGACAGGAAGTACTGGATGCCCGCGATGAACTCGGTCAGCTTGCCCTTTTGCGACGCGCCGACGAAGTTGTAGCGCGATTGCAGTACGCTGCCGGTCAGCAGGATCTGCGGCGTCAAGGTGAAGTCGACGCCGACGTCGATGATCTTGGCCTGGTCGTTGTTCACGCCGCCTGCCGTAAACGCACTGGTGCCGGCGGTCGCGGTGAACGTGGTGTTGAAATTCGGTGCCGTACCCGACGATGTCTTCAGCAATGGCTGGTCAACCTTGGAGAAGGTGCCGCGGAAAGTCACACTGCCCAGCTTGTAGGCCGAACCCAGGATCCACATCTTCATGCAAGTGTCGCCGCCGTTGCCTGCCGTCACCGCGCAACCGGCGCCGCTTGTAGCACCCTGGTCGCTCGACGGAGTTGCCGCCGTGCCCAGCTTGGAACGCCAGTAACCGAGACCGATGCTGAAAGGACCGGTATCGTAGTTGGCACCCAGTCCCAGCGACTGGCCGGTGCTTGTCGAACCTGCAGCTTCACCGAAGCCGTAGCTGATGTTCGCGCGGAATCCCGAGAAAGTGGGCGTGCTGTAGTAAATCATGTTGTTGGCGCGGTTGCCGCCGATGCGGTCCAGGTTGTTGGCGTGGACCGCAGTGATCAGGCCGCTGAAGGGCGTGATGCTCGAATATTGCGCCGCGATTTCATCAGTAAAGTCCTTGCGGCGGCCGAGATGCAATACACCGAAACTGCTGCCGCTCAGACCGACCACCGAACGACGGCCGAACAGCGCGCCGCCTTGCAATGCAGCGCCGTTATCCACCGAGAATCCGTTTTCCAGGCCGAACTCGGCATACAGACCGCCACCCAGGTCTTCCTTGCCGCGAAAGCCGATACGCGACGATTGCAGCAGACCGTTTTCCAGCGCGAACTTACTGCCGGTGTTGCGGAGAGTACCGGTCGCCACCTTGCTCGTGTAGATCACGCCTGCGTCGACGATACCGTAAATCTGCACGCTGCTGTCCTGCGCCTGTGCCCCACCTGCAATTGCGGACAACGCCGCAAACGCCATAACGCCCTTTTTCATACTCGCTCCCATGTAAAAAATTATTCTGAAAGGCTACTTGATGACATGCCATGCGTTTCATCAAATGATACGATTGATCAGCAGTCAATACAATATTAATTGCCGAAATTACCATCGTCAATAAGGTTTCGACAAACAATCCAGTGTTTTATTTAACGATACATGAAAGCACCAACTTATTGCGCAAAGCACCAAATAAAATCAGCAATTCCGCAAACACAAAAACCCCGCAAAGCCGCTAAAAACAAGGGGATTCCATTGGACGCCAAAAATAGTCTCACCATATCCGACGCATATCGCTGCACTGCGCATTAAATTGGTGAGTAAAAAAAATTTTTAAATATTTTGTTTTTTTCCGACACCCGCATCGATTGCAAGGCTATGCGCGGTCCGGGCGATGCCGGAACGGCGCCATTCCCGCGATGGAAACACGCCCCAACCAGCCTGGCCGGCAGGTATGTCGACGGCAATCAACGAACCGGCCGGGAAATAAAAAAAGGCGCAGCAGGACAAGCCCGTGCGCCTTATCGCTAAGAAGAGTTGCTCTCCGCCGCGCATACCGGAAGCCGCGGCATGGCGGCATCGGTACGGCAATCAATGCTTACTTCTTGCGGATGTCGGTCGCCATGGTGAAACCGTCCGCACGCGGCACGATCGACAGGTCCTTCTTCATGGCCCAGGCAACGTTCAAATGCAGGAGCGGGATGATTGCGCCATCTTGCAGCGCGATCTGCGCAGCTTTCTTCTGCAATTCTTCGCGCGCTTTTTCGTCGGTGGTGGAGACCGCCTTGTCAATCAGGGCATCGACATCCTTGTTGGCATAGCGGCCGTAGTTGTTGGCGCCGATACCGGAAGCCTTGTTGCCGGAGTGAATGACCGATGTCAGCAACGTGCCGGAGTCCCCGGTCACCGCGCCGGTGCCCAGCAGGAACGCACTGAACTCGGGCTCGCCGTTGGCGCCGCCGCCAAACACGCGGGTCTGGTAAACCGAGAACGGCATGGTCGCCACGTCCGTCTTGATGCCGATCTGGTTGAACACCTGGGCGATTGCCTCGCACAGTTTGGCGTCATTGATATAACGGTTGTTGGTGCAATGCATGGTCAGCTGGAAGCCGTTCGGATAGCCGCCTTCCGCCAGCAACGCCTTGGCCTTGGCCAGGTCGTAGGCCGGCAGCTTGAAGCCGGCATCATGACCGAAGAAGCCCTTCGGCACCAACTGATCCGAGGCGGTGGCGTCGCCCTTCATCAGGAACTTGATGATGCCGTCGCGATTGATCGCCGTCATCAGCGCCTGGCGCACCTTCAGGTTCTTGAACGGATTTTTTTGCAGCGGCGCGCCATCGACACCCTTGATGTACGGCGAGTTGTCGCGGTATTCATCCAATGCCAGATAGTTCAGCATGTATGACGTCACCGAGATCAGCTTGTAATCCTTGAAGGACGATTCCATGTTGGCGGTCACATCGTTGATGATGTCGACCGAACCGGACAACAGCGCCGCTGCACGCGCAGGTTCGCGCGGAATGAACTGGATGGTCACGGTGTCCCATGGCTCCTTGTCGCCCCAGTAATCGGGGTTCTTGGCGAGCACGATTTTCTGGCCGTGCGCCCAGCTGACGAATTTGTAGGGGCCGGTGCCGATGGCCGATTTGCCGGTGGCGAAGCTGTCCTCCGGGATGTTTTCACCCAGCGATTTCGGAATGATCGCCACCAGGCCGATGTTTTCCGGCAGTGTCGGGCTCACGACCTTGGTCTTGACCTGGATCGTCAGCGGTCCCGACACGCTGACGCTATCGACATCCTTCAGGTAGGAGCGATAGGTACGCGGCCCGGTCTGGTGCATGGCGCGATCGATGGCATATTTGACATCGTCGGCGGTCATGACGGCACCATTCTGGAACTTGACGTTGGGACGCAGCTTGAACTCCCACAAGGTCGGATTGACCAGCCGCCACGACAGCGCCAGGCCCGGCTTCGGCCGCAGTTGTGCGTCCTTGGCCACCAGCGATTCATAGACATGGTTCCAGATATTGCGATTGGCGCCGTTGAGCACATGCGGATCCGCCGAGGTCACCTCGGACTTGTAGCCGATTTTGAGTTCGGCAGCACCGGCAGTCACCGTTGCAAGACAACTTGCCGCCAGTGCGCCCGCCAGCACTTTTTTCACCACATTCCACATACAACCCCCTCTTGAAATACGACATTGATACAAACGGCTCCGGCCCGACAGACATCATGCGCCGATGGCGACATGCATGCCTTATTCGTCCCGGTACCCCAAAATATCCGACAGCTTCCTGGCAGCGCCGACCACCAGGTCAATGGTGCCTTGCATATCCTCCCTGGCAAGACGGCTTGCCGGACCTGCCACGCTGATGGCGGCGACCACCTCGGCATTGGCGTCGCGTATCGGCGCGGCAATCGATACCGCATCCGCCACCAGTTCGCCGTGCGAGACGCCATAGCCGGCCTGGGCAATCTTGTGCATCGCCTGCTTCAGGTTGCTGCGCCCCACCAGCGTGGCCTTGGTATAACTGACCCGCTCCATCGAAAATACCGAATCCTTGATATCCTGCGGCGCATGCGACAACAGCACCTTGCCTGATGCGCCCACGTACAGCGGCCGGCGCGCGCCCCATCCCTTGGCCAACATCTGCAACCGGTGCGACGCTTCCCAACGGGCCACGCAAATCGACTCGGTGCCGTCGCGGATCCGCAGCTGCACGGTCTCGTCGCACGCGGCGCCCAGTTCGCGCATGCAGGACCGCGCCGCCCGCGCCAGCGCAATCTGTCCTTCGGCCGCCAGCCCCAGGTACAAGACCTTGAGGCCCAAGGTATAGATCGGCGCCTGGCCCGACCTGAACACCAGGCCGTTCTTTTCCAGAGTCCTCAGCATGCGAAACGTGCGCGCCTTGGTATTGCCGGAACGCACCGACAGCTCCGTCACTCCCAGACCCGGATTGCGGGCGATCAACGAAAGCACTTCGATTGCTTCTTCGACAGCATCGATAATGTAGTCAGCCATCCATACCCGATAAGGTCATTGATCATCTCCGGAGCTTCGCGTCATCGCAGCGCTGGAGGCGACATTCGTTTTGCCATGCAAAACAATGTAATACTGTTCAACATCATAAATGCGCCCAAACCGGCAAGTCAATATTGTTTCATTAAAAAATACGTTGTATCGACTAATAAACCATTAGCGTAGATCAACATCAGCGTCCGATTGGCTGTTGCGGTGCTATTGACGCGGCCTGGGAGTGCAAGCAGGCAGCGACAACGATGAAAAAATTGCCTCGCCGACAAGCTTCTCGTTCTCCCTTCGCGCTTGACAAAAGCCGGAGAAAAATTCACTATGTATCATACAACAATACTTTGTTTCAATTTTAATCAAGAATGGGTGCTGCGGCACGGGCAATCAAGACAGTCATTGCCCCCGCCATGCCGATTCGGTTGACAGACAAGTGCATGAAGAGGGAAATCGACTACCAACGCGTGCTGGATGAAATGCTGCATGTTGCGACGCCGTTGACGCATCAGGGTGCCGTAGCCGACTACATTCCCGAGCTCGCCCGGGTTGCTCCCGGCCGCTTCGGCGTCGCGCTGTGCCTGGTCGACGGCGCCACCTTCAGCGCCGGCGCCGCCGATACGCGCTTTTCGATCCAGAGCGTGTCCAAGCTGTTCACCCTGAGCCTGGCCTATCGGCTGGAGGGAGATGCCTTGTGGCGCCGGGTCGGCCGCGAGCCGTCGGGCACGCCGTTCAACTCGCTGGTGCAACTGGAAATCGACCACGGCATCCCACGCAACCCCTTCGTCAACGCCGGCGCCCTGGTGGTCACCGATACTTTGTGTTCGCACTACGCCCACCCCTCGCTGGCCATCCTCGACTTCCTGCGCGAGATCAGCGGCGTCGGCGACGTCAACTTCAATTCGGCGGTGGCCGAATCGGAAGCCGGCCATGGTCATCGCAATGCCGCCATGGCCCATTTCATCAAGAGCTTCGGCAACCTCTCCACCGATGTCGATGCGGTCTTGCAAACCTACTTCCAGCACTGTTCGATCGAGATGAGTTGCGTCGAACTGGCGCGCGCGTCGCTGTTCGTCGCCAATCACGGCGTCGTGCCGCACAGCGGCAAAGCCATCCTGACGCCGCTGGCGACAAGGCGGCTCAACGCTATCCTGCTGACATGCGGGACCTACAATGCGGCGGGGGATTTTGCCTTCAAGGTGGGATTGCCGGCCAAAAGCGGCGTGGGGGGAGGCATTGTGGCGATCGTTCCGGGACAACTGGCGATCTGCGTCTGGTCGCCGACGCTGGATGAATACGGCAATTCGGTGGCGGGTGTCGCCGCGCTGGAACACTTCTCCGCGCTGACCGCGCATTCGGTATTCCAGTAAAGCGCAGGCGAGTCGGCCTTGCGCCGCTCCGATCCTGTTGCCCCTATCGTCCGTATTATTCGGCGACGTAACCCAATGCAGCAGAGAAACGCCGGGCGCCGCGAATGATGGCTTCGGTATGCTTTTTCATGCTGGTCTTGGTGGTGCGGCTGGCCGGCGCCGACATCGACAACGACGCCACAACCGCACCGCTGGCGTCGCGCACCGGTGCTGAAATGGCCACCATCTCGGCGGTGCGCTCCGATTCGGAGATGCTGACGCCCTCTTCGATAATCTTTTTCAGCTCTTTTTTGATTTCGCTGCGCTTGGTCAGGGTCTTGTCCGTGTATTTCTTGAGATCCCCGGCCAGCAGTTGCGCCTGTACGTCCTCGGGCGCATAGGCCAGCAGCAGTTTGCCGGATGCACCGACGCCGAGCGGCCGACGGGTGCCCAATTGCGTGTGCACGCGCACCGCATGCGGCGCATCCCACCAGGCGATGCAGATTGTTTCCAGGCCGTCGCGGATGCGCACCAGCACGCTTTCGTTGCACTCGCTGCCCACCGACGCCAGGATTTCGTTGGCCACCTGCAGCAGGCTCAGTTGGTTTTGTGCCGCCGCGCCGATGATCAGCGCCCGGTAACCCAGGCTGTAAGTCGCCATCGGCATCTGGCGTCGCACCAGCCCGCTTTCTTCCAGCGTGGTCAGGAGGCGGAACGCGCGCGCCTTGGTGTTGCCCGATCCCTTCGCCAACTCGGTGACGCCCTTGCCATCTTGCTCTGCCACCAGGAACAAGAGTTCCATTGCTTTCAATACGGCATCAACTGTATATGTCATAACCTTCTTTTCGTCGAACGGGGTTCGGATTCATTGGGGAAATTTTATTTCACTTTATGAAACGAAACAACCTCGAATTCAATCGCATAGCGCAATCAAGGCCGCCTGGCAGCGGATTCCAGGGGGAAACAGCCTGCTCGGGCTTGTCTTTTCGACATCCTTGAATTGTGCCACTTCCGGGGAAAAATGCAGAAAGACAACGGCAATCGCGCCCCATCTACCCGCCGGGAGCAAGATGCGAGCAACAAGAAAAGACAGGCAATGCGGCAGGCTGCAGCGGCCGACCGATGACTCCCTTCACCGTCAGGGCGGCAGGACTTCGAACACCAGCAGTTGCGTCACCTGCGTGGCGCTGAAATTGTTGTCGGAGACCAGCACCAGGCTATCGTGGCCGTTGGCCAGCTTCGGCCCCCAGGCAATGCCCTCCAGGTTGTCGACCTGCTCCAGCCCGCTCTGGTCCAGGTTCAGCAACAAGCGCTTGGCGGCCGGTTTGAAGCTGCTGCCGACCAGCGCATCAACGTTGCGGATATCGGTGGCGTCGCTGACATCCATTTCGTAGAGGCGGATATGAAAATGGAACACGCCCTGCTTGTCCTGCACCCCGGCACGCTCAATGCCCAGCAGACGCCGATCATCCACCGTCAGTATCTCCGACAGGCCGTTATCGGCATAGCGGCCACCGGGCGCCACCGGAATCGGGTCGAGCGGATAGGCGTACTGCGCCACCATCGTGCCGTCGCGTTCATATTTGGTGATCCGCGACATGGCGCCGGCCTGCACCGTCGTCACCGGCCCGTCCTGATACAGCGGCGCTTCCATGCCTAGCCACAGGTAACGTCCGTCGGGCGAAAAGCTCAGCCCCTCGAACGAGAGGTTGTCGCGCGGCCCGCGTTCGCCGCGCTGGTCGATGGCGAACATCTTGCCGACTGCGAAATGCTGCAATAGCGTGCCGTCGCGCCGCGCCTGCCGGACAAACGGCGCCAGTCCCAGGCGGCGGTTGCCTTCGCTGGAGTACCAGATGCTGCCGTCACGGGGATCGACGCGAATGGCTTCAATGTCGGGCACATCGCCGCCGCGCCTGGCAAACCCGGCGACATCGGGATAGGTACTGCCGTCGACCTGGCGGAAAAATGTCACGCCGACCAGTTCGGCGCGATGGAAACCGTCGAGGTCGTAGTGCAGGCGCAAGGTGTAAAAACGCGCCGGACTGACTTCGGAACGGTCGTCGCTCTCGGCCAGCCAGGTATCGGTCGCAGCATCGTAGTCGATGCCGGACAAGCCGCCGACGACCGTGTCCATGAAACGGTGGTTGAGCGGTATGCGTTGTTCGCCGATGAGGCGCAGGCTGCCGACCCGATGGAGCGCAGCAGCGCCCTGCGCTTGCGCCAGGCCGGCGTCGCGCGGGACCGTTGCGCTACAACCCGACAACGCCAATGCCAGCGCAACGACAGCGCACGCCAGCCAGGACTGCCCGGCACGATGCTTCATGTACATTCTCCCTTGGTCAATATCACGGCAAAGCGGCAATCCGGCGATGCACCAGCGCCAGCAGATCGGCATTGTGCACGCCGGTGATGACAAGCGTGTTGGGCGCAAACGCCGCGCCGCGCCGTTCTTCAACATACGCCAGCACGTGTCCTTCGGTCGGACCGCTGCGCCAGTCCACCGCCACCTCGCAGGGCGCACCGGAGAACAGGCCCGGCTCCAGCAAGTAGGCCACCGGGCAGGCATCGTGCAACAGCGGATCCTGCGCGGCATAGGCTGCCAGCATTGCCGCGGCCGCCCTGCCGCTGCGGGAACCAAGCGCACTGAACGAGCCGATCCAGGCGTCGTCCATGATCGCCTTGCCGGTCACGTCGAGCGGAAACAGGACGATCTCGGCCCGCGCGCCCAGCACGATGTGTGCAGCTTGCGGATCGGCATAGAAATTGAATTCGGCAGCCGGGGTGATATTGCCCGGCACCTGCACCGCGCCGCCCATGATCAGCAAACGCCGGGCCCGGCGCAGCACGCCGGGCGACAGCATTTCCGCCAGCGCCAGATTGGTCAGCGGCCCCACCGCGACCAGTTCGAGCGTACCGGCGGGATGCTCCTGCAGCAGCTGCACCAGCTTCTGGGCTGCATGGCCTGGCGCCACCGCACCTGCGGCCGCAAGCACCACGCCGCCCAAACCATCCTCGCCGTGCACCAGATTGCAGCGTGCGTCGCTGCCGCCGAACGGCCGCGCCGCGCCGGCATAGACCGGCACCGCGAACTTGCCGGCCAGGTCGAGGATCTTGCGCGCGTTGGCGGCCGTCACCGGCGCCGGCCGGTTGCCGGCCACCGTGTTCACCGCCAGGATCTCCAGTTCGACGCTGCCGGCTGCCAGCAGCAAGGCCAGCGCATCGTCGATGCCGGGGTCGCAGTCAATGATGATGGAACGCATGTCGGATTCGCTTTCAAATTGTCGTTTGTTGCATGATCTGCTCCACTTGCGCGCGTGTCGGCAGTCCTGCGCGTGCGCCCATTGCCGCCACCGTGCAACTGGCGGCGGCGCAGCCGAAGCGCAGCGCGGCGCGCAGGTCGAGACCGCGCAACAACGCGCTGAGGAAGGCTGCATTGAAGGTGTCGCCGGCGCCGGTGGCATCCACCACTTCGGCCGGAAACGCCGGCTGGTTGGCGTATTGGACATCCGCCTGCCCCAAGGCCAGCGCCATGGCGCCGGCGCCGCCGCAGGTCACCACCACCAGCGCAGGCCCGAGTTCGAGCACGCTGCGCATGGCGGCCTCGCCCGGCGGCGCACCGACGCCGGCCGTGAATCCGGCTTCGTTGAAAAACACGATATCGGCCAGCGCGACACGTGCACGCATGGCATGCGCGTCCGGCGCCACCGCGGCCTCCAGATCGATGGCAACCAGCGCGCCGTGGCTGCGCGCCAGGGTGCTCAGTCGCACCAGCTCGTCGAGGTCATAGGGCATCGCATACGCCAGTCGCGCCGCCGACAGCGCGGCGTCGAGGCGAATGCCGGCCGTCGGCGCCGCCGGCATCGGCATGTAGATGACCGCCTTCTCGCCGTCGGGCATGATCATGGTGATCGCCGATGCCGACGCGGTCGCGCCGACCGATACCAGGCAGCTCAGGTCAACCCCGAACAGCGCCAGCGATTCACGCAGCAGCGCCGCATGCGCATCGTCGCCGACCCGGCCGAACATGCCGCTGGCCAAGCCAAGTCGCGCCGCCGCGCAGGCGGCATTGGCCGTAGTGCCGCCGCCCCAAGAGCCAAGCGCGCGCCCCACCACCTTGCCGCCTGACGCCGGCATGGCGTCGATGCCGGTCACGATATCGAGCACCGGATCGCCAAACGCCAGCAGATCAAACCGCCGGCCGGCCGTCTGCGCCAGCCATTGCGCCACCAGCAGCGCAGAGTGGTCGCTGCCGTTGCCCATCTAGGCCGCCAATCCGCACAGGGCCACGTCGTTCAGGCCATCGGCCAAAGCCTCAAGGTCGAAGTCGGCAGCGTTGGCGGCGCGGAATTCGCGCCACATGTCCTGCGGCAAGGCCGCCGTGCCGCACCAGGCGCCGACGATGGCGCCGGCCATGGTGGCGATGGAGTCGGTGTCGTTGCCGATCGACGAACTGAGGGTAATCGTGCGCAGCGGATCGCCCTTGGCGTACATGACCACGCCCAGCGCCGCCGGCACCGATTCGGCGGCCAGCACCGAATTGCCGACCAGGCGTTCCATCCGGGTCAGGAAGGCGTAGTCGTCCTGCGCCTCCTCGGCGATGCGAAACGCCATCTCCAGGCGCGCCAGGTAATTCGGGCCGGCGACGCTGCGCGCATGCTCGCGCGCCAGGCGTTCGCCGATCTGGCCGCCGCGCACGGCCGCGGCCAAGACCTCCGACCAATCCCTTGCCACCAGCGCCTGCGCGGTCGCCGCCGCCACCGAACACGCGGCAGAGATCGCCACGTCCGTATCATGCGACGGCAGGCAGGTCACCAGCGCCTGCTGGCAAGCCTCCTCCAGCCGGCCGGGGAAGATCAGGCCGGCCGGCGCCACGCGCATGGCGGCGCCGTTGGTGATGCCGATGGTCGTCATCTTGCGGCGCGAACTGCCGATGATGCCGACATCGCCGGTGTCGCTGCCTTCCTGCAGGGCCTTGACCATCAAGGCCGTGCTCGGCCCCATGAAGCCGGCCTTGGGACTGTGTTCGGCCCAGTCCAGCAGGCACGCCACCCAACTGTCGTAATTCAGCTTGCCGCGCGCGGCAATCAGCGCGCGCGCCAGGTAATACATCTGGCTGGCATCGTCGGTCACCTCGGCCCGCTTGCCGGCGTTGGCGCCGGCGAAGGTGTCGTCCGGCGGCGTGCCGAATGCGCTGACCAGCCCGCCATGGCGGCGGGCGATTTCTTCGATGCTCCACTGTTCCGTCTGCGCCCCCAGCGCATCTCCCATTCCTGCCAATGACAAGGAAGCAAGGATGCCGTCCCGGATGTTGTTTTCGACCACTCGGATCTCCTGTTCAATAAAGTTATAACCGTGCCTTGCGCGCACGTCGACGCGCGCCCGCCGCCACCAGCGCCAGCAGCGTCACCAGCGGCGGCACCATGTAGACCAGTTGCGTCGGAATCTGCTGCGCCCCCAACTGCGTCGCCAGCACCGCCGATGCGCCGAACAGCATGGCGGCGCAAAACGTCCCCGCGACGCTGCGCGCCCCCAGGAAAATCGCCGCCAGCGCGAGAAAGCCGCGCCCGGCCGTCATGTCGGCCTGAAACAGGCTGAGATAGCCCATGCTCAGGTAGATCCCGCCCAATCCGGCCAGCGCGCCGCTCAGCAGCAATGCCGCGTACTGCACCTGCCGGACCGGAATGCCCGCGTTGAATGCAGCTTCGCGGTTCTCGCCGACGGCGCGCAGCCAGGTGCCGTAACGCGTGTACTTCAGGAACAACGCCAACAGCGGCGCCGCCAGCAAGGCGACATAGAGCAACACGTGATGGCCGCGGCCGTCCGCGCCGTTGAGCAGCACGTTGAGCCAGGGCCGGTCGGGCGCCACCGGCCAGTGCAGCGACGGCAGCACCGGGCTGTTGAGCGCAGCGGTGGAACCTTTGTCGCCCACCAGCGACGCCAGCAGGAACACCGTCAGCCCGGCCGCCAGGATATTGACGGCAATGCCGGCGACAATCAGGTCCGCGCCCCACTCCAGATGGCATACCGCCAGCACCCCGGTCAGCGCCAGCGCCGCCAGCACGCCGGCCAGGCAACCGAGCCACGGATACCAGGCCGGCGCCAGTTGCGGAAACCACGTCCCGGCATGCGCAGACACGATCACGCCAAAAAATGCCGCCACCAGCATCAGTCCCTCCAGCGCCACGTTGATGCTGCCCGCCAGGTCCGACACCAACCCGCCCAGCGCCGCCAGCAGGATCGGCGTTGCCGCGCGCAGCAAGGCCGCCAGCAAACCCGCCAGCAACAGGCCCCAGCTCAGCAGTTCCGGCGTCATGGCGCACCTCGCCGGAGCAGGACCAGGCTGCGCCAGGCCTCGGCCAGGCGCGGCAGCAAGCGCTCGGACACCACCAGCAGGATCATCAGCGCCTGGATCACCAACACCACTTCGCGCGAGACGTCGGTGGTGCGTTCCATCGCCTGCGCACCGGTGCGCAGGTAGGCATACATGAAGGCGGCAAATGGGATTGCCCGCGGTTCGTTGCGCGCCAGCAGCGCCACCACCAATCCCTCATAACCCAATCCCGGCGTCAGATCGACCGGCAAGCGCTTGAGCAAGGCATTGCTGATGTGCACCCCCGCAAACGCCGCAAAGAAACCGCCGCACGCCATCGACAACCACACCGCGCGTTCGACCGGCACTCCCGCCTGGCGCGCAAACGCCGGCGCCTGGCCGACCAGGCGGATCTCGTATCCCCAGGTGGTGCGCATCAGCAGCAGCCAGGCCAATCCCACCACCAGCGGCGCCAGCAGCAGCATGACGGTGACGTTGGTCTTGTCCAGCAACAACGGCAAGATCAACCGATCCGGCAACAGCGGCGTCACCAGGAAACCGGCGCCGGGGTCGCGCAGGCAGCCTGACACCAGCAACCGATAAAACTGTATCGCGATCAGGTTGAGCATCAGCGTGGTGACGATTTCGTTGGCCTGGTAACGTGTCTTGAGCACGCCTGGCAGGGCCCCCCAGGCAAACCCGGTGGCGCAGGCGGCGACAAACACCAGCGGCAGCACCACAACAGCCGGCCCCGGCACATACAGGCTGACCGCCGCGGCCGCCAGCGCCGCCAGGAACATCTGGCCGTCGGCGCCGAGCGAAAACTGCCGCGCACGGAACGGCAAGGCCACCGCCAGTCCCAGGAAGGTCAAGGTCACGGCGTCTTCGATGACGGCGCCGAAGCGCACCATCCGCAGCAGTCGCCAGCCCTCTTCCGGGCTCCATTGCAGGCGCGGCAAGGCGCCCGTCAGCAAGGTCAGGAAAGCTCGCAACGGCTCCTTGCTGACCATCGCCGTCATGGCGAAGCCGACCGCCAGCGACGCCAGGATCGCCAGCGGCAGACGCCATCGCTGTTGCAGGATCTGTCGACGCTGCTGCTGCGCAATCAAGGCTTGCGCCGTCGGCTCGCTCATGCCTGCTCCTCGTGATGCGCCTGCGCGTGCGATGCGGTGAACGGCGAAGCCAGCAAGGCGGCGGCTCCGGCTGCGTGCAACGCGCCGGTCATGTAGCCGCCGAGCACGCCGGGATCGACCTGCCGCGCCGGAAAATGCGCGACGATCTCGCCCTGCGACATCACCATGATGCGGTCCGACAACGCCAGCAGTTCATCCAGGTCTGCCGATATCAGCAGGATCGCCGCGCCGGTGTCGCGCAAGGCGCGCAATTGTTCATGCAAGGCCTGTGCGGCGCCGATGTCGACGCCGCGGGTCGGCTGGCTGGCGATCAGGAAGCGCGGCGCGGAAGCGATTTCGCGCCCCAATACGATCTTTTGCATGTTGCCTCCGGACAGCGTGCCGATCAATGCCTCGGGTGCGGCCGCCGCCACCCGGCAGCGCGCCATGATGCCGCGCGCAAACCCTTGCATCGCCGCCGGGTCCAGCCAGCCGCGCCGCGACAACGGCGCCTGGTGGTATTGCACCGCCATGGCGTTGTCGATGATGCTCATGGCGGGTGCAACACCGTCGTGCAGGCGATCTTCCGGAATCGCCGCCACGCCGCCGGCGCGCGCGCGACGCACGCCGCGCGAAGTGAAGACGGCGCCGTCAATGTCGGCATGGCCTTGCGATGGCGCGCGCAGGCCGCACAACACGTGCGCCAGGACATCCTGCCCATTGCCTTCGACGCCGGCCACGCCGAGAATTTCTCCTGCGCCAATCTCGAAGGACACGCCGCTCAACACAACGCGGCCATCGGCGCGCTTGGCCGTCAGGCCGTGCGCGCCCACCAGCGCCCCGGCGTTCTGCCCCGGCGGACGACGGGCCGGTGTCGCCGCCGACGCGGCAGACAATGTGCGACCGACGATCATCGCGCCGATGGCGGCGTCGCTGAAATCCTGCGCATTGCCGCCGCCGGCAACGCAGCCGCCGCGCAGGACGGTAAAACGGTCGCATGCGCTGCGGATTTCACGGATCTTGTGGGTGATCAGCAGCACTGTCAGCCCCTGCTCCGCCATCCTGCGCAAGGAGGCGAACAAGGCGCTTGCCTCTTGCTCGCTCAATACCGCCGACGGCTCGTCGAGCATGACGATGCGCGCGCCGCGATACAAGGTTTTCAGGATTTCGACCCGCTGCCGGGCGCCGACCGACAGGTCGCCGACCACGGCATGCGGATCCAGCTGGAAACCGAAACGCTGCGCCGCCGTGCTGACCGCTTGCACGGCAGCGCGGCCATGCAGCAATTGACCCAGGCCGCGGGTAGGCTCGCACCCGAGCACGACGTTCTGCGCCACCGTCAACGACGGCACCAGTTGCAAGTGCTGCGGCACCAGGCCGATACCGGCGGCAATGGCTTGACGCGGATCGCGCAGCACGCATGCCCGGCCATGCAACAGGATCCGTCCGCTGCTCGGTTGCTCCAGCCCGTACAGCAGTTTCATCAAGGTCGATTTGCCGGCGCCGTTTTCGCCGATGACGGCATGAATCTCGCCGGCGGCGATCTCCATGCTGACGTTGTCGTTGGCCAGCGTGCCGTTGGCATACAGTTTGGAGACGCCTTGCAAGGCCAGCGCCGGGGTCAGGGAGATGCTCATGTCGCCCCCGCTGCTGCACCGGGCCGCGTGCCGAACGCGCTCGGCACGCGGATGCGACCGGCGATGATGTCTTCCCGAATGGCGTCAATCCGCTCCAGGCGCGCCGCCGGCAACTGCGCCAGCACCGCCGAATGACGCGCCAGGCTGACGCCGTGTTCGGCCAGTCCGAGCGACTCCACGCTGCCGTAGGCAAGCTTGCCTTGCAGCTGCAAGGCGATGGCGCGTTCAATGGCCACGTCGACGTTCTTCAGCACCGAGGTGACGATGGCGGCGGCCTTGGCCGGGCTGCTCTGCCGGTACAAGGCATACTGGTCGAGGTCAACGCCGATGGCGTAGCGATGCGCTTCGCTGGCGGCTTCGTTGACGCCTTGCCCGCTGGCGCCGGCGGCGTGAAAAACGATCGCCGCGCCCTGCTCCATCTGCGCGCGCGCAATTTCCTTGCCTGCGGCGGGGTCGGAAAATCCATTGGCGTACTGGCTGGCGACGTGAATCCCGGGAGCGGCCGCTTCTGCGCCGGCGCGAAAACCGACGATATAGTCTTCGATGACCGGAAACTGCATGCCTCCCACCACTCCCAGGCCGCTGTCGCGCGCGACTCCCGGCAGCCCCTCGCGCACCAGATCGGCAGCCAGGTAACCGGCCAGGTAGGCGCCTTCGTTCTGGCGAAACAGGATTGAATGGACATTGCCGCAGCCACAGCGCCCGTAATCAACGGCGGCGTCGAAGACGATGAAGCGTGCGGCCGGGAACTGACCGGCCAGTTTCTGCACATAGGGCACCATGGTGAAGGTGCCGACCACGATCACATCGTAGTCGCCGCTATCGGCCAGATCAGCAAGCGCCGACTCCCAGCGGGTCGGGTCGGTCCCGCCTTCGACCACGCGCACCGCCACCGGCAAGGTGCGCCGCACCTCCTGCATGCCGTGCGCGGCAGAATCGAAAAACGATTTGTCGCCCAGCGTACCGTTGATGAACAAGGCGGCACGCAAACGGTAAGCGCCATCCTTGCGCGCTTCCAGCCGGCTCGACAGCGACGCCAGCGCCGATAGCACAACCAAGATGCCAACAATCCAGGCCGTGCGGGTCAACACGAATTTGGCGGTCAGGTTCATTGGTATCGCCGGGCCAGCGCCAGGCGCATCAGGCCATGCCTCCGCTGTGCTTGGCGATGCGGGTGCGATAGCGGTAGCTGGAGACGTACTTCATCAGGCAATATTCGATAGGTTCGCGCCGCTCGGACAAGGTGATGCGCTCGCAAACCAGCAAGGGATCGCCGACCGCAATGCCCAGCAACTCGGCGTCTTCGGTCGTAGCCGCGCCGGAACAGAGGTTTTCCACCGCCTCGGCCGGCGAAAATCCGAACTTTTCCGTCAGCAACTTATACAGCGAACCGGTCTTCTCGATCTGGGGACGGGTCAGCCTGGCGCCGCGCGGCAGCACGAAATAGGCGTCATGCAAGCCCACCGGGGCGTTGTCGATCAGACGTATCCGACGCACCCGCACCAGCGGGGAACCCGATTCGATATTGAGCAGGACGGCAATCGCCATGTTGGCTTCCACGGTTTCCACGCTGAGAATGCGCTGCCCCGGCACGCCGCCGCGACTGTCGGTGTCCTGCGAAAAGCTATCGATGAAACGGGTCGTGCCGCGCACGATTGCCGGTGCCACGAAGGTGCCGCGCCCATGTCCGCTGTAGATGATGCCGCGCTCCTCCATGTAACGCACCGCCTTGCGCACGGTATCGCGGCTGACGTCGTAGCGTTCGGCCAGTTCGCGCTCGGACGGCAGCGCCTGGTTGTCGGTCAACACGCCCTGATCAATGGTGTCGCGAATGATATCGGCCAACCATTTGTAGCGCGGCTGGACAGATCCGGAAGTCGAAGTGTTCATATTTTTCATCATGACGGGCATACTACAGTGGTACGTACCATTTGTAAACAAGCGACGCACTCATTACGGGCGTCATGCAGGCGTCATTCGGGGCTGCCGCACCAGCATGGCGCGTCCCGGCATGCATCCCGACCTCCCCCGACGGCCATCGCCTATCCCACCGCCTGTATCGGTTCGCGCCCGGCATGTTCCTGGCGCTGCGGCTGCCGCGCCGGATTTCCGGACGATATCCGGTCATCATGCGACAAGCCTTCGGCACGCAACAGCAATTCCTTGAGCTGGTCGTTCAAATGATCGGCACAGGCGCGTAAATAGTTGTAAAACAGCAAACCGGTCAAGGCGATCGAAATCCCCAGTGCGGTGGCGTAGAGCGCCGTGCCGATCCCCTTGGAGACGCCGGACGGATCCGAGATGCCGGAGGACGCCAGCACCGCGAAGGTATCGATGATGCCGAGGATGGTGCCCACCAGGCCCAACAGCGGCGCCGCCGTCACCACCGTGTCGAGCACCCACAGACGCGCGTTGACGCGGGTCTTGCTGGCGATATAGATCGCCTCCGACAGGTCTTCCCGCTGCACCCGGTCGACCGTCTGCCGCCGCGCCAGCAAGGTTTCCCGCACCAGCGCCACGGGCACGGTCTTGCGCTCCAGCATGGCGGCGTCGATGCGCGGAACGTAGTTGTCGGCGGCGGTCATGGTGGCGAGCAGTTTCCTGGCGTCGCGTGCACTGAAGAAGAAGAACAGCTGACGTTCGATGATCAGGAAAATCGCCACGCCGGCGGCGACGTACATCGCGTAGAACGTAGCGTCATGGAAAAACTGGATGAGATTCATGTCGATCCCCTGCAAGAACGGCGCCGCAGGAACAATCTGCCTGCGGCGCCTCGGTTGGTAAAAAATTCGCCCGTCAGAAATCGCTGCTGAACGACACCTGGAAGGCACGCGGCGCACCGACGTAGAACGATGGCGTGGTCGGCGCCCCGTTGACGCCGACGTTGCCTGCCACGGTACCGTTGCTGGTCACGACCGGCTGCACGTTTGTGGCAAACGACGATCCGCTTGGTCCGGTCATGCTCAGGTATCGCTTGCTGAACAGGTTGGTCAGCGTAAAGCGGATGGTCGGCGTCTTCATGAAGAACGCCTGGGCAAAGCGATAACCGGCGCCGAGGTCGAACAAGGTATAGCCGCCGACCTTGTCGTCGTTGACCAGCGTGGTATAGCGCGAACCGACATAGCGGCCCTGTGCGCTGGCATAGAACGGTCCGCTCGAGTATTGCAGCGCCAGCGATCCGAGCCAGTCAGGCGTGTCCGGCATCTGCTTGCCCGACGTCGGCAGGTAGCCGGCCGCTCCGCTGGTTGTCTTGACGGCGACCTTGTCGTCCAGCATGGTGGAATCGGTGCGGGTCAGCGATCCATACAGGCTCCAGGTCTGGTTCAGCTTGTAGCCGGCTTCCAGTTCCAGGCCGACGGTACGGGAACGGCCGACATTGAACTGAGTGGTCAGGTTGGACGTCGGGTCGTACTGACTGGCCAGACGATCCTGGAAATCCACATAGAACACCGAGCTCGACCAGGTCAGCTTGTCGCCGGCATAGCGATAGCCGAGATCGAAGTTGTTGGATTTTTCCGGCTTGATATTGGGCGTGGCGATGCGCACCGGAATGATATTGCCCGAAGCATCCTTGGCGACCATCACGCCATTGACGATGCTGGTGGTGTAACCGGGGCTGGCGGTGGTTTGCGCCAGGCCGGTATTGGCATTGTTCTCCGGCGCGCGGGCGTTCTGGCCGGCGTTGAAGAACATCGACTGGCGATCGGTGAACTGGAAGCGCAAACCGACGTTGCCGAGGTAGTTGGCGTAGCTCTGGTTGACTGTGTAATCGACGCCGTTGCCGTTGACGGTGCTGCCGCTGGCGGAGTTGTTGAACTCGCGCTGCACCACCTGGCGCTTGACGCCGAGCAGGATGTTCAGCTTGTCGTTGAGCAGGTTGAAATTATCCTGCAGAAACAAGGTGTGGGCGTTGACATTGGTCTTCCAGTTGCGGCTGGCATTGTAGGGCGTGCCGTCCGCATACTTGAGGTAGGCGTTGGTGTCGCGCAGCCAGTAGTCGACGGTGCCGCCGGAGTTGTCGATGCGCACCACCGGACTGTACTGGCGCGAAGTGCCGCTGTCGAACCACAGGCCGCCGCTCAGGTTGTGGATGTCGTACTGGTAGTTGAGCTTGGTGGTCAGGCCCCAGCGACTGGTCTGGCTGACGTTGCTGCCATAGGCCAGGATCTTGTCGCGGGTGTCGCCGTCGCCGTTGATGTCGGCCACGCCGCCATGAATGCCGGTGGCCGATTCGCTGACGGCGATCAACTGGTTGCCGCCGGTGCCGTAGCCGTAGATGTAATACGGATTGACGTCGAGGCTGGCCTTGGGCGAGAGCTGCCAGTGGTTGAGCATCGACACCTGGTAGTTCTCGAACGGGTTGTTGTTGAAACCGTAGTAACCGTTGGCGATGACGGCGGCGTTGGCGCCCAGGGTCTCGTCCTGGACGGTGCCGTTGACGCCCGGCAGATGCACCGGGGCGACGGTGCCGAAATCGAGGTTGTAGCCGCCGGTGGCGATATCGCTCTTGCTCAGCGTGCGATAGTTGGCGTTGTTCATCCTGTTGTACAGGAACGCCAGCTTCGAGTAGCTGCCGCCGCCGAAATCGAATACGCCCTTGGCGTCGATGTGCTGGCGGTCGGCGCTGCCGTCGCCCTTGAACTTGTCGGCACCGGCCTGCGAAACCGAAATGAAGAACTTGGCGCGGTCATTGGCGAACTTGCCCGAATCGAAACGCAGGAACTCCTTGCGGTAGCTGTTGGAACCGGCGGCAAACAGGAACTTGCCGCCCAACGCATCCTTGGGATCACAGGTGCTGATGCCGATGTTGCCGCCGCTGGCGCCGACGTGCGGCGCGTCGATGTCGGTGCTGCCCTGGGTCAGGAAGACTTCGCAGGTGTTTTCCGGATCGGCGAACTCCTGGATGTTGATGGTGTAGTTGAGCGAGTCGTTCAATGGCGCGCCATCGAGCGTCAGGCCCATCTGGTTGCTGTTGTAGCCGCGCACGCGCAGGGTGCCGCCGAACAGGCCCGTGCCGTCCTGGTCAAAGGTCGACACTCCCGGCAGGTTCTGGATCATCTGGAACGCCGAGACGCTGCTGCCCTGCTTTTCGATCGCCGCGCGCGTGACCGAACTGCGCGCCTTGGGCGACTCTTCCTGCTGGATCAGGCCGGTATCGGTGCCGCCGACCTGGCCATGCACGGTCACCTGGCCGAGGTCGGTGGTGTCGGCCGTCTGCGCCAGCGACCAATCGGCAACGAAGAGGCTCGACACGATCAGCGCGAGCTTCCTGATTTTCAACTTCATCGTATTACTCCCCAATAGGATTTAAGTTCAATGGCAGCCGGGCATTCGCCAGCGTCACCGCTGTCGGCGCCCGGATAGCAATGTGCTCCTCTACGCATCGTCGATCCGATGTCTGTTGTATGCATCGTTACGCCTGCGCCTCAGCCCTCGACGGGCTTGAATTGCAGGTCAACCACGAATTTATGTTGTTGCTCGCCCGGCTTGAACTGCTCCGGAAATGCCGGGAAACTGCCGCGACTGACACTCTTGCGCGCCGCCTCGTCGAGCAGCCCGGAGTTGGAGGACTCCTCTATCCCCATCTCCACCAGCGAACCGTCGCGCCGCAACACGAACCAGATCCTGACGCTGCCCTCGGGGCGCGCCAGGCTGGCCTCGCGGCCGGTCGGATAGCGCTTGACGGAATTCAGGTAGGCCCGTATGCGGGCGACGAACTCGGCCTCGACATTGGCTTTCGGCGCAGGCGGGGCAGGCGGCGCCTCGGCCTGCCTGGGCGGTGCGGACTCTGCTACCGGTGCGGCTGGCGTGACAGGCGCGGCCGGCGCAGGAGATGGCAAGCTCGACTGCGGACTCGGCGGCAGCGGCGACGACTTCACCGGCGGCGGCTGTACCTGTGGCGACTGCGGCGTCACAGGTTTCACGGGCGGCAACCTGGGCGGCTCGGGCGGCGGCGGCGCAGGCACTTGTGCCACGTCGAGGATTTCCAGCTTGACCGGCTCGTCGTATTTGGGCTTGAGCGAGCGTACTTCGCGCACACCGCCGATGAGCAGGAACATCACCAGCCCGACTGACGGCAATGCGGCGATCAGGTCCCTGTTTTGATAAGCCGTAGCCATCGCTCACTTCCGCCTGGTGACAAAGGAAATCGCATCAAAGCCGTTGCCCTTGAGCGTGTCCATCAAGTCAACCACGTGCTGGAACTCGATCTTCTGGTCGGCATTGACGATCAACACCAGCTTCTTGCCCGGGTCTTTCGCCGCGATCTGCTTGAGGCCGGCCACCAGTGCATCAGCCTGCACCGTTCGCCCTTCCAGCTGGATCTCGCCGGACGCCGCCAGGGTGATACGTACCAGATTCTGGGTCTGCAAGTCGCTGGCCGAGGAAGACGACGGCAACGCCGTCTTGATGCCCAGGGCCGGAATGACGTTCAGGCTGAGCAAGACAAAAAACACCAGCAAAAACATCATCACATCGATCATGGGAATGATTTCGATGCGCGCCTTGCGGCTCTCGGATTCTTCCCATCTGCGCATGACTGGCACTCTTTCGTTATCAAGGCGTTAAGCGGCATGCCGGCGTCGCACGGCTCCACGCCAGACAAACACCGGGCGGCAGCTAGGATCGGACGTCGACGGAAAAATGGTTGCAAGCAGCCCATGACGGCCCGTGCAGGCCGATTCTGTGTCTTGAACCATGAAACGATTATGAATTGGTGCGTACCAGTTGTCAATTAAAGGTACGTACCAATTTTGATTTTTATTATCGGCGATTTCATACGCCTGTAATAAGTCCGTGATACCCGGTCATGGTCGGATACGCGCAGGAACATGCAGAAATCGCCTGCGCATGCGCGGAAAGATTCTATGGAGCGTGTCGAACCCTTATGCGCAGGGCGACATATAAACAGTGAAGCGGGCAGCGCGCCGCAGAGCATTCATCCGACATGCCGCCGCGCCCTTCCTTCACCGACAGAATTCCAAAAATACTGACAGCGTTGGCCTGCGTTCCGCCCAACGACATGAAGTCCGAACCAGACCAACTGCGCATCGGCGCAGCGACCGTTCTTCTTATTTGTGGAATTCCCATTCTAAAAATCATAAAGGAGTTATCCATGGCACACGTTTCATCCGGCAGTTTTGATCCGCACAGCGCGATCGACGCCCACACCACTACCACCCCTGCCGGCAACACGGAAACCGCGCAGAACATCACCACGCCGACAGCCGCTCAAGTCAGCGGCGACGCCCTGCTGCGCGCACGCGGCTCCAGCCATCCCGGCCTGACGGCCAGGACTGCACCGCTCCATCACCACGACTACACCATGCGCCAGGAAAGCCTGGCGCGCCTGGAGGGGCTGTTCGGCAAACCCGACGACATGAGCGGCACCGGCCGCAGGCAGGATCAGCAACTGGCCATCGATATCCAGATCGCATCGCAAGTGGCATTGCCGTCGACCACGCGTTCCAACGATTGCGTGGTGCTGCCGCCCGACGTCATGGCGTACTGGGTGCGCCACGGCGGCCAGAAAAAAATGCTTTATACATGCCCGGAAATCAACGGCACCGGCTTCGGCGGCATCGGCACCATGCCGCCCAGGCAGTTCGGCGTGGTCATGGAGACCTATCGCCAGGTCGCCGCCGACATCAAGCGCGAGTGCGATCAACACGGCGAATCGCCGCTGATGATCGTCGCCAACTCGGGACGCGAAGGCGCAGAACGAAACAATGGCAGCTACCCGCCGAACAGCAATAGCAAAATGATCTGGGAAAAAGCCCACATTGCCGATATTTGCGCCAGGGAGTTCGGCACCGACGCGCACCCATGCCTCCCCTCCTCGCTGGACGAGGTCATCACCTCCTTCCACGCTGAAGTCGATGCCGCCAAGGCCGAGCACCAAGACGACCCAGCCGCCTTTGCCGAGGCACGCGCCGCCGCGCACGCCAGGGCCAGCGAAGCGATGAAGCAATTCGACGGCCAACCGCTGGTGCTGCTCGGCTATAGCCGCGACCTGGCTGAATGCGCCGACATCCGGGACGGCCGCGCCTTCCTGTTCGGACGCGCCATCAATGGCATCGTCAATGACCGCGCCATCGAAAACCTGAACATGACGCAAGGCGAGAAGCTGGATTTCCGCAAGCTGGCGCTGATCAACAGCACGGTCGACGAAGGCGTCAACAAATTTTCCGCAGCACTGGCGCGCGCAGAGTTCGCGCAAAGCGAGGAGGCCAAAGCTCTGCCGGACATCGCCAAGGCACGCGGCTTCGAATACGATGTCATGGGACTGGACAAGGCCTTTCACTACACCTCCCAGGACGACAAGGGCGATATCGAAGGACTGTCCGAGCTGGATCGCTTCGCCCACTACTCCACCTTCTTCCGGGGCATCGAAGAAGACGAGGGCCTCGATGGCGTGGCGAGGGCATACGACGACTTCAAGGCGTTGGGTTTCGATATCCGTCCCTTGTTCAAACCCAACGGCACCGGCCAGGCCAAAGGCATCATCGGCGTGCGCGACGGCGAGAGCAAGGCAGAATTCCTGGAGCGCTTCGAGCAAAACCTGAAACAACTGGAAAAGAACTTCGGCAAGGGCGCCGGCTATCCTTTCGAAGTGGTGCCGCTGCTGGAACTGGCACGTACCGCGGAAGGCGAAAACTACGACTTGCGGTTTACCATCTTCCAGAATCCCAAGACGCCGTTTTACACCGGCGGCAGCTCTGGCCCGAAAATTCAGAAAGCCATCCAGACCGTCCCTCTGCTGCTGAAAAAAGAGCCGGCCCCGGAAGGCAGCCGTACCGGTCCATTGGAATTTTCTCCCACCAACATTACCGCCGCCGTGGCCAAAACCGGTCGCCCCGCCGTGGATTTCATCATCCCGTTGTGCAGCAAGGAAGGCATGGAGCAAAGCGGCCTGGACGAGAAGCAGCTCAAGAGCATGGCCTTGTACTTCAGCGCCTTCCAATCATGGCTGCTGAAGAACAAGTACTCGCGCGAGGAAGCTTCCGATTCGTCCTCGGTGTTCGGCAGTGACTCGTCGAATCCGGAGCCGGCCAACACTGGTGCAGATCCTCTCGGTCGGTCGTTCCCTGATGCAACGGTTGCGACAGACTCCATCGGCCGCACATTCCCCAATGTGACGATTTAATCGACCGAGTTGCACTGATACGCTCCGGGATCAACCCGGAGCGTTTTCCAAGACCCTGCCACAACCTGTTCAGGCGACCTGCAGTAACTAGCCCGTGACAACCATGCAAGTGACTTCCGGCAGATCAACAGTCAATCAAAAAACGAGCGCTGTGTTCAACGGCGCTCGTCCTCTTGATGGGTGGATTTCTTGGTTGCATCTCTTGCCAATGCAACGCCGGGTGAATCGGAAATGCTATTTCAGGTCCGTATTCCTGCGTCCCGACGGCTTGTGGTCGCTGAGCAATTTCTTGGCCCGTTCTTCGGAAGAAGTACGCGACCGCTTGATGAAGCCGCTGATGACTTGCCGCTGATAGGCCTGCTCCCTGGAATGTCGCCGCATTATCCTGAGCAAGCGCATGAAAAGACATGCCCCGACCACCATCCAGATTTTCACCGGCTGGTTCAGGAATTCGGCAATGCGTTGCGCTTCACTATCCATGGCGTTCTCCCATTGTCAGGATTGTTATAGATGGTCAGGGTTTCCCGCGGGTTCCGGACGGGGACATCGGGTACGCCCTGCCCGCTATGTCAGTGTTCCAATACCTTGACATCCGACTCGTTGCCCCCTTGCTCCCCCTTGACCAGCTCGGGCGCATAGGTGGACAGGAACATGCCGAACCACATTCCGAAGACGCAGGCGAACAGGAACGCCAGCAGCACGATCAGTGTGCTCAGTACGGCAGGCATTCCCAGAAAAGTGATGACATCCATTTATTGGCTCCCTTGTTTGTTCTGTTCACGGCGCTGCATTGCCGTATCCGAGGCAATGCAGCGGCGACAGGTCTTTTGTTGCGTTCTTGTTACGTTCTTGTTGCATGAGTGGCAGCAATCGAAAAGATTGCTCCATAAAAAATGATCGAGATTGAGATGACTTGAGCCAAGCCATGCAGACAGGCCTCCTCCCAGCGCCCCGGACCAGGCTTTCCGCATGGTTAAAGACCCCGGGGCAGCCAAATCACGCAAGCGGCGCCATGCCTTAAAGCAACTCCATAGGGCTGGACATCGGGGTATGAGGGGGTCGTACGAACGCGTCGCAGCTTTCGCAGGACGGCGGGAGGCGGATCAATTGGAGAGGGGCAATTCGGCGAACAAATCAACAGTATCCATGCAGATGTTCCTGAAATGGCTGTGCAGGAGCCATTTCCTCACCGAACATCAACGGCTGGCTTACTCAACTCAGGATTTTTGGTTCATCATCCAGTCGGCCGTCTGGAAGAAGGCTTCCATCAGCCTGGTGCGCAAAGCTTCGTCGAGGCCGACGTCTTCCATCGCCCAGGCCATGCAGCGCAGCCATTGGTCGCGTTCGGAAATGCCGATGGCGAACGGCAGATGGCGCGCGCGCAGGAAAGGATGGCCGAAACGCTCGATATACAGATTGGGGCCACCGCTCCAGCCGGACAAGAACCAGTAGGTTTTGTCGCGCGAACCCTCCAGCGTGGGCGGGTGCAGCGCACGGAGGCCGGCGAACTCCGGCTCGAGGTCCATCAGATCGTAAAAGCGATCCACCATTTCGCGCAGCTTGTCCGCGCCGCCGATCATGTCGTAGACAGTCGGTTGATTTGGGTCTTCGATTTGCATAGACCGAGATGATAGCGCAGCTGCCGTCAGGCCGCCCGTTCAGCCCGGGTCTTTGCGGCCCGATACTGAGACCGCATCTCATGCATCATCGTGAGATGCCTATGCTTCGCGCAAGGTCTGAAGCGGCGGTCTTGCCAGAACGCTACGCAATCCGGCCCAGCCGCCAAACACGGCGCAAGCAATCCCGATCGCGCCGCCGGCAATCCACAGCCACGGGCTGAAACGCCATTCGAAGTCGAACACATAATGCGCCAGCGCCCAGCCGATGCCGGCGGCGCCGCTGGAAGCCAGCAAACCGGCCACGCTACCGATCAACATGACCTCGATGCGCTGCGCCCGGGCCAACTCCTTGCGCGTTGCTCCCAGCGCCCGCAGCAAGCCGGCTTCGCGCACCCGCTCATCCTGCGTGCCGACCAAAGCGGCATACAAGACCAGTACGCCGGCTGCCAGCGTGAACAGGAACAGAAATTCCACTGCGGCGATCACTTGATCGACGATGTCCTGAATCTGCTTGAGCACGCTGCCGATATCGACCACCGTCAGATTGGGATAATCGCGCGTGAGCACATTGCCGAGACCGGCCTTGGCGTCGGGCAAGTGAACCGCGGTAATCCAGGTCTGCGGCATGTCTTTCATCGCCGCCGGATTGATGATCACGAAGAAATTGACGCGCAGCGAGCCCCACTCCAGCTTGCGAATGCTGGTGATCGGCACGGTCGCCAACTGGCCGGCGATATCGAACTGCAACCGGTCGCCCAGCTTCAGCTTGAGCGTCTTGGCCAGGCCTTCCTCCACCGAGGCTTCCGGCTTGCTGTCGTCATACCATTTGCCGCCGACTATCGTGTTTTGCGCCGGCACGTCGCGCATGGTGGACAAGTTGAACTCACGGTCCACCAGACGCTTGGCGCGATCCTCCTGATACGTATCGTTGGTCACCGGCTTGCCGTTGATCTGCACCAGGCGGCCGCGGATCATCGGGTACAGTTGCACTTTCTGCAATCCTTCCTGCACCAGTTTTTGTTCGACGAGGTCTTTCTGATCGGGCTGGATATTGATCACGAAGCGATTGGGCGCATCCGCCGGCGTCGACTGGCGCCAGGCGCCGATCAGGTCGCCGCGGATCACCGTGAGCAGCAACAGCGCCATCAGGCCCAACCCCAGTGCGACGATCTGCATCGTGGTGGCGCCCGGACGGCGCTGCAAGCCGTCAATGGCGAAGCGCCAGCTCTGGCTGTCGAACAAACCGCGCAGAGACTGCACGCTCTTGAGGCAAGCCCAGGCGATCAGCGCGAACAAGGCAAAGCCGCCGAGGAAACCTGCCGCCGTCATGGCGCCCAGCTTGACGTCGCCCGCCTGCCATAGCAACAAGCCCGTGAAAACGACCGCACCCAGGATGTAGGTTGCGATGCTCATGGCTTTGGGCGCCGACGATTCGCGTCGGATGACGCGGTTGTGCGGCACATTGCGCAGTTGCAAAAGCGGCGGCAAGGCGAAGCCCACCAGCAACAGCAAACCAATGGCGACGCCCTGCACCGCCGGCCTCCAGCCGGCGGCCGGCAAGGCCGTCGGCATGAAACGTCCCAGCCATTCCAGCAAGACGAAATGCGCGGCAAAGCCGAGCATCACGCCCAGTACGCTGCCGGCCAGACCGACCAGCATGAACTCTTGCAAGTACATCAGCGTGACCTGGTTTTGCGTCATGCCGAAACAACGCAGCATGGCGCAGGCATCCAGGTGGCGCAGCATGAAGCGGCGCGCCGCCATCGCTAGGGCGACCGCCGCCAGCAAGGCCGACAGCAAGCCCACCAGCGACAGGAATTGTTCGGCGCGATCGAGCGTGGCGCGCATCTCGGGCCGGCCGGATTCCAGCGATTCGATACGCACGCCTTTGATGTTGCCGTCGTCGATGGCCTTTTGCAGCCATTGCTGGTATGCCTGTACTTGCGCCGGCGCACCGGACAACAACAAGCGGTAGGTGACGCGCGAGCCGTATTGCACCAGACCGGTTGCCGCCAGGTCCGGGATGGCCAGCATCACGCGCGGCGCAAAGTTGACGAAGGCGCTGCCGCGGTCAGGCTCCACAGCAATAGCCGCCGCGATGCGAAACGATTTGTCGCCCAGTTTGAGCGTGTCGCCCACCTTGACTTGCAGGGCCGAGAGGATGTTCGGATCGACCCAGACGCTTCCTGCCGGCGGCACGCCGTCGGCGACGTGATCCGCACCGCCTGCCGCATCGGCAAGTTTGAGTTGCCCACGCAAGGGATAGGCATCCGACACTGCTTTGATCGACGACAGGATGGAGCGTGCCGTATCGCCCTCGCCCGCAATGGCCATGCTGGGGAAAACGACAGTCTGCGCCATGCGCAGATTGAATCGTGCGGCCTTGTCCTGCCAGTCAGGACGCAAGGGCTGATCGGCGCCCACCAACAAATCGGCGCCCAGCAACTGATGCGCATCGCGGACCAGTCCCGCGCGCATGCGATCGACAAAAAAACCGACCGACGACAATGCCGCGACGGCGACGATCAGTGCAATCAGGAGAAAACGCAGCTCACCGGCGCGCCAGTCACGGCGCGTCATACGCAACGATAGAGAAAACATGCAGGTCCTGGCTGGTAAAACAATGAAAAAGCGCAATGAAAGAACAAAATGAATAAAACGGATTGGCAAACAGGATAGCGCATGCCGCAACACGGCAACGCTGTTTTTACCGCTGCCTTTGTCGTCTGCTGCCGAGAATGAAAAAACGTGATGACGATGATTGCGATGTCGATGCGCGCAACAATGCCCGCTTATGGTAATACCGTTGGCAAATCCTTGCTGTGGGATGCGATGCCGGCTGCAGATCGGCGATCTCATCCGGCACACTCATCGCAACCACAAGGCGACGCCGCCCAGCGCCAGCAGCACGCACACGGCGCACAGCATCTGCATCCGCGTGCGCAGATTGTCCAGCGCAGCGACCAGCCGGGCGTTCTGTTCCGCCAGCGAATTGATCAGCGCGGAGGCTTCCAGCTGTTCGGACTCCAGCTGCGCCATGCGTTGTGCGAGATGCGCGAGACTGCCGGCCTCGATCGGATTTGCGTCCTCGCTGCTGACGGCTTTGGCCATTGATTTTTTCGTGCGCGACCATAAATCCTTCGCGCCTTGTACCACCGCCGGCGTCGCCTGCACGACGTCCGACCACGGTACCAGTTTCAGTGCTGCGATCCAGTTGATAGCCATTCCTGTACTCCATCTTCGATTGAACTCAATGCCGTGCGGGCCTTCTAAGAGCCTGCCGTCTCGCGGAGGCGTTCCGGCCCGACCGTAACATCGGTGCTCCGGAGACCACTTGCCAATGTCGCCCACCGGGTAGACACTCGTTATCAGTCAAAGTTGAGGAAACAAATGAATTTATCCCCATGGCGTATTGCCGCCCTGTTATCGCTGTCGACACTGAGCATCGCCGCCCACGCACTCGACTGCGACAAAACCGGGGCCGAGACGCAAAGCGATATGGATCAGTGCAGCACGCAGGCGCTCAACAAGGCCGATGCAGAACTGAACCAGACCTACATCGATTACCGCAACCGCCTCAATAAATCCCGGCAGAACCAGATCCGCGACGTCCAGCTGGCCTGGATCAAGTATCGCGATCTTTCCTGCAAGTATGCCAGCTCCAGCACCACGGGCGGCTCGGCGCACGGCATGGCGCTGCAATCCTGCCTGACCCAAAAAACCCAGGAACGCACCAAGGAACTCAAAGCGCTGTCGTCCTGTCCGGAAGGCGACGTCAGCTGCCCGCGCTAGCGATGTCAACGCAGGCGGTTTGGCAAACGTTCATGGGCAGGCAATACGTTTCATGCTGTAATGCCTCGAAGCGCAAAACACGGTATCAGAATCGCGCCAACCACGTTATCCCCTACTGGAGAAACCCATGAAAAAGCTGCTCGCCGCCATCGCCACCGTCACCATCGTCGCTCCCGTCTTCCTGCTCAGCCCCGTCGCCATGGCGCAGACGGCCCAACAAAACAAGATGACCTCCTGTAACAAGGATGCCGCCGGCAAAAAAGGCGATGAGCGCAAAGCCTTCATGAAAGATTGTTTGTCCAACAAACCTGCTGCGCCTGCCGCACCGGCGACACAGCAAGAGAAAATGAAGACCTGCAACAAGGACGCGACCGGCAAGAAAGGCGACGACCGCAAAGCCTTCATGAAAGAATGCCTGAAGAAAGACAAGTAATACGCCGGTAGTACTTCAACAAGCATGTCGACAGAACCCGGGCCCGCCGTCCGGGCTCCCGGCAAAAAGCCCGTATCAGACAATGTCTCATACGGGCTTTTTTATTGCCGGAACCTTATCGCAATCAGGGCTGGCTGCGCTTGAAGAAGAACAGACCGGCACCGACCAGCATCAGTACGCCGCCGAAAAAGCGGTTCTGCACCTTGACCGCGTTCGCATTGCGGAAGAAGCGCTGCATGCGGCTCGCCGCAAAGGCATAGCCATGCATCACCACCAGATCCACCGCCACCATGGTGACCGCCATCAGGAACAATTGCAGCCACAGCGGCTGTTCATGGTTGATGAACTGCGGCAACACCGCGACCATGAAAACGATGCCTTTCGGATTCGTCGCATTGGTCAGGAAACCTGTCATGGCGCGTTGCCACCAAGCCGTCGCCGCCACAGGGCGAACCGTTTGCTTTTCATCGATATGCACGGGCGCACGCCATTGCGACCAGCCGAGATAAATCAGGTAAGCCGCACCGAGGAACTTGATGGCATTGAAGGCGGCTTCCGACGCCACCAACAGTGAACCGACGCCGGCGCCGGCAATGACCAGAATCAATACCAACGCGATTTCCAGGCCGAGTATCGTGGCGCTGGTCCGGCGCACGCCGTAATTCAACCCGTGACTCATTGACAAGACGGCCCCCGAACCGGGAGAGATGGCAATCAGGCAAGCCGCCAGAAAAAATGCAAACCACGTTTGAAAAGCCATTCCCTGCTTTCAGCAAATAATCAGACCAGCATTATAAGGATTGTGCAGGGAATGCGCTCAACACATGCATCGCCTGAACTCCGGGGCCGGATTGCCATCAGACGGATATCGTTGTTCCGTTTAAAAATCGATTAACAAGGAGTACGACATGAACATCCATCTTTCCTTCGGCCCGCTGGTTGCACTGATCGCCGGCATCCTCATCCTGGTGATGCCGCGCCTGCTGAACTTCATCATCGCCATCTACCTGATCGTGATCGGCCTGGTCGGCTTGTTCGGTTCCCATGGCTGGCCGTTCTCGTGACATGCCGATGTCAGAAAACCGTCGGCAACAGACGCTTACAAATATGACATCTTTTGAAACACTTTGACGTCGTCGCTTCGGTGGCAGGTTCGTTAATGGAAGTAAGGCGCAGCAAAGCAAACGCCGAGACTGAAAAACTTCTCTTTAAGGAAAATTGCCATGAACTCGAAATCCATCATCGTTGCTGCTCTGTTCTCCGCTCTGACACTGCCAGTGTTCGCTCAGACCGGCGCACCGGCTGCACCAGCCGCCGCTCCTGCAGCGACCGCTCCTGCAACCGCAACTGCAACACCAAAGGCAACTGCCAAGCACACCAAGGCAAAGCACACTGCAAAGAAAGCCAAGGCCGCTGAAACGACAGCCGCAAAGCCAGCGACAACGTCGGCAACCGAAGCCGCTCCAGCCAAGACCAAGTAAGCACGGATAAGCGCAAGCAGCCTCAATCGAACACGCATGAGCTGAAGTAACAGCCAGAACCAAGAAACTTATTAAAGGAAAACCACCATGAAATCGACATCCATCATCGTTGCGACTCTGCTCTCCGCCTTGGCCCTGCCAGTGTTTGCCCAAACCGGCGCACCTGCGGCCCCGGCAACACCGGCCGCCACTGCGACGCCTGCAGCGGCAACAGCTGCGCCGAAGGCTGAACATGCTGCCAAGCACAAGAAAGTGAAGCATTCTGCCAAGAAGGAAAAGGCTGCAGAAGCACCGGTAGCCAAGCCGGCAACTGATGCTGCACCTGCCAAGGCCAAGTAAGCCAGGGTAAAAATCATCCCGGCATGCATGCCGGGACGTAAAAGCTCAGGGAGTAAAAACAAAGCGGCTTGCCACTGAACATGGCAAGCCGTTTTGTCGTCTGCAGTTGTCTGCGCCTGCTTGCTGCGCGCATCCGACGCTGCGATATCAGCTCAGATCCGCCTGCCATCGCAGGGCAATGCGCGCATCCTGGGTGGCACTGTCTCCGGCCATCGTTTCTCGCTGTGCATGGCAATCCATGCCGATGCCCGCCGCATACAAAATCTGCTCACCGGCAAACACCATCGGCAAGTACGGGCGCTCCCACGCCGGGATATCCATCGCCTGATAGTGATACTTGACGCTCTTGGTCGGTCGATTCCACGCCAGCTTGACGCGTTCGCCACCACTGCGCAGACGCACCGACAGTTGCTGCTCGCGTAACCACGCGGCGTTGAATCCTGCATCGGCAACATCGAAAAACAAGCTGCCGGCAAATTGCGGGAAATGCAGTTTAGGCTCACCGCGCCAGACGAACTCCATTGGTTCTGCATGTTCGTCGAAAGCCGGACGCCTTGGCGTCAAAAAGACGCGGTCGCGATAACGCCGGATATGGCAATCCGGATGTGTGACACACAGTTGTGCGTCGGATTTTGCTTCCAGCAATTGCGTGCGTAACTCCAGCAACCATGCCGACGACGGCATGCGCAGGTTGCGCAATGCAAACCAATGCCGCAAGAGATTGTCGATTCTGTCGACATCAAGCGTGCGTAAAGCCGGTACGCTCAGGTATTCACCAGCCAGACACGCCGCCAGATCTTGCTGTGCAAGCGTCACCAGCAAACGTTGCGCCGACTGGGCGTGACTGGCTGAACGCGTAAACCGCTCCTGAAAACCCGGGAACAGTTCAGCCAACGCCGGCATGATCCTCTGCCGTAACGCGTTACGGACATAACGCGTATCGTTGTTGGATTCATCATCGACGAATGACAGCGTGTGTGCCGTAGCATATTGCTCCAGCTTCGCACGCGATGCGCCAAGCAGCGGCCGCGCCAGCAGCAACTGATCATTGCCGAGCAAGTTGGCGGCAGCATTGGCCCGATCCATGCCGGACATTCCCGCTACACCTGAACCGCGCAAAAGCTGCAGCAAGATCGTTTCCGCCTGATCGTCCTGATGATGCGCCGTCAGCAGCAAGGTAGCGCCATGCACGCGGCACAGCTCGCCAAGCGCGTGATAGCGGCCGATGCGCGCAGCCTCTTCAACGCCACTTTTGTCGAGATCCTTGAGCGCAATGTTACGCGTGTCGAAAATAGCGCCGAGGCGTTCACTCTCCTGCCTGCAATGCGTTTGCCAGCCATCGGCGTTGTCGCTGATCCCGTGATGAATATGAAAGGCAAACAAGCGTACGCCCTTCTCGCGCGCGAATGCGGCCGTGAGATGCAAGAGCACGGACGAATCCAGTCCACCGCTATACGCGATGGCGATTGCAGAAAATGCAGTGGAGAACGTCTCATCGCCGCCGTGGCCAGACGCCAACGCCTGCAATGCTTGCGTCAATTCTTCCTGAAGGGTGAGTTGAGCGCCGGAGGTGGCAGACATGGTGAACTTCCCTGCAAACTGAACTCGACACTGAATGCGGCATGGTCATATACCGCAAACAGATTTGAGTACCTGCTTAAAAACTGCAATGGCGGCACAAACCAGAGTTTATGCCGCCATACGGATTGTTGCCGTGCTCTTGCTGTGCCGGCTTACTCTTGCGCGTTCAATTCCTTGAACTTGCCGTAGCTCATCAACTTTTCGTGGCGAGCAGCCAGCAATTCCTTGGTCTTGACGCCCTGGAACTGGCGCAGCGTGTCTGCCAGCGCGCGCTTGAGCAGCGATGCCATTTGCTTCGGATCGCGATGCGCGCCGCCCAGCGGTTCGTTGACGATCTTGTCGATCAAGCCCATCGCCTTCAGACGATGCGCGGTCAGGCCAAGCGCTTCGGCGGCGTCGGATGCGCGGTCGGCGGTCTTCCACAGGATCGATGCGCAGCCTTCCGGCGAGATCACCGAATACGTCGCGTATTGCAGCATCAGGACCGAGTCGCCGACGGCAATCGCCAGCGCGCCGCCGGAACCGCCTTCGCCGATGATGGTGGCGATCAGCGGCACTTTCAGTTCGGCCATGACGTAAAGGTTGTGGCCGATCGCTTCGGACTGGCCGCGCTCTTCCGCGTCGATGCCGGGGAATGCGCCCGGCGTGTCGACGAAGGTAAAGATGGGTAAATTGAATTTTTCGGCGACTTTCATCAGGCGCATGGCCTTGCGATAGCCTTCCGGTTTCGGCATTCCGAAGTTGCGCATGGCGCGTTCTTTGGTGTCGCGTCCCTTTTGGTGACCGATCACCATGCAAGCCTGGCCGTTGAAACGCGCCAGACCGCCGACGATCGACAGGTCGTCGGCATAAGTGCGATCGCCGTGCAACTCGTGGAAGTCGGTAAAGATTTCATTCACGTAGTCCATGGTGTAAGGACGTTGCGGATGACGTGCGATCTGCGACACTTGCCACGGGGTCAGCTTGGCGTAGATATCTTTGGTCAGTTGCTGGCTCTTCTTGACCAGGCGCTCGATCTCTTCCGAGATATCGACTGCCGAGTCATCTTGCACAAAGCGCAACTCCTCGATTTTGGCGTCCAGCTCGGCAATTGCCTGCTCGAAACCCAGAAATGTCGTTGTCGACTTGCTCATCGTATTCCTTTACTCATTTTCATGAACAGGCGGGAGTATAACAGCCCCGCTGCCCTATTCGCGTTGCCGCATCGTCAACCTGCGATCACGGCGTCGCTGCGTTCGTCAGGAGGCGGTGGAATCCAGGCTGCGCCACAGATACCAGGTGGCGACGGTGCGCCAGGGCTCCCAATTGGCGGCAACTTCGCGCGCATCGCTGCGCGACACCGGTTCGCCGGAAAAATAACTGTTGCTGATGCCCTTGAGCAAGCCCGGATCGTCCAGAGGCAAGACATTCGGGCGCAGCAGATTAAATATCAAAAACATCTCGGCTGTCCAGCGGCCCAGGCCGCGGATCTGCAGCATCTCGGCAATGACGTCTTCGTCTTCCATCTCCGCCCATTTGTCGGGATGGACGGTCTTGGCCTTGAAGTGATTGGCGAGGTCGAGGATGTACTCCGCCTTGCGTTTGGACAGGCCGCAGGCGACAAGATTCTCCTGGCCGGCCTTGAGGACCTGCAAGGGCGTGCACTTGGGGCATTCTTCCAGGAAACGCTGCCACACCACTTGTGCGGTCTTGGTGGAAATCTGTTGACCGATGATGGAACGCGCCAGCGTGGTAAACGCATCGCCGCGACCGGTCAGCTGCAAATCCCCGAACTGCGGAATCAGCTTGCGCATGATGCGGTCGCGCTTCATCAACTCGGCCTTGGCGTCCTCCCAATACGCCGGTACGCTGATCGCCGGATCAGCCGGATTGTTTTTTATCATTCTTGTCAGCCTCGTCGCCATTCGGTCAGACCGCCTGGTTTGTCTTCGAGAATCACGCCTGCGGCAGCGAGTTCGGCACGGATGCCGTCTGCTTCGGCGAAATTCCTAGCTTTTTTGGCGGCGACGCGCGCCGCGATCCTTGCTTCGATATCTGCTTCGGAAAGTCCGTCGGCGTCGCTGCCGACACGGGCTTTCAGAAAATCGTCGGCCGGACGCTGCAACAGCCCGATCACGCCTGCCAGTGCTTTCAACTGTCGCGCATGCACCGGCGACTTGGTTTTGTTGACCTCGTTGGCAAGATCGAACAATACCGCAATCGCAACCGGCGTATTGAAATCGTCGTTCATCGCCTCGGCGAAACGCAACGCGTGCGCTTCGGCGTAATCCACTGCAACAGCATCGTCCACCGCAACGTCTTTCAATGCCGTGTAAAACCGCGTCAAGGCCTGACGCGCGTCATCGAGATGCGCATCCGAATAATTCAAAGGGCTACGATAATGCGCGCGCAGGATGAAAAAGCGTACCACTTCAGGATCATACTTTTTCAGCACATCACGAATGGTAAAGAAATTGCCGAGCGATTTCGACATTTTTTCATTATCGACCCGCACAAATCCATTGTGCATCCAGTAATTAACGAAACCGTGCCGGTGCGCGCCTTCCGACTGGGCGATTTCGTTCTCATGATGCGGGAATTGCAAGTCCTGGCCGCCGCCATGGATGTCAAAATGATCGCCCAGCAAATCATTGGCCATGGCTGAGCATTCGATATGCCAGCCGGGACGTCCCTTGCCCCAGGGCGAATCCCATTTCACTTCGGCGGGCTCGCTTTCCTTGGCCGCTTTCCAGAGCACGAAGTCGAGCGGATCGCGCTTGCCGGTGTTGACGTCGACGCGCTCGCCGGCGCGCAAATCATCCAGCGATTTACCTGACAATTTCCCATAGCCGGGGAAATCGCGCACGGAATAGTTCACGTCGCCGTCGCTGCCCTGATAGGCCAGGCCGTTGTCTTGCAGCGTCCTGATCAGATCCAGCATTTGCGGCACATAGGCAGTGGCGCGTGGTTCATGATCCGGTTTCTGCACGCCGAGCGCGGCGGAATCCTCGTCCATGGCGTCGATGAAACGCTGGGTCAGCTGGCCGATGGTTTCGCGATTTTCGATAGCGCGATGAATGATCTTGTCGTCGATATCGGTGATGTTGCGCACATAGGTGACGTCAAAGCCGCTCGCGCGCAGCCAGCGCTGCACCATGTCGAACACCACCATCACGCGCGCGTGGCCCAGATGGCAATAGTCGTAGACCGTCATGCCGCACACGTAAAGACGGACTTTACCTGGCTCGATAGGGGAAAAGACCTGCTTATCACGCGCCAGCGTGTTGTAGATTTTCAGATTGCTCATGGATGGGAAATATCGGTTCCGGCTTTATTCGTAGTGTGTTTCATCGTGCTGACGGGACGGCGCTGATGGCCATCCGCCGGCACGGTTCAATGCGCCCGCGCTTATTCTTTTATAGCGGTATACAACATGAATACAACACGATTGCCAAAACCCTTTTTGTAGTGCTTCTTTGATAAAATGCGTCTTTTCGTTTGAGTATAGCATTGATGAAAACCATGCTTCTTGCATCTCCGCACCCATATCGCAATGCATTGCGTGGCATTTTGAGCAAGACCGTTATTCTATCCGGCCTGATCGCCGCAATCTACTCGGTGCAGGCAAGCGAAGTCTCGGACATCAGCAAACTCATGCGCGCCGGACAATATCCGGAAGCCCTGGCAAAAACCGACGCCGTTCTGGCAAAGCACCCGCGCGACGCGCAGATGCGTTTCGTCAAGGGCCTGATCTTAGCAGAACAGAACAAATCAACCGAAGCAATCGCCATCTTCAGCAAACTGACCGAAGATTTTCCCGACCTGCCTGAACCGTACAACAACCTGGCCGTGCTGTACGCCGCCAATGGTCAATACGACAAGGCGCGCGCCACGCTGGATATGGCGATCCGCACCAACCCAACCTACGCCACGGCGCTGGAAAACCTCGGCGACGTCTACGCCAAGCTGGCCAGCCAGGCGTACGACAAGGCCCTGCAGATCGACCCCGCCAGCAACGTGCAGCAGCCGAAACTGGCCCTGGTGCGCACCCTGACGGGCAACATCACCGGCGGCACCATTCCCAAGCTGGCCAGCGCCAACACCAGCGGCAGCAAGCAGCCGGCGGCGACCGCACCGGCGACGCCCGTCGTTCCTGCACCTGTACCCGCACCGACGCCTGCTCCTGTTCCGGAAGTCAAGCCCAAGCCGGAGCCGAAGCCTGAACCCGTCGCGCCGGTAAAACCGACGCCTGCTCCGGCCGAAAAACCGAAGCCGGTTGAAAAGCCCGCAGAGAAACCTGCTGAAAAACCGGTCGACAAGATCGAAAAACCGGCCAAGACAGACAAGGCGGCTGAAAAAGCCGCGGAGAAAGCCGAAAAAGCCGCCGAGGCCGCACGCGCCGACAAGGACAAGGCCGTGGTCCTCAGCGCCGTCAACAATTGGGCAAAGGCCTGGAGCGACATGGACGTGAAGTCCTACCTGGCGGCTTACGCCGGCGATTTCCAGACGCCCAAGGGCGAATCGCGCAAGGAATGGGCTGACGAGCGTCGCGCCCGCATCGAGGAAAAAGGCCACATCAGCGTCAAGGTCGACGTGCCTCAGGTCACAATCAAGAACGACACCGCCACCGTCCGCTTCCGTCAGATATATAATTCCAACCGTCTGACAGTTAACAGCCGCAAGACACTGATCCTGGTCAAACAGGGCAACAAGTGGCTGATCAAACAGGAGCGCTCGGGAGGGTAATGGTTCGTTTCGCTGCACATCAAGGCAAGGGGTTGCCCTTGCCATCAGTCCTGGCACGACTGATTCTGGCTTGCCTGGCGTGTACGCCGGTCGCGAGCAGCGTCGCCTCCTCTTCGGCGATTCCGCCGCAGGCTTTGCAATCCGAGATGCGCAAGCCCGATCCCGAAGCCTTGCTGATCGAGGTTTACAAGGACCTCGGCAACAATCGCCTGCAGGAAGCGCAGGCCAAAGCCGACGCGCTGGTCGCGGCCTATCCGCATTTCCGCCTGGGCCATCTGGTGCGCGGCGACCTGCTCATGATGCACGCGCGCCCGGTCAAGAGTTTCGGCGCCATCGCCGATGCGCCTGCCGACAAGCTCAAGGACCTGCGCGCCGAAGCCATGGTGCGCATCAGGTCGCTGCAGGAGCGCCCCAACCCGAGCCTGATTCCCAAGCCGGTCCTGCAGGTCGGCGACGACCAGAAGAACGTACTGGTGGTCGACACGTCGCGCTCGCGCATGTATGTCTATGAAAACCAGGGCGGTCAGCTCAAGTTCATGACCGACTATTACATTTCCCAGGGCCGCTACGGCGTCAACAAGTCGCGCGAAGGCGACCAGCGCACGCCGATCGGCGTGTACTACGTCAATGCCCGCATCCCCGGTCCGAAGCTGCCCGATTTCTACGGCACCGGCGCCCTGCCGCTGAACTATCCGAACGAATGGGACAAGCGCAACGGCCGCAGCGGCTCCGGCATCTGGCTGCACGGTACGCCGTCCGACAATTTCAGCCGTCCGCCGCTGTCGTCCGACGGCTGCGTGGTGCTGGCCAACCCGGATCTGCAAAGCCTGTACGCGACGGCGGAAGTCGGCAAGACGGTGGTCGTCATCAGCGACAACGTCCAGTTCGTCAACAAGTCGGAATGGGACAAGGAGCGCAGTTCCGCCGGCAAGTTCATGAATCAGTGGCAGCAAGACATGGAAGCCAGCGACGCCGACAAGGTGCTGGCCAACTATTCGCCCGCGTTCCGCTCCAATCTCGGCGAAAGCCTCGGCACCTGGTTCGGCCGCCAGTTGAAGAGCCTGAACGGCGCGCGTCCTTCCAGCGTCAAAGTCCGCGATCTGAGCCTGTATCGCTATCCCGGCAAGGACGAGATGATCGTCAGCACCTTCATCCAGGAAACCTCCGTCGGCAAGAACAAGAATGCGATCCGCAAGCGCCAGTATTGGCAAAAAGAGGGATCGCAATGGAAGATCGTCTACGAAGGCGCCGCCTGATCGCCGTCATCCGGACGGCAATCGTCATCGAGGATCCGCGCTGAACCAGCGTGATCCGCGCATGGGTGCAAAGCCGGTTTCAACCACATTCACTTAGCAAGGAAGCAATACATGATGCAAGTCCTGACGTCCCGCCGCAAGTTGCTGCAATGCATCGCCGCCCTGTCCCTGTCCGGCGCAGCTCTGACGGCGCATGCCGCCGACGCCCCGCGCGTACAGCTCAAGACCAGCATGGGCGACATCGTGCTCGAACTGGACGCGGACAAGGCGCCGGTGACCGTCGCCAACTTCATCAAGTACGTCAAGAGCGGCCAGTACAACGGCACCATCTTCCATCGCGTGATCAACGGTTTCATGATCCAGGGCGGCGGCTTCGACCAGAACATGCGCGAAAAGCCGACCCAGGCCCCGATCAGGAACGAAGCCAAGAACGGTTTGAAAAACGAGGCGTATACTATCGCCATGGCGCGCACCGCCGACCCGCAATCCGCCGCCGCGCAGTTCTTCATCAACGTCGCCAACAATCGTCCGCTCGATTATCCGAGCCGTGACGGTTGGGGTTACGCAGTATTCGGCAAGGTGGTGCAAGGCAGCGACGTGGTCGACAAGATCAAACAAGTGCGCACCGGCAGCAGCGGCATGTTTGACGACGTGCCAGTGACGCCGGTCATCATCCAGTCGGCGACGGTGCTTAAATAAGCTCAAGCAAGCGTCTGCATTCAGGCCTGTTTTTAGCATTTCATTTTCATCATTTACACAAAGGGATTCTCATGGCTGTTCTCTTCACCACCAACCACGGCAACTTCAAGGTCGAACTGGACGCAGAAAAAGCGCCAAAGACCGTTGAAAACTTCCTCGCCTACGTCAATTCGGGCCACTACGCCGGCACCATCTTCCATCGCGTGATCGACGGCTTCATGGTGCAAGGCGGCGGTTTCGAACCTGGCATGAAACAAAAGCCGACCAACGACCCGGTTGAAAACGAAGCCAAGAACGGCCTCAAGAATGAGCCGTACACGCTGGCCATGGCGCGCACTTCGGCGCCGCATTCGGCATCGGCGCAGTTCTTCATCAACGTCAAGAACAACAGCTTCCTCGATTTCCCGGGCCAGGACGGATGGGGCTACTGCGTGTTCGGCAAGGTCGTCGAAGGCATGGATATCGTCGACAAGATCAAGGCCGTCAAGACCACCCGCTCCGGCATGTTCGCCGACGTGCCGGTTGAAGACGTCGTGATCGAAAAAGCCGAAGTCGTCTGAACCGACGCCCCCGGCTTTCTCCGATGACGAACACTTCATCTGTACCAGAAGCGCAACCCCAAGCGGTTGCGCTTTTTATTTCCGACCTGCATTTGCAGGCCAGCCTGCCGCGCACGACGCAGGCGTTTTATGATTTCCTGGAGCAGCATGCGAGCCGGGCCGAACGGCTTTATCTGCTGGGCGACATCTTCGAATACTGGGCCGGCGACGACGATATCGAGACGCCCTATAACCGCGACATCGTCAATGCACTGCGCCGCGTCAGCGACAGCGGCGTCGCCGTCTACTGGATTGCGGGAAATCGCGACTTTCTCGTGGGCCACGCATTTGCCGAAGCCGCCGGATTGACGATCCTTGAAGATCCGCACGTCATCCATCTCGCCGGCCGCGACATCACGCTGGCGCATGGCGATGCGCAATGCACCGACGACACGGCCTACATGGCGTTTCGCGCGCAAGTGCGCCAACCGGCCTGGCAGCAGCAGTTTCTGGGCATGCCGCTGGCGCAGCGCAAGGCCATCATCGAAGGCGTACGCCAGAACAGCAAGGACGCCAACAAGGAAAAATCCGCCGAGATCATGGACGTCAATGCCGACGCCATACGCGGGGTGTACGAGCAGACCGGCACATGGACGCTGATTCACGGCCACACGCACCGCCCCGCCCTGCATGTCGACGAATCGGGCTCGCAAACCCGCCTGCGCTACGTCTTGCCGGATTGGGAGTACGACGTGGAACCTGTGCGTGGCGGCTGGATGAGCCTGACTTCCGATGGCGTACTGCATCGTTTCAATGCGGCCGGTAATGAATTGAAGTAACGAAGCGCCATCGGATATCCGCGCCCGTCACCGGAGGCGGCAGGCAAAAAAAAGAGGAGCAAACTTGCTCCTCTTTTTCATGCGTTTTACCTCCGCGCCAACGCTGCTTACTCCACCAGCTTGTTCAACTGCGCAGCATCGAATTTCTCCAACTCCGCCAACTTCTCGCAACCGATGCCGGCCGACTTGATCGCGGCAAGAATCACCTCGATCTGATGCTCTTGCGCGGCGGCCTGATCGATCAGGCCGTGCAAAGCCTTGGACAAAGGGTCATCGCCGTTCGGCATCACGCCGTAAGCGGCAAACATGCGCGCGGCGGCTTGCTCGCGAGGATCCTGCGGAGCCTTTTGCACCACGCGCGCCGGATTGCCGACGGCGGTTGCGCCGGGAGGCACTTCTTTGACGACCACTGCATTGGAACCGACCTTGGCGCCGTCACCGACCGTAAAGCCGCCCAACACTTGCGCACCGGCGCCGATGATCACGCCGCGCCCCAGCGTCGGGTGACGCTTGATTCCCTTGTTGAGCGACGTACCGCCCAGCGTCACGCCCTGATAGATAGTGCAGTCGTCGCCGATTTCCGCCGTCTCGCCAATCACGACGCCGAAGCCGTGATCGATGAAAACACGCCTGCCGATGGTGGCGCCGGGATGGATTTCGATCCCGGTGAACCAACGCGCCAGCTGGGAGATGAAGCGCCCCAGCCACTTCAAGCCGCTGGTCCAGCAGCCATGCGCGATGCGGTGCAAAACCACTGCGTGCAGGCCGGGATAACAGGTCAAGACTTCCCAGGCGTTGCGCGCTGCAGGATCGCGTTCAATGATGCTGGAAATATCTTCTCGAAGTTGAGTAAACATGATTTCGGTGTCAATGCGGAATGTGCAATCTTAATCGTTTACCGCCAGGCTTGCCGAAGAGGCACCGGCTTTCCTGACGTCAATAATGGGATCGCACGAGGGGAAATTACCCGCCGGGATCCCGGCGAGCGGCCCAGAATTACTTGGGCAGACGCTGCCGGCGCGCTTCGTACAGACAGACGCCGGAAGCGACGGAGACGTTAAGACTTTCGACCGAGCCGAACATGGGGATGCTGACCAGAATATCGCAGGTTTCGCGCGTCAGGCGGCGCATGCCTTCACCTTCCGAACCCATCACCAGCGCCGTCGGACCGGAGAAATCGCCTGCGTACAAATCCTTGTCCGCATCATCGGCCATGCCGATCAGCCAGACGCCGCGATCCTTGAGGTCGCGCATGGTGCGCGCCAGATTGGTGACGGTGATGTAGGGAACGGTTTCGGCCGCGCCGCTGGCGACCTTGGCTGCGGTCGCGTTCAGGCCGACCGCGCGGTCCTTCGGCGCGATCACCGCATGTGCGCCGGCGCCGTCGGCCACCCGCAGGCAAGCGCCCAGGTTGTGCGGATCGGTAATGCCGTCGAGGATCAGCAACAATGGCGGACCTTCGACGACGTCGAGCAGCTCGTCCAGATTGCGCGCCAGCGACAGCTCGCCGGCCTTGGCGACGACGCCCTGATGGCGGCGCGTGCCGACGATATTCGACAGGCGCTGGTCGTCCGCCTGGATGATGCGTACGCCGGCAGCCTTGGCCGCGTGCAGCAGATCGCGCATGCGCGCGTCGTTGCGCTCGGCATCAACATACAATTCCTCGACCGACGACGCCTCGTGACGAATACGCGAGGTGACGGCGTGGAAGCCAAAAATCATTTTACTTTTCATGTGCCCTGCTTCTTCACTAAATACTGCTTCACTAAATAACTCACTAAATAAGTCGACGCCGAAAAGACCGAATCTCGCGACTCAGCCTCCTCCGGCGCATGGTTAACGCTGCTGCCGCGACGCAGTATCAAGAAAACACGGCGCCGCCGGCGTTAGCGATTTTTCTTGCTCGGCCGGGAAAAACCCTTGGCCGGACGCTTGCGGTCCGACTCAATCCCGCCCTTCACACGCGGCAAAGCCTTGCCGGATTTGCTCGCCACCTTGGGTGTTTTGGCACCCTTGGCGGTTTTTGCAGCAGGCGCCGGCGCCGCCTTCTTGGCAGTGCCGCCGGAGCGGGCCGCCGGCGCGCCTTTGCCGGTACCGGTCTTGCTGCGCGCCTGTTGCGCATTTTCAGCGCGACGCGCTTCGTTCTTCAGAATCGTGCGAATGCCCGGTTCGGTCACCAGACGCAGATCGATCTTGCGCGCATCCAGATCGACACGGCTGACCTGTACCGTCACGCGATCGGTCAACTGGTAACGGATGCCGGTGCGCTCGCCGCGCAATTCGTGGCGCGCTTCGTCATATTGGAAGTAATCCGCGCCCAGTTCGGTGACGTGGACCATGCCTTCGATATACAAGGCATCGAGCTGCACGAAGATGCCGAAGGTCGCCACACCGGAGATCGTGCCGGTGAATTCTTCGCCAAGCTTGTCGCGAATGAAGTAGCACTTGAGCCATGCCTCGACGTCGCGCGATGCTTCGTCGGCGCGGCGCTCATTGGCGGAACAGTGGATGCCCAGCGCTTCCCAGATGGCGACGCTGCTTTCCGGTTTCTTCTTGCCGTTGGCGCGATCCAATGCCTGCGCCTTGCGGGCAGCGGGCGACAGCATCGTGTTCAAAACACTGGTGTCGATGCCCTTCGGATCGTAACGCTTGCCCAGCAGGATCGCCTTGATCGCGCGATGTGTCAGCAAATCCGGATAGCGGCGGATCGGGCTGGTGAAGTGGGCATAGGATTCATACGACAACCCGAAGTGACCGATGTTTTCCGGGCTGTACACCGCTTGCTGCATGGAGCGCAGCAGCATGGTCTGGATCAGCAAGGCATCCGGACGCGACTTGATCTTCGGCATCAGCTCGGCGTAGTCGGATGCGCTCGGGCTGTCGCCGCCGCCCAGGTTCAAGCCGATCTGCTTGAGGAAGGTGCGCAACTGGTTGAGACGTTCCTTGGTCGGTCCGGCGTGGACGCGATACAGGCCGGGATGCTCGTGCCGCTTCAACAGATCGGCGGCGCAGACGTTGGCCGCCAGCATGCATTCCTCGATCAGTCGGTGCGCGTCGTTGCGGGTGCGCGGCAGGATTTTTTCAATCTTGCCCACGGCGTTGCACACGATATAGGTTTCGGTCGTTTCGAAGTCGATGGCGCCGCGTGCATGACGCGCCTGCAACAGCGCCTGGAAGACCTCATACAGATGCAGCAGATGCGGCACCACGCCGGCGCGCTTGGCGGCTTCCGGCCCCTTTGTATTGGCAAGAACGGCGGCGACTTCGGTATAGGTCAGACGCGCAGCGGAGTGAATCACCGCCGGGTAGAACTGGTAGGCCTTGATCTCGCCCTTGGCGGTAATCACGGCGTCGCACACCAGCGTCAGACGATCGACGTCGGGGTTGAGCGAGCACAGGCCGTTCGACAATTTCTCCGGCAGCATCGGAATCACGCGGCGCGGGAAATACACCGAGGTGCTGCGTTCCAGCGCATCCACGTCGAGCGCGTCGTTCGGTTTCACATAATGGCTGACATCGGCGATCGCAACGATCAGGCGGTAACCCTTGGCGCGGCCGATCTTGATCGGTTCGCAATAGACCGCATCGTCGAAGTCGCGCGCGTCTTCGCCGTCGATGGTGACCAGCGGCACGTCGCGCAAATCGACGCGATCGTTCAGATCGGCAGCCTTGACTTCACTTGGCAGCTTGGCCGCCAGTTTCTTGGCGGCTTCGGAAAACTCATGCGGCACGCCGTATTTGCGCACGGCGATCTCGATTTCCATGCCCGGGTCGTCGATGTCGCCGAGGATTTCTGCAATCTTGCCGACCGGCTGCGTGTAACGCGAAGGCTGCTCGGTCAACTCGACGCTGACCACCTGCCCTGCCTTGGCCTTGCCCGGCGAACCGGCGAGGATCACGTCCTGGCCGATGCGCTTGTCTTCAGGCGCTACCACCCAGACGCCGTTTTCGTTGAGCAAACGGCCGATGACGTGGGTATTGGCGCGCGACACCACTTCGACGATGGTTCCTTCCGGACGTCCGCGACGATCGGTGCCGATGATGCGGGCCTGGACGCGGTCGCCATGCAAGACCTTCTGCATTTCTTTCTCGGGCAGGAAGATATCGGCGCTGCCGTCTTCCGGCAAGAGGAAACCAAAACCGTCGCGGTGGCTGCTGACCCGACCTTCGATGAAATCGGGGGAATGCGTCAGCTTGTAGTTGCCGGCGCGGTCGGGCTTGATCTGACCGTCGCGTTCCATCGCATTCAGGCGTCGCGTCAGGCCATCCATTTCTTCAGGCTTGACGCTGAGCGCGGCAGCCAGTGTCATCGCATTTTGTGCGCCCGAAGAGGTGCGCAGGATGCCGAGAATTTCCTCGCGGCTGGGGATGGTATAGGGAAATTGGCTCAAAAGTGTAATCAGGTAAATTGTTATTCATCAGTTTCGCGACAGCGGATTCGCCTGGCGAGCTGCTGGAATACGACTACGGGGCATGGGCCCAGGGGTGCAACATGCCCTAGTGTAACGGAGGTTCCCGGTATTTACCTAACGCGCAGCCCGGATAGGCCTGCCGGCACGCGCCGCCTGAAAATAAATGGACGACCGCGGCGCAAGTGATTGACAAGTCCTGAAAATCAGCTATAATCTCGTTCTTTCGCGTTATTGCCCACGTGGCGGAATTGGTAGACGCGCATGGTTCAGGTCCATGTGCCGCAAGGTGTGGGGGTTCGAGTCCCTCCGTGGGCACCAAAAACATAAAAGGTCGATTGATGAAAATCAATCGGCCTTTTGCGTTTTTGGCGACCGCGAGCAAGGCGCCTGCGCACCTTGCGGGTGGGACTCGAAAGTTTGGCCTTGCAAGGCCAAACGGGGTCGCGGCACGTGACCGAGCTCCTTCCGTGGGCACCAAAACATAAAAAATGGCAGAAACTTTCCTCTCCGTGAAGTACAACGTACTTCTTCCCTCATTTCAAAAATCTCATGTCGGCTCAATGAAATTTGCATCCAGCGAATCCTCTCTCATCATGTTTCGTTTTTATGCATTATTTTGTTGACCACCGGATTCAATATCAGTATTATTCAGCCCTTCTGAACGCTACGTACTTTTGTACGAAGACGTTTTAGGCCCACGTGGCGGAATTGGTAGACGCGCATGGTTCAGGTCCATGTGCCGCAAGGTGTGGGGGTTCGAGTCCCTCCGTGGGCACCAAAAACATAAAAGGTCGATTGATGAAAATCAATCGGCCTTTTGCGTTTTGGAGACCGCTTTCTATCTCGCCGGCAAACTCACCTTGCTCTTCAGAGGTTTGCCTTCAGGCGGCCGCACCAGCGCGCCACGCACCTCAAACCGCAACTGATCAAGCACCGCGCCGTTCCCATTCTGCAAAACCAGTTTGTGCTTGCCCGGCCAAGGCATCCAATCGTAGCCCAGGTCTGCGGATTTTTTACCTGCCGCTTTCAACGGTTTCCCATCAAGCAGCCACACGCCCTGCTTCGCACCTTGCGCGGTGAAGCGCAAACGTTGATGCGTCGGCGGAATATCGGGATCGATCGCCACCAGCATGCCCGGCGTCGGGTAGGTGATCATCGGCGCGATCTCGCCCGACTTCGCCACCTGCAGCATGCGCTGGCTGGTATCAGGCAGAAAGTATTCGGTGCGCGCCGCTTCCAGCTGATGTTCAAACTGCACCGGTTGTGCAATCACCGATGCCGGCTTGGCCGGTTCCTGCGAGCCGGATTGACGGTGCAGATACTGCATCACCTCCTGCCAGACCGGGGCTGCGCCGGTGACGCCCGACACATCCCACATCGGCGCGCCGGATGCATTGCCGACCCAGACGCCGACGGTATAGCGCGACGAAAATCCGACACACCAGTTATCGCGCATGTCCTTCGATGTCCCCGTCTTGACCGCCGTCCAGATACGCGTCGATAAAGCGTTCTCCAAGCCGAAAGTCCGCGCCCGCGCACTGCGGTCGGACAAGATGTCGCCGACGATGAAAGAGGCGCCGCCGTCCATCGCCTGTTGATACGTCACGCGCGGATCGTTCATCGCGGTGCGCACGCCGCTGTAACGCCCCTGGTTCGCCAGCGCACGATAGGCATTGGTCAATGACAGCAGGCTGATGTCGGCGCTGCCCAGCGCAAGACTGTAACCATAGTAATCGCCCGACTCGCGCAGATTGAAGCCGAGCGTCTGCAAGCGCCGGAAGAAGCGCTCCGGCGTCACCATCACCAGCGTGCGCACGGCAGGGATATTCAGAGACGATCCCAGCGCCGTGCGCAGGCTCACCAGTCCCTTGAATTGCCTGTCGTAGTTCTGCGGAATATAGAGACCGGCGGAGGTCGCCAGATTGACCGGCGAATCGTCGAGCAGCGAAGCCGCCGTCAGCCATTTTTTCTCGATCGCCATTTCATACAGAAACGGTTTCAGGGTCGAACCGGCCTGGCGCAAGGCCTGCACGCCATCGACCTGCGCCGCGCCGGACAGCGAGCCGCTCGATCCCACCCAGGCCAGGACGTCGCCGCTGGCGTTGTCGATCACGACCACCGCGCCGTCTTCAATATTGCGATCCACCAGCGCCGACAACTGGCGGCGCAAGGCATCTCCTGCAAAACGCTGCGTCGCTGCATCGAGGGTTGAATACACGGGCTTGCCGGCATCCTTGAGCAGCTTGCGCCCCAGATGCGGTGCAAGCTGCTGCGCGGTCGCGGCGCCGCTGAGCTCGCCCTTGGCCGTGGCGCGCGCCAGCACCAGTTCCGTACGCCCCTGCAAGCCATTGCATTCCTGCGGCGCGCCCTGCTCTTTCAGGATGGAACAGGCGCGCTCCGAGACCTTCGCCGGTTTGGCGTTGGGCGCGCGAATCAATGCTACGGCGATGGCGGCCTCGCTCTGATTCAGGCCGCTGGGGTGCTTGCCGAACAGCACGCGCGACAAGGCATGCACGCCGACCAGCTCGCCGCGGAAACTGACCAGATTCAGATAGGCCTCCAGAATCTGATCCTTGCGCCAGTTGCGCTCCAGCGATTGCGCGACGAAGACCTGCGACACCTTCTGCGTCATCGACCGCGCCGACGACTTGCGGCGCAGATCGTCATAGATCAAACCCGCCAGCTGCATCGTGATGGTCGAGGCGCCGCGCGTTTTGGTGTTCCAGAGGTTGCCCCATGCCGACGCCGCCACGGCGTTCCAGTCGACACCGCTGTGCCGATAAAAGCGCCGGTCTTCGGAAGCGATCAGTGCGTTGCGCAAGGCCGGCGACACATCCTCCAAAGCAATCCAGGACAGGCGACGTTCATTGGGATTAAGCCGCAGTTGCTGGATCAATTCGCCATGACGGTCGTACATCGCGGCGTCCGACGAGCGGAACGACTGCTGCACTTCGCCAAAACTTGGGACGGCATGCGCGACACCCGGCGCTCCCGCCAGGAGCGCCGTCGAGGCGGCAAACAGTATCGCCGCGATATGTCGTCGCAGATTTGCGTTCATCACGGCGCCTTGATGCTCACCTTTGCATTCGGAATCTCGCCGAACATCTCCGGCGCGTACATTGCCTCGACCCGCGTCGGCGGCAGGCTGAATTCGCCGGCGTTGTTCAGCCGCACCGTGTAGGAAATGCTGGAACGCCCTTTCGGCATGCGCTCGTAATAGGCGCGATAGCCTTCGAAGCTGCGCTCTTCATACGCCAGCCACGCGTTGCTGCGCGAACGGCCGTCGTCCTCGCCGCTGCGCGTGATGGCTGAGTCGCGCGCCAGACCGGAACCCAGCAGGCTGGAGCCGCCCGGAATCGGATCGTTCAGCACCACCCAGGCCATGTCGGTCTGCGCGTCGATATCCAGCGTCACGCGCAAAACGTCGCCGCGACTGTAGACGCCCTTCTGCTTCTGCTCGACGGCAACGATCGTCTTGGTGATGCGATAGCCGCTGGAGAATGGCGCCTTCAACGACACTGCGGCCAGACTCTGCACGGTGATCCACGGCTTGCCGCTGCCCTCCTGCGTGAACTTCAGCGTACCCGGCGCGGGCGTTCCCCAAGGGATCTGTACTTTGCCGCCGGCGGCGCCCGCACCGCTCCACGCATAAGCGTTGCTGCCCGCATCGGACGCGATGCGCGTCGTACCGCTCACTTTTTCAGCTTCGAACGCGCGGCTGAATTTCTCCAGCGCCAGGCTGCCCCAGACATTCGCGGTCGTGGTGCTCCAATGGCCGCGCTGCTGACGCTGGATGGCGCCGCTGATCAGCTTGGGCATGTCTTCGCGCCAGGCCGGATTGTTCAGCATGGTCAGCACAAGGCGATTGGCGTTGCTGTCGCCGCCGGCCATCAGCCACCACCAGTAGTCGCTCGCCTCGTCCGAGAAGCCCATGCGCGTGCCCTGATAGTTCAGGCGCGAGCGGATGATCTGGTCGGCTTCCGCCAGACGCTTGTCGCGCTCGGGAATCGTCGTCACGCGCTGCAGGATGGCGATCCAGTCGAGCACTGCCGAGGTCGGCCACAGATTCGGATTGATCTGAATCGAACCGAGCATGGATGGCTGTACGCGGTGATAGCGCGACAAGGCTTCCAGCGCCGCCAGCTTGCGCACGTCGAGGTCTTTTTTCGGCGACCAGAAGTCGCGCGTGAGCTTGCCGTCGACAAACGCCGCCAGACCGTCCAGCATCTTGTCGCGGCTCTGCACCGGCAAGGCGTAGGCCGCTTCGTTCGATGCCGCCAACAGATAAGCCGTCAGCGTATCGCTGCCGCGCCGCGCATTGGATTCGCTCGGCGGGAAGTAATATGCCAGGCCGTCGGCATCGAGATAGGTCGGCAAGTCGGTAGCGATCTTCTGCCACAGAGCGTCGTCACGCAAGCCGATGGCCTTGGAAGTACGCTGTTCAAGGCATGAGAACGGATAGTCGGCGAAGTATTTGCGGATGCCTTCGCTGCCGCCGGCCAGACTCGGCTTGAGCGAAATGTTCAGACCGCCGCGTCCCGGCAAACTGTCGGCCGGTTGCGCCACGCTCATCGACGATGTCTTGTCGAGCTGGAACAGCGTCGCCTGCTGCACCGTCACCGGTATCGCCGGCAAGACGCGCTGGACGAATTTGACGGCGTCCTTCGCGGCCGAGGTTGACGATACGGATTGCTCCTGCGCGCCGATTTCCCAGCTCAATTGCGAGATGTCCGCCGGCACGGTCACCGGCCACATGACTTCACGCGCTTCGCCGGCGGGAATGGCGACGTCCTTGTCCTGCAAGGCAATCGTCCCAGCCGGGGCCGCGCCTGTCGCTTTCGCGTTCAGGCGAAGCTGCATGGCGCGCGTGGTGGTGTTGCGCACGGTGACCATGGCGTTGAACTGATCGCCTTCGCGCACCAGCGGCGGCAGGCCGGAGATGACCTGCACGTCCTGCGACGAGCGAATGCTGGCCGTGCCGGTACCGAACAGGCCGGCGCCGCTCTCCGCCACCGCCACGATACGGAAGGCCGTCAGCGCGTCGTTGAGCGGCACGTCGATCTGCGCCCTGCCGTTGGCGTCGAGCACCACGTACGGCTTCCACAACAGCAAGGTGTCGAACAGTTCACGGGTCGGTGATTTGCCGCCGCCACCGCCGGCCGGCGTAGCCTTCTTGCCGTAGTGGCGTTTGCCGATGACCTGCATTTGCGCGGTCGACGTGTCGATGCCGTAGCTGCGCCGCTGCAGCATGGCGGAGAGCAGATTCCAACTGTTGTTGGGCTGCAGTTCCAGCAAGGCTTCATCCACCGCCGCCAGCGCGATCTCGGCGCCCGCGGCAGGCTTGCCGTCGGGCAGCGTGACTTGCACGCCGACCTTGGCGGTCGAACGGATCGGATAGCTTGGTTTATCAGTAGTCACCGCAACTTTCAGCAGATGCGCGCCGCTGCCGACGGAAATCTCGGCGACGCCGAATTTGTAGGCCGGCTTGGCCAGATCGACCATGGTGCCGGGCGCCTGGTATTCCTTGAACTCATGCCACCAGTTGATCGGCTCTTTCCAACCCCAGGTGAAGAAGGAATACCAAGGCACTTCGCGCATGCGCCCCCGCACGGCCAGCACCGAAACGTAGACGTTCGGTGCAAAGCCTCCCTTGACCGGCAGGCTGATGGTCGGGTCCTGGCCGTTCAGTTGCACGACCTGCGTTTCAATCACGCCTTCGCGCTCCACCGCCACCAAAGCAGTCGCATAGCGGAACGGCATGCGCACCTGGAACTTGGCGGTCTCGCCGGGCTGATAGGTCTTCTTCTCGGGGAGAATGTCGATGCGATCCTGATTCTCCCCGTCGAACCACAACTCGCCCTGGCGCGTCACCCATACCGAGGTCCGGGCGAACGAGGCGTTGCCGTTGCCGTCCTTGGCGGTGGCGGTCAGTTCGACATTGCCGGCTTCCGACAGCGACACCTCGCAGATCAGCACGCCATGCTTGTCGGACTTGCCCGAACACAGAGTACCGAGGTTCTGCGACGAACGCGTGTTTTCATAGGCATAGAAACCGCCGACCATGCGCTTGCGATGCGAATTGGTTTGCCGGCTCTGGGCCGTGATTTCGACGGGTACGTCGGCTTGCGGCTGGCCTGCCGCGTTGAGCACGACCATGCTCAGGGCCAGCTTCTTTTTCACCGAAACCCAGTCGCCGCCCTTGATGCCGATGACGACTGCCGAGGGCCATACCGCCGTGACGTTGGAGATGGTCTGGATCTCGCCGTTCGGATCGCTGTAGGTCATCTCGGTCAACAATTCGCGCGGCGTCTTGATGACAGGCATGGACTTGACCGTGGTGCGGCCTGCGCCGTTTTTATCCAGCGTCACCGGCAGTTTGTCGGCGACGATTTTCTGATCGTCGCTGTCGGCATTGCCGTCCTCGCTGCCGTAGTTGCCGGCATTGAAGGTATAGCCGTCATAACCCGAAAAGCTGACCGGCTTCGCGCGCATCAGGCTGGTGATGCGCACCGATTGCCCCGAAGCGCCGCCGCCGTTGATGTAGTTGAGCTGGACGTCGAGCGGCACCTCCTTCGGCGCCACCAGGCCGGCGCCCTTGTTGGCGATCACCGGCGTGATGCGGCCCTGCATCAAGGGCAGGCGGAATTCCTCCACGCGGAAACTGCCGGTACTGTAGCTGCCCTGTGCAGAACCGCCTTCTTCGGCGTCGCTATCGTTATTGCCGTCGCTGCCGTCACTGCTGCCGCCTTTCGCCACGCCGCTGTCGAGCATGACGTCATAACTGCCGAGTTTGGCTTCCTTGGGAATCGCAAAGACGGTCTCGGCATTTTTCTGATTGCGCCACTTCAGCGGAAACTGGAACTCCTGTCCGCTGCCCTGATGGATGATGCGCACGCGCGTGGGCAGCTTGTCTTTGCCGGCCAGCGCGAAACCGTTCATGCTCTCCAGTCGGAACTCATGCTTCATCGACACCGTTTCGCCGGCGCGGAACAAAGTGCGGTCGAAGACGGTATGCGCCCGGGCATTGGCAGCCGGGGAACGATCGGTCGGCAGATTGAAGCGCCACGATTCGATGCCGTCATTCCACGAGGTCAGTGCAAACGCCATGTCGGCGCGCCCCTTCTCGTCGGTCTTGCGCGCGCTGACGAACAGGCCGTTGATGGCGCCGTCTTCGTTCTGACGGCTGGCGCAGATGTCTTCGATCGGCTTTGCGATCATCGCCACGCCGATCGCATTGGTCTTGCCGCGCCACAGCTCGTCGCCACGGCAATTGGAGATGCGCACGTCGGCATCCGCCACCGGCCTGGCCGTGTCGAGCGTCGTCACCCACACCGCGTTGTTCTCGCGTCCGAGCTTGACGTGCACCGACAAGTTGGTCACCAGCGCGCTGGTGCGCACATACATCGGCACCGGTTTGCCGAGCAAGGACGCGCCGAGTTTTTGCGACTCCAGCTCGACCACATAGAAACCCGGATCCTTCAAGGGAATGCCGACCACTTCGAACGGCCGCTCGCCGTCCTTGGCGTCCGACAGCGCCGGCAAATTCAGCGTCTTCACGCCGGGCTCCTTGGCCAGCAAACCGATGGCGCGCGTGTCTGGCGTCTTGCCCGTGGTGTCGCCCCAGCGCTCATGGAAACGATTGAGTCGCATCAGCCACGCGATCACGCCCTTGTCGCCATCGACCTTGAGATTGGCGACCTTGCCCGGCAGCGCGCTACCGTCGGCGCCGCGCACCATCAGGTTCGCTTCGACGCGGCGCAAGGTCACCGGCAAGGTGGCATCGGCATTCAATTCGATGATGCCGAACGGCGCCGCCGGGAATTTCGCCAGCGGCGGATAGCCGGCGGTGCGCGACTTCAGCGGAAACTCGGACGCGTTGCTGAGTGCGCGACCGCTTTCATCCTTGAAGCCGGATGGCAGGTTGACGGTGAATTCGCCGTTCTCCGGGAACGGCGGCTTGAAAGTCAGGTTGTAGACCAGCTCATCCGTATTGTTCTTCTCGAAGAAGGGCTTGAGCTTGCCGTTGCTGCTCTTGAGCTCCACCGCTTCGGCCAGCTTGCGCGGCACGGCGGACGAAAACGACATCGACACCGGCAGGATCGGCGAACATGACGCGTTGGCGTTCTCGCGCTCGCAACTGAGGCTGGCGGTGAATTCCTTGCGCACCTTGAATTTGAAGGTCTGCGGAATCGTCGTGGCAATGCCGTTGAGCGTGGCGATGCCCTTGTCCCATGTCAGCTTGACGGCCGCATCGTTGGGCAGGCGCTGCTGGCACTGCACGATGGTGACCAGCGCGGGATCGATTTTCGGAGCGAACTCCTTGAGCAAGTCCTTGCGGGTCGCGTCAGGGACAAACTTGACCGGAATGCGTTCATGAATGCCTTCCGCCTCGCAATACACGTGATCGCGCACGCTGTCCTGATTGGCCGCGCCGTTCTGGAACAGGATGAAGGCCTGCTCTTCCTCGATCTCGTTTCCTTCCGGCATATGCCGCACGACGGCAGGTCCGCCGGTGCTGAACTGGAACACGCTCTTGCCGGTGACGGCCGCACCGGACACGGCCTTGACGCCGGGCTTCAGCGTAAATGTACAACGCGTGCCGGGCGGCAGATCGCGCTCGAAGTCGTAGACCCAGTTCTTGCCGTCGGCCCAGCGCGAAGTGCCTGCCACCGCGCAGTTGATGTCGAACGGCGCGGCTGCCTTGGGATCGCCGAACTTGACCAGCGGCTCGGAAAACGTCGCGCGCGCCTGGCGGATCTGGGCAACGTCGCCTTGCGGCGAAAAGCCGGCGACGCCGGCTGCGGTTGCCGGCACCGACAGACTGGCTGCCGCCAGCGCCGCTGTCAGTTTCAGTGTCGGGATCCAGCGTGGGGTCCGGAAAATCAGAGGCATGCTTGCTCCATTATCTTTTTTAATCAATTCTTGGGCGACGCTTCATGGTGACGAAGCCTTGTGACACGATCAAGACAGATTGTGATTCGAATGGTTCTTTGTCCCGTACCGGCTTCACAGCTTGCACTGCAAAAAATCAAGGAAACAGCTGATGCGTCTCGAAATTTGCGTATTCCGATAATACACAGCATGGATCTTCTGGCGAAATGCCGTGTGTGATTTTTCCAGCACGCGCACCAGACGTCCTGCGGCCACATCGGCATCCGACATGAAATTGGACAGGCAGGCGATGCCTTGCCCGTGGAGCGCCAGATGGCGGATCGTCTCGCCGCTGGAAGCGCGGAATGCCGGCTTGATCGGATAGCGGTCGCCGTCTTCGTGCTGCAGCGGCCAATGATTCAATCCTTCGGGTTGGGTAAAACCGATCAGTTGATGGTTGTCGAGATCCTTGACCGTCTTGGGCGTGCCGTGGCGTCGCAGGTAGTCCGGGCTGGCCAGCAATTGCAGCCGCGCCGAGGTCAAGGGCTTGGCGTGCAGCGTCGAGTCCTGCAGCTCGCCGATGCGGATCGCAATGTCGGTGCGCTGCTCGACCAGATCGATGAAACGGTCGTTGGTGGTCAGATCCAGCTCGATGTCGGGATAGGCTTCGCGAAAGGCGGCGACATGCGGCACGATACAGTGCAGCATGAACGGCGCCGAGGCATCCACGCGCAGCTTGCCGACCGGCTTCTGGCTGCGGATGCGGATCGACTCTTCGGCGCGCTCCATGGCGGAAATAATGTCGCGCGCCTGCGCCAGGAATACCTGCCCTTCTTCCGTCAGCTCCATACGCCGCGTCGTGCGCGTAAGCAGGCTGGTGCCCAGTTTCTCCTCCAAGCGCGTCAACGCCCGGCTGATGCCCGACGTCGTCTGCTCCAGCACTTCCGCTGCGGCGCTCAGACTGCCCGCCTCGACAACAGCAATGAAAATGCGCATTTCATCCGATTGCATGGCCATTGTTGACTCCAATTCAAATATTTTTTGATTTTAACGCTATTTTTCTCAACAAAGTTAGGCATCACAATGCCATACGTCAAACAACATCTGGGAGTTGAATCATGCCGATTGCTTTATGGGCGCTGGCCATCAGCGCATTCGCGATAGGAACCACGGAATTCGTCATCATGGGGCTATTGCCCGAAGTCGCCGCCAATCTGGGCACGACCTTATCCTCGGCCGGCCTGCTGGTCACCGGCTACGCGCTGGGCGTGTTCGTCGGCGCCCCGCTGGTCACCGCCACCACCGGCAAACTGCCGCGCAAGACCTTGCTGGTCGGCCTGATGGTGCTGTTCGTCATCGGCAACGTCGGCTGTGCGATCGCACCGGATTATGCGACGCTGATGATTTCACGCATCATCGCCTCGTTCTCGCATGGCGCCTTCTTCGGCGTCGGCTCGGTGGTCGCCACCGGCCTGGTCGCCAAGGAGAAGCAGGCTTCCGCCATTGCGCTGATGTTCACCGGCCTGACCGTGGCCAACGTGCTGGGCGTGCCTTTCGGCACCTGGCTGGGCCAGGCCTACGGCTGGCGTTCGACCTTCTGGGCGGTGAGCGCCATCGGTGTTGTAGCCTTACTGGCGACGGCGTATCTGGTGCCGCGTTCGGATGCCAAGCAGGATGCTGACTTCAGCAGCGAACTGCGCGTGCTGGGCCGTCCGCAAGTGCTGCTGGGCCTGTTGATGACCGTGCTGGGCTTCGGCGGCGTGTTTGCGGCGTTCACCTATATTGCGCCTATCCTGACCGACATTACCGGCTTCCAGCCGGGCGCCGTGTCGCCGATCCTCTTGCTGTTCGGCGTGGGCCTGGTGGGCGGCAATCTTCTGGGCGGCAAATTCGCCGACAAGTATCTGATGCCGACACTGGTGGTGAGCCTGGTGTTGCTGGCCGGCGTACTGGTGCTGTTTTCGTTCACCAGCCATTACAAGCTGGCTGCCGTGATCACCGTCGGTTTGCTGGGCGCCGCCGCCTTCGCCACCGTGCCGCCGCTGCAAATGCGCGTGCTTGAGAAAGCTACCGGCGCGCCGAACCTGGCGTCATCGGTCAACATCGCCGCCTTCAACCTGGGCAACGCCCTGGGCGCATGGCTGGGCGGCGTCACCATCGATCATGGTCCCGGCCTGCATTCGGTATCGCTGGTGGCCGCATTGATCACCGCAGGCGGCCTGGTTGTCGCGCTGATCAGCTGGAAGCTGGATCGCAAAGCCGTTCCTGCCGTTTCGCTGAAGACCGCCAACGAAGCCTGCTAATTCAGGATCTCACGCCAACGCAGAATCAGGAGTCCGCCATGAATAGGCAAAAAACAGCGCTGGTAGTCGGCGCCCAAGGCGTCATCGGCCGCAACCTGATCGATCATCTGCGCGGCCTGGCAGACTGGAACATCATCGGCCTGTCGCGCCGCGGAGGCGAGTCGGACGAGCGCGTGCAGCATATCGCCGTCGATCTGCTCGACAAAGACGACGCCCGCGCGAAACTGGGCGGGCTGAGACAAGTCACCCACATCTTCTACGCGGCCTACCAGCATCGTCCGACCTGGGCCGAACTGGTGGCGCCGAACCTGGCCATGCTGGTCAATACGCTGGACAGCGTCGAGGCCGCAGCTGACAACTTGCAGCACGTCAGCCTGATGCAGGGCTACAAGGTGTATGGCGGCCATCTCGGTCCGTTCAAGACGCCGGCGCGCGAAACCGACGCGCATTTCATGCCGCCGGAATTCATGTTCGACCAGCAGACCTGTCTGGAACAACGCCGGCAAGGCAAGTCGTGGACCTGGTCCGGCATCCGGCCGGCGGTGGTCGGCGGCTTTGCGCTGGGCAATCCGATGAACCTGGCGCTGGCGATTGCGGTATATGCGTCGATGTCCAAAGAACTCGGCCTGCCGCTGCGCTTTCCCGGCAAACCGGGCGCCTACGACAAGCTGGTGGAGATGACCGACGCCGGCCTGCTGGCCAAGGCTACGGTGTGGGCGGCATCCGATCCGCGTTGCGGCAATCAGGCCTTCAACATCGGCAACGGCGACCTGTTCCGCTGGAGCGAAATGTGGCCGAAGATCGCGCGCTACTTCGATCTCGAAGTAGCGCCGCCGCTGCCGCTGTCGCTGAGCTCGGTCATGGCCGACAAGGCCGAGGTGTGGCAACGGATCGCCGCAAAGCACGATCTGGCGCCGCACAGCTTTGCCGACTTGTCGTCGTGGGAATTCAGCGACTTCGTCTTTTCATGGGACTACGACATGTTCGGCGACGGTTCCAAGGCGCGGCGTTTCGGCTTTCACGAATATGTCGAGACCGAGGCGATGTTCGTGGCCATCTTTGACGACTTCCGCCGACGCAAGGTGATTCCCTGAGATTGCGGGCATAAAAAAAGAGCTTGCGTAAATGCGTAAGCTCTTTTTGTTTGGTCTTGCAGAACGATGAATTAATTACTTCGACTCGCCCTTCTTGATCCAGGCCGCCAGCTGATGCGGGCCAAGGCCGTCGTAGTCTTCGAACGGCTGATGAATCCACGGATTGGTCGGCAGATAGTCGAGGTGGTAGTCCGGTTCGACGATGGAGCATGCCTTCCACCACAGCACGGCCGATTTGATCTCGGTCACGGCCGGATAGTGTTCCTTCAAATGCATCTGGACCTTTTGCAGGGTCACGCCGGAATCGACCAGGTCGTCCACCAGCAGGACGCGGCCCGACAGGCTGCCCTTGGTGATGGTGATGTACTTGGCGATGTCCAGGCTGCTGCGAATGGTACCGGCTGCCTCGCGGTAGGAGCTGGTCGAGAGGATCGCCAGCGGCACGTCGAAGATGCGCGAGAACACGTCGCCGGGACGCAGGCCGCCGCGCGCCAGACACAGGACCTGATCGAACTGCCAGCCCGATTCGTAGACCTTCAGGGCCAGTTTTTCGATGCTGCGGTTGTAGTCATCCCAGGAGACCCACAGGTCTTTATCGTCGGATATTTTCATTTTTGAGTACTCGTCTTACGGAATTGCTTTTCTTGTGAGAACGGCGAACAACAGCTTGTTCGCCGCTTACTCCAGATTACCGGATTGCCTGATTGCCGGATTACTTGAACGGATGGCGCAATACGATGGTTTCTTCGCGGTCGGGGCCGGTGGAGATCATGTCGATCGGCACGCCGACCAGTTCTTCGATGCGCTTGATGTAGGCGCGTGCATTGGACGGCAGACCATCTAGCGATTGTACGCCGACGGTCGATTCTTTCCAGCCCGGCATTTCTTCATAGATCGGCTGGCAGGCGGCGGCTTCTTCAGCACCGACCGGGAAGATGTCCACGGTCTTGCCGTTGAGGGTGTAGCCGGTGCACAGCTTGAGCGACTCGAGGCCGTCCAGCACGTCGAGCTTGGTCAGGCACATGCCGGACACGCCGTTGATCTGCACCGAACGCTTCAGCAGCGCGGCATCGAACCAGCCGCAGCGGCGTGCGCGACCGGTGACGGTGCCGAACTCATGGCCGACGGAGGCCAGGTGCTTGCCGACGCCTGCGTCGGTCGGCAGTTCTGCCGGGAACGGACCGGAGCCGACACGGGTGGTGTAAGCCTTGGTGATGCCCATGATGTAATGCAGCATGTCGGGACCGACGCCGGCGCCGGCGGCGGCATTGCCGGCCACGCAGTTGCTCGAGGTCACGAACGGATAGGTGCCGTGGTCAACGTCCAGCAAGCTGCCTTGCGCGCCTTCGAACAGCAGGTTGGCGCCCTTTTGGTTGGCGATGTGCAGGTCGTTGGAGACGTCGGCAACCATCGGCTTCAGGCGCGGCACGTTAGCCAGCGCGTCGTCCAGCGTCTTTTGGTAATCGACCGGCTGGGTCTTCAGGTATTGGGTCAGGACGAAGTTGTGGTAGTCCAGGTTTTCCAGCAGTTTTTCGGCAAAGCGCTTCTCGTTGAGCAGATCGGCGACACGGATGGCGCGACGGGCGACCTTGTCTTCGTAGGCCGGGCCGATGCCCTTGCCGGTGGTGCCGATCTTGGCGGCGCCGCGGGCGGCTTCGCGCGCGACGTCCAGGGCAACGTGGTAAGGCAGGATCAGCGGACAGGCTTCGGACACTTTCAGGCGCGAGGCGACTTCAACGCCGGCGGCTTCCAGCTTGTCGATTTCGCGCAGCAGGTCGGGCACGGACAGGACCACGCCATTGCCGATATAGCAAGCCACGCCAGGACGCATGATGCCCGACGGAATCAGTTGCAGGGCAGTCTTCTGACCGCCGATGACCAACGTGTGGCCGGCGTTGTGCCCGCCCTGGAAACGCACCACGCCTTGCGCGTGATCGGTCAGCCAATCGACGATCTTACCCTTACCTTCATCGCCCCATTGGGTACCAATGACGACGACGTTCTTTGCATTGCTTTTCTGTAACATGGCTTAACCTAAGTTTTTGATAATCCAATTTCCATTGCTGAGCTCCACTGCGCGGTCGCAGTCGAACTCGTCCTGGTCGTTTTCGTGTCCGGGGAGGCTCTGAATCACGATTTCCCCGGCCCGACGCAATTCCGCTATTTTCTCACGCAAACCGGCCTCGGTACCCCATGGCGCGCGAATTGCACGTTTTCTTTCCGCGCCGGGCATCAGGCGTGCCAGTTCGCGCAAATCCATGGAAAAACCGGTGGCCGGACGCGCGCGCCCGAATGCTTCGCCGACGTGGTCGTAACGGCCGCCGCGCACCACCGCATTGGGCAGGCCCGGCACATAGGCCGCAAACATCACGCCGCTGTGATAGTGATAACCGCGCAAATCCGCCAGATCGATGGTGACGTTGGCTTCGCCGGCCAGTTGCGCCAGCGCCTTCAGTTCATCCAGCGCCTGGCCGATGCCCGGCAACGACGGCAAGACCTTACGGGCCCGTTCGATGACTTCGATATCGCCATACAGACCGGGGAGCGCCAGCAACGCCTCGCGTGTGACCGGCTGATAATCTTTGGTCAACACTTGCAAGCCGGGAATATCCTTGGCTTCCAGCAATCCGAACAACTGCGCCGCCTGCTTGCCGGCCTTGTCGTCATTGGCGATGATCGCGCGCAACACGCCGACGTGGCACAGGTCCAGACGCACCTTGGGGATGCCGGCCAGCGCCAATGAGGCCAACGCCAGTTCCTGGATCTCCGCATCGGCTTCGAGGCCGGCGTGACCGTAGATCTCGGCGCCGATCTGCAACGGCTCGCGCGTCGCATGCAGGCCGGACGGACGCGTATGCAGCACGCTGCCGGCATAGCACAGGCGGGTCACGGAATCGCGATTGAGCAAGTGCGCATCGATGCGCGCCACTTGCGTGGTCATGTCGGCACGCACGCCCAGCGTACGCCCCGACAGCTGGTCGACCAGCTTGAAGGTGCGCAGGTCGGTATCCTGCCCGGCGCCTGTCAGCAGGGACTCCAGGTACTCGAGCAGCGGCGGCATGACCATTTCGTAGCCGTACAGGCGGAAATTGTCGAGCATGCGACGACGCAATTCCTCAATCTTGCGCGCTTCGGATGGCAAGACATCGGCGATGTTTTCGGGAAGAAGCCAGTTCGGCATAAAACGAATCAATCAGAAAAATGTGTTTAATGTGTTTAACAGCGTGCTTGAAAACCTGCCTGAGCCACGCCCTTCTTACACGCGGCAAGGCACACACGTCAAACGACGTGCATGCCTTGTAAAAATCGCATTCAATCAGGGAAACAAATATGCGGGCTACAAAATGGAAAGATGCCCTCAACAAGCAGCATCAGTCCAATACCATCCCAAACCCACATATTACGATCTTGCTCTCGGTCTTGCCTTATTTCTTGGTGCTGATGCCTCCCACACCCTTGAAATATTTGAAGAACTCGGAATTGGGATCCACCACCATCAAGTCATGCCGGTTCTTGAAACTGGCGCGGTACGCCTCAAGACTGCGGTAGAACTTGTAAAACTCGGGATTCTGCCCGAACGCCTGGGCATAAATCTGGGAAGCCTTGGCATCGCCGGCGCCGCGAATCTTTTCGGCATCGCGATACGCTTCGGCCAGGATGACCACGCGCTGACGATCTGCATCGGCGCGAATCTTTTCCGACTCGGCGGCGCCGGTGGAACGCAATTCATTGGCGACGCGAGCGCGTTCGGACTTCATGCGGTCGTAGACCGAATTATTGATCTGGTCGACATAGTCGACACGGCGCAGACGCACATCGATAATCTCGGCGCCGATCTGCTTGGCCTCGAGGGCCACCTTGCGCTGAATCGCATCCATCACCTTGCCTCGTTCGCCGGAGATCACTTCGCGCACGGTGCGCTTGGTGATTTCTTCATTCAGGGCAGCCTTGACGATCTGCGACAGACGATCCTGGGCGCGACGGTCGTCGCCGCCGAAGCTGATGAAGTACAGACGCGGATCGACGATACGCCATTTGACGAAGGAGTCGACCAGCACGTTTTTCTTCTCGGCCGTGATGAAACGGTCGGCGTCAGGCGTATCCAGGGTCTGGATGCGCTTGTCGAGGTAAATCACGTTCTGGAAAGGCGGCGGCAGTTTGAAGTGCAGACCCGGCTCGGTCACGACCTGCTTGACCTCGCCGAGGGCAAACACGATGGCCGACTGGCGTTGCTCGACGACGAAAATGGTCGAAGACAGCAGCCAGAGGGCAACGATGACGGCAATAACGCTGGTAATCAGGCGGCTCATCAGCGCACCTCACGATCACGGGAATCGCGCGCATCCCGATTGCGGGAATCGCGCTGAACATCAACTGGATACACTGTATCGCTTCCTGGAAGTGTTGGCGCCGCCGAAGCAGCCGGCGCGGTCGCCGGCTTGGCGGCGTTGTCTGTTTGCTGGATCAGTTTATCCAATGGCAGATACAGCAGGTTGTTGCCGCTCTTGGCGTCCACCATGACCTTGGTCGTATTGGTGAAGATCTGCTGCATGGTTTCCAGATACATGCGATCGCGCGTGACGGCCGGGGCTTTCTGGTATTCGTCCAGAACCTGCTTGAAACGCGCTGCATCGCCCTCTGCATTGGCGACGATGCGCGAACGGTAGGCTTCCGCCTCTTCCAGCAAGCGCGAGGCTGCGCCGCTGGCTTTCGGAATCACGTCGTTGGCGTAAGCCTGACCTTCGTTCTTCTGGCGTTCGCGGTCCTGACCGGCCTTGACGGCGTCATCGAATGCCGCCTGCACCTGCTCCGGCGGCTGTACGCCTTGCATGGTGACGTTGGTGATCTGCACGCCGGACTTGTAGCGGTCCAGAATCTGTTGCATCAGCTGGCCGACGTCGAGCGCCACCTTTTCACGGCCTTCGTAGAGAACGAAGTCCATTTTGCTGCGGCCGACGATTTCGCGGATGGCGGTTTCAGCAACCTGGCGCACGGTTTCGTCCTGATCGCGGTTGTTGAACAGCCATTCGGCGGCGTTCTTGAGCTTGTATTGCACGGCGAACTGGATGTCGATGATGTTTTCATCATCGGTCAGCATCAGCGCTTCTTTGAGTTGCTTGTTCTTGGCATTGCCGCGATAACCGATTTCGGCCGTACGTACTTGCGAAACGTTGACGATTTCGTGGCTTTGCACCGGATACGGCCAACGCCAGTTGAAGCCTGGCAGCGTGGTGTGGCTGTACTTGCCGAAGGTCATGACGACCGCAGTCTGGCCTTCCTGGACGATGAAAAAACCGCTGGCCAGCCAGAGGAAGGCGACGATCACCGCGATGACGCCGACACCGATGCCCGCGCCCTTGATGTCGCCGCGATTGAAATTGCCGTCGCCGTTGTCGGAGCCGCCACCGCCGCGTTTGCCGAACAAACGGCTTACGCGCTGGTTGAAGTCGCGCCAGAGCTGGTCGAGATCTGGAGGACCGTCGTCCGGTTTCTTGTTGCCATTACCGCCGTTATTCTGATTCTGACGGTTGTTGTCATCTTGCGAACCGCGCCCCCATTGAGGGTCGTTCAGCGAGAATTTCAAACCTAGTTTTTTGAATAGAGAAACAAGCATGCGTTGCGATCCGGCTTAATTATTAAATTGAATCAAAAGGGAATGCCCGCCAACTTCGGGAACTGCTTAATCTGGCCTATCAGGCCCGATCAACGCGCCCGACGGACGACAGCAGCGACCTAATGCGCGTGCACATCTTGAGAATCGACAACCTGAGCCTGCGCACCTCGGCGCGCCTCGATCGAAGACCTGAGTGAGTCGGCAATTGCCTGCCGCAACAAATCCAAGCCTGCACCGGTTTTCGCACTAATAAAAACCCGGTGGATTCTACCATACTCGTCATGCTCGACCGCCGGTTCCAGCTCGGCGGCATCGATCTTGTTCCAGACCAGAATCTGCGGAATATGATCCGCGCCGATCTCTTTCAGAACCAGATTGACCTGTTCGATCTGCTCCATCCGGACCGGGCTTGCCGCATCGACCACGTGCAGCAGCAAATCGGCGTGTATGGTCTCTTCCAGCGTCGCGCGGAAGGCCGCCACCAACTGGTGAGGCAGCTCGCGGATAAAGCCGACCGTATCGGAAATCACGACATGGCCGACTTCGCCCAGATAGACCCGACGCGAGGTCGTGTCCAGCGTAGCAAACAACTGGTTGGCGGCATATACGCCGGCTTTGGCCATGGCGTTGAAGACCGTCGACTTGCCGGCATTGGTATAGCCGACCAGGGACACGGAAAAGGTATCGTTGCGCCCGCGAGCGCGACGTTGCGTAGCATGCTGGCGGTGCAACTTTGCCAATTGCCCGCGCAATGCCTTGACGCGGTCGCCGAGCAAGCGGCGGTCCGTTTCCAGCTGGGTTTCGCCGGGACCGCGCAGGCCGATACCGCCCTTTTGCCGTTCCAAGTGAGTCCAACCGCGAATCAGGCGTGTCGCCAAATGTTGCAACTGCGCCAACTCGACCTGAACCTTGCCCTCATGGCTTTTGGCTCGCTGGGCAAAGATATCGAGAATCAGGCTGGTGCGATCGAGCACGCGCGTCTTCAGCACGCGCTCAAGATTACGCTGCTGGGCGGGAGACAAGGCGTGATTGAAGATGACAATGTCGAGTTGCAGATCGGCGACGGCGTCAGCGACTTCCTGAGCCTTGCCCGAACCGACAAATAAGGCGGCGTCCGGACTGGCGCGCTTGCCCGTGATGGTGGTAACGGGCTCGGCGCCAGCGGACTTTGCCAGCAGAAACAGCTCATCCAGACTCGCGGCAAAATCGCTTTTGCCGAAATCCAGGCCGACTAGCGCGGCACGCATATCAAAATGCACACGGCGTAAAGCCGGCTGAATAAGCCATTATTCCGATTCTGCCGAATCGAGACTCAAATTAACGGCACGTGCTGGAACGACGGTGGAAATGGCGTGTTTGTATACCATTTGGGTGACGGTGTTGCGCAGCAAGACGACATACTGGTCGAACGACTCCACGTGACCTTGCAGTTTGATGCCGTTTACCAAATAGATGGAAACGGGGACGTGTTCTTTTCTTAAGGCGTTAAGAAATGGGTCTTGTAACAATTGCCCTTTGTTGCTCATGGCAGCTCCACTGTGTTGTTGTGATTAGGATTTGGAGGCACCTGAGAAAATTTCAAGTGCTTTACCAATCTATGCGTTATGAATGTAAACGATTTCCTACCTACCGCCAAGATTGCTGACTATTTATCTTGGCGAACGAAAGGATTCTTGCTCGAGCGGAACTCGATACGGAGTGGAGTGCCAACCAGCGAGAAAGTTTCACGAAAATGCTTTTCGAGATAGCGTTTGTAGCTGTCGTCCACACCTTCAAGGGCATTGCCGTGAATCACCACGACAGGTGGGTTCATGCCGCCCTGATGGGCATAGCGCAGTTTCGGACGGATCGATCCCTTGCGGCGCGGCTGCTGATGCTCGACTGCTTCAATCAGGGCGCGCGTGAGCTTGGGCGTGGTCAGGTTGGACATGGCGGCAGCATAAGCCGAATCGATGGATTTCATCAGCGGGCCGATGCCGGTCGACTTGAGCGCCGAGATGAAATGGAATTTGGCAAACGACAGAAAACTGAGCTTGCGCTCCAGATCCATCTTGATCTCGTCGCGACGATCGCTTTGCAGACCGTCCCACTTGTTGACGCCCACCACCAGCGCGCGTCCCGACTCCAGCACGAAGCCGGCGATGTGCGCGTCCTGCTCGGAAATATCCTGCTGTGCGTCGAGCAGCAGCAGGACGACGTTGGTTTCCGAGATCGATTGCAGGGTCTTGACGACGGAGAATTTCTCAATCGCTTCGAACACTTTGCCGCGACGGCGGATACCCGCCGTGTCGATCAGCGTGTATTGCTTGCCGTCGCGTTCGAACGGGATTTCGATCGAATCGCGCGTGGTGCCCGGCATGTCGAACGCGATGACGCGCTCTTCCCCCAGCAAGGTGTTGACCAGCGTCGATTTGCCCACATTCGGACGGCCGACGATGGCGATCTTGATGCCGCGCGCGACATCGACTTCCTCGCCGAGATCGGGACGCTGGGCAACGGCGATATCCAGTGCCTCATCGACCAGATCGGCGACGCCGTCGCCATGCGCGGCGGAGATCACATAAGAATCGCCCAGGCCAAGCTCGTAGAAATCGGCTGTCACCGAGGTGTACTTCATCCCCTCGGCCTTGTTGACCACCAGCATGACCGAACGTCCGGACTTGCGCAGGAAATCGGTGATGGTTTTGTCGTGCGGGGTCAGCCCCTGGCGACCATCGACGATGAATACCACGACATCGGCCTCGACCACGGCCTGCTTGGTCTGTTTGGCCATTTCATACATGATGCCCTCTTTGGCGACCGGCTCGAAACCGCCGGTATCGATCACCAGAAAGGGGCGTTCGCCGACCCGGCCTTCGCCGTAGTGACGATCCCGGGTCAACCCGGGCAAGTCCGCGACCAGCGCATCACGCGAACGGGTGAGCCGATTAAACAATGTCGACTTACCGACATTGGGACGACCAACAAGTGCAATAACCGGCTTCATTAAATATTATTCTGCCGCCAAGGCGACCAGTGTTCCTGCTTGAGTTTGAAAAACGACGTTTTGCCCAGCGGCAATCGGCGTCACTTGAATCGGGCTGCCGTCAGTACTCGTACGGGCGACGAACGAACCATCGTCGCGCGACAAGAAATGGATGTAACCCTGATAATCTCCCACTGCGACCGCTTTGCCAACCGCAATCGGCGCCGACAGGCGGCGATAAGACAATTTGGCGTTGCGCCACATCGCGGCGCCGGTATCGCGAGAAAACTCACTGACACCACCCTTGTCGTCCGCGGAAAAAACATATTGGCCGTCCAGCGTCAGGCCGGAATCGCTGGAAAATTCCTTGCTCCAGCGAACGTTGCCGTTGCCGATATCGAAACAGCCGATACGCCCCTGATAAGCCACTGCGCACACATCGCGCACGCCCAGCGCCGGCACGCCGGACACGTCGGCAATACGTTCGAGTTCGGTCGTGCCGCGCGGGTCGCCCACGGCGACTTCCCAGCGCGGGCCACCGTTATTCAACGCCAACACCGACAAACGACCGCCCGGCAAGGCGACATAAGCGCTTTGGGAGTCAAGGACGATGCCTGGCGCCGTACGCAGCGTCAGCGTCGGCAACGGTCGCAGGATGCTCCAGCGGCGGGTGCCGTTTTCCGCATCGAACGCGGTGATGCGGTTATCGATGCTGCGCACCACCACCAGACCATAGCCGACGGCGGGAGCGGACAATACTTCGGTTGGCGCCGACGCCTTCCACAAGGACTTGCCGCTGGCGTCAAACGCCTGGACGACACCCTTCTCGCCCACCACGGCAACCGTATTGCCGTCGCTGCCCACACCGGCAGTCAGCGAGCCGGCGCTGATGCGCCACATCGTCTGGCCGGTCGCCGCGTTCAGGCGCGTGACGGTGCCGTCAGCACCGGCAGCAAAAATGCTGTCGGCAGCATAAACCGGGCTGAATTGGAAATTGCCGGCCTTGCCCACCGAAGCCGTCCAGACGGTCGTGGTGCGCAAGGTTTGCTTGAACTCTACCAATGCCGCCGGCGGATTCACTTCCTTCTTGCTGGAAAACAGCGAGCAGCCCGACAACACGGCGACTGCAGCCAAGGCTCCCAGTTTGACAGCCAACGAACCTGCACGCTTGGAAACGACTTGTGACTCACGACGCATATTGTTTTTCCTCTTACCGAATTTCACGATGTTGGAGTGCGGTTATGGCGATGATCAGGCCGCAGCCTTGGCTGGAGCGCCGCCGATGGCGTCAAGCTTCAATTGAATCAGCTGACGGCCCGGGCTGCGCTGATCGGTCTTGTCCAGCGCCAGTTGATACGCAGCGCGCGCATCATCGCGCTTGTCCTGCGCCACCAGGATGTCGCCCTTGCGATCGGCGACCGCACCGGCAAACTGTGCAGGAAAATCGCCCGCCAGCAGTTTCAGCGCATCGTCGTAAGCCTTGGCGTCAAGCAGCAGACCGGCCAGGCGGATGGAAGCAATCGCCTTGAATTCCGTATCGCGACCATGATCGATCACCCATTGCAATTGCTTCTTGGCCGTCTCCGGATCATTGGCGTCAAAGGCAGCCTTTGCAGACACCAGCGCACTCATCTGCGCATAGGCGGTGCCGCTGAATTTTTCCTGCATGTCGGTGGCGGCGCGCAAGACCTTCGCGTTGTCCTTGGCTTCCACCGCGCGCAGTTGCTCATCGTAGAGCTGCGACGCTTGCTGGGACTGCTTGTTCAGATAGGTATTCCAGCCGGTCCAGGCGGCGTAGGCGGCCAGCGCGATGATCAACACCCAGGTCAGAAGATTGCCGTACTTGCTCCACCATGCCTTGATGGAAGCCAACTGTTCTTGTTCTTCGAGATCGTATGCCATGAAATATGTCTAAAAATTAAGGGTGATAATGAACGTGGTCGTGATCATGGTCGTGGTCGCCGACGATCTGATCCACCACATAGTCCGGCACGCCATCGAATGGCACCGTGACCTGGTTGCTTTCGCCTTCCGCCGCGCGCAGGTTCTTTACCGTCGCCGTTGCATTCGTCACCTCGTCTTCGCCGATAATGACCGCAAACGCCGCGCCGCTGGCATCGGCCTTTTTCATTTGCGATTTGAAGCTGCCGCCGGCGCTCGCCGATGCGCAATGTAGCACAACATCCAGCCCCGCACTGCGCAATCTTTCCGCCATGACAAAGGATTGCAGTTGCGCGGCCTCGCCCTGATGGACCAGATAGATGTCGCATTGGTTCGGCGCGTATTGTTCGCCACTGGCCTTCATCAGCTCCAGCAGACGCTCGACGCCCATGGCAAAGCCGCAGGCCGGCGTCGGCTTGCCGCCGAACATTTCGATCAGCGGATCGTAACGACCGCCGCCGCAAACGGTGCCCTGCGAACCCAATTGATCCGTCACCCATTCGAACACGGTGCGATTGTAATAATCCATGCCGCGCACCAGGCGCGGATTGATCGTGAACGGAATATTGTTGTGGTTCAGGATCTTCTGCACGCCTTCGAAATGCGTGCGCGATTCTTCGCCCAGATAATCCAGCAACTTGGGCGCGCCGTTGACCATGTCCTGCATCGCCGGATTCTTGGTATCCAGAATGCGTAGCGGGTTCGAATGCAGACGACGTTGCGCATCCGCATCGAGCAGCTCCTTGTGCTGTTCGAAATAAGCGATCAGATCGGCGCGATGCTTGTTGCGCTCTTCCGCGTTGCCGATGGAGTTAAGCTCCAGGCGGATATCCTGCAAGCCGAGATCATCCCACAGGCGCTGGCACATCATGATCAACTCGGCATCGATATCCGGACCGGTGAAACCCAGGGCTTCGGCGCCGACCTGATGGAACTGGCGATAACGGCCGCGTTGCGGACGCTCGTGACGAAACATCGGGCCCGCGTACCAGAGACGCTTGGGACCGTCGTAGGTCAGGTTGTGCTCAAGCGCCGCGCGCACCACGCTGGCGGTGTTTTCCGGACGCAGGGTCAGATTGTCGCCGTTCATGGAATCGGTGAAGGAATACATTTCCTTTTCGACGATGTCGGTGACTTCGCCGAGGCCGCGCGAGAACAAGGCGGTCGGTTCAACGATGGGCGTGCGGATCTGCTGGAAGCCGTAGCTCTTCAACACCGACTGCACGGTGTTCTCAAACAGTTCCCACAACGGCGCGTCGGCGGGAAGAATGTCGTTCATTCCTTTGACGCCGACGATTTTTTCGATTTTCTTGTTTTCAGACATGCTTGTATTCAGTAAGGTTATGTCGCCGGCAACAGACGGGCTCAACAGAGGTTTTCCCGCGGTTGCGACGACCAGCGCGACCCTTCAGGCCGCGGATTGTTTGCTGTAATGCGATTGCACGTATTCCAATACGATGGACTGGAACTCTTCCGCGATGCGATCGCCGCGCAACGTCATGCGTTTTTCGCCGTCGATGAAAACCGGCGCGGCAGGCGACTCGCCTGTGCCCGGCAGGCTGATGCCGATGTTCGCATGCTTGGATTCGCCGGGACCGTTGACGATGCAGCCCATGACGGCAACGTTCATGCTCTCGACGCCGGGATAAACGCCTTTCCAGACCGGCATCTGATCGCGCAGATAGGTCTGGATCTTGTCCGCCAGATCCTGGAACACCGTCGATGTCGTCCGGCCGCAACCGGGACAAGCGATCACCATCGGGGTGAACTTGCGCAAGCCCATGGTCTGCAGAATTTCCTGGCCGACGATCACTTCACGGGTACGGTCGCCGCCCGGTTCCGGCGTCAGCGAAATACGGATGGTGTCGCCGATGCCTTCCTGCAGCAATACCGACAAGGCCGCAGTCGATGCAACGATGCCCTTGCTGCCCATGCCGGCTTCGGTCAACCCCAGGTGCAAAGGATAATCGCAACGGCGCGCCAGCTCGCGATACACCGCAATCAGGTCCTGCACGCCGGAGACCTTGCAGGAGAGGATAATCCTGTCGCCGGCCATGCCGAGCTCTTCGGCGCGCTGGGCGTTTTCAATCGCCGAGGTGACCAATGCTTCGTACATCACCGCCTGGGCGGGCCATGGCTCTTTGCGCCGGCCGTTTTCGTCCATGATGCGCGCCAGCAGCGCCTGGTCGAGACTGCCCCAGTTGACGCCGATGCGTACCGGCTTGTCGTAGCGGCAAGCGACTTCGATCATCTGCGCAAACTGGGTGTCGCGCTTGGCGCCTTTTCCCACATTGCCCGGATTGATGCGGTATTTCGACAAGGCTTGCGCGCACTCGGGATAGTCGTTCAACAGCGTGTGGCCGTTGTAATGAAAATCGCCCACCAGCGGCACGTCCACGCCCATGCGATCCAATTGTTCACGAATCGCCGGTACCGCAGCCGCCGCTTCCGGCGTATTCACCGTGATGCGCACCACTTCCGAGCCCGCGCGCGCGAGATCCTTGATCTGGATCGCGGTGCCGATGGCGTCGGCGGTATCCGTGTTGGTCATCGACTGCACCATCACGGGTGCGCCGCCGCCGACGACAACCTGGCGGTCGCCATAGCTGATGACCGCGCGTCGACTCCGGCGACGAGCCAGCGGACCTGATGCAATCGGAGAAAATGAAGATGACATACTTGTTTATTTCAAACTCAGACGAGCCACATTGCTGTTGCTGCTAGTCTGCAAATCCAGCCTGGAACCGCGCAGGCTGGCATCAACACCGGCGGCATTGCCGATCACCAGCGTTACCGGTTCAGTAATATCGAACGACTCCGAGGTGCCGGCCTTCAGCAGACGGGAAATCATGGTCGTCTTGTCGTTGCGGCGAATCTCGACCCACGAGTCTTCACGGAAAGTCAGTCGCAGCAAATCCTTGCTGTTGCTGATATTCAGGCCGCCGGTTACCGGAGACGTCGGATTCACCGGCGCTGACGCAACGACAGCGGCAGCGGCAGGCTGAGCCGACGCTGCAGGTTTCTCTGCAGGAGCTGCGTCAGGCTGAGGCGACGGCGCCGAGACCACGCTTGCCACTCGTTCGGACACATTCGTGATCGCCGAGTTCGTCGCGCTTGCCACCGCCGACTCCACCTTTTCCAGCTTGCTCTTGTCCGAACCGTCCTGGACTTCCGGAGGCAAATCCTGCGTTTCCGCCTGCGCCTGGGCCTGCGCTTGCGGCTCTTCGGTTGTGGCGGCCTTGTTGCCGGCTGATTTCAGCCAGGCCAGTTGCGGTATGCCGTCAAGCACATCGGTCTCATGCACAGCCACTGCCGCACCGGTCAGGATAACCACCAAAATGCCGCCCACGATCAAGCCGGGCGAGATTTTGCTGCGATTCCCGAGAGGCAGCGGCGACTCCGAAAACGGTGTCGACAGCGTGCGTTGCGGCACGATGGCCGCGTTATGCGCCGAACCTTCCTGCGGCAACAACGCCACCAATGCATTGGCGTCCAGCCCCAGCAACTTGGCGTAGGCCCGTACAAACCCCCTGACGATGACAGGCCCCGGCAAAGCCGCATAGTTATCGGCCTCAAGGGCGATAACTTGTCGTGTTGCAAACTTCAGCTGACTTGCTGCATGTTCTACAGACCAGCCCTTGGCCTGGCGTTGTGCCGCCAATTGCGCTCCGGGTAATGCGACCTGCCTTAGCTCTTCTGTACCCGATACGAATTCGGGGACGGGCGCTTCATTTCCCTGCTGATCACTCATCAAATGCTCCACGTTGATAAGCCGCGTATTCTGACGAAGACGGATAGCGGCGGCGCAACTGCGCCGCCAGATCATTTTCGGCTGATTGATTGCCTAGTTTACGTTCAATCCTGATGGCAAGCCATAGTGCCTGAACATCCAGGACGTTATTCTTTGCTGCAAGACCGATATGAAAGCGAGCACGCTCGAATTCGTTCCGGTCAAAATACAATCTGGTCAGATTCACATTCGTCGCAAGACTGGCAGGTTCATACTGAAAAGCGCGCGCAAAATAGCGTTCCGCAGCCTGCGCATCCTGCAACTTCAGGCTGCAGGCGCCGGCATTGGCGAGCGCCTTGCCTGGCGACCGGTACGAACGATTGCCGATCGCCGCCTCGAAAAGCGGCATTGCTTCAGCGGCACGACCGTCGTTGCACAAAAACCAGCCGTAGTTATTGGCAAAGTCCGGATTGCCGGGTGCCAGCCTGATCGCCTGCAAAAAATCGCTTTCGGCCGACTTCGATTGTCCCATCTCCATGTAAGCCAGCGCTCTCACGCTATAGGCGTCGGAAAAATCGGGAACGGCCTGCAAGGCCAGCCCGGCCTCTTCCACGGCCACGGCAAACTGACGCTGCTCGAAATAGCCGATCGCCAGTTGCAGACGAATGTCGGCGCGCGTTTGCGCGTCGGCGCGAACCGCAACGCGCGGAAGACTGGGAACAGAGTGATCAGGAACAGCGGCGGCAGCCTTGTCGGACTTGGGAGATGCACATCCGGTCAGCAGCAAAGCAGGCGCCAGCGCAAAGGCAACAACACTGTTCTGCCAGCCTCCCCTCACCCGGATATCTCCACGATGCGGCCGAAATCCTTGCCGAATTTTTGCTGATACTCGGTCATCTTTTGCATGCGCTCCTGCACGCGCGTGCGATCCTTCACTTCGCCGGCCAACTGGCCACACGCGGCGTCGATATCGTCGCCGCGCGTCTTGCGAATGGTCGTGACGAGACCGGCGTCCATCAAAATCTGGGCAAATGCCTTGATGCGAGGATTGTGCGAACGCTTCAATCCCGATTCAGGGAAAGGATTGAAAGGAATCAGATTGAACTTGCACGGCACGGCGGCCTTGCCGTCGCCGCCGCCCTGCACCAGCGCGACCAGCTCGCGCGCATGCGCGTCGCTGTCGTTGACGCCATCGAGCATGCAGTACTCAAACGTGACGAAATCACGCGGCGCGAATTCCAGATAGCGCTTGCAGGCGGCCATCAGTTCATGCAGCGGATATTTTTTATTCAGGGGAATCAGGCCATCGCGCAAAGTATCGTTCGATGCGTGCAGCGACACGGCCAAGGCCACGGGACATTCCTGCGACAGCTTGTCGATCATCGGCACCACGCCGCTGGTCGACAAAGTCACGCGGCGGCGCGACAGACCGTAGGCATTATCGTCGAGCATCAGCTTCAACGCGGTAACGGTAGGTTCAAAATTCAGCAAAGGCTCGCCCATGCCCATCATCACCACATTGGTGATCTGGCGCTCGCCTTTCGGGCCGGCTTCAATACCTTTGGTCTTGCGCAACTCGAACTCGGCCATCCAGAGCTGGCCAATGATTTCGCCGACGCTCAGATTGCGGTTGAAACCCTGCTTGCCGGTCGAGCAAAAGCGGCAGTTCACCGCACAGCCGGCCTGGGTCGAAATACACAGGGTGCCGCGGGTTTCTTCGGGAATGAATACGGTTTCAACGGCATTGCCGTTGCCGACGTCCACCAGCCATTTGCGGGTGCCGTCGGTAGAAGTATGATCACTGATGATGGCCGGCGCGGCGACGAACGCGCGCGTGGACAGCTTTTCACGCAGTGATTTGGCGAGATCGGTCATCTCGGCAAAGTCGGCGACACCGTACTGGTGTATCCAACGTTGCAATTGTTTGGCGCGAAACGGCTTCTCACCCAACTCGCCGCAATAAGCGACGAGCTGCGCGGGATCCAGATCCAGCAGATTGGTGAGAGCTGTTGTCATGACATGTACCACTTTTCGTTAACCTTGATGCATAGATCGCTAAACATCAAGGACAACTTGCTGCAAATTAACGTGAATAGATATTCAGCGCCGGGAAGAAATACGAGATTTCAACCTTGGCTGTTTCTGCCGCGTCGGAACCGTGCACTGCGTTGGCGTCGATCGAATCAGCGAAATCGGCGCGGATCGTGCCTTTTTCCGCCTTCTTCGGATCGGTTGCGCCCATCAGGTCGCGGTGCTTCAGGATGGCGTTTTCGCCTTCCAGAGCTTGCACGATCACAGGACCGGAGACCATGAAGTCAACCAGGTCCTTGAAGAAAGGACGCTCGCGGTGAACCGCGTAGAAACCTTCAGCTTCCGCACGCGACAAGTGAATCATGCGCGCAGCGATGATTTTCAGGCCGGCGTTTTCGAAACGGGAATAAATCTGACCGATCACGTTTTTCGCAACTGCGTCCGGTTTGATAATCGACAGGGTGCGTTCAATTGCCATGTGTAAAAACTCCAATAAAAAGAAAGGGTTAAAGCCGTTAATCAACAATTCAATCAACCTTTGATTCTACCATGAAAAGGCCATTTATCAGCCTAATTCGCTGCAAAGCATGACATTCTGACAAATCCGGGAGAAAATCCCTCGCAGAACTTCGCGCCCCCGCTCCTGTCCTACACAGGAGCATCGTGCTATGCTTGGTTCGCATTTAACGCAACTGGAGGAAGAATGAGCCAATACCCGCAAAACGCATTTGAAACTGTCAGCACCGTCGCCGTCGCACGCAACCGTGTGCTGCGCAACACTTACTGGCTGCTCGCATTGTCCATGATCCCGACCGTACTGGGCGCATGGCTGGGCGTGCAAATGCATTTCAGCATGTTCGCCGGCAGCCCGATGATCGGCTTCGTCGTGTTCATGGCGGTAGCGTTCGGTTTCTTTTACGCAATCGAAAAGACCAAGAATTCGGGACTGGGCGTTGCCGTCCTGCTCGGCTTCACGTTCTTCATGGGCCTGATGCTGTCGCGCCTGATCGAATACACGCTGGGATTTTCCAACGGCGGCTCGCTGATCATGACCGCTTTCGGCGGAACGGCGCTGATTTTCGGCGCCATGGCGACCGTCGCCACGGTGTCCAAGCGCGACTTCTCGGGCATGAGCAAATGGCTGTTTGCCGGTTTGCTGGTGATCATCGTCGCCTCGCTGGCGAATATTTTCCTGCAATTGCCGGCGCTGCAACTGACGATTTCCGTGGTCGCCATTGCGATCTTCTCCGCTTACATCTTGTTTGACGTACAACAAGTGATCAACGGCGGCGAAACCAATTACATTTCGGCAACACTGCGTATTTATCTGGACGTGTACAACGTGTTCGTCAACCTGCTGTCGATCCTCGGCATCTTTGGCGGCAACCGCGACTGATCCGGCGATTCCCAATAAAAAAGCCGACCTTCCGGTCGGCTTTTTTACGTCTTCAGTTCAACCAGGCAACGAATCGATTCATTCGTCCAAATCAAAAATCGCCATCGATTCCACGTGCGCCGTATGTGGGAACATGTTGACCACACCGGCCAGCTTCAGGCGGTAACCACCGCCATTCACCAGCTCACCGGCATCACGCGCCAGGGTCGCGGGATTGCACGACACGTAGACGATACGCTTGGGCTTCAAATGTGCGTGCCGCTCGCCAAGACCGGCAATGGCTTTGCAGACTTCCAGCGCGCCTTCGCGCGGCGGATCGATCAGCATGCGATCAAACTTGCCCAAGGCGACAAAGTCCTCCGTCGTCGCTTCGAACAGATTGCGGCAATGGAACGACGTCTTCCCGGCAACATTGTTGACCTCGGCATTTTCGGCCGCCCGCTCGGTCAACGCGGTGCTTCCTTCGATGCCGACCACTTCTTTTGCCATCGTCGCAATCGGCAAGGTGAAGTTGCCCAGCCCGCAGAACAGATCCGCGACACGATCGTCCGGCTGCGCATCCAGCAAACGCAAGGCTCTCGCCACCAGCACGCGATTGATCTGATGATTGACCTGGGTGAAATCGGTCGGCTTGAACGGCATCCGGATGCCGAATTCAGGCAAGGTGTAGTGCAGATTCGACTGCGGCGGATAGTAAGGATAGGCGGTATCCGGCCCCTTGGGCTGCAGCCACCATTCGACCTTGTATTCGTCGGCGAAAGCCTTCAGCTTGACCTCATCCTCGGCGCTCGGCGGCACCATCACGCGCAGCACCATCACCGTCGTTTTCTGCCCGTCATCACCTTCGCCAATCGCCAGTTCGATTTGCGGCAGGCGCTCAATGATCGACAGCGAACCAATCAGATGACGCAACGGCACCAGCATCGCAGAAACATTCGGCGGCAGGATTTCACAGGTTTTCATGTCGCTCACGAAGGGCGATTTTTTTTCATGAAAGCCAACCAGCACGGTGCCTTTTTTGACCACGTTCTTGACCGATATCCGGGCGCGATAACGATAACCCCAGGTCGGCCCGTAGATCGGGCGCAACATGGTTTCAGCCTTGAGTTTACTGAGATGCCAGAGATTGTCTTCCAGTACGCGCTGCTTCATGGCGACTTGCGCGGAAGGCTCCAGATGCTGCATCGCGCAGCCGCCGCAAATGCCGAAATAATCGCACTGCGGTTTGACGCGCAATGAGGATTCGCGATGCAAGGCCGTCATGGTGGCGGCTTCCCACTTCGGTTTCTTGCGATAAGAATGGAAGCTGACCTGCTCTCCCGGCAACGCGCCTTCCACGAACACAACTTTGCCTTGAGTGCCATCCTCGTTCGCCAGATGGCCGACGCCGCGCCCGTCCATGTCAAGGGCTTTGATATCGATGATATTTTGCTGCATAGAAACTATGAATACGGCCGCCGTCGCAGCCTTGGAAGACCAAAACCGCTATTGTCGGCGATCCGGGGAGCGGAGGGAAGCTAAAACAGCGCATCCTTGCTGACGCCGCGTGAGACCAAGGTACGTTTGAGCTTGATGAGCGCCTCTTGCTGGACCTGGCGTACACGCTCGCGAGTGATGCCCATCTCGGTCGCCAGTTGCTCCAGCGTCGAGGGATCGTCGTTGTCGAGGCCGAAACGGCGCGTAATGACGATTCTTTGTTTATCCGGCAAATTTTTGAGCCAGTCGCGGATCAATATCGACATCTCATGCGATTCCGCCTGGGTATCGGGATTTTCATCGTTCGAACCCGGCAGCAGATCGATCAGGCTGGCCTGAGGATCGTTGTCCAACGGCGTATCGAGCGAAGCGGCATGCTCGGACAGCGTCAGGACGTCCTGCACGTCTTCAACCGGTCGATCGACAAGATGAGCGATGTCTTCGGCGGTGGCGTCGCGACCGTCATGCTGCTGCGCTTCCAGATGGTATTTGGCGCGCAGGATCTGGTTCAGTTCGCGCACCATGTGCACGGGCAAACGCACCGTGCGCGCCTGATTCATGATGGCGCGCTCGATGCTCTGGCGTATCCACCACGTGGCATAGGTCGAAAAGCGAAAACCACGCTCGGGTTCGAACTTGTCGATGGCGCGCATCAGGCCGAGGTTGCCTTCTTCGATAAGATCCAGCAAGGCCACGCCGCGATTGATGTAATGCTTGGCAATCGACACCACCAGACGCAGGTTGTGTTCGATCATTTTTTGACGGGAAGCGAAATCGCCCTGCTTGGCCAACGTGGCGAAATACAGCTCTTCCGGAGCAGTCAGCAACGGTCGCGTGCCAATCTGATTGAGATAATGCTGAGTGGTATCGGTAGAGAGTTCGGCGGCGAGGACCTTTTTCAGCTCCTCGACACCTTCGACAGCAACGACAATTTCTGCGTCCCCATCGCCTTCTGAAGGCTCGCCCTCGTCAATCACTTCCAGATCGTCGGCGGCGTCCAATGGCTCGACTGGCTCGTCCGATCTGGACTCTTCATCTGGCAGGTGATCGTGAGGGCGTGGGCTCATACGCTAACGTGGCGGAAGATATTTCGACGGATCGACAGGTTTGCCTTGTTGACGAATTTCGAAGTGCAGCTTGACGCTGTCGCTATCCGAATTCCCCATTTCGGCAATTTTCTGCCCCTTGGTTACTGCTTGCCCTTCCTTCACCAATATCGTCTTGTTGTGCGCATAGGCCGACAAGAGATTGTTCGTATGCTTGACGATCACCAGATTGCCGTAGCCGCGAATGCCGCTGCCGGCATACATGACCTTGCCTGCCCCGGCCGCCAGCACCGGTTGGCCGCTCTTGCCGGCGATATCGACGCCCTTCTTGCCGCCGTCGAACGTGCCGACGACCTTGCCTTCGGCCGGCCACATCCATGAGACGGCGTCGTCATCAGCTGCCGGCGCCGCAGTTGCAGGCGCAGTCGCCGGTTTGTCCGCCGCATGGGCTGGCTCGGTCTTTGCCGGCGCCGCCTGCGTTGTTGCTGCCGGCACTGCCGCGGTTGCGCTGGTCGGCGCCGTATCCGGTTTTTCCATCTCAGCCAATGTGCTGTCCGAATAAGCACGCTTGTCCCCGCGCGGGCCGATCTTGTTGCTGCCAACGCCGGCAACCGGCGCCGCGACACCGTTGTTGGCAGGCGTCGAAGCGCCCAACGGCTTGACCTCGATCCCTCCCGACGTGCCGCCGACCACGACTGCACCGGTTTGCACGCCATCAGGCGGGGCCACGCGCAGCACCTGATCGACCTTGATGTCGTTCGGATTGGTCAGATTGTTCCATGCGACGATGTCGCGATAACTTTGCCCCGACTCCAATGCGATGCGGTACAGCGTATCGCCCTTCTTCACGGTGTAATAACCTTTTCCATCAGGACGCGTTGCCGCGACAGCTGCCGCCGGCTTGGTCGCGTCGACAACAGGCTTGGCGGAACTCCCCGTACGATCCACGACAGGGGCCGCGGTACGCGGCGTAGTCGAGCACGCTGCAAGCAGACTGACGGTAATCCCCAAGCAAACCAAACGAATTTTTTTCATGCTCATTACATTAATTTTGTACAACGATAACGTTGACCCGCGCCTTGCGCGAGAAGTTCATCGGGACAAGCAAGGCCTGATCCTGCACCCTGTTGCCGTGGCTGTGCTGCTTTTTCTATTTCTTGTTACACCGTGCCGGGACGCAGAGGCACGAAATGGCATTCTTCCAGGGTTTCGCTGGTCCACTCAAACTTGCCGATGCGCTCTATCAACTGCAGCATTTGCTGACGCCCCCCGACCGGCGCCACGAGACGCCCGCCTATCGCCAGCTGCTCCAGCAGAGCCTGAGGCACTTCCAGGCCGGCCGCGGCGAGAATGATGCCGTCGAACGGCGCCACCTGCGGCAGACCTAGCATACCATCTCCGTAATGCAAGCGGATGTTGGCGATGCGCAGCGGTCGTAAATTGGTTTTGGCCAGTTCATGCAAGGGTTTGATACGCTCAATCGAATACACTTCCTTGGCCACCAGCGACAACACCGCCGCCTGGTAACCGCAACCGGTGCCGATTTCCAGAACGCGTTCGAGCACCTTGCCTTTATTGTTGTCGCGCATGATTTCGATCATGCGGGCAACGATATAAGGCTGCGAGATCGTCTGATGATGTCCGATCGGCAACGATGCATCAATGTAAGCCTGGCTCGACAGCGCCGGCTCCATGAACATGTGCCGCGGCACCGCTTCCATTGCGGCCAATACCTTGGCGTCGCTCACGCCCTGCCTGGCTACGCGCGCCACCATGGCTTTGCGAACGGCATCCGACACCAGCGGCGCTTGCCGGTTGGCGGTCGGGATCGGCGTCGGCAAGGCGCTCCGCGCGGCAGGCTTGCCGACCGGCTGCGCGGATTGCGCAGCCTGTGCCTTGGCCGCCTGGCGACCGGAATCCTGGGCCGCGTTTCTGGTCGCCGTCTGCGGCGTCACGACGGTGCGCGTCGGCGCGGCGGACTGCGTAGAGGTCTTGCCGGAAACCGTTGCCGACGACTTGCCTTTCTTCTCGACCACCGAAGACAAGGACAAGGGGAAGCGGCTCGATTTGCCGGTCATGCCAAAGCCTTCTTCAGACTGGCCAGTTGCGCCGTATGCGTCAGGTCGATCTGCAGCGGCGTGATCGACACATGTCCTTGCGCAGTGGCGTGAAAATCCGTCCCCTCGCCCGCATCCTTGACGGCGCCGGCCGGGCCGATCCAGTAGATGTCCTTGCCATGCGGATCGCGCATCTTGTAGACCGGTTCCGACGTGTGCCGCTTGCCGAGTCGCGTCGCCACGCAAGGTTTCAACTGCGCATACGGCAGATTGGGAATGTTGACGTTCAGCAGATAGGGCTTGGCGAGCTCCTCGAACTGGCGCTCGACGATGTCGCGCGCGGTGCGCGCAGCGCTGTCGAGATGCTCCCAGCCCTTGTGCAACTGCGAAAAGGCGATCGCCGGGATGCCGAACAGGAAACCTTCGGTCGCCGCCGCCACCGTGCCGGAATACAAGGTGTCGTCCCCCATGTTCTGCCCCTGGTTGATCCCGGAGACGATCAGGTCGGGACGTTCCGGCAACAAACCTGTCAAGGCGACGTGCACGCAGTCCGACGGCGTGCCATTGAGATAATAAAAACCGTTGCCGGCGCGCTCAACCCATAACGGGCGGTCCAGCGTCAACGAGTTGGAGCTGCCCGAACGATTGCTGTCGGGTGCGACCACCGTGATCTCGGCAATTGCGGACAAGGCATCAGCCAGCGCCAGGATGCCCGGAGCCTGATAGCCGTCGTCGTTACTGATTAAAATTTTCATCCCGCCATTTTAACCGAACGCCCCCGTCAAATTCGTACAGAAATAGCGTCTTGCGAGCGAAATCTTGCTGCCCTGAAAACGCTTGGGACGGCCTTTGGCATCCTTGGCCCAATCCAGGAAATTGCAGATGCCGGATACGCCGCCGCTCTTGAAATTGATCAGGATTCAGCGACGTCGGGAGCCGCAGCCAACGCGGCGCGGCGCGCGAAGAAATCTTCCACCGCGCCAATTTCGCGGGTGCGCTTGAACGGCGGCAGGCTTTGCCAGATACGACGGCCATACGCCTTCGAGATGAGCCGTGGATCGCAAATCATCAGGACGCCTTGATCGCTCTCGTCACGAATCAAACGCCCCGCGCCCTGCTTCAGGTTGATGATGGCGGCCGGCAACTGATGGTGCATGAAACCGTTCAAGCCTTGTTTTTCCAGTTCGGCAATCCGCGCCGCCAGCACCGGATCGTCAGGCGGCGAAAACGGCAGCTTGTCGATGATCACCAGCGACAGTGCATCGCCGCGCACGTCGACGCCTTCCCAGAAACTCTGACTGCCGATCAACACGCCATTGCCGGCGGCGCGAAAACGATCCAGCAATTCGGTGCGACCCGCTTCTCCCTGCACCATCAACGGGAACGGCAAACCGCGCGTCTCGAATTCCTGACGCAGGCGCTCGGCCGCGCGATTGACGGCGCGTATGGTCGTGCACAACAGGAAGGTTCTGCCGCCGGCGGCAATGATCGCCGGCAAGGCGGCATCGACCACCGCATCGGTGTATTCAAACGAATTGGGTTGCGGCAGATTATTGGGGACATACAGCAAGCCCTGCTGCTCATAATTGAACGGGCTCGGCCACGATTGCGCAGGTTCGTCCCACAACCCCATCTGCGAAGTGTAGTGATTGAAATCGTTCTTCACCGCCAGCGTCGCCGAGGTGAAGATCCACGCGCGCGGCACGCCTTCGCGCTGCTTGTTGAAAATCGGCGCAATCGACAATGGCGTGCGATGCAGTTGCAGCGAGGACGTGAACGCCTCGACCCACAACACGTAAGCCTGTCCTTCTTCGCTTGCGGCCTTGTCTTGCGCGCCGTTCCAGCTATCGAGCTGGTGCGACAACTCGATCGCGCGAGTGCGGCACTGCTCGATGGTCTCGGCCCGTTCGGCTTGCTTCTCCAGGATCGCGATCATCTCATCCATCTTGTCGCGCAAGGTTTCCAGCGCCGGGAAGAACACGCTCGACGGTGCGATCTGGTTGACCGCCAGACGCACGATATCTTCCGGGAATGCCAACCGCAAATCGCGCGCGGCTTTTTCGACCGGCGCCACCACCTTGGCCCAATCGGCGCCGTCGCGCGCATGCGACAGGCCTTCGGCCAGCACGTCGCGGCACAGTTCCAGCACTTGCGAGGTCGACACGGTATCGCCGAAGAACATCGTCGCGGTTTCCGGCAATTGATGCGCTTCGTCGAAGATCACGGTATTGGCGGTCGGCAGCAGCTCGGCCACGCCGGTGTCCTTGAGCGCGACGTCGGCAAAGAACAGGTGATGATTCACCACCACTATGTCGGCCTGCTGCGCTTCCTTGCGCGCCTTCATGACGAAGCAATCCTGATAGTACTGGCACTCGGCGCCGAAGCAGGTGTCGCGGGTCGAGGTGACCAGATTCCAGATCGGCGCGGTCTCCGGCACCTTGGATAATTCGGCCTTGTCGCCGGACGACGTGGTCTTCATGAAGCGCGAAATTTCGCGTAGATAAGCGACGTCGTCGCGCGATGTCATGCGACCGTTTTGCAGCGTGCGTTCGAGATGAAAGTGACAGACGTAATTGGAGCGCCCCTTGAGCAAGGCCACCGACACCGGCGCGCTCAAGGCCTTGCGCACGGTGGGGATGTCGCGCAGGTAAAGCTGGTCCTGCAGGTTCTTGGTGCCGGTCGACACGATGACCTTGCCGCCCCACAGCAAGGCGGGCACCAGATAGGCAAAGGTCTTGCCGGTGCCGGTGCCGGCTTCTGCGATCAGCGTGCGTTGACCGGCGATGGCGTCGGCAATGGCCTTGGCCATTTCCGTTTGCGAGTGGCGCGGACGGTAGCTGCCGACCTGGCCGCCCAGCGGGCCGCCTGCGCCGAAAAGCTGCTCAACCTCGGCATCATGGATACCATGTGGAACGGGTGCTGCGGTATCTTCGATGGAACTCACTGACTCATGCCTGTAAAGAGGTTAAACCGGACAATAAGGGAATGGATGAAAGAAGCGCTGCCGGATATTGTCCGGACGGGCCATCGACAAGAATTGTCGCTCAGGTCCGATACGGCCTTTTTATGCGCCAGGCTTACAGGACAGCCGCAAAAATCACGAACGGGTGATGACGATCAGGCCGGAATATCGGGAGTCAATTGCATTTTCAGCAACACGATATGATCCTTCAATTGCAGCTTGCGCTTCTTCAGACGACGCAATTGTAATTCTTCATGACGGGTTTCCTGCGAAAGCATGTCGATCACCGCATCCAGGTCACGATGTTCGACTTCCAATTCGATAATACGGCGCTGTATATCTTCGCGGTGCGTCATGGTCATGGTGGCTTCTATTACAAAAATGGCGAGCGGCTGCAAACAGCCGCGACCAAGGAAAAGAACTGCTGATAGTGTAATCCACCTGCTGCCGGCCAACAATCGTTGCCGCCCTCGAGCGGCAGCATGGACGGTTTATTTGGACGGCGTCGCGCTCGGCGCTGCCGGAACCGGGGCAGCAGCAGGCGCCTGCTGTTGCTTGGCGGCACGCTCGCGTTCTTTTTCGGCCTTCTTGGCTTCGACTTCCTTGCGGTGTGCTTCCGCCTGCTTTACTTTTTCCTTGTAGGCCTGTTCATTGGCAGCCCGTTGCGGCGCCTTGGCGGCTTCTTCGGCCTGCTTCTGGCGCACTTGCGCTTCATGGGCTTTCACACGCAGGTCGGCCTGACCTGCCGTCTGGGTTTCGCGCTCCGCCACCTGCTTCTGCTTGGCCATGCTCTCCTGTATCTTTCGCTCGGAGGCCGCAGCCTTTTCCTTTTGGTCTTGTGCGCGACGCAGGGCCTCTTGTTCGTCCTTGGCGTGCTGCTCGGCCAGCGACTTGTCGCGCTCATCTGCCTTGGCTTGGCGCTTGTAGACATTGGCCTCGACTTCAACGTCGCGCACCTGCTTCACGGCGACGCGATTACGCTCCTTGGCATCCTCCAGGCAGGAAGCCACGAAAAACTTGTGGTAGCAGGCACGCTGGTCGTCGATGTATTGATCGTTGATGACCTGACGCTCCTTGTCCGCCTCGATGAGGATGTCGTCGGCGGCATCGGTCGACTGAATCGATCCGGACGGATGGCGCTGGTCGAACGTCGGTTGTCCCGGCGTTCCATATACGTGCTCCGCCGCCGGCGCGGTCAACGGCAACAGCGCCAGCCACACGGCGGCGCAAGCCAGCAATCGACGGGAAGAATGTTCAAAAAATAAATGCATGTAACCCTTGTCCATATTCAGGAAAGCTTATCGGCGGCGAGACGGCGCTCGGAATCCATATATTCGCGCGATTGCATTTCAATGATACGTGAAACCGTGCGGTGGAACTCATTTGACAGCGTGCCTGCGGTGTAAAGCTCTTCAGGCTCCACTTCCGCCGACATGATCAGCTTGACCTTGTGATCGTAAAACACGTCGATGAGCCAGGTAAAGCGGCGCGCCTCGGACGACATCGCCGCCGACATGCGTGGAATGCCCGACAAGATCACGGTCTGGAAACGGCTGGCGATTTCCAGGTAATCGTTCTGCGAACGCGGCCCGCCGCACAAGGTCGCAAAATCAAACCAGATCGCGCTGCCGGCGCGACGCAAGGCGCGGATTTCGCGGGCCTCGATGTGCACGCGGGTATCTTCGTCGGCGGTTTCCGCCACGGCGGCAAACGCTTCGCGCAGCTCGCTGTCGGTCTTGGCATTGAGCGGCGAATGATAAATCCTGACCTGCTCCAGCGCGCGCTTGCGATAGTCGACGCCGGCGTCGATGTTCATCACGTCGAGCTTCTCGTTGAGCAGTTTGATGGTCGGCAGCATGCGATCGCGATGCAGGCCGTCGGGATAGAGCGTCTCCGGCTGGTAGTTCGAGGTCATGATGAACGACACGCCATTGTCGAACAAGCCGGTCAACAGGTTGTACAGGATCATCGCGTCGGCGATGTCCGACACGTGAAACTCATCGAAGCAGATCAAGCGATATTTCTTGGCGATGCGGCGCGCGACTTCATCGAGCGGATTGGCGATGCCCTTGAGTTCATCAAGCTGATGATGCACATCGCGCATGAATTCATGAAAGTGCAGACGCGTCTTGCGCACCAGCGGCACGACCGAATAGAAGCTGTCCATCAGGAAGGATTTTCCACGCCCCACACCGCCCCACATGTACACGCCGCGCGGCACGTCCGGGCGATTGATCAGCCGCTTGAAGGTACTGGAGCGCTGTGATTTGAACGCAACCCATTCTTCATAGGCGCGCTGCAGGCGATCGATCGCGCGCTGTTGCGCCTCGTCTGATTTGAAACCACGCTCGCTTAGCGCATGATCGTAGAATTCGCGGACATCCATGGTTGATCTTTATTTTTTGATTCGCGTCATCCGGAGCATCCGGGATGGTCGCAATCGGCCGGATGAAACATGATGGCCGACTTTGTAAAAACGAGGGACTGCCAAAACAAAAATGGGCGAGCCAGGCTCGCCCATCGATGATGGCCGGAGTTTACCTGTAGAGGTAAACCCGATTCATCAGAAGTTCAGCGCGCGCTTGTCGACTGCCAGTGCTGCTTCCTTCGTTGCTTCGGACAACGATGGGTGAGCGTGGCAGATACGTGCGATGTCTTCGGCGGAGGCACGGAATTCCATCGCTACCACGGCTTCGGAAATCAGTTCCGACGCCATTGGGCCAACGATGTGCACGCCGAGGATTTCATCGGTCTTGGCATCCGCCAGGAACTTGACCATGCCCGATGTATCGCCCAGTGCGCGTGCGCGACCGTTCGCCAGGAACGGGAAAGTGCCGGCCTTGTAAGCAACGCCGTCAGCCTTCAGTTGCTGCTCGGTCTTGCCGACCCATGCGATTTCCGGTGAGGTGTAGATGACCCAGGGAATGGTGTTGAAGTTGACGTGACCGTGTTGACCGGCGATACGCTCGGCAACGGCAACGCCTTCTTCTTCCGCCTTGTGCGCCAGCATTGGGCCGCGCACGACGTCACCCACCGCCCACACGTTCGGCAGGTTGGTCTTGCAGTCGCCGTCGACGGCGATGAAGCCGCGCTCGTCCAGCTTCAGGCCGATGCCTTCAGCGTTCAGGCCGGTGGTGTTCGGGGTACGGCCGATCGACACGATCAGCTTGTCGAACACGGCCTTTTGCGCATTGCCCTTGTCGTCGGTGTAGTCGACGCTGACGTCTTTCTTGCCGGCCTTGATGTCGCCGATCTTGACGCCCAGATTCACTGTCAGGCCTTGCTTGGCCAACAGCTTCTGCGCTTCCTTGGCGATTTGCTCGTCGACTGCGCCGAGGAAGGTCGGCAGCGCTTCCAGCACGGTGACTTCCGCGCCCAGACGACGCCAGACGGAACCCATTTCCAGGCCGATCACGCCGGCGCCGATGACGCCCAGCTTCTTCGGGACTTCGGTGATGGCCAGCGCGCCGGTGTTCGACAGGATCAGTTCTTCGTCGAACGGTGCGCCCGGCAATGCGCGTGCATTGGAACCGGTGGCGACGATGACTTGCTTGGCAGTGATCGACTCTTCAGTGGCGCCGGCGACCTTGATTTCGTAACCGTTCGCGTCGCCCTTGACGAAGCTGCCGCGACCGTGGAAGAAGGTGACCTTGTTCTTCTTGAACAGGTACAGGATGCCGTCGTTGTTTTGCTTGACGACGGTGTTCTTGCGACCCAGCATTTGCGGCAGGTTCAGGCTCAGGCCCTTGACGTCGATACCGTGATCCTTGAACGCATGGCCGGCATGTTCGTAGTGCTCGGACGATTGCAGCAGCGCCTTCGATGGGATGCAGCCGACGTTGGTGCAAGTGCCGCCTGGTGCAGGACCGCCCTTCTCGTTTTTCCACTCATCGATGCACGCGGTGTTGAAACCCAGTTGTGCTGCGCGAATTGCAGCGATGTAACCGCCAGGGCCGCCGCCAATGACGACCACGTCAAAATTTTTGCTCATAGTTTTATCCTAGTGCGTTTTTGAATGTGCGCAGACCGATCACGGTCCGGCACCAATACAAAAGAGAAAAAAGGCGCCGAGAGAACAGAGGGACGATGATCCGGCTTCTCTGTTTTCCCTGCGCCTTGTTTCAGGTCCTGATAATTAGAGATCCAACAACAAGCGTGCAGGATCTTCCAGCGCTTCCTTGATCGCGACCAGGCTCAACACGGCTTCGCGGCCGTCGATGATGCGATGGTCGTAAGACATGGCGAAGTAGTTCATCGGACGGATGACGATCTGACCGTTTTCAACCACTGCGCGATCCTTGGTGGCGTGGATGCCCAGAATCGCCGATTGCGGCGGGTTGATGATCGGTGTCGACAGCATCGAACCGAAGGTGCCGCCGTTGGACACGGTGAACGTGCCGCCGGTCAGTTCTTCGATGGACAGCTTGCCGTCCTTGGCTTTTTGACCGAATTCACCGATTTTCTTTTCGATGTCGGCGATGGACATTTGATCCGCATCGCGCAGAACCGGAACCACCAGACCGCGTGGCGAACCGACTGCAACGCCGATGTCGAAGTAACCGTGGTAGACGATGTCGTTGCCGTCAACCGATGCATTGACGATCGGGTATTTCTTCAGTGCGTGAACAACCGCCTTGACGAAGAAGGACATGAAGCCCAGCTTGACGCCGTGTTCTTTTTCGAATTTGTCCTTGTACTTGGCGCGCAGGTCCAGCACAGGTTGCATGTTGACTTCGTTGAAGGTCGTCAGGATCGCGTTGGTTGCTTGCGATTGCAGCAGACGCTCGGCCACGCGTGCGCGCAGACGGCTCATCGGCACGCGTTCTTCCGGACGGTTTTCCAGGCTTGGCTTGCCGGGCGCGGCAACTTGTTGCAGTGCCGGCTTGGCGGCGGCCGCCGGAGCTGCAGCCTTCGGTGTTGCCAGGGAAGCCAGTACGTCGCCCTTGGTGACGCGACCGTCCTTGCCGGTACCCGACACTTGCGATGTCGACATGTTGTTGTCCGCCAGGATCTTGGCGGCGGCCGGCATGGCGACGTCGGACTTGTTGGCCAGCTCGGGAGCGGCAACCGGAGTCGGTTCGTTGGTCGCTTGCGGCGCAGGAGCAGCCTTGACTTCCAGCGGGCTCACTTGCGCAGATGCGTCGGTGTCCAGGATTGCGATGATTTCGCCGGCGACCACGGTCGAACCGTCGGCCTTGATGATTTGGGTGATGACGCCTGCTTCAGGGGCCGGCAATTCCAGCACGACCTTGTCGGTTTCGACGTCGATCAGGTTTTCGTCGCGTGCGACGGCTTCGCCCACTTTTTTATGCCATTGCAGCAGCGTCGCTTCTGCAACGGATTCTGATAATTGCGGGACTTTTACTTCAATTTGTGCCATGTAACTTCTCCGATTCGGGTTATTCAATAAACATCAGCGCGCATCGCCCTCGCGATGCGCGCCGTGCAAGATCTGATTACTTAGTCAGGACAAAGCCTTTGAGCTTCGAAAACGCGGTGTCGATCAGCGCCTTTTGTTGCGCATAGTGCTTGTCGTAGTAGCCGACCGCCGGCGATGCGCTGGCTGGACGACCTGCGTAAGCAAGCTTTTGACCGTCAGTCAGATTTTCAAAGATGTTGTGCTGGATTTGCAGCCATGCGCCCTGGTTTTGCGGTTCATCCTGCGTCCAGACCAATTCCTGGAAGTTCGGGAATTGCTTGAGCGCAGCCGCAAATGCCTTGTGCGGGAACGGATACAGCTGTTCGACGCGGATGATCGCCGTGTCGGACTGGCCGCGTTCCTTGCGGGCATTGACCAGATCGTAGTAGACCTTGCCGGAGCAAGCGATGACGCGCTTGACCTTCTTGGCGTCGAGCTTGTCGTCCAGTTCGGGGATGACGGTCTGGAACGAGCCCTTGGCCAGATCGGACAGCGGCGAACCGGCATCCTTGTTGCGCAGCAGCGACTTCGGCGTCAGGATGATCAGCGGCTTGCGGAACAGACGGATCATCTGACGGCGCAGCAGGTGGAAAATCTGCGCGGCAGTGGTCGGCTGAACGACTTGCATGTTGTTGTCGGCGCACAGCTGGAGGTAACGTTCCAGACGTGCCGACGAGTGTTCCGGCCCCTGGCCTTCGTAACCGTGCGGCAGCATTTGCACCAGACCGGAAGCACGGCCCCACTTCACTTCGCCGGAGCTGATGAATTGGTCCATGACGACCTGAGCGCCGTTGGCGAAATCGCCGAACTGGGCTTCCCAGATGGTCAGCGTGTTTGGCTCGGCAGTCGAGTAACCGTATTCAAAGCCCAGCACCGCTTCTTCGGACAGAACCGAGTCGATCACGGTATACGGAGCCTGGTTCTCTGCGACGTTTTGCAGAGGAATGTAGGTGCCTGCATCCCAACGTTCACGGTTTTGATCGTGCAAGACGGCGTGACGGTGAACGAAAGTACCGCGACCGGCATCCTGGCCGGTCAGGCGCACGGCGTAACCGGACGCAACCAGCGAAGCGTAGGCCAGGTGTTCGCCCATGCCCCAGTCCAGGTTCAGATCGCCGCGACCCATTGCAGCGCGATCGTTGATGACCTTCTCGACCAGCGCGTGCGGCTTGAAGCCTTCCGGGATGGTGGTGATGCGCGTTGCCAGGCGCTTCAGTTCCGCCAGCGGCACTGCGGTGTCGGCAGCGTCGGTCCACTTGCGGTTCAGGAACGGCAGCCAGTCGACGGCATACTTGCTCTTGAAGTTGGTGATGACCGGATCGACAGTGTGCTTGCCGGCGTCCATCGCGTCGCGATAGGCCTTGACCATCGCGTCGCCGCCATCTGCAGGGATCGTGCCTTGCGCGGCCAGGCGTTCCGCGTACAGCTTGCGTGTGCCGGGATGTTGCGCGATCTTCTTGTACATCAGCGGCTGCGTCAGCGCCGGCGTATCTTGTTCGTTGTGACCCAGCTTGCGGAAGCAGATGATGTCGACGACGATGTCCTTCTTGAACTGCATGCGATAGTCGACCGCGATCTGTGTTGCGAACACGACGGCTTCAGGATCGTCGCCGTTGACGTGCAGCACGGGCGCTTCGATCATCTTGACCACGTCCGAGCAATACAGCGTCGAACGGGAGTCGCGCGGATCGGAGGTGGTGAAGCCGATCTGGTTGTTGATCACGATATGCACGGTGCCGCCGGTGCCGTAACCGCGAGTCTGCGCCAGATTCAGCGTTTCCATGACGACGCCCTGGCCTGCGAACGCGGCATCGCCGTGCACCAGGATAGGCAGTACTTGCGAGCCGTCCTTGTCGCCGCGGCGATCCATGCGCGCCTTGACCGAACCTTCGACCACAGGATTGACGATTTCCAGGTGGGACGGGTTGAACGCCAGCGACAGGTGGACCGGGCCGCCCGGGGTGCTGATATCGGACGAGAAACCTTGGTGATACTTGACGTCGCCGGCCGGCAGGTCGTCGGCGTGATGACCTTCGAACTCGGAGAACAGTTCTTGCGGAGTCTTGCCCAGTGTGTTGACCAGGACGTTCAGACGACCGCGGTGGGCCATGCCGATAACGATTTCCTGGACACCCTTTTCACCGGCGCGCTGGATGGTTTCATCCAGGGAGGCGATGAAGCTTTCGCCGCCTTCCAGCGAGAAACGCTTTTGGCCGACGTATTTGGTGTGGAGGTAGCGCTCCAGGCCTTCGGCCGCGGTCAGGCGGTCGAGGATGTGCTTTTTCTTTTCAGCGGAGAACTGCGGCAGCGCGCGTGTCGGCTCCAGGCGTTCCTCGATCCAGCGTACTTCGGCCGGGTCGCTGATATAGGTGAATTCAGCACCGATCGAACGGCAGTAGGTGTCGCGCAGCGATTGCAGCAGATCGCGCAGGGACGCGGTTTCGCCACCGAAGTAGGTATTGCTGATATTGAACACGATGTCCATATCGGAATCGCTGAAGCCGTAGAAACTTGGCTCCAGTTCCGGAATCGTTGGACGCTCCTGGCGTTGCAGCGGATCCAGGTTGGCGTAACGCGAACCCATATCGCGATAGCCGGCGATCAGTTGTGTCGCAGCGACGCGCTTGCGACCCATTTCGGTATCGGAGGAGGCGACGACGGTGCGAATCGGACCTTGCTTGGCGCGCTCGGCAAACGAGGCGATCACCGGTGCATGGGCGACGTCAGGACGATTGGAGCCGTCAACTGCAGGCACGTGTTGCACCGCGTCGAAATAAGCACGCCAATTGTCTGGTACGGATCCGGGATTGTTGAGGTACGCCTCGTACAGTTCTTCCAGGTACGGCGCATTTCCACCAAAGAGGTAGGAATTGAGATTGTATTGCTCGTAGAGCTGTGTCATATCTTGCTCACCTTTCTTCGCGTTTCGCGAGATTAGCGGGTTAATCTAACCTTCCGCGACACGGCCTGACCGATTAGCGGATTGCACATCAAGTTGTGGGGAAGGACCATGTCTACCTGAACTTTTTTGAGTTATCCAGCCAGCATAGCCCGAATTATATATCCTTATTTCCAATAAAAAAGCGAATCCTGAAGATTCGCTTTTTTATTTCCGTTATTTGTTGCAAGCGGCGGCATGACGCAGCCATGGCCGCCGGGCAACTAACGAAGATTTGATGACAGCCCGATGACAAGCCCTTCCGGACCGGCCATCGGCAGCATCGATTAACGCTTGTCGATGGCAGGAACGTCGCGTTTTGCGGAACCGACGAACAACTGACGCGGACGACCGATCTTTTGTTCCGGATCGGAGATCATTTCGTTCCATTGAGCGATCCAGCCGACGGTACGCGCCATCGCAAAGATGCAGGTGAACATCGACGTCGGAATACCCAGCGCGCGTTGCACGATGCCGGAGTAGAAGTCGACGTTCGGGTACAGCTTGCGCGACACGAAGTAGTCGTCTTCCAGCGCGATCTTTTCCAACTCCATGGCCAGTTTGAACAATGGGTCGTCATGCAGGCCCAGTTCATTCAGGACTTCGTAGCAGGTTTCGCGCATCAGCTTGGCGCGTGGATCGTAGTTCTTGTAGACACGGTGACCGAAGCCCATCAGCTTGACGCCGGAGTTCTTATCCTTGACTTGCTTGATGAACTCAGGAATCTTGTCGACCGAACCGATGCTTTCCAGCATGGTCAGTGCCGCCTCGTTGGCGCCGCCGTGAGCAGGCCCCCACAGGCAGGCGATACCGGCAGCGATACAGGCAAACGGATTGGCGCCCGACGAGCCGGCCAGACGCACGGTCGAAGTCGATGCATTTTGTTCGTGGTCGGCGTGCAGGATCAGGATACGGTCCAGCGCGCGCACCAGCACTTCATTGACCTTGTACTCTTCGCATGGGTTCGCGAACATCATGCGCATGAAATTGGCGCTGTACGACAAGTCGTTGCGCGGATACACGAACGGTTGGCCGATGTTGTACTTGTATGCCATGGCGACCAGCGTCGGCAACTTGGCGATCATGCGAATCGCGGACACGTCGCGATGCACAGGATTGCTGATGTCCAGCGAGTCATGGTAGAACGCCGACAAGGCGCCGACCGAACCGGTCAACACGGCCATCGGGTGTGCATCGCGACGGAAACCGCGGAAGAAGAAGTTCATTTGCTCGTGAACCATGGTGTGCTTGGTCACGGTCTCGACGAACTCGGACTTCTGATCTGCCGTCGGCAGCTCGCCGTGCAGCAGCAGGTAGCAGGTCTCCAGGAAGTCGCAATTGACGGCCAGTTGCTCGATCGGATAACCGCGGTACAGCAGCTCGCCCTTGTCGCCGTCGATGTAGGTGATCGACGAATTACATGCCGCTGTCGACATGAAGCCCGGGTCGTAAGTGAACTTGCCAGTGGCGCCGTACAGTTTGCGGATGTCGATGACATCCGGACCGATCGTGCCCTTGTAGACGGGAAAATCCAGGGATGGCGTACCGTCGGAAAACGACAGGGTCGCTTTGATATCTGAGGTGGGCATAGTTCTTCCTTCAGCTGTGATGATGAATCGTTAATCAAAAATCGCAAATCAACCGCTTTAGAGCCTGTTGCAAAATGAACTTCCCACCGCCGGCACCCTGCGCCTCCCGATGCCCGCCAAATCACTTTGCAACAGCCTCTAATACAACGCCGGCCGCTTTTGAACCAATCAATATTGCCAGAACTCTTTGGAACGTTCAGGCGCTACGCAATTTTTTGAGCAAGGCGTGGACTTGGGGCAAGTCCACCGCTGCTTCAGGCTCCTTGCGCACAAGGAGCAAGTCCATCAGGTCGTTGTCCCCGAGGTCCATCAGGCGGGAAAACGCATCGACCTCGTCATCGGTCATGCTCTCTTCGTTCGCGTCGAGATAACGCGTCAGGATGAGATCGTTTTCCAGCAACCCGCGACGGGCGCGCCAGCGCAGGCGTGCACGTTTGGCGGGATCATCTTGATGGTTTTGGGACATGGATTCAATTCACTTCCAAGTAGTACAACTGGTGCAACTGACACAACGCAATGCTTGCGTTCAAACAATCGGACCGATACGAAAGCATAAGCAAAGGCGGGAGTTGCCCCCCGCCCTTTTACAACACACTTCTTATACTGCGCGGCGAACCATCAGTTCCTTGATCTTGCCGATGGCCTTGTTCGGGTTGAGACCCTTGGGGCAGACATCGACGCAGTTCATAATGGAACGGCAGCGGAACAAGCGGTACGGATCTTCCAGATCATCCAGGCGCTGGCCGGTCGCTTCGTCGCGGCTGTCCGCAATGAAGCGGTAAGCCTGCAACAAACCTGCCGGGCCGACGAACTTGTCCGGATTCCACCAGAACGACGGGCACGACGTCGAGCAGCATGCGCACAGGATGCATTCATACACGCCGTCGAGTTCTTCACGCTGTTCAGGCGATTGCAGGCGCTCTTTTTCAGGAGGAATGCTGTCGTTGATCAGGTATGGCTTGATCGAGTCGTATTGCTTGAAGAAGTTGGTCATGTCCACGATCAGATCGCGGATCACCGGCAAACCCGGCAACGGCTTCAGAACGATAGGCTCCGACAGTTCGTTCAGGTTGGTGGTGCAGGCCAGACCGTTCTTGCCGTTGATGTTCATCGCGTCGGAACCGCACACGCCTTCGCGGCAGGAGCGGCGCAGCGCCAGCGAGTCATCGACGTCGGATTTGATGCGTTGCAAGGCATCCAGCAGCATCTTGTCGGTTGGCTTCAGCTCGACGGTCAGGTCTTGCATGTACGGCTTTTCGTCCTTGTCCGGATCGTAGCGATAGATCTTGAATTTCAGAGTACGTGTCATGTTCTGACCTTTTAGAAAGTACGTGCTTTAGGTTTAAATGTTTCGACTGTCAACGGTTGCATGTTGACTGGCTTGTAGTCGAGACGATTCCCCTCGGAAAACCACAGCGTGTGCTTCAGCCATTCGACGTCGTCGCGCTTTTCATAGTCGCGATGAGCGTGCGCGCCGCGCGATTCTTTGCGGGCTGCGGCGGAAGTGATGGTCGCCTTGGCTGTTTCAATCAGATTGTCCAGCTCAAGCGCTTCAACGCGTGCGGTGTTGAAGACCTTGGACTTGTCCTTGAACGAGACGTGCTTGCGGCGCTCGTCCAGCTCCATGATCTTCTTGTAGCCTTCTTGCAGCAGTTCGTCGGTACGGAACACGCCGCAGTAGTGCTGCATCGTGGCGCGGATCGTGTTGGCGACGTCCTGGACGCGCTCGGAACCGGTGCTGCTTTCCAGACGCGCAAGGCGCTCCAGCGCGCGGTCGGCTGCGTCTGCCGGCAGGTCCTGATGGCTGCGGTCTTGCAGCTTGCTGTCGACAATATGATTGCCTGCAGCGCGACCGAAGACAACCAGATCCAGCAGCGAGTTGGTGCCCAGGCGGTTAGCGCCGTGGACGGACACGCAAGCGCATTCGCCGATGGCGTACATGCCCTGCACGACTTCCTTGTACGAACCGTTCTTCGGCACAACCACCTGACCATACACGTTGGTCGGGATACCGCCCATCTGATAGTGGATGGTCGGCACGACCGGGATCGGCTCCTTGGTCGCGTCGACGTTGGCGAACTTGTGCGCGATTTCCAGAATCGACGGCAGACGCTTTTGAATCGTGTCCGCGCCGATGTGACGCAAGTCCAGCAGCACGTGATCCTTGTGCTGACCGACGCCGCGGCCTTCTTTGATTTCCTGGTCCATCGAACGCGAAACGAAGTCGCGCGGCGCCAGGTCCTTCAGCGTCGGCGCATAGCGCTCCATGAAACGTTCGCCGTTGCTGTTGATCAGGATGCCGCCTTCGCCGCGCACGCCTTCGGTAATCAGCACGCCCGCGCCGGCCACGCCGGTCGGATGGAACTGCCAGAATTCCATGTCTTGCAGCGGCAAGCCTGCACGCGCCGCCATGCCCATGCCATCGCCGGTATTGATGAAGGCGTTGGTCGATGCGGCCCAGATACGGCCTGCGCCGCCAGTGGCGAACAGCGTCGTCTTGGCTTGCAGCATCATGACTTCGCCGGTTTCCATTTCCAGCGCGACGACGCCGAGGACGGTGCCTTCCTGGTCGCGAATGATATCGATCGCCATCCACTCGACGAAGAAGTGGGTCTTGGCGCGCACGTTACGCTGATACAGCGTGTGCAGCAGCGCGTGACCGGTACGATCGGCTGCGGCACAGGCGCGTTGCACCGGCTTTTCGCCGAAGTTTGCTGTGTGGCCGCCGAACGGACGCTGATAAATCGTGCCGTCCGGATTGCGGTCGAAAGGCATGCCGAAGTGTTCCAGCTCGTAGACCGCCTTCGGCGCTTCGCGGCACATGAACTCGATGGCGTCCTGGTCGCCCAGGTAGTCCGAGCCCTTGACGGTGTCGAACATGTGCCAGTACCAGTTGTCTTCCGACATATTGCCCAGCGATGCGCCGATGCCGCCTTGCGCAGCGACCGTGTGCGAGCGGGTCGGGAAAACCTTGGACAACACCGCGACGTTCAGACCGGCTTCAGCCAGTTGCAACGAAGCACGCATGCCGGAGCCGCCGGCTCCGACGATAACCGCATCAAAGCGGCGTGTAGGGATTGTGGATTTGATAGCAGCCACGATTACATTCTCCACAAAATCTGCGCCGCCCATCCGGCACATACGATCAGCCACAGGATCGTGGCAACTTGCAAGACCAGACGCACGGCGACCGGCTTGACGTAATCCATCCAGATATCACGCACGCCGATCCAGGCGTGGTAGAACAAGGCCATGAAGGCGGCAAACGTCGCCATCTTGAACCACTGATGCGAAAACATTGCCGCCCAGCCCTCGTAAGAGAAGCCGCTGGAAGTCAGAAAGCACGCCAGCAGGATGACGGTATACACAGCCATGACGACGGCGGTGGCGCGTTGCGCCAGCCAGTCGCGCATGCCGTAGTGCGCCCCCACGACGAGGCGCTTCGATCCGATATTATTGTTTGCCATTTTTAGAATGCTCCGAACAGTTTCAATGCCACCAGGATCACCAGCGCGATGCTGACGACCAGAACGCCAGCCGACGACTTGCGCGCGCTGTCCTTGTCCAGACCGATGTGGTTATCCATGATCAGGTGGCGGATGCCGGCGCAGAAGTGATGAAGATAAGCCCAGGACAGGGCGAGAATGACCAGTTTGACGAACCAGTTGGAGGCAAAGCCTTTGAGGTACTCGAAGGTGCCCTCGGAGAGCAGGCTGTTATCCAGCAAGTGCAGGATGAACGGCAGCATCAGGAACAAAAACAACCCGCTGACACGGTGCATGATCGACACCAGGGCAGCCAGCGGCATACGGTAACCAGCAATTTGGGTAATATTAATGTTACGAAATTGTGGCCGTGGTGGTTTAGCGGCTTCAGACATAACAAGGTTCTCCTCAGATTTAAAACAATCCTGCAATTTTCGCCGATTTCATGAACGTTCACCAACACTTATTCTGCTTCGCAGCAAATTAGGCATCTCACAGACAGCGGACGGATGCGAGCAAGGCAAAGCCCCTGCACGCTTAATTCAGTTCGCTCTGGTAATGATGATTCAACGTCAAATACAAGCCGCGCCGCATTTCGACAGGCTTGTCGCCATACGTATAAGAGGCGCGATCGACACTCAACAAAGGCGTTTGGGGCGGAACTCCCAGAAATTTCGCAGACTCCGGATCCGCCCCCACGGCACGAATCTGCTCTGCAGCGCGAATCATGCGCGTCCCGAATTCGGTTTCAAACAGGCCGTACAGCGGCCCTTTATATTCCATCAGGCGCTCCGCGGTCAGCCCTTTGAAAATCAGACCGGGCAACCAGATATCTTCAAGTATGGTCGGGACGCCGTTGAAGGATTTTACCCGTTTGATGAAGATGACGGAGTCGCCCGATTTAATATCAAGCTGGCGCGCCACTTCAGCGGGCGCGCGCATGCGCTTGACCTCGATAATCTTGTTTTCCGCGCGCTGCGGCTCGTCCACATCCGCCGTCAGGCGCAAAAAACGGAATTGCGCATGCGTCTCATGATGCGTGGCAACAAACGTGCCCTTCCCCTGCCGGCGCACGACCAGATTTTCGGCCGCCAGCTCGTCGATCGCCTTGCGTACGGTTCCCTGGCTCACCTTGAAACGGCTGCCGAGCTCAACTTCGCTGGGAATCAATTCGCCCGGCTTCCACTCGCCCGATTCCAGGCGCTGCGTGATCAAAGCCTTGATTTGCTGATAGAGGGGACTAAAGGTAGGGGCCGCTCCGGCAACACTGGTGCCCACGCTTTGCGCGTCGCTGTTGTTCAGATTGGGCAGGCTGGAGCTCATAACCCCAAATTGGACCACAAAAACCCTACCCTCGTCCAGCAAAAACTATTCAATAAGATGTCTTATATAAGACATAAGATAGTGATTGACACACCACTCGGGCAAGCCTACACTCGCGGGCATATTCGGCGACGAGTACCCTCCGAACAAACACATGCATCAACAGATCGACCCGCACTTGCATTGACGCGCGCAACACCGGCGCGATTTGCCTTGCCCGACCTCTGCTGAAAATCGGCAAAACAAGCTGACCACGTGCGCTTTTCGACGGTATGATTACAGTCTCTATAAGAATACGAAGTAATTGCCGGCGTCTTCCAGGATGCCGACAAGAAGTCCTGAGATGGCCGCATTAGGAAGTTCGGCTCCGTTCAAGGCTTCATAGCAGCATTAAACGCTTTCTATCACCACTTTGGAGATTCAACATGGCTAAAGCCCCCAAGCGTGTTGCCGTTACCGGCGCCGCCGGTCAAATCGGTTACTCCCTTCTCTTCCGCATTGCCAACGGCGACCTGCTCGGCAAAGACCAGCCGGTGATCCTGCAATTGCTGGAAATCCCGGATGAAAAGGCGCAAAAGGCCCTCAAGGGCGTCATCATGGAAATCGATGACTGTGCATTCCCGTTGCTGGCCGGCGTGACCGCGCACAGCGACCCGATGACAGCATTCAAGGATGTCGACATCGCCCTGCTGGTTGGCGCCCGCCCACGCGGTCCGGGCATGGAACGCAAGGACCTGCTGGAAGCCAACGCACAGATCTTCACCGTGCAAGGCAAGGCGCTGGATGCAGTTGCTTCGCGCGACGTCAAGGTTCTGGTGGTCGGCAATCCAGCCAACACCAATGCTTACATCGCCATGAAGTCGGCGCCGAATCTGCCGGCCAAGAACTTCACCGCCATGCTGCGCCTGGATCACAACCGCGCGCTGTCGCAAGTTGCGGCCAAGATCGGCCAACCGGTTTCGGCCATCGAAAAACTGTGCGTCTGGGGCAACCACTCGCCGACCATGTACGCCGACTACCGTTTTGCTACCGCCAACGGCAAGCCGGTCAAGGATCTGATCAACGACCAGGTCTGGAACAAGGACACTTTCCTGCCGACCGTCGGCAAGCGCGGCGCGGCGATCATCGAAGCACGCGGCCTGTCCTCGGCAGCTTCGGCGGCCAATGCAGCGATCGATCACGTGCATGACTGGATCCTCGGCACCAACGGCAAGTGGACCACCATGGGCGTTCCATCGGACGGTTCCTACGGCATCCCTGAAGGCACCATGTTCGGCTTCCCGGTCACCACCGAGAACGGCGAATACAAGATCGTCCAAGGCCTCGAAATCGACGAATTCTCCCAAGAGCGCATCAACATCACGCTCAAGGAATTGTCGGAAGAGCGCGAAGGCGTCAAACACCTGGTCGGCTAATTGACCAGCACGCGGCGGGCTCATACAGCCGCCGCGTAAATTTTGCATACATTCGGAATTCAGCAGCAATGCATCCCACCCAGGTCTTGTTCCCAGGCACCCGACAACCGGTCTCGATACCGGTCTGCGATCATTACGCCGGCTCTGAAAAGCTGATGCGCAAGTCGATCGCCCTGCAACAGGAACTCGGCCCGATTTTTGATATCACCCTCGACTGCGAAGACGGCGCCAGCGCCGGCAACGAAGCCGAACACGCGCAACTGGTTGGCGCCCTGATCGCCGGCGACGACAATCGCTTCGGCCGCATCGGCGCCCGCGTGCATGACGTCACCAGCCCCTTTTTCGAACAAGACGTCGCGACGATCTGCGCTGCCGCTGCAGTTGGCAACGCCTCGCGACTGGCTTACCTGATGCTGCCCAAGGCGGACGGTCTGGCCGACGTGCAACGCGCCATCGCCGCCATTTCCCGTCACACCGGCGAAGCCGGCCGCCGCACGCCGCCGCTGCATGTGCTGATCGAGACCCACGGCGCCCTGGAAGACGTGCGCCGGATCGCAGCCCTGCCGCAAGTCGAGTCGCTGTCCTTCGGCGTGATGGATTTCGTGTCGGCGCACCATGGCGCGATCCCGAGTGCGGCGATGCGCTCGCCCGGCCAGTTCACGCACCCGCTGGTGGCGCGCGCCAAACTGGAAATTTCCGCCGCCTGCCATGCCCACGGCAAAGTACCGTCGCATAACGTCACCACCGACATCAAGGATGCCGCCGTGGTCACGGACGACGCCCGCCGCGCGACGCATGAATTCGGTTACACCCGGATGTGGAGCATCCATCCGAGCCAGATCAAGGCGATCGTGCAAACCCTGTCCCCGGCCGACGATGAAATCGGCGAAGCGGCACAAATCCTGCTTAAAGCCAGGGACGTGCAGTGGGGACCGATTCAACACGACGGCACACTGCACGACCGCGCAAGTTATCGTTATTACTGGAGCATCCTGCAGCGCGGCCATGCCGGCGGCGCTGCCTTACCCGCGGCAGTTGCGGACTGGTTTGCAGAGACCAGAACAGCGGCAACGACCACTCCGATTTCAACCACCCTGCAACATTGAACATTGATCGACGCATGATGAAAAAATACCTGACCGCCCTGACACTCGCAAGCGCCCTCTTCGCCGTCGGCATGCCGCAAGCATTCGCCGAAACAGCACCGGCCGCCACCAAAGCAAAAAAGACCGCCAAGAAGAAAGCACCTGCCAAGGCTGCTGCCGCACCTGTTGAAAAAATGCCCTTTTCGTCCGACGCAGACGACGATGAAAACGAACCCGAAATCGGCGGCACCAAGTCGGCCGATTTCAGCTGCGAAATGGGCAACAAGCTGACCATCTACAAGAACGACGATGACGACAAGCACATCGCCATTCGCTGGAACAAGCGCATCAACCGCCTGACCCGCGTCGTGACCACCACCGGCGCCAACCGTTTTGAAAACCGCAAGGTCGGCCTGGTCTGGATCGGCATCCCTGCCAAGGGCATCCTGCTGGATTCCAAGAAGGGTCAGCAACTGGCGAACGAATGCAAGAACGTAGAACTGCCGACGGCCCAGGCGCCGGCAGCAGCGGCATCGAAGAGCTAAGCAGCAAACAGGTATCAGGATTCAGCACGAATCCATTTAGCAAAGCAGTCCCGTATTAGCTGCGCAACCTGTTTTCGCTGGTTTCGCAGCACAAGCAAACACTTATACCATCCGTAATCTAAGGAGAAGAGGCCATGTCCCGCAACACATTGAACACCCTAAAGGAATTCAAGATTTCTGGTTCCAAGAAAGGCAAGTTCTACTCCCTGCCCGCCCTGGAAAAGAAACTCGGGATCAACATCTCCCGTCTGCCAGTGTCGATCCGTATCGTGCTGGAATCCGTCCTGCGCAACTGCGACGGTCAGAAGGTGACTGAAGAGCACGTCAAGCAATTGGCGAGCTGGGGCGCCAAGGCTGCCCGCGTCGATGAAATCCCGTTCGTGGTTGCACGCGTGGTGCTGCAAGACTTTACCGGCGTTCCACTGCTGGCAGACCTGGCCGCGATGCGCAACGTCGCCAGCAAGCTGGGCAAGAACCCGAAGAACATCGAACCGCTGGTTCCGGTGGATCTGGTTGTCGACCACTCGGTGCAGATCGACCACTTCCGCGAAAAGAAAGCGCTGGACCTGAACATGAAACTGGAATTCGAGCGCAATAACGAGCGCTACCAGTTCATGAAATGGGGCATGCAGGCATTCGACACCTTCGGCGTCGTGCCTCCGGGCTTCGGCATCGTCCACCAGGTCAACTTGGAATACCTGGCGCGCGGCGTGCACAACAAGACCGGCGTCTACTACCCGGACACCCTGGTCGGCACTGACTCGCACACCACCATGATCAACGGCATCGGCGTGGTCGGCTGGGGCGTGGGCGGCATCGAGGCGGAAGCCGGCATGCTGGGCCAACCGGTCTACTTCCTGACACCGGACGTCGTCGGCGTGCACCTGACCGGCGCCCTGCGCGAAGGTTGTACGGCAACCGATCTGGTGTTGACCATCACCGAGCTGCTGCGCAAGACCAAGGTCGTGGGCAAGTTTGTCGAGTTCTTCGGCGAAGGCACCAAGTCGCTGTCGCTGACCGACCGCGCCACCATCGCCAACATGGCGCCTGAATACGGCGCAACCATGGGCTTCTTCCCGGTCGACGAAGCAACCATCGACTACTTCAAGGGCACCGGCCGCACCAAGGCGGAAATCGACGCGTTCGAATCCTACTTCAAGGCGCAGAACCTGTTCGGTATTCCAAAGGCAGGCGACATCGACTACACCAGCGAAGTATCGCTGGATCTGGGCACCGTTGCACCGTCGCTGGCTGGTCCCAAGCGTCCGCAAGACCGTATCGAAATCGGCAACGTCAAGTCGACTTTCGCCGACCTGTTCGTCAAGCCGGTGGCTGAAAACGGCTTCAACAAGAAGATCGAAGATCTGCCGAAGGCATACACCAACGCCGACGGCGTCGATGTCAAGAACGGCGACGTGCTGATCGCTGCGATCACCTCGTGCACCAACACATCGAACCCAAGCGTGCTGCTGGCAGCAGGCCTGCTGGCCAAGAAGGCTGTCGAAGCCGGCCTGAAGGTTGCTCCGCACATCAAGACTTCGCTGGCGCCAGGATCGCGCGTCGTGACCAAGTACCTGGAAGCGGCCGGCCTGCTGGGCTATCTGGAAAAACTGGGCTTTGGCGTGACCGCTTACGGTTGCACCACTTGCATCGGCAACGCCGGCGACCTGACGCCGGCAATGAACGAGGCCATCGTCAAGAACGACATCGTGGCTTCCGCCGTGCTGTCGGGCAACCGCAACTTCGAAGCGCGTATTCACCCGAACATCCGCTCGAACTTCCTGGCCTCGCCTCCGCTGGTCGTGGCTTACGCCATCGCCGGCAACGTCAACGTCGACCTGATGACACAACCGGTCGGCAAGGGCAAGGGCGGCAAGGAAATCTTCCTGGGCGATATCTGGCCGACTTCGCAAGAAATCGAAAAGCTGCTGAAGTTTGCGATGAACGCCAAGGTGTTCAAAGAGAACTACGCCGACGTCAAGGGCGCGCCAGGCAAGCTGTGGGAAGCCATCAAGGGCGTCGCCAAGGGCGAAGTCTACAACTGGCCGACATCGACTTACATCGCTGAACCGCCATTCTTCGAATCCTTCACCGAAGTGCCGAAGGCTGCTGCGACCGGCATCACCGGCGCACGCGCCCTGGGCGTGTTCGGCGACTCGATCACCACCGACCACATCTCCCCGGCCGGTTCGATCAAGGACTCCAGCCCAGCCGGCAAGTGGCTGCAAGCCAACGGCGTGTTGAAGGCAGACTTCAATTCCTACGGCTCGCGTCGCGGCAACCACGAAATCATGATGCGCGGCACCTTCGCCAACGTGCGCATCAAGAACCTGATGGTGCCAGGCGTTGAAGGCGGCGTCACTGTTCACCAGCCAAGCGGCGAACAAATGGCGATCTATGATGCAGCCATGAAGTACATCAACGACGGCGTGCCGACCATGGTGTTCGGCGGCGAAGAGTACGGTACGGGCTCCTCGCGCGACTGGGCCGCCAAGGGCACTCAGTTGCTGGGCGTGAAGGCTGTGATCACCCGCTCCTTCGAACGCATCCACCGCTCGAACCTGGTCGGCATGGGCGTGTTGCCGCTGCAGTTCATCGGCAACGACAGTGTCCAGACGCTGGGCATCACGGGCGAAGAAACTTTCGACCTGAAGGGCCTGGAAGGCGAGATCAAGCCACAACAGGAAGCAACCCTGGTGATCCATCGCAAGAACGGTGAGACCAAGGAAGTCAAACTGCTGTTGCGCATCGATACGCCGATCGAAGTGGACTACTACAAGCACGGCGGTATTCTGCCGTTCGTGCTGCGTCAACTGCTGGCTGCTTAATCAGTTTCAGCAAGAACGCCCCGCCTCGCGCGGGGTGCGCAGGAAACAAAAAACGCCGGTTTCGACCGGCGTTTTTTATTGTCCGAACACATTGAGCAGCCCCTTCCCGAGGTTGGTAAAAGTACATGCCGGACGGCAATCCCCGAGGCGATGTCGAATCAACTACAATAGGGATTCCTACCATTTGATTGTCGATATTTCATCATGCGCCGCCCCGCCAAACGTTCCTCCTCCAGGTTATCCGCTGAAAGCCAGCGCCTGGTCAATTCATCACAAGCGGTCGCCGGCTCCACCAGTCGCCTGGAAGAAAGAGCTTGGGAGCGATCCCTCGATCTGCTGCTGCACAAACAACTGAAAAGCGCGCATCAAGGCATGATCGATGCCGCGCTGGACCATCTGTTCAAATCCGATCTGGAAGCCTACGACGTGCTGGTCGAGGCTGTTGAAGCCAACAGCGAAGCATGCGCGCTCGAATATGATGGCAAACTGTATAGCGTGCAATTGCTGGCGCTGCCGGCACTGGCCTGGACGCGCTTCAGCATCGCCTCCGGCAATCTGCCGGCCGATGTGCGCAACGGCCTGTTCGCACACCTGCATGCCCACGTCCTGGCTGACAACGTCCATCTGGCACTGGCGCCGACCTTGTATGCCATCGAGCAATTGCCGCGCCATCACGCCGACGTCTTCGCGCTGACCCAGCGCATGGGCCAGGCCGCCCTCAAGCAAAGCCAGCCCCAGCTCGCGCTGGAACAAACGCCGACCGCCCCCTTCCTGGCCGATACCCGCTACATGATTGCTGCCGTGGCCGTGCCGACCGGCGCCCCGCTGTTCCGCTGGCAGATGGACGAGCAAGCTTCGGTCATCCACGAGAAAGCTGCTGCGCTCAAAGCCTGGACGACTCAGGCAACGCCGCTGCTGACGCGCTTTCTGCCAGGCTGCAATGTGGAGTTGTTGCTGCCTCAACCTTATTATTTCGCCTGCCGCGAAGCCGACAAGCGCATCCGCCCTGCCGCGATCCGCGCCGCCGATCACTACCTCACCCAGACACTGGGCGTCGCCTCGTCGGAGCTGCATGCCAACATCGGCAGCTTCTGCGAAAACATCAATGGCCAGATCGATGAGTATCGCATCGGATTCAACCTTGGCGATGACGACGGCATCGTCTACGGCATTGTATGGCCGCTGTACGAGCAGGAAGACGGCGACGAAGTACGCGACTTGTCCGCGCCGGACAGCGCCAAAACGCCGATAGAAGAGATCCTGGAGGTCTTGCGCGAATGCGGCATCGTCCACATCAAGCTGCATGCGGAACGCTACACAATGGAGTTCTGCGATGATTGCGGCACGCCCCTGTTCCCGGCGCCCGATGGCGATCTGGTGCATGCGGAAATGCCGGAAGACGCGCCTGCGTCGACGGAACACTTCCATTGAATCCGGCGGCTTCATTCGACCGATATGCGTCATCCATTGCGCATGTCGGCCGTTAGCCTGAAACCTCGCCCTTCGTCAGAGCTCTCGAAACCCGCCATTCCCGCTCCACAAAAAAATACGGGCACACGCCGCAGAGCCATGCGGCATGTGCCCGTATTTCCGAGTCGTACGTTGGCTGGTGCTTAGGCTGCCAGCTTCTCGATCAGGCCCATATCGGCGCTGGACATCAGCTTGTCGATATCGACCAGGATCAGCATGCGCTCATCCAGTGTGCCCAGACCGATCAGGTAGTCGGAGTCAAATGTGGTGCCCATCTCAGGCGCCGGCTTGATTTGCTCTGGCGACAGGGTGATCACGTCGGAAACGCTGTCCACCACCATGCCGACCACGCGGCCGGAGATGTTCAGGATGATCACGACGGTGAATTGGTCGTAAGTCGGTTCGCCCAACTGGAACTTGATGCGCATGTCGACGATAGGAACAATGATGCCACGCAGATTGACGACACCCTTGATGAAATCCGGCGAGTTGGCAATGCGGGTCACGGCCTCGTAACCACGAATTTCCTGAACCTTCAGGATATCAATACCGTATTCTTCCTTGCCCAAGGTAAAGGCGAGGAATTCATTTCCTGCGCTGTCGGCTTTTTCGCCAAAGCCGGAAATTGTTTTCGACATGTTGTCTGACATGATAAATGGCCCTTATAAAAAATCAGGAAAATACGGATTCATCGCTCAGCTGCCGACTGGATCGTAGCAAAGCGGCAACATCTATGATTAAGGCGACACCGCCGTCACCCAGAATAGTAGCACCAGAAATCCCTGCTACCTTACGATAATTGGATTCCAGGTTCTTGACAACAATTTGCTGCTGGCCAATCAAATCATCGACGAATAATGCGGCTTTCTTGCCATCGGATTCCAGAATGACCACCAAACCCTGGGATGGGTCGGTAAAAGTCGATTCGATATTGAAAATCTGATACAGCGGCAACAACGGCAAATACTCGCCACGGACTTTGATGACTTTGCCCTGCCCGCTGATTTCCTTGACGTCTTGCGTCGCCGGCTGCAACGACTCGACCACGTAGCCGAGCGGCAAGATATAAATTTCGTGACCGATGCGAATCGACATGCCGTCCAGGATCGCCAGGGTCAACGGCAGGGAAATCGAAATTGTCGTACCGAACCCCTTGCTGGAACGAATATCGACGGCACCGCCCATGGCCAGAATATTGCGTTTGACCACATCCATGCCGACGCCGCGACCGGAAACATCCGTCACCTGCTCGGCAGTCGAAAAACCAGGCTCAAAAATCAATTGCCAGACGTCGCTGTCGCTGAGATTGTCCGACACTGCCATGCCTTGCTGCTTGGCCTTGGCCAGAATCCGTTCGCGGTTCAAACCGCCACCGTCATCGGTGACTTCGATGATGATGTTTCCACCCTGATGCTCGGCCGACAACGATAGCGTTCCGTAATCCGTCTTGCCGGCCGCGAGGCGGGTTTCAGGAATTTCGATACCGTGATCGATGCTGTTGCGCACCAAGTGGGTCAAAGGATCAACGATCCGCTCAATCAGCCCCTTGTCCAATTCGGTTGCCGCACCGTGAGTAACGAACTCGACGCGCTTGTTCAGCTTGGCGGCCAGATCGCGCACCATGCGCGGGAAGCGCGAGAACACATAATCCATCGGCATCATGCGAATCGACATGACGGATTCCTGCAGATCGCGGGTATTGCGCGTGAGCTGACTGACGCTGTTGAGCAGATGTTCGTGCAGCATCGGATCGAGCGTTCCGGTGCGTTGCTCGATCATCGCCTGCGTAATCACCAGTTCGCCGACGAGATTGATCAATTGATCGACCTTCTCAATGCCGACACGAATGGACGACGATTCATGGACTGCTGGCTTCTCGCCCTTGGCCTTCTTTTCTCCGGCATGTTCCGTCACGGCCAATGCGGGCGGTTCGTCATGATCGGCGTGCGCAGCGGCTTCAGCCGCCGGCTTGGCCTGCTCGATATCGCCCTGCGGTACGAATGGCTCGAAGAAACCGTAGCCACGCTCCTTGTCGGTCGCGTTTACCGGCACGAACGGCGCGAAGAAACCATAACCGCGCTCTTCATCGGTTGCATCCTGCGGCACGAACGGCGCAAAGAATCCGTATCCCTGCTCCTCTTCCTTGGAACGGGCGGCAACGGCCTGAGAAATCTTCAGGTCATCGGCGCTCACGAGGAAGGAGCAAATTTCATGGATGCTGTCAGCGCCTTTGGCGGTATCCAGGATGAAGACGCAACGCCCTTCTTCCGCATCTGCCTTCTCAATTTTTCCGAGCAAGCCCAGCTCTTGCTGCAAGGCTTCGAGCTCGCGCTCGGCCAACTGCGGCAGTTCAATGCGATAACGGCTCACGCCGCCCGGGCCGACCAGCGCCTGCGGCGCAGCAGTTTTTTTAGCGGCGCCCTCGGACAAGGATTGCAACAGCATCCGGACATCGGCGACAGCGTCCAAATCAACGGTCGCACCGTGGCGGTGACCGTCAAGCATGGATTTCAGAATGTCTTTCGCCGCCAGAAATGCGTCGACATGCTGGCTGGTCAACGCCATCTGCCCCTGGCGAATGCGGTCCAGCAAGGATTCGAGTACGTGTGTAACTTCGGTAATGTCGGTCAGGCCAAACGTAGCCGATCCACCCTTGATCGAATGGGCCGCACGAAAGATCGCATTCAGATCTTCGTCGTCGGGATCCGACACATTAACGGCCAGCAAAAGCTTTTCCATTTCGGCAAGACCTTCCTCGGCCTCGTCGAAAAACACCTGGAAAAACTGGCTCATATCAATGGTCATGATTGGGCTCCGTCATAGATGCTTTAGGTGTATTTTTTATCGTTGATTATTGACACTAGCCGATGACTTTTTTAACCACTTCCGTCAAACGCTGCGGATCGAAAGGCTTCACCAGCCAACCATTGGCGCCGGCAGCCTTGCCCTTGGCTTTCATTTCGTCGCTGAACTCCGTGGTCAGCATGAGGATAGGCACGCGTTGATAACTGGTCAGCGCGCGCAAGGAACGAATCAGCGTCAGGCCGTCCATGCGCGGCATATTCTGATCGGTCAGCACCAGATCGAATGTCTGCAGCTTCGCTTTGTCCAGCGCATCTTGCCCGTCTACCGCTTCGGTAACCTGATAGCCGGCGGCCTTCAGGCTGAACACCACCATCTGGCGCAATGATCCCGAGTCGTCTACCGCAAGAATTGTTTTAGACATTTTTACTCCCTGTTCTTTGTTTACGGGTCTGAGTTCGTCCAACTCATTATGCCGCATCCATTATCAAAAATTACTATCACACGTGTAAATTCAGCTTGCTTCCCGGATCGCCAGCGGACCTTGCCGAATCTGCATATCGAGGCGGCGTCGCATCAGAACAATTCGATATCGCCGCTCTCCATCCGTGTTTGCCGTACTGTTTTCCACAAGCCGTTTTCAAGGGCGGTGAGCCGCTCTTCCATGGACTCGACGGTATTCTTCAGCAGGCCCTCCAGGTCCTCGATCGATTGCGAACCATCCGGAGTAATTTCAAAGCTGTTGGCGCTCAATACGCCCAGGGCATCGCGCAAACCGATGACCCGACGCACGATCCGCTCCAGCAGTTGGCTGGTCATGTCCTGGAATTGCAGGCCGGTGACTGCCGCGTTGACATGCGCGGTGATTTCGTCCTGCATCACCTTGAGGCGACCGACATCGTCAGCGGACAAGCTACCCTTGCCGGCCATGATGACTTCGAGTTCTTTTTGTTGCGCGAGTACGGCGGTGTGCAATTCCATGAAGCTGGATCCCAGCTTTTCGATGGCTTCGCCGAGCAAGATGTTGGTCTGTACCAGATCCGTCTCGACTTCCGTCAATTGCCTGCTTCCGCCGCTTGCCGTGTCGAGCAACAAGCGCTTGAGTTCTTGCCGCATTTTAGGTGTCGACATGCAAAGCCCTCCTTATTCATATTGGGCCTGGTGTTTAAAATCCGGTTAATTCTTGGCCGGATCGCTCAGACCGTCTTTCACGTCCGTGTCAGACGATACGTCCAGCGACGATGATCCGCCATTTTGCACCAGTTCTTCCGCTTTCTTGTTCATGACGATGATACTGATACGGCGGTTGATCGGATTGAAAGGATCTTCCTTGTCCAACAGCACCGCAGAAGACAATCCCACCACACGCAGCACCTTCGACTCATCCATGCCGCCCGAGATCAGTTCGCGGCGCGAGGCGTTGGCCCGATCGGCCGACAACTCCCAGTTGCTGTATCCCTTTTCGCCACTGGAATACGGGGTCGCATCGGTGTGACCGGAGAGACTGATCTTGTTGGGGACATCATTCAGTGTTTTGCCGATTTCACGCAAAATCTCTCGCGTGTACGGTTGCAACTGCGCGCTGGCCAGCGCGAACATCGGACGGTTCTTCTCGTCCACGATCTGGATGCGCAAACCCTCCGAGGTGATATCGATCAGCAGCTGATTTTTGAATTGCTTCAGTGTCGGGCTGTTGTCGATCGCCGTTTCGATGCGCTTCTTCAACTCTTCCAAACGCGAACGCTCGGCCTTTTCCAATTCGGCTTGAGCTGCGCGCACGCTGCGTTTGCTGACGACTTCATTCTCCCCCTTGCGCAACTGGCCTTCCTGCCGCGTCAGGTCCTTGCCGCCGCCGGGCAACACGGTATTGGCGTCGCCGCTACCGGAGCCGCCGGCCATCGCCACTTTGAGAGGCGTTTTGAAATATTCGGCGATACCGTTAAGGTCCCCCTTCGCGGTAGAGCCGAGCAGCCACATCAGCAGGAAGAACGCCATCATCGCCGTCACAAAGTCGGCGTAGGCGATCTTCCAGGCGCCGCCGTGATGACCGCCGCCGCCCTTCTTGATGCGCTTAACAATAATGGGACGTAGCCCTTCGTCGGCCATGCCTTACTCCTGCTGATTACGAGTCATGTCGGATTACTTGCTTTTTGCCTGTTTGACGTGCTCTTCCAACTCGAGGAAGGAAGGACGCTCTGTCGAGAACAGGACCTTACGACCGAATTCGATCGACAAGGCGGGAGCATAACCGTTCAGGCTGGCGAGCAAAGTGACCTTGACGCATTGATAGATCTTGGTCGACTCATGAAGCTTTTGCTCCAGTACGCTCGACAGCGGCCCCACGAAGCCGTATGCAAGCAGAATACCGAGGAAGGTACCAACCAATGCATGCGCAATCAGCATACCCAGCTCGGATGGCGGGATACCCACCGATTCCATCGTGTGCACCACGCCCATCACCGCCGCCACGATACCGAACGCCGGCATGCCGTCGCCGAGCTTGGCAATGCAATGGACCGGGATTTCGCCTTCGTGATGGTGCGTTTCGATTTCATTGTCCATCAGATTTTCGATCTGGAACGCATCCATGTTCCCCGACACCATCAGACGCAGATAGTCGGTCATGAATTCGATCAGGTGATGATCGGCCAGAACGCCGGGATACTTGCTGAAAATCGGACTGGCCTCCGGCTCCTCGATATCGCCTTCGATCGACATCAGCCCTTCTTTACGCGACTTGGTCAGAATTTCGAACAGCAATGACATCAGCTCCATGTATAGGGCTTTCGTGTAAGTCGACCCCTTGAAAACCGAGGGCAGCGCTTTGAGCGTCGCCCTGATGGCCTTGCTGTTGTTACCGACAAGAAAAGCACCGCCCGCCGCACCGCCGATCATCAGCAGTTCGATCGGCTGCAAGAGCGCCCCCAGATGCCCCCCGGCCATTGCAAATCCGCCGAAGACGGACGCCATGACGACCACATATCCAATTATGACTAACAAGTGCCTGCTCCCGTCCCAGTGGCGTTCAGTGTTTTTTACCTGCTATCAGGTTACATGCAATCCTCTCAAGCAAATGATGGAATACATGACCGAAAGAGGGCTTTCATTTTCAATTACGACACCAAAGATAAAAACTTGATAACGTGAGAAGAATGTAACACAGCTCTTTTTCGTTTCACATACGCCAGCCGTATAAAACAGGGCCGCCTTCTTTCGGCCGCAAGGCGATGTCCGGCTGAACGCCTTCGATGATGAACTCGTAACTCAGCAACACCGTTCCGGAACGCATTTCCGCCCGCGCTTTGCTCCATAAGGCCGCCATGGCCGCTGGCGACAGGTACGCAAAAATTACGTCATAACCAGCAAAATCGAGCAAAGTATAGTCACCACGAATGAAACGGCCCCGACTCCCTGTCAGCAACGCCCGCACATGACTCACCAACCAAGGCAATGGCGCCAGCTCGATACCGACGAACCTGCTGTCTTGCCTGACGCGCGACAAATAAAGAACGGCTCCGCCCAGACCACTGCCGATGTCGATGACCTTGAGCGGCCTGTCGGCCGGCAGCAGCCCTGCCACCGCATCCCAGACAGGGCGCCCGGACGGATAGAACGGCACCTGGCTACGGAACGTCGACCAGAACAACAACAGCAAAAAGAGGAAAATGATCAGAAAGAGCACCGGCGGCAATTGCAGCGAATTGACCAGAACGGCAGCGGGAGGAAAAAAGAAAAGAATCGGCATCCACCAGGACGCCATGCGGCGAAGGTAGGCGATCCCAGCCGCCAATCCGCCATGCAGAACCGCGAAAGGAACGGGAGATACGTCAATCCCGAAGACATGCTCGCAAGCCTGTCGGGCAAGCAGCGCCAGAAGCAAGGCTGCGCATAAGACGATTAAAGCTTGTACAGCGGGTGCCTGCAGCAGAGACCTGCGCTGCCCCGACTCCATATCGGCCTCCAAACCTTCATTAAAGCCGACTATTTTACGACGATAAAACCGGAATTCGAACTCAGGCGAGCGCGGCGACCATCGGCAATGCTTCGACCATCATCGGTGCTGCAATCGCATCCTTGGCCTTCTTGGTCTTGCCGGCGCGCGATGGCATATGGCATAGCCCGCAGAGATAATCCTGATGCAAATCCAGACGATGCACGACGAAATGACCGCCGCACTTGCTGCAAGGCGTAGTCGTCAACATCTTGCTTTCAAAGAACCTCACCAGCGTCCAGGCGCGCGTCAGCGACAAGACGGATTCATCGCCCTCGGCAACCTGCCCGGCTTGCTCCAGATAGAGCTTGTAGGCCTTCATGACTGCTTCGATACCGGAAATTTTGGCGTACCCGACGAGGTACTTATGGATGTTGATGAACAGCGAGGAATGGATATTCGGTTGCCACGTGATGAACCAGTCTGTTGAAAAAGGCAACATGCCCTTCGGCGGCGATACTCCCTTTAGCTCCTTGTAGAGCTTGAGAAGACGCTCACGCGACAAGGAGGTTTCAGACTCCAGCAATTGAAGACGCGCTCCGAGATTAATCAGCTCGATTGCCAATTGAATCTCTTGCGCTTCTGTTATCACGCTCTTCTTAGCCATGAATACCCCCGATATTTTTTCATTACAACCTGATCAACCTACCAATTCGACTTTGAACAATCAACGCCGAGTCATTCTCCCGGGTTGACCATGCAACCCCAACATACCACGAAGAATGGGAATAACGTCAGGAAATTTGTTCGACTGGCTGACAAGCCATGAGAATGGCTGCGTGAGACTGAGCCAACCCCTTATCTTTGTTGTAATTGGTCAGCATACCGAGGATAGCGCCATCGTCGAAACGAAAACGCGTCAACATCATGTTGGTGCCGGCAAGCTTGAGGATTTGCGCATTGCTCAATCCTTGAATCATGTCGGCAATTTCGTCGCTGATACCAAGACGAAATATGGCTGTAGCTTTGTCAGAACGGATCATTTGCTGAGCCAACATCAAATAACTCAGATTTGCATCTCGAATTTCAGCCATCATGTCATTGGTATTCATTTGCACCCCCGCTCAAAATCAATTTACAACCGGTTACTTTTTCTTACCGGTAAGGCTGATTCTGAGGGGGCGAGGAAAGGCGGGAAATTAGTGATTGTCGGTATTTTTCGTCAGCAAGCACCTGGGCAAAAAGTAAGATTTTGTCTTACAAAAACACCGCAAAAATTTTCAAAAAATCAAGAATTTTTTCCAAGGTTGGCACTGGCATTGCGTTTTGAGGCGATTCGTACTGTATTGGCTCAAAAAATTTCCGCAAAGAAATTAGAACAAAAATTAAATTTATATCAATATTTTTCGCAATTATAAATCGGCGCGTTTTCCTACTTTGTTGTCCGTAAGCGACTACACGTCTCGTGAATATCACATCTTGTAACCGTTCCGTAACAATAAATCGCGAAACAACACCCGAGATTTTACAATTTATTACGCTTTCTTTGACCTTGAGCTGTTTGCGTAAAGCATTCACCCGTCGGGTTCCCCCGCAAACGGGAAAACTGCCAAATCATGCCGTCATTTGCTTCAGACCTTGAGCAATATCGGCAATCAGGTCTTCCACTGCTTCCAGACCGATATTAAAGCGAACCAGGCCACCCTGCTCAGTCCACGTTTTTCGCATGGTCTGCATACGGTAGGGTACGCACAAACTGTGCGCACCGCCCCAGCTAAAACCGATCTTGAACAGGCTCAACGCGTCGACGAAGCGATCAATCTGCTCTTCGCTGAACCGTGGATCGAAAGTCACGGAAAACAAACCGCCGGCGCCCGAGAAATCGCGCAGCCAGATATCGTGCCCCGGGCAATCCGGCAAAGCCGGGTGCAGCACCTTGCTGATTTCCGGACGCTGTTTCAGCCACGCAGCAACCCGGCGTGCCGCCGCATCATGCGCATCGAAGCGCAGACGCATCGACGGCAAACTGCGCAACACCATATAAACATCGTCCATGCCGACGCCAAAACCAAGCCGCATGTGCGCCAGTTCGATCTTGTGATTAATGTCGTCGTCACGCGTGATCACGGCCCCCATCAGTACATCCGAACCGCCCGACTGGTACTTGGTCAGTGCCTGCATGACGATATCTACGCCATGGTCGAAGGCCGGAAAGGCCAAACCGGCCGACCAGGTGTTGTCCAGAGCTACCGGCACGCCCTTCTCATGTGCGGCCTTGCAGATCGCCGGGACGTCTGAAACTTCCATGGACACCGATCCCGGCGCTTCCGTCCAGATCAGCCGGGTATTTTCCTGGATCAGATCGGCAATTCCGGCGCCGATCAACGGATCGTAAAAACGCGCCGTTATGCCGAAGTCGCGCTCCAGCCACATGGCCTGATCCTTGTTGGGGCCATAGACGTTGTCCGGCAACAGGACATCGTCGCCCGTTTTGAGCAAGGCGAAATTAACGAGCGAGATTGCAGCAAGACCACTGGGAGCAATTCGGCAGTGGCGGCCGCCTTCGATCTCGGCCAGACGCGCCTCCAGTATGAATGTCGTTGGCGTGCCGTGCAGGCCATAGGTATAGCCGCTCTTCTCTTTCCAGTTGCGTGCGCGCATTGCCGCGACATTCGGGAAGAGTACGGTCGAGGCATGATGGATGCCGACCGGCAGCGCGCCAAAATTGTCGGGCGGGACGTAAGCGCTATGCACCAGCGCTGTCTGCGGAGAGAGTTTTTCTGCCACGAATTACCTCGGTTGCCTCGGAGTGTTTTTTGTTTCTTGGGAATCGGACGACTATCGTACAAGACTTACTGCGCGCCGGCTTTCAGGGAAAACGGCTTGGTGACGGAGCCATCCAGCGTCGACCAGGTTCCGCTCAGAACGCCATTCTTGAAGCTGCCTTCCCATTGGCCGGAAACGTCTTTGCCGTTATGGGATTCTTCCATCACCAAATCATTCTGGTCGACTTCGCCCGCCAACAGGATCTGCGATCCTTGCCCGAAAACGAAGTACTGCCCCTCCAAGCCATCCTCGTCCACCTTGGGGCGCAGGCTCAGCTGAATCTTGTCGCCGCCCAAAGTGCCGCGCAGCACGAGCGGCTTGCGGACGATGTCTTGCAAGCTTCCGGGAACTGCCACCGTGGCAGCAGTTGCGCCGCCAGGCTGTTGGGCGTCGGCCTGCGCGGCGAAGATCAGCAAAAACAGCGGCAGCAATAACTTCAGCACGCCACCCCTCATTGCGCAGCCGCCCACAAATCGTGCGCATCGGCGGCCGTCACCACGACATCGACAAACTCGCCGACGACCAGCTTCTTGTGCGGTTCGAAAGGCGGCTTGACGTAGACGACGCCGTCGATTTCCGGCGCATCGGCGAAGGACCGGCCAACACCGCCATTGCGATCAACTTCATCGAGCAGCACACGCAAGGTCTTGCCGACCTTGGCCTGCAGGCGCTTCTTGGAGATTTCCTCCTGCAGCTGCATGACGCGCGCGCGGCGCTCTTCACGCACTTCTTCCGGCACCGGATTGTCGAGCAGATTGGCCGTCGCGCCTTCCACCGGAGAATAGGCGAAGCAGCCCAGGCGATCGATTTCAGCTTCCTTCAGGAAGTCGAGCAGATACTCGAATTCGGCTTCGGTCTCGCCTGGGAAACCGGCGATGAAGGTGGAGCGAATCGTCAGATCCGGACACATCTTGCGCCATGCCTGGATGCGCTCGATATTCTTTTCGCCACTGGCCGGACGCTTCATGCGTTTGAGCACATCGGGATGCGCGTGCTGCAAAGGCACGTCCAGATACGGCAGCACGTGGCCTTGCGCCATGAACGGGATGATCTGATCCACGTGCGGATACGGATAGACGTAGTGCAGACGGACCCAGGCGCCATACTGGCGCGCCAGTTCGCCGAGCGCCTCGACCAGTTGCGTCATGTGCGTCTTGACCGGCTTGCCGTTCCAGAAACCCATGCGGAACTTCACGTCCACGCCGTAAGCGCTGGTGTCCTGCGAAATGACCAGCAATTCCTTGACGCCGGCCTTGAACAGGTTTTCGGCTTCCAGCATGACGTCGGCAATCGGGCGCGACACCAGGTCGCCGCGCATGGACGGGATGATGCAGAAGCTGCAGCGATGATTGCAGCCTTCGGAAATCTTCAAATACGCGAAATGCTTGGGCGTCAGCTTGACGCCCTGGGCCGGGACCAGATCGATGAACGGCGCATGCGGCTTGGGCAGATGCTTGTGCACCGCCTGCATGACTTCACCGACAGCGTGCGGACCGGTGACTTCCAGCACTTTGGGGTGGATCTTCTGGATCAGATCGTCGCCATCGCCGTCTTTCTTGGCGCCCAGGCAACCGGTCACGATGACTCTGCCGTTTTCGCTCAATGCTTCGCCGATGGCGTCGAGCGACTCCTGCACAGCGGCATCGATAAAGCCGCAGGTATTGACGATGACCAGATCCGCGCCGTCATAGGACTTGGCGGTATCGTAGCCTTCGGCGCGCAATTGCGTCAGGATTTGTTCGGAGTCCACCAGGGCTTTGGGACAGCCGAGCGAAACGAAGCCGACCTTGGGGACAACCGGGGGTACGACAGGAGCAACATTGGACATGATAGACGGGCGTAAAAGCAAGATTCAGACGAAGCCGCTATTGTACCCTTGGATGGGCAGGCAGGCCGCAAAACGGCCCGTCCGCCTTGACAGGATGTCTACTTTTTACCCGGATCGGTGGGGACGAATGGGAATGTGCCGAACATATTCTTGGTCTGGCTTTGCATTTGCTCCTGCATCTGGATGAACAGACTCTTGCTCTGTTCGATGTAATTGCTCATCATGCCTTGCATCATCGGGCCCTGGACGTTCATGAACTGGGTCCACATTTCAGGACTGAAAGGCTTGCCCTCATAGAAACCTTTGGAATTTTCCGCCAGCTTGTTCTGAATATCGATAAAGGCCTGGATGTTTTTCTCCAGATACGATCCCATCATGCCCTGCATGGCGTGACCGTAGTAACGAATAATCTGCGACAACGCGGCGCTGGAGAACATGGGCGCGCCATGCGACTCCTCTTCCAGGATGATCTGCAGCAAAATGCTGCGTGTCAGATCATCGCCGTTCTTGGCGTCGACGACAGCAAATTCCTCGTTGTCGAGGACCAGTTGCTTCACGTCGGTCAAGGTAATGTAAGAACTTGTTTGAGTATCGTACAGGCGGCGATTAGGATATTTTTTAATTAAACGCTCTGCAGAGTTTTTTGCACTTGTCATCTGAAATTCCAGTCTGTTTTCAGCTATTAAGCAGGCTCGTATTATTGTGTTGATGTCGGCCCGCCGGCGTATCGCATTATAGGCGGGAAACCGCGAAAACATACAAGTACGCAGTTTCCCCCATCACTTGTCCAAACCAGGACGGCAAATCCGAGAATCCGCCACCCGGACAAGTACGGACAACACTTAGCCCATGTGCAAACCGCCATTCAGCGAAAAATCGGAACCGGTGGCGTAACCACCTTCCGGCGATGCAATCCAGGCAACAATCGAAGCGATTTCTTCCGGCTCGGCCAGACGCTTGACCGGAATGCCCGCCACGATTTTCTCCAGGACTTCAGGGCGGATGGCGCGCACCATGTCGGTACCGACATAGCCTGGCGACACGGTGTTGACCGTCACGCCCTTGGTCGCGACTTCCTGCGCCAGCGCCATGGTGAAACCATGAATGCCGGCCTTGGCCGTGGAATAATTGGTCTGACCGAACTGGCCTTTCTGGCCGTTGACGGAAGAGATGTTGATGATGCGACCCCAGCCGCGGTCGACCATGCCTTCGATGACCTGCTTGGTCACATTGAAGAGCGAGTTCAGGTTGGTGTCGATGACGGCGTCCCAGTCGGACTTGGTCATCTTGCGGAACTGGCCGTCACGTGTAATGCCGGCATTGTTGACCAGAATGTCGATCTCACCGACCTCGGCGCGGACCTTCTCAAAAGCTGCCTTGGTCGATTCCCAATCGGCGACGTTGCCTTCGGATGCGTGAATGTCAAAACCTTGTTCGCGCATGGAGGCCAGCCATTTGTCCTTGCGGGTCGAGTTGGGACCGCAACCGGCGACCACTGTATAACCGTCTTTGCAGAGACGGGCACAAATCGGGGTACCGATACCTCCCATGCCGCCTGTCACATATGCGATTCGCTTAACCATGTCCTGCCTCCTAATTTGTGTCGGGTGGATAACTACAGAGAATGACGACGACCTGCTATTTCGCTTGCTTCGCTCATGCAACCGTCTTTATGAAACCGCATCCTCGTTATTGCTGAACTGCTTGCTGAACTTTCAAGATCTTTTATTCGGATCTGACTTTGACGTACCTCCCCGGAGCCGGTTCAATCACTTTGTACTTGGCATTGCCTGCGGTTTTCGGTGCGGCAATTTTTTTCCCTGCGTGCTTGGAGAGGAAGGCGGACCATTCCGTCCACCAGCTTCCGGGGTGTTCCTTGGCGCCGGCAAACCAGGCGTCGGGGTCGGCGCCGATCTTGTCGTTGGTCCAGTAGCTGCGCTTGTTCTTCGACGGCGGGTTGATCACGCCGGCGATGTGACCGGATGCGCCCAGCACGAAACGGTTGTTGGCCGGCTTCTTTGCATTCAGAATCGCCGTCGAGGCGTAAGCCGAAGCCCACGGCACGATGTGATCTTCGCGCGAAGCGTAAATGAACGACGGCACGTTGAGCTTGTAAAGGTCGATCTTTTCGCCCGCAATGGTCAGCTTGCCCGGTTCCTTGAGCGCGTTCTCCAGATACATGTGGCGCAGGTAGTAACAGAACATCGGCCCCGGCAGATTAGTGCTGTCGGCGTTCCAGTACAACAGGTCGAAAGCTTGCGGCGCCTCGCCCTTGAGATAATTCGACTCGACATAATTCCACAGCAGGTCGTTGGGACGCAGACTGGAAAAAGCGGTCGCAAAATCGCGTCCGGACATCAGGCCGCCCTTGCCGATCATCTGCTCGCGCATCTGAATCTGGACGTCGTCGATATACACGTCGATGGCGCCGGTATCGAGGAAATTGAGGAATGCCGTCAGCAAGGTCAGGCTCGCCACCGGCTCTTCGCCGCGCGCCGCGAGCACTGCCAACGCACAAGAGAGGATGGTGCCGCCGACGCAAAAGCCCAGGGCATTGATCTGTTCTTGTCCGGAAATTTCCTGGACCACATGAATCGCGCGCACCACGGCATCGTCGACGTATTGATCCCAGGTGGTCGTTTCCAGCGAAGCATCCGCATTGCGCCACGACACGAGGAAAACGGTATTGCCCTGCTCCACGGCATAACGCACCAGCGAATTCTGCGGTTGCAGATCGAGGATGTAAAACTTGTTGATGCAGGGCGGCACGATCAACAGCGGGCGCGCGTGCACCGTCTTGGTCAGCGGCTTGTACTGAATGAGCTGGAACAGCGCATTCTCGAACACCACCGAACCCTCGGTCGTCGCCACATCCTTGCCGACTTCGAAAGCGGTTTCATCGGTTTGGGATACGCGACCCTTTTGCAGATCGGCAAACAATTGCGCAATACCACGCGTCAGGCTTTCACCGTTGGTGTCGATGATCTTTTGCTGCGCCTCGGGATTGGTGGCGAGGAAGTTTGCCGGCGACAGCGCATCGATCATTTGCTGCACCGCAAAACGCAACTTCTGTTTGACCTTGTCCGTCGATTGCACGGCATCGACCAGCGACGTCAGGAAGCGCGCATTGAGCTGGTAAGCCGCGGCCTGGAATGCGTAGAACGGATTGGATTGCCAGGCCGGCGCCGACATGCGCCGGTCGGAAACCGAAGGTACTTTGGAGCTCATGACGGTCTGCCACAAACCGGCAAACTGATCGGCATAATCCTGCTGCAAGCGAAGCACATCGGCGGGGTCGAGCGTGGCGCCGAGATCGCTCAGCTTCGCCTGTATCGATTGCACGTCGAGCTGCCCCGCCGGCATTGCCGGCATTGGCCACGATTGCCACACCTTGGGATCAGACAACTGGTTTAACCATGCTGAAAAGACGGGAGGGACATTCTGCGCATTCTGCGCGTTATGCTTATTCATGCTCGCTTCTACAATTTTCGCGTATTGTTACGGTTTGTCGCTCAGCCTGAAAAGCCGGAAACCACAATGTACATCGTCGCAATCGCTTGGTTATATGTCGTCTTCATGATGTCGATTACCGAACAGTCCGCCATTGCTGGAATCGTGACGTTTTTTCTGTACGGCGTATTTCCTTTGACAATTGTTTTATACCTGATGGGTACACCGCAACGCAAGCGGAATCGTCAAATGAAGGAAAAATTGAAAGCCGCGCAAGACGCAGGACCGGGGCCGGTCGGCGACGCAAGCGCCGGGAATAAAAGCGAGTCCTGAATCGCAAACAAGGAGCGACCGGATCGCATCGCAACCGCGTTCGCCGCGTCAGATCCGGCGCCGTCAATGGATTGCGAGAATTACATGGCGGCGAGAAACCGCCAATAGAAGAGTTTCGAAATTTCTGCCCGATGTCTATTTGCGCGCCTGTTCCGATGCCTGTTCCGACCGACGCGCTTTGTCATTCGGGAGAAGCGTCGAGGTATCGTAAAAACCGCTCCTGCAGCGCTTCATCAATCCCCGATGCGCGCCACGGCGGCGCAACATACATCGCCGAGACCGCCAGGAAATTTCCACAGAATTCGGCATCGAGGCCGCCGACGATGCTGCTGCCATAGCTGGCGTAAATACGTATTCCATTCCTCCGCTTCTCAATCTCGAATTGCAGTTCGCCATGCTGCGGCAATTGCCTCACGCTCAGCGCCAGAAGTGAAAAGCCAGATGCAAACCCAGCATCAGCAAACCGATGAAAAAACAGCGGCGAAACAGCACGGCTGAAATTTTCGACCTCAGCCACTGACCGATAAACATGCCGCCCAATGCCGGCGCCAACGCCATCAGCGATACCGCCGCGCCCGTCATCTGCAACGCCCCGCCCTGCGCCAGACCGGCCGCCATGGCGATGGTCGATACGGTGAACGACAAGCCAAGCGCCTGGATCAGCTCATCCTTTTCCAGATTGAGCGCCTGCAGATAGGGCACCGCCGGGATGACGAAGACCGCCGTCGCCGCGGTCACCAGGCCGGTCGCCAGACCGATGACGGGAGACAGCCATTTTTCCGTCCCTGCCGATACCGGGAATTTGACTGCCGCCAACCCCAATACCGCGTACACGATCAGAGCCGCCCCCAAGGCCGCCGTCGCCTGCCCGCTGTCGTCGCCGCTCATCCAGCGCGCGCCCGACAAGGTCCCGACAACGATACCGATCAGCATCAACCACAGTCGGCGCAACAACCAGACGAAACGCCCTCCCGCCAGCAACTGCCAGACGTTGGTGACAAGCGACGGTACGATCAGCAATGCCGCCGCCTGCACGGGCGGCATGAACAATCCCAGCAAACCGACCGCGACCGTCGGCAAGCCGAGGCCGACCACGCCTTTGACAAAACCCGCCAGCAGGAAAATGGCCGTCACCGCCGACAGCACAGCGACGTGCGCGGCATCAAAAGACAAAGTTGTTTGCATCGCTCCTCCACTCGACATGAAGCAAGTCTGCCAGCTATCGTCACGACGGAAAATCTGGAATACACTGAGCCAGCCTTCGGCTGAGCCTGAGGCTGCCGTCCCTGCCCATTCACCCCCGATACCGAACACGATGAGCCCCCGCCTCGACCTGAACGATCTGCGCCTCTTCCTGCACGTTGCCGAAACCGGCAGCATCACCGCCGGTGCCGAACGCTCTCATCTGGCGCTGGCGTCCGCAAGTGCACGCATCCGCAACATGGAAGACGCGCTCGGCGTTGCCGTCCTGGCGCGGGAACGGCGCGGCGTGCAGTTGACCGACGCCGGCCGCGCCCTGCAGCATCACGCGCGCAGCGTGCTCCGGCAAATGGACATGATGCGCGACGAACTCAGCGAGTATGCGCACGGCCTCAAAGGCCACATCCGCCTGCTGGGCAACACCGCGGCCATCACCGAATTCCTGCCCGATGCGCTGGGCGCTTTCCTGGCGCAAAATCCTTGCATCGATATCGACCTGGAAGAACGGCTCAGTCATGAAATCGTGCAGGCGATCATCGACGGCGTCGCCGACATCGGCATCGTCGCCGATTCGGTAGATACCGGACATTTGCACACCATGCCGTTTCGCGAAGATCATCTGATGGTGGTGATGTCGCGCAGGCATGCGTTGGCGCGCCGCAAGCAACTGGCATTCGCGGATGTCATTGAGGAGAATTTTGTCGGACTGAGCGGCGGCAGCGCTTTGCAGGAGCATCTTTCCGGGCACGCGACCCGCGCCGGAAAACGGCTGCAATACCGTGTTCGCTTGCGCAGCTTCGACGGCATCTGCCGCATGGTGGAACGCGCAGTCGGCATCGGCGTCATTCCTGCCACGGCAGCATTGCGCTGCCAGAAAACCATGGCGATCAAGTGCATCCCGCTCAGCGATGCATGGGCGAAACGCCAACTATTGATTTGCGTCAGAAATGCGCTGGAACTGCCCGGCCACACCCGGCAATTGCTGGAGCAATTGCAGCGGCAGACGTGAACCCGGCTGGTTATCTGAGCCAGATCAAAGAAGCCATGCGTCCGGTGACTTTGTCGCGGCGATACGAATAGAAACGCGTGTCGCCGACCGTGCAAAAACCGCCGCCGGAAACGCGTGTCACGCCGGCCTGTCCCAGCCTCAACCGGGCAAGCTGATAGATATCGGCCAGGAATTTCCCTGCGCGGCCGGGGATCGCAACGAAGGCGCTGCGGCTGGCCACGTCGTGCGAGACAAAGGCGTCGACCACGTCCTGCCCCACTTCAAACTTTTCAGGCCCGATGGCCGGACCGAGCCAGGCAAGGATTTCACCCGCCCCGCGTTGGCGCATGGCATCCACGGTACGCTCCAGCACGCCTGCGGCCAGGCCGCGCCAACCTGCGTGGGCAGCGCCGACCGCCTTGCCGGCCGCATCGCAAAACAAGACCGGCAGACAATCGGCCGTCATCATGGCGCAGACGACGCCGGCCTGCGTTGACACGCAGGCGTCAGCCTCCACGGCATCCCGGACGTCGGCAGCGTCGACAACGTTGACGCCATGCACTTGCGTGAGCCAAGCCGGCTCCGCCGGCAGAATGCTGCGCAGCAAATGGCGGTTATGGGCAACGTGTTCGGGCGCATCCTGCACGTGTACGCCAAGATTCAGCCCGCCACCGCCCTGTCCGTCGCCATACGGCCCCAGACTCGCGCCACCCTGACGCAACGTGGTCAGGGCGCCGACATTGTCCGGGCGATCGCTCCAATCCGGAATCAGCAGTTCCATAAAATCACTCGTCCAGTGTCTTGAGGACCTCAATATCAATACCCGCGCGGCCGAGCAGCTCGGTGAAATCCTCCGGCAACTTGACTTCCCACTGGCAGGACTTGCCGCTGGTCGGATGCACCAGGCCGAGTCGCCACGCCTGCAGCGCCTGACGCGGGAAGAACGGCATCAGATGAGTCTTGCCGTACAGCGCATCGCCGACCAGCGCAAAACCCAGCGACTGCATGTGCACGCGGATCTGATGCGTACGCCCCGTTTCCAACTGGCAATGCATCAGACTGACCGCGCGACCGTCCAATGCGCCCACGGCGACACGCTGATAATGGGTCACTGCCGGTTTGGCGCTCATGCTTTCCGAGACCGCCATCTTGATGCGGTCGCGCGGATGGCGGGCCATGGCGCCGTCGATGGTGCCGGACAGTTGCGGCGTGCCCCAGACCAGCGCCAGATAGCGGCGTTTGACCGTGCGCGCCTGCAACTGACGCACCAGATCGGTCTGCGCCGCCAGCGTCTTGGCAACCACCATCAAGCCGCTGGTGTCCTTGTCCAGCCGGTGTACGATGCCGGCGCGGGGCACCCCGCCCAATGCCGGGAAATGATGTAATAAACCGTTAAGAAGCGTGCCCGACCAATTGCCCGCGGCGGGATGCACCACCAGTCCGGCAGGCTTGTTGACCACCAGAATCGCCTTGTCTTCATGCACGATGTCCAGGTCCATGGGCTCCGGCTGGAAGGCGGTATCTTCCGGCGCAGCCTGGGGGGTAATGACCACGACTTCGTCGCCCAGCACCGTCATTTTGGTGCGGGCGGGATTGCCGTCGACGGTCACGAAACCAGCCTCAATCCATTGCTGGATGCGGCTGCGCGAGTATTGCGGCACCAGCGTGGACACGACTTTGTCGAGCCTGTTGCCGCAGTCGTCGTCGGTCAGCCTGAGGGTAATCGCTTCGTTGCCTTCTGCAACCTCGTCGACGATTTCGTCGAGCGCGTCATCTCCCGCGTCCGTTTCGATAGGTTCGGCGGCAAAAGCTTTTGCAACCTTAGGGGGAGTGGTACGTGACATCAGCTATAATCAGTGGATTGAAATTTCTTGTTTCTTTGCACCCGCTCAAACTGCTCATACGTCATGCAAAAAATCTTATTGAAGTTGCTTACCGTCGCATTCGTCCTGTCTTTGTCCGCATGCGGCCTGCTGCCTGAACAAAAAGACGAGACGATCGGGTGGTCCGCGTCCAAATTATACTCGGAAGCCAAGGATGAACTGACCGCCGGCGGTTACGAGAAGGCCATCAAGTACTTCGAGAAACTCGAATCGCGCTATCCCTTCGGCACGTATGCGCAGCAGGCACAGATGGATATCGCCTACGCCTACTACCGCCTGAACGACCAGCCGCAGGGCCTGGCAGCGGTTGACCGCTTCATCAAGCTGCACCCGAACCACCCCAACGTCGACTACATGTATTACCTGCGCGGCTTGATCAACTTCAACGACCGCACCAGCATTTTCGACACCTTCACCGACCAGGACAACACCGAGCGCGACCCCAAGGCCGTGCGCGATGCGTTTGATTCATTCAAGTTGCTGGCCGAACGCTTCCCTGACAGCACCTATACCCCTGACGCCATGGCCCGCATGAAGTATCTGGTCAATGCAATGGCGCAATACGACGTCCACGTCGCCAAGTACTACTATCGCCGCGGCGCCTATGTGTCGGCCGTCAATCGCTCCCAGGCCGCGATCAAGGATTACCCTGACGCACCGGCAATCGAAGAAGCGCTGTTCATCATGATGCGCTCCTACGAAGCACTGGGGCAGAAGCAATTGCGCGACGATACCGAACGCGTGATCCAGGCGACCTACCCGAACAGCCCGTACTACACCGGCGGCCCGAAAGACGTCAAAGCCAAACCTTGGTGGAAGATCTGGTAAATCACTACAGATCTACGCACAAAAAACCTTGGATTGCGATCATGTCGCTCAGTTAAGCGTGAAGCATCCATCCTTTGAGCCCTGCACTGCAGGGCTTTTTCATGCCCCTCGCGCGGCCCGGCATTGCCGGCGCGGATCGCAACGCATGGCATTGGCTTGCCGCGATCGCCATTATTTTCAATAAACAACGTTGTTATTTTGAAAATTGGCTGGTTGAAGGCCAGACATCGCCATAGAATAAACAATCAATACCGAATGCTTGGCTACACGCACCAAGACCAGGCGTCACCCGATTCTCTCTCACTGATCTCCTGAAAAATTGCATCGCGCCGCGCGCGTGGTGCGCATGGCTACGCCCAACAGGAGAGTGAGATGAGATGGTTTTACGACTTACAGATTTCCCAAAAATTGCTGGCGTCCTTCGTGCTGGTCCTCGGGCTCACTACCGCGCTGGGCGCCTTTTCCGTCCATCAGTTGGCCAAGCTCAATAGCGCTTCCGCAGAAATCGCGACCAACTGGCTTCCCAGCATCAAGGTCGCGCAGGAACTCCAGACCGCACTGTCGCGCATGCGCGCCATCCAGCTCCAGCACATCCTCGCGACCAGCGAAAGCGGCTTTCTCCAGAACGAGCAGGAACTCAACGTACAGAACAAATCCTTCCGGCAAAAACTGCTTGATTTTGCTCCTCTGGCAGGCACCAGCGAAGAAAAGGAGACCGCGGCAAAACTGACGCAGGAGTTCGATGCGCTCCTTCCGATACAAAAAAAGATGCTTGCCATTTCCCGCACCGGCAAAATCGCAGACGCCTACGCGGTCCAGATGAATGAATTCAATCCCTTGTATTTCCGCATGCTGGCCGACGCGGATCGACTGATTGCCATCAATCAGCATGGCAGCATGGCCGCCGATGCGCGCGCACGCGACATCTTCGGTTCTTCCCGCATCATGATCGTCGGCTTGCTGGCCAGTTGCATCGTGCTGGGACTGCTGCTGGCGATCTGGGTCTCGCGCCTGGTGGTGCGACCATTGCGGCAAGCCGTCCGCGTTGCGCAACACGTCGCCGGCGGCGACCTGACGGTGGATATACACCCCGTCAGCAAAGACGAAACCGGCCAGTTGATGGTCTCGCTCAAGACCATGAACGACAGCCTGCTCAAAATCGTCAGCCAGGTGCGCAACGGCACCGACACCATCGCCACGGCATCGCGCCAGATCGCCACCGGCAATATCGATCTCTCTACGCGCACGGACGAGCAAGTGTCATCGCTGCAAGCCACGGCCGCCTCCATCAAAGACCTGACCGACACCGTCAAGCAAAACGCCGACAATGCCCACCAGGCGAATCAACTGGCAGCCTCCGCGTCTGATGTCGCAGCCAAGGGCGGCAGCGTGGTCGAGCAAGTCGTCGATACCATGGAATCCATCAACGCCTCGTCCAAAAAGATCGCCGACATCATCAGCGTCATCGACGGCATTGCCTTTCAAACCAATATCCTGGCGCTCAATGCGGCGGTGGAAGCCGCACGGGCCGGTGAGCAGGGCCGTGGATTTGCGGTAGTCGCGACGGAAGTGCGCAATCTGGCGCAGCGTTCGGCCAGCGCCGCCAAAGACATCAAATCGCTGATCAATGACTCGGTGACCAAAGTCGACGCAGGCAGCAGCTTGGTGGCGCAAGCCGGATCGACCATGCAAGATATCGTCCACAGCGTCAAGCGCGTGACCGACATCGTCAGCGACATCGCCAATGCCAGCAAAGCGCAAAGCGATCGCATTGCGCAAGTCAATCAAAGCATAGGACAGATGGATGAAGCCACGCAGCAAAATGCCGCGCTGGTGGAAGAGGCTGCCGCCGCGGCACAATCGCTGCAAGATCAGGCAGCGACACTGGCGCAAGTGGTGGGCGTATTCAAGCTCGACAATCCGTCGACCGAGGTTGAAACCACCGCAGCGAGAGAACTTGCCGCGGGCCATCCGTCGCGGCGACTGCAGATTCCGGCCGGCGATCCGCATCATTGGGATCGATTCTGATCATGGCAAAAAAAAACGCGCCGGCAGGCGCGTTTTTCATTGATGAAGCCCGACTCAGTCGCCAATGCGCCGGCGGAACACCCACGATGTTTCGCTGGAAACACCTTCCTCAAAGGCATAACCATCCAGGTCGAAGTTCTTCAGCTTCTCGGCCTGATTGACGCCCTTGAGCGCCGCGTATCGCGCCATCAGGCCGCGTGCGCGCTTGGCGTAGAAAGAGATGATCTTGTACTTGCCGCCCTTCCAGTCTTCGAAGACCGGGGAAATCACCCTGGCGTCCAGCACCTTGGTCTTGATCACCTTGAAATACTCTTCCGACGCCAGATTCACCAGCACCTTGGATTTATGCTGCGCCAGTTCGGCATTGAGCGCTTTGGTGACGTCATCGCCCCAGAACGCATACAAATCCTTGCCACGCGGATTCTGCAGCCGGGTGCCCATTTCCAGGCGATACGGCTGCATCAGGTCCAGGGGACGCAAGGCGCCGTACAAACCCGACAGGATGCGCACATGCGTTTGCACGTAATCGAGTTGCTTCGCGGAAAGCGAAGCGGCGTTGAGACCTTCATATACGTCCCCGTTGAAAGCCAGCACCGCCTGCTTGCTGTTTTTGGTCGTGAATTTGCGCGACCAGGAAGCATAGCGCTCGACATTCAGGGCAGCCAACTGATCCGAAATCCCCATCAGCGTGGAAATCTGCGCAGGCGATTTTTCTTTCAGCACTTCGATCAACTCGGCGGAACGGGCGATGAAATCGGGCTTGGTATGCAGGTCGGTGGTGGGCGGAGTGTCGTAGTCCAGGGATTTGGCGGGCGATAAAACGATGAGCATGGGGAGGATCCGTTTGAATTTTTCGTAATGATACCGAAACCGGTGCAAGCCGTCTTACCGGACGCAATCCAGGAAATCGTCGACATCGTCAGCGTCATTGGCGGCATCGCCCTCCAGACCGGCAGCAAGCTCACGGCGCAAGCCGGTTCGGCCACGCACGAGGCCGATGGACAAGAATACAAGATGACAGAAAGAATAATGCTTTTAAATGCGCTCCGATTAAACATGGATTAGTATTTGCCTATGGAGCAAGGCAAGGGAAAAGCAAGAACCATCGCCCTCGACATCGCATGCAGGCGGCGAAGCGGATTGGCGAAAGATCCCTGCACGATTCGACCACATCAGGAGGCTATATGAAACGCGACAAATCATTGATGGCGGATATCTTGAAAACGCTGTCCTCATTCGGCACTTCCTACGGCGACGTCGAGAAAATCCAGAGCAATCTCGCCACGCAGAACACCCCGCCGGAGCTGATCCTGCATCATCTGCGCCTGCTGCACGACCGCGGCCTGGTGGCGGTCGACATTCATCAATTCTGGCGCGTGAGCGATCAGGGCTATGACGTCCTCGAAGCAGGCAACGATCTGAGCGCCCCCGTCGCTCCGGCAGATACTACGAAAGCACGCGGTTTTGACAATTAGTACCGAAACAAGCACTGCCATTTCCGGCGCCGCGTCCGCATCCGACATCCATGTCGACGCCCGCAAGTCGCGCCGCATCGTCCTCGACACCAACGTCTGCCTGGATTTGTTCGTTTTTCGCGACCCGCGCTGGGCGCGCTTGCTGCAGGCCATGGAAAACCGCGAAGTGCATGCCGTGACGCGCGCAGACTGCCGCATGGAATGGCTGGTCGTGCTCAACTACCCTCACCTGCCGCTCAAGGAAGACGACAAGGCCGCCATCCGCGCCGAATTCGACCGGCTGATTGCCTGCCTGCCGGATGCGGCCGTCAACACCTTCGGCCTGCCGGTCTGCACCGACCCCGACGATCAGAAATTTCTGGAACTGTCGCTGCAGGCCGAAGCCGACGTGCTCATCACCAAGGACAAGGCCCTGCTCAAGCTGGCGAAGAAAACCGCCCGCAAGAACATGTTCGCCATCATGACGCCGCAAACCTGGCATGCCGCGCTGGATACCGGGGATGCCCAACCGGCGTCCGCATAACCGGCGCCATCGCAACACAGACGCCGGCATGCCGCGCACCAAGTCGGAACGACGCCCCAAATCCGGCTAAAATGCCATCTCCGTACATTTGCCACCCTGTCCGTCTATCCATTTCTCAGATTTCAGCAATGAGCCAGCCCGTCAACATCGTTTCCAAACTGCCCAAGGTCGGCACCACCATCTTCACCGTCATGTCGGCGCTCGCCAGTGAAAAAGGCGCGGTCAATCTCGGCCAGGGTTTCCCCGATTTCGATTGCGACCCGGCGCTGGTCGATGCCGTCACCCAGGCGATGAAAAACGGCCTGAACCAGTATCCGCCGATGGCGGGCGTACCGGTCCTGCGCGAAGCGATTGCGAACAAGATCCGGGCGCTGCATGGCCATGCCTACGATCCGATCAGCGAAATCACCGTCACCGCCGGCGCCACCCAAGGCATCCTGACCTCGATCCTGTGCGCGGTCCATGCCGGCGACGAAGTGATCGTGATCGAACCGGCCTATGATTGCTACGTACCGGCGATCGAGCTGGCCGGCGGCATTCCCGTCTTCGTCCAGATGACGGTGACCAGCGAAGGCTACAGCGTGCCGTGGGACAAGGTCGCCGCCGCCGTGACGAGCAAGACGCGCCTGATCATGGTCAACACGCCGCACAATCCGACCGGTTCCATCCTGAAGAAAGCCGACATCGACGCGCTGGCCGACATCGTGCGCAACACCGGCATCCTGATCCTGTCCGACGAAGTGTACGAACACATGGTCTACGACGGCCAGAGCCACGAGTCGCTGTGCCGCCATCCCGAACTGGCGCCGCGCACCTTCATCAACTCCAGTTTCGGCAAGACCTATCACGTCACCGGCTGGAAAGTCGGCTTCGTTGCAGCGCCCGCCGCCCTGACCGCCGAATTCCGCAAGGTGCACCAGTTCAACGTCTTCACCGTCAACACGCCGGTGCAATACGGCCTGACCGAATACATGAAGAACCCGGCGCCGTACGTCGACCTGCCGGCCTTCTACCAGCACAAGCGCGATCTGTTCCGCGAAGGCCTGAAAAACACGCGCTTCAAGCTGCTGCCTTCGGAAGGCACCTACTTCCAGTGCGTGGAATACGGCGCGATTTCGGACTTGCCCGAAGCCGAATTTTCCAAATGGCTGACCACGGAAATCGGCGTTGCCGCCATTCCCGTTTCGGCGTTCTACAACACGCCGAAAGAATCCGGCATCGTGCGCTTCTGCTTCGCCAAGAAAGACGAAACCCTGCGCCTGGCGCTGGACCGGCTGGCGAAACTGTAAGGCGTCATCTCCCCGACAAAAATCACAACAACGAAAAACGCGACGCCATGACCGCCGAACTCAAAGCAAGCCGCCACGACGCCACATTGGTTCTCACCTTTGCCAATCCGGGCCGACAAAATGCGCTGGACGGCAGCGTTGTCGCTGCCGCCATCGAAACGCTGTCGAAAGCCGAACGCGACGACTCCGTCAGCGCCATCGTGCTGACCGGCGCCGATCAATGTTTTTGCAGCGGCGTGGAAGCCGGCAAGGACCTGGAAACCCAAGTCCTGGTTCTGGAAAACCTGCAAAACCTGATCGAAACCATGCGCAGCTTTCCCAAACCGATCATCGCCGCAGTCGAAGGCGTTGCCATCGACGCCGGCTTTTCGCTGGCGCTGGCCAGCGACCTGATCGTGGCCGGCCAGAACGCCGGCTTCGGCATCTCGCCCGCCCAAATCGGCACCTGGGCCGTCGGCGGCGCCGGCTGGTTCCTGCCGCAACGCCTGCCGCAGCAATGGACCGCAGAAATCCTGCTCGACGCCAAGCCGCTTACCGCCACGCGCCTGCAGGCCGCCGGACTGGTCAACAAACTGAGCGCAGACGGCGCCGCGCTGGACAAGGCGCTGGCATGGGCCGAGCAGTTGTCGGCGGCGCTGGCGTCCGCCCCGGCTGCGTTTGAACAGTTCAAGACCTTGCTTGGCAATGCCTCCGCCACTACATTGAACGAATCCTTCTCTTCGGAAAGGCATCGTCTGCTCACCAAGCGTCCCGGAACAACCTGAGTTCCGGATCCGGCCGGCATCACAGATTGACTTTCAGATTGCCCGCCACCTTCTTTCAAGATGGCGGCATCGCCCACGATGAGCCAGAAGAATGCGCAGGACCACAACAGCAAAGGCAAAACCGAAACAGCGGATGCACCGCCGGGCGCGCCCCCTGCAGGTTTGGCCGCGCTGGCGCCGGGATGGGATGCGCTGAGCGGCACGCTGCCCTTTCAGGTACCGTTCGCGACGGCATCCTCGACTTCCTTCTATTGACCCTTGCCGCGATGATTCGGTAATCTGCATAACGACAGCATCCTTCTGCCAGATCGCGAGTCTTGCACAACCGTCTCATCCGAACGCCTGACGTCAACCCGCGTGAGCGCGAGTTTTCCCTCTTCGGAAAATTAACATTGCATGCCGGTTGATGAGGTGCCTTCTAGCAAGGACAATTGACCATGCCTACCACATATGATGAAGAGCGGCCCGGGACCAAGGCGGAGCCAGGCAAGAGAACCGCGCAGGCCGGTCCGTTTTCCGGGATTGCGAAACGCGCGATTGTGCAGGACGATGAGGAGGAGGAAGTTCCTGGGTGCCGGCCTGACGATGCCTGGATATCCCGCTGCCATCGTAAGGAAGACAGCGAAACTGCAGAACCTTACCTGCATCAATATCCGGATGATCTCGGACTGACGGTGACGGAAGGTTTCCGGGAGTTATTGCTGGCGCTGGCGTGGATACAGATCGGGTGCCGGGTGCTGGCGCAAGAGGAGCCCGTCGGGCCAGATTTCATCGACAGCTTGCCGGGTGAGAGCGGCACGACGGAAGCGGACGCCGAAGATATCGGGCGTCTGCTGATCTTCACGGGCGCAGTCACGATCGCGCGTCTGTTGTCGCACTGGAGCGCGCCGCTGGTGCGTCCTTTATGGCTGGCGCTGACAATAGCGCTTCGGGACCTGCGGAACCTGTTCACGCGCGGCAGGCTGCCGCAGGGAAATTCGATATTCAATGACGCCTGGTGGATATGGGCGGCGGACCAGCCGCCGTCGGAACAGGATTATCCCCCGCCGGAGCCGGGACGCAGTCTCCTTGCCGATATGCTGATGCTATGGTCGCACACAAGCAGCGAGGTGCAGAACTATTGGAATAATTACAACACGGTTCCGCGTCGGGAGAGCAGACCGCAGACGACCGCGCTCATGAGGCTGGGCGAGCCGCAGGGCGAACATGCCGGTGAGGGCAATGTCGTCAAATTACTGCAGGAGAAAGCGGGCAATCTGGAAGAAGAGATCAGGATATTCACGGAAACCTCGGGCGACGCGAACGCGAATGCAAGCGTGAACGCGAACGTGACGGCAGATGCCGCGCAGCCGTCCGACTCTGTCCGCACGGTACAAATCTCGATCGGGCAAAAGAACGGGAGCAGCACTGTCTTTGAAAAAAGCGTAGCGTCATTTGAGAATGCGGCCGACGGCAAAGAGCCGGTTGAAGTAACCTATGAGCTGGATTTCATCGGTCCGGATGGCGGCCTGCAATCGGCCGTCGGCAATCCTCCGCAGACACACAACGCGACAGCCGGCGCGGTCAGGGCGGCAGAAGCGGAGCAGGCCGGTCAAGCCCATGCGCTCGCCAGAGCAGAATGGCGAGTGGTTTCTTCTACGCGAAAGTCCAATCCCCTGCTGACGCACGGCAAGCCCGCGGGTCACGCCAGCTACGCTGAGGCTTCCGAGCGGCGGTGGGCAAACAAAACCGGGGAACTGCACCTCATTCATGTGGAATTTGTTGATTCGTCGCCTTATCTGGCACGGTTCCAGGCGCACAAGGTCAACCGGAACGGCGCCTCGGCGAGGACCTCATGGCAGATGCCGGTCAGCGCGGCGCACAAGGAAAAACTGTTGGCTGCAGCACGACCGCCCGCGCCGGAACAGCCGGCGCAGATGAATCTTTCCGAGGACGTGCGGCCATTGTTTCTACCCGGTCTGCGTTTTTTTGAGGGGCAGGAATCACCGGTTGGAAGCGTGAGCAGAGGAGCACATTCAGGCCAGGCGGTCGCAAATGTGACGTCGGATCTCAATGAATTTTTTGCGCAAGGCGCCACGATATCGGACGCGGAACTGCCGGCATCGGTGTTTTCAGCGCGTCAGGCCGACTCTTCGGAGTCCTCGGTGCGATCCGTCGGCCCCCGGACGACGGGCGCTGCAAACAACGGTGAAACGATACCGATGATTACCTTCACGGCGACGGGAGTGACCATGGCGTTGTGGAGACAGGCGGATGTGGAAGCCCCGGTCGATGAAGGAGCAGATGACGGCGTACAGGTAGCCGCGCGGAAGCTGGTCGAGGCAGCGGGAGGAGGCGGTGCAATTGGCTGGATCAAAAGAAATCCCTTAAGGGCGGTTGCGGGAGCTGCTGTCGCGGCCATACTTGCTGTCGGCGCGGCAGCAGGAATCGCAATCGCCTATCTGTCCGGGACCGGGAGAAACGATACAGACGACGGCGAAGCGACGCCGACGGAAAGTCCCGAGGCGTCGACGACGGAAGGGCCGTCGCCATTCGACAATATCCAGCCTGACGATACCTTCGTTCGTGACGTGATGATGGCCGATTATTCGATGCCGGCGGCCTCGAAGGATGACCTGAAAGTCTTTTCTCTCGATGACTATGAAAGACTGCATCCGGACAATGTCGAGTATGACAGCATCGCCCATTTGAAAATCTTTACCGTAAATGATGATGTCACGCGGCTTTTCATTGAAGAAGTATGGAGCGACGATTTCAAATTCGATTTTTCAACATGCACGAATGAGGGAAGCGCAGGAATTGACGTTCTTGAAGCCAACCTGGACCTGAAACTGACGGCATCCTTTGTCAATCCGGAAGGAAAAACAAAAACCTTGACGTACGGAGATGAAGAAAGCCAGGTCAGCATCACGCTCATCGTTCCTGTATCAAACACAAGCATAAAAAACGATCTTGACAGGCAGATTAAAGCCTTGCGTGCGGATGTCAGAAAAGTGAAGAAATTTGTCAGCTTCGGTCGCCGCACCGATAGCGACGATCAATTCAAATATGGCAGCTTCATCCTGTATCCAGGGCAAAAAGGGACTATCGTAGCGATGGACGAGCATGTGCCGATGCGCATATGGGTACCGGTGTCGCTGGACGGCGACGACGGCAGAACGCTTGAAAATAATAGCGTCAACAGGTTTTATTTTAAAACCCAGTCTTTTCTTGACAGCCGTCACATGCGCGTCACTTTCATGGATGAAGACTACAAGCCAAAGCTCATATTGACAGGGGACGCGCCGGCGGTGAAGAAGCTCGCGGACACGTTGCGTGTTCTCGTGCCCAGAACCATGCTCAATGAGCAGCACCGGTTCATGGATGTGCACGAGGAAAAGGAAAAAAATGTGGATCCGTTCACGTTTTCTCTGGCAAACAATCGCAGCGTGCTTCACGCAATGATAAACACACTGAAACTATACGATCTGAAAATATTGCAGGCAGATCCGAAAATCAAAGTTCCGGCCAACCGGGAGACCGTTCCATTTGAAAAAAGGTATTACACGAATCTGCAGAAGAACGCCGCCGGTCTTGGGGCAAAGTACGAAACCTACTGGAGCAGAAAAACAGACGGGCAGTCGGGACTGAATAATTTTGGATTGCTGACGGAGAATATCAGGCGTCATTTCATGGTGTCGTTAAGCCAGTATGAATATGAATTAACGCAACAGGCCACTGAACTGCTGCGGCTGGCTTTTTTGAAATCATTGAAATCCGGTTATCAGTCGAACTTGCAGCGGCCGAACATAACTGCCGAAGAGGCCACGATGATCAAGAACAATATCGCCCGCTTTCCCGATGTCATCGTTGAGAATTTCAATGTGCTGGGAAGTGCGTTTCACGACATCATCAAATTTACCGACAGAAAAAATAAACTCATCGTTCTCTATTTCATCGGAGCAGACAATCCGTTTTTCGAATTTAAAGATGAAGCCCAATTGAACGAGTGGTTCCGCGGCGTCGTCTCGGACGGAGACACGCATGAGGTCATCAAGCGGCACATCGAGCTCAGAAGCAGAAGCGAGCGCAAATCGAAAAACGGAGAAACAGAGCACGGCTTCGATTATCTGCTTGAGCACGCCGATGATAAAACCGACTTCTTCCAGACAAAACCGATGAAGATAGAGGGCGGTGAAAATTTCTTCATGTATTTTGCGCAAGCGGCCAGAGTGCGCCTGTTGAATGACGCTCACTTCATACAGTCGCGCTCGGAAGCCATGCTGGGGAATTTTTATGTGGACACTGGCAGTTCAGGCGAAATGCATGAGCTGAACATGAAAATGGTCAACATGGTCAACAAAAACTATGTGGAGCTCGGACCGCAGCATCTGAAACAGGAGCATGCCCTCAATCGCGAGGGAAGAGCCTTGTACTGGCTGATGCAGGTGGAACAATCGGAACATCCGGGATATGCGCATGTCTCCGAAGAATCCGTCAGAACCGTGTTGAGCGAAATGGATCTGGAGAAAGAAGAGCCCGATATCATTTCCATCGTCACCCGCGCAGAAAGAATCGATCTGAAGCAATTGCTGGTGGACATGTCCAGCCGGATCATCAATGGCAACGATTGTTCCATCAACAAAGGCTGCCTGGATTTCTTGCACTACAAAAGAGCCGTGGATGTGGTGCATGAAACGCTGGAGCATGGGGCGCCTTCCGGCTATACCGAAAGGTCCATGTATATCGAGCAGATCAATCGGCTGAAAGATATTCAAACGCTGACGACATCGGATAACAGTAACAAGGATTTCAGGAAAATCGACAGAGCGGCGTGGGAAATGTCCGCGTTGGCCTATCGAGACAGGATCACGGCGGATTATGTCTATAGTGAAAAACATATTCTCGACATCGCCGCCGACGCCATGGGGATCAACCCGCTGGTGATGAAAATGAACGCTCTGGATGAGGGACATGAACATGACGGTGAACGAAAATCGATCATGATCTCCATCGCGCAGATGCTCGAAGTTTATGACGACTGGAAGCATATTATCGACAACAACTTCCCCCTGTTGCATCCGCACTGCCCATCCGACGTCGCGAAGGAGGACGAAGAACCAACGCCCGACATGTTGCAGGCGCAGGTGTTTCAATCGATACGCACCATCGCCGGCGCCGACATACGCTATGTCAGGCTCGCGGAAAATTACCTCAGAAGATTTCGTCCTGAGATGGCCGCATCAGCCAGCGATTTCACCTGGCAACTGGAACTGGCCAGGCAGTTGAACGACATGCAAACCTTGCCCGACAAAGACGAATACGGCGTGATCAATATGGCCGCGATGGACAAGGCGGCATCGATGTTGTTGCGCGACAAGGGCATGAAATGGTATGCGCCGCCGACGCTGAAGGATTTTCTTGAAAAATCGCTTGAGAAAACCATGGAAGATTTGCTGGAAAAAGTCTATGAGCGGGGACAGCCATATTGGATAAAGCAGGATGACGGTTCCGAAATCGATCCTTCGGGAGACGTCAGGCGAGTACCTGTCGATGTCACCCCCAGCATACTGACGGACTATTCGGGCTATACGCTGAAGCTGTTTCTGCATAACCTCGACAAGGCGCTGGAAAATCCGATTGGCGATCTGTCCGTTCAACTCATGAATGTTCACGGCGACTGGACGGAGCAGGATAAGCAGATCGCCAAGGACATAGGCGCAGCAGTGCATAAGCTGCTCGAGTTGGGGGGCTATGTTCCCCTGAGCGGAAATGTGGTTGCCCCCGGATTGGCGCTGCGTCCGATCGCATCGAGCGTAACCAAGTTCATCAAGCGCCGGGTGGATGAGGGAGGTAGTTTCGGTCGTCAGGACGTCAAGGATGTGGCGACGATTATCTGGACGTTCATAGGATTGAAAATCCCGAACGATGATTATATGCCCATCAACATATTCGGACACATCGTGTTTAATGAAGGGATAGGATTGATTCCGGATTGATGTCGTCCGCGCAAACGACATGCTGTTCATTGGAACTGAAGCATCCTCAGAATCAGCGCGTGCCCTGCTCTGCCACCGGCACAACCGCCGTCCTGATGCAAATCGAAATCAGGCGTTGTCCCGGCTTTCCATCGTTGCCACGCATGGCAACGTCGGCGCGGTCGGTGGTGCCGGCTGGTTCCTGCAAAAGACGCGGCCACCACAACTGGTATCCGAAATCTTCTTCGATGCCCAGTCTATCCATGTGCCGCGCCTGCAGGCCGCCGGCGTCGTCAACAAGGTGGCGGCGGATGGCGCTGCACTGGATCAGGCATTGGCATGGGCAGAACATCTGGCGCTGACGCCCGCGGCACAATTCGCGCAAATCAGAACTGCGTCAAGCCAGGGCGATACCGATACGCTATCTGAAATCTTCACCGCAGAAAAATACAACCTACTCGAAAGGATTTTATTAATATGAACATTTTTTCTTAACACTTGTTAATTTTGTCCCACATATCTGCGAGAATCCCCATGGTGTCGACAATAAAAACAAGGGAAGCATGCGACGTGAGTTCACGCAAAACTTAGAGAAGCTCGATGAATTGCAACTTGAGATCATCACAAGTATAGAGAGCCTGATCGCGTTGACCAGCGAATGGGAAGCGCTCGAAAAAAGGCAATCTCTCCACGTGCCCTTCACCACTGCGCGCTGGAATATCTTGTGGTGGCAACATCTTCGCGCCAGCAAGATGCTGATTCACGACGAACTGCACGCCTTTGCGTTCCGCAATCGGAAAAATGAACTGGTCGCCATTGCACCGATGATGCTCAGCACGCGTCCCGGCATCGGCGCCTTTGGCGTCCGAGTGCTGCAATTCTTCGGCGCCGATCCCAACATCACGGAAATCCGTGGTTTCATATGCGATCCGCACTACGCCAACAATGCAATGGCAGCCATCCAAGACTATTTGCGGCACAACCAGAGATCATGGGATTGGGTTGAATGGCCGGGATTGAGCGAAACACAAGCCGCCGAACTGGCCTCCCCGGGAACGCCGCCGTGCAAGCCTCGACCGTTTTACTATGTGCCGCTGCCGCCGTCCTGGGATGAATTGAAAGCTGGTTTGTCGCGCAACATGAAAGAAGCCATCCGCAAATGCTTCAACTCTCTCAAACGCGCCAACCTGCAACATGAGCTGCGCATCATTAGCGCGCCGCACGACGTCGCCGACGCGATGGAACATTTTTTCCGCTTGCACGCCATGCGCGCCGACGTCGTCAACAGCGTGAAGCACGCCAACGTATTTGCCGATCAAAAGAGCCGCGACTTCTTGTCCGCCTACGCGCTTGACATGGCGCAACGCGATTGTCTGCGCATCTTTCAGATCGTCGTCGACAATCAGGTCGTCGCCATTCGCCTCGGCTTTATCTGCGATCGCCAGCTATATCTTTACTACTCCGGTTACGATATCGAATGGCGCCGATACAGCATCATGACCACAGTCGTTGTGCATGCCATGCGATGGGCAATCGAGAATGCGTTCGAGTGCGTCAATTTATCGACCGGCCAGGACTACTCCAAGCTACGCTGGCAACCCAGGGAACAGTCGCATTACAGCGCCGTCCAGCTGTCGCCGCGCCGCCGTGCCGCGCATCTGTTCCATGCTTACACGCGCTTGCGCAGCTATGCCATCACGCGCCGTTTTTCGCGCAGCTGACACATCCGAAACGCACCTCCGCCAGCGCATTTCAACACCTTCAGCTACACTAAGCCGGCTTATCTGCCACTCATTCTTCGCCAGCAAGACTTGCGAAGAATGCCTTGTTATTAGTTGAATAAGGAAGACCATGATTGACGTTTACAGCTGGGCCACGCCGAACGGCCACAAAGTCCACATCATGCTGGAGGAATGCGGCCTGGACTATCGCGCCCACGCCATCGACATCGGCGCCGGCGACCAGTTCACCGATGATTTCCTGAAGATTTCCCCGAACAATAAAATCCCCGCCATCGTGGACTCCGACGGTCCCGACGGCAAGCCGATTTCGATGTTCGAATCGGGCGCGATCCTGATTTATCTGGCCGGCAAAACCGGCAAGTTTCTCGGCGGCACCGACCGTGAAAAATTCAACGTCCTGCAGTGGGTGATGTTCCAGATGGGCGGCCTCGGCCCGATGCTCGGCCAGGCCCACCATTTCCGCATTTATGCGCCGGAAAAAATCGACTACGCCATCAACCGCTACAGCAACGAAGCCAAACGTTTGTACGGCGTACTCGACAAGCAATTGTCGAAGACCGCCTACCTCGCCGGCGACGAATACACCATCGCCGACATCGCCTGCTTCCCGTGGACGCGTTCGTGGAAAAACCAGGGCATAGAACTGGGCGACTTCCCTCATGTGCAACGCTGGTTCGACGCCATCAACGCGCGCCCCGCCGTGCAACACGGCGTCGCCGTGCTGGCCGACAAGCGCAAGGCGCTGACCGACGACAAGGCGAGAGACATCCTGTTCGGCAATACGCAATACCAGAAGCGCTGATGCCTGCGCATTGACCGCTTGGGCGGACGGCGTTGCTGCGTCGTCCGCTTTTCCCCCTTGCTTCGCTTCGTTCTTCTGCCGCGTTCCGGAATCATGGCCTAGTCATTGAATCCATTTTTGGCCCTTCTTTATAGCCACCTGCGACCTTAGACTAAGTGTTCCAATGACGAGGGAACATGATGGGCGAAAAAATATTTCTGGCCGGCGCGGCAGGCGCCATCGGTACGGCACTGGTCCCGCTGCTGGTTGATGCGGGTTATGAGGTGTACGGCAGCACGCGCCGACAGGCGCGCGCGGATAAACTTGAATCGCTGGGCGCGGTGCCGGTCGTGGTCGACGTCTTCGATGCGCAAGCCCTCGCCGCAGAATTGATGCGGATTGCCCCGGCCGTGGTGATCCATCAGCTCACCGATCTCCCGCAGCAGCCCGATCCGCAAGCCATGGCCGAAGCCGGCCGGCGCAATGCACGCGTGCGCACCGAAGGCACGCGCAATCTGATTGCCGCCGCCCTCGCTGCAGGCGCCAGGCACATGATCGCCCAGAGCATCGCCTGGGCCTATGCCAACGGCAAGCAACCCTACGTGGAAGAAAGCGCGCTGGACGTCAACGCCGAAGGAGCTCGTCGCGTCAGCATCGACGGCGTCGTGGCGTTGGAAACACAAGTGCTGCAAGCGCCCAGCCTGGCGGGTACGGTGCTGCGTTACGGCCAGCTTTACGGCCCCGGCACCTGGACCGCGGAAGCAAAAGGCGTCAGCCCGGTGCACGTGGAGGCGGCGGCGCACGCGGCCTTGCTGGCGCTGCAAAAGGAAGCCGTCGGCGTATTCAACATTACGGAAGACAACGCGGAAGTCAGCAACGCCAAGGCGCGCAGGCAGCTCGCCTGGAACCCGACGTTTCGCGCACCGCGCGCCGCAAAAAACGGTGCCCGATCGTGAATCTGTCCGTGCCAACTTTGCCAACGCGCCGCCATGGTGATCGCCGGTTCTTACTGAACCGGCATCCGGTCAGTAGCGGCGAACGATGAACTCCGCCACGCACACCGGCTTGTCGCTGTCTTCGCGCTCCATGGTGATTTCCCATACCACCTGCGCGCCGCCGGGGATCTCTTCGACCGATTGCAGGACGATGCGTCCGCGCACCGAGCTACCAACCGGCAGCGGCGCCGGAAAACGCACGCGATTGAGGCCGTAGTTGAGCAGCATCTTGACATTGCCCATGGAGATGCTCTGCCCCATGATCTTCGGCAGCAACCCCAGCGTGAGGAAACCGTGCGCCACGGTCCCGCCGAACGGCAATTCGCGCTTGCTGCGCTCGACATCGACGTGAATCCATTGATGATCGCCGGTGGCGTCGGCGAACAGGTTGACCTGCTCCTGCGTGACTTCGACCCAGTCGCTGACGGCGACTTCCTGTCCGACCAGTTCGTTGAGTGCTTCGATGCTTGCGATTTCGCGCATAGGTTTCCTTGTGTCTTTCTGAAAGGCTCATAAAAAAAGCGCCGGCTGATTATTCAGCCGACGCCGTTGTCGTTACTCACCAAGCATTTATACCGCGCTCACATCCAGTGCGGCTTCGGTATTGGCGATGACTTCTTCCTTGGTCACCCCCGTCGCCAGTTCGACCAGCTTCAGGCCTTGCGGCGTCACGTCGATCACGCCAAGGTCGGTGATGATGCGATTGACCACGCCCACGCCGGTCAGCGGCAGGTTGCATTGCTTCAGGATCTTTTGCGAAATG